>Ga0076930_100012_pt1 | contig 415671 bp, 370 predicted proteins | sample HotLakConsoUCCRE_FD_71149 | JGI IMG/M metagenome (GOLD analysis project Ga0076930, IMG submission 71149) | Hypersaline microbial mat communities from Hot Lake, Washington, USA - Hot Lake Consortium UCC-RE (version 3) (version 3) ... | reverse complement strand
AGCCGGCGCACCGGTCGAGATCACGGCTTTCGTGCGCTTCCAGCTCGGTGAAGGCATCGAGAAGGAAGAAAGCGACTTCGCCGCCGAAGTCGCTGCCGCGGCAAAGGGCTGATCCCGCGGGCCGACCAGCACGCTGTACTGGCGCTAGTGGTCTGACCGAAACAGATGGTTCCCATCTGTTTCGAAAAGTCAGCCCACAAACTGGTGATCTGGTGGGGCGATTTGTCCAGACAGTTGGGGGCCATCTGCCTGGATCGCACCACTAGGACCGCGCATTGTGGAAAAACCATCGGGGCATCGCGTGACAACGCGGTGCCCTTCGTGTATCCGGGCCTGACACAGAAATTCGGACCATTCCATGACAACCAAGCCCCTGTTTAAGCGCGTCCTCCTCAAAGCCTCGGGCGAAGCCATGATGGGCAGTCAGGGCTTCGGGATCGATGTCGCCGTGGCCGATCGCATCGCCGCCGACATCGCCGAAGTGCGCGCCATGGACGTCGAGGTCGGCGTGGTCGTGGGTGGCGGCAACATCTTCCGCGGCGTCGCAGTGGCGTCGAAGGGCGGCGACCGGGTCACCGGCGACCACATGGGCATGCTGGCGACCGTGATCAACGCGCTGGCGCTCGCCACCTCGCTGCGCAAGCTGGGCATCGACACCGAGGTGCTCTCGGCCATCTCGATGCCTGAAATCTGCCAGAGCTTTTCCCAGCGCGCGGCGCTGCATCATCTCGAAAAGGGCAGGGTGGTGATCTTCGCCGGCGGCACCGGCAATCCGTTTTTCACAACCGATTCCGCCGCTGCACTGCGCGCGGCAGAAATGGGCGCCGAGGCGATCCTCAAGGGCACACAGGTCGACGGCATCTACTCCGCCGACCCCAAGACCCATCCCGAAGCGACCCGTTATGACACTCTGACCCATGATGAAGTGCTCAACAAGGGGCTTGCCGTCATGGATGTCGCCGCCGTTGCCCTGGCGCGCGAGAACTCCATACCGATTGTCGTCTTTTCGATTCACGAAAAGGGCGCATTCGCCAAGATTATGGTCGGCGAAGGCCGCGCGACAATCGTTCGCGATCATTAGGGCGGGGGCGGCGCCTGACGTGCTGCCCGCGCAATGACAGCAGCTATTCTGCAGGAAGGACTGGGGATGAGTGAAGGCGTTGATTTGAAGGAACTCAAGCGTCGCATGGAAGGCGCAATCGCGGCTTTCAAGAGCGATATTGCATCATTGAGAACGGGCCGCGCGTCGGCCAATGTGCTGGACCCGGTGATGGTCGAGGCCTACGGCTCCCGCGTGCCGCTCAACCAGGTCGCCAACGTCACCGTGCCCGAGCCGCGCATGCTCGGCGTTTCGGTCTGGGACAAGCAGATGGTCGGCGCCGTCGATCGCGGCATCCGCGAGGCCAATCTCGGCCTCAACCCGATCATTGACGGCCAGAACCTCAGGATCCCCTTGCCCGAGCTCAACGAGGAGCGCCGCAAGCAGCTGGTCAAGGTCTCGCACACCTATGCCGAGAATGCCCGCGTCGCCATCCGCAACGTCCGCCGCGACGGCATGGACACGCTCAAGAAGGCGGAAAAGGACGGCTCCATCAGCCAGGACGACAGCCGCCGCGAATCCGATCTCGTCCAGAAGATGACCGATGAGACAATCTCGGAAGTCGACCACTTGCTGGTCGAAAAAGAAAAGGAAATCATGCAGGTTTAGGTGCGACTCGCGTTACGAACCGGGAAATGGCCAAGACAATGCGACACGAAGCCCCCATAATCATGCCTCGGCATGTCGCCATCATCATGGATGGCAACGGTCGCTGGGCCAATGCGCGGGGTCTGCCGCGCACGGCCGGCCACCGGGCTGGCGTGGAGCGTGTCAGGGAGGCGGTCCGCACCGCCGCCGAGGCCGGCATCGAGTATCTCACCCTGTTTGCCTTCTCGTCGGAAAACTGGAACCGTCCCAAGGAAGAAGTGTCCGACCTGATGGGGATCTTGCGGTTCTTCCTGCGCAGGGATCTCGCCGAGCTGCATCGCGAGAATGTCTGCGTCAAGGTGATCGGCTGCCGCGAAACGATCCAGCCCGACATCAGGGCGCTGCTCAACGAGGCCGAGGACCGCACCCGCGGCAACACCGGCGTCACTCTGATCATCGCCTTCAATTACGGTGCGCGCGACGAGCTCGCCCGCGCCGTCCGCTCCATCGCGGAGGCGGTTCGCTCCGGCCGGATCGATCCCGCAACCGTCAACGAGGCGACGCTGTCCACCTATATCGACACCACCGGCATTCCCGATCCCGACCTGGTGATCCGGACCAGCGGCGAGCAGCGGTTGTCCAATTTCCTGTTGTGGCAGGCGGCCTATTCGGAATTCGTGTTCATGCCGTGCCTGTGGCCGGATTTCGATCGCAGCGCGTTCTATGATGCGCTGGCCGAATACAACCGCCGGGAGCGGCGTTTCGGCGCGGTGACGACGCCCGATATCGCGGTCGGCTCATGATGTCGCGAGAGTTGCAGCTCAGGATCGCGTCCGCCATTGTGATGGGCATCGCGGTTCTGGCGGCAACCTGGGCCGGCGGCATCTGGTTCCGAAGCCTGGCCGTCATCATCATGCTGGTCGTGCATTATGAATTCTCCACCATGGCCAATGCGCCCGCCCGCTCCCCGCTCGCCAATGCCATCGGCTGGCTGGCGGTGATGGCGACGGCGCTGTTCGTGTTGACATCGCTGCCGTCGATGGCGCTGGCGGCAATCTTCATCGGCGCGGCCGGAGCGTGTTTTGCCGGGGTCACGCGCGGCGGCGGGCTGTGGTCGGCGACGGCAGTGCTCTATGCCGGCCTGGCGGGCCTGGCGCTGGCGGAGATTCGCGGCGATGGCCTCTCCGGACTGTTCGCCATGCTGTTCATCTACGCCATTGTCTGGACCGCCGACACGCTGGCGCTGTTTTGCGGCCGCGCGCTTGGAGGCCCGAAACTGGCGCCGCGCATATCGCCTGGCAAGACCTGGTCGGGCGCGGTCTTCGGTGCGGCTGCGGGCGTCGGCGCGGGCGTCGGCACGGCGCTGGCCTTTCGCCATGGCGGCGGGGTGATGATCCCTCTGGTGGCGCTCGCGCTGGTGATTGCGTCGATCATCGGCGACCTGTTCGAATCCTGGGTGAAACGCCGTCTGGGGGCCAAGGATTCGGGCCACATCATCCCCGGCCACGGCGGCGTCATGGACCGCGTCGACGGTCTTGTCTTTGCCGCATTTGCAGCCTTTGTACTGGGCAATGTTCTGCCCCTGGCGGACCATGCCGGCGTAACGGACGAGCTTGCCGCAAGGTTGCTCGGTCTATAAGCGGGCAATCGCCATCGGCGGTGTGAAAAAAATGCTGGCGCGGACGGTCTTGCGTCACGGGTCGCGCTAGACTGCTGGCGTCCTGAAAGGATACGACACCATGGAATTTCTGACGTCTTCGGCCGGCAACATCCTGAGCGCCTTGCCGCCGTTCCTGCTTGTCCTGACCATCGTCGTCTTCTTCCACGAACTGGGGCACTATCTGGTCGGGCGCTGGTGCGGTATCAAGGCCGAAGTCTTCTCCGTCGGCTTTGGCCCCGAACTCCTGGGCCGCACCGACCGGCACGGAACGCGCTGGAAAGTGTCGTTGATTCCGCTCGGCGGCTACGTCAAGTTCCTGGGCGACGAGAACGCTGCAAGCCAGCCTTCGGGATCCGGCGCGCCGGCGCTCACCGACGCGGAGCGGGCGCAATCCTTTCCCAGTGCCGCCCTTTGGCGCCGCGCCGCCACCGTTGCAGCCGGGCCGATTGCAAATTTCATTCTGGCGATTGCCATCTTCTCCGTCACCTTCGGCATCAATGGCCGGATGATTTCCGATCCTGTGGTGGCCAGCGTCCAGCCCGCCAGCGCCGCCGAGGCGGCCGGCATACTGGCTGGCGACCGTTTTGTTGCGATTGACGGCATTGAGGTCGAGATCTTCGACGACGTGCAGCGCTATGTCAGCGTGCGCCCGGAAGTGCCAATGACATTGACCATGGACCGCAATGGCGAACTGGTGGATCTGACGCTGACGCCCGTGCGCACCGAGATTGCCGACAATTTCGGCAACAAGATGGAGGTCGGCCGCATAGGCGTGGTGACCAACAATGATTCAGGCAATTTCAGGGTCCGTGAATACGGCCCGATCGAGGCCGTCGGCGAGGGCGTTGCGCAAAGCTGGTACATCGTCACCCGCACGGTCGGCTATCTCGGCAACATCATCAGCGGCCGCGAAAAGCCCGATCAGCTGGGCGGGCCGATCAGGGTCGCCAAATACTCCAAGGACATGTCGACGCTCGGCATCGCCGCGCTGATCCAGCTTGCGGCGGTGCTGTCGGTCTCCATCGGCCTGCTCAACCTCATGCCGGTGCCGATGCTCGACGGCGGGCACCTGGTGTTTTACGCCATTGAGGCAGTGCGCGGCAGGCCGCCGGGCGAGGTGGCTCAGGAATGGGCTTATCGGTTCGGATTGTCGGTTGTTCTGGCACTGATGATATTCGCCACCTGGAACGATGTGACGATGCTGATTGGTTGAAATCGGGGCGCCGGTCGTGCTAACCGTCTGTTAACCCTGAAACTGCTCAAGCGTGGCCAAACAGTCACGCCGTAGAGGGAAGTAAACAGAAATTAACTCCGTCCCTTGCTTGTGTATGAAAAGCGGGTAAAACGGGCGCAAGTCATGACTCACGATGCGTGTCTCCGTTTGGGGCATTCGAGTAAAAAAAGGTAATAAGATCAATGAAAGCCGGTTCAAAGTTTTTGAACGCAGTGTCAGCAGTTGCGCTGACCGCGGGGATCGTTGTGACGGGCGCGGGTGTTTCGATGCTTGCCGGGGTTGCAATTGCAGAAGCAGCGGTCGTCAGCCGTATCGACGTGCGGGGGAATTCCCGTGTTGACGCATCGACCGTCCGCGGCAATCTGACGATCACTCCTGGAGCGAGTTTCAACAACAACGACATCGACGAATCGGTGAAGCGGCTGTTTGCGACCGGCTTGTTCTCCGATGTTCAGATCATGGTCTCCGGCTCGGCTCTGGTCGTGACCGTTGCTGAGAACCAGGTCATCAATCAGGTGGTCTTCAACGGCAACAAGAAGATCAAGGATGCTTCCCTGAAGGGTGTCGTTCAGAGCCGCCAGCTCGGCGCCTACAACGACCTCATCATTCAGGCCGACGTGCAGGCCATTCGCGACGCCTATGCAGCGATCGGACGCAGCGACGCCACGGTCACCACCCGCGTGGTTCCCGTCGAGGGCGGTCGCGTCAATCTCGCCTTTGAAATCAACGAAGGCGACCGCACCAAGATTTCCTCGATCAACTTCGTCGGCAACCAGGCCTTCGGCGATGGCCGCCTGTCCGATGTCATCACCACCAAGCGTTCCAACTTCCTGTCGTTCCTGTCGAGGAAGGACGTCTATGACGAGGACAAGCTGCGCGCCGACGAAGAGCTGCTGCGCCGCTTCTACTACAACCGCGGCTATGCCGATTTCCGCGTCATTTCCTCATTCGCCGAGCTTGATGAAACCAGCAATGAATATGTTGTGACCATCACGGTGGAAGAAGGCGAGCGCTATGTGTTCGGCGATGTCAGCATCGAGAGCACGGTTCCCGGTATCGATTCGGACTCGCTCAAGGGCCTGATCGAAACCCGCAGCGGTTCGGTCTACAGCGCCGAGGATGTCGAGGACACGATCCTGGCGATTTCAGACCGTGTCGCGACCCAGGGTTATCCCTTCGCCACCATCACCCCGCGCGGTGATCGCGATTACACCAACCGCACCATTTCCGTGGTCTATCTGGTCGACGAAGGCACGCGCGCCTATGTCGAGCGCATCGAGATCCGCGGCAACACCCGTACCCGCGACTATGTGATCCGCCGCGAGTTCGACCTGTCCGAGGGCGATGCCTTCAACCAGGTTCTGGTCCGTCGCGCCAAGAAGCGCCTGGAAGCCTTGAACTTCTTCTCCTCGGTCGACATCTCGACCCAGCCCGGTTCGCAGCCCGACCGCGTGGTTCTGATCGTCGATGTCAAGGACCAGTCGACCGGCGAATTCGGCGTCGGCGGCGGCTATTCCAACAATGACGGCTTCACGGCGACCGTCGACATCACCGAGCGCAACTTCCTCGGCCGCGGCCAGTTCATCCGGGCCTCGGTCGGTGGCGGAACCGAGACGCGTGAATACACCCTGTCGTTTACCGAGCCCTATTTCCTCGGCTATCGCCTCGCTGCCGGCTTTGATGTGTTCCGAAATACAGATGCGAGCTACACCGGTTTCGATGAAGAAACCCAGGGCATCAATCTGCGGATGGGCGCGCCGATCACTGAAGATCTGTATCTGAGCGCGGCCTTCAAATATTCGGAAACGAAGTATACGGATTTTGGTGCTCTTACACTGGCCCAGATTCCATCAGCGCCCGAACTTGCGGCCGTTCAGCGCACCGTCGCCAATGGCGGTCACCAGATTGGCGCACTTTCCTACACGCTGACCTACAACACGCTCGACGACCAGAAGCTGCCGCGCGAGGGGCTTGCAGTCCGGTTCAGCCAGGAATATGCAGGTCTCGGGTTCGACTCCGACTATCTCAAGACAACCGCCAAGGCGAGCTATTTCCAGATGCTCTCCGAACAGGCGGACATGATCGGTCAGCTGAGCGTTGGAGCAGGCAACATTGTCTCCACCGGCGATAATCTGCGCGTGTTTGACCATCTGTTCATCGGTCAGGAAACCATCCGCGGATTTGATACCCGGGGCATCGGCCCGCGCGTGTTCAATGGCGCCACTGAAGTCGGCGCGGCTGGCGGCACCACCTATTTTAACGGCACCGCAGAGGTCTCGGCGCCATTGCCGCTTGTCTCGCGTGACCTTGGCCTGCGCTTCAACGTCTTTGCCGATGCCGCCACGCTGTATGGCAACGACATCGCTGCCGCCGATTTCGGGGCGCAGACCCTGGTCGGCGACAACATGGACTGGCGCGCTTCGGTGGGGCTCGGCATCACCTGGGCTTCGCCGTTCGGTCCTCTGCGCGTCTATTACGCCGAACCGGTCGTCAAGGAGAACTTTGACGAGGTCAAGAAGTTCGGCTTCGGCGCCTCGACGCGCTTCTGATCCGACACGGGTGGCCTCGGGGCCACCCGGTCTCTCGCTCTGGTTTCCTTATGGACAAAATTCGCTTCTTTTCTCCGCATGAAGGCATTTCGCTTTCAGACCTCTCCGGTCGTTGCGGAGCCGAAATTGCGAATCCCGAGTTTTCCGGCCGGATTGTCACCTCCATCGCGCCGCTGTCGCGCGCCGGATCACGTGACATCACGTTTGCAAGCTCGCGCAAGGCATTGCCGGAACTGAAAAATTCCCAAGCCGGCGCTGTTTTCGTGACCGCAAAACTGGCCGCGGACGTTCCCGCCGGCGTTGCCGCCCTGATCTCAGCCGATCCACAATCCGCATTTGCGCTGGCAGGCGCGGCACTCATGCCTTCGGCGATGCGGCCGTTGCGGTTCACTTCGGCAGTCGGCGTGTCCGAAGCGGCCGTTGTCGACCCCTCGGCGATCATCGAGGACGGGGCCATCGTCGAGGCCGGTGCGGTTGTCGGCGCCCGGGCCGAGATTGGTGCGGGCACCGTCATTGCCTCGGGCGCGGCCATCGGGGAAGGCACGCGCATCGGCCGCAATTGCGACATCGGCCACGGCGTCACGGTGCAGCACGCGCTGATCGGCAATCAGGTGATCATCCATCCCTCCGCCTCCATCGGCCAGGATGGTTTTGGCTATGCGCCCGGGCCGCGCGGATTGGTCAAGATCCCGCAGATCGGCCGCGTCATCATCCAGGATCATGTTGAAATCGGCGCTTCGACCACAATCGACCGCGGCGCGCTCGATGATACCGTGATCGGCGAAGGCACGAAAATCGACAACCAGGTGCAGATCGCGCACAATGTCCGGATAGGACGTCATTGTGTTATCGTGTCCCAGACCGGCATTGCCGGCAGCACCACGCTGGGTGATGGCGTGATGATTGGCGGCGCCTGTGCCATAAATGGACACATCACCATCGGCGATGGCGCGCAGATCGCCGCGATGAGCGGCGTTGCCAGCCATGTGCCCGCCAATGTCCGCTGGGCCGGCATTCCGGCCCGCCCGATGAACGGCTTCTTGAGAGATGTGGCCGATGCCAATGCCCGTGCCTTTGGAAAGACAGGCAGGGCCAGAACGGAAAAGGGTGGCGAGGAGCAATGACCGAAGCTTCGACAACGACGCTGGAAACAGCCGGAATCCGCGACATCATGAAACTGCTGCCGCATCGTTACCCGTTCCTGCTGGTGGACAAGATCATTGAGATCGATGCCGACAATTCCGCCATCGGCATCAAGAACGTGACGATCAGCGAGCCGCATTTTACCGGCCATTTTCCGGGCAACCCGGTCATGCCCGGGGTACTGATCATCGAAGGCATGGCCCAGACGGCCGGCGCGATCTGCGCGCGCGCCACCGGCGCGGGAAGCAAGCTTGTCTACTTCATGACGATCGACAATGCGAAGTTCCGCAAGCCGGTCATTCCCGGCGACAGGCTGGAATTCCATGTCACCAAGACCAAGCAGCGCGGCAACATCTGGCGCTTCCATTGCGAGGCAATGGTCGATGACGCCAAGGTTGCCGAAGCTGACATCGGAGCCATGCTGGTTCCGTCAGAAAGCGAGACTGAATGACTTTTACCGCACCCGCAGCAACGCTGCATGCCTACCGCATCCACCCCTCGGCCATCGTCGAGGACGGAGCGAAAATCGGTCTGAATGTCGAAATCGGCCCGTTCTGCCACATCGGCCCCAAGGTCAGGATTGGCGACAATGTGCGCCTGATGAGCCATGTCGTCGTCGACGGAACGACAACGATCGGCGAGGGCACCGTCGTCTTCCCCAACGCCGTGCTCGGCTGTGCGCCGCAGAACATCCATTACAAGGGCGAAGACACCGAACTGGTCATCGGCAGGGCGTGCACCATCCGCGAAGGCGTGACCATGCATCCGGGCATGCCGGATTTTGGCGGCAAGACCACGGTCGGCGACAATTCGATGTTCCTGGCCTATGCGCATGTCGCCCATGATTGCCATGTCGGCAGCAATGTCATCCTGTCCAACAATGTCATGCTCGCCGGCCACGTCACCATCGGCGACCGGGTGATCATGGGCGGCGGCGCTGCCGTGCACCAGTTCACCCGTATCGGCCACCATGCCTTCATTGGCGGACTGGCGGCGGTCAGCAATGATGTCATTCCCTATGGCATGCTCAACGGCAATCCCGGCGTGCTGATGGGTCTCAACATCATCGGCATGCAGCGCTCTGGCTTTGACAAGCCGGCCATTCATGCCGTTCGCCGGGCGTACAAGACCATCTTCGATCCGGCGACGCCGATCCGGCAGAACATCGCGCGCGTGCGGGAAATGTCGGAAACCAATTCCGCCGTGGCCGATATCGTCGCCTTCATCGATGCCGAAAGCGAGCGCGCCCTGTCCTCGCCGGCCCGGGGCCAGCGGGGCTGACGCCGATGACGCTGCCCGCCGGCGCGCCTGACATCGCCGGGCGTCTCGCGATCCTCGCGGGCAAGGGCCGGTTTCCGGTCCTGGTGGCTGAGGCGGCGCGCGATCTCGGGCATGATCCCTATATCTTCGCGATCAAGGGAGAGGCCGATCAGGATTGGTCCGGCTTCGAGCATTGTGAGATCAGCATTGCCGATCTGGCGGCATTCGCGAAAACCGTGCGCCGCAACGCCATCGGTTCGGTGGTGCTCGCAGGCGGCATCGGCCGTCGCCCGGATCTTGGTGACATTCGCCCGACCTGGCGCTCGCTCAGGGGCTTCCTCACGGCTTTGCGGGTGGTCGTGTCCGGCGGTGACGACAAGCTGTTGCGGTTTGCCATCAGCGTGCTCGAGAACGAGGGCGTCAAGGTCGTGGCGGCGCAGCAGGTCGCTCCAGGTCTCCTGGGCCGGGCAGGGCCGATCGGGCGGGTCAGCCCCGGCAAGGCCGATCTGCTCGACATCACGGTGGCCTCCAGGGCCGCGCTGGCGCTCGGGGGACTCGATGTCGGGCAGGGCGCGGTCTCGGTGGGCGGTCGGGTGATCGCGCTCGAAGGTCTTGAAGGCACCGACCTGATGCTCACCCGCGTCGCCGAACTGCGCGCAGCAAGACGATTGCCGGCCGGTCACGGCGGCGTTCTTGTCAAGCTCTGCAAGCCGGGTCAGGATGAGCGCGCCGATCTGCCGTCGATCGGCCCCGGCACGGTGATCAATGCCCATGCGGCTGGACTGGCAGGCATTGCGATCGAGGCCGGACGCAGCCTGATGCTCGACCGTGACGGCGTGATCGCCGAAGCTGACCGCCTCGGACTGTTCGTCACCGGCATCGCGCCGCGGGATGAGGGAGCAAGCGGATGAGTGCGCTCAGGCTGGCCGTGGTGGCCGGTGAACCGTCAGGCGATATCCTCGGCGGAGATCTGGTTCGCGCCCTTGCGGCCGCCACCGGAGCGCAGCCGGAACTTGTCGGCGTAGGCGGAAGGCACCTGATCTCTCAGGGCCTTGATTCGCTGTTCGATTACACCGAGCTGTCGATCATCGGCTTCTCGGCCGTGATCCTGCAACTTCCCAAACTCATCCTGCGCATCCGCCAGACCGCGGACGCCATCATCGCAGCGCGGCCCGATTGCCTGGTGATCATCGACAGTCCGGATTTTTCCCACCGGGTCGCCCGCAAGGTGCGCGCGGCGCTGCCCGACCTCAAGATCATCAATTATGTCTGCCCCACCGTCTGGGCCTGGAAGCCGGAGCGGGCGGGCGCCATGAACGCCTATGTCGACCATGTGCTGTCGATCTTTCCGTTCGAGCCGGAGATCCTCGCCCGTCTCGGGGGGCCGCCGCTCACCTATGTCGGCCACCGATTGATGGACGATCCGGGTCTGGTCGCAGCCCATGCGGCGCAGGCCGCGCGGCGCAGCGCCGGACAATCCTGGGGCCCGCCCGTCTGCCTGATCCTGCCCGGCTCGCGCCGCAGCGAGGTGGCCCGGCTTGGCCGTGAATTCGGCGAGGCCGCCAGGATCCTCAAACAGATCAATCCCGCCATGAGCTTCGTGCTGCCAGCCGGCGCCAATGTCGAGCGCCAGGTCCGCGACGAGGTGCTGGCCTGGGATGTCCCGTGCCGGGTGGTCACCGGCGACGCCGCCAAGTGGGACGCCTTCGGCCAGGCCGATGTCGCCATTGCCGCCTCGGGGACGGTCCTGCTCGAGTTGGCGCTTGCGGGCGTGCCGCATATTTCCAGCTACAGGCTGGATCCGATCGCCCGGATAGTCTCCCGCAAGATCACCCTCTGGACCGCGGCGCTTCCCAACATGATCGCCGATCACGTGGTGATCCCCGAATATTTTGACGCCCAGGTCCGCCCCGCGCGGCTGGCGCGCGATGCCGATCAACTGGCCCGCGCCACCCTCCGCCGCGCAGCCATGCTCGAGGATCTGGATCTTGTCTGGGCGCGCATGCAGACCGGCGAGCCCGCCTCCGAGCTCGCCGCCAGGACGCTGCTCTCGGTCATCGGCCGCTGAGCCGCGCCACCCCCCGGCCCAAGAAACTGTCCCGCCACCGCACAAAAAAAGCGCCCGAAGGCGCTTTCTTGAGTTCATGATCCGGGCGACGCTTCAGCGTTTGGACGCCGGCACGTAATCGCGGCTCTTCTCACCGATATAGAGCTGGCGCGGACGGCCGATGCGCTGGCCCGGATCCTCGATCATCTCGCTCCACTGGGCGATCCAGCCGACGGTGCGCGCAAGCGCGAACAGCACGGTGAACATGGTGGTGGGGAAGCCCAGCGCCTTGAGCGTGATGCCCGAATAGAAGTCGATGTTCGGATACAGCTTCTTCTCGATGAAATAGCTGTCGGTCAGCGCGATGCGTTCCAGTTCCATCGCCACTTCCAGCAGTGGATCGTCCTTGATGCCGAGCTCGCTCAGCACTTCATGGCAGGTCCGCTGCATGATCTTGGCGCGCGGGTCGTAGTTTTTGTAGACCCGGTGGCCAAAGCCCATCAGCCGGAAAGGATCGTTCTTGTCCTTGGCGCGGTCGACAAATTCCGGGATCTTGTCGACGGACCCGATCTCGGCCAGCATGTTGAGCGCCGCCTCGTTGGCGCCGCCATGGGCAGGGCCCCAGAGGCAGGCAATGCCGGCTGCGATGCAGGCGAAGGGATTGGCGCCCGAAGAGCCGGCAAGACGCACGGTCGAGGTCGAGGCATTCTGCTCATGATCGGCATGCAGGATGAAGATGCGGTCCATGGCGCGCGCCAGCACCGGGTTGACCACATATTCCTCGCAGGGCACGGCAAAGCACATGCGCAGGAAGTTGGCCGCATAATCAAGGTCGTTCTTCGGATACACGAAGGGCTGGCCGACATGGTACTTGTAGGCCATCGCCGCCAGCGTCGGCATCTTGGCGATCATGCGCATCGAGGCGACCATGCGCTGATGCGGATCGGTGATGTCGGTTGAATCGTGATAGAACGCCGACAGCGCGCCGACGCAGCCGCACATCACGGCCATCGGGTGGGCATCGCGGCGGAACCCGGTGAAGAACCGGCTCATCTGCTCATGCACCATGGTGTGGCGCGTCACGCGGTAGTCGAAATCCACCTTCTGGTTTGCCGTCGGCAGTTCGCCGTAAAGCAGCAGGTAGCAGACCTCGAGGAAGTCGCCGTGTTCGGCCAACTGGTCGATCGGATAGCCGCGGTGCAGGAGCACGCCTTCATCGCCATCGATGAAGGTGATCTTGGACTCGCAGGACGCCGTAGACGTAAAGCCCGGATCATACGTAAAGGCGCCGGTGTGCTTGTAGAGCGTGGCGATGTCGACGACATCTGGGCCGATGGTTCCGGTCTTGACCGGAAATTCGATCTCGTTCCCGTCCAGGATGAGTTTTGCGTTCTTGTCTGCCATTGGCATGTCCTTCCACAAAAACAGGCTTCCGGCCTTAAAGCCGGCGCCTTGGATGACCGTCATGGGTTAGCTATATGATTTACCCCACCCTGCCAAGCTATGCGGATGGCTAATTGTGCGGCGCGGCAGGGACATGCCAGCGGCGCCCGGGAATGCGCCACTTTCGCTCGACGCCCGCCGATTCGGGCACGCCGGATGCGATGGCTGGCCCGGTTGCAAATTCGTCGCATTGCAGCGCATTGCAATTTTGGGTGGCACTGATTCGATATCCGGGTGTAATCTGCCAGGCTTCGAGCGAGGCGTGCATGATGCAGGCGAACCGCAGCGGGCAGGAACAGCAGACTGCCGAGGCTCAGCAGCCCTTGAGCCTCGCGCCTGTGCGCCCACGCGCAGGCCCCTCGGACCTGACGCTTCGCCCCCCGCAAAGGCTGACCGCACCCGATCCGGCAAGGCCGCGGCCGGAGCCTTGGCGTTCCCTGCCGGTTCGCCTGCGGGCGGCGTTCGCAGGCGCGGCCGCATCCGAGGCCGACCGCGGGCTGCCGTTCCTGTTTCTGCCGGTGGCCATGGGCGCAGGCGCCGGACTTTTTTATGGGGCCGAGCGTGACCCGCAGCTGTTGGCGCTGCTTTGCGGCTTTGCCATCGCCTTGATCCTGACCTTCTATGCCGGCGTGCGTCACATAGGATTCGCCCGCGCCGGAACCTTTTTCGCGGCGCTGCTCGCGGGCGCCATCGCGGGTGCTGTCGAGCAGCGCTTCGGCACGGTGCTGCTCGACCAGGACGTCACGACCTCGGTCATCGGTACCGTCGAGGCGCGCGAATTCGATGAGGGCGGCAGGGTGCGCTATCTGATCCGTGTGGGCTCGACCGCGGACCCTGAAATCGGACGGCCGCCGGAACGGGTCCGGCTGGTCGCCCGCGCGCCGCATCCGCCGCTGCCGGTCGGCTCCGTCATCTCGGGCCGGGCGCGGCTGTCCTCGCCGTCCGGCCCGGTCATGCCGGGCGGCTATGACTTCGCCTTTCGCGCCTTCATCGACGGCATCGGCGCCCATGGCTTCTTCTATCAGGCGCCGGAGGCGGGCGACCCGCTGGCGCAATCGCCCCCGGGCCCGTTGCATGCCTTCAGTCTTGGCCTGCGAAGCGTCAGGGAGCGGATTTCGGCGCGGATCCGCTCGGTGCTGCCAGGCGATGCGGGCGGCATAGCCGCGGCACTCGCCGTCTCCGACCGGCGCGGCATCTCCGAAGCAACGGTAGACGCGCTTCGGGCCACCGGGCTTGCCCATATCCTGGCCATTTCCGGGCTGCACATGGCGCTCGCCGCGGGCACGCTCTATCTCCTCATACGCAAGGTGCTGGCGGCTGCTCCGGCCGTGGTCGAGGCATGGCCCGTCAAGAAGATCGCCGCTGTCGGCGCTTTGCTGGCCGCCACCGCCTATCTGATGATATCGGGAGGCAGCGTCGCCACCCAGCGCGCCTGGGTGATGCTCGCCATCATGCTGGTGGCCGTGCTGGCCGACCGCCCGGCGCTGACCATGCGCAATGTGGCCTTGGCCGCCATGGCGATCATCCTGCTGACGCCCTCGGCTGTGGTGGGGCCCGGCTTCCAGATGTCCTTTGCCGCCACTGCAGCGCTGATCTCGGCCTATGCCGCCCTGTCGACCCGCAGGACAGATGGCCGGTTTGCGCCGCCCGGTCCCCTGGCCGGATCGTTGCCGGGCAGGGCGGCCATCCTCTTTGCCAAGGCGGTTCTGGGGCTCGCCATCACCTCGCTGGTGGCCGGCCTTGCCACCGGCCTGTTTTCCGCCCACCACTTCCACCGCCTGGCAGGGAACGGGGTTCTGGCCAATGTGCTGGCCATGCCGCTGGTCACCTTCGTGGTGATGCCGGCGGGCGTGCTGTCGCTGCTCTCGATGCCGTTCGGGCTTGACCAGTGGCCGCTCCGACTGATGGGCAAGGGGCTTGAGGGCGTGATCTGGACGGCGCGGTATGTCGAGAGCCTCGGCGGCGACATCGTCGTCGGGCAGATCCCGCTGCTGGCTACCGTGGCGGCATCGAGCGGCCTGATCATGCTGGTGTTCCTGCGAAGCCGGCTGCGGCTTGGCGGCATCGCCTTGATCGGACTTGGCGCGGTGCTGGCGCTGCCGCCGGTCAGGGGAGCCGACCCCGACATATTGATCAGCGAGGATGGCAGCCTGGTGGCGCTCGCCGGCCCCGACGGGCTCGCCAGCAATGCGTCAAGGCCGAACCGGTTCATATTCCGCCAATGGCAGATGGCGCTGCGGGACCAGCCCCATGTGGCGCCGGCCGCGCACACACCGGCCCTGTCCCCGCTCGCCCATACTGGCGCTCGAGGCAATGATACTCTCGGGTTCGACATTCAGGGATTGGAAGCGGAAGATGCCGACGGGGCTGTCGGTCCTAGGATCCTCGACGAACTGCTGGCGTTCGCGGCGGCCGACCGGTCGAGGTTCCACTGCGAAAGCCGCGGCGTCTGCGCCGCCATCCATCAGGAAATCAAAGTCATCGCCATCAACAAGGCCGCGCTCATCGGGGCTGCCTGCGACAGGGCGGCTCTCGTCGTGCTGGCCATCCCCGTGCGCATGCGCGCCTGCCACTCGGGCGCCACGCTCGTCACCTCCCGCAGCCTGCGCCAGACCGGCTCGCTGGCAATCCGCACGAAATCCGGTGGGAAATCTGCGGCGAAGGGCCCGGATCATCCCCGCGCCACCACGCCCGGCTTCGTCATCGATGCATCGCTCGAAGGCGTCATCCGCCCCTGGACCATCCAGCGCTATTATGACTGGCGCAGCCGAAGCTTCGATCTGCCGAAATGAGCATGTTCGCGGATGGCAACCCCCTTGCGCTGGCAAACCCTTGCACGGGAAGAGTCTTTCGCAAGGTGCAATGTCCTGGGATTCGAACGGGACGCAACAGCCGGCCCGCGAGCTGGCCCGCGCAGCGCTCGGCGCCTGCGCGCCACGCAACGTTCAAGGGCGGACACAACGTCCCAAGTCGTCGCGGGGTCAAGAGCTGACCCCGGCTCCCGGCAACGGCGCGCCCAAATCCTGGTTCCCGGCAATAGCTCGCCCGTACCGGGGGGCTCTTCAGTGATAGCGGCGGATCAATCCGACAAGCTTCCCCTGCACCTTGACCCGGTCGGGGCCGAAAATGCGGGTCTCGTAGGCCGGGTTGGCGGCCTCCAGTGCGATTGAGGCGCCCTTGCGGCGGAACCGCTTCAGCGTCGCTTCTTCCTCGTCCACCAGCGCCACGATGATGTCGCCGGGGCTTGCGGTGGAGACATTGCGGATCACCACGGTGTCGCCGTCGAAGATCCCGGCTTCGATCATCGAATCGCCCTTGACCTCAAGCGCGTAATGCTCGCCCGGGCCGATCATTTCCGACGGGACCGTGATGTTGTGGGTGATATTCTGGATCGCCGAGATCGGGACACCTGCAGCGATACGGCCCATCATCGGCACTTCGGTGACCTGCGACGGCTCGTCATTGGCGGGCTCCGCGCGGCGCACCGGTTCGGGGGTCTTGCCGAGGCTGCCCTCGATGACGCTCGGCGAGAACCCGCGTCGCGGCTGCAGATTGGCCTGGTAGCTGTCGGGCAGTCGGATCACTTCCAGTGCGCGGGCCCGGTTCGGAAGCCGGCGAATGAAGCCGCGTTCCTCAAGCGCCGTGATCAGCCGGTGAATGCCGGATTTGGACGCCAGATCAAGCGCATCCTTCATCTCGTCGAAGGAAGGCGGAATGCCGCTCTCCTTCATACGTTCGTTGATGAAGAGAAGAAGTTCGTGTTGTTTGCGCGTCAGCATAGTTGCAGCACCCCTGCGGCCAGCATGAAAGCCGGTATGAAACAAACCCGGAACCTAGGTATCATGTTCCATATGTGTTCCGCAAGTGGTAAAGAAACAATGAAAGAACATCAGGGGCGCAAAACCAGCACATCGCAGATCGATCCTGCCTTGGCGGCGGGCGCAAAAGGCGGCCGGATGATCAGGCAGCGCGCGTCCGAGAACACCTTCATCAGCGACGAATCCTGCCGCGCCATCGGCGTGGCGACCAGGGCCTCTTCGGTGACCTGGAGGTCGCCGCGCAGGTAATCCTGACGTTGATCATTTTCCGGCAATTCATTGGCCAGGATGGCTTTTTGGATCCGCTGCGGGTCCGGCCGGCCGGCCAGGCGGGTCACCAGCGGCTCCAGGAACAGATGCGCGCAGACAAGGCTCGAGGCCGGATTTCCCGGCAGCCCTACCACGTGCATTCGCCCGAGCCGTCCCGACATCAGCGGCTTGCCCGGGCGCATTGCGATCTTCCAGAAATCGAGCGTCATGCCGCGCGCCACCATGGCCTTCTGCACGAGGTCATGATCGCCCACCGAGGCGCCGCCGATGGTCACAAGCACGTCGGCGCCTTGCGATATTGCCGAATCAAGCGCCGCGTCGAGCGCCTCCATCCGGTCGGCGGCGATGCCGAGATCGATCACCTCGGCGCCCGCGCCGCGGGCAAGGGCTGCCACGCCAAAGGTGTTCGAGGCGATGATCTGGCCCGGGCCGAGGCTTTCGCCCGGCAGGCGCAATTCGTCGCCGGTGGCAAGCACCGCCACCTTCGGCCGGCGCGCGATCGGCAAGACTGCGTGGTTCATCGCCGCGGCGAAGGTGATGGCGCCGGCGTCGAGCAGGCGCCCGGCCTCGAGCCCGGTCTTGCCGGTCTCGAAATCGACGCCCGCCTTGCGGATGTGCCGGCCGGCGATCGCCGCCTCGTTGATCCGCACGGTTCCGTCGTCAAGCCGCTCGGTCATTTCCTGGATGATGACGGCGTCGGCGCCCTGGGGCACCGGCGCGCCGGTGAAGATCCGGATGGCCGAGCCCGCTTCAAGCGCGCCGTTGAAGCCATGGCCCGCGGCGGCTTCGCCCTGCAGCTTCAGCGTCGCGCCGGCAGTCGCGTCTTGCGCGCGCACCGCATAGCCGTCCATGGCCGAGGCGTCGAAGGGCGGATGGGTGCGAAGGGCGGCGAGATCCTGCGCCAGCACCCGGTCGAAACACTGGGCGAGCGGCAGCATCTCGGGCTCGCCCCGAGGAGCAGCGCCCACCAGGATCCGCGCCAGCGCGTCATCAACCGGCATCAAGGCCATCAACGTTTCCCTTCCGCGGTCACGGTCCAGTCGCCGGATTTTCCGCCGGACTTGGCCAATACCCTGATGCCGCCGATCTCCATGCCCCGGTCCACGGCCTTGGCCATGTCGTAGATCGTCAGGCACGTCACGGACGCCGCTGTCAGCGCCTCCATCTCGACGCCTGTCTTGCCGGTGAGCTTGGCGAGCGTGCGCACCCGCAGGCCCGGCAGGGCCTCGTCGGGCTCGATCTCGACATTCACCTTGGTAAGCGCCAGCGGATGACACAGCGGGATCAGGCTGGCGGTCTGCTTGGCGGCCATGATGCCGGCAATCCGCGCGACCCCGATGACGTCGCCCTTTTTCAGGTTGCCCTGAAGGATCAGGTGAAGCGTCTCGGGCTTCATTCGCACAAAGCCCTCGGCCTCGGCGATGCGCACCGTTTCGTCCTTGTCGCCGACATCGACCATCGCGGCCGAGCCGTCGGCGGCAAGATGGGTCAGGCGCGGTTCGTTCGTGTCAGCCATCCATGGCACCGTTCGTGGTCTTGCCTGTCAGCAGCGCCCTCGTGGCAGCGGTCACGTCGGGCTGTCGCATCAGGCTTTCGCCGACCAGGAAGGTCGCTATGCCGCTCTTCGTCAGCCGCTCGCAGTCCGCAAAGGAACCGATGCCGCTTTCGCCCACCAGAATGCGCCCGCCGGGCACCATCGCCGCCAGCCGTTCGGAAACCGAAAGCGACACCTCGAAGGTGCGCAGATTGCGGTTGTTGACACCAATGAGCCGGCTTTCGAGTTTCAGCGCCCGCTCCATTTCGGCCTCGTCATGCACCTCGATCAAAGCCGCCATGCCGAGCCCGTGCGCCTCGTCCTCGAGCCGCCTGGCGTCATCATCATCGACCGAGGACAGGATGATCAGGATGGCGTCGGCGCCCCAGAGGCGAGCCTCATGCACCTGGTAGAGCTCGAACATGAAATCCTTGCGCAGCACGGGCAGGGCGGTGGCGTCGCGCGCTGCGGTCAGAAACTCCGGCGCCCCCTGGAACGAGGGCGCATCGGTCAGTACCGACAGGCAGGCGGCGCCGCCGGCCTCATAGGCGCGTGCCAGCGACGGCGGATCGAAATCGGCGCGGATCAGGCCCTTGGACGGGCTCGCCTTCTTGATTTCGGCAATCAGCGCATATCCGCGAGCCTCATGCTTCGCTTCGATGGCGGCGACAAAGCCGCGCGGCGGCGAGGCATCGCGCGCCCGCGCCCTGAGCTCGTCCATCGGTAGGGCGGCCTTGGCGGCTGCAATCTCGTCGCGCTTGTAGGCTTCGATCTTCGCAAGAATGTCGCTCATCGCCTTACCCTGCCTTTGGTGCCGGCGCATGCGCCTGGGAGACCCGCACCAGCGTTTCCAGCGTGCCGAGTGCCGCGCCATCGTCGATCGACCGGGCGGCAAGGGCCAGGCCGTCGCGCAAATCTGCCGCCTTGCCGGCAATCACCAGCCCGCCCGCCGCATTGAGCATGGCGATGTCGCGATAGGCGTTCTTCTCGCCCTCGAGCACGCGCTTGAGCGCTGCCGCATTCGCCACGCCGTCGCCGCCCTTCAACAGATCCAGCGGAACCCGCGCAAGGCCGAGCTCCTCCGGCGTTGTCTCGAATTCCCGGATCTCGCCGTTTTCGAGCACCACCACGCGCGTCACTCCGGTCGTGGTCATTTCGTCAAGCCCGTCGCCATGCACCACCCAGACGGTCTCGGAGCCGAGATCGCGCAGCACATGCGCCAGCGGCATGAGCCATTGCGGCGAGAATACGCCGAGCAACTGCCGCTTCACGCCCGCCGGATTGGACAGCGGCCCGAGAAGATTGAAGATCGTCCGTGTGCCGAGCTCCACCCGGCTGGGGCCGACATGGCGCATGGCCGAATGATGCGCCGGGGCGAACATGAAGCCGACGCCTGCCTGCTCGATACAGGCTGAAATGCCCCTGGGATCAAGCTCCAGCGAGACGCCAAGGGCAGCCAGCGAATCCGCCGCGCCCGATTTCGACGACAGCGCTCGGTTGCCGTGCTTGGCCACCTTGACGCCGGCGCCGGCCACGATGAAGGCGGCGGCGGTGGAGACATTGTAGGTTCCGCTCGCATCGCCGCCGGTGCCGACAATGTCGATCGCATCCGCGGGCGCCTTGACCGGCAGCATCTTCTCGCGCATCACGCTGACCGCGCCGTAGATCTCGTCGACGCTCTCGCCGCGCACCCTGAGCGCCATCAGCAATCCGCCGATCTGCGAGGGCGTGGCATCGCCCGACATCATCACATTGAAAGCCTGGCGGGCCTCATCCCGGTTGAGCGCCTCGCCAGCCGCGGCCTTGGCGATGAATGACTTGAGATCCGCCATGATGACCCGCTCCCCTGCGGTTTCTAGAACGCCAGCGCGCGCTCGGCCAGCGCCTGGTTGACCGAGACGCCGTACTCGGCCTGCAGCCGCGCCACCATCTGGTCGAGAATGTCGTCGGCGATCTGCTGCGACACCTGGGCGCGCTGCTCGGACGACACCGCATCCGCCGTCACCGACGAAGCGTCATTGACCGATGTCACCTGAAGCAGGATCTTGTTCTCTCCCGAGGCGTCATTGGCGACCGCCACGATGCCCGAAGGCCCGGAGAAGGCCGAGGCGACGGCGGCCTCGCCGAACACCCCGTCGGCGCCGCCGCGATTGAGCGAGTACTTGGTCTCGACCGCCGCCGACAACTCTTCGGCTATTGATGCAAGCACCGCGCCTCTTTCCACGCGCTCCTTCATCTCCATCGCCTTCGCGCCGAGCGCTTCAAGCGTCTTCATCTCGGTCCAGTCTTGTGCCACCTCGTCGCGCACCTCATCGAGCGTGCGGTCGCGGGCAGGGGTCACGTCAACCACCTCGAACCACAGGAATCCGCCGTCATCCATGCTCAGCGGCGGCGTCTCCAGGCCCGGCTCCGCCTCGAAGGCGTCACGCAGCAACTGCTGCGATTCGGGCAGGTCGGAGAGCACCGTCCCATCGGGTGCCCGGCCGCTGCGGTCAACCGCCTCCACAGTCACCGGATCGAGCTTCTGCTGGGTTGCGGCCTCAATCAGCGTCATGCCGCCGGCGCGCGCGTCCTCATAGGCGTCATGCACGTCGAGCAGCACCTGCGCTGCCTGGTTGAGCGCCAGATCCTCGCGGATCTCGGCCTCGACCTCCTCGAAGCTCTTCGAGGATTCCGGCGTGATCTCGGCCACCCTCAGGATCACCGGTCCGAACTGGCCGTCGATCACCGGCGTCGTGCCGCCCGCTTCGCTCACCGCGAATGCCGCGTCGGCAAGCGTCTGGTCCGGCATCCCGGTCTGGCTGAACGAGCCGATGCGCACGTCGGCCGCACTCCGGCCCTGTTCGCTCACCAGGTCGTCAAAGCTCTTGCCCCCGGCAAGCGCCTGTACCGCCGCATCGGCGGCTTCCCGGTCGGCGAACACCAACTGGTCCACGGTCCGGGTCTCGGCCGTGGTGTAGCGGTCCTTGCGGTCTTCATAATCGGCGCGCGCGGCATCCTCGGAAATCGCCTCGGGATCGGCGATGTCCTCGTTCTGCAGCTTCACATAGGTGATCTTGCGGTATTCGGGCGCCGCATAATCGGCCTTGTTCTCCTCGAACCAGGCGGCAAGCTCGCTGTCGCTGGGCGCTGCCACCGGATCGATGTTTGACGAGTTCAGCAACAGGTAGGAGACATCGCGGGTCGCAGCATCATGACGCGCCAGCGCCGCAATCAGCGCGTCAGGCGCCTCGAAGCCGTCGGCGACCGCCTCGACGATCTGGGTTCTGACCGCCACCTGGCCGCGGCTCTTGAGATAGTCTTCCTCGCTCATGCCGACCGAACTCAGCACGCGCTGGAAATTGCCGCGATCGAAGCGGCCGTTGAAATCATGAAACGCCGGATCTTCCGCGATCAGCGCGGCGAGCCGGTCGTCCGACAGGCCGAGATTCATCGTCCGCGCCTGCTCGTCGAGCGCAGCACCCGCGATCAATTGCCCGTAGACCTGGTTCTCGATGCCAAACGCGCGCGCCTGCTCGGCGGTCAGCCGCTGGCCAATCTGGCGGCTGACAACCGCCACCTGCCGGTCATAGGCCAGCCGAAACTCGTTCGGCGACACGATCGTGTCGCCAACGGTGATCACCGCGGTGCTGCCGGCATTGAGGATCGAGCCCGAAATCCCCCAGACGCCGAACGAGGCCACCAGAAGGATCAGGAGAAGCTTGGCGACCCAGCTCTTGGCGCCCCTGCGCAATGTATCAAGCATCAAAACTCCCGCGGTATCAGCATCCCAGGTCCCGGACGGCGCACTGCCGGCCGGTCAACCTCTCATGCGTCCCTTTAGACCAATCCTTTGGCGAAATGAAGAGCGGGCGCGGGGAATGTGCCGGGGAAAAGCCAAAGCCAGCCTTGCCACGTCCGGCTTCGGCCGCGCCTGCTATGGAACGGTCCGCTGGTGCGGCGATCGACTGCCGTTCTTTCGACCCCGGGCCGGGTGGGCAACCTCAAGCGGGCTGGAGCCTTTCGTTTTATCAGCTGCGCTCCGCGCAGGCCGCTTACCTCGCCAGCGACCGCTGCGCTGGACTGAAAATGTCGGCGCCACGAAACAATGGGGGTTGCCTCCTGACGAGCCATCGAATACTTGGAGTTAGTTATGGTATAACATTATGATTCGATCATCGATGTTGTCCGCCATTGCCAATCCCGACAACCCCCAAATCACTCAAGGTGAAATTTCATGCAGACAAACCTCATTGGCCGCCTCGGCGCCCTGGCCGCGGCCGCAATCCTGCTTTTCCCCGTCCAGGCGCAGGCGCAAGGCACGCAGGCCACCGCCTCAAGCCACGCCCATGATCATGCCTCCAGCGAGGTCTACAAAGGCATGTTCGAAGACAGTCAGATCGAAGCTCGCACTCTCAGGGACTGGCGGGGCGATTGGCAGTCGGTCTATCCCTATCTGGTCGACGGAACCCTGGATCCGGTGATGGCCGACAAGGCTGCCCATGGCGACAAGACCGCAGAGCAATACCGCGCCTACTACACCACCGGATATCAGACCGCCGTCGATCGCATCATCATCATCGCAGACACTGTCACCTTCCACGAGGACGGCAAGTCGGTGCACGGCACCTATGAAGGTGACGGCTATGAGGTTCTCACCTACAAGGCCGGCAATCGCGGCGTGCGCTATATCTTCACCAAAAAGGGCGGCGACGAAGCCGCGCCACAGTTCATCCAGTTCTCCGACCACCGGATCGCGCCCGCCATCAGCGATCATTTTCACCTCTACTGGGGCGACGATCGGGCGGAACTCCTGGAAGAAGTGACAAATTGGCCGACCTATTATCCCGCAGGACTGAGCGGCGAAGAGATCGTCAAAGAGATGCTGGCCCACTGAACCACGGCTGCATTCGCGCTGCTGACGGGTCTGTTCCCAAAAGGCCCGCCAGCTTTTCGTCACACCATTTTTCGGCCCACTTCCGGCAGACCGCAGACCGCACCTTGCCAGAACCCTGCGCTTTGGTTTCAATGGAACCATATGGGCCGCCGCCCGGGGAACAATTCCATGCGGTGGTAGGCATACAGTCTCAAGGAGCTCTCAGATGTGGCGACGCGCCGTGCAACTCATCGGGGTGCTGGTGATCCTTGGTGCGATCGGCCTCTGGTGGCTCTTCGATCTTTATGGCTGCGGCTTCAACACGACGGGCTGTACGCGAAACCTGCCGCGACCGACGCTGGAGGCGATGCAGGTGCTGTCGCTGCCTGTGGGTCTGGGGCTGCTGCTGATCTGGCTGGGCAGACCGAAACATTGAAACGGCGACAAACCCCGCCCGGGCCTGTCGCTCAACGCTTCCTCAGATTCCGAAACCCGACCAGCCCGCGCCAAGCGCAAAGCTCGGAACAAGCGCATAGAGCCACAGCCCCGCGGCTCCCATTTCGCAGCCGCCGGAAGTGCCCGGCCCGCATCCGCCGGCAAGGTGCCCGAGCGCCAGAGCGCCCAGCGCCAGGATGATCGGCAGCACCAGCATCACGCCCAGGCCGATGCCGATCGACCGCAGCACGATGCCCCCGATCCGGCCCGAGCCAGGCCGCCCGCCGCTCATGATGCGGGCTCGAGGGTGCGGCATTCCGCCAGCCCGTCGCTCGATTGCGTGCAGACATGGGTTTCCGCGGGCGCGCCTTGCCGCTCCTGCCGGGAGGCGCAGCCCATGAGCCCCAGGGCCAGCACGAAGACGATGAACCGCATGAAAATCCTCCGCCACGCCGCGCGGTGCGGGTGCCGCGACGCTACTGCATAATTCCCTAAACCGGAATCGATTCAGGGTAAAAAATTATGCAGCAGACTTAAGTCCCAAAGCGACCTTTGTGCGTTTGATAAAACGCACGGCGCTTTAGAGCAGGACCCGGAGATTCTCCGCCACAATTGAACCGGCGCGTCAAAACCGTCGCACGAAGCCGGGCAGGGGCTGCGCCGTCTTGCTCACGGCCTCCGCGCCCACCCGTTCACGAAGCTGTGACCACGCTTTGCCGCAGCTTCTGTGCGGCCCGCCTTAGAATCGCTTGGAAACGCCCTATAGTTTCCCTCAGCAAGCGTTTTGACCTGAAAGCGCAAGATCCACCACGCACGCGACAGGAGACATCCATGACCGACCTCATCATCACCCGCCGCACCCTGCTTTCAGCCGCAGGCGCAGTGGCGGCCACCGGAATGACCGCCGGACTGACCGGCCTCGTCATGCCCGCCCGCGCCCAAAGCCTCGCTGCCACGCCCACCATGCGGGGCGGCGCCAACAACTACCGCCCCGGCGCGCCGATCGTCGAACGCATTGGCGGCGGCGGCTTCTGGATGACCGGCACCGTGCGCCGCGCCGGCGACGGCGCGCCGTTGGCCGGACGCCGCATCCAGATCTGGGCCCACACCACCGAGGGCAACGAGCGCGATGAACGCAGCCACGGCGCGACACTCACCGACGCCAATGGCGAGTTCCGCCTGGAAATGCCGCAGATCGTGCCGACCTTCGGCCAGCCCCATGGCCATCTCGCCTATGATCCGGCCCATGATGAGGGCGGCTTTGAGACCGTCTTCCTGCGACCGGTGATGCCGAGTCCGAGCGACACCACGCTCCACGCCGATTTCGTGCTGCAGCCAGTCTGACCGGAGTGAAGGTTCCATCGCAAGGGCGGCTCCGCGTCGTCCTGATCTGGGCTGCCGTCGTGGCGGCAATCGCCATGCCGATCGCCGCCGCCGCCATGAGCCCGCTGCTGCAATGGCGCAGTCCGGTCTATATCCTTGCAGGGTTTTCCGGCATCGTCGCCATGGGGCTGCTGTTGTTGCAGCCGTTGCTTGCCGCCGGGTTGCTGCCCGGCGTCCCGGCCACCCGCGCGCGCCTGATCCACCGCTGGACCGGCGGCCTGCTGGTCGGCTTCGTGATCCTCCACGTCGCCGCCCTCTGGGTCACCAGCCCGCCCGATGTCATCGACGCGCTGACCTTTGCCTCTCCCACGCCTTTCTCGGTCTGGGGCGTCATCGCCATGTGGGCTGTCTTCCTCTCGGCCCTGCTGGCCGCTCTCCGCCGCCGCCTGCGCCCCCGAACATGGCGCCTGGCCCATACAGCGCTTGCCGTACTCATCGTCACCGGCAGCGTCGTCCACGCCTGGCTGATCACAGGCACCATGGAAACGTTCTCCAAGGCAGCGCTCTGCGCTCTGGTTGTAGCGGCGACAGGGAAGGCGCTGTTCGAGCTCAAGGTCTGGCGCAGGCGCAGGCGGTGAGCGGACACTTCGATGAAGCCGCTGCGCGACCTGCATAGGCGAGCAGCCCGGCCATGGCGCAGCCGCGCGGGCTTGCGTGATTGCCTGCAATGCCCGGTTGGCCGTACTTTGGCTGCAATTGCACCCGATTCCCGAGCCAGGATAACCGAAGCGCACCGATCCATGAAACCGGAGAAGAGGGCTTTCGACAAATAATCCAATGGTTTAGTAAGGGTTTTGCACCGCGCACCCCTCCGGTGGTTTGATGAACTGGCTTTCGACGAATCCTCTGATCCTTGTGTACACGTCGGCAATCATGGATATATATTGGACACTCAGGCATACGATAGTTGGTTGCGCCCTGGTCACGGCGGTCTATTTTGGTTTCGGCTCCATCGGTTACGGGATCGGCCAGACCCTGCTCCGGGTGCGGGATCCGTTCCTGTCATTCGCATTGCCGGATGCGCCGTCTCTCCTGGTCCTGGCGCTTGGCTGGATCATTTCGTTCTTTGTCTTGGCGGTTTTTGTCGGACTGTACCTGCTTGCAGCAAGGCAGTTGGTCAGGCTCGTGGTTTCCGCTGCCTACTCGCTCGGCAGGATGGGAACCATCTGGGTTCTCAATACGCTCGGCGGCGTCTGCCTGATCATGGTGCTGCTGGTGGCGTTGGCGCAGGCAGGCGGCGGCCAGTTGCTGGAACAACTTTCCGGGACAGGAACCGTCATCGCCGTGTGCTTGCTGCTTTCAAGTCTTTGGCTGCATCTGAGATATCACCCGACCCTTTTCAACAATGAGAGAATTTTCGACATGGAGATCGGCGCTGCGCTCTACCAATTGCTGGAACTGCGAAAACTCGACTTCCGGGCGGGGTTGTGATGAGCATCGCCGATCAGATAAAATTGAAGTTCAGGGTGATCAAGCAGGCGCAGAATGACGCCGCCAGCGACCTGCCTCCCGCCGACGCAAGGGATCTCTCCGACACCGAGAGCGCCGTGGTCGCCTATTGCCAGCAACAGGTGCAGAAGGTCGAGGACGCCGCCCGCGCGGAATTCGACAAGTATAACCGGAAGATCGTCGGCAGCGTCGACACCAGTCTCGACTCGGGCGATATCGCGGTTCGGCTGAACAATGCGACCTCGCAGGCGCGCTCCGAATACCGGTCGCAGATCGAGGAGGCGCAGGTGGGTCTGCTCAGGGCGCGACGGGACTATCTGCTGTTCCGGCGCAGGAACGAGCTGGAATTCGAGCCGGAATACCCCAACACCTGGCTGGTCTGGACCGTCATGATCGTGGCGATCGTGGTGGAATCCGCAGTCAACGCCAATTTCTTCGGGCAGGCCTCCGCAACCGGGCTGCTGGGCGGCTTCATGGAAGCCTTCATGATCTCGCTGTCCAACGTGGCAATCGGTTTCATCCTGGGATGCTGGCCGGCGCGCTATGTCGGGCATCGAATCCGCTGGCACCTGTTCTGGGCCTTGCCCGTCTTCGTGATCCTGATTGTGTGGGGCATCGTGTTCAATCGCTGGGTCGCCTTGTACCGCGATGCGCTGGTGCTCGACCCTGAAGCAGTGCCCGCCGATATCATCACCTTCGATCCCGGCGTGCTTCTGGCGCCGATGAGCTTCCCGTCGGTTATGCTGATGGGTGTCGGCCTGTTTGTCTTCGGAATCGCCGCTTTCGAGGGCTACCGCGTCTTTGGCGCCTATCCCGGATACAGATCCAAGCACCTGCGCTATCTCGCCGCCGAGGAACTGTCCAATGACGTCAAGGATGATGTCAGGAGCGCGATCGAGGGCGCGTTTTCCCAGGCCAAGGCGCCGATCTCCGACCTCATTTCCGGGATCCGGCAACAGGTGGCCAGCATCACCGGCCACAAGGCGAACGTAATGGCGCTTGCGAAGAAATACGAGGCGCAAGGCGATGCGGTGGAGGCGGCCTGCCAGAAGGTCATCCAGGATTACCGGTCCGAGAACGCCGCCATCCGGCAGATCGTCGCGCCCCGGTATTTCTCGGAAGGCGTCGAACTGACGCGCTCCGACCTGATGCAGGAGGCCCAGCAATATTGCGCCTCCTGGGACAGTTTTCTTGAAGAGCTCAAACAGGAATCAAAAAGCGCCTTGTCGATCATAGAGCAGGAGAGATCCGCGCTTGAGAAGGTTCTTGCGGAGATAGATGATGTTACGAAGGAAGCAGCGCAGCGGGCAGGCGAAAAGGCAGACGCCGAGAAAAAGGAGCTCCAGGGCGAGCCAGGGACCTAGACCGGTTCACGTGCTCTCGATCCTTGCCGCGCTGGGCGTCCTTGGCGGCATCTTCGCCAGCCAGTACTATTTCAACCCCGAGGAACGCGACGCCCGCATGTGCCCCGTCAGCGGGCCGTCCGGCGTCGATATCGTCGTCATCGACAAGTCGGATGAATGGAACGAGTCCCAGAAGATCCGCCTGCGCAACGCGATTGTCGACATCCAGTCGGCCATCGAACGCGACCGGCTGCTGGAGATCTTCGTCTTCAGCGATCTGGTTGAAGTCGGATTTCAACCGATGTTTTCCAACTGCAGCCCCGGACGCGGCAGCGAGACCAATGAATTCATCGACAATCCGCGCATGCGCCAGCAGGCCTTCGACCAGGGGTTCGAGCGTCCCCTGGCCGAAATCCTCACCCAGCTGGCGGAACCCGACTCCGGCAGCAGCTCGCCGATCCTCGAGGTCCTGTCGGACATCTCGAGCCGGGTCGAGTACCGCGGGATCGACGGGGACCGGCGGATTGTGGTGATATCCGACATGATCCAGAATTCCGAGGCGCTCAGCCTGTTTCGCGAGGAGGGCGCCGCGGTCGACATCGACACTGTGGTGGACTCCGCCGGCGGCGACATCGGCGCCCGCTTCGCCTTCGATGTCCGCCAGATCCCGGGCCGCTTCTCGGAGGCGCAGCTTGCCAACGCCCGGCAATTCTGGGAGCGATGGGCCGCGGATCAGGGGCTGGACATGGCCTGGAGCCCTTTCTGACCGGGCCGCACAAGGCGGTGCACCTCCACCGGGGCGGCGAGCCGCGCTTGGCCAACGGGCCTGGTGCCGCGTCATTTGCAAATCCGCCCCGGTCTGCTAAGCCCGCCTGCATCCATATCAAACCGGGGAAATCCGATGACACCTGACATTCGCCCGCTTGTGGCCGGCAACTGGAAGATGAACGGCACGCGCGAGAGCCTCGATCAGATCAAGGCGATTGCCGCGGGGCTCGAGCCCGATCTGGCGGACCGCATCGACGCGCTGATCTGCCCGCCGGCGACGCTGCTCTATGTCGCCACCGCGCTTGCCGAGGACAGCCCGCTTGCGATCGGCGCGCAGGATTGCCACGCCGCGCAGTCGGGCGCCTTCACCGGCGACATTTCCGCCGCCATGATCGCCGATTGCTACGGCACCCATGTGCTCGTCGGCCATTCCGAGCGCCGCACCCTGCATGGCGAGGACAGCGACACCGTCCGCGCCAAGGCGGAAGCCGCCAAACAGGCGGGCCTCGTCCGAATCATCTGCATCGGCGAGACCGAGGCCGAGCGCAAGGCCGGCGCCACGCTCGACGTGCTGGGCCATCAGCTCGCCGGCTCCGTGCCCGAGGGCGCCACCGCCAGGGACACGGTCATCGCCTACGAGCCGGTCTGGGCCATCGGCACCGGCCTGACGCCGACCGTCGCCGACGTGACCCAGGCGCATGGCTTCATCCGCGCCGAGATGGAAAAGCGCTTTGCCGGCGAGGGGGCTGCGATGCGGCTTCTCTATGGCGGTTCGGTCAAGCCCGACAACGCCGCCGAGCTTCTGGGCGTGCCCCATGTCGATGGCGCGCTGATCGGCGGCGCCAGCTTGAAAGCGGCCGACTTCCTCGCCATCTGTAAGGCTTGCCGCGGCCTGCTGGGCTGAGATTGCGCCCGAATTGACCGAATTGCCCGGGCCTTTGGACCCGTCGGCACTTGGAAAGCGGGCGGCCCTCGTGTAAAGAGCCGCCAAACCGGACTTTGATTGCGCCCTTCAAGGGCAGGAAAGAACCCCGATGCAAACCGTATTGATTGTCATTCATCTCATGATCGTGCTGGCGCTTGTCGGCGTCGTGCTGATCCAGCGTTCCGAAGGCGGAGGGCTTGGCATCGGCGGCGGCTCCGGCTTCATGTCGGCCCGCGGTGCGGCCAATGCGCTGACCCGCACCACCGCCATTCTCGCCGCCGCCTTCTTCATCACCTCGCTGGCGCTGGGCATTCTCGCCCGCTACGGCGACAGCCCGACCGACATTCTCGACCGGATCCCGGTCCAGACCGACGGCTCCGGTTCGGGCGTTCTCGACCAGCTCGGAGGCAGCTCGACGCCGGCGACCCCGCCCGCTGAAACACCGGCCGAAACGCCCGCGACCGGCGCGGATATCCCGGCCGCACCCGAAGTGCCCGCGTCAGACGTTCCGTCCGGTCAGTAAGACTGGATAGGCTTCAACCGGCGGATGGCGAGCCTCGCCTCCGCCGGTTTTTTCATGCCGGTTCCATGACGGTTTCACCGTTATGCACCGAAAAATCGCCGCCCGGGCTTTTTGGGGTGGTGGAATCACAGATCTGAAGGTATCGGTTCAATCCCATGGCGCGATATGTTTTCATAACCGGCGGCGTGGTCTCCTCGCTTGGAAAAGGCATTGCCTCGGCGGCACTCGGTGCTCTGCTGCAGGCCCGTGGATATCGGGTGCGGCTGCGCAAGCTCGACCCCTATCTCAATGTCGATCCGGGCACCATGAGCCCCACCCAGCACGGCGAGGTCTTCGTCACCGACGACGGCGCGGAAACCGATCTCGATCTCGGCCATTACGAGCGCTTCACCGGCCGCTCGGCGGTCAAGACCGACAACATCACCACCGGCCGCATCTACAAGGACATCATCGAGAAGGAGCGGCGCGGCGACTATCTCGGCGCCACCGTCCAGGTCATTCCCCACGTCACCAACGAGATCAAGAACTTCGTGCTCGAGGGCAACGAGGAGTATGATTTCGTGCTCTGCGAGATCGGCGGCACGGTGGGCGACATCGAGGCGATGCCGTTCATCGAGGCGATCCGCCAGCTCGGCAACGATTTGCCGCGCGGCAACGCCGTCTATGTGCACCTGACCCTGATGCCGTGGATTGCGGCGGCGGGCGAGCTCAAGACCAAGCCGACCCAGCACTCGGTCAAGGAACTGCAGGCCATGGGCATCGCGCCCGACATCCTGCTTGTCCGCGCCGACCGCGAGATCCCGGCCGAGGAACGCCGCAAGCTCTCGCAGTTCTGCAATGTCCGCCCCTCCGCCGTCATCCAGGCGCTCGACGTCCCCTCGATCTACGACGTGCCGATCGCCTACCACAAGGAAGGCCTCGACACCGAGGTGCTCGCGGCCTTCGGCATCGATCCCGCGCCGGCGCCGCGCATGGCCGCCTGGGAAACCGTTTCCGAGCGCATCCACAATCCCGAGGGCGAGGTCACCATCGCCATCGTCGGCAAGTATACCGGCCTGAAGGACGCCTACAAATCGCTGATCGAGGCGCTCAACCACGGCGGCATCGCCAACCGGGTCCGGGTCAAGCTCGAATGGATCGAGAGCGAGATCTTCGAGAAGGAAGACCCGTCGCCCTGGCTCGAGAAGGTCAACGGCATCCTGGTGCCCGGCGGCTTCGGCGAGCGCGGCGCGGAAGGCAAGATCGCTGCCGCCAAGTTCGCCCGCGAGCGCAAGGTGCCCTATTTCGGCATCTGCTACGGCATGCAGATGGCGGTGCTCGACGCAGCGCGCAACCTGGCTGGCATCGACGACGCCATGTCGTCGGAGTTCGACCGCAAGACCGGCACCCATGTCGTCGGCATCATGACCGAATGGCTCAAGGGCAACCAGCTCGAGACCCGCGCCGCCAATGGCGATCTCGGCGGCACCATGCGGCTCGGCGCCTATCCGCATCCGCTCAAGCCCGGCTCGCTGATTTCTGGCATCTATGGCTCCACGGAAGTCTCCGAGCGCCACCGTCACCGCTACGAGGTCAACATCGCCTATCGTGACCAGCTCGAAAAGGCCGGCCTGGTCTTCTCCGGAGTCTCCCCCGACGGGCTCTTGCCCGAAACCATCGAATACCCGGTCGACGTCCACCCCTGGTTCATCGGCGTGCAGTACCACCCCGAACTCAAGTCCCGGCCGCTCGAGCCGCACCCTCTGTTCGCCAGCTTCATCGAGGCGGCACTGGAGCAATCGCGGCTGGTGTAAATACAAGTCAATCGTGGAAGGATCGACTTGTACAGGGTCCGCGTCCAGTGAAAGCCTTCAGTCCCTTGTCCGGAGGCGCGGCGGCTTCTCCCTCTACCCTTGAGGGAGAGGGAGCAATTTCAGCATCTTGGCCGCAGGCTAAGTGCTAGAAATTGCAGGTGAGGGGGATTGCTGCGCGCAATGCCGTCGCCGGTTCGCTTTGCCGGCGCTGCATCGCCAAACATCTGTTCGGCGCTACCCCCAAACAAACCCTTGGCCGCTACCCCACCTTCACGCTACCCTGCCGCCGACCGTTCCTCGCAGCCCTCAGGCCAGGACTCCTCTCGCATGCGGCATCTCCGCCTTCTCATCATGGCCCTCATCTTCACGCTGGGGTATTCCGTCCAGACGCTGGCCCAGGACACCCCGGCACCCGCCGGCCCGGCCATCGAGATCGGCGACGCAGTCATCGCCGATGCGGAGATCCGCGGCCGCATCCAGACCATCTTCCGCGAGATCGACGGGCTGGACGGCATCCGCGTCTCGGTCTCCTCCGGCGTGGTCAGGCTCACCGGCCAGGTCGAGGAGGCGGTGCTGGCGCAAAGGGCCGAGGATCTGGTCAACCGCGTTTCCGGCGTCGTCGCCATCGACAACCGGCTCACCGAGCAGACCGAGGTCACCGAACGGCTGAAGCCCGTTATCGGCCGTTTTGAGAACCGCCTGCGGCAGACGCTCGATTACCTTCCCCTGCTGATGGTCGCGGGCCTTGTCTGGCTTGCAATCGGGCTTTTCGGCTGGTTCGTCACCACCCGCACCCAGCCCTGGAGCTGGCTCGCGCCCAATGCCTTCATCGCCGATCTGCTGCGCCAGACCGTCTGGCTCGCCTTCGTCATGCTCGGCGCTCTGATGGCGCTCGATATCCTCGGCGCAACCGCGGTGCTCGGCACGGTGCTGGGCGCCGTCGGCATCATCGGTCTGGCCATCGGTTTCGCCGTCAAGGACACGGTGGAGAACTACATCGCCTCGATCCTTTTATCGGTCCGCCAGCCGTTCCAGCCGCGCGATTTCATCGCGCTCGAGGGCATGGAGGGTTTTGTCATCCGGCTCACCTCGCGCGCCACCATCCTGATGGATGTCGACGGCAACCACATCCGCATCCCCAACGCCACCGTGTTCAAGGCGACGATCATCAACTACACCCGCAATCCCGAGCGCCGCTTTTCCTTCGAGCTGGGCATCGATGCCGACAGCGCCCTGCGCGAGGCGCTGGCCATTGCCCACGACACGCTTGAAAGCCTTGGCTTCGTGCTCGAAAAACCCGAACCCGGCGCCTGGATCGAAAAGGTGGGCGATTCCAATGTGCTCATCGGCGTGTCCGGCTGGATCAACCAGACCGAGACCGATTACGTCAAGGCAAGGTCGGAGGCGATCCGCACCGTGAAGACCGCACTGGAGACCGCCGGCTTCGCGCTGCCCGAACCGATCTACCGGCTGCGCTTCGACCCTGCCAGCCAGCTGGATGATCTCACCGGGGCGGACACCGAGGCCGGCTCGAGAACTCAGAGCGGCTTGGTAACCCGGACCGGCAAGAAGCCTGCCGCCAAATCAACCCCGGTCAGCCCGCCCGCATCCGCCAGGTCCGCGGTTCCGAAGACGGCGCCGTCCGATCAGGTCACCGACACCGCCGTAGACCCGGCGGTGCTCAGGAAGGTCGATGACGAACGTCAGCAGCAGCCAGATACCGACCTGCTTTCCGGCAGTGCAAAGGACGAAATGGGCGCCCGGCCGGTGGTGTGACGCGGGGCAGGGTGCACCGGTTCCTGCCGATCTTCTGCCCGGGGCCGCGCGGCTGCTGGGAACGGAACCTTCGGGTGTCGCATCAAATCGGGAAAACAGGACGGCCGGCGTGTCCTCGCGGCAGCTGCGTGACGTCAATCTACAGCCCGACCCCGTTCTATGAATAACGGCAGTCGCGTCCCGCTTGGCTTTTGGCAGATGGGGGCGTGTTCGTCCAGAGGGCGCGGGCAGGACGCCCGCAGTCGTCACCCTCGCCCCGGCCGTCGTAACCCTCGCCCTTGTGGCGAGGGTCTACAGACGCCAGCCCCGAAATAGCCGGTCCAGCGGGGAATCCGACGGCCCCGCAGATCCTCGGGACAGACCCGACGTTGAACCGAGGGGTCAAACCGTCCCGAAAACGTGGACGAAACCCATCCTCACTCCCAACAATCCCAACACCTTATCCCAAATTCGCCCCGACTTTTTCCCCGCCTTTCGTACCGGTGCCATACTCATGCCACTCCCGCCGCCGGATGGATCGCAGACGGTGTGGTCCAGGCGGGAGGAAGGCCTCCTGGCCTCGCCGTAACGTGCGGCGGGACGCCGGGGGGAGGCGGAGGCCGGCGTGCTCCGCTGGCAGCCGATCCTTCGCGGCCGGCCAAGCCAGCCACCGGATCAGCCCTCGCATACGGGTTTCGCGTTCGCGCGAAGCAAGCGTATGGACGGCGGGACGGGCCTGTGGCGGATTGTGGGGTCATTGACCCCGGGATTCGTGCCGGACGCGCTCCACGCCCCGTCGCTCGCGGCCTCGTCCGGGCCGGAGCGGCAAGGCAACGGCAGCCGCCTGTCGGATGCGGACATCATCCGGCAAATCTCGGGCCGCGCGCGCGTTGCGCCACCCCGGTGCATGGCACCCATGCACCACCCAAACACAATTCCGAAGGCAAAGCCCGCGTGCGGCCCTCCGGACTGAAATTCTCTTCTTTCACTCCGGCGGAATGCCCGCGCGGGGCTATTGGCGCCTGCGGGAGTTCTCTCTTCTCCTTCAGGGAGAGAAGGCCCGCAGGGCCGGATGGGGGGCGCTCCACGCGCTGAAGCCCACCTGGATCCGTCTTGCCGCTTCGCGTCGATCCACCTTTTCTCCTACGGAGAAGGGAGGGCGCCCGTCCGGTGTCCGCTTGCCGCGAAACCTGAAAACTGAGACAATCGACCAAGCTGCGGGAGGAGGCCATCCATCGCCCGCTGTCCGCGCCGAAAAGGATCCGATCGTGAAACTGCACCATGCTGCCTTGATACTCTGCCTGCCGCTGGCGCTCACCGGCGCGGTGCATGCCACCCAGTCGATCTCCTGTTCCGACATGAAGGGCGATTCCGCCGTCGACATCCTGCTGGGCGCCGGCCCCGTGCCCAATGTGCTGTCGGTCACGCTGGCGCTGGGCGAGCGGCAACTGACGACGGAACCGGGTCTGCCCGGAGAGAAGATGACCATCGCCCAGGCCTATGATGACGGCGAGGTCTTCCGCATCGACCTGATGGATGACCAGGTGACACGGCGCCTGGCGGCGATCCGGCTGGTGCTGGCCGGTCACGACACCAGCCCGCTCAGGATCGGCACGGTCCAGATCGAGGACGAGCCGCCGGTGGGGGTGTCCTGCGAAGGTCCGTGATGGGATGACGCCGCGTGGCCAAGGGCGCCCGCTCGAGGCTTATTGCGCCCGCTTCACATAGAGCGACATCAACTGCGCCATGCGCGCATTGCGAATGGCGGCAGAGTCCTCGCCCATCACCACGCCGACCACGGATTTGCCGCCGCTTGTGACCGAGGTGGCGAGGTTGAAGCCCGAGGCGCGAGTGTAGCCGGTCTTGAGACCATCGGCGCCGGGGATCATCTCCATCGCCTTGTTGTGGCCCTTGATCGTGCGGCCCGCGACGGTCACTTCGGTCTGGCCGAAATATCCGTAATAATGCGGGAAGTTCCGCCTGAGCGAGATCGACAGCCGCGCCATGTCGGCAGCTGTGGAGACCTGGCCAGAATCCGGCAGGCCCGAGGCGTTCTTGAAAATGGTGCGGTTCATGCCGAGCTCGCGGGCTTTCGCCGTCATCATCTCGGCAAAGCGGGCTTCCGAGCCATTGCCGAGGAATTCGGCCACTGCGGTCGCCACGTCATTGGCGGACTTGACCACCAGCACCCGTATCGCCGTGTCGACCGGGATCGACTGCCCCGCCTTCAGCCCCAGCTTGGATGGCGGGCGGGCGGCGGCATTGCGCGAGATCGGGATCAGGTCGGTGCGGCTGATGCGGCCCTGGTCCATGGCTTCGAACAGCATGTAGACGGTCATCATCTTGGTCAACGAGGCCGGGTAGCGCGTCTCGTTGGCATTGGCGCCGTAGAGCATCCTGCCGCTCTTGGCATCGACCACGATCGCCGCATACTTCTCCGTCGTCGGCGCCACCGGCGCGACCGCCTCCTCGATCGACCCACCCGATGTGGCGCAGGCCGAAACCGCACCCGTCACGATGAGGATGCTTATGAAGACGCGGCAGCGCCGCAGCGCGCCAGCAAACAGTCCGGTCAAGCCAAGCTCCCGTTTTCACCCGATCCCCTCAATACCGGCTGGGCGCGATTCCTGCAAGGCCGCGCCGTTCGGGCATGCGTCCCGATGTCCCGAAGCGCCATCCCGGGCCTGCTGATCGCGGTTGCGTGGCTTCCGGAGTTGCTGGTATGGGGAGGGCCAACTGGAGACACTCAGCGATGGCCTCACCGCGATCCCGCCGCCCCCTCGATCACCTCGTGCTGCCGGTCGAGGATCTCGAGACGACCCGCGCCCGGCACATGAGCCTGGGCTTCACCATCGCCGCGGAGGCGCGCCATCCCTTCGGCACCGAGAATGCCTGCGTCTTCTTCGCCGACGGCAGCTATCTCGAGCCGCTGGCGATTGCCCAGCGCGAGGACTGCGAGGCGGCCGCGCGGGCCGGCAATGTCTTTGTCGCCCGCGACCAGGCCTACCGCTTCCGCCGCGGCGACACCGGCTTCAGCGCCGCCGTGGTGGGTTCGAAGGACGCCGCGGCTGACCACGCAAGGTTCATCGAACTCGGCATGTCGGGCGGCGAGATGCTCGAATTCTCCCGGCCGATGAAGCTGCCCGACGGCTCCGAAGTGACCCCGAGCTTCAAGCTGGCGTTCACCGCCGATCTGCGCAGCCCGGATTTCTTCGCCTTCGCCGTCGAGCGCGTCAACGTGCCCGCAAGCGACCGCTCGGCGCTGGCCACGCACGACAATGGCGTCACCGGCATCGCGGAAATCATTCTGTCCGAGCCCAACCCCACCGACTTCCAGTATTTCATCCAGGAGCTTGCCTGCAACCGCGAGGTCGACGCCAATTCCTTCGGCATGACGGTCGCGCTCGAGGGTGCCGCCATCACCGTCTACAACAAGGCCGGCATGGATACCCATCTGGGCGTCGACACCGGCGATTCGCGCGAGCGTGGCCTGATCGGCCGCGCCGTGGTCTATAAGGTGAGCGACCTGCAGGCGCTCTCGGCACTGCTTTTGACCAACGACGTGCCGGTCCGCCAGGTGGCCGGCAAGCTTGTCGTCGACCCGGCGCCGGGTCAGGGCGCCTATTACTGTTTCGAGGAATCCCGATGAGTTCAGCCAATTCGACAGTGACCGTCGGCGACGCGGTCTTCGACAATTCAAAGCCGCTCACCCTGATTGCCGGCCCCTGCCAGTTCGAATCCCGCGATCACGCCTTCGACATGGCGGGCGCGCTCAAGGAACTCTGCGCGGGCCTCGGCATCGGGCTGGTCTACAAATCAAGCTATGACAAGGCCAACCGCACCTCGCTTACAAGCACCCGCGGCGCAGGCCTCGACGCCGCCATGCCGGTGTTCGACGAGTTGCGCGAGAAGCTGGGCCTGCCGGTGCTGACCGACATCCACACCGAGGAACATTGCGCCATCGTCGCCCCGCATGTCGACGTGCTGCAGATCCCGGCCTTCCTCAGCCGGCAGACCGACCTGCTGGTCGCGGCTGCGAAGACCGGCAAGGTCATCAATGTCAAGAAGGGCCAGTTCCTGGCGCCCTGGGACATGAAGAACGTGCTCGGCAAGATCACAGGCTCTGGCAACCCCAACGTGCTGCTCACCGAGCGCGGCGCATCCTTCGGCTACAACACGCTTGTAAGCGACATGCGGGCCTTGCCGATCATGGCCGACATGGGCGCGCCGGTGATCTTCGACGCCACCCATTCGGTGCAGCAGCCCGGCGGCCAGGGGACCACCTCGGGCGGCGAACGCCGCTTCGTCGAAACACTCGCCCGCGCCGCCGTCGCTGTGGGCGTCGCCGGCGTGTTCATCGAGACCCACCAGGACCCCGACAATTCCACCTCGTCCGACGGCCCCAACATGATCCCGCTCAAGGACCTGCCGCGGCTGCTTGAGACATTGATGGCGTTTGATGCGGTGGCCAAGCGGTAAAAGCGGGGCGGTAAACGCGGGGGAAAGTTTGCTTTTTCATGCAAATTTCGGCTTCACCACTGACCTGCATCAAAAAGGAAACCGTCCCGGCCATGCCGGCTGCCGCTCTCGATTCGGGGGCCGAGGATGACGAAAGTGGGGTGCCTGGGGTGACAAAGTGGGGTGCCCGAGGAGGATGAGGCGAGGCTGCCGATCCCGACAGGAGCGCGGTCCAACAGAGACACCACAGCCCTCGATAGAAAATTCACAAGGTTCATCCCCTCACACCATTCCTGTGTCATCATCGGCGAGTAGGTCGGCCCAGTTCTCTCCCTCCCGGTTGAGACAGATCGGACCGGCCGCCCCGCCGCAGCGTGTTTGATTTTTCACATCAGTGCGCTAAGACGGCGCAATATCCCAGCGCCGCAGCGCAAACCGGAAGAAGGAACCAGATCATGACCGCCATCATCGATATCGTCGGACGCGAAGTCCTCGACAGCCGCGGAAACCCGACGGTCGAGGTCGACGTGCATCTGGAAGACGGCTCGATGGGCCGCGCCATGGTGCCGTCAGGCGCCTCCACCGGGGCCCACGAGGCGGTCGAACTGCGCGATGGCGGCAGCCGCTATCTCGGCAAGGGCGTGCAGCGCGCCGTCACCGCGGTCAATGGCGAGCTGCGCGACAATATCTGCGGCATGGACGCCGAAGGCCAGATCGCGCTCGACAAGGCGATGATCGAGCTGGACGGCTCCGCCAACAAGAGCAATCTCGGCGCCAACGCCATTCTCGGCGTGTCGCTCGCCGCTGCCCGCGCCGCCGCGCAATCCTCCGGCCTGCCGCTCTACCGCTATGTCGGCGGCGCCAATGCGCGGCTGCTCCCGGTTCCGATGATGAACATCATCAATGGCGGCGCGCACGCCGACAATCCGATCGACTTCCAGGAATTCATGATCATGCCGGTGGGCGCGCCGACCTTCTCCGACGCCGTCCGCATGGGGTCTGAAATCTTCCACACCCTGAAGAAGGAACTGGCGGCGGGCGGTCACAACACCAATGTCGGCGACGAGGGCGGCTTTGCACCCGATCTCAAAAGCGCGCCCGCCGCGCTCGATCTGATCATGACCTCGATCGAAAAGGCCGGCTACCGTCCCGGCGAGGACATCTATCTCGCCCTCGATCCTGCCTCCACCGAGTTCTTCAAGGATGGCAAATATGATCTGGCAGGCGAGGGCCGTGTGCTCGAAAGCGCCGAAATGGCTGCCTATTATGCCGAGCTTGTCGCCAAGTACCCCATCATCTCTATCGAGGACGGCATGGCAGAGGACGACTGGGACGGCTGGAAGACGCTGACCGAGATGATCGGCGACAAGTGCCAGCTGGTCGGCGACGATCTGTTCGTCACCAATTCGGCGCGGCTGCGCGACGGCATCAAGATGGGGGTGGCCAATTCGATCCTGGTCAAGGTCAACCAGATCGGCACCCTGACCGAGACCCTCGAAGCCGTCGAGATCGCCCACAAGGCGCGCTACACTGCGGTGATGAGCCACCGTTCGGGCGAGACCGAGGATTCGACAATCGCCGACCTCGCGGTCGCCACCAATTGCGGACAGATCAAGACCGGCTCGCTGTCGCGATCGGACCGCCTGGCCAAGTACAACCAGCTCATCCGCATCGAGGAAGAACTCGGCGTCGAGGGCTTCTATGCCGGAACCTCGGTGCTCAGGGGCTGAGTAGCTCGAACCGGCGGGGCACGGGCCCGAAAGGCTCGGCCCATGCCATTCCTCGACTCTTCGAAAGCCCGCACACTGCGGGCTTTTTCGTCTGCGATGCGGCTTCTCGTACAATCGGATAACCCTATCTTAAGCATGGCCTGCCATCCTCCGGCATTCGCAGGGGTAAGGCGTTTTTCGAATGCGGACACAATTCAAGAAGCAGCGATTCTGGATCCGTTGGATTATTCCGGCGTTATCGGTCGCCTGTTTTGCCTATTTCGGATTCCATTCCTGGCATGGCGCCTATGGTCTCAATTCGGCCGAGGCGCTGGAGATCCGGCGTGTCGAATTGACCGAACGGCTTGCAAGGCTCGATGATCGCAGGCAACATCTCGAACGCAAGGTCATGCTGCTGAGCGATGGCGCGGTGGAGGCGGACATGCTCGACGAGCGGGCGCGGCTGTTCCTCAACGTCGCTCGCGAGGACGAAGTTGTCTATTTCAACTGACTCTTCAAATTAACCCAACATCGGTTAATCCAGCTAAAGATCAATAAAAACAGTATATTATGTCGCATGTCAGCCATGCGTAAATGCGCTTGCTGCCAAAGCCCATTTTCCTTAAGGTCACTGACAACATGACCACTGGGAGGATGACATGGCAGCCCGAAAAACCGCCACCGCCGCATCCCGCAAGAAGCCCGCAGAAAAAAGCGGACTGAACGGCGGAATTACCGATTTTGACAAGGCCTCCGAGATCAAGGCCTACAGCGACATGCTGCTCATCCGCCGTTTCGAGGAAAAGGCCGGTCAGCTCTATGGCATGGGCTTCATCGGCGGCTTCTGCCATCTCTATATCGGTCAGGAAGCTGTCGTCACCGGCATGCAGATGGCGTTGAAGGATGGCGATCAGGTCATCACCGGCTACCGCGACCACGGCCACATGCTGGCCTGCGGCATGGAAGCCCGCGGCGTCATGGCGGAACTGACCGGACGCCGCGACGGCTATTCGCATGGCAAGGGCGGCTCCATGCACATGTTCTCCAAGGAAAAGAATTTCTACGGCGGCCACGGCATCGTCGGCGGTCAGGTGTCGCTTGGCACGGGCCTCGGCTTCGCCAACAAGTATCGCGGCAATGACAATGTGTCTCTCGCCTATTTCGGCGACGGCGCCGCCAACCAGGGCCAGGTCTACGAGAGCTTCAACATGGCGGCGCTGTGGAAGCTGCCGGTGATCTACATCATCGAGAACAACCGCTACGCCATGGGCACCTCGACCGCGCGCTCCTCGGCCCAGTCGAACTTCTCGCTGCGCGGCAACTCCTTCGGCATTCCCGGCCACCAGGTCGACGGCATGGATGTCCGCGCGGTCCACGCGGCGGCCGTCGAGGCCGTCGCCCACGGACGCTCCGGCAAGGGCCCGATCATCCTCGAAATGCTCACCTACCGCTATCGCGGCCACTCGATGTCGGACCCGGCGAAGTATCGCACCAAGGACGAAGTGCAGAAGATGCGCTCCGAGCACGACCCGATCGAACAGGTCAAGGCCCGCATCCTCGAGCTCAAGCACGCGTCCGAAGATGACCTCAAGTCCATCGACAAGAAGGTGCGCGACGTGGTGGCCGATGCGGCCGACTTCGCCCAGAACAATCCGGAGCCGGATGCATCCGAGCTCTACACCGACATTTTGTTGTAAGGGGAGGGACCACCATGCCGATTGATATCCTGATGCCCGCGCTTTCCCCGACCATGGAAGAAGGCACGCTGTCCAAATGGCTCAAGAATGAGGGCGACAGCGTCACCGCCGGCGACGTGATCGCCGAGATCGAGACCGACAAGGCGACGATGGAAGTCGAGGCCGTCGACGAGGGCAAGATCGGCAAGATCGTCGTCCCCGCCGGCACCGAGAACGTCAAGGTCAACGCCGTGATCGCCGTGCTGCTGGAGGAAGGCGAAAGCGCCTCCGACATCGGCTCGGGCAAGAAGGGCGATGCGCCCGCCGCCTCCGCCAAGCCAGACGCGGAGACGCCGAAGGCGACCGAGGGCGGCACCGGCGGCAAGGCGCGCGCGGCGGCCGACGAACCCGACTCCGCAGCCTCCGCAAAGGTACCGGCGGCCCCGAAGACCGAACCCCAGTCCGATCCCGACATCCCCGAAGGCACCGAAATGGTGCCGACCACCGTGCGCGAAGCCCTGCGCGACGCCATGGCCGAGGAAATGCGGGCCAATGAGGACGTCTTCGTCATGGGCGAGGAAGTGGCCGAGTACCAGGGCGCCTACAAGATCACGCAAGGGTTGCTGGCCGAGTTCGGCGCGCGCCGCGTTGTCGACACGCCGATCACCGAGCATGGCTTTGCCGGCATCGGCGTCGGCGCGGCCATGGCCGGGCTTCGCCCGATCGTCGAGTTCATGACCTTCAACTTCGCCATGCAGGCGATCGACCAGATCATCAATTCGGCAGCCAAGACGCTCTACATGTCGGGCGGCCAGATGGGCGCGCCGATCGTCTTCCGCGGCCCCAATGGCGCGGCCTCGCGCGTCGGCGCCCAGCATTCGCAGTGCTATGCCGCCTGGTACAGCCATGTTCCCGGGCTGCAGGTGGTGATGCCCTATTCGGCGGCGGACGCCAAGGGCCTGCTCAAGGCCGCCATCCGCGATCCCAACCCGGTGATCTTCCTTGAAAACGAGATCCTCTACGGCCAGACCTTCGACGTGCCGAAACTGGATGATTTCGTGCTGCCGATCGGCAAGGCCCGCATTCACAAGCAGGGCAAGGACGTCACCATCGTCTCCTTCGGCATCGGCATGAACTATTCGGTCAAGGCGGTGGAAGAACTTTCGGGCATGGGAATCGACGTCGAGCTGATCGATCTCAGGACGATCCGGCCGATGGACCTGCCGGCGATCATCGAAAGCGTCAAGAAGACCGGCCGCCTTGTCACCGTCGAGGAAGGCTATCCGCAATCCTCCGTCGGCACCGAAATCGCCACGCGCGTGCAGCAGCAGGCGTTCGACTATCTCGATGCGCCGATCATCACCATCGCGGGCAAGGACGTTCCGATGCCCTACGCCGCCAATCTCGAGAAACTGGCGCTGCCCAACGTCGCCGAGATCGTCGAGGCGGTCAAAGCCGTCACCTACAGGCTTTAAGGGGAGGACCGGAAGATGCCTATCAACATCACAATGCCCGCCCTGTCGCCGACCATGGAGGAGGGCAACCTCGCCAAATGGCTGGTCAAGGAGGGCGACAAGGTCGGCCCCGGCGACGTCATTGCCGAGATCGAGACCGACAAGGCGACGATGGAAGTCGAGGCTGTCGACGAGGGCACGGTCGCCAAGATCGTGGTTCCCGCCGGCTCCGAAGGCGTCAAGGTCAACGCCCTGATCGCCATTCTGGCCGGTGAAGGCGAAAGCGTCGAGGACGCCGCCAAGGGCGGCGATGCCGCACCCGCGCCGAAGCAGGAAGCCCCCAGGCAGGAGGAAAAGTCCGAAGCCAAGCCCGAGCCCAAGGCCGAGGCGCCCGCCGCCGATCCGGTCAAGCCGGTCGAGGGCGCGCCGCTGCGCGACACTGCGATCCAGGCCGAGCAGAATGCCGGACCCGCGCCGAAGGCCGATGGAGAGCGCGTGTTCTCCTCGCCGCTGGCGCGCCGCATCGCAAAGGAAGCCGGCGTCGACGTGGCGCAGATTTCCGGCTCCGGCCCGCATGGCCGCGTGGTCAAGGCCGATGTCGAGGCGGCGATCGCCGCGGGCACCGGCAAGGCGGAAGCCGCCGCAGCACCTCAGGCCGCCGCAACACCCGCCGCCGCGCCAAAAGGCATGTCGCAGGATGCGGTGCTCAAGAACTTCGCCGAGGGCTCCTACGAGCTGGTCAAGCATGACGGCATGCGCAAGACCATCGCGCGCCGCCTGCAGGAATCCAAGCAGACGATCCCGCATTTCTACGTCACGGTCGATTGCGAGCTCGATGCGCTGCTGGCGCTGAGATCTCAGCTGAACAAGGCGGCGCCGGTCAAGGACGACAAGCCCACCTACAAGCTCTCGGTCAACGACATGGTGATCAAGGCGCTCGCCTTGGCGTTGCGCGATGTGCCCGACGCCAATGTCTCCTGGACCGACGACAACATGGTCATGCACAAGCATTCCGATGTCGGCGTCGCCGTCTCCATTCCCGGTGGCCTGATCACCCCGATCATCCGCTCGGCGGAACTCAAGACATTGTCGGCGATCTCGGGCGAGATGAAGGACCTGGGCAAGCGCGCCAGGGAGCGCAAGCTCAAGCCCGAGGAATACCAGGGCGGCACCACCTCGGTCTCCAACATGGGCATGATGGGGGTCAAGGACTTCGCCGCCGTCATCAACCCGCCGCACGCCACGATCCTGGCCGTCGGCGCGGGCGAACAGCGGGCCGTGGTCAAGAACGGCGAACTTGCCATCGCCACCGTGATGAGCGTGACGCTGTCGACCGACCACCGCGCCGTCGACGGCGCGCTCGGCGCCGAACTGCTGGCAGCCTTCAAGGGCTACATCGAGAACCCGATGGGGATGCTGGTTTGACAATCAAAACCTTTGCGAAAAAGGTTGTTGTAGTATTGTTCGCCACGTCCTGTGGACCGCTTCTCGTGGGATGTCAGAGCAATGCAGTATCAAACAGCTCCCAACCCGGTGGCTACCAGTTTAGTGGGTATACTGTGTTGTTTAATAGCGAACGGCCAGGGGAGTCTTCTCTGCAGGTTGAATACCTTGATCCTGATGGAACAGCCAGTGTCTGGACATCAGATCATGGCGGCGAAGTTCTTAAAATTAGATGGAGAGTTCATTCCGATAAGCTTTGTTGGATAATTCCGCCAAGGGTTTTGGTTAAGTCGGTAGACAAGACTGTTGTAGCCTGTAGCCCTGTTTCCTCGGTGCTTAGCAACGTAAAGGATAGCAGGAAAGGGGATGTATATAATTTGCTTGGGAAGAGCCGTCAGCCAGTTTCGTTGCCTTCCGACGTAAAGAGTCTTGAAGACGTGGATAAAATTCTTGCTGGAGAGAATTGAAACGCCTCGTTTCGAAAGATTTTTCCATTAAGAAACTGATGGGGATATGATCTGGAATTCGTCAACAGCAACACTGAAGGACGCACAAAATGGCCGGTGGTGATGTGAACGGAAGTCCGAGTGGGACCTGGACCTGGATGGCGGCGCTTGCCATCATCTGCATCGCCGGCGGCTTCCTGGCGTTGATCAATCCGTTCGGCGCCACCATCTTCGCGGTCACGCTGGCCGGCTGGGTGTTCCTGATCCAGGGTGTCATCCAGTTGGTTCACGCCGTCCGCGTCCGCGACTGGCCGGGCTTCATCTGGTCGCTGGGCCTTGGCGTGCTGTCGCTGCTGGTCGGCTTCGTGCTGGTCGCCGATCCCTTGGCAGGCGCGATTCCACTGACGCTCATCGTGGCAGTGCTGTTCCTGGCCACGGGCGTCGCCAAGACCATGTTCGCGCTGTCGCTCAAGCCCGCCACCGGCTGGGTCTGGGTGCTGGCCTCGGGCCTGATCTCGGCGGCCATCGGCCTGATGATCCTCGCCGGACTGCCGGTCTCCGCCACCACCATCCTCGGCCTGCTCCTGGGCATCGAACTCGTCTCCAACGGCGTGCTGTTCCTGTTCGTGGCGCTGGGGATGCGCAAGCTGGGCGACTTGCGGTGAGGCGGGAAGCCGATATCCTGACCGCTGAGAGGCGGGATGACTTTGCGGCAGTGGCGCACCATATCAATTGCGCAGAAGTATCCACAGGAGGATGTCATGGCTGAACCGAAAGACATGAGCGCCTCGTTGGCGGAGGAGATTCTCGCTGAGTTGCACGATTTCAGAACGACCATGAATCAGCGCTTTGACGCGATCCATCAGCGTTTCGACACGATCGATGCGAGATTCGATGCCATCGACGCGCTGATGGTTGAACACTTGACCAGATTCGCATCCCGGAAAACGGCCTGACGCCATGAAAACCGTCCTCTGCTATGGCGACTCTCTGACCTGGGGCTATGACCCCGAAACCCTCGGGCGGCACCGGCTCGAAGACCGCTGGCCGTCAGCGCTGGCGGCAGCGCTGGGCGAGGGCGTGCATGTGGTGGCCGATGGGCTCAACGGCCGCACCACGGCGTTCGACGATCACACCGCCGATTGCGACCGCAATGGTGCCCGCACGCTGCCGACAGTTCTGCACAGCCATGCGCCGCTCGATCTGGTGATCCTGATGCTCGGCACGAACGACATGAAGCCGGTGATTGCGGGCACCGCGCATGCGGCGTCCAAGGGTATGCGGCGGCTCATCGAACTGGTGCGTCTGCACGCCTGGCCGGTGGAGCAGGAGGTCCCGCAGATCCTGGTGGTGGCGCCGCCGCCGCTGGTCGAGACGGCGGACCCGGATTTTGCCGCGATGTTCGAGGGCGGCGTGGCGCAATCGGCCATGCTCGCCTCGTTCTACGCGGATCTGGCCGATGACAGCGGCGCGGGATTCTACGATGCGGGCTCCGTGGCCGAGTGCTCTTCCATCGACGGCGTGCATCTGGATGCCGGGAACACCCGCGCCATCGGCCGCGGCCTGGCGCCGGTGGCGCGGCTGCTGCTGGGGCACTAATTTGGACCAATTGACCAGGGTCAAGGAGGAAGGGGACCACGGGCGGCTACAGTGCAGTCATCAAGCACACCAGAGGAGATGATTGATGTCGCATACGCCCCACGAACTGGCGGAGGAATTTCCCGAGCATGTCGAGAAAATGAGCGAACTGAAACAGAGCGATGCCCATTTCGCCAAGCTTTTCGACGCCTATCACGACATCAACCGGGCGGTTCACCGCGCTGAAACCAATGTCGAGCCGACGGACGATTTCAACATGGAATCGATGCGCAAGGAGCGCCTGAAGCTCAAGGACGAAATCTACGGGATGCTGACGGCCTGACAAGGTCCCGACGCGCCCTGTAACGATGGCAGGGCGGATGGTGATCCGTCCGCCCTGACTTTAAAGGAGACAAGGCGTGTCAAACACTTACGACGTGATCATCATCGGTTCCGGTCCCGGCGGCTACATCGCGGCCATCCGTGCCGCCCAGCTTGGCCTGAAGACGGCCGTGGTCGAGCGCGAGCACCTTGCGGGCATCTGCTCCAACTGGGGCTGCATCCCGACTAAGGCGCTGCTCAGGTCGGCCGAAGTGCTGCATCTCAGCGAACACGCCAAGAATTACGGCCTCAAGCTTGAAGGCACAGTGACGCCCGATATCGCGGCAATCGTCAAGCGCTCGCGCAGCATCGCCGAGCGGATGAATGGCGGCGTCGGCTTCCTCATGAAGAAGAACAAGGTCGACATCATCTGGGGCGAGGCCAAGCTCACCAAGCCGGGCGAGATCGTGGTCGCGAAGACCAGGAAGAAGATCGTCGAGCCGCAGGGCCCGATCCCGAAGAGTACCTTGGGCGAGGGCACCTACAAAGCCAAGCACATCATCGTCGCCACCGGCGCGCGTCCCCGCGCGTTGCCGGGCATCGAGCCCGACGGCAAGCTGATCTGGACCTATTTCGAGGCGATGAAGCCCGAAAAGATGCCGAAATCGCTGCTGGTCATGGGCTCGGGCGCCATCGGCATCGAATTCGCCTCGTTCTACCGCACCATGGGCGTCGACGTGACCGTGGTTGAAGTCATGAAGACCGTCATGCCGGTCGAGGACGCCGAGATCTCGGCCTTCGCCAAGAAGCAGTTCGACAAGCAGGGCATGAAGATCCTGCTCGAGGCCAAGGTCACCAAGGTCGAGAAGGGCGCCGATTCGATCACCGCCCATGTCGAGATGAAGGACGGCAAGGTCGAGAAGATCACCGCCGACCGGATGATCTCGGCTGTCGGCGTGCAGGGCAACATCGAGGATCTCGGGCTTGAAGAGCTGGGCGTGAAGACCGATCGCGGCTGCATCGTCATCGACGGCTACGGCAACACCAACGTCAAGGGCATCTATGCCATCGGCGATGTCGCGGGTCCCCCGATGCTCGCCCACAAGGCCGAGCACGAGGCGGTGATCTGCGTCGAGAAGATCGCCGGGTTGAAGAATGTCCACCCGATGGACAAGCTGAAAATTCCCGGCTGCACCTATTGCAACCCGCAAGTGGCCTCCGTCGGACTAACAGAAGCAAAGGCAAAGGAACTGGGCCGCGACATCCGCGTCGGACGGTTCCCGTTTGCCGGCAATGGCAAGGCGATTGCGCTGGGCGAGGACCAGGGGCTGGTCAAGACCATCTTCGACAAGAAAACCGGCGAACTCATCGGCGCCCATCTGGTCGGTGCGGAAGTCACCGAACTGATCCAGGGATTTGTCGTGGCCATGAATCTGGAGACCACCGAGGAAGAGCTGATCCACACCATCTTCCCGCACCCGACGATCTCGGAAACCTTGAAGGAAAGCGTGCTCGACGCCTATGGACGGGTCTTGAACGCGTAAAGGCGGTCGCAAGAAGATGAAGGAAATCGGGAACATATTCAGCCGAATGGCGTTTCGATCATGATTATTTCAAATCTAGGAGATCAAAATGGACTTGAACGGCGTGGGCCTGTTGGGGGCAATCATCATCGGCGGGCTCGCCGGCTGGCTGGCGGAGCGCTTCATGCGCTCCAACATGGGCCTGCTCATGAACATCATTCTGGGCATCATCGGCGCGGCGTTCCTGAACTTTCTGCTCGGCGTGCTGGGCATCTACACGGGCACGGGTCTGCTGGTCTATCTGATCGTCGGCTTCATCGGCGCCTGCATCCTGATTGCGCTGGCGCGCGCCATAAGGCGCTAGCTTCGCTCCCGGCGCGCGCCTGCCTCGCGCGGGACACTCTTCACAGCTATGCGTTTTCAGTCAGGCCGTCTTGCATGAGACGGCCTGACTTTTTGCGTTGAGGCCTCTATACTTAACGCAAATCCGGTCTCGTTGACCGGCGAACGCATCAGGGATGAACATGGTCACCATTCTCGACAGAACCAATCCTGCCGCCAGTCTGCCGGTCGCCGCCGAACCCAAGCGCGTGCGCCATCCGGAAAAGCAGAAACGGCCTGATACCGAGGTCAAGCGCAAGCCCGACTGGATCCGGGTCAAGGCGCCCAATTCCAAGGGCTACCAGGAAACCCGCGCGATCGTGAAGGCCAACAATCTGGTCACCGTCTGCGAGGAGGCCGGATGCCCCAATATCGGCGAGTGCTGGGACAAGAAGCACGCCACCTTCATGATCATGGGCGAGATCTGCACCCGCGCCTGCGCCTTCTGCAACGTCATCACCGGCCTGCCCAATGCGCTCGATCCGAACGAGCCGGAGAATGTCGCCCGCGCTGTGCGCGAGATGGGGCTGAACCACGTGGTCATCACCTCTGTTGACCGCGACGACCTCGCTGACGGCGGCGCCGAGCATTTCGAACAGGTGATCGGTGCAGTCCGCGCGGCCTCGCCCGAGACCACGATCGAGATCCTGACGCCGGATTTCCTGCGCAAGCCCGGCGCGCTCGAACGCGTGGTCGCGGCCAAGCCCGACGTCTTCAACCACAATCTCGAGACCGTGCCCGGCAATTACCTCACCGTCCGCCCCGGCGCGCGCTATTTCCATTCGCTCAGGCTGTTGCAGCGGGTCAAGGAACTCGATCCGACGATGTTCACCAAGTCGGGCATCATGGTGGGGCTCGGCGAGGAGCGCAACGAGGTGCTGCAGCTGATGGATGATCTCAGGACCGCCGACGTCGATTTCATCACCATCGGCCAGTATCTGCAGCCCACCCGCAAGCACCACGAGGTGATGAGCTTCGTCACCCCCGACGAGTTCAAGAGCTACGAGAAGATCGCCTACACCAAGGGCTTTCTGATGGTCTCCTCAAGTCCGCTCACCCGCTCCTCCCACCACGCCGGCGACGATTTCGCCAGGCTCAAGGCCAACCGGGAGAAGAAGCAGCTGGCAGCTGTGTAGGGCGGCGGTGTTGTCTGGGCCGAAGTCATGACGTTAAAATTCAAGGACAAGCGCACCGCGCAGCTTTTTCAGAGCGGGCAGGTTCGCGGGGTCCCGAGTGACATACTGGCGCGAGCCCGATGGAAGCTGACGCGCCCGGAACGCAGCCGATGCGCTTGAAGGCATGATGCCTGCTGGAAACCGGTTGGCGGCGAAACATCCAGAGTATCAGTAGGTTTGGCCGAAGAGGTTGAGACGGCGGCTTAGGGCGCCGGCCCAATCGGAGCCATGTCGTGCGTTCGGCACCACCTCGACGCGCTCCTTTGGCAAAACCCTCAGCACCCGTGCGAGCACGGCCGGCGGCACCACGTCGTCGAGACCGCCAAAGAGATGCAGCGACGGAATTTCGAGCCGAGACAGCCCATCCAGCAGGGCTTCGGGCGGTCGCGGTCCGGCCAGGGGTGGAACGCCATGATGGGTTGTCCAAGCGGCCAGATCGAGCGGCGCCGCCAGGGTGATCAGCCCTGCGACATCGGCGCGCGACAGTGCCAGTTCCGCCGCGATCAGTCCGCCGCCCGAAAAGCCTACCGGAATGATCTGCATCTGGCCGGCAAATCGATCGACGAGAGATTGGTAAGCCGCGATCACGGGAGCGGAGAATCTGGCCGATGTCCAGTAGCGCTCGTCGCAGGCGGCCAGCCTGCCGTCTGGCAGGAATTGACAGGGCCGTGCAAGCCACAGGCGCGCGTCCGTGGCCGGCAGGATGGAAACGACGGCAGGTCCGACGGCACGGCGCGGTGTCGGGTCGGCAGGCGGCTGGCCGCCCGGCCACATCGCGCCATCGCCTTCGATCATCACCCAGAGGCGTTTTGCGGGCCGTGGCCCCGACGGAGGGTAATACCGCCCGCGGATGGCCATGTCGGCCGCATCGAACACCACTACCTCGCCGGAGGATTCCGGGGACAGCGCAACACCGGTGCAGCCCGCCATCCAGACGCTGCCCAAACCTGCCAGCACGCTGCGTCTGTTCATTGCCTAGAAGGCTATCCGCATGCTGAAATTGGCGCTTGTGTCTTCCTTGCTCTTGCGGCCGATCGTGTGGGAAATCGACAATCCGCCCGAGAGCTTCTGGTTGTCCCCGGTGCCGTAGATATGGCTGCCCAGAGTGACGCGAAATTCGTCCCTGTCATTGGGCGCGCCTGCGACGGTGGACGGATTGTCGTCAAGGTCATAGACGTATTCGGCGCTGAGATAGGGCAGCAGGGGTTCGGTCCAGAAGCCAAGGGTGCCGCCGATCCGGCCCTGGATGAGTTGAGAGGAATCAGACGGGTTCACCGTGGTATCGCTTTCCACGAAGGCGTGGCGTTTGGTCGAACTCGCGCTCAGGCCGACTGCGCCCGACATCAGCCACGCGCCGCTCCATTTCGACGCTGTCAGGTTGGCGGCGCCGAACAAAGTGTCACTGTCATAGGACCCCGTAACCGGTGCGCCAAACACGCTGCGCACCTGGTCGGCGTCGGCATAGCCATACCCAAGCGAGACATCCGCCGAGAGCCAGTCGTTCAGCTTGAAATTCGCATAGGGCGAGATGTAGACCGACCCGGTATCGCGCGATCCGGTCCCGAAGGCGGTGGTCGAGTCTTCCATGGTGCCGGTGACGGACACGCCAAGCGTGATCCGGTCGCTGACCGGGCGGTCCATCCCCATGGAGAGTGTCCAGATGTCCGAATCCTGTTGTTCCGGCGCGAAGCTGTTTTCGGTCCGCCGCCCTACCAGGCTTCCCCACACCGACCAGCCGTCAAGCAGCATCACGTCACCGCCGGCCAGGCCCTCGGATCCAGTTGCCGTGCCGGTCGGCGCGCCAGGCACTGAAAAGGCGTTGGCCACCGGCGCGAAGCGCCGCGAGATCTGCTCCGCCGTGGAAATCGCAATGCTGGCCTGGGTCTGAGCCGCGGCGTCGAGCTGAACGGAGGGATCGACGGGATCGTGCGGGGGGAGGGCCTGTGCCTGAGCATGCGGTGCGACCCCGAGACCCATCGCGATGGCGACGGCGGGCAGAACAAGAATGGACATTCGACGCATATTGAAGGACTCCCCAGATATTCATTAATTCATATTTAATCATTCTCTGAACAGCAAATTGATCCCTGTCAATTTTTCCCGGTTTTTCCGGGGGTAATCTCACTTTTGGGAGCAGGTGTGGCGATCCTGCCGCATATCCCGTCGCCCGCATCTGAAGCGGAGCGGCAAAGCACATCGCGCTGCCGGACAGGACAGGATTGAAATGACCGATTTTATCGTATTGCCGCGCAAATCCGTTCTTGTTTCAGGCACGGCGCTGGCGCTCGTGTTGCTGGCAGGCCCGGTCAACAGCCTTGACATGCATGGTGCGCCGCCGCCCGTCATCACAGCGCCGCCGCAGCCGCCAAGGGTTTATCAGCCGCCGGTCCTGCCGCCCGTAAAGCAACAGGCGGTTCCCAGCAACAAGCCGTCAGCTGCCAAGCCCAAGGCGGCGAGCCCTTCCGAACCGGCTCCAACGCCGCAGAAATCGGCGGAACAGATCGCCAGCGAAAAGGCCGCCGCCGAAGCCCAGGCAGCGGAACGCGAAACCGTCAGGACGCTTCAGCAACGGCTCGCCGATCTGGGTCATGACCCCGGCCCGGTCGACGGGCTGATCGGCAATCGCACCCGCGGTGCGCTGACCGACTGGATCGACAGCCTGACGGACGATGAGCTTGCCGCGCGGGCGCGCGACCTGGCTGCGGCCGAAGATTATGCCGGTCTCGCAGGCCTTGTCGGCAACGATAACGCAGGGAGCGAGCCGGCAGAGGGCCAATTGCAACTGGCCGTGCCCGTCACCGGCAGCGGTGCCGGCGGCAGCGCAGGCAATGGCGGCGATGGCGGCGATGGCAGTGGCAGCGGCGGCGGGTCGGGTGGAGAGGGCGGCGGCAGCGGCTGGGTCTCGAATCGCAAGCCGGTGCAACTGGTTCCCGACGCCGAGGTGGAGCGTATCCTCGCGATGATCGAGGCGGATGACAGCGGTCTTGCTCCCGAGGAGATGATGGCCGAGCTGCAGGCACTGGAGGTCGCGCCGCAGGACGAGGCAACGGTCTCGGCGATCGATGCCGAACTTGCCGCCAATGTGGCCAGCGGCAAGGCCGGTTTCTACAGCTTCGCGGAGCGCAAGCGCAACCTTGAACTCGTGCGTGACCGCCTGCTGGAGCAGATCGAAGCCAGCGACCAGATGGGCCGACTTGCCGAGGCGCGCGCTGCCTATTACACCGCGCTCGGCCATGAACAGGTGGTGGTCGACCGCAGCTACACGGAGGCGAACAAGCGTGTCACCAGATCGGTCGAGAGCGCCATGTCGCGGTTGGAAAGCCTGCCGAAGTTCGTCAACACGCTGTCCGCCATGTTGGCCGAGGCGATCTCCAAGGGCTACAGCAAGTCCTGGACCGATCTCACACGCCGCAAACTCGAAGGAACAAGGCGACAAATCAATGACCTCGTGAAAGTCGAGATTCCGCACCTGAAATCTCAGGAGTATTTTATCCAGCAACTCTCCGCCGTGCTGATCGACTATTCCGGCACACCCTATTCCTGGGGCGACTCCCCGCGCTTCAATGAAGACGGGGTGCTGGTGAACCGCGAGAGCGAGACCCACAAGAGAAACATCGAGACCCACTACCGCAACCTCCAGGCTGAGCACGAGGCACTGGAGAAGTGGAAGCAGGACGTGCGCGCGCTGCAGGACGACATCGCCGAATTCCGCGCGTCGGTCGCGGTCTCGGGGCAGGTCGAAGAAGACCTGGCCGACATGCAGGACGATCTGGGCGACACGCAGACCGAGGCGGCCGAAGACCTGCTTGAGGAATTGGCCGAGCTCGAAGAACCCGAGGAGATCAAGGCGCCCGAACCTGATCCCGAGCCCGAGCCGGACCCACGCCCGGATCCGGCTCCCGGTCCCGATGGCGATGCCGGCGACGGTGGACCCGGTCCCGATGGTGACGCAGGTGGCGACGGCGCCGGCCCGGATGGCAGTGGCGATGGGGCAGGCCCCGATGCCGGTGGTGGTCCCGACGCCGGTACCGCGGGCGGCGGTGGGTCGGGCGGTTCTCCCGATCTCGACGAGGAATATCTGGCAGGCGCCGATGATCCGGCCGCTGACCTGGCCGCGCTGGTCGAGCGCAAACAGTCCGAAATCACCCAGACGCTGGAAAGCGCCGACCGCGCGCGCGCCGAACTCGCGTCCATCCGGGCCCGCGACGACATTCCACCCGAGCAGAAGGCGAACATCATCAGCGACATTGAGGCGCGCATCCAATCACTGGAGATATTCGCGAAAAGCGAGCAGGCGACCCTTGCAGCTCTCGGCGGCAGCTATGACGCCACTGAGCGCAAGGACGTTTCCGGCTTCGACCCCTACGCCTTGAACCAGACCGATATCGAGCTGGCGCGCATCTCGGAAGAGCAGAAGGCGACGGAGCGGTTTTACGACGAGTTGGCCCGTGCCCGCCAGACCATTCGTGACACCGCCGACGGGTTGGACGCGATCGAGTTGCAGGACCGGGTGACGACGCTGTCGGAACGCCTGGTCGAGAATGCCGCGCAGATCGATGAACTGGCCAGCAATCTGCACGATTATGCGGACGGCATCCGCGTGACCCGCGAACAGGGGGAACTGGAATACCTCGCGGCCATGGCGGAAGACACGGTGCTCGCCGCCGAACGCAACCTCGCCTACACCGAGAGCGTCTACCGCACCTCGAAGAACGCGAACTTGCTTCTGCTTCTGGGGGCGGCGGGAGGCGCGGCCTTTGGCATCGGCGGCGTGACGGCGGCCGAGGCCGCGGCGGCGCAGGCGGTCATGGCGGGCTTCGAAGGCACGACGGGGGCGATCGAGGGCTATGATCAAGGCGGCTTCACCGAGGCGCTGAAGAAGGGCGGCACCGAGGCCGGCAAGTATTATCTGCCGATCAACACGGCTCTGGCCGTGGAACGCGGTGACGACAAGACCGGCATTGCGCTTGGAATCGTCTCTGACGCGGCGATTCTGTTCACCGGCTACAAGACCGCCCGCACGCAACTGGACAAGGCGCAAGCGGCGCAGGCGGCCGTGACACGGCAATCGCTTTCGGCAAGTGAGAAGGCCGTCTCCGACGCAGCCAGGCAGGCAGCGGAGAAGGCGGACGACCTGATCGCCGGATACCAGACCGCCAAATGGAACGCCCAGCAGGCCCGCGCCACGGGCATGATCGACGATGTGGCCGAAGCCACCTTGCAGAATGCGGTCAAGGCGATCGACCGCAGCGACGAGGCCAAGCTGGCCCTGAAAGCCCTTGATCCGAAGCTGCAGTACCAGTTTGTCCAGGACCAGGCCAAGATCGTCAAGACGCCCGCCCAGTTGGCCTGGGAAAAGACCATGCGCGAGCTGGGGTGGAGCGATGCGGGCCTCAAGACAGCGCAGATCCGCAACACATCCTCCGCCGGCACGGTTGGCCTTGACGATGATATCCGTCTGCTCGAACCTTCGCTGCTCGACACGCTGGATGACGGCGTGACGCGACGCTATTCGGGGCCGAATGACCCGGCTCTGGCCCAGGCCAAGGCGGATTTCAGGAAATCCCTGACGCGAAACGGCGAAGCCGCCTCGCTGACGCAATGGGAGCAGGACGCGAAGACGGCGATGGAACAGGCCTATCGCGACACGGTGGGATACAGCGCGTCCGAGGCGCGGATCAACATGACGACCTCGGTCAATCCCGAAGCCTATTCCGATATCGGCCTGCTGACCGGCGAAGGCGGGAGTGCGGGATGGGCGGAGCAGACGGCTGCCGTGACCCGGACCAAGATCCGTGACGGTGTCGAGGCCGCCGAGGCGATGGGATTGGGCAGCAGCGCGCCAACCACGTCGCTTTCGGGCACAGCCCTCGAGGCGGCGACGACCGAGGCCAGGGTCGCTGCGCGCGAACTGCTCAAGGATCTGGCAGGCAAGGCGCTGCGCGCCCGCCCGGACATGACCTTGCCGCAAAAGGTGGAGAGGCAGCTGCGCATTCTCGACGGGCTGGCGAGAGGCGTCATCGACCCCGCGGTGGCAAACCGCCAGTTGATCACGGAAACCGGAACCACGCTTGCAAAGACGATGGACACGCTTGGCGGCCAGGTCGAGGTGATCCTGAAGCTCAATTGATTGTTGCCCGCATGGTTGTGACGGGAGGGACAGCCGGCGGCAGCCATCGCCGCCGGGCTATGGCATATTTGTCACAACGCCGACCATTCGCGTGAGGTGACCGGGCCTTAAACTTGAGCATCATTGTCATGTATGCAAAGAGGCCTCGTCGAGGCAGCCAGACCGGGAACAGTCAAGCCACCAAATTCGCATGTTTTTTGGAGGCTTCAGGATGAAATCCGTACTTTTTCTCGCCAGCACCGTCAGTGTTCTCTCGCTCCTCACCACTGCTCAGGCGCAGGAAGTCTTCGAGCTCAACCGCATCGTCATCGGCATGGGGACTGACGGCGAGGACGCCAATGCGGGCGAGAACGCGGTAGACGTCACCGACGAGGATCTCGCGCGGACCAATCCGGCCGACCTGCAGGACCTGTTCGCCTCCGAGCCGACCATTGCGGTGGGAAGCTCGCTGCCGATCTCCCAGAAGCTCTATGTCAACGGCGTCGAGGAGACCAATCTGTCGGTGACCATCGACGGCAGCCGCCAGAACAACAAGATCTTCCACCACAGCGCCACCACGCTGATCGATCCCTCGCTGCTCAAGGCTGTCAGCATCGAGCCCGGGATTGCGCCCGCGGATGCCGGGCCTGGCGCGCTCGCCGGTGCGGTGCAGTACGAAACCAGGGACGCGCGCGACCTGCTGGAGGACGGAAAGTCCTTCGGCGGCTTCACGCTCAACGAATTCGGCACCAATGGCGAGGTGTTCACCACCAGCAATGCGCTCTACGGTCTCGTTGACGGGTTCGAATTCCTGGGCTTCGTCAAATACGCCAATGGCGGTTTGCAGGAGGATGGCGACGGCGTCACCATAAACGGATCGGGCACGCAGATCTTGAGCGGCCTCGGCAAGGTCGCCTATCAGAGCGCGGAAGGCCATCGGCTGGAGTTCTCCTACGAGCGCGTGGCCGATGACGAAGCCCGGCCCTACCGCGCCAATATCGGCCAGATCATCGGCGGCCGTCCGGTTCCCCTGACCCGGAACTACGACATGACGCGCCAGAACGTTGCGTTGACCTACACCAACGAAGCGCCCACCGGCCTTTGGGATCCGACCATCCAGCTTTCCTACAGCATCACCAATCTGGACATCGAGGAAACGACCCAGAACACCTATGGCCAGACCGACAGTCTCAACGGCAAGATCGAAAACCGCTTCGCGCTGGACAATGGCTCCATCACCGCCGGCGTCGATTTCTTTTCCGACACCGCCGACATCGACTACCGGGTGCCGGGCAACAGCGCCTCCGACTATACCGGCACCGAGAAGATCTCCAACATCGGCGCCTATGCACAGGCCCGGCTCGAATTGACCGACCGGTTCCGCACTTCCTTCGGCGGCCGCGCGGATTTCCAGCGCTTCACCGGAGTCAATGGCTTTTCGACCGATGTGTCGGGCCTGTCCGGCAACCTCTCTGCCGAATATGACATCACCGATTTCCTGACCGCGAGCGCCGGGGCCTCGCATGTCTTCGGCGGCGTGCCGCTGGCCGAGAACTTCATCATCAATCCGGCCTGGACCTATGCCAATGGCGTCCAAAGCGTCACGGCCAACAATGTCTATGCGGGCCTGACCGCACGGATGGGCGATTTTGACGTCAGCGGCAAGGTGTTCAGCACGGCGATCAAGAACGCCCGCACGCCGAGCTGGGGCGGCGGCGGTGGCCTGACCAAGGACATGGACTCCACAGGCTTCGAGCTGGGCCTGGGCTACAGCTGGGCCGGCGGATTTGCGCGCCTGGGCTACGCCAATATCGACACCGAGATCGACGGCGTGGCGTCGGACTCCTACACCGGAAACTATCTGACAACGCCCATCGGCCAGATCTTCACCCTCGAGGCAGCCCACACCTTTGTCGATCATGGACTGACCATCGGTGGCAGCGCGCAGTTCGTGCTCGAGGAGACCGATACGTCCGATTCGGCCGGCGGGGTCGGCCAGCCGCTGCCCGGCTACGAGGTCTTCAACGCCTATGCCGAGTACACGCCGCTGAATTACCAGAACCTCACCTTCCGGGCGTCCGTCGACAACATCTTTGACGAGACCTACACGGCGCGCGCCACCTATGGACAGGAATTCGCCACCGTCGTGCCGCTGCGCGAGCCGGGCCGGAGCTTCAAGTTCTCGCTCAGGGCCAAATTCTAGGCCGGCTTGAGAGGAGATATGACGATGCGCATGTATGGCACGCCGGCGACTTTCCTTGCCACCGTGGCGATGGCCCTGGCCATCGCCTGCTCGGCCGGTCATGCGGTGGAGGTGCAGACCTATCAGGGGTCGCAGACAGTGGCGGAGAAGCCGGCCAGGATCGCGGTGTTCGACATTGCCGCGATCGACACGCTGAATGCGCTGGGCGTCGATGTCGACGGGGTGCCGAACAATCTCTACATCGACGCGCTCAAGCACCGCTTCAAGTCGGCCGTGACGGTCGGCACCCTGTTCGAGCCGGATCTCGAGGCGCTGAACGCGCTCGACCCCGACCTGATCATCGTCGGCGGCAGGTCCTCGACGCAACTCGAACAGACCCGCCGCGTGGCCCCTTCCATCGACATGACGATCTGGGGCGACGATCTGCTCGGCCAGGCCCGCCAGCGCATCCTCGATTATGGTGAGATCTTCGATGTGGGCGCCAGGGCCGATGCCCTGGCGCAGGATCTCGACACCCGCATCGACGCCGCCAGACGCGCTGCTGACGGCAAGGGCACCGCGCTCATCCTGATGACCAACGGGCCGAAGATCTCCGTCTACGGTCCGAAATCAAGGTTCGGCTGGATCCATGCGACGCTCGGCATTCCGCCTGCCGATCCGAACATCGATGCCGGCAATCATGGCGATGCGGTCTCCTTCGAATTCGTCGCGGATCTTGACCCGGACTGGCTCATCGTCGTCGACCGTGCCGCGGCGATCGGCTCGAACGAGCAGAATGCACGGGCGACACTCGACAACACCTTGCTGCGGGCGACCCGGGCATGGCAGGCGGAGCGGTTCATCTACGTTCCCTCGGCCAGCGTCTACATCGCCGCGGGCGGTGCCCAGGCGACAATGGATGTACTCGACAGCCTGACCGACGGCTTCGCCAAGGCGCAATGACCGCGCTCCGGCAGTTTTCCCTTGCCCCCAGAGGCCGCCGCATGCTGGCAGGTCTCTTGCTGTTGCTTGCCCTTGTTGCGGTCAGCCTCGGCGTGGGCGTCGGAACCGTGACCGGTGACGACGCCGCCGCCAATCTCGAGCTTCTCCTGACCAGCCGTCTGCCGCGGACGCTGGCGGTCATTCTCACCGGCTCGAGCCTGGCCATTGCAGGCCTGGTGATGCAGAGCCTTGCCCGCAACCGCTTCGTCGACCCGATGACAGCCGGGACCGGTCAGAGCGCGGCGCTGGGTATTCTCGCCGTGACGCTGCTGGCGCCGTCGGCCTCGATCCTTGTCAAGATCGTCGCGGCAAGCGCTGCGGCTTTCGCCGGAACCGCCCTGTTTCTCGGCCTGATCCGGCGGCTGTCGCCGCAGGATCCGTACGTGGTCGCCCTGTTTGCAATCGTTTATGGCGGCATTGTCGGCTCGCTTGCGGCGGCGATCGCGTGGCACTACGACCTGCTTCAGTTTCTCGATATCTGGATGAGCGGCGAGTTCTCCGGAATCATGCGTGGTCGCTATGAAGCGCTCTGGCTGATCGCCGGCGCGCTTGTCGCCGCCTGGTGGGTGGCCGATCGGCTGACCATTCTTTCCCTCGGCCAGGCGACAGCCACCGGGCTGGGGCTGAATCTGAAAGCGACGCTGCTGACAGGCCTGGTTGTGGTCTCCGCCGTCTCGGGCCTGACGGTCGCCACGGTGGGCGCCTTGCCCTTTGTCGGGCTGGTCGTGCCGGCGGCGGTGTCGCGCATTCTCGGCGACGATGTGCGCCGGGCGATCCCGATGGTGGCGCTTGGCGGCGCGGTGCTGGTGCTGATCTCCGATATCGCCGGCCGCCTGCTGCGCTATCCCTACGAGATTCCCGCGGGCACGGTGATGGGTGTCGTCGGCGCGGCGGCCTTCCTCGGCCTCATCTTCAACCGGTCGTTTCGCCTTGCATAACGCGCGCCTTGTCATGCTCGGATGCATCGCGGTCGTAGCCGTCGTGCTGTTCATGACGGTCAATCTGCGCGGCGATCTGTGGTTCGCAATGGAGCTGAGATCCGTGCGCCTGGCAGCACTCCTGCAGGTGGCGGTGTCGGTGGCGCTGTCGACGCTGGTGTTCCAGACGATCACCGGCAACCGCATTCTCACCCCATCGATCATGGGGATGGATGCGCTTTACATCCTGATCCAGACCCTGCTGGTCTTCGCGCTTGGCGGGCTCGGCTATGCCAGCCTGAATCCCGAGGCCAAGTTCGGCCTCGAGGTCCTGCTGATGGCGGGCCTGGCCTGGGGCCTGTTCCTGCCGCTGCTGCGCTACAGCAATGCGCTGGTGCTGATGCTGCTTGGCGGCATCGTGCTGGGGGTGCTGTTCCGCAGCCTGTCGTCGCTTCTGGCGCGGCTGATCGATCCCAATGACTTCGCCGTCGTGCAGAGCGTGAGCTTCGCCGATTTCAACACGGTCAACGCCGATCTGCTGGCGCCGGGCCTGGCGCTGACGCTGGCCGCCCTGATCGTGTGCTGGCGCACGCGCCACCGGCTCGACATCGTGCTTCTGGGCAAGCCCACCGCAATAGGGCTGGGCGTCGACTGGCGCGTTCTCGCCGTTGTCATGCTGGTGATGGTGGGAACGCTGGTCGCGGTCTCGACGGCGATTGTCGGGCCGGTGACCTTTCTCGGCCTGCTGGTGGTGGCCTTGAGCCGCAGGATCGTCGGCAGCGACGGCCACGGGCCGATGATCGTCGGCAGTTGCCTGGTGAGCATCATTCTGCTGGTCGGCGGACAGACGCTGGTCGGAACCTATCTCGGCAATGCCCTGCCGCTCGGCGTCGTCATCGAGTTTGCCGGCGGCATCGCGTTCATCCTCATGCTCTTTCACGGGAGGCGCTTGTGATCAGACTGGAGACGGTCTCTGTCTCGCTTTCAGGGACCCAGGTCCTGCACGACATCAGCCTCGACCTGCCGAGGGGCGGGATCACGGCGATGATCGGCCCCAATGGCGCCGGAAAGTCGACGCTGGTGTCGGCGATTGCCCGCCTTGCGCCGCTCGGCTCCGGGCGGATCACCGTCGACGGGCTCGATGTATCGCGCGCGCCGACCAGGGACCTGGCCAGGCTGCTCGCGGTGATGCCGCAGGACAACAGCGTCGCCGGTCGCCTGCGGGTCCGGGAACTGGTCCAGTTCGGCCGATTCCCGCATCACCAGGGCCGGCCCAAGGATGCCGATCATGCGCTTGTCGACGCGGCGCTCGAGACCTTCGATCTGTCGGACATAAGCGACCGCTTCGTCGACACCCTGTCGGGCGGGCAGCGGCAGCGGGCGCGCGCGGCGATGTGCTTCGCCCAGGGCACGGACTACATCCTGCTCGACGAACCGCTCAACAATCTCGACATCTATTATGCGCGCGAACTGATGCGCACGCTGCGCCATGTGGCCGACATGACCGGCCGCAGCATCATCATCGTCCTGCACGACCTCAACCATGCCGCCATCCACGCCGACCGCATCATCGCCTTGCGCGACGGACGGGTGGTTGCCGATGGTGCGCCCGGCGCGGTGATCCGGCCCGATGTTCTCGACAGCGTCTTCGGCTTTCCGATCCGGGTGGAGACCATCGACGACAAGCCTGTCAGCCTGCATTTTCTGTGAGCGATTGCGGGCTAGCGCGACTACCTGTGAAGCGGTTTTTTGTTGTTTTCATTAGGATATTTTGGTGAGCGCGCAGGGGTTCGAACCCTGGACCTACTGATTAAAAGTCAGTTGCTCTACCAGCTGAGCTACGCGCTCCCGCACCCCGTCCGGAGCGGTTGCGCCGAGGGCCTTGAGTGGCGCGGAACATAGGCAGGCAGCCGCGCATGGTCAACCGCAAAACATGCCGGTTAGAGCAGAAAATTCAGGGGCTCCGGGGAGGGCGCCGCATGGCCGCAAGGCGGGGCTGGCACAGGCGTCTCTGCGCCGGTCCGAATGGGTGCGAAGACGGGCTGCAGCGCACCGGCCTGCCAGGTGAGGATGAAGGCCACGGAGCGTGACGGCAGCGGTGCCTTGGCTGGCCGCGCAGCCACGGAGGCGCGGGGCGGCGCGACGGGATGACGCGGCGATGTCCAAAACGTGACTGGCGCTTGAGCCACCTGAGTATTAGAAGAAGCCCGAAGCGATCGGGGCGGCCGCGACCGATCCAGTGCCGATCCAACAATTATCTCAAAGGGCTCCGGTTCCGTGACCATCGCCGACATTCCGCTCCTGACCGTGCTGCTCGCCGGCGCGCTGTCGTTCCTGTCGCCCTGCGTGCTGCCGCTGGTGCCGCCTTATCTGTGCTACATGGCGGGCGTGTCGGTGGAGGATTTCCGCGGATCGGGGGCCGCTGCCCGGGCGTCGGAAACCCGCCGGGCGGTGGTGCTGGCCTCGGTGTTCTTCACCCTTGGATTTGCCACGGTGTTCGTGGCGCTGGGCGCCGGCGCATCGAGCATCGGCGGAGCACTGCGCCAGCACATGGATCTGCTGGCCCAGGTCGGCGGCGTGGTGATCATCCTGATGGGGCTGCATTTCCTCGGCGTCTTCAAGATCGGCGTGCTGGCCCGCGAGGCCCGGTTTGCGGGCGGCGGCAAGCCGGCGACATTGTCGGGCGCCTATCTGATGGGGCTGGCCTTCGCCTTCGGCTGGACGCCCTGCATAGGCCCGGTGCTGGGCGCGGTGCTCGGCGTTGCCGCAGCCCGCGACACGGTCGGCTCGGGCGCGGCTCTGCTGGCGGCCTATTCGCTGGGCCTGGCGGTCCCGTTCTGGATCGCGGCCTTGTTTTCCGAGCGTTTCATGCGGTTCGCGCAGCGCTTTCGCCAGCATCTGGGAACGGTCGAGAAGATCACCGGAGCGCTGCTGGTGTTGACCGGGATCCTGTTCCTCACCGGCGGCATGGCGACCATGGCCTACTGGTTGCTTGAGACCTTTCCGGCGCTCGGCATGATCGGCTGACCGTCAGGCGCCATTAAATCAGGATTGCCGCCGCGGCGCGGTGGCCAGCACCAGGCCTGACAGCACCGTCAGGATGCCGATGGCGTGATGTGCCTCGAACGGTTCTCCGAGCACGAACACCGCAAGACCCACGCCATAGGGCGGCAGCAGATACATGAACACGCTGGCCGTGGAGGCGCCGAGCCGGGCCACGCCATACTGGTAGCCCGAAAACGCCAGCAGCGACGAGAACACCACGATTCCGGCGATCCCGCCCCAGGCGCTCCAGGTGACCGGCATGCGCGCGCCGGCCAGGAATTCCCACAGGGCGAAGGGCGCAAGCAGGATGGCGCCGGACAGGGTGATGACGGCAAACAGCGCCGATACCGGCAGGCCGGCGGTGCGCGGCCCCTTGAGCAGCACCGAGTAGCCCGCCCAGGACAGCGCCGCGGCGATGAACATCAGGTCGCCGAGATTGAACGAGAAGGCAGCAAGAGAGCCGAGATCGCCCTTCAGCACGATGATTGCCACGCCGAGGAACCCCACGAGGATGCCGGCGATCTCGCGCGGGCTCGTCGGGCGGCCGAAGAACAGCCTTTCGAGAATGATGATCATCAGCGGCGACGTGGTGTAGATCAGCGTGCCGTTGGTGGCTGTGGTAAATTGCAGCGCGTAATAGACGCCGGCGCCGCAGACCCCCATGCCGAGGAACCCCAGTGTCAGCCAGTGAACCGGGTAGGTCGCAACATAGGCCCGCACCCGGTCGTGCGCCATCCACAGGAACGGGACCAGCAGCAGTGCCGCCGCGGCCCAGCGCAGGAAGGCCAGCGTGAACGGCGCCACTTCGGGGATCGTGGAGCGCCCGAAAATGAGGTTTGACGAGAAGAACAGCGGTGTCAGCAGCATCACCGCGAGCGGGATGAAGCGCTTGAGCGAAGACGTCTCGGCAGTCGCGGGAGCAGCTTGCATGCAGTGTCCATGTCTTGGCAAGAAGGGCCTGGAGGAGATAAATACCGCGTCCGGTGCTATAGGCTCCGGCACGGGTAAACAAGCGATTCGATGAAGGGGAAATGGAATGGCGCGGACATGTCTGGCTGTCGTGCTTGCGGCAGGCGATGCGACACGAATGAAGTCGTCCAAATCCAAGGTGCTGCATATGGTCGGCAATCTGCCGCTGATCGCCCATGTCACCCGCGCCGCCGCATCCGCCGGCGTGAGCAAGGTCGGGCTCGTCGTCGGCAGGGACGCCAACCGCGTCATCGAGGCCGCAGGCTCCGGGATCGACGTCCCGGTGACGTCGGTGGAGCAGACCGAGCGAAAGGGCACCGGCCACGCCGTGCTGATGGCGCGCGACATCATCGCCGAGGGCTTTGACGACATCGCGGTGCTCTATGGCGATGCGCCGCTGATCAATCCCGAAAGCTTGCTCGCCGCAACCGCCGAACGCGCGCGCGGCGCCGATGTCGTGGTTCTTGGCTTTCGCGCGGCCGATCCCACCGGCTATGGCAGGCTGATCGAGCGCAACGGCGAGCTGATCGCCATCCGCGAGCACAAGGAAGCCTCGGACGACGAGCTCGCCATCGATTTCTGCAATGGCGGCGTGATCACATTCTCCGGCCGGCAGGCCGTGAGCCTGCTCGAAGCCATCGGCAACGACAACGCCAAGGGCGAATACTATCTGACCGACATTGTCGAGATCGCCCGGTCACGTGGCTTGAAATGCGTGGCCATCGAAGCGTCTGAACAAGACATGCTGGGCTGCAACACCCGCGCCGAGCTGGCCGAGATCGAGGCCGTGTGGCAGAAGCGCGCCAGGCACGCCGCAATGCTGTCGGGCGTCAGCATGATCGACCCGTCCAGCGTGTTCCTCTCCTTCGACACCGAACTTGGGCCCGACGTTATGATCGAACCCAATGTCTGGTTCGGCCCCGGCGTGCGCGTCGGCGCTGGCGCGGTCATCCACGCGTTCAGCCATCTCGAGGGCGCCGATGTCGGGCCGGGCGCGATGATCGGGCCGTTCGCGCGGCTGCGTCCAGGCACCGAACTGGCCGAGAAGGCGAAGGTCGGCAATTTCTGCGAGACCAAGAAGGCGAAGGTCGGCGCTGGCGCAAAGATCAATCATCTGAGCTATATCGGCGACGCCGTGATCGGCGAGGGCGCCAATATCGGTGCGGGCACCATCACCTGCAATTATGACGGCCAGAACAAGCACCTGACCGAAATCGGGGCAGGGGCCTTCATCGGCTCCAATTCCTCGCTGGTGGCCCCGATCCGGATCGGTGACGGCGCCTATGTCGGCTCGGGCAGCGTGATCACCAAGGATGTTCCGGACGATGCGCTGGCGATCGCCCGGGCGCGGCAGGAGACGAAGCCGGACCGGGCCGCGAGGCTCCGCGAAAAGATCGCAGCGATCAAGGCGCTGACAAAAATGCAGAGGTCCTGACCCGGGCGGCAGTCCGGGTTACGGCATGTCATGAAAATTGAGCGGACGCAGAGTGTTACGGCACTGGTCTAATCCGGCCTCGGCCGATAAGAGCTTTGCCAGCGAACATCCGGGGAGAACTGCATGTGCGGCATAATTGGCATCGTCGGCAACCGCGAGGTGGCGCCGCTTCTGGTGGATGCGCTCAAGCGGCTTGAATATCGCGGTTATGATTCCGCCGGTGTCGCCACCATCAAGGACGGAAAGCTCGACCGCCGCCGCGCCGAGGGCAAGCTCGCCAATCTCGACCGCAAGCTGGGCGAAGAGCCGCTTGCCGGGCATGTCGGCATCGGTCATACCCGCTGGGCCACCCATGGCGCGCCGACCGAGGCCAATGCGCATCCGCATTTCTGCAACGGCGTCGCCGTGGTCCACAACGGCATCATCGAGAATTTCGCCCCGCTCCGCTCCGAGCTCATCGCCAATGGCGCGGAATTTCACAGCCAGACAGACACCGAAGTGGTGGCCCAGTTGCTTGCGGCCTATCGCAAGAACGGCCTGGCGGCGCGGGAAGCCATGCAGCAGACACTGTCCCGGCTGGAAGGCGCCTATGCGCTTGCCGTGCTGTTCGAGGATCAGCCGGACATGATCCTGGGCGCCCGCTCCGGCCCGCCGCTTGCCGTTGGCCATGGAGAGGGCGAGATGTTCCTGGGCTCCGACGCCATCGCGCTGGCCCCGTTCACCGACAAGATCACCTATCTCGAGGATGGCGACTGGGTGGTCGTCACCCATGACCACCACGAGATCTACGATCAGTCCGGCCAGCGGGTCGAGCGCAGGAGCCAGATTTCGCAAGGTGCCGCCTACGTGGTCGACAAGGGCAATCACCGTCACTTCATGGAGAAGGAAATCTATGAACAGTCAGAGGTGGTGTCCCACACCTTGAGCCACTACATCGATTTCGCCGAGGGACGGGTGAAGTTCGAATCCTCGCAGATCGATTTCGCCGATCTCGACCGGCTGGCAATGTCGGCCTGCGGCACCGCCTATTATGCGGGCCTTGTCGGCAAATACTGGTTCGAGCGCTTTGCCCGGCTGCCGGTGGAAATCGATGTCGCTTCCGAATTCCGCTACCGGGAAATGCCGCTGACGGGTCGGATGGCCGCTTTGTTCATCTCGCAATCGGGCGAGACCGCCGACACATTGGCGTCGCTCCGTTATTGCCGCGAGCACAAGCTGACCATCGGCGCCGTGGTCAATGTGCGCGAATCCACCATCGCGCGGGAATCGGACGCGGTGTTTCCAACGCTTGCCGGCCCGGAAATCGGCGTCGCCTCGACCAAGGCGTTCACCTGTCAGCTTTCGGTGCTCGCAGCACTTGCCATGATCGCCGGACGGGCGCGGGGCACATTGTCTGCGGAAGACGAGGGCCGGATGGTCCAGGCCCTGGTCGAGGCGCCGCGGTTGTTCAACCAGGTGCTGACCGCGATCCAGCCGCAAATCGAGACCTTGTCGCGCGAGCTTTCCCGGGTCAAGGATGTTCTCTATCTCGGCCGCGGCACCAGCTTCCCGCTGGCGCTCGAAGGCGCGCTGAAGCTCAAGGAAATCTCCTATATCCATGCCGAGGGCTATGCCGCGGGCGAGCTCAAGCACGGCCCGATCGCGCTGATCGACGAGACCATGCCGGTGATCGTCATCGCGCCGCATGACCGGCATTTCGAAAAGACCGTCTCCAACATGCAGGAAGTCGCAGCCCGCGGCGGTCGGATCATCCTGATCACCGACGAGACGGGAGCGGCCGCCACCACGCTCGAGACGATGGCGACCATCGTGCTGCCGGTCGTCGACGAGATTGTCGCGCCGATTCTCTATGCCCTGCCGGTGCAGCTGATCGCCTATCACACGGCCGTGTTCATGGGGACCGATGTCGACCAGCCGCGCAACCTGGCGAAATCCGTGACTGTCGAATAGGCCCGAATTGGTCGTGCCGCTTGTCTTGGCGGTCAGGCAGCACCATTATAGTGGTGCAGTGCGTCATTGCGCATGGCCAGTCAGGGAACAGGGCAGACGATGAGTGAAAAGCAGAAACGGCCGGGCGCCGGCGTGCGGCTGAGGAACTATTTCCTCACCGGCCTGATCATCGTCGCGCCGGTCTTCATCACGGCCTATCTCACCTGGACCTTCATCGGCTGGGTGGATGGCTGGGTCAAACCCTATATCCCGGCAATCTACAATCCCGACCACTATCTGCCCTTCGCCGTGCCCGGTTTCGGCTTGCTGACCGCCCTGTTCCTGATCACCCTGATCGGGTTCATGACGGCCAATCTGGTCGGGCGCTCGATTGTCGCCTTCGGGGAATCACTGCTCGACCGGATGCCGCTGGTGCGCAGTCTCTACAAGGGATTGAAGCAGATCTTTCAGACCGTGCTGGCCGAGCAGAGCAGCTCGTTCAAGCAGGCGGGCCTGATCGAGTATCCGAGGCACGGGTTGTGGTCGATCGTCTTTGTCGCCACCGAGACCAAGGGCGAGGTCGACCACCGGCTGCCCGGCCATGATTCCGTCTCGGTGTTCCTGCCGACCACGCCCAACCCGACATCGGGCTTTCTGCTGTTCGTGCCGCGCAAGGACATCATCATCCTCGACATGAGCGTGGAGGAGGCGGCCAAGATGGTGATCTCCGCCGGCCTGGTGTCGCCGGATTTTCCCAAGACGCTGCCCGTTCAGGGCAAGGACAAGACCAAGCCTTCGGCGGCCTGAAACAGGACCTGTCACCCGGCGCGCAGGAAGCGGATCGCCTCGTCGCGGCGCATCAAATAGAGCAGCATGCGCAGGGCCGGCCCGCGCGGGCCCGACAGGCCCGGATCCGAATCGAGCACATTGCGCGCGTCGGTGCGGGCGATTTCCAGCAGATCGCCATGCACGGCAAGATCGGCCAGGCGGAAGCCCGGCAGGCCCGATTGCCGCGTGCCCAGCACTTCGCCCTCGCCGCGCAATTTCAGGTCTTCCTCGGCGATCCTGAACCCGTCCTCGGTCTCGCGCAGCACCTTGAGCCGCGCCTCCGCCGTCTCGCCGAGCGGGCCGTGATAGAGCAAGATGCAGCTCGATGCGCCGTCGCCGCGCCCGACCCGGCCGCGCAGCTGGTGCAGTTGCGCGAGCCCGAAGCGCTCGGCGTGCTCGATCACCATGATCGTCGCGTCGGGCACGTCGACGCCCACCTCGATCACCGTCGTCGCCACCAGCAGCCTTGTCTGGCCGGCCTTGAAGGCGCTCATCGCCTGGTCTTTTTCCTCAGAGCTCATCCTCCCGTGCACGAGGGCGACGGAGGAGGCAAGATCGGGCCCGAAGGCCTTGGCGAGGCTCGCATGGCGGCTTTCGACGCTCATCAGCTCGCTCTCGTCGGAATCCTCGACCAGCGGGCAGATCCAGTAGGCCTTCTTGCCGTCGAGCATCGCCGTCTTCAGCCGGGCGATGATGTCGCCCAGACGCTCGTCGGGAATGGTGACGGTGGCGATTGGTTGCCGTCCGGCGGGCTTCTCGGTGAGTTTGGAGACATCCATGTCGCCAAACGCCGCCAGCACCAGCGTGCGCGGGATCGGCGTGGCGGTCATCACCAGCATGTGCGGCGCGGTGCCCTTGGCGGTCAACCTCAGCCGCTGGTGCACGCCGAAACGGTGCTGCTCGTCGACCACGGCGAGCGTCAGATTGGCGTAGACGACCGACTCCTGAAACAGCGCATGGGTGCCGATGATGATCTGCGCGTTGCCAGATGCGATCCTGTCGAGCAACTCGGTACGTTCACGGCCCTTCGAGCGCGAGGTCAGCACCGCGACCTCGATGCCTGCCGCCTCCGCCATTTTGACGATGGTCGCATAGTGCTGGCGGGCGAGGATTTCGGTGGGCGCCATCAGCACCGCCTGGCCGCCGGCCTCCACCGCGTCCGCCATGGCCAGCATGGCGACGGCGGTCTTGCCGGAGCCGACATCGCCCTGCAGCAGTCTCAGCATCCGGTCGGTGCCCGCCATGTCGGCCAGGATCTCGTGAACCGCGATCTGCTGGCTCGCGGTCAGCGAGAACGGCAGGGCGTCAAGGATGGCCTGGCGGAGCCTGCCCTCTGCAATCACGGCGACGCCCGGCAGCTTGCGCAAGGTCTGGCGCACCAGCGCCAGCGACAATTGGCCGGCCAGCAACTCGTCATAGGCGAGCCGCCGCCGCGCAGGCGTCAGCGGTTCGATATCTTGGGCGGATTCCGGCTGATGCAGATGCCGGACCGCTTCGGAGAATTCCGGAAAACTGTTGCGTGCGACGAGATGCGGATCCGCCCATTCCGGCAGATGCGGCAGCAGTTCGAGCGCGGAATCGATCGAGCGCCGCAGGATCTTGGGCGACAGGCCGGCGGTCAGCGGATAGACCGGTTCGATCAGCGGAAAATTCTCGGCATCTGCTTCACCTACCACATGGTCGGGATGGACCATCGAGGGTCGGCCATTGAACCATTCGACCTTGCCGCTGACCAGGAATGTCTCGCCAACGGGCAGCAGCTTTTCCAGCCACGCCTGCTTGGAATGAAAGAAGGTGAGCGCCAATTCGCCGGTTTCATCATGCACAAAGACACGGTAGGGCGCAGCCTTGCGGCCGGGCGGCGAGGGCTGGTGGCGGTCGACCCGGACCTTGAGCGTGGTGATCACCCCTTCAGGCGCCAGGGCGATCTCGGATCTGCGGCTGCGGTCGATCACGCCGTGCGGCGGCAACAGCAGCAGATCAAGCGCGCGGGTGTCCTCGGGCCCCTCCCGGCCGGTCACGCGCGCCAGCGCATCGGCCAGTTTCGGGCCGATTCCGGGCAGACTTTCCACGGGTTTGAACAGGGGGTCGAGTTCGAGCGGTCGCATGGGCTCAGATGAACTGCAAATTTGGGTGAAAGGCAAGGCTGACAACCGGCCGGCGACAGGATATGGAAACCCTCCAACCGAAAAAGGCAGATCATGACCGGAACGACACGTTCAAGCGCCGACCTTGATCCGCGCCGCCGCCGCATTCTGGTGCGGGCCTGGCGCCGCGGCATCCGCGAGATGGACCTGGTGATCGGCGGCTTTGCCGATGCCGAGATCGCCCGGCTCGATGACACGGAACTGGATGAGCTGGAATTGCTGATGGCCGAGGAGGATGCGGACATCTTCCGCTGGGTGACCGGCGAGGAAGCGATTCCCGAACGGTTCCGCACTGCGATGTTCGAGCGCATGCGCGCCTATGTGCCGGATTTCGAACCTCAGCAGACTGCGCCGCAAGGGCAGGCGACCCGATCATGAAGCCTGTCATACCGGCCGCAGCGATTGCAGGCGCAAGAACCCCGGTGACGTTGTCGGGCGTGCCACAAGGCATGGAGGCGCTGGCTCTTTCAGAGCTGGCGCGCGCGGGCGGTCCGCTCGCCTACATCATCTCCGATGGCCAGCGCATGGCCGATCTCGAGCAGAACCTGGCGTTCTTCGCCCCCGATGTTCCGGTGCTGACATTGCCGGGCTGGGATTGCCTGCCCTACGACCGTGTCTCGCCCGGCGCCGATATCTCCGCGCGTCGGCTGGCGGCGCTGTCTGCGCTGGCGCGGTTCTCCGACAATCCGCATCCGGCCATCGTGATCGTCACGGTAAACGCCATGCTGCAGCGGGTGCCGCCCAAATCGGTGGTGTCGGGCCTGGGTTTTTCGGCCCGCGCCGGAAACCGGCTGAAGATGGAGGAGCTGTCGGCGCAACTGTCGCGCAACGGCTTCGAGCGCGTCGATACCGTGCGCGAGGTCGGCGAATACGCGGTGCGCGGCGGCATTCTCGATGTCTTCGTGCCCGGAGAGGAAGAGCCGATGCGGCTCGATTTCTTTGGCGATACGCTGGAAAGCGTCCGGCATTTCGATCCCGCCTCGCAGCGCACCACGACGCAGGCCAAGGAACTGGCGCTCAGCGCGATGAGCGAGGTGACGCTCGAGCCCGAAACCATCAGCCGCTTCCGCACAAATTATCTCGCCCGATTCGGGGCGGCCACGCGCGACGATGCGCTCTATGTGGCCATCAGCGAGGGCCGCCGCTATCCCGGCATGGAGCACTGGCTGCCGCTGTTTCATGACCGGATGGAAACGGTGTTCGAGTATCTGGCCGGTTTTCGCATCGCCGGCGACCACATGCTGGCGGAAGCTGCCAGCGAACGCCGCGCACAGATCGTCGATCACTACGAGGCGCGCGCCGCAGCACTTTCGATCGAGAAGACCAAGAGCATGCACGCCACGCCGTACAAGGCGATCGAGCCGGATCTGCTCTATCTCGACACGCCGGAACTCATCACCGGGCTCGATGGCCGGAATGCGATCCGGCTCACCCCGTTTCACGAACCCGAAAGCGGCGCGCGCCGGGTGATCGTGCTTGGGACCGTCACCGGGCCGCGCTGGGCGGCGGACGCGGAAGCCGACAAATCGGCCGACGGCGCGCGGGCCAATCTCTTCGACAAGCTCGTCGCCCATGTCGGCAGCAAGCGTGCCGAGGGCCGCAAGATCCTGATCACCGCCTGGACCGAAGGCTCGCTCGACCGGCTGCTGCAGGTCACCGAAGAGCACGGGCTCAAGCGTGTCGTGCGGATCAACAGCCATGCCGAACTCGACAAGCTCAAGCCGGGGGAGGCCGCAGCCGCCGTGCTCGCCATCGAGGGCGGGTTCGAGATCGATGATCTCGTCGTCATCGGCGAGCAGGATGTGCTCGGCGACCGGCTGGTCCGCAGGGCAAAACGCAAGCGGCGCGGCGCGGACTACATCTCCGAGGTGTCCGGGCTCGACGAAGGCAGCTACGTCGTCCATGCCGAACACGGCATCGGCCAGTTCATCGGCCTGCGCACCATCGAGGCCGCAGGCGCGCCCCATGCCTGCCTGGAGCTGCTTTACGCCGGCGACGCCAAGCTGTTCCTGCCGGTCGAGAACATCGAACTGCTGACCCGCTACGGCTCCGACAGCGCCGAGGTGCAACTCGACCGGCTGGGCGGCGTCGCCTGGCAATCGCGCAAGGCAAAACTGAAGAAGCGGCTGCTCGACATGGCCGCCGGCCTGATCCGGATTGCAGCCGAACGCCATATGCGCGCAGCTCCCGTGCTGGGTGCGCCCGAGGGGCTCTACGACGAGTTCTCCGCCCGCTTCCCCTATGACGAGACCGAAGACCAGATGGCGGCGATCGAGAAGGTGCGCGAGGACCTGGCGGCGGGCCAGCCGATGGACAGGCTGATCTGCGGCGATGTCGGTTTCGGCAAGACCGAAGTGGCGTTGCGTGCGGCCTTCATCGCCGCGATGAACGGGGTGCAGGTCGCCGTGGTGGTGCCCACGACGCTGCTCGCGCGCCAGCATTTCAAGACATTCACCGAGCGGCTGCGCGGCTATCCGGTGCGCATCGCCCAGGCCTCGCGCCTTGTCGGCGCCAAGGAACTGGCGCTCACCAAGGCCGAGCTGCAATCGGGCAAGACCGACATCGTGGTCGGCACCCATGCGCTGCTCGGGACCTCGATCAACTTCGCCAACCTGGGTCTGCTGATCATCGACGAGGAGCAGCATTTCGGCGTCAAGCACAAGGAACGGCTCAAGGAACTGAAGTCCGACGTGCATGTGCTCACGCTCTCGGCGACGCCGATCCCGCGCACGCTGCAGCTGGCGATGACCGGGGTGAGGGAGCTGTCGCTGATCACCACCGCGCCGGTCGACCGCATGGCGGTCAGGACCTTCATCTCGCCGTTCGATCCGGTGACCATCCGCGAGACGCTGATGCGCGAGCATTACCGCGGCGGCCAGAGTTTCTATGTCTGCCCGCGGCTCGCCGATCTCGAGGACATCGCCGCCTTCCTGCGCTCGGATGTGCCGGAGCTGAAATTCGCCGTGGCCCATGGCCAGATGGCGGCGGGCGAACTCGACGACATCATGAACGCCTTCTATGACGGCCAGTATGACGTGCTGCTGTCGACGACCATCGTCGAATCCGGCCTCGACGTGCCGACCGCCAACACGCTGATCGTGCACCGCGCCGACATGTTCGGCCTGGCCCAGCTTTACCAGCTGCGCGGCCGGGTCGGGCGCTCCAAGGTCCGCGCCTTCGCGCTGTTCACGCTGCCGGTCAACAAGACGCTGACGGCGACCGCCGACAAGCGGCTCAAGGTGCTGCAATCACTCGATACGCTGGGCGCGGGCTTCCAGCTCGCGAGCCATGATCTCGACATCCGCGGGGCGGGCAACCTGCTCGGCGAGGAGCAGTCGGGTCATATCAAGGAAGTCGGTTTCGAGCTCTACCAGCACATGCTCGAAGAGGCCGTTGCCGAGGTGCGCGGTGAGGACGAGATCATCGACACCGGCTGGTCGCCGCAGATCACCGTCGGCACGCCGGTGATGATCCCCGAGGACTATGTTCCAGACCTGCATTTGCGGCTCGGCCTCTACCGGCGGCTGGGCGACATCACCGAAGTAAACGACATCGACGGCTTCGGCGCCGAGATGATCGACCGCTTCGGGCCGTTGCCGATCGAGGTGCAGCATCTTTTGAAGATCGTCTTCATCAAGGCTCTGTGCCGAAAGGCCAATGTCGAGAAGCTCGACGCCGGGCCGAAGGGCGTCGTGGTGCAGTTCCGCAACAAGGAATTCGCCAACCCGGCGGCACTTGTCGGCCACATTTCCAAGCAGGGCCAGATGGCCAAGATCCGGCCCGACCAGAGCGTGGTCTTCATTCGCGACTTGCCGACGCCGGAAAAACGCCTGACGGGGGCGGCCGTGGTGATGACGCAACTGGCCGAACTCGCAAGCTGACCGGAGGCCCTGGGTCAGTCCTGACCCGGTGTGGCTTCGTCGGTCGATTGTCGCTGTTTTTCCAGTGCCACCTTGCGCATGGCGTCGGCCAGCGCTTCGGCGGGCTGCGCGCCGACGACGGCGTATTTCATGTCGATGATGAAGCACGGCACGCCGGTCACCCCCATCTGCCGCGCCTGGTCGATCTCGGCGCTGACCGTATCGCGATCGGCTTCGCCCGCAAGCAGCCGTTCGACCACCTCGGTTTCCAGACCCGCCTGCCGGCCCGCCTCGATCAGAACGGCATCATCGCCGATGTTCTTGCCCTCCTCGAAATAGGCCTTGAACAGCGCGTCCACCGCCGTGTCCTGCGCCACGGGTCCGAGCGAGCCGGCCCAGCGGATCAGCCGGTGGGCGTCCAGCGTATTGGCGGAGACGGGAATGTCGTCAAAGGCGAAGGGGATGTTTTCCTCGGCGCCGGCGGCGCGGACATTCGCATAGGCTTTTTCAGCCCCTTCCGGACCGCCGAACTTGTCTTCCATATATTGCTTCCGGTCCTTGCCTTCCTTCGGCAAGGTCGGATCAAGCTGGTAGGGGCGCCAGCGGATTTCGACATTCATCTCCGAGCCGACCTCGTCCAGGGCGGCTTCCAGCCGCTTCTTGCCGATATAGCACCAGGGACACATGATGTCGGAAACGACGTCGATGGTGAGCGAGGGAACGGTCATTTATGTACCTTTGTTCGGTCAGGGCCTGGCTGATGTGTCCCACCACGCGGGCAGGTAATAGCCGTAAAGCGGCGGTGAGCCCTCGGGGGCTGCGATTCGGCTCCAATGCGCCACCCAGGCCTTGCCCAGGTGAAACGTCGGAATGACATAGTGCCCCGACAGCAAAACCCGGTCAAATGCGCGCACCGACGAGCGGAAATCATCGGCTGTGCGGGCATTCAGCATCGCGTCGATGGCGGCGTCGATGGCAGGGCTGGCCGCCCCGGCGAAATTGAATGAGCCTTCCCGGTCGCGCGACTCCGACCCCCAGCGAGGGATCTGCTCGGCGCCGGGCGACAGCGACGAGGTGTAGGATTTCATGATCATGTCGTAGTCGAAGGTCTGCGAGCGCTGCTGGTACTGGGCGTCGTCGACTGTGCGGATCGACATTTCGATGCCGAGTGCGGCGAGCGAGCGCTGGAACGCCACCGCCAGCTTCTCCTGACCTTCGTTCTGGGTCATCAGTCCGAAGGCAAAGGGCTTGCCATCCTCAGCCACCAGGCGTCCGTTCTCAATCCTGTAGCCGGCTTCCTGCAGCAGCGTCAGCGCCGCGCGGCTGACCTTGCGGTCCCGTCCGGAGCCATCGGTGACCGGCAGGCTCCATGTGCCTTCCATGATCTCCCCGGAGACGGCGTCGGGGAAGGGGGCCAGGATTTCCCGCTCGCGTGGATCGGCGGGTTTTCCATGGCTCGACAGAACCGAGCTGTCCCAGAACGACTGCGTGCGGGTGTAGGCATTGCCGTACAGGCTGCGGTTGGCCCATTCGAAGTCGAAGAGCATGGTCAGCGCCTCGCGCACCCGCACATCCTCGAACACCGGCCGGCGGGTGTTGAAGACGAAGCCATACATGCCCGAGGGAGTCTGCCGGTCATATTCCTTGCGGACCACATCGCCTGCGGTGACCGCAGGGAAATTGTAGCCGCGCGCCCAATTGGTGACGCTGCCTTCCGGGTAGACGTCAATCACGCCTTTCTTGAAGGCTTCGAAGAGCGAGGTTTCGGACAGGAAATACTCGACCGAGATCTCGTCGTAATTGTCGAGCCCGCGCTTGATCGGCAGGTCTCTCGCCCAGTAGTCCTCGCGGCGCTGGAACGTGATGCGCTCGCCGGCCTTGATCTCGCTGATCAGGTAGGGGCCCGATCCGATCCCCGGCTCAAGCGTCGACTTGTCGAACGTCTCGGCATCGGTTGCGTGTTCGGGCAGCACCGGCGACAGCGACAGAATCAGCGGAAACTCACGGTTGGATTCGTCGTTGAAGGTGAAGCGCACCGAGAGCTCGCCGACTTTCTCCATTCTGGCGACCCGGCTCAGGCGGGTGCTGAAGGGCGGCCGGCCCTTGTCTCGCAGCAGTTCCATGGTGAAGATGACATCGTCGGCCGTCACCTTCTCGCCATCAGACCAGCGCGCTTCGGGATTGAGGTTGTACTGGATGAAGCTTCGGTCCTCGTCCCATTCGACGGATTCGGCCAGCAGCCCGTAGAGCGTGAAGGGTTCGTCCTGGGAGCGCTGCATCAGCGTCTCGTAGATCAGGTTGCCGAATTCCGGATCGACCAAGCCCCTTGCGGAGGTCCGCATGCTCCGGACGATGAACGGCCGGACGCTGTCGAATGTGCCGACGACGCCGTAATTGACCTTGCCGCCTTTCGGCGCGTCGGGGTTCACATAGGAAAGATGCTCGAAATCAGCCGGCAAAGCCGGTTCGCCATGCATGGCGATGCCATGCACCGGTTCGGCCTGGGCGCAAGCCAGGGTCCCCGCCAGTCCACCTGCAATTACCGTCATTGCCGCCAGCAATCGTTTCATGTTTCATACTCCGGGGCGTGAGGCGCGGCATGCGCACAGCGTCTGCCGTCGATTCTTGGCCAGAAGATATACGCAGCCTCCATGGCAGGCCACCATGGAGGCACAATACGGCGGTTTTTTTGAGCTCAGGCTGCCTCCGGGCTGGATATTGGCGTGTGACCGCGCTAACAGGGACGCGAGCAAAGCCTTGCTGTCGCCGCATTTTCAATCGAGAAGGCGCGACCACAGTGACGAGGGCGCGGACACCGCGCAAACAGAACGCCGCCCCGGGGCGCAATTCAGGAGAATTGAAAGCACATGAACGCCACCACAAAGACCGTTTTCGCAGCCATCATGTCGGCAGGCGTCGCCGCCGCCTTCGTGCCGGCAACCGCTGTCGCCCAAGGCGCAAACCAGGGCTGGTACAAGACCTGTACCAAGCAGGAAGACAATGATGTGTGCGTTGTCCAGAATATCGTCACCGCACCGTCGGGCCAGCTTCTCACCGCGATCGGCCTGATCGAGGTTGCCGGCAAGGTGAACCGCAAGATCCTCCAGGTCACGGTGCCCACCGCGCGCCTGATCCAGCCAGGTGTCGGCCTGCAGGTGGATGGCGGACAGGCCCAGCGCGTCGAATACGCGATCTGCATGCCCGAAACCTGCGTGGCGGAGATCCTGCTCACCGACGCCATGATCGCTTCCTTCAAGAAGGGCGGCGAACTGGTGCTGACGTCTGTCAACTACCAGCGTACCCCGAACCCGCTCCGGATCTCGCTCGAAGGCTTCACCCAGGCCTATGACGGTGAGCCGATCGCCCAGTCCGAGCTTCAGGAACGCCAGCGCCTTCTGCAGGAAGAGATGACCAAGAAGGCCGAGGAAGCCCGCAAGAAGCTCGAAGAAGCCCAGGCTGAAGCCAAGAAGAACTGAGGTCTTCCGACCCTTTATGCAAACAGCCCGGATGCGTCACCGCTTCCGGGCTGTTTTTTGTTCTCATTCCGTAACGTCACGGCGACGGACGGTGTCTTCCGGTCAATGGCTGACCCGTTCCTTCGGCCGATAGACGCCATCGATCTGGGCGTCGAAGAAATCCGCCAGCTGCGGATGCCGCACCGGCCTGTCGCTGTCATCGGTGAGCAGGTTCTGCTCCGAGACATAGGCGACATACTCGGTCTCGTCATTCTCGGCCAGCAGATGGTAGAATGGCTGGTCCTTGCGCGGACGGACATTTTCGGGAATGGCATTCCACCATTCCTCGGTGTTGGCGTAGATCGGGTCAACGTCGAAGATCACGCCCCGGAACGGGAAGATCCGGTGCTTGACGACCTGTCCGATCTGAAATTTTGCATGTTTGGGCGTCATGTCTTTCATCCTTTGGTTCCTTAAGATGGGACGTTTGACGGGAAATGCAACCACCTGGCCTTGACGGCGAAGGGCGCGGTACGTACCCCCTCGAAAGGCTGAAACCTCGTCCGAACAGCTTGCACAGGCACAAGAATGGCTGAAATCACTGGTCTGGTGTTACCCTTTTTCGGCCTGATCCTGCTGGGTTACATCGCCGCGCGCATTACCGGGCAACCGCAGGAAGCGATGGGGTGGCTCAACACCTTCATCATCTACGTGTCTTTGCCGGCGCTGTTTTTCAAGCTTCTGTCGCGCACGCCGATCGAGGAACTGGGGCGCTGGGATTACGTGCTCACCAGCATGGTGGTGACCTATATCGTGTTCGCGCTGGTCTTTGCCGGCGCCATCCTGATCCGGCGCGCGGCCATTGGCGAAGCCACTGTGCAGGGTCTCGCCGGCGCCTATGGCAATATCGGCTACATGGGCCCGGGCATCGCCATCCTGGCCTTCGGCGAGCCTGCGGCGGTGCCCGTGGCGCTGATCTTCTGCTTTGAGAACATCATGCATTTCACCATCGCGCCGATGATGATGGCGCTGGCAGGCGGCGATCACCGGAGTCCGGGCGCGCTGGCGGTTGGCGTTGTGCGCAAGATCGCGTTTCACCCGTTCATTCTGGCCACCGCCGTGGGGGTGGCCGCCGCCTGGCTGGAATTCGTTCCGCCGGTGCCCGTCGCCCGGCTGATCGATTACCTGGCGCAGGCGGCCGCTCCGTGCGCGCTGTTCGCCATGGGCGTGACGCTGGCGCTCAGGCCGCTCAAGCGGGTTCCGCCCGAACTGGGCTTCATCGTGCCGATGAAGCTGATCGTTCATCCGGTGCTGATGTATGTCGGGCTGAGCGCGGTGGGGAATTTCGACCCGGTCTGGGTCTACACCGCCGTCCTGCTGGCGTCGCTGCCGACCGCGACCAATGTGTTCGTGATCGCCCAGCAATATTCGACCTGGGTGGAGCGCGCCTCGGCCACCGTGCTGGTGACCACGGTCACCAGCGTCGCCACGGTCTCTGCGCTGCTCTGGCTGATCACCAGCGGAACGCTGCCGCCCGACCTGTTCCCCTGAGGATCAGGCGGCGGGCCGGTCCTTGCTCCTGCGCCAGCCCGGAGTCATGCCTTCGCGCATGGCGAGGTTCCTGAGCGGCGCAATCGCGGACAGGACGGCAAGGCCGCCGGCGCGCAGCGCCTGGACCGGCAGGAACGAGCTCAGCAATGTGCGATTGAGCAGATCCACGCCCGCGGTCCGGCTGGTGACGTCGAGCCAGCGCTGGCGATGATAGGCGCTCACCGCGAGCGGCGCCTGTGCGGGACCTCCGGCTGTCTTGAGCGCCTCGATCGCCTGCATGATGTCGCGCAGGCCGAGATTGAGGCCCTGCGCGCCGATTGGCGGGAAGGCGTGGCCGGTTTCACCCACCAGCATGGTGCGTCCCGTGCCAAAGCTGTGGGCGATCAGGCTCGACAGCGGCCAGGCCTGAACCTCGCCCTCGATCTCGACCTTTCCGAGGATCGAACGCATCCGCGTTTCCACCTCGAGATTGAGCTGGTCGCGCGGCATGGCGAGAATGGCTTCCACCTGCTCCGGCTTGACCGCCCAGACGAGGCTCGAGCGCTTGCCGGGCAGCGGCACCTGCGTGAACGGACCCTCTTCGGTGTGAAATTCCGTCGATGTGTCGGAATGGCCGATGCCGTGGGAAAAGTTCAGGACCAGCGCGGTCTGCGGATAGGTCCAGGTCCTGACGCGGATGCCGATGTCCTCGCGCAGCCTGGAGCCGCGGCCATCGGCGGCAAGTGCTGCAAGGGCAGTGATGCAGGTTCCGTCCTCAAGATCGAGTCCCACGCACTCGCCGGTCTGCGCGGCCGATGCCAGCGCGCTTTCGAAACGCGTGATCATGCCGGAACCATTGATCGCTGCCTGAAGCGCGTCAATCAGCGGCGCGTTGGGAATGTTGTAGCCGAAGGCGTCGAGGTCGATTTCGCTCGACCGGAACGAGACCGGAGGAGAGCGGAACAGTCGCGTGGTGCCATCGAGAATGCGCATCGTGCGCAAGGGGGCCGACGCAGGCTCGACGCTGTCCCAGACGCCGAGCCGGGCGAGATAATCGACCGATTCCGACAAGAGCGCGGTGGTCCGCCCGTCCTGACGGCCGGGTTGCGGCGCGATGAAGGCGACCCGCCAGCCCTCGGCCGCCGCCGCAAGTGCCGCGACCGATCCGGCCAGTCCGCCGCCCACCACGGCGATGTCATAGTGCTCGTGCATTTCTTCGGCCTTTCAGTTGCTTGCCGATTGCCTTGTGCCTGGTTCATCCTTTACATCGCTTGGCAAACGAACTCCATGGGATCAATTGGCGCATGCTCACGCCTCGCGGAAACAGGGATCCGCTCGACGGCCGGTTCGATCAGCTGGACCGGCCCGGACGAGCCATCGCCGGCCTGGCGCGGCGCCCGGTATGGCCGGTGCTTGCCATGGTGGCGCTGACCGCCGGGATCGCCTGGTGGTTCCTGCTTTCCATGGCCGGTTCGATTGTGGGCATCGAAGGCTCGGCGCGGCCGCTCGGACCGGGCATGTCGCTGATTGCCCGGTTCCTGCCGGTCGACCCGGGATCCTTCGCCGCGACGATCGCCGATCTTTGTCTCTCGGCCAATGCCGGCCTCGCTTTTGGCGGAGGCTCGTCCTTGCCGGTGGCCGCCGCGCTGTTCGTGATGTGGTTCGCCATGGCGGCGGCGATGATGCTGCCGGTGGCGGCCCCGATGATACGCACCTATGCCGAGATCGCCGACACCGCCGCAGGACGCGGCGACCCGGTGGTTCATCCCGCCGTGCTGGTGGCCGGCTACCTGGCGGTCTGGGCCGCGGCCGCGGTGGTTTTCACCCTGGTCCAGCTGCTGATCGGGTCTTTGACCGGCGCATCCGTCACCGCCCCGGTCAGGGGCGTGGTCGCCGGCGTGATTCTGCTTCTTGCCGGCGTCTATCAGTTCACCGCGCTCAAGCAGGCCTGCCTCAACAAATGCCGCAACCCGTTCACGACGCTGTTTTCACGCTGGCAGACAAGCACCCGCGGCGTGTTCCGGCTCGGCGTCGAGCAGGGGGGCTGGTGCCTGGGCTGCTGCTGGGCCCTGATGCTGATCATGCTTGCGGTCGGCAGCATGAATGTGGTCTGGATGGCGGCGCTGGCGGTGTTTGTATTTCTGGAAAAAACCGGCGCTGGCCGGGTGACAACGCAGGCGGGCGGCGCGATAGTGGCCCTGTGGGGAGCGGCGCTGATTTGGAGCGCGCTGACATGAAACTGGGAGTTGGTTTGCATGGGTGATGTGGAGTGGGCCTTGAAGGGCGAACTGGTGCTGTCGTGCAATTGCACGGTGTTCTGCCCTTGCGTGATTTCGCTTGGCCAGCATCCGCCAACCGAAGGCTATTGCCAGACCTGGGCCGGGTTCAAGGTGGACAATGGCTATTACGGCGACACCGATCTGTCGGGCCTCAATCTCGGGCTGGTGATGGAAATTCCGGGCTATATGAGCCGCGGCAACTGGACCGCCGGCCTGTTCGTCGACAAGCGCGCCTCCATATACGCCACCAAGGCCTTCACCAGGATCTTCACCGGCAAGGCCGGCGGCACGACATCGCTGCTGTCGATTCTGGTGGGCAATTTCCTCGGCGTCCAGCAGGAGCCGATCAGCTACGAGATCGAGGACAAGAAGCGCATCGTCAAGATCCCCAGGATCATTGACGGGGTGATTTCGCCGATCCCGGGCAAGACCCACGGCGAGGACACCGTGATCTCGAATTCGGAATACTGGATTGCGCCCGAGATCATCGTGGCCAAATCCGAACGATCCAAGATGCGCGCCTTCGGCCGCAACTGGAATTTCGCCGGCCGCTCGGCCGAAATCTGCAAGCTCGACTGGAGCGGGCCCAACTAGGGCGCACGGAGAGGGTGCTGGCGGCATGAAGCTTCCATTCAAATACCGCCGGGTTCCGTACGCGGAAATCAGGGCGTTTTCGGTTCACATCCTGACGGCAACCGGGTCCTACATGGCGTTCCTGGCGCTGGTGGCGGCGCTCGGAGGGCGATTCGTCGATCTGTGGTGGTGGCTGGGCGTCGCCATGCTGATCGACGGCATCGACGGACCCATCGCGCGCAAGCTCAATGTCAAGGAAGTGCTGCCCAACTGGTCCGGGGTGATGCTCGACAATGTCATCGACTATGTCACCTATGTGCTGATTCCGGCCTTCGCGCTCTATCAGAGCGGCATGATCGGCGAGCCGCTGTCCTTTGTCGCCGCCGGCCTCATCGTCGTGTCCAGCGCCATCTACTATGCCGACATGGGCATGAAGACCGACGAGAATTTCTTCTCGGGCTTTCCGGTGGTCTGGAACATGCTGGTGTTCACGCTGTTCGTGACAAATCCGTCGGAACTGGTGGCCTTCGGCATCGTGCTGGCGGCGGTGTTCATGACCTTCCTGCCGATCAACTTCCTGCATCCCGTCCGCGTCGTCAGGCTCCGTCCGGTCAACCTGACGATATTCGGGGTCTGGTCGGTCCTGTCGGGATACGCGCTTCTTTTGCATTTCAACAGCCCGGACTGGCTGATGTGGGCGGTGATGCTGACCGGCGCCTATCTGTTCTGCATCGGCGGGGTCATGCAGATGTTCCCCGATCTCGGCAAGCGGACGTTGTCGTGAGCCGGAAATGACCTGCCGGTCCGGTGATTGGCGCGCATGGAGATACGTGAGATGAAATCAATCCTCGTTTCGCACCATGGCGGTCCGGAAGCCCTGTTCGGCGTCGTCGCGCGCGGCGTAGTCAGGGTCGATATCACTCAACACTGTCCCCTGGCCGAAGCGGCGCGGGCGCACTCCGATCTTGAGGCGTTCAAGACAATCGGCGTGATGGTCCTCAAGCCGTGAGTCGGGGCGGGATCCGGGCGGCCCGGGTTGAAGCACTCTCAAAAATATCTTGGCAAAGGCCGGCGGTTTTCGCCTGTGGCTACAGATCGAAAACCGGCGGCCCATGAAAACACTTGATATTTTCTGTCATCGGCCTCTTGTGCGACGCACAATTATTGCGTTTGATGAAATTTCGGGGCAACACCGACGTCCATAAAGATCCCTTGAAATTCAAGGCCAGATAGTGAAGCTTGTTTCTTGTGCTTTGCGGAATAACGCCTCAAAACTAGGCGATTCCGAAAGTGCCTGAGTCCGGGGGGTGACGTGGAAGACCAGCAGACCGAGATACCGCTTCTGGAAACCAGGGGGCTGACCAAGATCTTCGGAAGCCTCAGGGCTTGCGATGGCATTGATCTGGCGATTGCTCCCGGCGAGGTGCATGCGCTTCTGGGCGAGAACGGCGCCGGCAAGTCGACCCTGGTCAAGATGCTGTTCGGCGTGCTCGAACCCAGCGGCGGCGAAATCCTGTGGAAAGGCAAGCCGGTCAGGATCGGCAACCCTGGCGAAGCGCGCGCCACCGGCGTCGGCATGGTGTTCCAGCATTTTTCGCTGTTTGAAGCGCTGACCGTCGCCGAAAACATTGCGCTGGCGCTCGACGGCAAGGTTCCGATCGAGAAGATTTCCGAGGAGGCGCGGCGGCTTTCGCTGGACTATGGCCTGCCGCTCGATCCCTCAGCCCATGTGGCCGATCTCTCCGTCGGCGAGCGCCAGCGCATCGAGATCGTCCGCGCGCTGCTGCAAAATCCGCAACTGATCATTCTTGACGAGCCGACCTCGGTGCTGACCCCGCAGGAAGCCGACAAGCTGTTCGAGACGCTGGCCAAGCTCAAGGCCGAAGGCCGCTCGGTTCTCTATATTTCCCACCGTCTCGAGGAGGTGCAGCGCATCTGCGACCGCGCCACGGTGCTGCGTCACGGCAAGGTGACCGGCGCCTGCGATCCGCGCCAGGAGACACCCTCATCGCTCGCCCGCATGATGGTCGGCGGCGAGGTCGCGGCGGTCTCCGGCGCCGGCCTGGACGAACCGGGCGAGGTGCTGGTGGAAGTCCAGAAACTGTCTGCGCCGGCGCGCACGCCGTTCGCGGTTGCCCTGAAGGATGTGGATCTCACGGTCCGGGCCGGCGAAGTCATCGCCATTGCCGGTGTCGCAGGCAATGGCCAGAGCGAACTCTTCGATGTGCTTTCGGGCGAAGTGACCGTGTCTGACGCGGACTCGATCCGCATTGTGGGCGTTGCCGCAGGACGCCTCGGCATCACCGCGCGCCGGTTGATGGGCTGCAGCTTCGTGCCGGAGGAACGCCACGGCCATGCCGCGGTCCCCAACATGAATCTCAGCAGCAACCTGGTGCTGTCGCGCTATGCGTCGGACCGCAAGACCTTCCTCAGCGGCGGATGGCTCGGCCTGATCAATGCCGGCCCGATTGCCACCGCCACCAAGCGAATCTCGACCGCCATGGATGTGCGCAAGTCGCTGGCCGATCCTCTCGCGGGATCGCTGTCGGGCGGCAATCTGCAGAAGTTCATTGTCGGCCGCGAACTCGACCGCCAGCCGCGCGTGCTGGTCGTCAACCAGCCGACCTGGGGCGTCGACGCGGGCGCTGCGAGCCGCATCCGCCAGGCGCTCGTCGATCTCGCCAGGAGCGGCTCGGCGGTCGTCGTCATCAGCCAGGATCTCGACGAAGTGTTTGAAATTGCGAGCCGGGTGGCTGTCCTCAACGAGGGGCGGCTGTCGCGGCCCGAACCGGTCGCGACCATGACCCGCGAACGCATCGGATTGCTGATGGGCGGTTTTCACGATGGCGCCGGGCATCCCCAGCCGGAGGCGCTGCATGCGCATTGAACTCAAGAAGCGAGATGGCGTATCCACGCTGTTTGCGATCCTGTCGCCCTTCGTGGCGCTGGGTCTGACCCTTGTCGCAGGCGTCATCCTGTTCCTTGTCCTGGGCAAGGACCCGATCGCCGCGCTCTACAGTTTCTTCATCGAGCCCCTGACCGAGGTCTGGTCGCTGCATGAGCTGGCGGTCAAGGCGGCGCCGCTGATCCTGATCGCGGTGGGGCTGTCGGTCTGCTTCCGGTCGAACAACTGGAACATCGGAGCCGAGGGGCAGTTCATCATCGGCGCCATGGCGGGCTCGATCCTGCCGGTGGTGTTTCACGGCTGGCAGTCGCCGCTGGTGCTGCCGCTGATGATGGCCTTTGCCATGATCGGTGGCGCGGCCTATGCGGCGATCCCGGCCTTCCTGAAGGCGCGGCTCAACACAAACGAGATCCTCACCAGCCTGATGCTGGTCTATGTCGCGCAATTGTTTCTCGACTGGACGGTGCGCGGTCCCTGGCGCAATCCGGAGGGATTCAACTTTCCCGAAACGCGCAACTTCCATGACTACGCGGTGCTGCCGCGCATCATCGAGACCGGCAAGACCCATTGGGGCTTCGGTTTCGCGCTGATCGCGGCGCTGGTGCTGTGGTTCGTCATGCGCCGCACGCTCAAGGGCTTCGAGATTACAGTGTTGGGCCAATCGGCGCGGGCAGGGCGGTTTGCCGGGTTCTCCGACAAGAAGATGGTCTATTTCGCCTTCCTGCTGTCGGGCGCGCTCGCCGGACTTGCAGGCATTGCGGAGGTGTCGGGCTCCATCGAGCAGCTGCGCCCGGTGATTTCTCCCGGCTACGGCTTCACCGCCATCATTGTGGCCTTCCTCGGACGGCTCAACCCGCTGGGGATCGTCGCAGCCGGCCTTGTTCTGGCCCTGACCTACCTGGGCGGCGAGGCGGCGCAGATTTCGATCGGCATCACCGACAAGGTGACGCGCCTGTTCCAGGGCCTGCTCCTGTTCTTCGTTCTGGGCTGCGACACGCTGATCCACTACCGTATCCGGCTGGTTTTCGGCGCGGCGCAGAAAGGGAGTGCCGCCTGATGGACATGACCCAGGCAATCATTTTGACCATCATCACCGCAGCCACGCCGCTGCTGCTGGCCGCGATCGGCGAACTTGTGGTCGAACGCTCCGGCGTTCTCAATCTCGGCCTCGAGGGCATGATGATCATGGGCGCGGTCGCAGCCTTCGCCATCGCGCAGCTGACCGGCTCGGCCGGATTGGGCGCCTTGGGCGGACTGGTCGCGGGCATGCTGTTTTCGCTGCTGTTCGGCTTCCTGACGCTGACGCTGGTCGCCAACCAGGTGGCGACGGGGCTGGCGTTGACAATTCTCGGGCTTGGCCTGTCCGGCATGATCGGCGAATCCTTCATCGGTCTGCCGGGTCTCAAGCTCGCCGCGGTCGAAATCCCGCTGCTCTCCGACATCCCGGTCATTGGTCGCATCCTGTTTTCGCAGGATCCGATCTTCTACACATCCATCATCGCGGTCATCGGGGTGAGCTGGTTCCTGTTCAGAACCCGGGCGGGACTCAGGCTCAGGTCGATCGGCGACAATCACGCTTCGGCCCATGCGCTCGGCATAAAGGTCGTGCGGACCCGGTATCTTGCGGTGATGTTCGGCGGCGCCTGCGCCGGCCTTGCCGGAGCACATCTGTCGATCGTCTACACGCCGCAATGGGTTGAGAACATGACAGCGGGGCGTGGCTGGATCGCGCTGGCGCTGGTGGTTTTTGCCTCATGGCGACCCGGCCGGGTGCTGATCGGCGCCTATCTGTTCGGCGCCGTGTCGATCGGTCAGCTTTTCGCCCAATCGCGCGGCATCGGAATTCCCTCGCAGTTCCTATCGGCTCTTCCCTACCTCGCCACGATTGCGGTACTTGTTGTCATATCGCTGAATCGGAGGATGACACTGATCAACACGCCGGCTTCGCTCGGCAAATCCTTCGTGCCGGAAAGATAGAAAAAGAGGTTTTCGGCATGATTTCAACAACCAACCAGACAGGGTGAACTCAATGAAAAAGACGCTCCTTCTTCTCGCCGCGGCCACAGCGCTCGCCGGCATCGCCGCCCCGGCAAACGCCCAGGGCATGGACAAGGTCAAGGCCTGCTTCATCTATGTCGGCCCGGTTGGCGACTTCGGCTGGTCCTACCAGCACGACCAGGGCCGCCTCTATGTCGAGGAACAGCTTGGTGACAAGATTGAGACCGCCTATCTGGAAAGCGTGCCGGAAGGGGCTGATTCCGAGCGGGCTCTCGAGCGCTTCGCCCGTTCCGGCTGCAACATCATCTTCACCACCTCGTTCGGCTACATGGATGCGACCAACAAGGTCGCCGGGGATTTTCCTGACATCAAGTTCGAGCACGCCACGGGCTACAAGCGCGAGCATCCGAACGTTGCGACCTATGATTCGAAGTTCTTCCAGGGCCGCTATGTGATCGGCCAGATCGCCGCGAAGATGTCAGAGACCGGCTCGGCCGGTTACATCGCCTCCTTCCCGATCCCGGAAGTGATCCAGGGCATCAACTCCTTCATGCTCGGCGCGCAATCGGTCAATCCCGATTTTGAGCTCAAGGTGGTGTGGGTGAACACCTGGTTCGATCCGGGCAAGGAAGCCGATGCCGCCAAGGTGCTGCTCGATGGCGGTGTCGACATCCTGACCCAGCACACCGATTCGACGGCGCCGATGCAGGTTGCCGCTGAGCGGGGCGCCCATGCCTTCGGCCAGGCGTCCGACATGATCGCGTTCGGCCCCGAAACCCAGCTGACCTCCATTATCGACGACTGGGGTCCGTATTACATGGAGCGGATCTCAGCTGTGCTCGAAGGAACCTGGGAGCAGCAGGCAACCTGGGCGGGCATGGCCGAAGGCCATGTGGTGATGGCGCCCTACACGAACATGCCGGACGACGTGAAGGCGATGGCGGAAGAAACCGAGGCCAAGATCACCTCGGGCGAATTCCACCCGTTCACGGGCCCGATCAAGAAGCAGGACGGCTCCGAATGGCTGGCTGAAGGCGAAGTGGCCGAAGACGGCGTACTTGCCGGCATGAACTTCTACGTCGAGGGCATCGACGACCAGCTTCCGCAGTAAGCCAGGTCAGATACAGCAACGAAAGCGGGGGCGGCTGCATGGGCCGCCCCTTCTTGTTATCCCCGCAGTTTTTCAGCCACTACTCGGCCGGCGCGGGGTATCGTGTCATGGTTCGGGGCAGGAAGCGGGCGGCGGGCGAAAACAGCCTGCGGATGATCCTGCGCCCGGCAGGTTCGACGTGGCTATAGATCCACCAGCTCACGGCCAGTGACAGGAAGATCGCAAGCGCTGCCGCACTCCACTTGCCGATGGCTGGCGCGGCGAAGTTGATAAGGATGTAGCCCGCATTCTGGTGCAGCAGGTAAAGCGGGTAGCTGATGCCGCCCAGTGCCACAATCCACGGCCCGGCCCTGACCTGCCGGCCGAGGATGGCCGCCAGCAGGAACAGCGCGATGATAAATCCATTGGCCAGTGCGACGTCGGCGGGCGTTGATCCTTCGCCCAGACGATCAAGGAAGTCGAGCCTCTGGACTTCAGCGGCATGGAAGGTCATCACCAGCGCAAGGCCTGCCAGGAACAGCCGCCACCCGCTGGCGCCGAGCGACAGGATCCGCCACGCCATCGCGCCAAGGGCGAAATAGGCGCCGTATTCGGTCAGGAAGACCAGCTCGACCGGGCGCGATCCGATGACGAGATTGTTGCCGACGATCAGCGCCATCCAGATCGTGACCGCGATCTCGGTGTGGCGCGGCAGCACCCCGGCAAACAGGCCGACAACCACCCAGGAATAGAAGATCAGCTCGATGACGATGGACCAGTAGGCGCCGTCCATGAAAGATTGGCCGAACAGCGGCGCCAGCATCGTCAGGTTCGCCAGCCACTGGGAAAAATCCGTGACGAAGGGCGGCTGGGCCCACCATGTCATGGCCAGGAATGTGATGGTCATCGCCACCAAATGCGCCGGATACAGCCGGGCGAGGCGGCTGACCGAGAATGCGAACCAGTCCCGGCCGGACGCCGACCAGATGATGACGAATCCGGAGATGAGGAAGAACAGGTTGACGCCCAGATATCCGAGCTGGATCGAGTCTCCGGCCATGCCGAAGGAATGGTCGAGATAGCCGCCCTCGCGCGCGCCGCGATAGAGGAAATGATAGGCCGTCACCATCATGGCCGCACAAAAGCGCAACAGGTCCAGGAGCCCGTTCCGCTCGCTGTTGTGGCTCACAGGGCCGCTCAACTGATCTTCTCGCACGTCGGTCTCCCTGCGGCGCCCTGCGTCGGCCTGGACGCATGGGCTCCGTGAAGCCAGGACATCGGTCGGTCGGTTGCGGCCGAAAACCGGATGTGCTGGACGATGACCGGATCATACCTCAAACACGAACGCCGGGCTCGATAACCCGGCGTTAAGCTTAAGCGGAAAGGTTAATGCGGATCGCCTCAGGCGAGACCCTGCTTGCGCACATCGTCCCAGGCCGCATCGAGTGTCTTCCTGGCTGATGCGATGAGCACATCGACCTCTTCCTCGGTAATCGTCAGCGGCGGCGAGATGATCAGCGAGTCGCGCACGGCGCGCATCACCAGTCCGTTGGAGAAGGAGTGGTCGCGGGTGATGGTGCCGACCTTGCCGACATTGTCGAAGCGTTTCTTCAGGTCGTTTTCATCGGGCACCAGTTCCAGCGCGCCGAACATACCCACCATCCGGGCTTCGCCGACCATCGGGTGATCGGCAAGCGCGGTCCAGCGCTTCTGGAAATAGGGGCCGATGTGGTCGCGGACGCGCTCGACCAGACCTTCACGCTTGATGATGGTGAGATTGGCGATCGCCGCCGCGCAGCAGGCGGGATGACCGGAATAGGTGTAGCCATGGTAGAATTCGACGTTCTCACGATGCAGGACTTCGGCGATCTCGTCCGACACCAGCACGCCCCCCATCGGCAGGTAGCCCGATGTAAGTCCCTTGGCGATCGCCATCAGGTCGGGCTTCATGTCGTAATAGCCCGAACCGAACCATTCTCCGGTGCGGCCGAAACCGCAGATGACCTCGTCGGAGACGAAGAGGATGTCGCGGCTTTCGAGAATGCGCTTGACCTCGGGCCAGTAGGTTGCGGGCGGAATGATGACGCCGCCGGCGCCCTGGATCGGTTCGGCGATGAAGGCGGCAATATTTTCCTCGCCGATTTCCTCGATGGCGCGTTCGAGTTCGCGCGCCGCCCACAGGCCGAACTCGTCTTCGCTCATGTCGGTCATCATGCCTTCACCGAACCAGTAAGGCTGATCGATGTGGTGGATGTCGGGGATCGGCAATCCGCCCTGGCTGTGCATGGCGCCCATGCCGCCGAGCGAGGCCCCGGCGATGGTGGAGCCGTGATAGGCGTTCTTGCGGCTGATCACCACTTTCTTGCTGTCCTTGCCCTGAAGCGCCCAGTAGGTGCGCACCAGCCGCAATATCGTGTCGTTGGCGTCCGAGCCGGAGCCGCCGTAAAACACCATGTTGATGTGATCGGGGGCGAGATCGGCCAGCATCGCCGACAGTTCGATGACCGGTGGATGCGTGGTCTTGAAGAAGGTGTTGTAATAGGAGAGCTCGCTCATCTGCGCGCGCACCGCCTCGACGATCTCCTGACGGCCATGGCCGACATTGACGCACCACAGCCCCGCCATCCCGTCCATGATGCGATTGCCGTCCGTGTCCCAAAGCCACACGCCGTCCGCCTTGGAGATCACCCGCCGCTCGTCGACGCCAAGCGCTCCATGATCGGTGAAAGGGTGAAGATGGTGCTTGTGATCGGACACCTTGAGATCGTGAGAAGACACATTGACGCGCATTGTTCTAGTCCTGTCTGGTTTTTGACGGAGGCCCGAGGGAAATCGGTTTGACCTTTATTTGAGTGTGTGCACAAATTTTCCGCGCGGACAACCACCGCACTCTCGCCTGATGCATGACGCGATCAAATGGATTCGTGCGTGCAATGATGTATAGGAAGAGGTTCCGAGTGCTCAAGCGCCAGTTCGTTCCCACCGGGAGCGGCTTGCGCGGCGGCGCGGCAATTGAAAAGTCCTGAAGGGGCCCTGAAGGGGCAAGGTGACATTATGCGCGAGAGCGCCACGGCTAAGAAAGACACGATCCTCCCGACCAACGAAGAGGCCGAGCGGTTTCTTGCAGAAAATCCCGATATCGAATCCGTGGATTTCCTGATTCCCGACATCAACGGCGTGATGCGGGGCAAATGGGGGCCCACCGAGGCGCTCGGCAAGGCCGGCTATCCCGGCATCAACATGCCGCTGTCGATCTTCGGCCTCGACATCTGGGGCAGGGAAGTCGAATCGACCGGCATTCACATCGAGACTGGCGACATCGACGGCTACTGCCGGGCAATTCCCGGGCGAATCAACCGCGCGCCCTGGGCGCCGCGTCCCTCCGCCCAGGTGCTGATGTCGATGTACACCGAGACCGGCGAGCCCTGCATCTACGATCCGCGCAATGTGCTGCAGGCCATCGTCGACCGCTACACCGCTCTTGGCCTGCGTCCGGTGACCGCATTCGAGCTGGAATTCTACCTGGTTGACCCGGCCGTGTTCCAGCGCTCGGGCCGGATGGGCAAGGACCGGGGACCGGGACCGGACCAGCAGCAGATGTACTCGCTGTCCGAACTGCGCGGCCAGAGCGACCTGTTCGCCGAGATCCGCGCGGCCGCCGTCGCCCAGGGCCTGCCGATCGACACCATCATCAAGGAGGCGGCGCCCGGCCAGTTCGAGGTCAATCTCAAGCATCGCGACGATGCGATGGCGGCGGCCGACGACACCGTGCTGCTGCGCCGCCTGATCACCGAATCGGCGCACAAGCACGGGCTCAGGGCCACCTTCATGGCCAAGCCGTTCCTGGAATGGCCGGGCAACGGCATGCATGTCCATGCCAGCGTGCTGGATGTGGATGGCAACAACATCTTCTCGGGCGAGGCGGGCGATCTGCGGCTGCAGCATGCCGCGGCGGGTCTGCTGCAGACGCTGAAGGACACGCTGCTGCTCTATATTCCGGGCTTCAACGGCTATCGCCGCCTGCAGCCAGGGTCCTACGCACCGACCCGGATTGCCTGGGGCCGCAACAACCGTTCGGTGGTGGTGCGGGTTCCGGCCTCCGACGACAAGGCAAGGAGGCTCGAACACCGCATGTCGGGCGCCGACGCCAATCCCTATTTCGTGCTGGCCGGCGTGCTCGGCGGCATGCTCGAAGGCCTGGAGAGCGCAAAGATGCCGCCGCCGGCGGTGGAAGGCAACGCCTACAATGTGCCGCTTCCGCAGCTCTCCGACGACATGGACGACGCCATCGAGGATTTCGAGCAGTCCGATTTCATCGGCCGACTGTTCGGCGAGGACCTGCGGCGTATCTTTGCGGAAATCAAGCGCGAGGAACTCAAGGCCTTCGACAATGAAATCACCCCGTTGGAGCGCTCGACCTATCTGTGATCCCTGAACCGGCGGGCGGCGTGATCGACCCGCCGGATGAGGAAGCGACAAGTTCTGTTGCGATTTGACATAGGACAAGGACCACTCGTGCCGAGCGTGCGACCTTTTGCCGGTCTCCGCCCAACCCTTTTCCGGGTTGACGCGGGCTGGATTGTTTCGCATCTTGTTTGGGACACATAGGAAGAATACAATGGATTTTGAAGCGTTCTTCGAGGAGAAGCTGGGTGGTCTGCACGAAGCCGGCAATTACCGGGTCTTTGCCGATATCGAGCGCCACGCCGGCGGTTTTCCGCGGGCGACCCGCTATCGTGCCGACGGTTCGACTCAGGACGTGACGGTCTGGTGTTCCAATGACTATCTCGGCATGGGCCAGAATCCGCTGGTGACCGGCGCGATGAAGGAAGCCATTGACCGTTGCGGCGCGGGCGCCGGCGGCACCCGCAACATCTCCGGAACGAATCATTACCATGTGCTTCTGGAGCGTGAGCTTGCCGATCTGCACGACAAGGAAGACGCGCTGATCTTCACGTCGGGCTACGTCTCCAACTGGGCTGCTCTGGGAACGATTGCCGGCAAGATCCCCGGACTGATCGTCTATTCCGATGCCCTCAACCATGCCTCGATGATCGAGGGCATTCGCCATTCGCGTTGCGAGAAGCGCGTCTTCAAGCACAATGACCCTGAGGATCTGCGTCGCATGATGGCGCTGGATGATCCGGCTGCGCCGAAGATGGTGGCCTTCGAGAGCGTCTATTCGATGGATGGCGACATCGCCCCGATCGCAGCGCTTTGCGATGTGGCCGACGAATTCGGCGCCATGACCTATCTCGACGAAGTCCACGCCGTGGGCATGTACGGTCCGCGCGGCGGCGGCATCGCCGAGCGCGAAGGCATCATGCATCGCCTGACCGTGATCGAAGGCACGCTCGGCAAGGCCTTTGGCGTCATGGGCGGCTACATCACCGGCACCCGCGCGCTGTGCGATTTTGTCCGCAGCTTTGCCTCGGGCTTCATCTTCACCACCGCCTTGCCGCCATCGCTCGCCGCAGGCGCCGCCGCATCGATCCGCCATCTCAAGGCAAGCCAGCTCGAACGCCGCCGTCATCAGGATGCTGTCGCCAAGGTGCGCCGCGCACTGGATTACCATGGCATTCCGCACATGCCCAATCCGAGCCACATCGTGCCGGTGATGGTGGGCAATGCCTCGAAATGCAAATGGATTTCCGACGTGCTGATGGACCAGCACGGCATCTATGTGCAGCCGATCAACTACCCGACGGTTCCGGTCAAGACCGAACGTCTGCGCATCACGCCGACACCGATGCATTCGGACGGCGATATCGCGCATCTTGCAGGCGCGCTCAGCGAATTGTGGTCGCAATGCGCGCTGGCCCGCGCCGTCGCCTGACAATAGCGACGGTCCTGGTACAGAGATTAATCATCAAGCGCCGGTCAGGTGGTCCTGGCCGGCTTTTCGCATGTCGAGGACTGCTCAGATTACTCTGCCTGCTCCGCCTGTTCGGAAGGTTCGCGCACCGGCGCGCAGAACAGCGTGTACAGCGTGCCGATAACCGACGAGACTTCGTGATTGAGGATCGAATAGTAGATCATCCGTCCTTCGCGCCGCGTATCGACAAGGCCATCCAGACGCAGGCGCGCCAGTTGCTGCGACACGGCAGCTTGCGGCATGGCCAGGATTTCCTCGAGTTCCGACACCGATTTCTCGCCTTCGGACAGAATGCAAAGAATCATCAACCGCGTCTCATGGCTGAGCGATTTCAGCAGGTCGCTCGCCTTGCGCGCCTGAACCATGAGAACGTTCAGCTCTTCCTGGTCCATGTTGGCTCTGATGTGAGGTAATGTCATATGTTTCACTCGGTGAATGAATGTGGTTATAGGGCGTTTGGATCGTCTCGAACAGGGTGCCATCGGCGCCACGATGAAAGACGCGCTTCAGGCAAGCGGCATTGAACGCGGACAGATGCAAAGCGTTATATCAATTCTAACCGATTATAGCCGCATTCCGCAATCGTTTGCTGGTCCGCGCCTGCCGATCAGTCAAACCCCGTGCGAGACCTTAAAACTGCTTGCCCGCGACCGTGTTCCGGCCTTACTGTCTCAGTGAAATCCAGGTCTCGGTATCATCAACGGGATGATGGGGAGCCTGGGTTGTTCGCAGTAGCCCGGCTGATTGCGGGCGCGGGAGGTTTCCATGTCTGCATTCCGTCGCATTCTGATGCTCATCAGCGCCCTTGCCATGTCGATCCCGGCGCTGGCCCCGACCCTGGCGCAGGACGGTCCCCGCCGCATCGAAACCACCGAGAATGCCGATTACTTCGGATTTGATTTGCGCACGGTGCGGGACATCGGGCTGGAGCAATGCGAGGCCGCCTGTCTCGACGACCTGCAATGCAAGGCCTTTACCTACAACATCAACGCTGGCTGGTGCTTTCTCAAGTCCGACTACAACACCATCAATCCCTTTGTCGGCGCGATCGCGGGCAGGGTGGTCAGCGGCGGCGAGCCGGATCTGGGGGCAGCGCCCGACCTGAGCTTCGTCCCCGCATCGCTTCTCGACGAAGCCCGCGCCTACCGGGACCGGACGATCGCGCGCAACAGCAATGCCGGCGGCGGCGCATCCCAGTACATCGCGCTGGCGAAATCGGCGAGCGTGCGGGGCGACATGGATGGCGTCATCCGGTTCTACGCGATGGCGGCGGCGGCTGACCCGGCACAGAGCCTTCTGTGGCGGGAGCTCTCCCGTGGCTCGCTCGCCTATGCGACGCAAGACGCGAACATGATCCGCAGCCTTCGCTCCGTGGCGATCTCGGCGGCGATCAACGCCTATCAGACCTCGCGGACCGCCTCGGGACGGGCCGATTCACTTGCCGTTCTGGGCGAAGCCCTGGAGCGGGCGGAAAACTGGCGCCCGGCGCTGTCGGCCTACCGGGCAAGCCTGGAGATCGCCGAAGTGCCGGCGCTGCGGGCGGCTTATGACACTCTGCGCGCCACGCACGGCTTCAGGGTCGTCGACAACACGATTGACGCCGACAGCGAAACCCCGCGCGTCTGCGTGCAGTTCTCCGAAAATCTCGTTCGTGGCCAGGACTATTCCGGCTTCCTCAGCATCGACGGCGCAGGTGACATTGCTATCGACACCGACACACGGCAGATCTGCGTCAATGGGCTTGAGCACGGCCAGCGCTACCGCTTGGTTCTGCGTCAGGGCCTGCCATCGGCGGTCGACGAGGTCCTCGAAGCGCCGGTAGAACTGTCGCTCTATATCCGCGACCGGTCGCCCGCTGCGCGATTCACCGGTTCGAGCTTCGTGCTGCCCGCCAAATCCCGCCTCGGCATACCGCTGGTCACCATCAATGCGCCTTCGGCGGATCTGAAGCTCTACCGTGTCGGCGAACGGGCGCTGGCCCGGATCATCTCCGGCTCGGAGTTCCTGAGGCAGCTCGACAGCTATTCGCTCGAGACCATCGCCCAGGATGTGGGCGCGCCGGTCTGGGACGGCGCGGTCGAGATCGAAAACGAGTCCAACCGCGAAGTCACCACCAGCATTCCGGTCGACATCTTGCTGCCCGAGCGCGAGCCGGGCGTCTATGTTCTGAGCGCCGCGCCGCTCGGCGACAAGTCCGAAAGCTGGGAATCCAAGGCCACGCAATGGTTCGTCATTTCCGATATCGGGCTTACGAGCTTTGCCGGAGAAGACGGATTGTCGGTGTTCCTGCGCTCGCTCGAAACAGCGGAGCCGCTTGGTTCGGTCTCGCTGACGCTGCTGGCGCGCAACAACGAGGTGCTGGGCGAGGCGGTCACCGATGCCGATGGCCGCGCCACCTTCCAGCCCGGTCTGATCCGCGGGCAGTCTGGCCTTGCGCCGGCGGCGTTGCTGGCAAAGGGCCCGGAGGGCGATTTCGTGTTTCTCGATCTCACCCGCGGCGGGTTCGACCTGTCGGACCGCGGTGTCGCCGGCCGGCCTTCGCCAGGCGGCGTTGATGTCATGGCCTGGACCGAACGCGGCATCTACCGCGCCGGCGAGACCGTCCACCTCGCAGCCCTTGCCCGTGACGGACAGGCCGAGGCGCTCAGCGATCTTCCGCTGACCATGATCCTTCAGCGTCCCGACGGGGTGGAAGACCGCCGCATGGTCTCTGACGGCGAGGATCTTGGCGGTCACGCACTCGAAATCGATCTTCCCGGCAACGCCATGCATGGCGCCTGGCGCGCCAGCCTGCACACCGATCCGAAGCGCCCTTCCATTGCCGAGGTGTCTTTCCTGGTCGAGGATTTCCAGCCCGACCGCATGGAGATCGAGCTCGACGCCGGCGATGGCGTGGTCAGCCCCGGCAACCCGGCTGAAATTGCCGTGACCGGCCGCTATCTCTATGGCGCGCCCGCCGGCGGTCTGTCGACCGAGGGCGAGATCGTGCTGAGCCGCAACCGGTCGCTGGACGCCTATCCGGGCTATGCGTTCGGTCTCGAGGACGAGGAGTTCGAGAATTCGCGGATATCGCTCGACAATCTTGCAGCCCTGGATGAAGCGGGCGAGGGGCTCGTGGAGATCGATCTGGACGAACTGCCGCCCACAACGCAGTTCCTCCAGGCCGATGTCACCATCCGCGCCTCCGAAGGCGGCGGACGGGCGGTGGAGCGCGCGGTCGAGCTCAAGGTCGTAACCGACGGCCCGCGCATCGGCATCAATCCGGATTTCGACGACGCCCAGGTGTCGGAGAACAGTGAAGCCGGGTTCCGCATCATCGCCATCGACGCTGACGGCGCGCGGATCGCCATGCCGCGGACGAGCTGGTCGCTGGTCCGCATCGAGCGGAACTATCAATGGTACCGCCAGGGCAGTTCCTGGAATTACGAGGTTGTCGATTTCACCACCGAAATCGCCGATGGCGAGATCGATGTGAGCGAGCAGGACCCCGCGAGAATCGCCGCCACTGTGGAATGGGGCCGCTACCGGCTCGACGTCACCGGCGCCGACGGCGCCGAGACCAGCGTGCTGTTCGATGCCGGCTGGCATGTCGAGGCCAAGTCGATCGAGACCCCGGACGGGCTTGAGATCGCCTTCGACAAGGACCGCTACGCCGTGGGCGAAACCGCCCAGCTCAGGATCTCGCCGCGCTTTTCGGGCGAGGCGCTGATCACGGTCGGCTCGGAACGGCTGATCGCAACCCGGACCGCATCTGTCGGCGAAGAAGGCGCCACGATCGACCTGATCGTCACCGAGGAATGGGGGGCGGGCGCCTATGTCACCGCCACGCTTTACCGACCCGGCGACACGGAGTCGCGCATGCCGATGCGCGCCATCGGCGTCAAATGGCTCTCGGTCGATCCCGCAGACCGGCAATTGCAGGTCAGTCTCGACCTGCCGGAGCGAACCACGCCGCGCGGGGACTTCACGGTTCCGGTCACGCTGGCCGACCTGACGCCGGGCGAGGATGGCTTCGTCACGATTTCGGCAGTCGATGTGGGCATTCTCAACCTGACCCGGCATGAGGGGGCCGATCCGGAATCCTGGTATTTCGGCCAGCGCGCGCTGGGGCTCGAGATCCGCGACATCTATGGTCGCCTGATCGACGGCTCGGCGGGCGTCACCGGCCGGATCCGCACCGGCGGCGACGGCGCGATGATGCGTTCGGAAGGCAGTCCTCCGCGCGAAAAGCTCGTAGCCTTCTTCGAAGGTCCGGTCGCGGTCGATTCCGATGGCAAGGCCAGCGTCACCTTCGACATGCCGCAGTTCAACGGCACCGTCCGTGTCAACGCGGTGGCCTGGAGCAGCCGTGGCTTGGGCCATGCAACGCAAGATGTGATCGTGCGCGATCCGGTGGTGATCACCGCCAGCCTGCCGCAGTTCCTGGCGCCGGGCGACCGCTCGCAGATCCTGGTCGAACTGGCCAACACCGATGGCCCGGCGGGAAGTTACGGCGTGGAGCTGTTCACGGCGTCGGGCCGCGTCAAAACCGGCGACGGCCTGCGCCAGAGCCTCAACCTGGGCCAAGGCGCCCGGGAGAGCCTGGTCATGCCGTTTGAGGGGCTGCTGACCGGATCGGACACGGTGACCATCGCGCTCACCGGACCTGACGGGCTGTCGCTCGACCGGGAGGAGATTATCACCGTCCGGCCGGCGGCCATGCCGGTCACCACCAAGCGGGTGATCAGTCTTGCCGGCAATGGCGGGACCTTGCGGATTGATGGCGAATTGCTGGCCGACAGCCAGCTTGACGGCGCCTCCATCACGGTGGGGCTGACCCGCAACGCCGCCTTCGACGTGGCCTCGCTCCTGATGGCGCTCGATCGCTATCCCTATGGCTGCGCCGAGCAGACCACCAGCCGGGCCTTGCCGCTTCTTTATCTCAGCGATCTTGGCGACACATTTGGCGGCGACGATGCCGGCACGATCCGCGAACGGATCGAAAGCGCCATCACCCGGCTTGTGGCCTATCAGTCGTCGTCCGGCAGTTTCGGCCTCTGGGGACCCGGATCGGGCGATCTCTGGCTTGATTCCTACGTCACCGACTTCCTGACGCGGGCGGCCGAAAAGGGATTTTCGGTTCCCCCCGTCGCCAGCCGCCTGGCGCTCGACAATCTGCAGAACACGCTGGCCTACACCACGGATGTGGGCGAACAGGGCAGCAGCATCGCCTATGCGCTCTATGTGCTGGCGCGCAACCAGAAGGCCGCGGTGACCGATCTGAGATACTACTCCGACAGCCAGATCGACACCTTCGCGCAGCCGCTGGCGCGGGCCCAGATCGGAGCGGCGCTGTCGCTTTACGGCGATGCGCAGCGGGCCGAGGAGAGTTTCCGCTCGGCCTTCGCCCATGCTCGCTCGACCGCCATGCTGGTTGGCGGGCGCGACGATTACGGTTCAAGCCTGCGCGATGGCGCGGCGATGCTGGCGCTGGCGGCGGAATCGACGCCGACGCCGGGCATCGTGCCGGACCTGATCCGCTTTGTCAGCGACGCCAAGAGTGCGAAGACATCCACCAGCACCCAGGAAGACGCCTGGATGGTACTTGCGGCGCGGGCGATCGCGGCGGGCAACCGCTCGATCTCGGTCAATGTCAACGGTCAGGCCTTCGCAGGCGCCTTTGAAGCGCGGATGAGCGGCGAGGCGATCGGCGCCAGTCCGCTGACGATCGTCAACCAGGGTCCCGATCGGGTCGATGCGGTGGTGACCACGATGGCGGCCCCCTTGCAGCCGCTGAGCGCCGGCGGAGAGGGATTTTCGATCGACCGCAGCTACTACACGCTCGATGGCCTGCCGGCGTCGATCTCGTCGGTCAACCAGAATGACCGCTTCCTGGTGGTGCTGCAGATGCGCGAGGCCAATGCCTGGACCTCGCGCGTTGTCGTCACCGACCTGCTGCCGGCGGGCTTCGTCATCGACAATCCGCGCCTGATGGGCAGCGCGGAACTGGGTAATTTCGCCTGGCTCGGCGAGACGTCCGCCAGCCATGCCGAGTTCCGCACCGACCGCTTCATGGCGGCCTTCGATCGCTACGGGTCATCTGACCGCGAGTTCGTCGCGGCCTATGTGGTCCGCGCGGTGACGCCGGGAGTCTATGCCCACCCGGCCGCGGTCGTTGAGGACATGTACCGGCCCGAACTTGCCGCGCGCACCGCAACCGGCGTGCTTGAGGTGCGCGGCAGGCCATGACGCGGCCGCGCGGCTTAAGGCTCATTCGCCTGGTTGCACTCGCCGCTGCGGTCTGCGTGGTGGTGAGCGGACTTGCGCTGCTTGCCCTCGATCGGGCTGACAAGGCCTATCCGCCGCCGCTTGAAACGGCAGGCGAGGTGTCGCGCGAGGTGCTGGATCGCGACGGACGCCTGCTCAGGGCCTACACTGCGGCAGGTGGATTCTGGCGGCTGCCGGTCCGGCTGGACGAGGTCGATCCGGATTATATCAACATGCTGATCGCCTATGAGGACCGGCGCTTCCGCTCCCACCACGGTGTCGATCCGGTGGCGTTGCTGCGTGCGGCGCTGCAGTTTGCCGGCAATGGCCGCATCGTCTCGGGCGGCTCGACCATCACAATGCAGCTGGCCCGGTTGATCGAGCCGCGCACGGAGCGCTCGCTCACCGCCAAGCTGCGACAGATGGCGCGCGCGCTGCAGATCGAGCGGCGGCTGAGCAAGGATCAGATCCTTTCGCTCTATCTCACGCTCGCGCCCTATGGCGGCAACCTCGAAGGCGTGCGCGCCGCAAGCCTTGCCTGGTTCGGGCGCGAACCCAGGAAACTCACGCTCTCGCAATCGGCCCTGCTGGTGGCGCTGCCGCAATCGCCGGAATCACGCCGTCCGGACCGCCACCAGGCCCAGGCGCGCCGGGCGCGCGACCGGGTGCTGGCGCGGATGCGGGACGCGGGCCTGATCCCGGCGAGCGAGATCGCCCGGGCTTCGGGCGCGTCCGTGCCCAACCGGCGTCTGGCCATGCCGGATCTCGCCGCCCACGTGGCTGATCTGGCCCTTCGCGCCCATGCCGACCCTGGCCCGGTCCGCCTGACGCTCGACGGCGGGGTCCAGGACCGGCTCGAGCAACTGGCGCGCGAGACGGCGGCGCGCCTCGGACAAAAGCAATCCCTCGCCATGGTGCTTGCCGATGGCCGCACCGGCGAGATCCTCGCCTCTGTCGGTTCGACCGGGCACCTCGACGCGGCCCGCTCGGGCGCCATCGACATGACCCGCGCGGTCCGCTCGCCGGGCTCGGCGCTCAAGCCGTTCATCTACGGCCTGGCCTTCGAGGACGCGCTGATTGCCGCCGAAACGATGATCGACGATCGCCCGGCGGATTTTGCGGGCTACCGGCCGCGCAATTTCGACCGCGACTACATGGGCGAGGTCTCCATTCGCGAGGCGCTGCAATTCTCGCTCAATGTGCCCGCCGTCAGGCTGCTCGAGGCGGTGGGCCCGCAACGGCTGCTGGCGCGGCTCAAGCGTGGTGGTGTCGAATTGCAGTTGCCGCCCGGCGGACAGCCGGGCCTGGCGATCGGACTTGGTGGGGCAGGGATCAGCCTGCGCGACCTGGTTCAGCTCTATACGGCCTTCGTCAATGGCGGAACCGCGCAGCGCCTGCGTGACGGGGTGGAAACCGATCCGGAAGCGGGCTTCGAACATCCGGTGATCGACCGGCAGGCCGGCTGGCGAGTTGGCCGGATCCTGACCGGCGTCGAGGCGCCGCAGGGCGCGCCGCGATTGGCCATCGCCTACAAGACCGGCACGTCCTACGGCTACCGTGACGCCTGGGCGATCGGCTTTGACGGCCGCCATGTGCTCGGCGTCTGGGTGGGGCGCCCCGACGCGTCGCCCGTTCCCGGGCTCTCGGGGATCACCACGGCCGCGCCCTTGCTGTTCGAGGCCTTCGTCCGCAGCGGCCTCGACCGGGTCGATTTTCCGCCGGCGCCGCGTGGCGTGGTCGAGCGGTCGCGCAGCGCGCTGCCGTTTGCGCTCAGGAAATACAAGTCCCGCGACGAAGCGCCGGCGCGTGTGGCGGGAGGATCGCTGCCGCCGCGGATCGTCTACCCGCCGCAGGGCGCGCGCGTGGTCCTGGGGGCAGGCGAGGGCCGGATGATGCCGCTTGTCATCAAGCTGCAGGGCGGGGTCGCGCCCTACCGGCTGATCGCCAATGGAGAGCCGCTGCCGAAGCCGACGCGGCGGCGGGTGATGAACTGGAAGCCCGACAGCGAGGGCGCATCGACGCTCACCGTCATGGACGCCGAAGGCCGGGCCGCGAGCGTCAGCGTCTTCATCGACGCCAACTGAGTTCCGAGCCGGAGAGGCAAGGGCGGTGTCAGGCTGCCGGCTGGTTCATCGCCGCGACCACGAGGTCCCGCAGCCGCGACGCGATCGCACTGATGACGGTGGACTTGTGAGAAACCAGGAAATAGGGGCTGACAATGATCTTCTGGTCCGGATCGACTGTGACGAATTCGCCCGAGAACCGGTTTGTAGCCAGCAGTGCGGCGACCTGGCGCGGGATCGGCGCGATCGCATCCGATGAGGCAAGGTAGGCGATCATCACCAGCATCGACGGCGTGTTGACGATGTCCCTGGGCAGCGCCACGCCGGAGGATACGAACACGTCCTCCACCGCCTGCCTCAGCGGCGAGTGCGGCGCCTGGGTGATCCATTCGAAGCCGGCGAGGTCCGCGAGCGGCGCAGAGCTGTGTCGCGCAAGCGGATGCCCGGTGCGCATCAGGAAGCAGATGTCTTCGTTGCGACCGCGCCGCACGTCGAGCTGGTGCTTGTCGTAGCCCGGCGGGATGCGCGACAGCACGAAATCATATTCCCCCCGGAACAGGCCCTCGACCAGCACGTCGCTGGGCGCGACATCGACATGGATGTCCGCACCCGTCGCAGTTCGCTTCAGCTCCTGGATGGCCGGCACGACGAACGCCACCGCCCCATCCGTCACCGAGCCGACCCTGGCGGTGCCCGCAAGGCCCTCGCTCAGCGACCGGATCTCCTTGAGCGTCTGGTCGAGACCATTGAGCAGGTTGGAGCCGTTGCGAATCAGCGTCAGCCCAACCCGCGTCGGTGTCATGCCCTTGGGGTGCCGTTCGAACACGGCGCCGCCGACAATCCGCTCGATGCCCGCCAGCATGCGCGAGGCCGCCGGCTGCGACATCGAGAGCTGCTCGGCGGCCAGGGCCAGCTGCCCGGTCTCGTGAATCGCCTCGATGAGCCGGAAGTCCTTGAGCTGAAGACTGCGTGAAGCCTGGTGCATTGCCTGCTTATCAAAAATGGTATGCAGTTTGTCAATCTATTCAATTGAAAATCATGCCGAGAAGCCCTTTACTTGGCCTCGGGTTCGATTGGATCCCTAATTTGGCCATCCGGTGCGTCCTCCGAGGAGAGGTTGGCGCTCTAATGGCGTTGTCTCGGGAGGACTTCATGAGAAAGCTTACTTCAATTCTGGCCACAGTTGCGTTCGGCGTTGGCCTGATGTCGGCGCCGGTGATGGCGCAGGAAAAGGGAACCGTCGGCATCGCCATGCCGACCAAATCGTCGGCCCGCTGGATTTCCGACGGCAACTCGATGGTCGAGCAGTTCACAGCAGCGGGTTACGAAACCGATCTGCAATATGCAGAGGACGACATCCCGAACCAGCTCGCCCAGATCGAGAACATGATCACCAAGGGTGTGGATGTTCTGGTCATTGCCGCCATTGACGGCACGACGCTGTCGAATGCGCTCGAAAACGCCGCTGCGTCGGGCATCAAGGTCATCGCCTATGACCGCCTGATCCGCGAAAGCGGCAATGTCGACTATTACGCCACCTTCGACAATTTCAAGGTTGGCGTGCAGCAGGCCTCGTCGCTGGTCAAGGGTCTGGAAGAACGCTTCGGCGAAGGCCCCTACAATGTCGAGCTCTTCGGCGGCTCGCCCGACGACAACAATGCCTTCTTCTTCTACAACGGTGCCATGAGCGTGCTCCAGCCGCTGATCGATTCCGGCAAGATCAACATCGTCTCCGGCCAGATGGGCATGGATACGGTCGGAACGCTGCGCTGGGACGGCGCCGTGGCCCAGGCCCGGATGGACAACCTATTGTCCGCCCACTACACCGACAAGCAGGTCCACGGCGTTCTGTCGCCCTATGACGGCCTGTCGATCGGCATCCTGTCCTCGCTCAAGGGCGTTGGCTACGGCTCCGGCGACCTGGAAATGCCGATCGTCAGCGGCCAGGATGCGGAAGTGCAGTCGGTCAAGTCGATCCTTGCCGACGAGCAATATTCCACCGTCTTCAAGGACACGCGCGAACTTGCGCGCGTCACCGTCGGCATGGTCGAAGCGCTGCTGCAGGGCGGCACGCCCGAAATCAACGACACCGAGACCTACGACAACGGCGTCAAGGTCGTGGAATCCTATCTGCTTGAACCGGTCTCGGTCGACAAGTCGAACTGGGAAGAGATCCTGATCGGCTCCGGCTACTACACGATGGATCAGATCAAGTAATCAATCCGCGCAATCCGCAGGTCAGCCTGTCCGCGCCTTTCGGGGCGCGGGCAGGGGCCTGTTCCTCAATTCCGCGGAAATCGAGAGACTGCAATGAAGCCCCTTCTGGAGATGCGCTCCATCACCAAGACATTTCCCGGCGTGAAAGCCCTCAATGCGGTGAATCTTACCGTCATGGAAGGTGAAATTCATGCGCTGGTCGGTGAGAATGGCGCAGGCAAGTCCACCTTGATGAAGGTGCTGTCCGGCGTCTATCCGGCGGGCTCCTATGAGGGCGAGATCCACTACGACGGCAAGCTGGCCGAGTTTTCGGGCATCAACCAGAGCGAAGCCGAAGGGATCATCATCATCCACCAGGAACTGGCGCTGGTGCCGTTGCTGTCGATCGCCGAAAACCTGTTCATCGGCAATGAATGCGCCAGCTACGGCATTGTGAACTGGCACGAGACCTTTCAGCGCACCGAGGCGCTGCTCAGGAAGGTCGGGTTGTCGGAAGCGCCGGGCACTCTGGTCGACCGCATCGGCGTCGGCAAACAGCAGCTGGTCGAGATCGCCAAGGCGCTGTCCAAGGACGTCCGCCTGCTCATTCTTGACGAGCCGACATCGGCGCTGTCCGAAAAGGACAGCCAGAAACTGCTCGACCTGCTCTTGGAGCTCAAGGCCCAGGGCGTGACCTCGATCATCATCAGCCACAAACTCAACGAGGTGCGCAGCATCGCAGACCGTGTGACAGTGATCCGCGACGGCGCCACCATTTCGACCCTTGACGCCAAGGGCGAGGAGATCACCGAGGACCGCATCATTCGCGACATGGTCGGCCGCGACATGGCGCAGCGCTTCCCCGAGCGTGTGAGCCGGACGGGCCAGGTTCTCATGGAGGTGCGCAACTGGAACGTCTGGCACCCCGAACACACCGATCGTCAGGTCATCCGCGATGCCTGCCTTACCGTGCGCGCAGGCGAAGTGGTCGGCATTGCCGGCCTCATGGGGTCCGGCCGCACCGAACTCGCCATGAGCATTTTCGGCAAGAGCTATGGACGCAGGATTTCAGGCGAGGTGCTGATCGATGGCGCCGCCGTGGATGTGTCCACGGTTGATCGCGCCATTTCCTCGGGCCTGGCCTATGTCACCGAGGACCGCAAGCATCTCGGCCTTGTTCTCGACGAGACCATCCAGCGCAACATCACCCTTGCCAATCTGCCCAAGGTCTCGTCCTACGGGGTGATCTCGGAGGCCGAGGAGGTCAGGGTCGCCGAAGGCTACCGGCAAGCGATCAACATCCGCACGCCTGGCGTTTTCCAGAGGGTGGTCAATCTCTCGGGCGGCAATCAGCAGAAGGTCGTGCTGTCGAAATGGCTGTTTGCGGATCCGAAGGTGCTGATCCTCGACGAGCCGACGCGCGGCATCGATGTCGGCGCCAAATACGAGATCTACGGCATCATCAACAAGCTGGTGGATGACGGCAAGGGCGTGCTGATGATCTCTTCCGAACTGCCGGAGCTGCTGGGCATGTGCGACAGAATCTATGTAATGAACGAAGGCGCCCTGGTGGGCGAGCTGACCGCCGCGGAAGCGAGCCAGGAACGCATCATGTCCTTCATAGTGAGGAGCTAAGGCCATGGCCACGGAAAGCGTAGAACCCACAGGTCAGCAGGACCGCTCAGTCAGCCATTACCTGTCCAACCATCTGCGGGACTACGGCATGGTGCTGGCGCTGATCGCCATCATGGCCTTCTTCCAGTTCACCACCGATGGCACGCTGCTGCGCCCGGTCAACATCACCAACCTGTTCCTGCAGAACAGCTACATCATCATCATGGCGCTGGGCATGCTGCTGGTGATCGTGGCGGGCCACATCGACCTTTCGGTCGGCTCCGTCGTCGGCTTCGTCGGCGCGCTCGCTGCGGTGATGATGGTGCAATGGGGCTGGTCGATCTACCTCACCATTCCTGCCTGTCTCTTCGTCGGCATCCTCATCGGCGCCGCCCAGGGCTACTGGATCGCCTATTGGCGGATTCCCTCCTTCATCGTGACATTGGCCGGCATGCTGGTGTTTCGCGGCGCATCGCTGTGGCTGCTCGAAGGTCAGTCGGTAGGGCCGTTCCCGCGGGAATTCCAGGCGCTGTCGACGGGCTTCATCCCCGATCTTCTCCCCTTCATCAAGGACATGTTCGGCTTTGAGCGCATGAACGGTTTTGCCGTGGTCACCGGCATTGTCATAGCCGGGCTGATCATCTGGATGGGGCTGCGCTCGCGCGCCCGCAACCGCGCCTATGGCATGGTGGCCGAGCCGATGATCTTCTTCGTGGTGCGCAATCTGCTGGTGGCGGGCGCGATCGTGTTCGTCTCCTACAAGCTCGCCACGTTTCGCGGCCTGCCCAACGTGCTGATCACCATGGGCTTCCTGACCATCGTCTACGCGTTCCTGACCGAATCCACCACGCTCGGCCGCCGCGTCTATGCGCTGGGCGGCAACGAGAAGGCGGCCAAGCTTTCGGGGATCAGGACCGAGCGGCTGACCTTCCTGACTTTCGTCAATATGGGCATGCTGGCAGCGCTTGCGGGACTGATCTTCGCGGCGCGATTGAACACCGCTACCCCCAAGGCCGGCGTTTCCTTCGAGCTCGACGTGATTGCGGCGGTGTTCATCGGCGGCGCCTCGATGTCCGGCGGGGTGGGCAAGATCGTCGGGGCCGTCGTCGGCGCCTTCATCATGGGCGTGATGAACAACGGCATGTCGATCATGGGGATCGGCATCGACTACCAGCAGGTCATCAAGGGCCTCGTGCTGCTGGCCGCCGTGATTTTCGATGTGTACAACAAGAACAAACAGAGCTGAACCAAAAGGAAAAGCCGGCTGCCGGCAAAGACTGACGGCAAGGGCTTCGGAGTTATCATGACATTCACACCTGCAAAATGGCCACGGAAACTGCGTTCACAAGAGTGGTTCGGCGGAACGGGCCGCGACCAGATCTATCATCGCGGATGGATGAAGAACCAGGGCTTCACCCACGACATGTTCGATGGGCGCCCGGTCATCGGCATCCTCAACACCTGGTCGGAACTCACGCCGTGCAATGCGCATCTGCGTGATCTCGCCGAACGCGTGAAGAACGGCGTCTATGAGGCCGGCGGCTTTCCGGTGGAGGTCCCGGTGTTTTCGGCCTCCGAAAGCACCTTCCGTCCAACCGCGATGATGTTCCGCAACCTGGCGGCTCTGGCGGTGGAGGAAACCATTCGCGGCCAGCCGATGGATGGCGTGGTGCTCCTGGTCGGTTGTGACAAGACCACACCCAGCCTCTTGATGGGGGCGGCTTCCACCGATCTGCCGTCGATCGTGGTCACCGGCGGGCCGATGCTCAACGGCTATTTCCGCGGCGAGCGCGTCGGCTCGGGCACGCATCTGTGGAAATTCTCCGAAGCCGTCAAGGCGGGCGAGATGACGACCGAGGATTTCCTCGAAGCCGAGGCCTCGATGTCGCGGTCTGCGGGGTCGTGCAACACCATGGGCACCGCCTCGACCATGGCCTCGATGGCCGAGGCGCTGGGCATGGCGCTGTCGGGCAACGCGGCCATTCCTGCGGTTGACAGCCGCCGCCGCGTCATGGCGCAGATGTCCGGCCGGCGGATCGTCGACATGGTCAAGGACGATCTCAAGCCGTCCGATGTCATGACAAAGCAGGCCTTCGAGAATGCCATTCGCACCAATGGCGCCATTGGCGGCTCGACCAATGCCGTCATCCACCTGCTGGCCATGGCCGGCCGCGTCGGCATTGACCTGACGCTCGACGACTGGGATCGCTGTGGCCGCAATGTCGCAACCATCGTCAACCTGATGCCGTCGGGCAAGTACCTGATGGAAGAGTTCTTCTATGCCGGCGGCCTGCCGGTCGTGCTCAAGCATCTGGGCGAGGCGGGGCTGTTGCACAAGGATGCGCTGACCGTGTCCGGCGAAACCATGTGGGACCAGGTCAAGGACGTCGTCAATCACAACGAAGACGTCATCCTGCCGGTCGACAAGGCGCTGACCGCGCAGGGCGGGATCGCGGTTCTGCGCGGCAATCTCGCCCCCAAGGGCGCCGTTATCAAGCCCTCGGCAGCGTCGCCGCATCTGCTCAAGCATCGCGGCCGTGCGGTCGTGTTCGAGGATATCGACGACTACAAGGCCAAGATCAATGACGATGCGCTCGACATTGACGAGACCTGTGTGATGGTGCTGAAGAATTGCGGCCCCAAGGGCTATCCCGGCATGGCCGAGGTCGGCAATATGGGGCTGCCGCCGAAAGTCCTTAAAAAGGGTATCACCGACATGGTCCGGATCTCCGACGCCCGCATGTCGGGAACTGCCTATGGCACGGTGATCCTGCACACCTCGCCGGAAGCCGCCGACGGCGGGCCGCTGGCTGTCGTGCGCGACGGCGATTTCATCGATCTCGATGTTGTCGCGCGGACCGTCCATCTCGACATTTCCGACGAGGAACTGGCGACGCGCCTGAAGGACTGGACGCCGAATGTCGAAAAGCAGGCGTCTGGCTATGCCTGGCTGCACCAGACGCATACCCAGGGAGCCGACACGGGTGCGGATCTCGACTTCCTGGTCGGCTGCCGCGGCGCGCCGGTCGGGAGGGATTCGCACTGATGGCCTTGAAAGTGGCATTGGCTGGGATCGGAAAGATCGCCCGCGACCAGCATATTCCGGCGATCACCGCATCGCCGGACTGGGAACTGGCGGCCGCGGTCTCGCGTCATGCAACGGTCGACGGCGTCGAGGCCTATGAGGATTTCGGCGCCATGCTGGAGGCCAGGCCCGACATAGGCGTGGTGTCGCTGTGCATGCCGCCGGTGCCGCGGTTCGACTATGCGAGGGCTGCGATTGCTGCCGGACGCCATGTCATGCTGGAAAAGCCGCCGGGCGCGACCCTATCCGAATGCCACGCGCTCGAAGCCATGGCGCGCGCGGCCGGCGTCTCGATCTATGCGACCTGGCATTCCCGGGAAGCCGCAATGGTGGCCACCGCAAAGGCCTGGCTCGCGGGCAAGAGGCTCGAGAGCCTGGTGGTGACCTGGAAGGAAGACGTGCGCAAATGGCATCCCGGCCAGACCTGGATCTGGCAGGCCGGCGGCCTGGGCGTATTCGACCCCGGCATCAACGCGCTTTCCATCGTCACCGAGATCCTTGCCGATCCGATCCATCTGACCGCGTCGGACCTGTTCATACCGGAAAACTGCGAAACGCCGATTGCCGCGACCCTTGCCTTTGCGCATCCGCATGGCGCGCAGGTGAGCGCCGACTTCGATTTCCGCAAGGAAGGCGATCAGTTCTGGAACATCGAGATCAAGACCGGTGAGGGCAGCCTGGTGCTGTCCGAGGGCGGCGCCTCGCTTGCCATTGACGGCGAGCTGCAGGCAGCAACCGCTGGCAGCGATGCGCTCAAGGGCGAGTATCCGCGGCTCTACGCCAAAATGGCGCGTCTGGTGCGGGCAGGGGGCGTGGACATGGATCTCGCGCCGATGGCGCATGTCGCCGATGCGTTCCTGCTGGGCAAGCGGATCACCGTCGAGCCCTTCATCGAGTAATTTCATAAGCCGGCAAATTAAATTGTTCGGCCAGGCGGCCCCATCCTTGCCGAGACACAAGAGACAGTCTGAAAGGACCAGACCATGACCCAACCGATCGCCAACATTCTTCCCGTGGCGCCGACGCCCTTCCATCCGGATGGACGGGTTGACGAGGACGGCATGCGCCGGGTGATCGACTGCATGATCGATCAGGGCGTCGACGCCATCTGCATCCTGGCCAATTATTCCGAGCAGTTCCTGCTGTCGGACGAGGAGCGCACGCTGCTTATGCGGATCAGCCTGGAGCATGCGGCTGGCCGGGTGCCGGTGATCGTCACCACCAGCCACTTCTCCACCCAGGTGGCTACCGACCGGGCGAAGCTTGCCCAATCCATGGGCGCCTCGATGATCATGATGATGCCGCCCTATCACGGCTCCGGGCTTTTCCCCGCGCCACAGGGGATCTTCGAGCATTTCGAGGCGGTCAACAAAGCGATTTCGATTCCCGTCATGGTGCAGGATGCGCCGCTGTCGGGCGTGACCATGTCTGTCGATCTGCTGGCGCGTCTGGCGAAGGAACTCGAGAACGTCTCCTATTTCAAGATCGAATGCCCCTTCGCCGCCGACAAGCTGGCCGCGCTGATCGATGCTGCGGGCGATTACATCGAGGGACCGTTCGACGGCGAGGAAGCCGTGACGCTGCTCGCCGATCTCGATGCCGGCGCCACCGGCACGATGACATCGGCGATGTTTCCTGAAAAGATCCGGCCCATCGTTACCGAATACCGGGCGGGCAACAAGGATGCAGCGCTCAAGCAGTGGGAAAAATGCCTGCCGCTGATCAATCATGAGAACCGCCAGTGTGGACTTCGCGCCGCAAAAGTGGTCTTCAAGGAGGGCGGCGTGATCGCCAGCGATCATGTTCGCCATCCGCTCAAGCCGATGACGGAGCGCACCAGGACCCGCCTGCTGCAGCTGGCCGCCGAGCTTGACGTCATGGCCCTGAAATGGGGCAAATAGGCGGATCACCTGATCTGCCGCAAACCACAAATTTTGAATTGGAAAACCCGATATGATCACCGGAAAGCACTTGATTGCAGGACAATGGGTTGCTGGAGACACCACATTCAGCTCCCAGCCGGCGCATGGCCCGGCCGCTGACTATGCCCAGGGAACCGAGGCCCATATCGATGCTGCGGCGAAGGCCGCCGAAGCCGCCTTCTGGAGCTACGGTTATTCGACGGCGGAAAGCCGGGCCAAGTTTCTCAATGCCATCGCCGATGAAATCGAGGCGCGCGGCGAGGCGCTGACCGCGATCGGCACGGCCGAAACCGGCCTGCCCGAAGCCCGGCTCAACGGCGAGCGTGGCCGCACCACCGGGCAGTTGCGCCTGTTTGCGTCGCACATTCTCGACGGCGCCTATCTCGACCGCCGCCATGACAAGGCGCTGCCCGACCGCGCGCCGCTGCCGCGTCCCGACATCAAGATGGTCGAGCGGCCTGTGGGTCCGGTCGGCGTCTTCGGCGCATCCAATTTCCCGCTGGCGTTCTCGACCGCGGGCGGCGACACCGCGTCTGCGCTTGCAGCGGGCTGCCCGGTGGTGGTCAAGGGCCATCCCGCCCATCCGGGAACCGCCGAAATCGTTGCCCAGGCAATCGATGCGGCGATCAAGTCATGCGGCGTCCACGCCGGCGTGTTCTCGCTGGTCCAGTCCAACAGCCGCGAGGCTGGCGAAGCACTGGTCACCCATCCGCTGATCCAGGCCGTCGGCTTCACCGGATCGCTCGGAGCGGGCAGGGCGCTGTTTGACCTGTGCGCCGCGCGGCCGACGCCGATTCCCTTCTACGGCGAGCTTGGCTCTATCAATCCGATGTTCCTGCTGCCGCATGCGCTCAAGACGCGCGGCGCCGAGATCGCGAAAGGCTGGGCCGGATCGCTGACCATGGGGGCGGGGCAGTTCTGCACCAATCCCGGCGTCGTCATTGCGGTCAAGGGCGATGAAGCGAAATCCTTCTCGGATGCTGCCAGCGCAGCGCTTGCCGGCGTCAATCCGCAGACAATGCTGACCGACGGCATCGCCTCGGCCTACAGATCCGGCCGCGACGCTGTTGCCGCCACCGCGGGCGTGGACGAACTGCTGGCCGCCTCCTGCGACGGCCGCAACGCCGCACCCTATCTCTACCGCGTCGCCGGCAGCGACTGGCTCGACAACCGCGTTCTGGCGGAAGAGGTCTTCGGGCCGCTCGGAATCGTCGTTGAGGCGGATGACGAGGAGCAGATGAAAGCCATCGCGCTTGACCTTCATGGCCAGCTGACCTGCACGCTGCAGATGGACGATGCCGATCTCGGCCTGGCAAAGGAGCTGATGCCGATCCTCGAGCGCAAGGCCGGGCGCATCCTTGCCAACGGGTTCCCGACCGGCGTGGAGGTCTGTGACGCGATGGTGCATGGCGGTCCGTATCCGGCGTCGACCAATTTCGGCGCCACCTCGGTCGGCACGCTCGCCATCCGCCGGTTCATCCGGCCCGTGGCCTATCAGAACATGCCCGACGAGCTGCTGCCGCTTGAGCTGAAATAGGGGACTGGATTTGGGGAGCGCGAGGCGAACCGGCCTCAGGCCGATCTGGCCCGCCTCCCCATCTCTTTTTCATGCGAGCGTGATCGGCCCGGGCGGCTCAAGGGCCGAACATCAGCTCGCGTGAACGGTCCGAAGGTCCGGCGACGCCGGGCGGTAGGCCACGACGCGGTTGCGGCCCGACTGCTTGGCCACGTAAAGGGCGGCGTCGGCATTGCGCTGCAGCTGCTCGGACGACAAGGCCTCGCCGGCAGGTCCCAGCACCGCCACCCCGACGCTCAGCGTGATGAAACGCGAGACGCGGGATGTCGGGTTGGGAAATCCGGCCGCCTCGACGCTTTCGCGGATCCGTTCCGCCACGAACAGGGCCTCCTCCTCGCTCATGCCGGGAAGCAGCACCAGGAACTCTTCGCCCCCGTAACGCGCCACATGGTCGGCGTTGCACCGCACATTCTCCTGGATGATCCTGGCGACCTCCACAAGGCAGCGATCCCCTTCGGCATGGCCGAGATGGTCGTTCAGCTTCTTGAATTCGTCGATGTCGCACATCAGTATGGCGATGCGGTCACGCCGACGATCACCTTCGCCCCACACCTGGCTGAGCGATTCCTCCATCCAGCGCCGGTTGGCAAGCCCGGTGAGCGGATCAAGCCGCGCCAGACGTTCGAGCCGATCATTGACATCGGCCAGTTCAGTGACCCGGCGCCGGTCGCGCAACCCGAACAGGAACGTCTTCTGGGCCAGAAGCGTCATGTTGCGCCGGGCAACCACTGTCGCGAAGATGCCGGTCGCAAAGAACAGCGTTGCGGCCACGGCGCTGCCCAATGACAGGGCAGGGTTTGTCAGTTGCAGGACGAGATAGAGGCCGAGCGCGGAGGCGGCGATGGCCGATGTCCAGGCCAGGGGAATGCCGAAGATGATGATGGCCGTGATTGCCACGAACAGCATGATGTTCAGGCTTCGCTCGTAGAACTCGCCACCGGCCGAGACGCCGACCAGGGCCACCGCCAGGAGAATGAGAAACATGCCCCCGATCAGAAAGCTGCCTTGCAGCCATGAAGGGCGCGGTCTTTGCCAGACGAGGGCCACGGCAATTGCGATCGGAGGAATGACGGCATTGGGCATGATCATGGAAATCGACACCGCCGGCGGAAGCAGCAGCAGATTGAGGACAAGCGTGATGACGCCCAGAATCGCCACCCATATCATCCACGCGCGAATGATCTTGGCCGTCTGCGGCCAGATGCGTGCCTGATAGAGCCGGTTGATCTCTCCCCTGAAGCGAATGTCGCGGGTGCGAAGCGTCAGAAGCCTTTCGACTTCTGCCGTGACGGCAGGATCCTCCCGCACCTTGGGAGCCGGGCGATCCGACAGGGTCGACGGCTTTCGCATCTGTTGCTTCCGGGTTTTCATCACCCGGCAAACTGGCATGCGTTTCTGAAGATTTGAGCCGTGGAATAGGCCAAATTGGACGGGTGTTCGTTGTGAACTGTTAAGCAGTCGCAGCGATTGGGACAGGCCGCTCTCCGGGCTTGCATGCTGTGATAGCGCCGCGCATGGCGCCAAGCGGTCGACAGGGGCGCTCTCGGCCTGCGCTGAAGCGCGGGGAGTGTCGACCTCCGGTTCTCGAGTTGGCGCAGGCCGCCTTTCTCATCTTGCGCTTCGGGCTCGCCGGGTCAGGATTTTTCACAGCAATGGAAGTCGATGATCCGCCGTTTCCTCAGGCAGAGTCGAGTTTCGTTTGTTTTCGTTTGACATTCAGTTAAGGTTCCTTTTAATTCTTAACGAAATAGGGAGCGCAGGTGATACATTGACCTGCGGCGGGCATTCGCGGCAGCTTGTTTGCGCGACTGGTCGCAATCTGGAGGCGAGGCTTGGGAGGGCTTCTTCTAAATGCTGGAACTGGACAACGTTTCCAAGATTTCCAACGGGGAAGCGCACATCAGTGATGTTTCGCTGCGGCTGGAAAGCGGTACGCTGAACGTGCTTCTGGGGCCGACCTTGTCGGGCAAGACCAGCCTGATGCGGATCATGGCCGGCCTCGATCGACCGACCCGCGGCCGCGTCTTGAGCGATGGCGCGGATGTGACCGGTCTTGCCGTGCAGAAGCGCAACGTCGCCATGGTCTACCAGCAATTCATCAATTACCCCGCCATGACGGTGTATGAGAACATCGCCTCGCCGCTCAGGATCGCCGGCGCCGACAAGGCGACGATCGAGCGGGAGGTGGCGCGCGCTTCCGACCTGCTCAGGCTCGGACCCTATCTCCAGCGCACGCCGCTCAATCTTTCGGGCGGACAGCAGCAGCGCACCGCGCTGGCCCGCGCCATCGTCAAGAAGGCGGGCCTCGTGCTTCTCGACGAGCCGCTCGCCAATCTCGACTACAAGCTGCGCGAGGAACTGCGCGCCGAACTGCCGAAGATCTTCTCCGAATCCGGCGCCATCTTCGTATATGCCACGACCGAACCGTCCGAAGCGCTGTTGCTGGGCGGCAATACGGCCACGCTCAGCCAAGGCCGCATCACCCAGTTCGGCCCCACGGTCGAGGTCTTCCGCGATCCCGTCGATCTGATCACCGCCCAGACCTTTTCCGACCCGCCGATCAACCTTCTGGCAATGGTGAAAAAGCAGGGCAGCTTCGTCAAGCCCGGCGTGCGCGACATCCCGGTGCCCGCAGCCCTCATGCACCTCGACGACGGTCCCTGCACACTCGGCTTCCGCCCGCACAATCTGTCGCTTGCTGCGGGAGACGGCACGACGCCGCTCTCGGCCCGGGTGATGGTGACCGAGATCACCGGGTCGGAAAGCTATGTCCATCTCGTCCATGAAGACCGGAAATGGGTGATGCTGACCAAGGGCATCCACGACATCGACGCCGACGAAGAACTGGAAGTCCATCTCGACACGCGGCACCTTCTGGTGTTCGACCGCGACGGACGCACGGTTCGCCCCCGGCCGGCTGGGGCATGAGGAACGACCATGGCCCGCATTGATCTCGACCATATCCGTCACGCCTACATGGCAAACCCCGCCCGCGATGCGGACTATGCGCTGCGCGAGGTGCATCACTCCTGGGAAGATGGCGGCGCCTACGCTCTGCTCGGGCCTTCGGGCTGCGGCAAGACCACGCTGCTCAACATCATTTCAGGCCTGCTGACGCCGTCCGAAGGCAAGATCCTGTTCGATGGCATCGACGTCACCGGCCTGCAGCCGGAAGAGCGCAACATTGCCCAGGTGTTCCAGTTCCCGGTCGTCTACGACACCATGACGGTGGCCGACAATCTGGCCTTTCCGCTCAGGAATCGGGGCATGGCGGAAACCGACGTCCAGGCCCGCGTCGCCGAGGTGCTGGAGATGATCGATCTCGGCCCCATCGCCCATCGCAAGGCGCGCGGACTGACGGCGGATCTCAAGCAGAAGATCTCCCTTGGCCGCGGCCTGGTCCGCGCGGACGTCAATGCCATCCTGTTCGACGAGCCGCTGACGGTGATCGATCCGCACATGAAGTGGCAGCTGCGCTCGCAGCTCAAGCTCTTGCACCGCAGCTTCGGCCACACCATGGTCTATGTCACCCACGACCAGACCGAGGCGTTGACCTTCGCCGACAAGGTGGTGGTGATGTATGAGGGCGAGATCGTCCAGATCGGCACGCCGCAGGAACTGTTCGAACGCCCCAGTCACACCTTCGTCGGTTACTTCATCGGCTCTCCGGGCATGAATGTGCTGCCGGTTTCCCTGGATGGCGCGCGGGCGCAACTTGGCAGTCAGTCAATCGTGCTGCCGGGCGCGCCTGGCCCGACCGGCGGCAAGCGCACCGAGCTCGGCATCCGGCCTGAATACGTCCAGTTCGGCAGCGAAGGCATGCCCGTCAGCATCCGCACGGTGGAGGACATCGGCCGGCACAAGATCGTCCGCGCGATGATCGAGGGGCACGAACTGGCGGTTGTGCTGGACGAGGACAAGTCCGTGCCCGCCGACCCGCACGTCACCTTCGATCCCGCCGGAATCAACATCTACGCCGACGACTGGCGTGTGAAGCTGGGAGGCTGAAATGGACAAGACCTGGAACAACAAGGCCTGGTTCATGGTGCTGCCAATGCTGCTTCTGGTGGCGTTTTCGGCCGTGATCCCGCTGATGACGGTGGTCAATTATTCGGTGCAGGACACATTCGGCAACAACCAGTTCTTCTGGGCCGGCACTGACTGGTTCTCCGACGTGCTGTCATCGTCGCGCTTTCACGACGCGCTGTTGCGCAACCTGGCGTTTTCCGGGATCATCCTCCTGATCGAAGTGCCGCTCGGCATCTTCATCGCGCTCAACATGCCGCGCAAGGGGCTGGGCGTGCCATTCTGCCTGGTGTTCATGTCGTTGCCGCTGCTGATCCCATGGAACGTGGTCGGCACCATCTGGCAGGTGTTCGGCCGCGTCGACATCGGCCTGCTCGGCTACACGCTCAACGCCATGGGCTTTGATTACAACTATGTCAACGATCCGTTCGACGCCTGGGTAACGGTCATCATCATGGATGTCTGGCACTGGACCAGCCTGGTGGTGTTGCTCTGCTATGCCGGCCTGGTGTCGATCCCCGATGCCTATTACCAGGCGGCCAAGATTGATGGCGCCTCGCGGCTCTCGGTGTTCCGCTACATCCAGCTGCCGAAGATGAACCGCGTGCTGCTGATCGCCGTGCTCTTGAGGTTCATGGACAGTTTCATGATCTACACCGAGCCCTTCGTTGTCACCGGCGGAGGACCGGGCAACGCCACCACCTTCCTGTCGATCGACCTGGTCAAGACCGCCATCGGCCAGTTTGATGTCGGGCCGGCAGCAGCGATGAGCCTGATCTACTTCCTCATCATCCTGTTGCTGTCATGGGTGTTCTACACCGTGATGATCACCAATGACGCCAAGGGCTGAAGGAGAGCGAAGCATGACAATTTCCGACAATGCCCCTTCTCAGACCGGCCTCGACGCCACCGCCGCCATGGCGCGCCGCACCCGGCGCTCCAACGCGATTGCGCGCTTCTCCTTCCTTGTGCCGGTGATCTACATATTCCTGCTGATGTTGCCGATCTACTGGCTCATGAACATGAGCTTCAAGACCAATGCCGAGATCCTCGGCGCTTTTTCGCTGTGGCCGCGCGACCCGACGATTGCCAACTACATGGTCATCTTCACCGACCCTTCCTGGTACAATGGCTACATCAATTCGATCATCTATGTGGTGATGAACATGGTGATCGCCGTGGCGGTGGCGCTGCCTGCGGCCTATGCGTTCTCGCGCTACAGGTTTCTGGGCGACAAGCACCTGTTCTTCTGGCTGCTCACCAACCGGATGGCGCCGCCGGCCGTCTTCGCACTGCCGTTCTTCCAGCTCTATTCGGCCTTCGGACTGATCGACACCCATATCGCGGTGGCGATCGCCCACTGCCTGTTCAACGTGCCGCTGGCGATCTGGATCCTCGAGGGCTTCATGTCCGGGGTGCCCAAGGAGATCGACGAGACCGCCTATATCGACGGCTACTCGTTCCCGAAATTCTTCGTCAAGATCTTCATGCCGTTGATCGCGAGCGGCATCGGCGTGGCGGCGTTCTTCTGCTTCATGTTCTCCTGGGTCGAACTGCTGATCGCGCGCACGCTGACGGTGACCGACGCCAAGCCGATCGCCGCCACCATGACCCGCACCGTTTCGGCGTCGGGACTGGACTGGGGCGTGCTGGCCGCGGCCGGCGTGCTGACCATCATTCCGGGTGCGCTGGTGATCTGGTTTGTCCGCAACTACATCGCCAAGGGCTTTGCCCTGGGCCGGGTCTGAGGAGGCGCTGCGATGGATCTCTCATGGATGGCCTGGACGCTGCCGACGGCGATCTTCTTTCTCGTCATTCTCATGCTGCTCGTCGGCATGGGGGTCTGGGAATACTTCGTCCCCGGCGGCTCGCCCCGGGTCGGAATCCTGCGCTTTGAAACCACGCGCGGCGACCGTCTGTTCGTCTCGCTGCTGGGTTCGGCGTTCATCAATCTCGCCTGGCTCGGACTTGTCGGTCCGAACCTGTGGTGGGCTCTGGCTCTGTGTGTGGTCTACGCCATCGGCGTCTTCCGCTACGTTTAGAGCAAGCAGGGATGGCGGCGGGAGGTCGCCATCCAGGACTGGTTAGAAACCGCAATCGCAACCTTTAGGGAGGATTACTATGCGAAAGCACCTTATGACGACGAGTGCAGCAATGCTTTTGGCGATGACCGGCGTGGCCTTCGCCGACATGGACGCCGCGAGAAGCTTCCTTGACGCCGAGATCGGTGACATGTCCGCGCTCGACCGCGCGGCCCAGGAAGCCGAAATGCAATGGTTCATCGACGCCGCCCAGCCTTTCCAGGGCATGGACATCAAGGTGGTGTCCGAAACCATCACCACACATGAGTACGAGTCCAAGGTTCTGGCGCCGGCGTTCACCGCGATCACCGGCATCAAGATCACCCACGACCTCATCGGCGAGGGCGACGTGGTCGAGAAGCTGCAGACGCAGATGCAGTCGGGCGAGAACATCTATGACGCCTATGTCAACGATTCCGACCTGATCGGCACCCACTGGCGCTACCAGCAGGTACGCAACCTGACCGACTGGATGGCCAACGAAGGCGCCGACGTGACCAGCCCGACGCTCGACGTGGAGGACTTCATCGGCAAGTCCTTCACCACCGCGCCCGACGGCAAGCTCTACCAGCTGCCGACGCAGCAGTTCGCCAACCTCTACTTCTTCCGCTACGACTGGTTCAACGACGAGACCAACAAGGCCGAGTTCAAGGAAAAATACGGCTATGATCTCGGCGTGCCGGTGAACTGGTCCGCCTATGAGGACATCGCCGAGTTCTTCACCGGCCGCGAGATCGACGGCAAGAAGGTCTATGGCCACATGGACTACGGCAAGAAGGACCCGTCGCTCGGCTGGCGCTTCACCGACGCCTGGCTGTCGATGGCCGGCAATGGCGACCGCGGCATTCCGAACGGCCTGCCGGTCGATGAATGGGGCATCAAGGTCGACGAGAACTCGCGTCCGGTCGGCTCCTGCGTCGCCCGCGGCGGCGACACCAACGGGCCGGCTGCGGTCTATTCGATCGAGAAATATCTCGAGTGGATGTCGAAATACGCTCCCGCATCCGCCCAGGGCATGACCTTCGGTGAATCCGGTCCGGTCCCGTCGCAGGGCGAGATCGCCCAGCAGATGTTCACCTACACCGCGTTCACTGCCGATTTCGTCAAGGAAGGCCTGCCGGTGGTCAATGAGGACGGCACGCCGAAATGGCGCTTCGCCCCCAGCCCGCACGGCGTCTACTGGAAGGAAGGCATGAAGCTCGGCTACCAGGACGCAGGCTCCTGGACGCTGATGAAGTCCACGCCTGAGGACCGCGCCAAGGCCGCCTGGCTCTATGCGCAGTTCGTCACCTCCAAGACCGTGGACGTGAAGAAGAGCCACACTGGCCTCACCTTCATCCGCCAGTCGACGCTCGATCACGAATCCTTCACGGAGCGTGCGCCCAAGCTCGGCGGCCTGGTCGAGTTCTACCGCTCGCCGGCCCGCCTGCAGTGGTCGCCGACAGGCACCAACGTGCCGGACTATCCGAAGCTCGCACAGCTGTGGTGGCAGGCGATCGGCGACGCGTCCTCGGGCGCCAAGACCGCCCAGGAAGCCATGGACTCGCTCTGTGAAGAGCAGGAAAAGGTGATGGAGCGTCTCGAGCGCGCCGGCGTGCAGGGCGACATCGGTCCGAAGATGGCCGAAGAGCACGATCTCGAATACTGGAACGCGGATGCCGTCGCCAAGGGCAATCTCGCGCCGCAGCTCAAGATCGAGAACGAGAAAGAGCAGCCGCTGACCGTCAATTATGACGAGCTGGTCAAGAGCTGGCAGGAATAAATCCGTTCGCACCAGCGATCGGAGATCGATCGGGGCCTTCGGGCCCCGATCTGCTGTTTGAGATGCGCTGTGCCCGGGCATGCCGGCGGCGGGACCGCTTCGCTGAGTTAGTGAGCGAACGCGGCGGAGAGCGACCGCACAAGCCGTTTCCTGGGCAGGACGCTGCCTGCTGATCTCCCTCAGCGATCTATTTCTGTCGCGTTGATGCTTTCGCCGGGACCGCCTTCTTGCGGATGCGCATGGCTCGCCCTTCCGGATGGTCTATCTCGAAGGCATTTGTCATGCGGACCAGATCGCTGAGCTTGCGAAAGCCGAAATTGCGGGGGTCGAAATCGGATGACAGGTTGGCCAGCTGGTTGCCGACAGCGCCAAGCGGAGCCCATCCGTCTTCCGTGTCCATCTGATCGAGCACCCGGCGGATGATCGGCGCGGCCGCGCTGGGCGGCTGAAGCGGCTTGGTCTTGCTCCCTGCGCTCTCCACATTGGCCGGTGCATCGGGCAGAAGGTTCTCGGTGTAGGTGAACCGCCGGCACGCCTGGCGGAAGCTTTCGGGGGTCTTTTGCTCTCCGAATCCGAAGACGTCGACCCCGTGTTCGCGAATACGGGAAGCCAGGCGTGTGAAGTCGCTGTCGGACGATACCAGGCAGAAGCCGTCGAACCGGCCGCTGTGCAGCAGATCCATCGCATCGATCACCAGCGTGATGTCGGAGGCATTCTTGCCGGTCGTATAGGCGAATTGCTGCTGCGGAATGATCGCGTGGCGCGACAGCACGTCGATCCAGGCTTTTGACCGCGGGCTGGAAAAGTCGCCATAGATGCGACGCACGCTGGCTTCCCCGATCTTGGCGATCTCGTCAAACAGCCCGTCGACGATCTTGGCCGATGCATTGTCGGCGTCGATGAGCACGGCGAGGCGGGGAGCGCGCGGTTCGATGGCCATTGCCTGTCAGATCCTCCGGTGTTCGATTGAAAAGCAACCTATCACAACTGCCGGACCGCAGCGACACCGGGACTCTGCGTTGATTCCACGGGCGCCAAACCGGCACCAAGGCTGCATCATTCTTGCAGGTCGTGGCGCGGGAGAGGGCACCGGCCTGAGGCTTCCATCGTCAGAAATTAAAATAAATCAATCAGTTGTGGCGGAGGGGGTGGGATTCGAACCCACGGTACGGTCTCCCGCACGCCGGTTTTCAAGACCGGTGCCTTAAACCGCTCGGCCACCCCTCCGGGCAATTGGAACCTGGGGCCTTCGCCCATCGCCCTGCGGCTTGAGGCGCGCCAGATCCCGATGCGGATGGCGCGCTTTTAGCGCCGCAACGCGCGTGACGTCAACTTGTTTCGATCCTGTGCAAACCGACGCGCCGCGCGCCTTTCGGTGGTCCGGTCGTCTTGCCGGATGCACTGGTTCGGAGCAGCAAAAAAATCGACGTCGGATGAAACCAATTCGCCGGCACGAGCGTATTGCCAGCACAGGACCAACTATCGGAGACGTTCAATGCTAGGCAAGATCCTTTCCTTCGCCGGTGCGGCCACGCTGATGGTGCTTGGTGCTTCGGCATCGGCCGGTGCCGAACAGCTCACCGGCAGCGAACTCAAGCAGTTCGTGAATGGCAAACGGGTCTATCTCGCCACGCCGTTCGGCGGCGAGTTTCCCCTCAACTACAAGAGTTCAGGCGCCGTCACCGGCGACGGAACAGCCCTGGGCCTGGGCAAATTCCTCGCCCCGAAGGAGACCGGGCGCTGGTGGGTGAGGGGAGAGGCGCTGTGCCAGCAGTGGCCCACCTGGTATGACGGCAAGCCGAGCTGCTTCCGAATCATGAAGACCGGCGAGCAGTCGCTCACCTGGGAGCGCGATGACGGACGCAAGGGCAAGGCGCGCATAGAAGGCTGAGTGTTTACAGAGATTTTACCATATTGACCGGTTGGCCGCCCGAATGAGGCGGCCAATCGCATTTTTGCCATGTTGCGGGGTGAATTAAACTCGAGATTAGGACATCGACCGCATAGAACCAAGGGGACGGCTTTGCAGGGGACATGCTGCCAGGCCAAATTGGCGACAGCCAGAGCATCGAGTATCAAAGTGGGACACAATTCTATCAAGCCGCCACGGGCGGGGCTGCGCATGCTGACCAGGCTGTCTGTCGTGGCGATCCTCGGTGCAGCATTGGCCGGATGCTCATCCACGTCCAAGTCCGGCAAGTCCGACACGTCCCATATCAACACCAAGACCAAGTTTTCCGTCGCCGAATACGGTGTCGAGGCCAGCCCGCGAATGACCACCGCCAAACGCCCGAAGAAGGGCGGCGGACGCGACATGGTCGGCAAGCCCTACCGGATCCGCGGAAAGTGGTACACGCCCAAGGAAGAGAAGGATTACGACAAGGCGGGCCTGGCCTCCTGGTACGGCCCCAATTTCCATGGCCGCCTGACCGCCAATGGCGAAATCTATGACCAGTTTCACCTCTCTGCCGCCCATCCCACGTTCCCGCTGCCGAGCTATGCAAGGGTGACCAACAAGAAGAACGGCAACACCGTCATCGTCCGGGTCAATGATCGCGGCCCCTATGCCCATGGCCGCATCATCGACGTGTCCAACCAGGCAGCCCAATTGCTCGACATGAAGCATGACGGCGTGGCCGCTGTCCGTGTCGAGTATATCGGCCGGGCTCCGGTCGAGGGTGACGACACCCAGTTCCTCATGGCCAGCTACCGGCCGGGCGGCTCCACGGAGCCGGCGGGCGGCGTCATCGCCACCGGCGTGATGATGGCCATGAATGCGGTGGATTCGGCGCTGCCCGGGGTGAATTCGGCCCAGGCGTCGCCTGCTCCGCCCGCCGCGGTTGGCGCCGCAACGGCCTTCCAGCCGACTGTTGCCAGTGCCGACACCGGCCTTCCGCCCGGCTTCGCCTTGCCCGTAATAGGTCCGGTGCTGCTGGATCGGCCTTCTTTCGGCGGTCCGGTGGCTGCCAACGACAAGCACACCGCGGATGCCGGCCTGCACGATGTCGGGCTGGCCTACTGGGGCGGCAGGGTGGTCAAGACGGAGCCGTTCGACGCGGTTTTCGGGATCGACTCCAAGCGTTAGCAACATGAGTTGCGCCGTCGCGGCGATATTTCTCAATTTTCTCAAGCCATTGATCCGTACCGGTTACATTGCTAGGTTTGCAGCAACTCCGGTATTCTCCGTGAATGGATGAGATCTATGGTCCGGTTGGTCCCCGCCCGCCTGCTTTTCGTTCTGGCGCTTGCAATGTGTTGCGCGGTTTACCCCGTTCGGGCACAGCTGTTCGAGACGCGGGCGCAGCAGGCCTATCTGATCGACGCCGACACCGGCACGGTGCTGTTCGCCAAGAACGAAAATGATCTGGTGCCGCCGGCCTCGCTCGCCAAGCTGATGACCATGGAGGTGGTGTTCCACGCCATCCGCACAGGCCGGCTGACCCTTGAAGACACCTTCGAAGTCTCGGAGAATGCCTGGCGCACCGGCGGCGCGATGTCGCGGACATCGACCATGTTCGCCGAGCTCAAATCCTCGATCCGGCTGGAAGACCTGATCCAGGGCGTGATCGTGCAATCGGCCAATGACGGCTGCATCATCATCGCCGAAGGCATGGCGGGGTCGGAGGAAAACTTCGCCCGGCTGATGACCGAGCGCGCCCGCGAGATCGGACTGACCCAATCCGTGTTCGGCAATTCCAACGGCCTGCCGCACCCCGATTCCAGGGTGTCGATGAAGGATCTGGTGACGCTCGCCCGCCACATCCAGTCGACCTATCCGGACTTCTACCGCTATTATTCCCAGAAGGATTTCACCTGGAACAACATCCAGCAGCGCAATCGCAATCCGCTGCTCGGTCTCGATATCGGTGTCGACGGGATGAAGACCGGGTTCACCGAAGAGTCCGGCTACGCCATCGTTGCCTCCATCAACAGGGAGGGCCGGCGTCTGTTTCTGGCGATGGGCGGCATGACCAGCGAGCGCGAGCGGGCCGAGGAATCGCGCAAGATGCTCGAATGGGGCATCCGCGCCTTCGAGCGCAAGACGTTGTTCGCACAGGACGAAACCATCGGCGAGCTCAGCGTCTATGGCGGAGCCGGCAGCGCCGTAGTCAGGGCCAAGGGCGCCGTCGACATCTTCATCCCGATCACCAATCCGGACCGGCTCATGGCTCGAATCACCTATGGCTGGCCGTTGCGCGCGCCGCTCGAGGCCGGCACCCAGGTCGGCGTGCTCAAGGTCTATATCGGCGACACGCTGTCCCAGGAGACGCCGCTCTATGTCGTCGACGGCGTCGACAAGGGTCCCCTGTACAGCCAGGCGCTCGACGCGCTGCTGGAACTTGCGCAATTCTGGCTATAAGTCTCGCGCAAGCGTTCATTTGTCATCCGAAATGGTCTAGGTAGATGGCAACCGGAATTTCCGGGTATGTATGGCAACAGGGCCGGGACGGATGTCGCGTCCGCAAAGCCCGGGAAAGCATGGCGTGACGCAAAGCACAGGGCGCTTCATTACATTCGAGGGCGGAGAAGGGGTGGGCAAGTCGACCCAGATCCATCGGCTTGCCGGTGTCCTGCGCCGCCGCGGCCATGATGTGCTGGTCACCCGCGAACCCGGCGGCTCGCTGGGCGCGGAGGCGGTGCGGCATGTGCTGCTGTCGGGTGCTGCGGAGGAATTCGGCGTGCGCATGGAGGCGGTGCTGTTCGCCGCAGCCAGAAGCGACCATGTCGAGGAAGTGATCCGTCCCGCGATTGCGGAAGGCGCGATCGTGCTGTGTGACAGGTTCATGGATTCAAGCCGGGTCTATCAGGGCGTGACCGGCAATCTGGAGCCGCAATTCGTGCGCAATCTCGAGCGCATTGCCGTCAACGGCATGATCCCCGACCTGACGCTGGTGCTCGATCTTCCTGCCGAGGCCGGCCTCCGCCGTGCCAAGGCGCGTGTGGGGACGGACGCCCAACCGGACCGGTTTGAAAAAGAGGAACTCGCCACCCACGAGAAACGCCGCGAGGCGTTCCTCGACCTGACCCGGACGGAGCCCGACCGTTGCCAGCTGATTGACGCCAGCCAGTCCGAGGATGCGGTGGCGCTCGCAATCCTGGCGGCCGTCGAGCCGTTGCTGCAGGACGAGGCGACCAGCGGGTCGGCGCGGGACAAAAAGGCATGACCGGAGATGTTCCGGGCTTGCTGGAAGGCGCGATCCCGCCTGAGAACAACACGGCGTTGTTTGGCCATGACGCTGCCCAGCAGTTTCTGGCAGGCGCCTACCGGTCCGGACGCATGCACCATGCGATCCTGATAGAAGGCGCCGAGGGGATCGGCAAGGCAACGCTGGCCTACCGCTTTGCCCATCATGTTCTGTCCCATCCCGATCCGCTGAGCGCGCCGGAAACCATCGCCGACCCGGATCCCAGCGATTCCATTGGCCGTCAGATGGCAAGCGGCGCGTCGCACAATGTGCTGCACCTGGCCCGGCCTGTGGACGAGAAGACCGGCAAGGCCAAGTCCGTCATAACCGTGGACGAGGTCCGCCGCGCCGGAAAATTCTTCAACCAGACATCGGGCACCGGCAACTGGCGGATCGCGATCATCGATCCGGCCGATGATCTCAACCGCAACGCCGCCAATGCGATCCTCAAGATCCTCGAGGAGCCGCCCAAACGGTCGCTGTTCCTGGTCCTGTCGCACACGCCGGGGCGGCTGTTGCCCACCATCCGCTCGCGCTGCCTGTCACTCCGGCTGCAGCCGCTGTCGGCGCCGGATCTCGACCGGGCCCTCGCCCATCTCGGCGCAGCACCCGGCGAAAGCGATTCGATCATCACGCTCAGCGAGGGCAGCGTCGCGCGAGCCTTGCTGCTCAGAAACTACGGCGGGGTCGATATTGCCGAGGCCTTTGTCGACATTCTCGAGCGCGGCAGCCTCACCAATCGCGAACCGATCTACAAGCTCGCCGAAACGCTCGCCGCCCGCGACCGCGACGTGGCCTACCAGTTCTTCACCGAACTCGCCGTCGACCGTGTCCAGGCCATGGCGCGAGATGCGGGCGGGATGGGCGATCTCGCGGAAGCCGACCGGCTGGCGCGGCTTTCGTCTGTGCTCAAGGATCATTTCGCCACGGCGGCCGCCTACAATCTCGATCGCAAGCAGACGGTGCTGCACGCCTTTTCCCTGTTTTTTGGCTAGCCGAGGGCATGGCATCGCGCGGCTTTATCGCTTATGACGGCTGCGGATATGGATCAGACCACGGGTCCTGACCTCGATCTTGCAGTTGAAGGCGATCATGAGCACCGAGCGTTACTACATCACCACACCGATCTTCTATCCCAACGGCGTGCCGCATATCGGTCACGCCTACACGGCGATTGCGACCGATGTGATGGCGCGGTTCCAGCGGCTTGACGGCAAGGACGTCTTCTTCCTCTCCGGCACAGACGAGCACGGCCAGAAGATGCAGCAGACCGCCGAGCAGGAGGGCGTCAGCCCGATCGCGCTGGCCGACAGGAACTCGGCCGTGTTCCGCGACATGCTGGTGCGCCTGAATTGCTCCAATGATGATTTCATCCGCACCACCGAGGAGCGCCACAAGCGCTCCGTGCAGGAATTGTGGCGGCGGATGGAGGCCAAGGGCGACATCTATCTCGGCAATTACGGCGGCTGGTATTCGGTGCGTCAGGAAGCCTATTTCGACGAGGCCGAGACAAGTGTCGGCGAGGACGGCGTGCGCCGCGAGCCGCTCGGTTCGCCGGTCGAATGGGTGGAGGAGGAGAGCTATTATTTCCGTCTCTCGGCCTATGGCGACAAGCTTCTGGAACTCTATGACACGAACCCGGATTTCGTAGCCCCCGCGGAGCGGCGCAACGAGGTGGCGAGCTTCGTCAAATCGGGTCTGAGGGACCTGTCGATCTCCCGCACGACATTCGACTGGGGCGTGCCTGTGCCGGGCAATGACAAGCATGTCATGTATGTCTGGGTCGACGCGCTGACCAACTACATCACGGCGGCCGGCTTTCCCGACGAGACGGCGGACAGATGGAACTACTGGCCCGCCACCCACATGATCGGCAAGGACATCGTCCGCTTCCACGCGGTCTACTGGCCTGCCTTCCTGTTGTCGGCGGGCCTGGCGTTGCCAGCCAAGGTGTTCGCCCACGGGTTCCTGCTGGTCAAGGGCGAGAAGATGTCGAAGTCGATCGGCAATGTCGTCGATCCCTTCGCCCTGATCGAGGCCTACGGTCTTGACCAGGTGCGCTATTTCTTCATGCGCGAGGTGCCGTTCGGACAGGATGGCAGCTACAGTCCGGAAACCATTGCGACGCGGATCAATTCCGATCTCGCCAACGGCATCGGCAATCTGGCCAGCCGCTCGCTGTCGATGATCAACAAGAACTGCGACGGCAGGATGCCTGAATGTGGCACGCTGACCGACGAGGACAGGGCGCTGCTCGCCACGGTGGACTCCGTGATCGAGACAGCCCGCGCCGAGATGGCGAATTTCCAGATCCACAAGGCGCTGGCCGCGATCATCGACGTCGTCGCCGATGGCGACCGCTATTTCGCCGGCCAGGAGCCCTGGTCGCTGAAGAAGACCGATCCGACGCGCATGGAGACGGTGCTCTATGTCACGGCGGAGACCGTGCGCCAGATCGCGATCCTGCTTTTGCCCTTCATGCCGCAATCAGCCGACAAGCTGCTCGACATGCTTTCGGCGCCCGCTGACAGCCGCGACTTCAAGGCGCTGGGCGAGGGGGGACGTCTCAAGGCCGGCACGCCGATCGACAAGCCGGAACCGGTGTTCCCGCGCTACGTCGCGCCCGAGGAGGCGTGAGACGCATGCTGATCGATACCCATTGCCATCTCGATTTTGCCGATTTCGATGCCGAACGTGATGACTTGATCGAGCGCGCCCGCGCGGCCGGCGTCATGCAGATGGTGACGATCTCCACGCGCGTGCGCAAGCTCGACAGGCTGCTCAAGCTGACCGAACGCTACGGCAACGTCTTCTGCTCGGTTGGCACGCACCCCAACAACGCCGATGAAGAACTCGATGTGACGGCGGACGAATTGGTGGCGCTCGCCGAAGCCAACGCCAAGATCGTGGCGATCGGCGAGGCAGGGCTCGACTATTTCTACGACACGCAGAAACCCGAAGACCAGAAGACAGGCTTCCTGCGCCATATCGAGGCTGCCCGCCGGACGCAGCTGCCGCTGGTCATCCACAGCCGAGCCGCCGATGACGACATGGCTGCGATCCTGACCGAGGAAACGGGGAAGGGGGCCTTCCCCTTTATCCTCCACTGCTTCTCTTCGGGCCAGCAGCTCGCCGACGCCGGCGTGGCGCTGGGCGGTTACGTGTCGTTCTCGGGAATTCTCACCTTTCCGAAATCGACCGAGCTGCGCGAGATCGCCGCGACCGTGCCGATGGACCGGCTGCTGGTCGAGACCGACGCGCCCTATCTCGCGCCCAAGCGCTGGCGCGGCAAGCGCAACGAGCCGTCCTATGTGGTCAACACGGCGGAAGTCCTGGCCGAGGTGAAGGGCGTTTCCTATGAGGAAATCGCCCGGATCACGACCGAGAACGCCTTCCGTTGCTTTTCCAAGATGCCGGCGCTGTGACAGGGCCTGCTCGACGCCAGTTCATTGTCCTGGGCTGCGCCTCGTCGCCCGGCGTGCCGCGCGTCAATGGCGACTGGGGCGCCTGTGATCCGGACAATCCCAGGAACCGCCGCACCCGCGCCGCCTTTCTGATCCGGCAGATCGGCGCCGATGGCGGCGAGACCACCATCGCGGTCGACACCGGGCCGGATTTTCGCGAGCAGATGATCGCCAATGGTGTTCGCAGCATCGACGCAGTGCTCTACACCCATTCCCACGCCGACCACGTGCACGGCATCGACGATCTGCGCGGCTTTGCGCTGTCGCAGCGCATGCGCATTCCGATCCACGCCGATCCGGACACCATGGCCCGCATCCGCGCAGGTTTCGGCTATTGCCTGGAGACGCCACCCGGCAGCGACTATCCGCCGATCACGCGGCCGGTGCTGATCAGTTCACTCGATGAAACCATCAAGGTCACGGGCGCCGGCGGGACCATCGAAGTGCAGCCGCTCGACCAGATTCACGGATCGATCCACTCGCTGGGCTACAGGATCGGCGACGTGGCCTATTGCTGCGATGTCAGCGATTTTCCGCGCCAGACCATAGACAGGCTTCAGGGTCTCGACGTCCTGATCATCGACTCGCTGCAGTACAAGCCGCACCCGAGCCATCTGTCGATCGATCAGGCGCTGTGGTGGATCGAGAAGCTCGATCCCAAACGCGCCATCCTCACCCATATGCACGTGCCGCTCGACTACGCCACGGTGCTTGCGGAGACACCGGACAGGGTCGAGCCCGGCTATGACGGACTGACAATCGACGTGGAGATGACATCATGAGCGAGACCGCCATCGAGATGACGCCGGACCTTATCCCGGCAGGGTCCAGCATGGCGCGCGTGGCAAGTGCTGCAGCCGACGCCGGGCTCTCGATCCGGATCCTGAAAATGCTCCAGTCGACCCGCACCGCCGAGGAAGCCGCCGAGGCCGCAGGCTGCGACGTTAGCCAGATCGTCAAGTCGCTGGTGTTCGAGAACAGTGCGACAGGTGCGCTCAACCTGATGCTGGTATCAGGTGCTCACAATGCCGATATGGATTACATATCACAGCATTATAATGTTTCCTTCACCCGCTGCGACGCGCGCCGGGTGCGCGACGAGACCGGCTTCGCCATCGGTGGCGTGGCGCCGATCGGCCATGTCGCGCCGATCAAGGTCTTCATGGACAGGACATTGCTCGGTCACGCCGAAGTCTGGGCCGCCGCCGGCCGCCCCGACAGCATCTTCCGCGTCGACCCCAAGGCGCTGGCGACTGCCATCAAGGCCGAGATCATCGACGTGCGCGCCCCGGCCTGAGGCTGGCGCTCGAGAGTCCGGGTCAAAGTCTGGTTAGTCTGGGCCACAGCATGGGCCATCGTCTGGGAATGGAGCTTCACGCGCGGCGTCAGAAGACTCTTTCCGCCCAAGGACTTGGGCGGGCTGGATGCCGGGTCAAGCCCGGCATGACGGGTTTGGCAGCAGCGCAAAGCTCATCCAGCCTTTCGTCTCAGCCTCCAGAGATCTACCTCCCAGCCTCCAGCCACGCGAGCACAGCAGCCGTATGCTGGCCGCGCGCCGGAATGTCGCCCGGAGCCTTGTCCGGCTCGGTCGAAAACCGTGGCGCGGGTGCGGCCTGACGCACGCCGCCAATATCCTGCCAGACGCCGCGCGCGGCCATGTGCGGGTCGGCGGCGGACTCGAACGGGTCAAGGGCAGGGGCCACGCAGGCATCCGACCCGGCAAACAATGCTTCCCAGTGCGCGCGAGGTTCTTTGGCGAAAACGCCCGCCAGCAGCGCGGTCTGCCGCGGCCATGCGCCCTTGTCGAATTGCGAGGCGAAATCCGGCTCGTCGCCAAGCCCGAGGCGCGCCAGAAACTCTGCGTAGAATTTGGGTTCGAGACATTGCACCGAAATAAAGCCGCCATCGGCGCAGGCGTAGCAGCGGCTCCAGTGCGGACCGTCAAGCAGGCTTTGGCCGCGCGCCATCGACAGCCCGCCGGTCTGCTTGAGCGCCATCAGCAGGTTCATCATATGCGCCGATCCATCGACGATGGCCGCATCCACCACCGTGCCGCCGCGACCCGCGCGCGCAGCCATAACGCCGGCCAGGATGCCGGCAACGAGATAGAGCGCGCCGCCGCCGATATCGCCCAGAAGCGTCGGCGGCGTGAATGGCGGCTCTCCGGGATTGCTTGCATACCAGGCAGCACCCGAGAGCGCGATGTAATTGAGATCGTGGCCTGCCGTCTCAGCCCGCGGCCCGGACTGGCCCCAACCGGTCATCCGGCCAAAGACCAGATCCGGATTGACGCTGGCAAGATCCGCAGGCCCGAGGTCGAGCCGCTCCATGACGCCAGGCCGGAATCCTTCGACCAGTACTTCGGACCGTGCCACGAGTTTCCGGAGCGCAGCAACGTCGTCAGCCGATTTGAGGTCCAGTTCGATAGAGCGCTTGCCGCGATCGATCAGTGATCGCTCCGGCATGCCCGGCGCCGGCTGGCCGTTCTTGCGGTGAACGACGATCACGTCGGCGCCGAGATCGGCCAGCATCATGCAGGCAAACGGCGCCGGGCCCAGGGCCTCGATCTCGACAATTCGCAATCCTTCGAGCATGCAATCCTCATGTGTCGCACCAGACGGCTGCTGTCTTGTGCTGTTGGCGCGCAAACCATAGTCCAGATCGCGCGCGTCTTGCCAGCGATCAATTGTCAGGCCATTCTCGCAGCATGGACTCGGAAACCCGCACACAGCGATGATTCTCTTGAGCTTCCCACGACTGACGCAAAGCCGCGTTTCGCAAAGGAATGATATCAATAAGTTCCATAATCCATCTTATGCGATCTTTGTTTCGGTCAATCCGGAATGCCGGCCAGAACTGGTCGCACTGTTGCGCGCCGACCATCGCCCTTGCAGGCCCTGACGGCTTGGCCTATCTCGGAACCGTTGCATCTTCCCCGGAGTCTCCGCATGTCCTTCGCCAAGCTTGACGACCATTGCCGCGCGCTCGGCGCCCTCGATCACGCGCTGTCGATCCTCGGCACTGACGAGGCCACCAACATGGCGCCGGGCGGCGGCGAGGCCCGGGCCGAAGCGATGGCGTCGCTGTCGGGCATGTATCATCGCCAGGCGACCGATCCCAATGTGTCTGACTGGATCGAGGCCGCGAAGGCAGAGGACCTGACCGCCGAGCAGACTATCGCCGTCGGCGAACTCGAGCGCAGCTATATCAACATGACCTGCCTGCCCTCCGATTTCGTCGAACGCAAGATGCGCACCTCGATGCGGTCGGAACAATTGTGGCGCGCGGCGCGGCCCAAGGGCGACTGGGCGGCTTTCGAGCCGGCGCTCGAGGGCGTGGTCGGCATGATGCGCGAGGAAGCCGCGCTGCGCGCCGAAGCGCTCGGGCTTGCGCCCTATGACGCGCTGATGGAGCAATACGACCCGGGCAACCGCACCGCCACCATCACGCCGGTGTTCGAAGAGCTCAAGACGTTCCTCGTCGATTTCGTGCCGAAGGCGCTCGACGTGCAGGAGCAGCGTCAAAAGCTGCGGCCGCTCAAGGCGCTATCGGGCGACTATCCGGTGGAACGGCAGAAGGCGCTCGGCCTTGTGCTGATGCAGGCCGTCGGCTTCGACATGAACCATGGCAGCCTTTCGGTCTCCGATCACCCCTTCTGCGGCGGCGTGCCGACCGATGTGCGCATGACCACACGCTACCGCACCGACGAGTTCCTGCCCGCGCTGATGGGCATCCTGCACGAGACCGGCCACGGGCTTTACGAGCAGAACCTGCCCAAGGACTGGGCGCACTGGCCGTCGGGCAAGGCGCGCGGCATGTCGCTGCATGAAAGCCAGAGCCTGTTCGTCGAAAAGCAGATCGGCCGCAATCCGGCCTTCTGGCGCTTTGCGCTGCCGCTGGTCGACGCGCATTTGAAGGAATCCTGGACCATCGAGGATCTGCTGCCGCATGTGCATCAGGTCAGGCGCGGCAAGATCCGCGTCGACGCCGACGAGGTCACCTACCCGCTGCATGTGATCCTGCGCTATGAGCTGGAGCAGGACCTGCTGTCGGGCCGGCTCGAGGTCAAGGATCTGCCCGAAGCCTGGGACGCGAAGATGCAGGCGTCGCTCGGCATCGCGACGCTTGACGATCCGAAGAATGGCCCGATGCAGGACGTGCACTGGCCGTCGGGAGCGTTCGGCTATTTCCCGTCCTACACGCTCGGTGCGCTGATGGCGGCGCAGCAATGGGCGGCGATCGCCAAGACCAATCCGGATGTCGATGCGCAGATCGCGGCGGGCGATTTCGACGCCGCCAATGCCTGGCGGCGCGACAAAATCTGGCTGAGGGCGTCAACCGGATCGACGCCGGAGATCCTGCGTGACGCCACCGGCGAAGAGCTCAATCCGGCCTTCTTCATCGCCCATCTCGAAGCCCGCTACGGGCTTTGATCTGAAGCTTTCAGCATTCGTCCTGCCCGTCAGAGCACGGTTCCTGCGGCGGATGCGGCGCGCACTTCGGCTGCCGCCAGCTTGCGACGCTTGCGTTCGCGCATGATCGTGTAGATCCCGGTGGCGATGATGGTGCAGGCGCCGGCGAGCGTATAGCCGTCAGGGAATTCGGCGAATACCAGCATGCCGATGAAGGTGGAAAACACCAGCCGCGAATAGCGGAACGGCGTCACCACGCCGATCTCGCCGATGCGCGTTGCCTCGGTCAGCGCCCAGTAGGCGCCCACGCCCACGGCAAGCGCGCCGGTCAGGTACCCCGTCTCGCGCAGGTTTGGCACTTCGGCGCCGCCGGTCACGCCCAGCAGCACGGCGCCCGAGACGCCCACGGCAAAGAAGCCCCAGGCCGACAATTGCAGCGAGGAGATCGACTTGGGAACCTTGCGGCTGGCGAGATCGCGGATCGCCAGGCCGATAACGGCCAGCACGCCCCACAGGACGGCGGGCTCGAAGCCTTCAAATCCCGGCCGGATGACCAGCAGCACGCCGCCGAAGCCGATCAGGATCGCGGTCCACCGCCGCCAGCCGACCGCCTCGCCCAGCACAAGCGCTGCCCCCATGGTGACGAGCAGCGGCGTCGCCTGCAGAATCGTCGTCAGCGTGGCAAGCGGGATCAGCGTCAGGCCGGTGACGAAGCACAGCCCGCCGATCATCTCGCTCAAATTGCGCACGATCACCGCCGGATGAAAAAACCCCTTCGAAATGACGCTCGTGCGGTTCAGGCGTGCATAAATCGCAAAGAACAATGCACCAAAAAATCCGAGAACAACGAGAATTTGGCCCACCGGCAAGCTCGAAGCGGCGAGCTTGATGAACATGTCCTCGGCGGCAAATCCGGCCATTCCGAGCACCATCAGGATGATGCCGCGCATATTGTCCATGAAATCGGCTCCCGATGGCTTCAAAAGTGTAGTGATGCAATGAATCGTGCGCCGAAACGGCCACCCGGGGTCCCTACTCCGTTTAACGGCGGGGCGAAACCCTTCGTGACGCCCGATCCCGAATTACGTCTCTGCTTTCCCGCTGCGGTCCCGCATGCCCGAAACCACCCGTCCCAGCATGCTCAGGAACAACTCCCGCTCCGCCGGCGGCAATCCGTCGAGGACGGACTGGTTGACCTCGGCCGCCGCCGCAACGGCCCCGGTTTCGAGCGCACGCGCGGACTCCGTCAGGCAGACCAGCTGCGACCGGCGATCCTCCGGATGCGGTTTTCGCGTGACCAGCCGGTCGCGCTCCATTCGCGCCAGTGTGTTGGCCATGGTCGCCTGTTCGACGCCAAGCCGTTCGGTGAGCGCCCGCTGTGTGCGGCCGTCCTCGCCCCACAATTCGACCAGGACCAGAAACTGCGCCGGCGACAGTCCCAGCGGCGCCAGGCGGGCCTGCAGTTCGGCGCCATAAAGACGCGCCAGCTCACCGGCCAGAACGCCCGCGGAACGGGTTTTATCAAAGCTCATGGCTCTACATAACAATGAATAGCGCGCTATGCAATAGTGCATAGCCTGCTATATATGCATATTTCAGGGAGATGTCCCTGCCCGGTCAAGGCTATGAAACTGAATGGAAAAATTCTGAAATTTCCGACTGCCGGAGAGGTCTTGCCGGATCGGACGGCGCCGCTCGAGAGAAAATTCCCGACTTGTTTGTTCTGCCAGTTTGACATGCAGGTAAATACCTGCATAATGATCGCCATGACAACGAGACCGGCGGACGATGCGGACAAGGTGTTCAAGGCGCTGGGCGATCCGACCCGCAGGCTTCTGCTCGATCTCCTTTGCGAGAGGAACGGACAGACGCTGAGCGAGCTGTGCGAGGGCCTCGACATGGCCCGGCAATCGGCCACCCAGCACCTGGGGATACTGGAGGATGCCAACCTGGTCAGCACCGTCAGGCGCGGCCGCGAGAAGCTGCATTTCATCAATCCCGTGCCGTTGCACGAGGTCTATGAGCGCTGGGTGCGCAAATTCGAAATGCAGCGGCTCACCCTGCTGCACGATCTCAAGCAGGAACTTGAAGGAGAGTAAGATGACAAGAGAGATGACCAGCTTTGTCTATGTGACCTATATCCGCTCGACGCCTGAAAAGGTGTTCGAGGCCATCACCCGGGCCGACATCGCGAAGCGCTACTGGGGCCACGAAAACGTCTCGGACTGGCAGCCCGGATCGAAATGGCAGCATGTCCGCGACAATGAAGAGCGGACCGTCGAACTCGTCGGCGAAGTCGTCGAGATCTCGCCGCCATCCCGTCTGGTGATCAGCTGGGCCAATGCGTCCGAGGCGAACGATCCGGACGCTCACAGCCGCGTGACCTTCGACATCGTCGAATATGACGACATGGTCCGCCTGACCGTCAGCCATGACGACCTTGTCGTCGGCAGCGGGATGGCCAAGGGCGTCAGCAGCGGATGGCCGCTCGTGCTCTCAAGCCTGAAATCCTACCTCGAGAACGGCACGTCGCTTGACGTCTTCGCCAGGCCGAAAGCGGCCTGACGCCGGGATTTCCGCCACCTGTGGCGCCTGCCAGGAGGAGACTGACATGAGCAAGCCCTACACCGGCGGCTGCGCCTGCGGCGCGGTCCGCTACCATACCGACAGCCAGCCTGTGTTTCAGAACCACTGCCAGTGCCGTGACTGCCAATTCAGAAGCGGCGCCGGGCATGGCTCCTATCTGACCTTTCCCGATCGCGGCGAAGTGACGATGTCGGGTGACGTGAGCAGCTGGCGGCTGAAGGGCGACAGCGGCGGCGAAAAGATCCAGTCCTTCTGCCCGACCTGCGGAACGACGGTGCATCTGACCTTTGCGGACATGCCGGACCTGATGGTCATCGCCGCCGGCAGCCTCGATGACCCCGGCCAGTTCGAGCCGCAGGTGATCACCTATGCAAGCCGCGGCCATGCATGGGACAGGATGGATCCCGCCCTGCAGGCCTTCGCGCAAATGCCCGGATAATTGGCCCAGATCCAAGGTGGATTCCCTGTTCCTTTCGCACGCGCGGGCCTGTAGGCAGGATTGTCATTGCGGCGCCCCCTGACAGGGCGCCGCTTCATCAAGGTCCGCTCGCCATGATCGATCTTGCCGCCTATGGCAGCCTGTTCCTTGCGGCCCTGCTGGCCGCCACGCTGATCCCGGCGCAGTCGGAAAGTGTGCTCACCGGGTTGATCCTGGCCGGCGGCCAGCCCGTCTGGGCGCTCGTCGCGGTCGCAAGCCTGGGCAATATCCTGGGCTCCGTCATCAACTGGCTGATCGGTCGCGGCGTCGAGCGGTTCCGCACCCGCCGGTGGTTTCCCGCAAGCGAGGCGCACCTGTCCCGTGCGCAACAAAGCTACCGGCGCTTCGGCTACTGGTCGCTGCTCCTCGCCTGGGTTCCGATCATCGGCGATCCGCTGACGCTGGTCGCGGGCATCATGCGCGAGCCGCTGTGGCGGTTTGTGCTCCTGGTCTCGATCGGCAAGATCGGCCGCTATGTCCTGCTGGCAGCAGGGGTTGGCGCGCTCTCGTAAAGCCTCTGGGGCAGGGCCGGAGAATCTGCCACACTCGCCTCACCCGATCTCTCTTGCCTTGCAGGTCGCCCATGCTCTCCGCCCTCACCCTTATCCTGACCTGCCAGCTCGCCGGCGAACTGATCACCCGCTTTCTGGGCCTGCCGGTTCCGGGTCCTGTCGCAGGCATGGTGATCCTGTTTGCGCTGCTCGCCCTCAAGGGCGCCGTGCCCGAGGATGTCGGCGCGGTGGCGGACGGGCTGCTGAGGAACCTGGCGCTGCTGTTCGTGCCCGCCGGCGTCGGAATCATGGCGCATCTGGGGCTCATCGGGCAGGACTGGCTGCCGATCTCGGTGGCGGTTGTCGGGTCGACGCTTGCCACCATCGCGGTGACCGGCCTGATCATGAGCCGGCTCGCGCGCCCTCAGGCCGGCGACCAGGGAGAGGCCGGCCATGACTGACATCACCCCCATGGCTGACATCTCGGACATCTGGGTCTATCTCAGCGCCAGTCCGCTGCTTTTTCTGACGCTGACGCTGGCAGCGTTCCAGGCCGGAACATGGCTCTACACCCGCTCCGGCCACAAGCCGTTTCTCAATCCCGTCCTCACGGCCGTGATCCTGATGGTCGGATTGCTGACGCTGAGCGGCACGACGTACGAGACCTATTTCGAAGGCGCGCAGTTCGTGCATTTCCTGTTGGGGCCCGCCACCGTGGCGCTGGCGATCCCGCTCTACCGGCAATTCGACCGGGTGCGGCGCTCTGCGCTGGCCTTGATCACCAGCCTCATCTGCGGCTCGCTGACAGCGATCGGCACAGCCACCGGCCTCGGCTGGCTGATGGGCGCCAGCCGCGAGACGCTGATCTCGCTCGCGCCCAAATCAGTGACCGCGCCGGTCGCCATGGGCATCACCGAGCAACTGGGCGGCCTGCCCTCGCTGACTGCCGTGATGGTGATCCTCACCGGCATCCTCGGCGCCGTCCTCGGCCCGCCGCTCCTCACCCTGATCGGCGTCAACGACGGACGCGCCCGCGGCCTCGCCATGGGCACGGCGAGCCACGGCATCGGCACCGCGCGCGCGCTGGAAACCAGCGAACTCGCCGGCGCGTTTTCTGGGTTGGCCATGGGTCTGAATGCGCTGGCCACCGCCATCCTGCTGCCGCTGCTGTGGCGGCTGTTTTTCTGAGAGGGAAGCGAATGGAACACAGTTTCTGGCATGATCGCTGGGAAACCGGCCGGATCGGGTTTCACGAGAGCAATCCCAATCCGCTGCTGGTGGCGCATTTTCCCGCCCTTTCCGTCCCGAAAGGTGGCCGCGTTTTCGTTCCTCTGTGCGGCAAGACGCTCGACATCGACTGGCTGCTCTACAATGGCCACCGTGTCGCCGGCGCGGAACTGAGCGAACGCGCGGTCCGGGACCTGTTCGAACGGCTCGGGGTGGAACCGGTCGTCACCGACCTGGGCGAACTCAGCCGCTACAGCGCCTCGGACATCGACATTTTCGTCGGCGATATCTTCGCGCTCACTCCGGAACTGCTCGGGTCCGTCGATGCGGTGTATGACCGCGCTGCCCTCGTGGCGCTGCCTGAAGCGATGCGACTGAGATACGCTGCGCATGTCGCAGGAATTACGGGATACGTGCCGCAATTGCTCGTCACCTTCGAGTATGACCAGATGCTTTTCAATGGCCCTCCATTTGCAATCGACAGTGTGGAGGTTCGCCGGAATTATGGCGCCGTGTACGAGCCCTTGTCGCTGGCGCGTGTGGATGTATCCGGCGGAATGAAAGGCGCTGCGGCCACCGAAAGTGTCTGGCTGCTCAAGCCGCATTGAAGTTCAAACACGTCTTGACGACCTCACGATCGTTGCCGGTTTACAGAGGGCAAAGCTGCGATCCGGGTGAGTTCACCCCGCGCTGCCAACCCCTTTCGGCCGGTTCACCTTCTCAAGCGCCGCCACCACCATCGGCTTGACGCCCTCGGTGCTCTGATCGGTGATCTCGAAAAGCTGCGCCCGCATTCTCGGATCCCAGAACTTGTTGATGTGGTCGGCCACGCCCTCGACCTGTTCGGCCTCCGGCTGAGATGCGAAGAAGGTGGCGATCTGGTTGACCTGGTAGCGCAATTTGTCAGGCGACATCGCTGGTCCGTCCTTGTGCAATCCGGTCTGGCCGGGTGAAAATCTCGAAATCCGCGCCGCGCGCGATGCCGACCAGCGTCAGCCCCGCCGCTTCCGCGGTCCTGACCGCCAGCGCGGTGGGCGCAGAGACCGCGATCAGCAGGCCGGTGCCGGCGATCACCGCCTTCTGCACCATGTCCACCGAAACCCGGCTGGTGATGACGATGGCGCCGTCGGCGGGTTTGAGGCCCGCGTGCGCCATGGCGCCGATCAGCTTGTCGAGCGCATTGTGCCGGCCGACATCCTCGCGCACGCAAGCCATGCCCTCGCCCGGCCTGTAGAACCCGGCGGCATGCACCGCGCCGGTTTCGGCGCGCAGCTTCTGGTGCATCGACAGCGTGCGCACCGCCTCGCGCACGTCATCAGTGCTGACGGCGAGTGTCACGTCCTGGCGACCGGGCAAGGCACGGAGCGCCTCCTCGATGGATTCGATGCCACACAGCCCGCAGCCCACCGGTCCCGCCATCTTGCGGCGCCGCGCGGAGAACGTCGACTGGACATCGTCATTGAGTTGCATCTGCACGTCAAAGCCCTGATCGGCCTCGACAATCTCGACGGAGACAATGTCATCGGCCGACCGAACGATGGCCTCCGACAGCGCAAATCCGACGCCGAAATCGTGCAAGTCAGCAGGCGTCGCCATCATCACGGCTTGCGTGGTGCCGCCAAAGGACAGCGCCACGGGGACTTCCTCGGGCAGCGCCCGGCTGCCGGGTGTCGCCACCCCTGCCCTGACTGCGATGCGCGAGGCCCTGGCCGTGCCTGATGGAGCGTCCGCCATCCGTGCTTTCCCTTTCCGCGCCTATTCGGCCGGCTCCAGCGCCGCTTCCGCAGCGATGCGGCGTGATTGTGTGGCCTGCGCCTCGTAGTCCTGCTGCCAGACCGTCGGGCCGTTGGATGGCGTCACCTGTACCGCGGTCACCTTGTATTCCGGGCAGTTCGTGGCCCAGTCGGTGAAATCGGTGGTGATCACATTGGCCTGGGTGCCGGGATGGTGGAAGGTGGTGTAGACCACGCCCGGCGCCACCCGCTCGGTGATCTTCGAGCGCAGCGCCGTCTCGCCCGAGCGGCTGGCGAGCTTGACCAGGTCGCCGTCGCGAATGCCGCGCTGCTCGGCGTCATGCGGATGGATCTCGAGCATGTCCTCGGCGTGCCAGGCGACGTTCTCGGTGCGCCGCGTCTGCGCGCCGACATTGTACTGGCTGAGAATCCGCCCGGTGGTTAGAAGCAGCGGGAAGCGCGGGCCCGAGCGCTCGTCGGTCGCCACATATTCGGTGCGGATGAACTTGCCCTTGCCGCGCACGAAGCCGTCGAGATGCATCACCGGCGTGCCCTCTGGATTGGCCTCGTTGCAGGGCCACTGCACCGAGCCCTTCTTGTCGAGCAGCGCATAGCTCACGCTGGCGAAGCTCGGCGTGGTGGCGGCAACCTCGTCCATGATCTCGGACGGGTGGCTGTAGTTCCAGTCGAGCCCCATCGCTTGGGCCAGCTTCAGCGTCACTTCCCAGTCGGCGAGCCCGTTCTTCGGGCTCATCACCTTGCGCACGCGGTTGATGCGCCGTTCGGCATTGGTAAACGTGCCGTCCTTCTCGAGAAAGGTCGAACCGGGCAGGAAGACATGGGCGTAGTTGGCGGTCTCGTTCAGGAACAGGTCGTGGACCACGACGCATTCCATCGCCGCCAGCCCGGCCTGGACGTGCCTGGTGTCGGGATCGGACTGCAAAATGTCCTCGCCCTGGATGTAGATGCCGCGGAACGTGCCCTCGACGGCGGCGTCGAGCATGTTGGGAATACGAAGACCCGGTTCCGGGTTCAGCTCCACGCCCCAGAGCTTTTCGAACACGTCGCGCACTTCGGTGCCCGAGATATGGCGGTAACCCGGCAGCTCGTGCGGGAAAGATCCCATGTCGCAGGCGCCCTGGACGTTGTTCTGGCCGCGGAGCGGGTTCACGCCGACGCCGGGACGGCCGATATTGCCGGTGACCATGGCGAGGTTCGCAATCGCCATCACCGTGGTCGAGCCCTGGCTGTGCTCTGTGACGCCAAGCCCGTAATAGATCGCGCCATTGCCGCCTCGCGCGAACAGCCGTGCCGCGCCGCGCAGTTCTTCCGACGGCACGCCGGTGAATTGCTCCGTAGCTTCCGGCGAATGCGCCGGTTCGGCGACGAAGCTCGCCCAGTCCTCGAATTCCGACCAGTCGCAGCGCTCGCGGATGAAGGCTTCGTCGAACAGGCCTTCGGTGACGATCACATGAGCGAGTGCCGTCAGCACGGCGACATTGGTGCCGGGCTTGAGCGGCAGATGATGGCTTGCCTCGACATGGGCGGAACGGACCAGATCGATGCGGCGCGGATCGATGACGATCAGTTTCGCCCCGGCCCTGAGACGTTTCTTCAGCCGTGAGGCGAACACGGGGTGGCCGTCGGTCGGGTTGGCGCCGATCAGGATGACCACGTCGGTGTGCTCGACGGAGTCGAAATCCTGGGTGCCGGCCGAGGTGCCGAAGGCCTTGCCGAGGCCGTAGCCGGTGGGCGAATGGCAGACGCGGGCGCAGGTATCGACATTGTTGTTGCCGAAGCCGGCGCGCACCAGCTTCTGCACCAGGAAGGTTTCCTCATTGGTGCAGCGCGAGGAAGTGATGCCGCCGATGGCGCCCTTGCCGAACTGGTATTGAATCCGCCGGAATTCCTTGGCGACATGGGCGAAGGCCTCGCCCCAGCTGACTTCGCGCCAGGGATCGGTGATCTTTTCGCGCACCATCGGGTTGAGAATGCGGTCCTTGTGGGTGGCGTAGCCCCAGGCGAAGCGGCCCTTGACGCAGGAATGGCCGCGATTGGCCTTGCCATCCTTCCACGGCACCATGCGCACCACTTCCTCGCCGCGCATTTCCGCCTTGAACGAACAGCCGACGCCGCAATAGGCGCAGGTCGTGACCACCGAATGCTCCGGCTGGCCGATCTCGATCACGGATTTCTCCGTGAGCGTCGCCGTCGGGCAGGCCTGCACGCAGGCGCCGCAGGAGACGCATTCGGAATTCATGAAGCTCTCATGCATGCCGGGCGACACGCGGCTTTCAAATCCCCTGCCCTCGATGGTGAGCGCAAAGGTGCCCTGCACTTCCTCGCAGGCGCGCACGCAGCGCGAACAGACGATGCATTTCGACGGATCGTAAGTGAAATAGGGGTTCGATTCATCCTTGGCCATGTAGCGCGGATTGGCCTCGCCGTTCTGCCGCGCCTTGACGTGGTTTTCACCGTCATAGCCGTAGCGCACATCACGCAGGCCGACGGCGCCGGCCATGTCCTGCAATTCGCAATCGCCATTGGCCGCGCAAGTGAGACAGTCGAGCGGATGGTCGGAGATATAGAGCTCCATCACGCCGCGGCGGATGTCCTTGAGCCGCCCCGTCTGGGTGTGGACCACCATGCCCTCAGTCACAGGCGTGGTGCAGGAGGCCGGCGTGCCGTTGCGGCCCTCGATCTCGACCAGGCAGAGCCGGCAGGAGCCGAAGGCGTCGACCATGTCGGTGGCACAGAGCTTTGGCACCTTGATCCCCGCTTCCATCGAGGCGCGCATCACCGACGTGCCCTCGGGCACGTCGATCGTGGTGCCGTCGATGACGAGGCGCACGGTCTTCTCGGCCTTCGAAGCCGGGGTGCCGTAGTCGATTTCCTGGATCAGGGGCATAAGTCTACTCCGCAGCCTGGGACATCGGAACCGGACGGAAGTCCTCCGGAAAATGGGTAAGCGCGCTCATCACCGGGTATGGCGTGAAGCCGCCCAGCGCGCAGAGCGAGCCGAACTTCATCGTGTTGCACAGGTCGGTGACGAGGGCCTTCTGCTTCTCGGGCTCGATCCCGGCGGCGATGCGGTCGATCACCTCGACGCCGCGGGTCGAGCCGATGCGGCAGGGCGTGCACTTGCCGCAGCTCTCGATGGCGCAGAATTCAAAGGCGAAGCGCGCCTGCTTGAGCATGTCGGCGGTGTCGTCGAAGACGACGATGCCGGCATGGCCGATCAGCCCGCCCTTGGCCGTGAACGCCTCGTAGTCGAACGGCGTGTCGAACATCTCGCGCGGGAAGTAGGCGCCGAGCGGTCCGCCGACCTGTACAGCCTTGACCGGCCGTCCGCTGGCCGTGCCGCCGCCGATGTCGTCGACCAAATCGCCCAATGTCATGCCGAAGGCCGCTTCGAACAACCCGCCATGCTTGACGTTGCCGGCGATCTGCACGGGAATCGTGCCGCGCGAGCGGCCCATGCCGAAATCGCGATAATGATCGGCGCCCTGGTCCATGATGATCGGCACCGAGGCGAGCGAAATGACGTTGTTGACCACCGTCGGGCGGCCGAGAAAGCCCTTGTGCGCCGGCAATGGCGGCTTGGCGCGGACCACGCCGCGGCGGCCCTCAAGGCTTTCCAGCAGCGCAGTCTCCTCGCCGCAGACATAGGCGCCCGCGCCTTCGCGGACTTCCATGTCGAATGCATGCCCGGATCCGAGAACAGACGGGCCGAGGATCTTGTTCTTGCGCGCGATCTCGATGGCGCGGGTGATCATCCGGATGGCGTGGGGATATTCCGAGCGGGTATAGAGATATCCTTTCGTGGCGCCAGTCGCGATCCCGGCGATCGCCATGCCCTCGATCAGCACGAAGGGATCGCCCTCCATGATCATGCGGTCGGCAAAGGTGCCCGAATCGCCCTCGTCCGCATTGCAGACGATGTATTTCTGAGCCCCTTCGGCCTCCAGCACCGTCTTCCACTTGATGCCGGTCGGAAAGCCGGCGCCGCCGCGGCCGCGCAGGCCCGACTCCGTCACCTGCTGGACAATCGCCTCGGGCGTCATCGCCACGGCGTTCGTCAAGCCGGCCAGTCCGCCATGGTTGCGATAGTCCTCGAGCGACAGCGGATCGGTGATGCCGCAGCGGGCGAAGGTAAGCCGGGTCTGACGTTTCAGATACGGAATGTCGGCGGTCGTGCCAAGACAGAGCGGATGATCGCCGCCCTCAAGCAGGCCTGCCGACAGCAGGCCGTCGACATCGGACGGCTTCACCGGACCATAGGCCACCCGGCCGCGTGCGGTCTCGACCTCGACCATCGGCTCCAGCCAGTACAGCCCGCGCGAACCGTTGCGCACGATCTCGACATCGAGATCCCGCGCGGCAATCGCTTCCGCCATGCGCATGGCAACCCTGTCGGCGCCCACCGCGAGCGCGCCGGAATCGCCTGGAATGTAGATCTTCACGCTCATGCCCGCACCACCTTCGCCAGATCCTGAACCGCATCCGCATCCAGCCGGCCGATGACCTCGCCGTCGACCATCGCCGCCGGCGCGCAGGCGCACAGTCCGAGACAATAGACAGGCTCTATCGTGACCGCGCCATCGCTGCTGGTTTCGTGCCAGTCGATCCCGAGAAGCCCCAGAAGCCGCTCGGCCAGGGCGTCGCCGCCCATGGACTGGCAGGCTTCGGCGCGGCACAGCTTGATCACATGGCGGCCGGCGGGAGTTTCGCGATAGTCATGATAGAAGCTGACCACGCCATGCACTTCCGCGCGCGACAGGTTGAGCCCGTGGGCGATCACTGGAAGCGAAGCCTGCGGCACATAGCCGAACTCGGCCTGGATATCGTGCAGAATCGGCAAGAGCGGCCCTTCGAGCGGCTTCAGCCGCCCGACGATCGCTTCGGTCCGGGACGCAATGTCCGCATCCATGTGGCGTGAATCCATGCGAAGCTCCTCCGGCGGCATGTCGTCCATTAGCATTGTCAGCCAACAAGCCCTTGAATCAAGGCAGCATATCCGTGGTGCAATAGAAAAACTCTATCGTTCCGACAGCACGCGGGCAAAGACCCGCGCCTCGTGCAAGAGTGCCGAGACGATCGGCGTGTGCGGTTCGCGAGGGGCAGCGATCATGCCCACGATATGGCTGGCATCCGGCTCGACGATGGGAATGGAGCGGATATCGCCGGCAAGGCCCAGCGTTTCGGCGAGATTCACCGGCATGATAGAGGCCCATTTGCCGGTGCGGATATGGGAAAACAGCACCACCATCGAATTGGACTCAAGCGTCGGCTTGGCGGTCGCGCCGGCTTCGGCCAGATGCTGGTCGATGATCCGCCGGTTCTGCATGTTGGGGGTGAGCAGGCACAGCGACAGCGTCGCCACCTCGGCCCAGGTCACCGCGTCCTGGTCGGCCATGGGCTGGCCGGCCGAGGTGATCAGCTGGTAGCGCTCGGCATAGAGCGGCACGGTGGCGACACGGCCGGTCGGTTCGTTCTCGAGATAGGTGATCCCGGTGTCGATCTCGAAATTCTCGAGCTTGGAAAGCACCTCGTAGCTGGTGCACGACGTGATCGACAGTGTCACCGCCGGATGTTTCTGCGCAAAGGCCGTGGTCAGGTCGGTGACCATCGAGGAGGCGGTGGGAATGACCGCGATACGGGCGCGGCCCGACAATCCCTTGCGCGCGGCCTTCATCTCCTCGCGCATGGTGCGGGCGTCGCCGACGATGCGACGGGCCCATTCCAGCACCCGCTGGCCTTCGGGCGTCAGGCCCTGGAAGCGCGAGCCGCGCTGCACCAGGACGACGCCGAGCTGTTCTTCCAGCTGCTTGAGCGAGGCCGAGAGCGTCGGCTGGGTGACGCCGCATTCCTCCGCGGCGCGGCCGAAATGCCGTTCGCGTGCGAGAACAATGAAGAATTCGAGCTTGTCGATCATGGATTTCAGGGTCGCATGACCGGCCCGCGTCACGCAAGCAGCGCAAGCGACGCCACGATGTCGGAATCGCGCCCTCGGCGCCAGCCGATCAGGCCGCGTCGCGGTCCCGGCGTTCCGTTCCTGGCGCCAGCGTCACCTCGAGGCCGTCAAGTTCCTCGCTCATCAAGAGCTGGCAGGAGAGCCGCGAAGTGTCGCGCACGTCAAAGGCCTGGTCGAGCATGTCCTCTTCCTCCGCCTCGATCGGATAGAGCTTGCCGGCCCAGTCCGGCGACACGTGGACATGGCAGGTGGCGCAGGCGCAGGCGCCGCCGCATTCGGCCTTGATGTCGAGGCCCCAGTCGCGAATGATCTCCATAACCCGGAAGCCTTCGAGCGCTTCGAGCGTGTGGCGGGTTCCGGACTGGTCCGTGACGTGGATCTGCATGGTCATAACTCCCGGGTCAGCCGGCGGCGATTGCCGTGCGGCGCCAGCTGTAGCTTTGCCCGGCCTCGGTCCGGTCGGCGGACGGCTGATAGTGCAGATCGATGCCCGGCAGCCGGTTCTCCGTGAGGCGCGCGATGGTCGGCGCATGGCTGACCTCGAAACTGTCAAACCCGGTCCTGAGCATCAGCGGCACCTGGTCGAGCAGCACCGTGCCCACTGCCCGCAGTTCGCCGCTGTAGCCCAGCCGCTGCCGCAGCAGTGCAGCCTGCGAAAACGCCCGTCCGTCGCTGAACGCCGGAAAGCTCAGCGCCACGATCGCCACCCGGTCCAGGATCGGCGCGAGCGCCAGCACATCGTCGGCAGGCTGCAGCACGACGCCGAAGGGCGCATTGTCCTGCGCGTGGTCGAGCGCGCCAGCGAGTGGAAGCAGCTTCGGCCCCTGCTCCGCGTCGCCCGCGATCCAGGGATCGTCATCGACAATTCCGTCTTTCGTCCAGATTACAGTCATGAAAGTCTCCGGGTCTTGGCTCAGGCTGCCTGGGCTTCGCTGCCATAGAGCGCCGCCTTGAACGGATCGGCGCCGATCCGGCGGTAGCAGGCGATGAAGGTCTCGGCCGCACCGGTCCGCTGGGCCAGATAGGTGTCGACAATGGTCTCGATCGCATCGGTGACCTGGTCTGGTTCGAAGCCGCGGCCGGTGATTTGGCCGATCGAGGCATTCTCGTCGCCCGATCCGCCGAGCGAAATCTGGTAGAGCTCGGCGCCCTTCTTCTCGACGCCCAGAATGCCGATATGGCCGACATGGTGGTGGCCGCAGGCATTGATGCAGCCCGAGATCTTGATCTTGAGATCGCCGATCTCGGCCTGCCGCGCCGGGTCGCCGAAACGGCTGGAGATCTCCTGCGCCACGGGAATCGAGCGGGCATTGGCCAGCGCGCAATAATCCAGCCCCGGGCAGGCGATGATGTCGGTGATCAGGCCGGCATTGGCCGTCGCCAGGCCTTCGGCCAGAAGCGCCCGGTAGAGCGGCTCGAGATCGGCCAAGGCCACATGCGGCAGAACCAGGTTCTGCTCGTGCGTCACGCGGATCTCGTCATGGCCGAATTCCTCAGCGAGCTTGGCGACCGCGTCCATCTGGTCGGCCGAGGCATCACCCGGAATGCCTCCGATGGGCTTCAAGGAAATCGTCACCATGCCGTAGTCGGGATGCCGGTGCGGCGCCACGTTGCGACCGACCCAGGACGCAAAATCGGGATCGGACTTCTTCCAGGCGGCAAGCTCGGCCCAGCCTTGGGCGCGGGCGGCAAGCTCCCTGGGGGCGAAATAGGCATTGATCGCGGCAATGTCGGCTTCGGGCAGCTTCAGTTCGCCGTCCTTGAGATGCGCCCACTCGGCCTCGATCTCGGCGCTCAATTTCTCGACGCCGGTCTCATGCACCAGGATCTTGATCCGCGCCTTGTACTTGTTGTCGCGGCGGCCGTGCAGATTGTAGACCCGCATGATCGCGGTCACATAGGACAGAAGATCGGCTTCCGGCAGGAAGTCCTTGACCTTTTTGGCGAGTATCGGCGTACGCCCCTGCCCGCCGCCGATCCAGACGGCAAAGCCGAGGCGGCCTTCCTCGTCTTTCTTCAGCTGCAGGCCGATGTCATGCACCTGGATCGCCGCGCGGTCGCGCTCCGATGCGGTCACTGCGATCTTGAACTTGCGCGGCAGGAACGAGAACTCAGGATGCACCGACGACCATTGCCTGAGAATCTCGGCATAGGGGCGCGGGTCGGCAACCTCGTCGGCGGCGGCGCCGGCGAAATGATCAGCCGTGACATTGCGGATGCAATTGCCCGAGGTCTGGATCGCGTGCATCTCGACTTCGGCCAGTTCCTCCAGGATCGCCGGCATGTCCTTGAGCGCCGGCCAGTTGTACTGGATGTTCTGCCGCGTGGTGAAATGGCCGTATCCGCGGTCATAGGTCCGGGCGATATGGGCGAGCTTGCGCATCTGCCGGCTGTTGAGCGTGCCATAGGGAACGGCGACGCGCAGCATGTAGGCATGCAGCTGCAGATAGACGCCGTTCATCAGCCGCAAGGGCTTGAACGCATCCTCGGAGATCTCGCCCGAAAGCCGCCGTTCGACCTGGTCGCGGAACTGGCTGACGCGCTGGGCCACGAAGGCGTGGTCGAATTCATCGTAACGATACATCACTGGTCCTTAAGCGGCTTGAGAGACCCGCGCGGGCGAGGCCGGCGCGTAATCGATGGTCGGCCCCTCGGCGCGGATACGCTCGCGCAGGCGGAACGGCCGCGGCCCGGCCGGCGTCTCCTCGACGTCGATGACATTGACGTCGACCACGCGGTTGTCGGCGAGCGCCTGCTTTCCGGCCGCCTCGATCGCCGTCACGGCGTCCTCATGGCGCGCGAGAAATGCGTCCTTGATCGACACCACCCATTGCCCATTGGCGCCGAGCCAGACGGAAACACCGTCGCTCAGGCGGTTTGCAGTGAGAACCTTGGTCTTGATCGGGGCGGTTTTCATGGGGGCCTCCTCAGGCAGCGTGGGTCCGGGTGGATCTGGTCTGGGTGACGGCGGCAGCACTGCGCTGTCCATCGCCAATTGGTATCGAATGGTCGAAACTGGCGCCGGCTACGGCATCGCCGATCACCACCATCACCGGACCCGAAAGCTCGGAGCGGTGCTCGAGCGCCGGCAGGTCGGCGAGCGTGCCGTGGAGCAGCCGGCGGTCAGCCCGCGAGGCGTTCTCGATGATCGCGACCGTCATGTCGGCGGGCAGTCCCGCCTCGATCAGCCGCGTGGCGACGCTGGCTGCCACCGTGCGGCCCATATAGACGCAGAGCGTGGCGCCGGAGACGGCAAGCCGCGCCCAGTCGGGAAGTGCTGCGCCGGTCAGGTCATGGCCGGTGGTGAACACCAGCGACGAGGCCACGCCGCGCAGCGTCAGCGGCAGCTCGAAATCGGCAGCCGCGGCCAGCGCCGAGGTGATGCCGGGCACGATCTCGAAGGAGACGCCCGCATCACGCAGCGCCGCCATTTCCTCGCCGGCGCGGCCGAACACCAGCGGATCGCCGGATTTGAGCCGGACCACGCGCCTGCCCTCGCGGCCGAGGCGCACCAGCAGCTCGTTGATCTCGCTCTGGCTCTTGGAATGGCAGCCCTTGCGCTTGCCGACTGAAATCCGCTCGGCATCGCGGCGGCCGAGCGCCACAACGGCATCGGGCACCAGCGCGTCATAGACAATCGCATCAGCTTCCATCATCGCCCGCTGGGCCCGGAGCGTCAGCAGATCCTCGGCGCCGGGCCCCGCACCGACCAGCCAGACATGGCCCGGCACCGACTCGCGTCCACGCAGCATGCGGGTGGCGGCGCGGCGGGCCAGCGAGATCTCGTTATGCGCGACATGGGTGGCGACATCGGCCTCGAAGAAGCGGCGCCAGAACACCCGCCGCGCCACGCCGCGCGGCAAGAGCCGGTCGACGGCGACCCGGTAATCCTGGGCGAGCCGGGCGAGCGTGCCAAGCGAGGGCGACAGCATCTGGTCGATGCGGGCACGGATCATCTGCGCCAGCACCGGTCCCGCGCCTTCGGTGCCGATGGCGATGGCGACAGGTGCGCGGTTGACCAGTGCCGGCGTCAGGAAATCGCAATACTCGGGCTGGTCGACGGCATTGGCCGGAATTCTTTTTGCGCGGGCGTCGGCGACGATCCGGCGGTCCAGCGCCGCATCGCCGGTGGCGGCGAAGACCAGCGTCGCGCCATCCATCTGCGCGGCCGCATAGGCTTCCGGCACGGGCTCGATGCGGAGACGCGAAAGACTGTCGATAAGTTCGGCTTCAGGCGCATCGGCATAGACCGAAATTGCGGCCGTCGTGTTGGCGACAAGCCGCGCCTTGGCTGCGGCTTCTGCGCCGTTTCCGAAAATCGCCACCTTGCGGGCGTCGATCCGCATGAAGGCGGGAAATGTGGTCAGCTGCGCAATTTGCGTAGACATCTGGATCCAACTCCTGAGTTGGCGTCATTTTCAGGAGAATGGCGAAACAAATGAAGGAACAAAGATGTGCCAAACCGGGCGCACGGATATTCTTTTACCCCGGAAAGCCGGTTATGGAGAAAGCGTGACCGCGACGCCCGATGCGCATGCGGTGGGGCTGCAAGGGAGCGGAACGCCAATGGAGATCACCGAAAACGCGGATCTGGTCGGACGGCTGCTCGACGTGATGGAGCATGACATCCTGCCCTTGACCGACAGGGGCGTGGCGCAAGGCAACAAGGTGTTCGGCGCAGCGCTCCTGCGCAAGTCGGATCTCACGCTGGTAATGGCTCAAACCAACAACGAGACCGAGAACCCGCTGTGGCACGGCGAAGTCCACCTTCTCAAGTGCTTCTACGATAGTCCGGTCTCCAAGACTGAATCGACCAGGGACATGATCTTCCTGTCGACCCATGAGCCCTGCACCATGTGCATGTCGGCAATCGCCTGGGCCGGCTTCGACAATTTTTTCTACTTCTTCAGCCACGAGGATTCGTGCGACAGTTTTTCGATTCCGCACGATCTCAAGATGCTCAAGGAAGTCTTCGGGCTGGAGCCGGGCGGCTACAACCACGACAACGCCTTCTGGCGCGGCCGCGGCCTCTTCGACATCATGGCGGGCCTTCCCGACGACCAGGCCCAGCCGTTGCTCGACCAGGCCAACCGCATCCGCGCCCGCTACGCGGCGCTCTCCGAGAGCTACCAGCAGGGCAAGGACGCCAACGCCATCCCGCTCGCCTGAACACCGCCAGCATCCGCAAGGAGGAGCGAGACCATGACCCGCACACTTTCCGGCTCTTGCCTGTGCAGCGCCGTCACGTTTGAAGTCACAGGAAAGATCGACGGCTTCTTTCTGTGCCATTGCGCCCGCTGCCAGAAGGACACCGGCAGCGCGCACGCGTCCAATCTGTTCGCCGCCGACGCGACCCTCATTTGGCTCACCGGCGGCAATCAGGTCCGCACCTTTCGGCTCCCGGACACCCGGCACGCAAAAAGCTTCTGCAGCGCCTGCGGCTCGGCGCTTCCGACTGTCGAGGCAGACAGCGTGACGATCCCGGCGGGCAGCCTTGACGACATTTTGGCGATCCGGCCCGATGCGCATATCTTCGGCGCGAGCCGCGCCGCATGGGATTCTGATCTGGAAGAAATAGGCGTATACGATGGGCTTCCCGGCGTACCGTCAGGCGACTGAGCTGTGGACAAGGCGCGCGCGCCCTGCGGATCTCTCGCTGCCGCTGCGTAACTCGGCTAGTCTCATCCGATGAAACCATCACGCGACATTTCCGGCCTCATCGAGATCATGGCGGCGCTCCGGCACCCCGAAACCGGCTGTCCCTGGGACATCAAGCAGGATTTCGCGTCGATAAAGCCCTACACGATCGAGGAGGCCTATGAGGTCGCCGACGCCATCGAGCGCAATGATCCCGAGGATCTCTGCGACGAACTGGGCGATCTGCTGCTGCAGGTGGTGTTTCACGCGCAGATGGCCAAAGAGCAGGATCTGTTCTCGTTCGAAGACGTGGTCGAGGCGATTACTGCCAAGATGATCCGCCGCCATCCGCATGTGTTCGAGCGCTCGGACGCCGACACGCCCGACAAGGTCAAGGCGCAGTGGGCCGAGATCAAGGCCGGGGAAAAGGCGGAGCGGCGGGCACGCCGCGCCCGGCGCGGCCTGCCGGAAGCCGAAACACCGGGGCAACTGACCGAGGTGCCGCGCGCCCTGCCCGCGCTGATGGAGGCGCTCAAGCTGCAGGAAGCGGCTTCCCGCGTCGGCTTCGACTGGGGCGCGGCCGGCCCGGTGCTGGACAAGATCGAGGAGGAGATCGCCGAATTGCGCGCGGAGATCGCCAGCGGCGAGACCGACAAGGCGGCCCAGGAACTGGGCGACGTCATCTTCGCCGTCGCCAATCTCGCCCGGCACCTGAAGACCGATCCCGAAAACGCGCTGCGCTCAACAAACACCAAGTTCCGCAATCGCTTTGCTGCCGTTGAGGCTGGGTTGGCGAAACAAGGCATAAAGCCGGAAGACGCTTCGCTCGACGAGATGGAAGCGCTGTGGCAGGCAGCGAAGCGGATGCCGCCGCAGGACTGACCCAATTCCCCGCTTTCCGTGCTGCCGTCACCAGGCGAGCGGATCAGGTCCGATGATGTGCGGATGCAGCCATATCAGCGCGGCCAGCAGTGCAAGGCCTGCGGTGAGACGGGCGAATGTCGTGGCATTCGGACCAAAACTTCGGCCCTTTCCTGCAGCGCGCGCCAGTTTCTCCCAGGCTTCATTGCCCATCTCGCGCCTTCGCCGCCCGTCGATCAACCCCATGCCGAGGAGCGCGAACAGGGCAAATCCGCCGAACAGCACCACATGGGCCAGATCGCCATTGGGCGCGAGGTGGCCGGCCGCCCACAAGGTTAGCACCGCGAGAAACGGATGTCGGATCAAGCCTATGATGCCCGGTCGCGCCGGGTCGAAGATCGCGTTGCGCCAGCCGCCGAACGAGAACGGATTGGGCTGGAACGCGGCAAGCGCCACGATCAGGCAGGCCACCGCCATTGTCACAAGCGTCACATGGTTCTGCCACGCGGCCCGCGGCCACAGTTCGACATGGGGCGCACGGCCCGCGGCCACGATCAGCCAGACCAGCACGGCAATGGAAAGCAGCGAATAGGCGAGCGAGAATCCGACCCTGCCCAATCGTGCGGTCACGAACGGCCGGACCGGCGGCCGGATCGGGATCGCGTGCGAGACGAGGAACACGCCATAGGCGGCGACGAATTCCCCCCATCCGCTCACCGCGCCGCCACCTTGCCGCCGCCTGGCGCCTTCCTGGCCAGTTTCGGCCGCGCCAGCACCGGAAAAAAGACCACCGCAAACCCGCCAAAGGCAAGGATCCAGGCGCCGGCGGCAAGATGCAGCAGCCAGTCCTCTCCGGGCCACAGGCCCGAGATGAAACGGGCCGCGACCGAAACGATCAGCGCGACATAGAGCGCCGTGATGGCAGGCGTCGCCTTGATCGGTCGTCCGGCATGGCCGAGGCTCGCCCGGGTCATCACCGCGAGCGTCATCAACCCGATGCCGCCTGCCATCCAGACATGCTGCGCTGCCGCGCCGGAGAATGGCAGGACGGCGGCCCCGGCGATGGCGAAAAACCCCAAGGGGACGAAGGCATAGGCCACATGCAGCACCCAGACCAGCGGCTCGGCGGCGGTCTGCCTGCCCTGCCAGCCGGCCAGACGCCAGGCCTGGCCTAGCCCGGCGATGCCGCACAGCGCCGCAGTCCCCGCGTGTTCGGGTGCTGCCACCCATGCCGCCAGCGCAAGAGCTGTCGTCAGCAGAATGATCTTGTCGGTGCGTCCGGGAACCGCCGGCAGGCGTGTTGCCTTCTGCTGCACAAACCAGTTGCGCGTGAAAGACGGCACGATGCGGCCGCCGATCAGCGAAATCAGCATGATGGCGGCCAAAAGCCCGAGCCGCAGTTCCGCGCCATGGGCGGGCAGTCCGTTGTCGAGCGCCTGGATGTGAAAACCGGCATCGGCCAGCATCCAGATCGCAAGCAGCGACAGCACCGGCAGGTTGCGCCAGTTGCGACCGGAAATGATCTCGCGCAGCAGGAATCCTGCGAGCGCTACTGGCAGGGCGAGATCGAGCGCCATCGCGGCATATGGCGGCAGCGCAGCCGAGACCGCCACGGCGATCCGGCCTGTCAGCCACAGCGCAACAAGTCCCGCGAGCGGCCATCCGGTCACCGGCAGGCCCCCGGTCCAATTCGGCACGGCGGTGAGCAGGAAGCCGGCCAGCACCGCCCCGAGATAGCCGAAAAGCAGTTCATGCGCATGCCATGCCACTGGATCGAAAGCCGTCAGCAGCGGTGAGTGGCCCGAAAGCATCATCACCCAGACGATCATGGCCAGCGCCGCCCAGGCCGCGCCCAGCAGGAAGAAGGGCCGGAAGCCGAAACTCAGGATCGCCGGCCCCTGCCATGCCCGCATTCGTTCCGCCGTGGTGGCCATTCTTGTGTCTCCTGTGATCGCGTCGCGGGCATCGGGACCCCGCGCCCGATGCCGCCGCACACGGATCGCGGCCCGATGCCCGCATGGATCCTGACTACGCCCATATACTGGTATTGTAAATACCTATATATGACGGAAGATTTCAATCCAGCCTGATGCATGTCGCGCAAACACACGGTCGGGTGTGGCAAAGACCCCATAGCCGCAGCCAGGACAGCGCCGTGCTTGTGAGCCCGTTTCGGAACAGAAACCGGATGTCTTGGGAAAATTTGGGATGGCGTGAAAGCACCGCCGACCGTGCCGCGCATAAGTCGCAACGGCAAGGGACGGGGCCAACCCCGGTCAACGATGCATGGAAAGTGCCGAGCCTCTGAATCTCCCGGCGGACGTCAATCGTCGAAATCCATATCCGGCTTGGGCCCAAGGCCGAGCTGCCGGTCGAGGTCGAGGCTGTCGGAGGCGGTGAATTCGGCGGTGATCTCCACCGAGCCGTCCTCGTGATCAGTACGGTCCTTGACCCTGCCCCGGTCATAGATCCAGGACATGATGGTCAGGTGCTGCGCGTCCAGCAGCACGGTCCGGGTGGTCAGCTCGCCCGAGATCCGCGCCTCGATGGCCGCCAGCAGCGTATCGACGCCCTCCCCGGTCACGGCCGACACCACGATGGCATCTCCGGTGGCGGCGCGCGCGCGCAACGCTTCGGCGGACTCCGGCTCGAGCAAGTCGACCTTGTTCCAGACTTCGAGCATCTTGCGCGGCTGGTCCTCGCCCACGCCAAGGCTCTTGAGGATCGCCTCGACATCGGCGGCCTGCGCATTGCGGTCGGGATCGGACATGTCGCGCACATGCAGGATCAGATCGGCCTCCAGCACCTCTTCGAGCGTCGCCCGGAAGGCTGCGACCAAATGTGTCGGCAGATTGGAGATGAAACCCACAGTGTCCGACAGGATCACCATCGCCCCATGCGGCAGCTTCATGCGCCTGAGCGTCGGGTCGAGCGTCGCAAACAGCATGTCCTCGGCCAGAACCTCTGCGCCGGTGACCCGGTTGAACAATGTCGACTTGCCGGCATTGGTGTAGCCGACAAGGGCCACGATCGGGTGCGGCACCTTCTTGCGCTTGGCGCGGTGCAATTGCCGGGTGCGGCGCACCTGGTCGAGCTCGCGCTCGAGCTTGATGATGCGCTCCTGCAGCAGCCGCCGGTCGGCCTCGATCTGGGTTTCGCCGGGGCCGCCCATGAAGCCGCCGCCGCCGCGCTGGCGTTCAAGGTGGGTCCAGCTTCTGACCAGCCGGCCCTTCTGGTAATTGAGATGCGCAAGCTCGACCTGCAGCACGCCTTCCTTGGTGGAGGCCCGGCGGCCGAAGATTTCGAGAATCAGCCCGGTGCGGTCGATCACCTTGACCTTCCATTCCGTCTCCAGATTGCGCTGCTGCACCGGCGTGAGCGGATGGTCGACGATGACCAGTTGCGATCCCGTGCTGTCGATCAACTCCTTGATCTCGAGCATCTTGCCCTTGCCGAACAGCGTCGACGGCCTCGGATCGGAGATCGGCACGATCAGGGACTGGGCAACCTGCAGATCGATGGCGCCGGCGAGACCGATGGCCTCGCCCATGCGATGCTCATCGGAGCGCTTGGCCACATTGCCGCCGTCAGGCCCGCTGCCCGGCGCGGGATTGCGGGTGCGCAGGGCGGGTATGAGCACAATGGCGCGCGTGACGCCGGACTTGCTGTCCGCGTCGATGAAGTTTCCGGTCGTGTCGACAGTTTCGATGTGAGTCTTCCCTTAGGCGCCGTTGCCGGCATCCTCGTTCTCGAACATCTGGACTGGCTGGCTCGGCATGATTGTGGATATCGCATGCTTGTAGACAAGCTGCGAATGACCGTCTCGCCTCAACAGGACGCAGAAATTGTCAAAAGACGTGACCACGCCGGTCAGCTTCACTCCATTGATCAAAAAGATCGTCAAGGAGATCTTCTGCTTGCGAACTGTGTTGAGAAAAAGATCCTGTAAGTTCTGTGAACGCTCCGCCATTGCGCCTATTCATCCGTCTTTTTCTTGCCTGCGCAACCGCAGGTCGTTACTGCACTCGTCCAGATCTTGACGGAAATCGCCACTTTCCACAAAGAGGCGCAGGCCCGATGGCCTTCCGTAACGTCAAGCCCCCAACAATTTAGTTCGCTCTGACAGACAGATTTTGCTTGGTTGCCGCTGACAGAAATTTGTTCGCTCGAACGTGCGACAGAAGATCATTGTTACGAGCATTTGTAAACACTTGATTTTCCGGCGCGGGCCGTCCTCCGCTGCTGCTTTTGGCTAACGGTTCATCCAGTAGCGGACGTTCAGAACGGCAAAAACCACCATGACTTCAAGGCGCCCCAGCGTCATTACAACGATTGCCGCGAGCTTGGCGGACATTGGCATGGCCGCAAATTGCGGCCAGGCCTCGTTTGCCGGTTCAGTTGCATAGGCGAGCGGGATCATGGCATCATACACCGGTCCGGCATTGGCAAAAAACGCCACCGCCATGGTGATTCCGCCATCGAAATGGGTGGCGCTCAGCGTGAATGCCAGGGCGGCAAAGGCAATCACCAGCATGGACAGGGCGAAATAGGTCCAGATCGCCCGCATGCTCTCCTCGTCGATGTTGTGCCGCCCGAACCGCAGGTTGGTCACGCTGCTGGGATAGATCAGGCGGTTGAGTTCCCGGCCCGAATGAACCCACATCGCCACGATCCGGTAGAACTTGACCCCGCCCGTCGTCGAATAGATCCCGCCGCCGACGAGAACGATCACCAGCACAACGATATCGGGCGAGAGCGCGATCACGCCCGGCCGACTTTCGATGCCGCTTGTGGCAATCAGCGATGTTGCGGTCAGCAGGCTTTCCGCCAGAATCGGCCCGAGATCGGCGCCCCCCGAGACCGCAAAGATGCGGGCGGCGAACAGCAGGGCCACGGCGAGGATGGCAATGGCGATGAGCCCGGTCTCCGGGTTGACGGTCAGAAAATGCCTGGGCGAGCGGATCATCCGCCGCCGCCAGAACACGCTGACGGTCCCGAGCGCCAGTCCGCCGGCCATGACCAGCTGCGCCAGCGGCCCGGCGTGATCCTCGAGCGCACCGTCGAAGGGGAGAAATCCGCCGGTGGCGATGGTCACCAGCGCCAGCATGGCCGCAAAGGGCCCATCGACGCCGGTGAGCATCAGCCCGACGAAAACGAGGAATGTCATCAGCACATATTGCCCCAGCACCTCGCGGAACTCGCCGAGATCCACGGTCATGTCGCTGGGGTGGCCCGTGATGATGCGGCGGTCGCCCGCGGGAAGACCGCCAAAGCCCCCCGGAGCCAGCACATGGATGATCGACACGAGCGTGATGAAGCCGCCGTACCATTCCATCGACGCGCGCCAGAACAGGATCGCCTGCGGCGCGGTTTCCCTTGTCAGCACGGAGGAACCGGAGGTGGTAAGCGCCGAGACCGCCTCGAACCAGGCGTCGATCCAGCTTAGCCCCGCCAGCGTCTTGAAGGAGATGGCCGCAAACACCGGAAGCACGACCCAGACCGCGACCAGCGCCAGATAGCCGGAGGCCCGCCCCAGCCTGCGCTGAAATCCGGAAACGGCCGCCAGCACCATGAGTGCTGCAAACACGCCGAGCGAGCCCACCAGCAGCATGGACATCGCCAGGTCCCGCATGCCATCGGCGATGGCGAACAGGACCGCCGGCACGATCAGCGCACAAAGCCCCGCCACCGCGACTGCCAGGACGTGCAGGAGTCCGAGCATGGACTCAGAAGAACTCTAGGCTGACGCGGAACATCTGCTCCACATGGCGCACCGAATCCAGATCCGCGAACATTACGACCCGGTCCTTGGCCTTGATCTTGAGCGAACCATCTGGCCGCAGCACCTGCTTGTTGCGGTAGATGGCGCCGATCCGGACGCCATCGGGCAGATCGAGGTCGCGCAACGGCTTGCCCACCAGTGGCGAGGTCTCCAGCGCTTCCGCCTCGATGACCTCCGCGGCCCCCTTCTGCACAGAGTAGACCGCACGGATGCGGCCCCGCCGGACATGCTGGAGAATGCGCGAGATCGTCACCGCGCGCGGGTTGATATGGGCATCGATCCCCATCGTCTTGGTGATGGTCTGGTAGGAAGGATTGTTGATCAGAGCGAGATTGGCCTTGCAGCCCAGCCGCTTGGCCATAACCGAGGAGAGGATGTTGACCTGGTCGTCATTCGTCAGCGCCACCATCAGGTCGGCATTCTGGATGTCGGCCTCCACCAGGATGCCCTGGTCGAGCGAGGATCCGTTGAGCACGACGGTGCGCGACAGCGAATCCGCGATCGACACGGCGCGGCCACGGTCGGCCTCGATGATCTTCACCCGGGTCTTGGGCTGCCGCTCCTCGATCGCCGCAGCGACGTAATAGCCGATATTGCCGCCGCCGGCGATGACGATGCGCCCGGCCTCCTGCTCTTCATGGCCGAACAGGCCCAGGGTGCGGCGCACATGGTCGCGGTCGCACACGACATAGGCCAGGTCCCCGGTTTCGAGCTGGTCGCTTGAGTGCGGCACGAACAGCTTGTCGTTGCGCCAGACGCCGACGACGGTCGCCAGCAGATCGGGAAACAGTTCGGAGAGTTGCACCAGCGGCGTGTTGACCACCGGGCAGTCCTCGAGACATTCGATGGCGACCATGACCACCTTGTCATCGGCAAAGCGGACGGCGTCGGTGGCGCCGGGCAGCGCGATGCGTCGCAGCACCATCTGGCCGACCTCGACTTCCGGCGAGATGATGACGTCGATGGGCATGTGATCGCGGGAGAACAGATCCGCATAATGCGATTTGAGGTAGGACTGCGCCCGGATGCGGGCGATCTTGGTCGGCACGTTGAACAGCGAGTGCGCCACCTGGCAGGCGACCATGTTGATCTCGTCATGCAGCGTCACCGCAATGATCATGTCCGCCTGGTCGGCGCCCGCCTGCGCCAACACATCGGGATGGGCGCCGTGGCCGACATAGCTGCGCACATCCAGCGTGTCGCGGATTGCCTGCACCAGCGTCGGCGACGTGTCGATCACCGACACATCGTTGTCCTCGGCGGCCAGACGCTCGGCGATGCCGTATCCAACGCGTCCCGCACCGCAAATGATGACCTTCATCGCCGTCCCCTTGCCTGCTCTTTCAGCAGGTATCGAAATGCCGCGGCCGCGACCGCTTCGCGCTGCTTATACGCCAAGAGATTTCAATTTGCGATGCAGGGCTGACCGCTCCATGCCGACAAATTCGGCCGTTCTGGAAATATTGCCGCCGAACCGGTTGATCTGCGCGATCAGGTAATCGCGCTCGAACAGCTCGCGCGCTTCCCTGAGCGGCAGCGTCATGATGTGGTTCGAGCCCGCTGCCGATGTCTTGGGCAGCATGTCGGACACATCATCTGGCAGCATGTCCGCGGTGATCATCGTGTCCGGACCGTCCGAGCGCGCCAGGATCATCAGCCGTTCCATGTAGTTGCGGAGCTGTCTTATGTTGCCCGGCCAGGTGTGGGCCTGGATCACGGCCAGCGCATCATCCCCGATGCGGCGGTTTCTTATGCCGGCCTGCTCGGAGACCTGCCGCATGAAGGTATCGACCAGGAAAGGGATGTCCTCGCGCCGTTCGGATAGCGAAGGCACCTTGATCGGGACCACGGCCAGCCGGTGATAGAGATCCTCGCGGAATTCCCCCGCGGCGATCAGTTCCTCGAGATTGCGGGCGGTCGACGAGATGATCCGCACATCGACCTTGACGCGCTTGGTGCCGCCGACGCGCTCGAACTGCTGATCGACCAGCACCCGCAGGATCTTGTTCTGGGTGCCGCGCGGCATGTCGGCCACTTCATCGAGATAGAGAATGCCGCCATGGGCCTCCTCGAGCGCCCCGACCTTGCGTTCATGGCTGGCGGCACTTTCGGTGCCGAACAGCGCAACCTCCATGCGTTCGGGCGTGATCGCGGCGGCATTGAGCACGACAAAGGGTCCGCCGGACCGGGAGGATTTGCGATGTATCAGCCGCGCCACCAGCTCCTTGCCGGTGCCCGACGGCCCCAGAATCATCACCCGGCTGTTGGTCGGCGCGATCTTGTCGATGCTCTGCTTGAGCTGCGAGACCGCAATCGATGTGCCGATCAGTTCCACCGGATCGCCGGACCGCTTCTTGAGTTCGGTGACCTCGCGCTTGAGCTTCGAGGTTTCGATCGCCCGCGAGGCCACCAGCACCAGCCGGTCCGCCTTGAACGGCTTCTCGATGAAATCATAGGCGCCACGCTTGATCGCCGAGACCGCGGTCTCGATATTGCCATGCCCCGAGATCATCACCACCGGAAGATCGGGATATCTCGACTTGATCTCGTCGAGCAGGGCCAGGCCGTCGAGCCGGCTTCCCTGCAGCCAGATGTCGAGAAAGATCAGCCGCGGCACCCGGTCGGAAATCGCCGCCAGCGCCGAATCGCTGTCGGCCGCCATCCGGGTTTCATGGCCCTCGTCATCCAGAATGCCCGATACGATTTCGCGAATATCGGCCTCGTCATCAACGACCAGAATGTCAGACGCCATCTGCCGGTTCCTTTGCTTCTTCTTCATCTCCGGCGTGCGTGGACGCTGCCACCGGTAGGCGCACGGTGATCATCGCGCCCTTGCCTCCATCAACCTCCGCCGGCGCATCGCCCAACTGGATCGTGCCGCCGTGGTCATCTATGATCTTCTTGACGATGGCGAGACCAAGGCCCGTGCCCTTGTCGCGCATCGTCATGTAGGGTTCGAGCAGCCGGTGCCGGTTTTCACCGGGCAGGCCGCGGCCATTGTCGATGATATCGATGATGTATTCGCGGCCATCGGCGGAACGTTCTGCATGCACGATGATGGTCTTGCCCGTGCGTTCCTCGTCAGCCGCAACGGCGTCAATGGCTTCCGTCGCGTTCTTGATCAGGTTTCCAAAGGCCTGTCCCAGCATCCGCGGGTCAAATTCACCCTCGAGCGGCTCTTCGGGAATTTCTCTCTTGAATTCAATATCACTGCGGCTGACTTCGCGCAAAAAGACGGCGTCCTTGAGGATGTCGCGAAGGTCGGTCCGCGCCTTCGAGGGCTTCGGCATGCGGGCAAACGAGGAGAATTCATCGACCATCCGGCCGATGTCCTCGACCTGGCGGACAATCGTGTCGGTGCATTGATCGAACACCGCGCGGTCGTCATCGGGGATCTGCTTGCCGTAGCGCCGGCGGATGCGCTCGGCCGAAAGCTGGATCGGGGTGAGCGGATTCTTGATTTCGTGGGCGATGCGGCGGGCGACATCCGCCCAGGCGGTCGAGCGCTGGGCGATCACCAGGTCGGTGATGTCATCGAGCGTGACGACGAAGGACTCGAGCTGGTCGTGGGTTTCCTCCCGCGTGACCTTGACGTTGAGCGTGCGTTCCTTGCCGCCGCGGTTCAGGGTGATCTGGGCCCGCGCATCGGCGCGCGGCCGCATCGCCGCCTCGGCCATCACGGTCTCGAATTCCGGCGCTATCTCCGAGAACGGACGGCCGATCACGTCGGCGCCGCTGTGGCTGAGGATTTCCCGGGCCGAGCGGTTGGCGATGGTCACCGCGCCATGATGGTCCACGCCGACGACGCCGGCGGAAACCCCCAACAGCACGGCCTCGGTGAAGCGCCGGCGGTCGTCGATCTGGTCCTTGGCCGAGAGGATCTGGTCCCGCTGGGTGCGGATCTGTACGATCATGTTGTTGAAGGTCTGAGCCAGCGAGCCGACATCGCCATCCGACGCATGCACCGGCACGGCGACGTCGAGATTGCCGCTTGCCACATCGTCGGACGCGCCGATCAGCACCCGGATCGGCCGGACAAGGCGGTCGGCCACGGCAATCGCGGTCCAGATCGCCGAGAGCAGCACGACTAGGGCAAAGCCGAGATAGAGGATTCCGAAGGCCAGTTGCAGCGATGCCCGGCCCTGCTCCAGCGTCTGGTATTCCTCGGTGGCGTCCTCCATCAGCCGCATTGAGCGCATGACTTCGGGATCCACCACCCGAACCGTGTAGAGCAGCGTCCCGGAAATCTGCTGAAGCGGAATCAGCGCGCCGACAAGGTTGGTCACCCCGGGCGGGATCAGCGTCGGCTGGCCTTTGACCGCATCGTCGAGCGCCTGTTGCGGCACCGCCGGCAACGGCCGTTCGGTCTGGATGTCGGCCTGCAGGATGACGCTGCCGTCCTCGCGCACCAGAAACGCGCCCAGCAGCCCGCGTCCGATCGCCTGCCGTGTCATGAACTGCTCGAAGCCGATGCGGTCGAGCGTGTAGAGCGAACGCGCATTGTCGAGATCATTGGCCATCGACAGCGTCTGGCCCTGCAGAAAGCGTGCATTTTCCAGAACATAGGCTTGCGCCACGGAAAGCGACGAATTGACGATGGACTTGGTTCTGATCGAGAACCACCGGTCCAGGCCGACATCGAGCGTGATCGACGCAACGATGGCGATCAGAATCGCGGGAAGGATGGCGACGATGGAGAACAGCCCGACGATGCGAATGTGGAGCCGCGCCGCCGCCTTGCCGCGCCGCCGCGCCTTGAGCAGGGTGCGGATTTCCAGCAGCACCAGCGTGACCAGCCCGATCACGAAGATCAGGTTGATCACCACTGCCGCGAGCACCACCTGGTCGACCGGTTCGATCGGCGTCAGGCCGAGCAGGATCGAGAAGGAAATGAGCGCGCTTACAAAAGCAGTGACAACCAGGGCAATGCCTGGAAGCGTGAACAGGTTTCGCCGTTGCCGGGCTTCCTCTCCGGCATCCGCCGGTTCAGTCAAAGCCGGATCCGCTTCCGCCTGTCCCGGAGCCGTGTCGATCACCATATGAGTCTTGCTGCTCCAGTTTCGCCCGGATGGCTTCGTTGCGAACAAGCAACACAATGTGGCGAAAATGCAACTTTCACCCGAAGCCTGTCAAGCGCAGCGGCGCCGATTGGCTGGGTCAGGCAAGGCGTGGGGAACGGTAGACGGTGACCCCAAGCTCGCGGATTTTCTTGCGCAAGGTGTTGCGGTTGAGGCCCAGAAGGTCGGCGGCCTTGATCTGGTTGCCCCGAGTCGCCGTCAGCGCCGCGAGGATCAGCGGGTACTCCACCTCCTCGAGCACCCTCTGGTACAGTCCGGAGGGCGGCAGGTCATCGCCGAAGCCGGCGAAATAGCGCCGCATGTTTTCCTCCACCGACTGGGCGATGGTCGTCGGCCCGATCGACGAGGACCCCTGCGGCGACGCCGGTTCGGGTGATTCGATCCGGAGCTCGTTGTCGATGATCTCGCGGGTGATGACGTCCTGCGGATAAAGCGCCATCACCCGGCGCACCACATTCTCGAGTTCGCGCACATTGCCCGGCCAGGCATAGGCCTTGAGCAGGTCGAGCGCCTCGCCGTCAAAGCGCTTGGCGTCGAGCCCCTCGCCCACCGCCTGGCGCACGAAGTGGCGCACCAGGTCTGGCACGTCCTCTGCCCGGTCCCTGAGCGACGGCAGCCTGAGCGGCACCACGTTTAGCCGGTAGAACAGATCCTCGCGGAACAGGCCCTGGTTGATCAGGATCTTGAGATCCTTGTTGGTGGCGGCGACAATCCGGACATCGGTCTTGATCGGTGTGCGGCCGCCCACGGTGGTGTATTCGCCCTGCTGCAGAACCCTCAACAGCCGCGTCTGTGCGTCCATCGGCATGTCACCGATCTCGTCGAGAAACAGCGTCCCGCCCTCGGCCTGCTCGAAACGTCCGGTGGATTTGTTCTGCGCACCGGTGAACGCGCCTTTTTCATGGCCGAACAGTTCCGATTCGATCAGGTCGCGCGGAATCGCGGCCATGTTGATGGCGACGAACGGGCCGTTGCGGCGCTTGCCATAGTCGTGCAGCGCGCGCGCCACCAGTTCCTTGCCGGTACCCGATTCGCCGGTGATCATCAGGGTCAGGTCGGTCTGCATCAGACGGGCGAGCACCCGGTAGATCTCCTGCATGGCGGTCGATCGCCCGACCAGCGGCATGCCTTCGCTCGCCTCCTCGGGCTGGGCTGCAAGCTTGCGCGGCTCCGAAAGGGCCCTGCCGATGATGTTGATCATCTCGGTGAGATCGAAGGGTTTGGGGAGATAGTCATAGGCGCCGCCCTCCGACGCCTTGATCGCGGTCATGAAGGTGTTCTGAGCACTCATCACCAGCACCGGCAGGTCGGGCCGCGCCCGGCGGATCCGGGGCAGCATGTCGAAGGCGTTCTCGTCGGGCATGATCACGTCGGTGATCACCAGGTCGCCGTCGCCGGCCGAAACCCAGCGCCACAGCGTGGCGGCATTCGAGGTGATGCGCACCTCATACCCGGCGCGGCTCAGCGCCTGGTTGAGAACCGTGCGGATCGCCGCGTCGTCATCTGCAACAAGTATGGTGGCTTTGCCCATCATGTCAGTCCTTTTGGCCGGATGCCTTGCTCGCGGAGATCTTGCCCTTGGCAGACGGCAACGGCTTGATTGGCCGGCCGTCGGGCGACACCGGCATCAGAATGCGGAAGGTGGTTTTGCGGCTCTGGCTGTCGCACTCGACGATCCCGCCATGGCCGCCGACGATCTTGGCAACCAGCGCGAGGCCCAGCCCCGTGCCATTGGTCTTGGTGGTGATGAAGGGATCGAAAAGGTGCTGGATCAGATCGGCCGGCACCCCTGGCCCGTTGTCCTGCACGCAGAATTCGAGCGGCAGCGAGATCTTTTCGCGGGTTCCGGCCACCGAGAGCTTGATGCCCGGCCGGTAGGCGGTGGTCAGCACGATCTCGCCATTCGGGTCGTCGCCGATCGCCTCTGCCGCGTTCTTGACCAGGTTCAGGAACACCTGCACCAGCTGGTCGCGGTTGGCATAGACCGAGGGCAGCGACGGATCGTAGAGCTCGACGAATCTGATCCGGCGCGCAAATCCCGCCTTCGCCACCGCCTTGACGTGATCGAGCACGGAGTGGATGTTGACCGGCACCCGGTCCACCGGCCGCTCGTCGGAGAAGATCTCCATCCGGTCGACCAGCGAGACAATGCGGTCGGTCTCGTCGCGGATCAGCCGCGCCAGCGCCCGGTCGTCGTCGCCGACCGACATTTCGAGAAGCTGTGCCGCACCGCGAATGCCCGACAGCGGGTTCTTGATCTCGTGCGCCAGCATCGAGGCCAGTCCCGTCACCGAACGGGCGGCGGCGCGATGGGTGAGCTGCCGGTCGATCTTGTCGGCCATCGAGCGTTCCTGGAACACCACCACGACATTGTCGGGCAATCCCGCAACCGGCGCCACGTAGAGATCGACCAGCTTGTCGTTGCCCAGCCGCGGCGAGCTCAGGTCGACCCGGTACTCATTGACCGCGGCGCGGCGGTCGCGCACCTGCTCGATCAGTTGCAGAAGCGGGCTTCCGAAGGGAATGAAGGTATCGAGCTTGTGCCGGCCGAGATGAGCGGCGCTGGCGGCGAAAAACGATTCCGCTTCCCAATTGGCAAAGCACACGACGCCCTCGCCATCGACCATGATCACCGGATGCTGGATGGCGTTGAGCACCATGCAGGCGGTTTCCGCGGTCGCGGATGCGACGTCATCGGCGAGTTTCTCGGTCACGCGGCGCTCTCCATCATTGCCGCAGGCATCCCATCGCCGCTGAGCGCTTCGGCAAACATGGCGAGCACGTCCTCGGGATTGCGTGCGGTCATCATCGCAGATTTGAGCGCCGCCGGTGTCGCGGGCGCCAGCGTTTCGAGATACCAGCCGATATGCTTGCGGGCATGGCGCACGCCGACATCCTCGCCGTAATGTTCGATCATCATCCGGTAATGGGCGAGCGCCAACTCCGCGCGGGCCGCACCCGGCGCCGGCACGCCGTCAGCCCCCGCCAGCTCGCCGCAGATCCAGGGCTGGCCGCGCGAGGCGCGACCGACCATCACCGCATCGGCGCCCGAGCGCCGGAGGCACTCGGCAATCGCCGCGCGAGACACGATGTCGCCATTGGCGATCAGCGGCACGCTGATCGCGTCGCGAACCCGGGCAATGGCGTCCCAATTGGCCACGCCCTCATAGAATTGCATGCGGGTGCGGCCATGCACGGTGATCATCTGTACGCCCGCGGCCTCGGCCCGTGCCGCAATCAGCGGCGCGTTGTGCGTGTCGTGATCCCAACCCAGCCGCATCTTCAGCGTCACCGGCACCGACACCGCCTTGACCGTCGCCTCGATCAGGCCGAGCGCGTGATCGGGATCGCGCATCAGCGCCGAGCCGGAATAGCCGCCGGTCACCTTCTTGGCCGGGCAGCCCATGTTGATGTCGATCATGTGCGCGCCTTCGGCCTCCGCGATGCGCGCCGCCTCGCCCATCCACCAGGCTTCGCGCCCGGCGAGCTGAACCACATGCGGATCAATGCCGTCGCCGCGCAGACGGACCTGCGATTCGCGCCGTTCCGTCACCAGTTCCCGGCTCGCCACCATCTCGGTGAAAACCAGTCCCGCGCCGCATTTCCATGCCAATTGCCTGAACGGCAGGTCGGATATGCCCGACAATGGCGCCAGGAATACCCGGTTGCGCGCCGTGACGGGCCCGATCTGCAGGGGCTGGCTTAAGATGGTTTCGATATTTTGCATGTGTATCGTGCAACTTTCTCAGTTGCCCTTTTTTTAGCCAAGTCTGCTGGCCTTGCCAAGCTGTATTCGGTCCTGTGTCGAGAAAAATGCGAAAGAGCTTTTTTCCAGACCGGATAAGCTCTAAACACCAGCGGAGGTAAGGTCGCGGGATCTCGATGTAAATGAACACTGCACAAAAATTCGGCCTGGTGATTGTCGCAGCCGGTCGCGGCGAACGCGCTGGTTTGCCCGCCGACGGGCCAAAGCAGTATCGGCAGATCGGCGGCCGTCCGGTGGTCGCCCACACGCTTGCGACATTTCTGTCTCACCCGTCCAGCGGGGAAATCGTTGTCGTCATCCATGCCGATGACGAGGCGCTCTTCGCAAGCGCCACCGCCGGGATTGCCGGCGCCGACCGTGTCCGAACGGTGCCGGGCGGCGCCAACCGGCAGGCCTCGGTCCGGGCCGGCCTCGAGGCTTTGGCCGGGAGCGCGCCACGCCATGTGCTGGTCCACGACGCGGTGCGCCCCTTCGTCACCCGCGAGATCATCGATGGCGTGCTCGCCGCACTTGATGCAGGCAGCATGGCCGCCCTGCCCGCCACAGCGGTTACCGACACGCTAAAACGCGGCGACGTTCGGGGCGATGTTGCAGGCACTGTCCCGCGCGACGGTCTTTTCGCTGCTCAAACGCCGCAGGGGTTTGACTTCAAGGCCATATCCACCGCCCATGCGAAGGCCGCCGCTGGTTCGGACCGCTGTTTCACTGATGATTGCGCCATTGCCGAATGGGCCGGCTTGAGCGTTCGCCTGACGCCGGGCCACCCGTCGAATGTCAAGCTCACCACCGCCGAGGATATCGCCATGGCTAACGAGAGACTGTCGCCTGCGCCGCTCCCCGACGTGCGCACCGGCAACGGCTATGATGTCCACCGCCTGGTCCCGGGTGACCATGTCACGCTGTGCGGCGTCGAAATCCCGCATGATCAGCGGCTTGACGGGCATTCCGATGCGGATGTCGGCCTGCATGCGCTGACCGACGCACTGCTCGCCACCTGCGGCGCGGGCGATATCGGCGATCATTTCCCGCCCTCCGACCCGCAATGGCGCGGTGCCGCGTCGGAGATCTTCCTGGCTCACGCAGCAGGGGTCGTCCGCGACGCCGGCGGCGTGATCATGAACGCCGATGTGACCATCATAGCCGAAGCGCCGAAGATCGGTCCGCACCGGCAGGAGATGCGCGCGGCGCTGTCGCGGATTCTCGAAATCTCGATCGACCGCTGTTCGGTCAAGGCCACGACCAACGAGACCATAGGATTCGCCGGCCGTCGCGAAGGCATCGCGTCGATTGCCACAGCCACGGTGGTGTTTGGAGAGCGGACATGACCGAGGCCGACATGCTTGCCGAATTCCGGGCTGACAGTCGCCGGCTGGCGCAGGAAATCATCGACACCTTCCCTTCCATCGGCGCGATGCTGGCGACGGCGGAATCCTGCACCGGCGGGCTGATCGCCGGCGCCATCACCGACATTGCCGGATCGTCGGCCGTGTTCGACCGCGGTTTCGTCACCTATTCCAACGAGGCCAAGCAGGACATGCTGGGCGTCAGGCCGGCCACGCTCGAAGGCTTCGGCGCGGTGTCGGCGCAGGTCGCCACCGAAATGGTGCTCGGCGCACGGCGCCGCTCGCGGGCGCAGTTTGCGGTTTCGGTCACCGGTGTCGCCGGCCCCGGCGGCGGGTCGGCGGAAAAGCCGGTCGGGCTGGTGTGGATGGGACTGTCCGGTCCGGATGATCTGACCAGCGCCGTGGAACTGCGCTGGGAGTCGTCCTGGAGTCGCGACCTGATCCGCGCGGCGACGGTGCGCGCGGCACTGGAGGCGCTGATCGGCCGGGCCACATCGCCCTGAGGCGAAGCGGATCCCGACCTGTTCAGGCCACCGTGGCGTCGCCGTAGATGGCCTGGGCCCGCTTCTCGAAGGCTTCCGAGAACATCCGGAAGGCGCGATCGAACATCGAGCCCATCAGCATGCCCAGCATCCGGCTCTTGAACTCGTAGTCGATGAAGAACCGCACCTCGCAGCCGCCCTCGCCATGCGGTTCGAACGACCATTTGTTGTCGAGATACTTGAACGGGCCATCGAGATATTTGACGTCTATCCCGAGCTCATCGGGCTTGAGCAGCACCTGGCTGGTGAAGGTCTCGCGAATGGCCTTGTAGCCCACCGTCATGTCGGCAATCATCAGGGTCTTGGTGTCACGCTCCTTGCGCTCGCGAATGCTCAGCGCCTCGCACAGCGGCAGGAACTCGGGATAGCGCTCCACATCCGCGACCAGATCGAACATCTGGCGCGGCGAATGCGGAACATTGCGTGTGGTTTCGTATGTTGGCATGATTCCCAAACTGGACATTGTCGACTGTAAACTCAAGCCCGGGCCGGGCCGGCGGGCCACAATTCATCGATATAACGGCCTGCGCCAAGGCCTATGCGGAAAAACGTCCCGCGCCGTTTGTCAAATCGCCCGGCCGGGATGTCGCGTCCGCGCAAACCCATCAGACGTAAACACTTCGTTAGCTCCGGTCCGTGTACCCTGAGGTGAGAATTCTGCGGCTTTGTGAGGACTGAACCATGCAGCCGAAAAGATATGAACTGACCCAGCTCGGGGGTGGAAAGGAAAACAGGCGGGTCTACCCCCGCCGCGACGCCAATTGCCCCGTGATCGCCCATGCCCGCAGGCGCAATGCCGACGAGCACGTCGCCGTGCCATGCTGGCTGGTCAATCTGAGCGAGGATGGCTGCCTCGTCACGTCGGACTATTTTCCAAGCAAGGTCGAGGATCTCTATATCATCATCCCCGGTCTCGGCTCCAAGGTGCATGGCAAGGCCAGATCGCAAGGCAACTTCACGCTCAACGTCCAGTTCACCACGCTTCTGACCCCCGACGTCGTCGCTAAGATCGGCCGCATCACGGTCGTTCCGAAGACCTGACGGCGCCCGCCTGGCTCGCCGCAGTCACGCCAGCCAATCGTCGAGCCTTGCGGCGCGGACATCCTTCATCAGACTGAGGAACCCTGTGGCCTGGTGGCGCGCCGTCGCCTCGCCCTTGGCGGCCGTCGCCAGCGCCGCCTCGCCGACGGCGCCCGATGCATGAAGATCACTGGCAATCCAGGCGAAGGCGTGCGGACCGGTATGGCGCAGCAGGTCGAACTCCTTTTCCGCGCGGGTCACGGCCGAAACGAAGTTCTCCGCCTTGTCCATCGCCACGAGCTCGGGACGGAAATGCAGCATCAGCGATGTTTCGACATCGCCACCATGGATGCCGTAGGCTGTTTCCGTCGCGCTGAACAGGCCTTCCGGCAGGCCAAACCGCATCCAGGATGTCTTCACCGCCAGCATCCTGGCCCGGACTCGCAGTTCGCGGGCGACAATGCCCATCACCTCTTCATTGCCGCCATGGGAATTGACCAGCACCACCTTGCGGATGCCCGCGCGGGCGATCGAATGACCAAGCTCGACCCAATGGTCGATCAGGATGGTGGCGGGAATGGTCAGGGTTCCGCCCGCATGCTGATGCTCGTTGGACTTGCCGACGCACTGGATCGGCAGGATGCGGATATCAAGATCGTCGGGTGCAGCGGCAATGACCGTGTCAAGCATCCCCTGCATGATGGAGCTGTCGGTGGAGACCGGCAGATGCGGCCCGTGCTGCTCGATCGCGGCCACTGGAAGCACCGCGATTGTCGTTTCCGGGTTGAGATCATCGAATTCGCGCGTGGTGAAATCACCCCACCAGATTTTTCGTGTCATCTTCATTCTCCCTGTACCGCAAACCTCACTCGGCAGCTGCGGCAATCACTTCAATCTCGACCTTGAAGGCTTCACGCGCGAAGCCCGAGACAATCATCAGCGTCGAGGCAGGGGCCGGATCGGAAAACAGCCGGTCGCGCACCTTCATGTAGCCGGGCAGATGTGCCCGGTCCGTGACATAGGCATTGATCCGGACGATGTCCGCCAGGCCCATGCCCGCAGCTTCCAGGATCGCCGAAACATTGGCAAAACACAGCTCGGTCTGCGCTTCGGCGGTTTCCGGAATGTGATCGTCGAGAGTGATCGACAATTGCCCCGAGCAAAGCACCAGCCGGTGTCCGGCCGGTACTTCCACCGCATGGCTGTAGCGGGCAAAGGGTGCCCGGATCGAGAGCGGAGTGTGGTGATTCATCTCGGCAGCCATGTATCAGCGGTCCATTCAATGACAGAAAGTTTTCTTAGTCTATTCCATCCCGGCTTGGAATGCGTCAATCTGCTGTAACGACGTCGAGCGCAGATGAATTAGTGAGCAACATGCTCAAGCAAGACGCAGCCAGGCAAAGCACTTGGGCAGATCGGCACAGGCGATCTCGACCGGCTCGGCCTCGGACTTCATGGCATGGGGATTGCTAGGCACAAGGTGTGTACGAGCTACGGGATTCGACAGGAAATTCCGCACAAATCAAAAGGGATGGTGATCATGACGCTTCTTCTTCGCTCCTCGGCTGCAACGGCGGTCATCCTGGCTTTTGGCGCGCAGGCGTCGGCCGCAGAGCAAGTCACTTTCGGCACCAACTGGCTGGCGCAGCCCGAGCATGGCGGTTTCTACCAGTCGGTCGCCGACGGCACTTACGCGGAGTGCGGCCTTGACGTCACCATCGCACAAGGCGGCCCGCAGGTGAACAACCGCGCATTGCTGCTCGCCGGCAAGATCGAGTTCCACATGGGCGGCAACATGCTCGAAGCCTTCTCCGCGGTGGAACAGGAAATCCCGGTGAAGGTCGTCGCGGCCTCCTTCCAGAAGGAGCCGCAGGTGCTCATGACCCATCCCGGCCAGGGCCTCGACACCTGGGAGGAACTCAAGAACGCCGAGGAGTTCATTCTCGGCGATGCCGGCTTCCAGAGCTACTACCAGTGGATGGTCACCGAGTTTGGCTTCGACGCCGGCAAGCGCGTCCCCTACACCTTCAACCCGGCGCCGTTCATCGCCAATCCGAAGTCCGCCCAGCAGGGCTACATCACGTCCGAGCCTTTCGCCGTCGAGCGCGAGGGCGGCTTCAAGCCCAACCTGTTCCTGGTCGCCGATTACGGCTTCGACACCTATTCGACCACGATCGAGGTGATGCAGGCGACGATCGACACCAAGCCGGACGCGGTCAAGTGCTTCGTCGAGGGCTCGATCAAGGGCTGGTACAATTATCTCTATGGCGACAATGCCGCCGCCAATGCCCTGATTCAGAAAGACAATCCGGACATGACCGATGAACAGATCGCCTTCTCGATCGACAAGCTCAAGGAATACGGCATCGTCGACTCCGGCGACACCGAAACCATGGGCATCGGCGCCATGACGGACGCGCGCATGCAGAGCTTTTACGACAAGATGGTGGCCGCCGGCGTGGTCAAGGACGGCATCGACATCAAGGCGTCCTACACCCTCGATTACGTCAATGACGGCATCGGTCTCGACCTGAAGAAGTGACGGAACGGCCCGCCCGGCATTATGCGACCGGGCGGGCCCTTTCAATCGGCAAGCCTTCGATCTGGACACTGATGCCCTCCGCGCCCCATCCCTTCCTCATCCTGCAATCCATCGGCAAGACGTTCGCATCCGGCGTCACCGCCCTCGACCGGGTCGATCTGACCGTCAATGAGGGGGACTTCATGAGCCTTTTGGGCCCGTCGGGCTGTGGCAAGTCGACCGCGCTCAGGATCATTGCCGGCCTGTCCCAGCCCACCTCCGGCATCGTCGACTGGCGTGGCGCGCCGCTTGAGCAGGACGATATAGGCTTCGTCTTCCAGGAGCCGACCCTGCTGCCCTGGGTCAGCGTCTATGACAATGTCTGGCTGCCCTTGCGGCTGCGCGGAGTCTCGCGCAAACAGGCCGAGCCGCAGATCGCCGAAGTGCTCGAACGGGTGCACCTGACCGGCTTCGAGAATGCCGTGCCACGAGAGCTGTCGGGCGGCATGAAGATGCGCGTCTCCATTGCCCGTGGGCTTGTCACCAAGCCGCGCATCCTCTTGATGGACGAGCCTTTTGCTGCACTCGACGAGATCACGCGCTTCAAGCTCAACAATGATCTGCTGGAACTCTGGCAGGAGCGCCGCTTCACCGTCATCTTCGTCACCCATTCGGTGTTCGAGAGCGTGTTCCTGTCCAACCGCATCACCGTCATGGCGGCCCATCCCGGCCGGGTGTTCGAGGAACTCGACGTCGAGGCGCCCTACCCGCGCGATGCCGCCTTCAGGACCTCGGCGCACTATGCCGAACTCTGCCGCCACACCTCCGCTACCCTGTCGCGCGCCATGGGCATGGAGGCGACCGATGGCGTCCATTGAAACGACACCCGTGGTGATGGATGCCGAGGAAGCCCGGCGCGAGCGCAGTCGCCGTCTGGAGCGCACCGGGCGCTGGCTGCTGCCGCTGGTCATCATGGCTGTCGCGATCTGGTTCTGGGACCGGATCTGCGTCTGGAACGAGATCCCGCGCTACATCCTGCCGCGTCCCGGCGTCGTGCTGGCCACACTCATCGAGGACGCGGGCCTGTTGTTCTCCTCGCTCATGGTAACGCTCAGGATCACGCTGCTGTCGCTGGCGCTCGCCGTCTTCGGCGGCGTCGGGCTGTCGGTGCTGTTCACCCAGTCGCGCTGGATCGAGATGAGCCTGTTTCCCTTCGCGATCGTCTTGCAGGTCACGCCGATCGTGGCGATCTTCCCGCTGATCAACATCTATGTCGACGACCAGACCACCAAGCTGCTGCTTTGCGCCTGGATCGTCGCCTTCTTCCCGATCCTGTCCAACACCACGCTGGGGCTGAATTCCGTCGACCGCAACCTGATCGACTATTTCAAGCTGAACGGCGCCACCCGCTGGCAGACGCTGTGGCATCTGCAGCTCCCTGCCGCCATGCCCTATTTCCTGGGCGGGCTGAAGATCGCCGGCGGCCTGGCGCTGATCGGCGCTGTCGTCGCCGAATTCGTCGCGGGCACCGCCGGCCAGTCCTCGGGCCTCGCCTCGCGCATCATCGAGGCCGGCTACCGGCTCAATGCGCCGCGGCTGTTTGCCGCCCTGATCCTGATTTCCCTGACCGGTATCGTGATCTTTCTTACATTGTCGTGGATTTCCCACCTCGTGCTGCACCGCTGGCACGAGAGCGCGCTCAAACGGGAGCAATAGGTGACCGAGCCGTCGATTGTCCTGCCGAAAACCGGCGCCTACACGCTCGCCAATCTGCGCCTGCATCGCGCCCATGTCGCGGGGGGCGAAGGGTTTGTTTTCGACGCCGAGGGGTTTGCCCGGGCCCGGGTCGAGATCAGGGATGGCAGCATCACGGCCATTCGCAAGGCCGATGCGGGCTCCGCAATCCGCGACACGATCGACTGCCGCGGCGGCATTGCCTTCCCGGCCTTTGTCGATTGCCACACCCATATCGACAAGGGCCACATCTGGGCCCGCTCCCCCAACCCCGACGGCAGCTTCCCCGGCGCGCTCGGTGCCGTCGGCGCCGATCGCCGCGCCAACTGGTCGGCAGACGATGTCGCGCGGCGGATGGAATTCTCGCTCTCCTGCGCCTACGCCCACGGCACCAAGGCGCTGCGCACCCATCTCGATTCCGTGCCCCCGCAGGAGGATATTTCCTGGCCGGTGTTTTCGGAGATCCGGGAGCGCTGGAGAGGTCGTATCGAGCTCCAGGCCGCCTGCCTGTTCGGGATCGACGAGGCCCGCGATGAAGCCTGGTTCGACCGGCTGGCGCGCATTGTCGCTGATCACCGGGGCGTTCTCGGGGCAGTGACCTACATGGTGCCGGATCTCGATCAACTGCTCGATCGCATGTTCGCGAAAGCGATAGCTCTGGGGCTCGATCTCGATTTCCATGCCGACGAGACCGACGACGTAAACGCCGTCTCGCTCGACCGAATTGCAGATGCGGCGCTCCGCCATCGCTTCGAGGGCCGGATCCTGGTCGGCCATTGCTGCTCGCTCGCCCGCCAGCCCGACGATGCGGTGAAAGTCACCCTCGACAAGGTCGCCCGCGCCGGCCTTTCCGTCGTCTCGCTGCCGATGTGCAACATGTATCTGCAGGACCGCCGGGCCGACGCCACGACGCCGCGCTGGCGCGGCGTCACGCTGCTGCACGAGATGGCCGCGCGCGGGATCAATGTCGCGGTGGCTTCCGACAACACCCGCGATCCGTTCTACGCCTATGGCGATCTCGACATGCTCGAGGTCTACCGCGAGGCCACCCGTATCCTGCATTTCGACCATCCCGTCGGCCAATGGCCGGCCACCGTCGCCGCCAACCCGGCGCGCGCCATGGGGCTCGCTGACGCAGGCACACTCCAACCCGGCGCCGGAGCGGACCTCGTTCTGTTCCGCGGCCGCAGCCTGACCGAACTTCTCTCCCGCCCCGAAAGCCGCCGAACACTTATCCGTCAAGGTAAGCTCATTGACGCGACTGTCCCCGACTACCAGGACCTTGACGATCTGATGGAGCTTTAAGATGGACATGACCGCCCTGATTGCCGACCTCGACGGAATTCGCATCGAACAAAACGACAAGATCGTCCTGCAGAAGAGCCGCGATTTCTACTGGTATTCCCCCGTTCTCAAGCGGCAGCTCGACCATGTCACCGGCGACATCGTGGTTTCACCCAAAACTGAAGACGAGCTGATCCGGGTGCTCAAGGCCTGCTACCGGCACAATGTTCCCGTCACCCCGCGCGGCACCGGCACCGGCAATTACGGCCAGGCGATGCCCTTGTCAGGCGGCGTGGTGCTGAGCCTCGCCGACATCAATGACATCCGCGAGATTGCCCCCGGCCGCGTTGTCTGCGGTCCCGGCGTGATCTGCGCCGACCTCGACAAGGCGGCGCGCGCGGCCTCGGGCCAGGAACTCCGGATGCACCCCTCCACCGCCCACACCGCCACAATCGGCGGCTTCATCGCCGGCGGCTCGGGCGGTATCGGCTCGATCAACTGGGGCGGCTTGCGCGATTTCGGCAACATCATCCGCCTCCGCGTCGTCACCATGGAGGAAGAGCCGCAGGTTCTCGAACTCACCGGCGCGGACCTGCACAAGGTCACCCACGCTTACGGCACCAACGGCATCATCACCGAAATCGAGATGCCGCTGACTACTGCCTATGACTGGGTCGACGCCATTGTCGGCTTCGACAGTTTCGATGCGGCGGCAAGCTACGCCAACGCGCTGGCGCGCCAGGACGGCATTCTCACCAAGTTGATCTCGGTGGTCGCAGCGCCCTGCCCGTTCGCCTATTTCAAGCGCCACCAGAAATTCCTCAGCGAAGGCGAGAGCGTGGTGCTGGTCATGGTGGCGCCGCAGAGCCACGACGCCTTCAAGGCCTTCACCGCGCGCCATTCCGGCCGCATCGCGTTCGACGCGACCACGGCCACGGCCGAGGACTTGAAGGGCCTGCCGCCGGTGTTCGAGCTGTCCTGGAACCACACCACCCTGCGCGCCCTCCGCGTCGATCCGGCCTGGACCTATCTGCAGTCGCTCTATCCCTTCCCCAACCAGCTTGCGTTGGCCTCGAAGATGGACAGGATGTTTCCCGGCGAGCTGATCTCGCATCTCGAATTCGTCCGCTTCGACGGCGACATCACCTGTTTCGGCCTGCCGCTGATCCGCTTCACCAGCGAGGCGCGGCTTGACGAGATCATGGACCTGCACAATGCCAATGGCGTCCCGATCTTCAATCCGCACCGTTTCACGCTCGAAGAAGGCGGCATGAAGCAGACCGACGAGATCCAGCTCGAATTCAAGCGCCAGGCCGACCCGAAGGGGCTGCTCAATCCCGGCAAGATGATCGCCTGGGACGATCCGGACTATGATTTCAGCTCCGGAAAGACCTGGTTGTTCAAGGGCCTGAAACAGGCAAGCTGAGGCCGGTCCGGATGCGCATCCTTTTGGTCCATGCCCACCCAGTGGCGTCAAGCTTCAATGCAAGCCTGTTCCGAATGAGCCGCGACCGGCTGCAAAAGGCCGGCCACGAGGTCGACGTCATCGATCTCTACCGGGACGGCTTCAACCCGGTCCTGAGCGAAGCGGAGCGGCTCAACTACCATGAGACCGCGATCAACCGGCAGCCGGTCGAGGATTATGTCGAGCGGCTGCTCGCGGCCCAGGCCCTGGTGCTGGTCTATCCTGTGTGGAACTACGGCTACCCGGCCATTCTCAAAGGCTGGTTCGACCGGGTGTTTCTTCCCGGCGTCTCCTTCGGCCTGGTCGACGGCAAGGTGCAGCCGACTCTCCACAATATCGAGAAGATCCTGGTCGTGACCTCCTATGGCGGTTCGCGCTTCCGCTCCTGGCTGATGGGCGACCCGCCGCGCAAGATCGCCAACCGCATGCTCCGCGCCACCATCAAGCCCGGCGCGAAGGTCACCTATCTCGCCCATTACGCGATGAACCTTTCCACGCCTCAAACGCGGCAAGCCTTCATGACGCGCGTGGAAAGAGCCCTGGATACATTCTGATGCGCATTCTGCTTGTCTATTGCCACCCGGTTCCCGAAAGCTTTTGCGCCGCTGTCCGCGACGCAGCCGTCCGCGGCCTTGAAAAGGCCGGCCACGAGATCGACCTGCTCGATCTCTATGCCGAAGGCTTCGACCCGGTCATGCCCGCCGACGAACGCCGCCGCTACAACGAGATGAAGCTCGCCGATCACCCGTTTCCCGACCACGCACGGCGGCTCAAGGCGGCCGAAGGCCTGATCTTCGTTTATCCGACCTGGTGGTACGGCCTGCCGGCCATGCTCAAGGGCTGGCTCGACCGGGTCTGGACCGGGGACCTGACCTTCGAGATCCCCGACGGCCCCGGCCCGATCAGGCCCTTGATGACCCATATCCGCCTGCTCGGCGTCATCACCACCTGCGGCGCGCCGCGCTGGTGGTCCTATGCCATCGGTCACCCCGGCAAGCGCACCATCCTGCGCGGCATGCGCGCGCTCTGCGCCAAGACCTGCCGGCGGGTGTTCATGGCGCACTACATGATGGACAAGTCGACGCCGGAAACACGCCGCAAATATCTTGCCGCGGTTGAAAAACGGCTCTCCAAACTCTGAAGCCGGCTAAGCTTTGACTTTGTCGGGATGCGCGTTGATGAAAGCCGGGAGCCGGTCGCAGGCCGCCCGAATCTTCTGGATCCGCGCGAGCCCGGAAATGTCCGCGCCCCAGCGCTCGGCATTGTAGATCTGCGGGATCAGGCAGAGATCGGCAAGCCCCGGCGCGTCGCCATGGCAGAACTGGCCGGTCGACGGATGATCGAGCAGCGACTCGAAGGCCTCGAGGCCAGCGCCGATGAACCGCTGCATCCAGGCCACCCGCATCGCCTCATCGCCGCCGGCAAGCTCCAGCACATGCGCCACCACGCCCATGTTGCACACCGGATGGATGTCCATGGTGATCGCATGCGCCAGCGCCCGCACCCTCGCCCGGTCCGCCGCATCATCAGGCAGCAGGGCGACGCCGCGGGTCTCAATGATGTACTCGATCATCGCCAGCGACTGCGTCAGCATCAGCCCGTCGATTGCAAGCGCCGGCACCAGCCCTTGCGGATTGCGCGCGAGATGCTCCGCGCCCTTGTGCGCCTTGCCGAGCAGATCGACCACCACGGCCTCGTACGCGATGCCGGCCAGGTTGAGCGCGATGCGGACGCGGTAGCTCGCCGACGAGCGCCAGTAGTCATAGAGAACCGGCATGTCCATGGACCGCCTCCTCAGGCCTTCTCGACCGTCTGCTCGATGGCGCCGAAGATCGAATGGCCGTCGCCGTCCTTCATGTCGATGCGCACGGTGTCGCCGAACCGCATGAATGGCGTCTTGGGTGCGCCCGAGGCGATGGTCTCGATCATGCGGATCTCGGCAATGCAGGAATAGCCCGCGCCGCCTTCGCTGACCGGCTTGCCGGGGCCGCCGTCGGCACCCTTGTTGGACACGGTTCCCGAGCCGATGATCGAGCCCGCACACAGCGCCCTTGTCCTGGCGGCGTGCTGGATCAGCCTGGGGAAATCGAACGTCATGTCGACGCCGGCATTGGCGCGACCGTAAGCCTCGCCGTTGAGGTCGACTTCCAGCGGCAGATGCAGCTTGCCGCCGTCCCAGGCCTCGCCCAGCATCTCCGGCGTCACCGCGACCGGCGAGAAGGCGGACGAGGGCTTGGACTGGAAGAAGCCGAAGCCGTTGGCGAGTTCGCCCGGGATCAGTCCGCGCAGGCTCACATCGTTGACCAGCATCACGAGCTTGATCGCCTCGCGGCAGGCATCGATGTCCGCGCCCATCGGCACGTCGCCGACGATCACCGCCACCTCGCCCTCGCAGTCGATGCCCCAGGCCTCGTCCGCCATGCGGATCGGGCCGCGAGGGCTCAGGAACGTGTCGGACCCGCCCTGGTACATCAGCGGCACGTCCCAGAAGCTTGCCGGCATCTCGGCCCCGCGGGCCTTGCGCACCAGTTCGACATGATTGACATAGGCCGACCCGTCCGCCCACTGGTAGGCCCGCGGCAGCGGCGACAAGGCATCGCGTTCGTGAAACCGTTCCGTGGGTTCCGCGCCCGTCTCCAGCATCTCGGCCACGTCCTTCAAACGCGGCGCCACGTGTTTCCAGTCGTCGAGGGCGGCCTGCAGCGTGCGCGCGATATGCGGCACGCCGGTTGCCCGGGTCAGGTCACGCGAGACGACGACAAGACGGCCATCGCGGCTTCCGTCACGGAGTGTGGCGAGTTTCATGCAATTTTCCTTTGGTGTTTGGAGCCAGGCAGCGGCAGGTCCAGCCCATCGCGACCGATGGTCAACTGTCCGTCCCAGCTCGTGCGGACCTGTTCGGTCCAGTGAATTTCTGTAATCTCAGGATCATCCGCCGGCACCAGATGATGCAGCACGAGGTGGCCCACGCCCGCATCGGTGGCAATTCGCCCGGCATCCGCCGCCATGGTGTGGCTTGCCAGCAGATGTGCCTTCAGCCGCGCGCCATTGCCGGTTCGCGCCACCAGCCGGTCGACGCCACCCGGATGCATGGCTTCGTGCACGAGAATATCGGCATTGCGGGCGAAATCGACCAGTGGCGGGAAACAGGCGGTGTCGGATGAAAACACGATGACCCGGCCCTGATGGCTGAATCGGAGCCCATAGCACTCGATGACCGGCGGATGTTCGACCCGCAAGGCCTCGATCGTGAGCCCGTCTTCCTCCAGCACCACGCCCGCGCCAAACTCGGTGATCGTCACCAGTTCGCGGATGTCGGGGCGGCCCTCGTCGTCGATCCGGAGAGTGATGTCGTAGTTGAGCGAGGCACAGAACCCGTCCCAGACGGCCTTCGTGCCCACCGGTCCGAACACCCGGACGGGGCGTTTCAGGCCGGCGGTCCAGGCCGTGTGCAGCAGCGGTCCAAGCTCAAGCACATGGTCGGAATGCAGGTGCGTGATCAGGATCAGGTCAAGCTCGGAGAGCGCCATGCCGGCCTCGACAAGTCCGCGCGAGACGCCCAGCCCGCAATCGATCACGATCCGGCGGCTGGCAATCTCCAGCAGCGACGATGTCGGCGAAGGTCCGCCCGGACGGATCGCCGGTCCGCCCTTCGATCCCAGAATGACCAGACGTTCGCTCACAGGCCCCCCCGCCCGGCATGCATGCGGGTCGTCAGTCTCGAAAATCGTGCAACAGGCATGCGTCTCTTCCTCGCAATGAGATTGACCCTTTTCCGATCTCGCGTCGAGGGGTTTTCGAAGCAGATCGGATCATGGCTGTGAGGCCCGGTCGCCATGGCCGTGGTTTGTCCCGGACTGCCGGCATCGGCCTTCGGTTTCATCCCCGAAAACTCTAGCGGCCATAACGCAACATTTTGCGCCTTCGAGCCAAATCACCCGCGTCATCAAATCAGTTGTAAATGCAACCATCAACCCGCCTGACACGCCGGACTGCGGGCGCGTCCACACTTATTTCAATGGCGAAAGCCGCGACGGGCAAGTTGTCTTGTAAGCGTCGCCCGTTCCACGTAGGCCTGTTGAGCAGTCCACACGCGCCCATGGGCCGGCGGACGCTGTCGCGGAGTGATTCCCGAGGCAAATTCTTGTCACAGAGGGAAAATCATGAACTTGAGCGCTCCGACCCAGATCGTCTTCCTGCTTTCGCTTGTCATCGCCATTGTCGGCGTTCTGGCAGGCCTCGCCATCATTCCGGGCCTGCCGGTCCCGGCATTCTGGATTGTCGTCATCGCCTATGTGGTGCTTGCCGCGGGAAATCTCTTGAAAAAGGTCTGACGTCCAATCGCCCGGCTCCGGCCTGGCGGAAACGATCCAAGCATCCGGGTGGCCGCCTCTCGTGGCCATCCGGCCCGGCAGCTAGAGTTCGCAGATCATCCGGGTCGACGACCGAAATCCGAAAACATGCCGGAACAGTCCGGTTTCGCTGGTCTCCACTGCGACGAAGCCCTGCCGCATGTAGAGCGCCCGGGCGCGGGTATTGCTGTCGATCACGTCGAGCCGGACATTGCTCGAGCCCAGCGCGCGCGCCTTGCGCTTGATGGCGTCGAGCAGCAATGTGCCGATACCCTGCCCGCGCGCGGATTCGGATACAAAGATCCCGTCCATCAGCAGCGAGCCGGGTTCCACCGGCCGGTCGAGCGCCGACAGCACCACGCCGCGCCACAGCCCGCCGAACAGGCCGTAGGCCTCGCCCAATTGCCGCATTCCGCCGCCGACGAAGCCGCCATCGGCTGTCTTGAACCCGGCGATGCCGAGCAGCGCGCCCTGATCCGAGATCGCGCTGATGGCGTGCGAAGGATCGACGGCTGTGCGCAGGAACGTCAACGCCTGCGTCTCGGGTTTCATCACCGGCGCGAGCTTTTCCCTGAAGGCCTCCCAGAACAGTTCCGCAGCGGCTGCACGGTGCTCGGGGCGAAAGCCCTGCTGGACAAGTGGCGTGGGCAATGGCGTCATCGGTTCGCGGTACAGTCATGGGTTGGAATAGACCTCTGAATATGACGCCGGATCTCGAGATTGCAAGGTGAGCCGGCCAGCGGGCTGCTATGATGCAGTCACGGTTCCGGCCAATATGCGCCGCACCGCAACAATTTCATGAAACCAAATGTAATGATTCATTTTTCAGCAACCATATCAGATCTATACATCGGTCAGAGGCCAGCAGATTAACGACATGCCTTCGTGATCCGGCCCACCATGTCCATGACGGACCTCTCCCGCCCTTTTGTTCGGTTCGTATTCGGCCTCTGGCCAATACTCCTCATCTTGTAAGGATCAGTCGAATGCTCGGCTTTGAAAGCAGGTCTTTGTCTGCGAAGCTCCTCACCGTGGCTGGCGCCACTGTGACTGCTGTGCTTCTCATTTCCAACTATGGTCTCATCTCCCAGTCGCAAGGTCGCATCGAAGAACTTGTCTTTGACCAGGCGCGAATCGAAGCGAGGGCCATATCGGCCAACATTGCCGGCGAAATCGGCGGCCTTGCCTCCGCAACGAGCACCATGGCCGCCATACAGGGACGTGGCCACAGCACCGGCGACCTCGACCGCAAAGCCATGATGAACCTGCTCAATGCCACAATGCAGGCCCACGACATGGCCTTCGGGAGTTGGTTCGCCGAAGCCGGAAATGCACTTGACGGTCGCCAGTCGGACTTTGTCGACAACATGGAATTTGCCGGCAATGCGAAGGGCGAATTCAGTCCCTACTGGTCCCGGAAAAGCAATGGCGATATCCATTTTTCCACCTTCGATATCGATCCTGCCGCCGCCTGGTATGCACTCTCCGCCCAAAGTGGCAAGGGCGCCATCACCCCGCCCTACGAGGCAGAGGAAGCGGAGGTCCCGACCACCCTGACCTCGATCACGTCTCCGGTCGTCTCCGACGGCAAGCTGATCGGCGTCACCGGCATCGATGTCTCGCTGGCTTCGCTGGCAGCCGAACTTTCGACGATGCGGCCCTTCGGCACCGGTCGGGTCATGCTGATTTCTCAGGACAGCAAATGGCTGGTTGGCCCGACGCCGGAAGCGATGATGACCGCGTTCGACGGAGAGGGTACGACCGAAGTTTCCGCGGCATTGCAGAGCAACGCGTCGGGCATTGTCCGCGACATTTCCGGAGAGGATGGCTCGGATTTTCATCGTGTTGTCTATCCCTTTGAAATACCTGGCGTGAATGCAAGCTGGGTGGTCATCGTGGATGTGCCTGAGACAGCCATATCCGGCCCCGTCATGCAGCAGACCATGGTCATGGTCATCGGCGGAATCATCGTGACTGCGGCGGTCCTGCTCGGCCTGCTGTTCTCGGTCAATCGTCTGGTCAAGCGTCCGCTGGACGAGCTTGTCGCCGATGTGAACACGCTCAGTGAAGGCAATTTCAGCAACCCGATCAGCGGCCAGGAACGTTTGGATGAAACCGGCGCGGTCGCCCGCGCACTCGAGGGCTTCCGTCATCGTCTCGCCGAAACCGACGCGCTTGAAACCGAAGCAGCCCGGCAACGCGACAGTGCCGAGCGCGAGCGGTCCAGCACCGAAGCCGAGCGCAGAAACGCGGCCGAACTTCAGAAGCGGATCGTCACGCGCCTCGGTACCGGGCTGTCGCGTCTTTCGGCCGGTGACATGTCGCACCGGATCACCGAGGAGTTCCCGGGCGAATACGCCCAGCTCCGCGATGACTTCAACTCTGCCATGCAGAGCCTGGAGCGGACCATCCAGACTATCAACGTTTCGGTGTCCAACATCACCTCGGGCACCGGCGAAATGAGCACTGCGGCCAACGATCTGTCGGCGCGCACCGAGAAGCAGGCGGCCAGCCTGGAAGAGACCGCCGCGGCGCTCGATCAACTGACTTCACAAGTCAATGCCAGCGCCGAAAACGCGAAACTGGCCGCCCAGACCGTTGAAGACACCAATCAGAGCACGACCCGGTCCGGCGATGTCGTCGAGAAGGCCATTCAGGCGATGAACGGCATTGAGCATTCATCCCGCGAAGTCAGCCGCATCATCGGCGTGATCGACGAAATCGCCTTCCAGACCAATCTGCTGGCGCTCAATGCAGGCGTCGAGGCCGCCAGGGCTGGGGAAGCCGGTCGCGGCTTCGCCGTGGTCGCGCAGGAAGTCAGGGAACTTGCCCAGCGTTCCGCCGCCGCCGCCAAGGAGATCGCCACCCTGATCACCACCTCTGCCGGCCAGGTCGACCAGGGTGTCAACTTCGTTGCCCAGACCGGCGAGGCACTGAAAGGCATCTCCTCACAGGTCGTCCAGATCAACAATCTGATCCGTGAGATTTCGCAGTCGGCGTCCGAACAGGCGATCGGCATCAAGGAGATCAACGCCGCGATCAATCAGATGGACCAGGTCACCCAGCAGAATGCCGCCATGGTCGAGGAAACCACCGCCGCCAGCATGACGCTCAACACCGAGGCCCAGAACCTTGGCGGCATCGTTGCCAACTTCCAGGTCTCCGGCAGCGCTTCCGCATCGGATCTCTCCGCCATGGCGGCGAAGATGCGCAGCCGGTCCGAACGCCCGGCAACGCAGGAGCCGAGAGCCCGCAGCACCGGCAACACTGCATTGGCGCAATCCGAATGGGCCGAGTTCTGACCTTCGGCGCCGACGACCGGAGAGGAATGGAAAGGGGCCGCACAAGGCCCCTTTTTCGTTCGGGCCTCACGAACGCCGAATGTTCAGCCTGCTTACTTCAGCGTCTCGATCATGGCCGAAAAATCCCGTCCCTTGCCCTCGCCCGCGACAAACTCGGCATAGAGCTCAGTGGCGCGCGCGCCCATCGGTGTCTGCGCCTTGACGCTTCCCGCCGCCTGCTGCGACAGCTTCAGGTCCTTGAGCATCAACTCGGCGGCGAAGCCGGGCTTGTAGCCATTGTCGGCCGGGCTTTGCGGGCCGACGCCGGGCACCGGGCAATAGGTGTTGACCGACCAGCAGGAGCCCGACGATGTCGAGACCACGTCGAACAGGCGCTCGGCCGAAAGCCCGAGCTTTTCCGCCAGCGCAAAGGCCTCGCAGGTTCCGATCATCGAGATGCCGAGCAGCATGTTGTTGCAGATCTTGGCCGACTGCCCGGCGCCGGCCTCGCCGCAATGCACCGCCTTCCTGCCCATGATCTCGAACAGCGGGGCGGCGCGCGAAAACGCCTCGTCGCTGCCGCCCGCCATGAAGGTGAGCGTGCCCGCCTCCGCCCCGCCGACGCCGCCCGACACCGGCGCGTCGACCGAGAGCAGGCCGTTCGCCTGCGCCATCTTGTGGGCGGCGCGGGCGCTGTCGACATCGACCGTCGAGCAATCGATGAACACCGCGCCCTTCATGCCCGCCGGCGTGATCTGGGCGTAGACCGCACGCAGGATCTCGCCATTGGGCAGCATGGTGATCACCGCGTCCTGGCCGCGCGCGGCGTCCGACGCCGATGCTGCAACGGCCGCACCTTCGATGAGGATGCCCGCCACATCGAAACCGGTGATCTCGTGCCCGGCCTTGATGAGATTGACGGCCATCGGCGCGCCCATGTTGCCCAGTCCGATAAATCCGATCTTCATCTGAAGTCCTCCCAATCATTCCTTCGAAAACGACGTCCGATGCCGTGTCACACCGGGATATCGCTGCCCGGCGGCTCTGCCAGCATCGCCTCGACCTCGGCCGCCGTCACATCCTCGACACTCGCGTGACGCCAGCGTGGAGTGCGGTCCTTGTCGATGATCGCAGCGCGAATGCCCTCGATGAAATCACCTTCCGACGCACTGCGCGAGGTGAAGCGGTATTCCTGCTGAAGCGCCATGCGAATGTCGCCGCTCGCCCGCGCCCGGCGGACCAGCTCGATGGTGCAGGCTGTCGACAGCGGCGAGCCGGCGCGAATGGCCTTGGCGGTTGCCGCACCCCACTCATCGTCAGGCAGCGCGCCGAGCATGTCCGTAAGCGTCGCCTTGCCAAATGCCGCGTCCACCTGTGCGCGCTGCGCCATCAGCGGCCCGTCCTCGGGATCGCGCGCCAGCGACGAGACCGCGGACCAGTCACCGGTCTCGATCAGCGTTTCGGTCAGCACGGCCCACTCGGCCTCGGGAATGAAATAATCCGCGAAACCCGCGAGGATCGCGTCCGAAGCGTTCATCCTTGTGCCGGTGACGCCGAGATATTCGCCCAGATGTCCCGGCGCGCGCGCCAGCAACAGGGAGCCGCCGACATCGGGCACCAGGCCTACGGCGCATTCGGGCATGGCGATCTTCGAGCTTTCGCCCACCACCCGATGCGAGCCGTGCAGCGACACGCCGACGCCGCCGCCCATGACAAAGCCCTGGCAGAGCGCCACATATGGCTTCGGGTAGCTCGCGATCTTGGCGTTGAGGCGGTATTCATCGCGCCAGAATGTTCGGCCCGCCTCGAAATCGCCCTTCGACGCTGTCTCATGCATATGCTGCAGGTCGCCGCCCGCCGAGAACGCCTTGTGGCCCTCGGCATCGATCAGCACGCAGGCTACACGGTCATCCTCGCGCCAGCCGTCAAGCGCCGCCTCGATCTTGAGCACCATCTCATGGGTCACGGCATTGAGCGCCTCGGGCCGCTGCAGTGTGATCTGGCCGATCCGACCGATCTTGCGGATGCGGATGCTCATGCCGCCCTCTCCGCGAGAAGTGCGCGCGAAATGATCACCCGCATGATCTCGTTGGTGCCCTCCAGGATCTGGTGCACCCTGAGATCGCGGACGATCTTCTCGATGCCGTAATCGGCGAGATAACCATAGCCGCCATGCAGCTGTAGCGCGTCATTGGCGACCTTGAAGGCGGTGTCGGTAACGAGCCGCTTGGCCATGGCGCAATATTTGGTGGCGTCGGGTGCTTTGCGATCAAGCTTGCTCGCCGCCTGCCTGAGAAAGATCCGCGCCGCCTGCATGTCGGTTTCCATGTCGGCCAGCCGGAACTGCAACGCCTGGAACTGGTCGATGGATTTACCGAAGGCCTGGCGCTCGCCCATGTAGACAAGCGTCTTGTCGAGCGCCGATTGCGCGCCGCCAAGCGCCGAGGCCGCGATGTTCAATCGTCCGCCGTCGAGCCCGCTCATGGCGTAGCGGAAGCCGGCGCCCTCCTCGCCCAGCAGGTTTTCGGCCGGAATGACGCAGTCATCGAACTGCACTTCCGCGGTCGGCTGCGAACGCCAGCCCATCTTCTCTTCCGGCGCGCCGAATGTAAGCCCCGGCGTACCATTTTCGACCACGACAGCGGAAATTCCCTTTGGCCCGTCCACGCCGCTGCGGGTCATTACCAGGTAGAGATCGGAGAACCCGCCGCCGGAGATGAAGGCCTTGGTGCCATTGAGCTTGTAGCCGTCATTGGTGCGCTCGGCGCGGGTCCGGAGCGCCGAGGCGTCCGATCCCGATCCGGGCTCGGTCAGGCAATAGGAGGCGATCGTCTTCATGGTGACAAGATCGGGGAGCAACCGCGCCTTCATATCGTCCGAGCCATAGGACGAGATCATCCAGGTGCACATGTTGTGGATCGACAGGAACGAGGCCACCGACGGACAGGCCATCGACAGCGCCTCGAACACCAGCGTCGCATCGAGCCGCGTCAGGCCGGAGCCGCCATCCTCTTCCGGAACATAGATCGCCGCCAGCCCCAGCGCAGCCGCGGTCTCCAGCACATCGCGCGGGATGCCGCCGTCCCTTTCCCATCGCGCCGCGAACGGCGCGATCTGTTCGGCGCCGAACTCCCGCGCCATGTCGAAGATCGCCTGTTGCTCCTCGTTCAGTTCGAAATCCATCGCCCACCCTCTCCTCGCGCCAGGAATGACCGATAGCTATCGATCATTCCCCGGATCCGATTGCAATCATCCCATGGTCGGGATGGAGAACTCGGCGCCTTCCTTGATACCCGAAGGCCAGCGCGCGGTCACGGTCTTGGTGCGGGTGTAGAAGCGGAAGGCGTCGGGCCCGTGCTGGTTCAAATCGCCGAAGCCGGATTTCTTCCAGCCGCCGAAGGTGTGATAGGCGAGCGGCACCGGGATCGGCACGTTGACGCCGACCATGCCGATATTGATGCGGCTGACGAAATCGCGCGCGGTGTCGCCGTCGCGGGTGTAGATCGCGGTGCCGTTGCCGTATTCATGCTCCATCGGATAGCGAAGCGCCTCGGCGTAGTTCGGCGCGCGGACGACGGACAACACCGGCCCGAAGATCTCCTGGGTGTAGATGTCCATGTCGCGGGTGACATTGTCGAACAGGCAGCCGCCGACGAAATAGCCGTTCTCGTAGCCCTGCATCGAGAAATCGCGGCCATCGACGACGAGCTTGGCGCCCTGCTCCACACCCGAATTGACCAGGCCCAGCACCCGGTCGCGGGCCTGGCTCGTCACCAGCGGGCCGAAATCGACATCATTGCCCGCGGTATAGGGTCCGATCTTCAGCGCCTCGACGCGCGGCGCCAGCTTTTCGATCAGAAGGTCGGCGGTCTTTTCGCCCACCGGCACCGCCACCGAAATCGCCATGCAGCGTTCGCCGGCAGCGCCATAACCGGCCCCGATCAGCGCGTCGACGGCCTGGTCCATGTCGGCATCGGGCATGATGATCATGTGGTTCTTGGCGCCGCCGAAGCACTGCACGCGCTTGCCGTTGGCGCAGCCGCGGGCATAGATGTATTCGGCGATCGGGGTCGAGCCGACAAAGCCGATGGCCATGATTTCGGGATGGTCGAGGATCGCGTCGACCGCTCCCTTGTCGCCATTGACGACATTGAGAATGCCATCCGGCGCGCCCGCTTCGCTCATCAGTTCAGCCAGCATCAGCGGCACAGACGGGTCACGCTCGGATGGCTTGAGGATGAAGGCGTTGCCGGCTGCAATCGCCGGGCAGAATTTCCACATCGGAATCATCGCCGGGAAATTGAACGGCGTGATCCCCGCGACCACGCCCAGCGGCTGGCGCAGCGAATACATGTCGATGCCGGGGCCTGCGCCCTCGGTGAATTCGCCCTTCAGCAGATGCGGCGCACCAAAGCAGAATTCGGCCACTTCCAGCCCGCGGATGATGTCGCCCTTGGCGTCGGGAATGGTCTTGCCATGTTCGCGCGACAGCGCTTCGGCGAGCTTGTCCATGTCGCGATGCAGAAGCTCGACGAACTTCATCAGCACCCGCGCCCGCTTCTGCGGATTGGTGGCGGCCCAGCCGACCTGCGCCTTGGCCGCAACGGCCACGGCTTCAGCCAGTTCCTCGTTGGACGCCAGCGGCACTTTCGACTGCACTTCGCCCGTCGCCGGGTTCATCACGTCGGCAAAGCGGCCCGATGTGCCCTTGACGTGCTTGCCGCCGATGAAATGAGTGAGTTCCTGCATGGTGATGTCTCCCGGGAGTGATTATGTGATCCGCACTGTGCACTGCCCGGTCTTGATGTTCAACACGCCCGAACGTGCAACCGTTGTGCAAAAATCAATGCCCCGTCACGCCGCCGACAGGCCGCCATCGATCTGCAGCGTCTGCCCGGTGACGAAACTCGACGCCGGATCGGCGAGGAAAATGAGCCCCGCCATCACCTCGTCGACTTCCGCGAGCCGTCGCATGGGGATGGCCTGCACCAGGGATGCTTCCGCCGCATCGCGGTTCTTGCCCGCCTTGTCGAGAAAGTCTTCCGCCATCGGCGTGCGCGCAAAGGACGGACAGAGCGCGTTGACCCGCACGCCGCGGCGGGCATATTCGAGCGCCGCTGACTTCGTCAGTCCCACCACGCCGTGCTTGGCCGCCGAGTACACCGACAGCATCGGCGCGCCGACGACGCCGGCGACTGAGGCCACATTGACGATCGCCCCTGTTTCGCCCGTGTCGCGGAACCGCTGCTCGAACGCGGGCAGTTGCGCCCGCATGGCGTAGAACACGCCCATCAGGTCGACATCGATGATCCGCCGCGCGACGTCGACCGGCGTCTTGGGCAGCGGCGCCATGTCATGGACGATGCCGGCATTGTTGACCGCGACGTCGAGCCGTCCGAATTCGGTGAGCGCCACTTCGACGAGACGCTCGGACAATTCGGGATCGCTGATGTCCCCGGCGATTGTTCTGACATTGCCTGAAAGCTCGGCTGCGAGCGCTTCAAGCGGCTCCACATGAAGATCGTTCAGCACCAGGCTGGCGCCGGCGTCCGCGAAATACCGCGCCGCGACCTTGCCGAAGCCGCCGGTGGCGCCGGTGAGGATCACCACGCGGCCTGCAAAATCCGCCATGGCTCAACCCTTCCCCGCCATCACGTCATTGGCCATCGAAGCCAGCAGCGGCACCGCCTTGCCGATCTCGCGGGCGCCTTCCGGATTGGAGGCATTGCCGTCGAGCGAGCGCTTGTAGACGCCCTGCAGAATGGCCGCGAGCCGGAAGAAGGAGAACGCCAGGCAGAAGGACCAGTTGGAGACATCGATGCCGCTGCGCTCCTGATAGCGCGCCACATAGTCCTCCTCGCTCGGAATCCCCAGTCCCGCCCGGTCAAGTCCGCCCAGGCCCCGGAAGCCGCTCTGGTGCGGCAGCCGCCACTGCATGCACTGGTAGGACAGGTCAGCCAGCGGATGGCCGAGCGTCGACAGTTCCCAGTCGATCAGCGCCAGCACCTTCTCGCCATGGGCCGAGAAGATCATGTTGTCGAGCCGGAAATCGCCATGCACGACCCGGACCAGGCCGTCATCGTCGGGCAGGTTGTCCCACAGCCAGTCCATCAGCCGGTCCATGTCGGGAAGGTCCTCGGTCTTGCTCGCCAGATACTGCTCGCTCCAGCGCCTTATCTGCCGGGCGAAATAATTGCCTGTCCGCCCGAAATCGGCGAGGCCTGCTGCCTCCGGATCGACGCTGTGCAGCCGGGCCAGTACGTCGTTCATGCCGTCATAGACGGCGGAACGCTCGTCCGTGTTCATCCCCGGCAAGGCCGGATCCCAGAAGATGCGGCCCTCGACCATTTCCATGACGAAATACATTCGGCCGATCGCGCTGTGCTCGTCCGACAGGGCGAAGACCCTGGGCACCGGCACGTTGTTGTCGTGCAGCGCCTTCATCACCCGGAATTCGCGGTCGACCTGGTGGGCGGATTTGAGCAGCGTCCCCGCCGGCTTGGCCCGGAGCACATAGCGGCCGCTGTCGGCCTCCACCCGATAGGTCGGGTTGGACTGGCCGGTGTTGAATTTCTCGATGGCGTGAAGGCCGGAGAATCCCGGAACGAGTTCATGCAGCTCGTCGGCAAGGGCTTCCATGTCAAAAGGTTCGCTGTCCATCTCATGCATCCTTGAACAGGCGGACATCGTGTTGCACCGAAAGCCCGCCATCAATGGGAAGAATGGCCCCGGTGATGTAGGACCCTGCGCGGCTGCAGAGATAGATCGTCGCCCCCGCCACATCGTCGGGTCCGCCGATGCGGCCAAGCGGCACGCCTGCCGAGACCTTCTCGACCTGCTCGTCGCGCGCCGTCGCAAACGCGGTCATCCGGCTCTGGAACGGACCGGGGGCGAAGGCGTTGACGGTGATTCGCCGCGCTGAGAGTTCCTCGGCCAGGATCCGGGTCAGGTGATGCACCGCGGCCTTCGAGGCCGAATAGGAATAGGCGCCATCGGCCACGGGCTGCGTGCCCATCACCGAACCCAGATTGATGATCCGCGCCGGATCGTCGTCGCTGGCGGCACTGACCAGCAAGGGCGTCAGCTCGCGCGTCAGCGTGAACAGGCCGGCAACATTGACCGACATAACCTTGGCCCAGGCCGCATGCGGGAACTGGGCATAGTCCGCGCCCCAGGACACGCCGGCATTGTTGACCAGGATATGCAGCCTGTCGGTGCGCGACCGGACGGTGTCCGCCAGCGCCATGACGCCCTCTTCCGTGCCGACATCGCCGGCAAATCCCTCCGCCGAGCCTTCGCCGCCCAGAGCATTGATCTCTTCGGCCGTCCTGATGCAATCCTCGCCCTTGCGCGAGGCGATCATCACCCTGGCGCCGGCGAGCGCCAGCCCGGTCGCGATCATCCGGCCGATGCCGGTGGCGCCGCCGGTGACCAGCGCGATCTTGCCTTGTACCGAAAACAGGGCCTCTGTGTAACTCATTCCTGCTACCTCCCGATTTCATCTCCAGCCGGACAGCGGTCGCCATGACGGTCGCCCTATCCGGTCGAATTGGCCTGCGGGCGATTGCCGCCCGAAGCCAAGGAGACTAGCATGGCGCAGAATTGACGTGTGCGTAAAGGGAAGATTCGGCAAAGGCCCAATCACGCGGCGCACGCTACCGCTGGGAGGACGCATTGACCGAAACCGGATCCATGGACCTGGGCATCACCGCCCATCTGAAGCCGATTCTGGAAGCCGTGCGCGACATGGTACGCAACGAGATCATGCCGCTCGATGAGGAATTCCTATCGCTGGTCGGCTCGCAAGGCGATCGCTGGAGCTACACCGCCCGCCAGACCGAAATCCTCGAAGGGCTGAAAGCCAAGGCCAAGGCGCGGGGCCTATGGAACCTGTGGCGCACCCAGGCCGAGGGCGGCCTGACCACAGTCGAATATGCCTATCTGGCCGAGGAAATGGGCAAGGCGCATCTGGGCGCCGAAACCTTCAACTGCTCTGCGCCCGACACCGGCAACATGGAGGTGCTCGACCGCTACAGCACGCCTGAGCACAAGAAACGCTGGCTTGAGCCGCTCCTGAACGGCGAGATCCGCTCCGCCTACCTCATGACCGAACCCGACGTCGCCTCCTCGGACGCCACCAACATCTCGATGGCCTGCGTCCGCGACGGAGATCACTATGTTCTCAACGGCGAGAAATGGTGGGCCTCTGGCGCCGGCGACCCGCGCTGCAAGATCTACATCGTCATGGTCCGGACCGGCGGCGACGATACGCCCAGGCATGCGCGGCACTCGATGATTCTCGTGCCGGCGGACACCGCCGGGATCGACAAGCTGCGACCCATGCAGGTCTATGGCCAGGACGACGCGCCGCACGGGCATTTCCATCTCCGCTTCACCGATGTCCGCGTGCCGGCCAGCAATCTGCTGGTGGGCGAAGGCAAGGGCTTCGAGATCGCGCAGGGCCGGCTCGGACCGGGCCGCATCCACCATTGCATGCGCGCCATCGGCCAGGCCGAAATGGCGCTCGAACTGATGTGCAAGCGGTCACTCGAGCGCGAGGCCTTCGGCAAGAAGCTGGCACAACTGGGCGCCAATTACGACATCATCGCCGAAAGCCGCATGGAGATCGAGATGGCCCGGCTCTTGTGCCTCAAGGCTGCGTGGATGATGGATCAGGCCAATGCCGTCGCCGCTGCCCCCTGGATCAGCCAGATCAAGGTGGTGGCGCCGCGGGTGGCGTTGAAGGTGACCGACGAGGCGGCGCAGATGTTCGGCGGCCAGGGCATCTCGCAGGATACGCCGCTGGCGCGGATGTGGACGCATCTGCGTACGCTGCGCCTCGCCGACGGCCCCGACGCCGTGCACCGCCGCCAGGTGGCGCGCACCGAGCTCAAGCGCTACACCCAGGAAAAGGTCTGATTTTTCATGAAAGCCATTGTCTGTCCCGAATATGGTCCGGTCTCGGGTCTCGAGTATCGCGATGTGGCCGACCCGACACCCGGACCCGACGAGGTGGTGATCAACACGCGGGCTATCGGGGTGAACTTTCCCGATGGGTTGCTGGTGCAGGGGCTTTACCAGATGAAGCCCGAGACACCCTTCGTGCCCGGCATGGAGGCGGCGGGCGTGGTCGTGGCGGTGGGCACCAACGTCACCCATGTCAAGCCGGGGTACCGCGCCGTTGCGCTGGTCGACATCGGCGGATATGCCGAGAAGGTGCTGGCGCCGGCCGCCAAGGTCTTCGTCCTGCCCGAGACCATGAGTTACGAGGACGCCTGCGCGCTGATGTGCGCCTGGGGCACAGCCCATCATGCGTTGAGACAACGCGCCCAACTCAAGTCCGGCGAGACGCTGATGGTGCTGGGCGGCGCCGGATCGACCGGGATGGCGGCGATCGGCATCGGCAAGGCGATTGGCGCCCATGTGATAGCGGTAGCCTCGACGCCTGAGAAGCAGGAGGCCTGCCTGGAAGCCGGCGCCGATGTCGCCCTGCCCTATGACGGTCTGCGCGAGACGCTCAAGCAGACCCACGGCCGAGGCGTCGATGTTGTCTTCGATCCCGTCGGCGGGCCGGCCTTCGATACAGCCGCCCGCGCCATGGCGCGCAACGGCAGGCTGCTGGTGGTGGGCTTTGCCTCGGGCGAGATCCCGAAGCTTCCGGTCAACCTTGCGCTGCTCAAGGAGTTTTCGCTGGTCGGCGTGTTCTGGGGCGCGTTCACCGCCAAGGAGCCCGACGTCTACGCCGCCAACAACCGCGAGCTGTTCGACTGGCATTCCCAGGGCCTGATCTTTCCCCGTATCGACGAACGCCGTCCGCTCTCCCAGGCGGCAATGGCGCTGCAGCGCATTCTCGACCGTGGCGCCATCGGCAAGACAATTCTCTTTCCGGAAGGATAGGCCATGACCGTGCCCCGTACCATGAATGCCCTGATCCTCAAGCAGGACGGCTTTGCTTCCAGCCGCGACGGGGCTGCGATCGATACGCTCGAGCCCTATCTGGAATATGGTCCCCTGCCGGTGCCGCAAGCCCGATCGGGCCAGGTGCTGGTCAGGGTGCGGATGGCCTCGGTCAATCCGTCCGATCTCTATTTCATCAAGGGCGAATACGGCCAGCCCCCGGTTAAGGGCCAGCCTGCGGGATTCGAGGGCGTCGGCGACGTTGTCGATGGCCAGGGGCTCTATGCCCGCTGGCTCAAGGGCAAGCGGGTGGCCTTCGTCGGCGGCGTCCGCGGCTCGGGCGCCTGGGCCGAGTATATCGTCGTGCCGGCTGCGATGTGCGTAGTGGTCAAGAGCGCCATGCGCGACGAGGACGCGGCGGGCCATGTGGTCAATCCGGTGACCGCCTGGACGATGTTCGACATCGTCAAGCAATCTGGCGCGAAGAGTTTTGTCTTCACCGCCGCCTTCTCGCAATTGGGCAAGCTGATGGCCGGGCTTGCCCGCGACAATGGCCATGCGATGATCGCCGTGATCCGCAAGGAGAGCCAGGCCAGGCATCTCAGGGAACTTGGCGCCAAGCATGTGCTGATCCAGTCCGATCCGGACTTCGCCTCCAGGCTTGCGGCGCTCTGCAAGGACGAGAAGCCGCGGATCCTGCTCGATGCGGTGGCGGGCCAGCACTCGGCCGACATCTTCATGGCCATGCCCAATCGCGCCCGCTGGATCATCTATGGCAGGCTTGCCACCGATGCGCCGACGATCAGCGAGCCGGGCCAGTTCATCTTCATGGACAAGAAGATCGAAGGCTTCTGGCTCAGTCAATGGTTCAGGCGGGCTTCGATCCTCGAGAAGATGCGGACGCTGCGCGCGGTGCAGACCCGTTTCATTTCGGGCGCGTGGAAGACAGAGGTTGTGGCGACGGTGAAGCTCGGCGACGCGATGGACAAACTGCCCGAGGCGCTGAAGCTCGGCGACGGCAAGGTGATGATCGTGCCATGAGGCAGGAAAACGGCGGAATCTTTTTCTGAAGATGCTGCAGTATATTGCTGATATCTAATATTGTTCCGAGTTTGAGCGGATTTGCGCGACGGTGGCCTGCCGGGATTCTCCCCCGATGAAACTTTTCATTCCCGTCCTTCGTCCTATCTCTCACAAGATGGAGGTTCGAACATGACAAACCTGTTTTATCCCGTTTCCCCGTTTGTGGCTGTTCTGGCCGCGTCGCTGGCGTTTTCGCCCGCCCGCGCCAATGACGCGGCCACGGCGCGCGGCGTCATAGAAAGCCAGATCGAGGCGTTCCTGGCCGACGACATGGCCACCGCCTATTCCTTCGCCGCCCCCTCGATCAAGCGCCTGTATCCGGATCAGGACCGCTTCTCCGCCATGGTCCGGCGCGGCTACGAGCCGGTTTACCGCCCGGGCAACTATGCCTTCGGCCGTGGCAAGATCGCGCCCGACGGCGCGGGCATGGTCCAGGAGGTGTTGATACAGGGACCTGACGGCGAGGACTGGACCGCGCTCTATTCGCTCGAGCGCCAGCCCGACGGCAGCTTCAAGATCAACGGCGTGCAGATGATAAAGGCCGCGGCCCCGCAGACCTGAGCTCCACAGGCCCACGGCGAACTCGTCCAGGCCTGTAGCCTGAATTCCATTGCACCTCTACAATGGCCTGGCGGAACGATCGCCAGCTTGCCGCGTTGTCAGCGGATCGTCCGCCATTGCCAGCAAGCCCGGACCCGCCCTATGCTGGTCGCCACCTTGCGGACAGCTATTGCCGCGAGGGGTGCAAAGGATGAATGGAGAATTGCCGTGAGTGTCGCCTTCACCAAGGAAGAAAGTTCCGAAACAGCCGCCGAGACGCTGCTGCCTGACCGGCCGATTTCCGAGCATCCCAATCTGGTCACGCTTGATGGCCTCAAGAAGCTGCAGGCCGAACTTGACGCGGCGCGCGCGGGTTTTGACGCGGCGAATGCCATCGAGGATGTCAACGAGCGCCGTCGTCAGCAGGCAGTGCCGCTTCGCGATGCGCGCTATTTTGCCGAGCGCGTCCGCTCGGCCCAGGTGCAGCCCGATCCCGAGACCCATGACGCGGTCGCCTTCGGCTCGACCGTGACCTACACCCGCGACGACAATCCGCCCCAGACCTACCGCATCGTCGGCGAGGACGAGGCCGACCCCAAGCAGGGCGCGATCTCGTTCGCCTCTCCCGTGGCCCGCGCGCTGATGGGCAAGTCGGTGGGCGACGTGGTCGAGGTCAATGAGCAGGACCTGGAGATCCTGTCGATCGCGTGAACGCGCGGCGGGCGCAGGCTCTCATCCGGCACTCGCGGCGACAAGACGGAATTCTGCATGCACCCATATCCCCGCACGAGTGTTTCGCCGGGGTTTGGACCGATGCTGGCATTCCGGAGGACCGCACGCAGGCTTTGCCTCTGAAATTATGGTGAGTTGGGTGGCGCAACCCGCGCACGGCCCGAACTTCGCCGGATGCTGTCCCCATCCGACAGGCGGCTGCCGTTGCCTTGCCGCTCCGGCCCGGACGAGGCCAGCAGGACAAGGCGTTGTACGCGTCCGGCACGAATCCCGGGGTCAAAGCCCCCAAGATCCGCCACAGGCCCGTCCCGCCGTCCCTACGCTGATCCCGTCTGACGACGGGCTCCGCAGGCGAGGGCAAGTCCGGTGGCTGGCTTGGCCTGCCCCGAAGGACCGGCTGCCAGCGGAGCACGCCGGCCTCCGCCTCCTCCCGGTTCCCGCCGCACGTTACGACGAGGCCGGGAGGCCTTCCTCCCGCCTAGACCACAGCGTCTGCGATCCATCCGGCGGCGGGAGTGCGATGATGATGGCACGGGTGCGGAAGGTGGGGATGAAACGAAGGGTCTTTTCAGCTAAGGGATTGGAATATCTGGGTGTGAGGCTGGTTTTTGTCCACGTTTTGGTGCGGTTTGACCCCTCGTTTCGTCATCCTCGGGCCTGTCACGTGGATCTGCTGGACTCTCGGGTTTCCCGTTGGACCGGTTGTACCGGGGCGACCGTCTGTAGACCCTCGCCACAAGGGCGAGGGTGACGGCGGCAGGGCGCGGGTGACTGCGGCAGGCGGAGGATTATGCGCCGAGGGGCTGGACGGTGACGTTGGGGTGCGCGGTGGACGAAGCGTTTCGGTTTCCGCGTTTCGTGCGGGAAACACACCCTCGCCTCCCGTCACCTTGAAACCATCCTTGCGCGGCTGCACAATCAACAACCGAAGAACGCCAGCAGCAGGAACACAGAATTGCTCCGGACCGAACGATTGAATTTGCGCCCGTCACTTCGTGCCGATGTCGTTTCACTTTTCGAATTCCTGGGCGACGCCGAGGCGATGAAGTTCACCCATGTCGATGAAACACTGAGGCAGTGCCAGCGCCGGGTCATGGTTCACGAATGGCGGCGACGACGGGATGGTTGTGCGCCATGGGTCGCCTCAACGCGCCGGGATGACCGGATTATCGGGTGGGGTGGATTGTATCAGGATCCCTTTGAACCAGGCTGGGGCTTTGAGATTGGCTACTATTTTCATCCCGACGCCTGGGGGCGCGGGTATGCGTCCGAACTCGTCAGCGCGGCGTTGGGCGTTGCGGATCACCAATTGCGCCTCCCGGAAGTCTGGGCGATGGTGCATCCGGAAAATCCTGGCTCACGGCGTGTGCTTGAAAAGGCGGGCTTTGAAGCGGTGCGGTACCTTGAGGAAAGAGAGCGCTTTCTCTTTCGCCGGTCAGGGAGTGCTCCGGCAGACCTATGACCGGGTGGACAAGCACCTTCGCGCGCCTATCCGGCAGTGGTTTGCATGTGGTTGGGCTGGGGCAACGTAGCGGGATTTTATGAAAGAGTCGGCGATGCTCCTTTCGCCCCTCAAGGGGGGAGATTGATTGCTATCCCATCCGAAACAATGCCGACCGCGCCGTCGCAAACCATTTTCCCTCCTCGCCGAATCCGCTATGACACTCCGACGCGGATCTTGCCGTGACCAACCCCGCCAAGGACCTGTCGACCATGAACTTCCGGCTTGCCATTCTCGCCATCAGCGCCGCCTTTCTGTCCGCCTGCACCACCGCGTCGGTGCCCACCAACCCGCTGCAGGCGCGCTGGAACGGCAAGGAAGCCGGCGTGTTCTTTGCGGCCTATGGGCCTCCGGTGTCGGACACGGAGAGCGGGGCCGGGGCGATCTATATCTGGCGCGGCGGGTTTTCGCGGGGGCGGTCCTGCAGCGTCGAGCTGAAGGTCAACGGGGATTACCGGATCACCAGCATCCGCGCGCTGTCCGACCGGCCTGACCCGAAGGGTGGCCCGTCGCATTGCGAGAAGGTGCTCGACGCCGCCTGAACGCTTCAGGCACGCCCGGAAAGACCAACTCCCAACGAACCGGTTAAGGCCTGCTCAGCGGCGCGCGAGATAGCCCAGGATTGCCGCGACGACCAGCAGGACCAGCGAGCCTATCGCTGTCAGAAGCGGGATGATGCCGGCCATTTCGTCGAACCGGCGCCGGCCGGCCTCCGTCTCAAGCCCCCACCAGCCGAAGGCCAGTCCGGCAAGGCTCAGCAGCGCAAGTCCGATGGCAATCCGCTTCATGGCATTGCTTTCCCCTACCCCAGCGGCGCGATATCGCCCCTCGCCCACATCTCCGTCGTCTCGGCGGAAAAATCCTCGAAGCGCTGCGCCTCGATCGCGCCGCGGATGCCCGCCATCAGGTCCTGATAATAGGACAAATTGTTCCAGGTGATCAGCATCATGCCCAAAATCTCGTTGGAGCGGACCAGATGGTGCAGATAGGCGCGCGAATAGTCGCGCGCCGCCGGGCAATTGCTTTCCTCGTCGAGCGGCCGGTGATCCTCGGCGTGCCGCGCATTCTTGAGGTTGATCTTGCCGTGGCGGGTAAACGCCAGGCCGTGGCGGCCGGCGCGGGTCGGCATGACGCAGTCGAACATGTCGATGCCGCGCCCGACCGATTTCAGAATGTCGTCGGGCGTGCCAACGCCCATCAGGTAGCGCGGCTTGTCTGACGGGAGAGCCGGACAGGTCACGTCGAGCATGTCGAGCATCACCGCTTGCGGCTCGCCCACGGCCAGGCCGCCGACGGCGTAGCCCTTCAGGTCGAGGCCTGACAGCGCCTGCGCCGAGCGCTCGCGCAGTTTGGGCACATCGCCGCCCTGGACGATGCCGAACATCGCCTTGCCGGGCTGGTCGCCGAACTGGGTCTTGCAGCGCTCCGCCCATCTGAGCGACATTTCCATGGCGCGCTCGATCTCGGTCTCGCTTGCCGGCAGCCGCACGCATTCGTCGAGCTGCATCTGAATGTCGGAGCCGAGCAGGCCCTGGATCTCGATCGAGCGTTCCGGGCTCATTTCATGGCGCGAGCCGTCGATATGGGACTGGAAGGTGACGCCGTGCTCGTCGATCTTGCGAAGCGCGGACAGCGACATCACCTGGAAGCCGCCGGAATCGGTGAGGATCGGATGGGGCCAGCCGGCGAAGCTGTGCAACCCGCCAAGCCGCGCCATGCGCTCGGCGCCGGGCCGGAGCATGAGATGATAGGTGTTGCCCAGGATGATGTCGGCGCCGGTGCCGCGCACCTGATCCATATACATGGCCTTCACCGTGCCGCCGGTGCCCACCGGCATGAAGGCCGGCGTGCGGATAAGCCCACGCGGCATGGAAATTGTGCCGAGCCGCGCCTTGCCGTCAGTGGCCGTCAGCTTGAACTGGAAGGTCTCGGTGATCTGGGGCGTGTCAGGGGTCACGTCTTGCTCCGGAACAGCAGCGACGCGTCGCCATAGGAATAGAAGCGGTAGCCGGTGTCGATCGCATGGCGGTAGGCCGCGCGCATGGTCTCGAGGCCGGAAAAGGCCGAGACCAGCATGAACAGTGTCGAGCGTGGCAGGTGGAAATTCGTCATCAGCACGTCGACGGCGCGAAACTGGTAGCCGGGCGTGATGAAGATGTCGGTCGGGCCGGACCATGGCTGGATCCTGCCGTCCGCGTCTGTGGCGCTTTCAAGCAGTCTCAACGAGGTGGTGCCGACCGAGACGATGCGGCCGCCGCGCGCATGCACCGCGTTGAGCGCGCTTGCCGTTTCGGCGCTGACATGGCCGATTTCCGAATGCATCAGATGGTCCGTGGTGTCGTCCGCCTTGACCGGCAGGAAGGTGCCGGCGCCGACATGCAGCGTGACGAAATGGCGCGAGACGCCGCGCGCGTCGAGCGCCGCGAAGAGATCCGGCGTGAAATGCAGCCCGGCCGTGGGGGCGGCGACGGCGCCGTCTTCGCGGGCGTAGATCGTCTGGTAATCGAGCCGGTCCTGCGCGTCCTCGCCGCGTTTCGACGCAATATAGGGCGGCAGCGGGATGTGGCCCACGGCCATGATCGCCTCGTCGAGCGCCGGGCCGGACAGATCGAAGATCAGCTCGATCTCGCCGCCCTCGCCGCGCGCCCCTGCCGTGGCGTCGAGCACGCCCGCAAGGCAGGTTGCGCCGTCGCCGCCGAAGCTCAACCGGTCGCCTTCCTTCACGCGCTTGCCCGGACGGACAAAGGCCTTCCAGCGGTCGGGGCCTGAGCGCATGTGCAGCGTGGCGGAAATGCGGGATTGATTGCCGTCGCGGCTGCGGAAGCCTTCGAGCTGCGCCGGGATCACCCTGGTGTCGTTGAACACCAGCGCGTCCCCGGGCTCGAGCAGTCGGGCAAGGTCGGTGACGGTGAGATCGGCGAGCCTGCCATCGGCATCGACGCTGAGCAGCCGGGCGCTGTCGCGCGGGACTGCCGGCCGGAGCGCGATCCGCTCCTCGGGAAGGTCGAAATCAAACAGGTCTACCCGCACAGGCCGTGCCCCAAAAAAGAGAAACGCGCGGAATTCAATGGCGCGACGCCACCGAATCCCGCGCGCAAGACATGCTTCAAGCCTTGGCGTCGGCCGCGACCTTCATCGAGACGATCTTGTCGGGATCGATCACGGGCTCGCCGCGCTTGATCTTGTCGACATTGTCCATGCCGGACGTGACCTGGCCCCAGACCGTGTACTGGCGGTTCAGGAAGCCCGCATCGTCAAAGCAGATGAAGAACTGCGAATTGGCCGAATGCGGATCCTGCGAGCGCGCCATCGAGCAGGTGCCGCGGGCATGGTTCATGTTGGAGAATTCCGACTTCAGGTTCGGCTTGTCGGAGCCGCCCATGCCGGCGCGGCGCGGATCGAAGGACGAGCCGTCCGACTTGCCGAACTTGACGTCGCCGGTCTGCGCCATGAAGCCGTCGATCACGCGGTGAAACACCACGCCGTCATAGGCGCCTTCGCGGGCCAGTTCCTTGATCCGGGCGACATGGCCGGGTGCCAGATCCGGTAGCAGTTCGATGGTCACCTGGCCCTTGGTGGTTTCCATGATGAGCGTGTTTTCGGGATCCTTGATCTCCGCCATGGGTCTCTCCTGTGTTCTGATTTCGTGGTGGGTCAGCCGCCGGAGCGGACCTTGATCATGCGGTCGGGATCGGTGACCGAGCCGTTGTTGTTGGGATTGCCGCGCTTGATCTGGTCGACCAGCTCCATGCCTTCGGTGACCTTGCCCACGACCGTGTACTGGCCGTTGAGCCCGGGGGCCGGGGCGAACATGATGAAGAACTGCGAATTGGCGGAATTGGGGTTCTGCGATCGCGCCATGCCGACGGTGCCGCGTTCGAATGGAATGTCGGAGAATTCGGCCTGCAGGTCGGGCTCGGACGAACCGCCCATGCCGGCCTGGCCAGGCTTGAAGCCGTCTTCCATGTCGGCGAACTGCACGTCGCCGGTCTGGGCCATGAAGCCCTCGATCACCCGGTGAAAGGCGACATTGTCATATTCGCCGGCGTCGGCGAGCGCCTTGAGACGGGCCGCATGCTGCGGCGCCACGTCTTCGGCCAGATCAATGACGACATTACCGGATTCAAGTTCGATGGTCAGCGTGTCGGCGCTTGCCAGGGTGGTCGAGGCCAGGCCGAAGGCAAGGCTTGCTGCGAGAAGAAGACGTGAAGAACGCATGGGAGCTCCATTGAAAAGGCCGGCCCGGATGCATCCCGCACCCTGCGGCACTCGTTTGACATACCGCGGCAAGCTTGGCAACGCCGCGGCGAAGGCTAGAGCGCCTTGCGTCCACTTGGACGCACAAAGGACGCTCCATCTCTTGAGTCCAGAGCATCTTATCTGCGTTCAGGCGATTTCGCCTGATCGCAGGATGCTCTGGTGAAGTCACGAAGTCCGTGCTGCGAGCGCCCTCTGCACCACAACCGGAACGAACGGCGAGACATCACCGCCCATCTTTGCGATCTGGCGCACAAGCGTGGCGGTGATATGGCGGGATTCGGGATAGGCGGGGACAAATACGGTGGTGACGTCCGGCGCCATCGCCCGGTTCATGCCGGCCATCTGCATTTCGTAGTCGAGATCCGTGCCGTCGCGCAGCCCGCGAACCAGAAGCGTCGCTCCGGCTTCCCGGGCGGCGTCGACCACCAGCCCGTCAAAGGCGATGACGCTGACATTGCCGGCGCGTTCGGAAAATTCGCTTCTCACCACATGGTCGGCCATGCTGGCGCGCTCGTCGAAGCTGAACAGCGGGGTCTTGCCCGGGTGCACGCCGATGCCGATGACCAGTTCGTCGCACAGCGCCAAGGCCTGGTCGAGCACATCGATGTGACCATTGGTCATGGGATCGAAAGACCCGGGATAAAACGCGATGCGCATGACTCAAATCCTGTTGACAGGGCCTTTTGTCATGTCGCCGGGTGCGCATCAAGGGGAAACAGGGCTGCCGGGGCGCAGGCCGGCCGGACCGGAATTCCGGCCTGCCGGGCTCCGGAGGTCAGAAATCGGCGATCGACAGCCAGATCAGGTTCTTGCGGTGCTTCTTGTAGGCTCGGATGGCCGCGGTTTCGATCTGCGCCCGCCGCCGGTCGAAGGCTGCAGGGTAATCGGTCTCGGCCGAGCGGGTGAGCCCGTCGATCTGTTCGAGCGCCGGGGCCTCGAGCACGAAGCGGACTTCCATCACGCCGTCATAGCCCGAGAAGCGGAAGGTCCCCGCCTCCTCGTCGAAGCTGCTCATCTGGTTGGGAAAGCCTAGCATTGCCGGGCCGCCGCGTGCCCGGCCGGACAGGCCGTCACTTCTTGGTTTTCTTCTGGAACGGATTTGTTTCCAGCTGCTTGACGGCGGAACCCAAGGTCGGCGCGGCCTTGGCTTCGGCCTTGTCCTTCTTCGGCTTGCGGATTTCCTTGCTCGATCTCATTTGACCCTTGGCCATGATATGTCCTGTTTCCGGGGATACCCCCGAACCGGGTTCGGTTCGGACAAGGGCATCGCCACATCTGTGTATGCTCTGGTGGTGACGCTGCCACGGGCCTCGGACGGCCGGCGGCAGTCGCCCTATCAGCTGCTCTTGACGGTCTCGATCAGCTCGAGATTGCTGCCCTGCTCGACGCGCTCGTGACCCTGCTCGTCATTGCGGATCCGGTATTGCGGCTTGCCGCCATTGTCGGGCAGGCGCAACAGCACCGTGAATTCGGTCGGGGTGCGCGGCGACAGGCCGACGCGGGATTGGAGCGAGACCTGCTGCCCCTTGGTGAAAACATTTTTGGCCATTTTTCAGTCCCAATACATATCGTGCCCAAGCGAGCGCGATCACGCTGCCTGCGGGTTTTTCATTCGGTGTCGAAGAACAAGCGAAGAGCCTGAGAACCGATCGATGGCGGTATGCTGGGCGCTTGAAAGATAACGCAAGATACATGCGCCTTAATTGCGGCTTATACAAGGCCAAACTGCCCTGTCCGGCTGGGTCGACCCGGCCGGCGGGGCGAAACGCCGGCCGGAATGGTGGCTGGAATGTCGGCTGGAATTTTGCAATGTGTCAGGAACAAATTCACCGCCAGACCGTTGATTGCCATACTCGACGTCCGGCCTCCACGGCAAACCCGGACCCGAGCCCCGCAAGCCGCCTCCCGCGGCAATCCGGAATAAATGAATGAAATCCCGCAAGAGCGTGCCATACTGAAGGCGCGAGATACCGAATGCCATTTGCAGCGCCGCGCCGGGCGATGCGGCAGCCGACGGAAAGCCGCGGTGACGATCGATATGTTCTAGTAAAAAAGGGAATGGCATGCTCATCAGATTTGGTTTCGAGATTATCGTCGACTGTCCTGCCCCGGTTCCCATGCTGCTGGCGCTGTCGACGCACACCGAGTTCAACGGCCGGCTGATCGGTTCGGATTATGTGCGCACCACCGCCATGACCCCGATCGCAGTCTATGTCGACCGCTACGGCAACCGCATCTCGCGCGCCGTGGCCGACACCGGCACCACCATCTTCTGGTCCGATTGCGTGGCCGAGGTCTCCGGCGCGCCGGACAATGTGCCGTCCTTCGCCATCCAGCATCGGATCGAGGACCTGCCCAGCGACACGCTCGGCTTCCTCACCGCCAGCCGCTACTGCGATTCCGATTCGCTGGGCAATTTCGCCTGGTCGAATTTTGGCAACACCCAGGAAGGCTGGCCGCGGGTGCAGGCGATCTGCACTTTCGTCCATAATCACGTGACCTTCGGCTACAAGTTTGGCCGCCCCGACAAGACCGCGCGCGACGTGCTGGAGGAGAAATCCGGCGTCTGCCGCGATTTCGCCCATCTCGGCGTCAGCCTGTGCCGGGCGATGAACATTCCGGCGCGCTACGCCAGCGGCTATCTCGGCGACATCGGCGTGCCGGATTCGGGCTTTGACGATTTCTGCGCCTGGTTCGAGGTCTATCTCGGCGGCAGCTGGCACACGGTGGACGCGCGCTACAACGTGCCGCGCATCGGCCGCATCCTGATGGTGCGCGGCGCGGATGCCGCCGACGTGGCGATGATCACCTCGTTTGGCGCCTACCAGCTGTCCTCTTTCCGGGTCTGGACCACCGAGCTCGAGGAAGGCTTGAGCGACCAGGAGATCATGGCGATGTTCGACACCCTGCCCGAGCCTCGCCCCGGCGGGCCGGATTTCGGCACGGCGTTGCCGGGCGCGGTGCACCTGACCTGAGGCGGGGCCGGAGGACGGACGGGCGCTTAAACATACTCCAGGCGTTCAGGCCCTCTCCGGGGCGTTCTCGCATACTCCGTCAGGCCGGACTCGATCCGGCATCCAGCCAGCCCAGGTCCTTGGGCTGAAAAGAGTCTTCTACCGCGCGGACGCGAGGTCGCTGGATCCCGGCTCGTGGACCGGGATGACGAAACGAAGGGGCGCAGCCCGCCTCACCCGTTCCTTGGGCATGGTCGCGACAGGAGAACCGAGATCGGCACGGTCCCCTCCGCCGTCCTCCTCGGGCCTGTCCCGAGGATCTGCTGGACTGTCGGTTCGAACGCTGGTCCAACTGTCTTGGAGCGGTCGCCCGTAGGTCCTTGGCACGACGGCCGAGGATGACGAGACGAGGAGCCGGAGCCCGCCTCCGGATCTTCGGCGCGAGGGCTCAAGTCCGCAAAGCCAGAGAGGCGTTGCCTCCGTTCTATGGCGACATGCATACAGCGCGTCGCTCCTAACCACGCATTATCCATAATCTCATTCAGGTTAGGTTCATTCAGGGTTTGTCATGGTGTTGGCAATGAAGATGGGTGCGTAGGAAGGAAACCGCCATGACCATAGCTCTTGCATTGCTTGCCGTAGCGATCGTCGTACTGTTCTCTGGCCTGGTGCTCGGAGCATTGCGCCGTCAGATTCCTGAAGAGCAGGCTGAAGCCGTCTGGATCAAATCCAGATAGTCTTCGTCGGCCAAGTATCCTCCAGGCTTCCAGCCCGGTTCGCGGTCCTATCCGTGGGTCGGGCTTTTTGCTGGCGCTGATGCCCCCGCCCCCTCGCCCGCCTGGCAGGTGTCCCGCCGGTGGCTCATATGGCTGTCCTCGCGCGCCTGCCACTGTTTCATCAAGGCCGCCCGGCGCTGCGGATAGCGCACCGGTTCCGGCGTCAGGCTGACGATGCGGTCGGCGCGGAAATGGCGGAAATCATTGCGCAATTCGCACCAGGCGACGATCATCCGGGCGCGGTCGAAAAACGCCAGCGCGATCGGCCAGATGGTGCGCCGGCTGGCTTTGCCGTTGACGTCGGCATAGGCGATGGTGAGCTTGCGGTTCGAACGGATGGCGTCGCGGATCAGCGGCAATTCGCTCTCGCCCGCAGTCCACCGCTCGCGCGGAACGATCAGCAGAGTGGACTCGTCGAGCCCGGCCTTGAGATCGTCGGGCAGCACGGCTGCGATCTTGGCGAGCGCGTTGAGCGCCGCAGCACCCAGCGGCTGGTCGGCCTGCCCCGCCACCCAGCGCGAGCCCAGAACCAGCGCCTCGATCTCGTCCTCGGAAAACATCAGCGGCGGCAGCATGAAGCCCGGCTTGAGCACGAAGCCCACCCCCGCCTCCCCGTCAATCGCCGCCCCTTGCGCCTTCAGCGCCTCGATGTCGCGGTAGATGGTCCGAAGCGACACGCCAAGCTCGGCTGCCAGCGTCGCCCCGCTCACCGGGCGCTTGTAGCGCCGGAAGGCCTGCAGAAGATCGAGAAGACGGGCGGCGCGGGACAATTTCGGGCTCCGGGGTGGGTGGCAATACGCGAGTGTAGCATGGATGGTGACAGAATATGGCAGGAGCGCGTAATTGCTGGAGGCGAGAAGCACGGCGCGCAGAAAGCTTCCGGAGGCTCGCGCCTAAACTGACGCATCGCGGTCGCTGTCGAGGAATTTTCGCAGGACTTCAAGGTCCGGAAGCAACAGCGCCACCCGCTCGGGAGGAAGGGCGGCGGCAACCCGCGTGAGGTCCGGCGCAAGGGAATCGATTGCATCCTGCCGAAATTTCCTGCCAGTATCGGTGATATGAACGAGCTTGGAGCGGCCATCCTTCGGGTTCTTGCGAACCTCGATCAGGCCCGCATGTTCCAGAACCGAAAGTGAATGAGTCATCGATGTCTTGGGCACCTGGAACGCCCGGGCAATGGCGACAGGCGTGCGGCCATCGCCAACGCGCACCAGATGGTTCAACACCGCAAACTGCGACAGCACGAAGCCCGGCGGCAACCGGGCTTCGAACATGGTGCGCGACAATTGCTCGATTATTCCGATCTCGTTGAAAAGCCTGAAATAATCGAATACCGGGGTTTCAGACATTCATTATCCTGCTTTCCAATGGCCAACGCGGGCTTTTGCCAACTTTCGGACCATAGCCGATGCGCGACAACATTTGAACCGTGCCTCCGCCAGGTGCAAGGCGTTCATGCACTTTTTGGAAGGGCTCGGCCATTTCAGGAAATTCCTGCAATGCCTGGCTCAAGGGCTGGAACCCGAGGCCCTGCGCGGTCGCCGCAATGTTGACGCGCAGCCAGTCGGCCCCGGTCGCGATCTGGGTTTCGCGGCTGTTGTCATCGGTGACCAGCCAGACGTGACCCATGGCGGTATCAGTGTTGGCAAAGACTGCGTCAAGGCCCGACTGATAGGCGAAGCTTGTCGGGTCTGCCGCCGCTTCCCGGCTGAACTGGCCGGTCAGATGCAGCGCTTCGAACAGTGGCCCGGTGAAATCTATGCCGTCGGGATTGGCATCCACCTCGTGACGGCCGATCCGGAAGAGATCGACGCTTTCTTGAAATGTATGCGGCGTTTCGACCTCGATCCGCAGTGCTTCGCGCGTCAGTGCGCGCAGGTCGGACACCTCGGATGGCTCTACGGTGCCGCCAAACCGCGCACCACTGCGCATCACGGCGCCGAGTTCTGACAGCAAAGCGGGCGCGACGGGGCGAGTGACGTCAAACGGTTCCTTGTTGGACCGCCGGGCCGGAACAAGCGCGAACAACGGGTCCCTCTCGACCGCCGGATCGGATGTGAAGGCAATGCGGGCAATGGGGCGCTGATCCAGGCCTCCCGCACTGCTGCCCTCGGGGAAGAGGTCCGCATCGACACGAAACCCGTCCTCGGCCGCAGCCATGCGCAGAAGTTCCATGAAACAGCCAAGGCCGATGGTGATCTGGCGGTCGAACGGGTCCGTGTGCGGCAACAGGCGGTCGCGATCCGCGTAGAGCGTGACGACTTCCTCTTCGGAAAGATCAGCCAGCCATGGCTGGCGGTTATGAGGGTTGGGGGCAAGCAAGGCCCAGGACAACGCGCGCATGCGTGCATCGCTGTAGGTCCCCGCCATGTCCCAGGGAAGCAAGGCCGTCTGCGGGCTGCGTGTGGCAACGTGTCCGAAAGCGCCGCCTGCCGCCAGAACAGCCCCTCCGCCAACGAGGAAAATCATCTTACGCCGTGTCAAGTTCATCGCCATCTCCTTTAGTACGATAACGCACCATATAGTACGTTGCCGAACTAAATGCAAGACTGCGTGTTTCTGCGATCCCTCACTTGGGCAAATGTTCTTTCCGATCAGGGATTGTCGGGATGGCGCGAACGGCCGTTCACAACCCCGAGCGCCTCATGGTCCGGTGCTTCAGGGGCAATGATGAGGTGTTTTTCGATATCTCCATCCCGACGCTCCCAACAAAGAAGCCGGGGCTTTCTCCCCCGGCTTCGTCCCACGCTATTCCCGTCCCATCAGCCCCGCGGATCCTGATCCGCCGCCGGTCACTCCTCATCCTGCCGCAAGGCGGCCCAGGACAGCAGCGCGTCGAGCGCCGGGCACAGGGCCTGGCCCCAGTCGGTGAGACAGTATTCGACCTTGGGCGGGACCTGGTGATGGACGATGCGCCGGACGATGCCGTCCGCTTCCATCTGGCGCAGCTGCTGGATCAGCATCTTCTGCGACACCGCCGGGATGGCGCGCTCGAGCTCGGAGAAGCGCAAGGTCTTGCCGCCGAACAGATGAAACAGGATCGTCAGTTTCCAGCGGCCCTCGAGCAGCTTCAGCGCGCTTTCGACGCCCTCGGCCGCCGTCTCGCTGGTGTAGTCCTTGGGCTTACCTTTCGGTAAGTACCTTACTTTTTCGTCGGTTCTTGTCATTTTCGCAGAGTATCGCGATATGGGGTGAGCGACAACACGAAAGAGGAATGCGATATGTCCATCACCCTTCCCGCGGCGGTGTCCGCCTATTTTGCAGCCGACCGCAGCAATGGCGACACGGTCGCCCTCTGCTTCACCGAAGACGCCGTCGTCATCGATGAAAACCGCACCCATAGGGGCCGCGACGCCATCAGCCGGTGGCGAGAGGAGGCGGCGCGAAAATTCAGCTATGTCGTCGATCCGTTCGCCGTGAGCGGCGATGACAACCCCGTCGTCGTGACCGCGCATCTCACCGGGAATTTTCCGGGCAGCCCGATTGACCTCAGCTACCGGTTCACCCTCGAGGACGACCGGATTGCGCGGCTGGAGATCGGGGTGTGAGCTCAGTCACCCCAACTGACAAATTTGAGGGTGGAATTGCCGTTCATGCGGTAGTCTATGACCTTGCACCCGGACTTGGCGCGGACAGGAGCCGCTCCGTTTAGTACAAGCGTGTGCCATCCCTCTTGGCGTCCGGTGACCTGGTAAGGTGCGGGCGGACAGCCCTTCTTGAAGACATAGGCCGTGCCCCGGATTGTGATTTCGGTGTCGTAGGGATCCCAGGGCTCGCTCTTGAACAGCAAGGTCCCGGGGCTTACTGCCCCTGATATGGACTTCTTCGGTTCGGTGTAGATGATTGTCCCGCGCTCCGGCCTTATGGTGACATCGGATCCATTGTGATCAAAGAGTTGGCGCATTTTCAGATGAAAAGGCATGTCGGACTCGTCGTCGACGCTCTCGGCCAGCACCACGTCAGGCCCGGCCGGTTCGGCAGAGCCAAAGCCGTGCGGAACAACCTCGAAATTGATCCACGGTGCGGCATCGGCAGAGATCTGGACCCCGTCGGGAGTGCAGACCTTCCACAGATTGTAGGCGCCCTTGTAGAACCTCTGGATGGGAAAACAGAACCCCGGACCGGTAACCTCAATGTCTGGCATCTCGCCGGGCTCGCGCGGATGAAAAACAAATGAGAAGCCGTCATCGCCCGCATGGCCGGTCAGATTGATCCAGGCGCCGTTCAGGGAGGTCATCAGATAGATGTTCTGCCCGGTCATCCCGTAGCAACCGGTGACGCCATTGCCCAGCTGTGCGGGAAAGCTCTTGACGATCAGTTCCTTCACGCCATCTGCGTTGATGTCCCTCTGCTCGACGTCGTAGACGATGTGCGTGTCCATGGAGGTGACGCACTCAGTGACGGTGTCCTTCTCGAAAGCGGCGATCTGTTCAAGGGCCCTGTCCACTTCTGCCGTGGGCCAATCCTCGGCCAACGCCGTGCCGGACAGGCCGGTGAGCGCAGCAAACGCAATTGCCGCAGTACAAAGAAAGTGCATCCCAAGTTCCCCCAGCTAATTGATCTGCCGGAGGTTGTAGCGGGAAGACTTTCATATCGGGTTGTTCCTGACCTGCAAACATTAGGGATCTGCTTAACGTCTCGATCACCATTTGCGGCAATGCCCGAACCGATCGAAGCCAGGAGGAGGCTACCCACAAAAAAGCCGAGGATCCCTCCCCGGCTTCTTTGATTTCATGCATCCATGATCACCCCTGCGAGTCTTCGTCCGGCAGGTTGTTTGCCGGCAAATCATCGCTCACGCCACCGTCGCCCTCGACCGTATCCGGCGCGTCCGTCCCAGCCTCGACCACCGCATCGGCGGCGTCTTCCAGGTCTTCCTCGGGCTCCGGTTCGCTGATGCGGTCGACCGAGACCACGCGTTCGTCCTTGTGGGTCGAGAAGATGGTGACGCCCTTGGTGGCGCGGCTGGCCATGCGGATGCCGTTGACCGGCACGCGAATCACCTGGCCGCGATCGGAGACCATCATGATCTGGTCGCCGCTTTCCACCGGGAAGGCTGCGACGAGCGGGCCGATCTCGCCGGTCTTCGAGGTGTCGGTGGCGCGGATGCCCTTGCCGCCGCGGCCCGAAATGCGGAACTCGTAGCTCGACGAGCGCTTGCCGTAGCCCTTTTCGGAGACGGTCAGGATGTGCTGCTCGCGGGCCTTGAGTTCGGCGTAGCGTTCGTCGGTGAGATCGCCGGCTTCCACGGCGTCCTCGCCGACCAGCGCCACATCCTCGACCTCGGCCTCGTCGCTGCTTGCGGCGCGCCGTTCGGCCACCGCGCGCTTGAGGTAGGCTGCGCGTTGCGACGCATCGGCGTCGACATGGTGGACGATGGTCATCGAGATGATCGAGTCGCCGGGCGCCAGCGAGATGCCGCGCACGCCGACCGAATTGCGGCCGGCGAAGACGCGCACGTCATCGACGGCGAAGCGGATGCACTGGCCCAGCGCCGTGGTCAGCAGCACGTCGTTGAGCTCATTGCAGGTCTCGACATTGAGGATCTCGTCGCCCTCGGTGTCGAGCTTCATGGCGATCTTGCCGTTGCGGTTGACCTGGACGAAATCGGAGAGCTTGTTGCGCCGCACGGTGCCGCGCGTGGTGGCGAACATCACGTCGAGCTCGCCCCAGATGGTCTCGTCCTCGGGCAGCGGCATGATCGAGGTGATGCGTTCGCCCTTTTCGAGCGGCAGCATGTTGATCAGCGCCTTGCCGCGCGAAGTCGGCGTGCCGATCGGCAGGCGCCAGACCTTTTCCTTGTAGACGATGCCGCGCGAGGAGAAGAACAGCACCGGCGTGTGGGTGTTGACCACGAACAGGCGGGTGACGAAATCCTCATCCTTGGTCGACATGCCCGAGCGGCCCTTGCCGCCGCGGCGCTGCGCCCGGTAGGTGGCGAGCGGCACGCGCTTGATGTAGCCCGAGTGGCTGACGGTGACGACCATGTCCTCACGCGCGATCAGGTCCTCGTCGTCCATATCCGGACCGCCCTCGGCGATCTCGGTGCGGCGCGGGATTCCGAACTCGTCGCGCACGGCAATCAGCTCGTCCTTGACGATCTGCTGGACGCGCACGCGCGAGCCGAGGATCTCGAGATAGTCCTTGATCTCGTCGCCGATCTTGCCGAGTTCGTCGCCGATCTCGTCGCGGCCAAGTGCTGTGAGACGGGCCAGGCGCAGTTCGAGGATGGCCCGGGCCTGCTCTTCCGACAGATTGTAGGTGCCGTCCTCGTTGATGCGGTGGCGCGGATCGTCGATCAGCCGGATCAGGCTCTCGACATCCATCGCCGGCCAGCGCCGGGTCATCAGTTGCTCGCGCGCGGTCGCGGGATCGGGCGCGTTGCGGATCAGCGCGATCACTTCGTCGATATTGGCGACCGCGATGGCGAGACCGACCAAAACATGCGCCCGCTCGCGCGACTTGCGCAGCAGGTATTTGGTGCGCCGCGTGATCACGTCCTCGCGGAACGCCACGAAGGCCTTGAGCATGTCGATGAGGTTCATCAGCTCGGGTCGGCCGCCATTGAGCGCCACCATGTTGACCCCGAACGAGGACTGCAGCGGCGTGTAGCGGTAGAGCTGGTTGATGATCACGTCGGCGACGGCGTCGCGCTTGAGTTCGATGACGACGCGGTAGCCCTGGCGGTCGGATTCGTCGCGCAGGTCGGAAATGCCCTCGATGCGCTTCTCGCGCACCAGGTCGGCCATCTTCTCGATCATCGTCGCCTTGTTCACCTGATAGGGAACCTCGGTGATGATGATCGCCTCGCGGTCATTGCGCATCGGCTCGACATGCACGCGGCCGCGCATGATCACCGAACCACGGCCGGTCTCGTAGGCCTGGCGGATGCCGGCCTGGCCGAGGATGATTCCCGAGGTCGGGAAATCCGGACCCGGCATGATGCTCATCAGCTCGATCAGGTCGATCGCCGGATTGTCCATGATGGCGACGCAGGCATTGACCACCTCGACCAGGTTGTGCGGCGGAATGTTGGTGGCCATGCCCACTGCGATGCCGCCCGCGCCATTGACCAGCAGATTGGGAAACCGCGCCGGGATGACCTTGGGCTCGGAGCCGGAGGAATCATAGGTGTCCTGGAAATCGACAGTCTCCTTGTCGATGTCTTCCAGCATCTCGTGGGCGAGCTTGGCGAGGCGGGATTCGGTGTATCGCATCGCGGCCGGCGGATCGCCGTCGATCGAGCCGAAATTGCCCTGTCCGTCGATCAGCATCGCGCTCATCGACCAGTGCTGCGCCATGCGCACCATGGCGTCGTAGATCGACTGGTCGCCGTGTGGGTGATACTTACCCATCACGTCACCGATGATGCGCGACGACTTCACATATTTGCGGTTCCAGTGGTAACCGCCCTCGTTCATGGCGTAGAGAATGCGGCGGTGCACGGGTTTGAGCCCGTCGCGCACATCCGGCAGCGCACGGCTGACGATCACGCTCATGGCGTAATCAAGATAGGAGCGCTGCATTTCCTCGATGATGGAGACCGGTTCAATGCCTGGCGTCAGCGGTCCGGCGGGTGTTTTCTGATCTGTCAAAGCGGTCCACGAAATTTGGATGGAATCATTTGTGCGTTATAGCGGAAAGCATCCGCCGTCGCCAATTTTCGACGGCGGAATCGCGCTTGCCGGCAAGTTTCTCCACCATTGCCGAACGGATCGGGGGTTCCGCTGGCCGCCCGGCTGTCGTAGGCAGGAGAAACGCGCCGTTTTCAGGCCTCGCGGGAGTTCGCCATGAATGTCGATCTGATCGTCAATGCCTTCGTCACCATCATCGTGATGTTCGACCCGCCGGGGCTTGCCGCCATCTTCCTGGGGCTGACCACCGGAATGACCCGCAGCCAGCGCATGCAGGTGGCCCTGCGCGGCACGGTGACGGCGGCGGGCATCCTCATCGTCTTCGCCATCGCCGGCGCCAGCCTGCTGGGCCTGCTTGGCATCTCGCTCGGCGCCTTCCGCATCGCCGGCGGCATATTGCTGTTCTGGATCGCCTTCGAGATGATCTTCGAGAAGCGTCACGAGCGCCAGGAAAAGAGCGCCGAGCGGGCGATCACCAAGGACCATATTTCCAACGTCTCGGTGTTCCCGCTGGCGATCCCGCTGATTGCCGGTCCCGGCGCGATTTCCGCCGTGATCCTGCTCGCCGGCTCGTTCTATGCGCCGGTCGAGCGCTCTGCGCTCATCGGCGTCATCATCGTCGCCTCCGTGGTGCTGTTTGCCTTCCTGGTCATCGCCGACCGCATCGACCAGTTCCTGGGCGACACCGGACGCACCATCCTCACCCGGCTGCTGGGCGTCATCCTGGCGGCCCTGTCGGTGCAGTTCGTCGTCGACGGCATCAAGCAGGCGTTCCTGGCGGGCTGACGGAGGAGTTCATGGAGCCTGATCAGGATTTCAGTTTCGAAGCCGACATCTGGATCTACAGCGCCGCAAAGGCGGCGTGGTATTTTGTCAACGTGCCAGTGGATATCTCGAACCAGGTCAGGTTCTTCGCGGGAACGACCAACGGATTTGGCTCGGTCAAGGTCAGCGTCCGCATCGGTGGCAGCCGGTGGCGCACCTCGCTGTTTCCTGACAGCAAGTCGGGCTGTTATTTCCTGCCGCTCAAGGCGGCGGTGCGCAAGGCCGAAAACATAACCACCGGCGACCGGGTTTGTGTCGAACTGAGGATCGGCTGAGGCACGAACCGCCTTAATTGGCCGCCGGATGGCCGTCCGACAATTGCAGCAGATCCCACAGATTGCCGTAGATATCGCGGAACACCGCCACGGTGCCGTAGTCCTCGGTCTTCGGCGCGCGGACGAACTCGACGCCTTGAGCGATCAGGCGTTGGTGATCGCGGGCAAAATCATCGGTGTTGAGAAACAGGAAGACCCGGCCGCCGGTCTGGTTGCCGATGAACGGTTCCTGTTCCGGCTTCGAGGCGCGGGCCAGGACGATGGCCGTGCCCTGCCCGCCTTTGGGCCGGACCACGACCCAGCGCTTGTCCTGTTCGGGCTGGTAGCTGTCCTCCAGCAGGTCGAAGCCGAGCACGCCGCAATAGAACGCGATGGCCTCGTCATAATCACGCACCAGGAGGGCGATGTGGGTGATGGATTGCTTCATCGAGCCGTGGTCCTTTGGGGGCGAGCCCAGTCGAGGCTGCTGCAAAGACAAAGGCCCGCAAACGGTCGGTTGCGGGCCTTTGCAATCGGTGATCAGGGATCAGAATGGAATGTCGTCGTCGAGATCGCGGGACGATCCGCCGCCGCCGCCAAAGCCGCCGCCCTGGTCGCTTGAGCCGCCACGACCGCCGCCCGAGGATCCGCCGCCGCCGAAATCGCCGCCACGGCTGCTGCCGCCGCCGCCATAATCGCCGCCGCCACCGCCTTCGCTGCGGCCGTCAAGCATGGTCAAATTGCCGTTGAAGCCCTGCAGCACCACTTCGGTGGAATATTTGTCCTGGCCCGACTGGTCGGTCCATTTGCGGGTCTGCAACTGGCCCTCGAGATAGACCTTGGAGCCCTTCTTCAGATAGCTCTCGGCGATCTTGCACAAGCCCTCGTTGAAGATCACCACGCGGTGCCATTCGGTCTTTTCGCGCCGCTCGCCGGTGTTCTTGTCGCGCCAGCTTTCCGACGTCGCCACCGACAAATTGGCGATCGGACGGCCGTCCTGGGTGCGCTTGATATCCGGGTCGGCGCCCAGATTGCCGATGAGAATGACCTTGTTGACGCTGCCCGCCATGATGTTTCACCTTCCATACCAATTCAGGCGGCGCTCCGCCGCCCCGCCAACACTTCAGGCGGCCTTGCGCCGCCCCGTCCAAATCGAGTTTCACCTTACAGGATCGCCCGGCCGGCCGCTGCCCGGTCCCGGACAATCCACAAGCCTTTTTTGTTCTTTATTTGTTCTAGGGCTTGTGTCAGTTTCTGTCAAGAGATTCGGCCCTGGCCGAGACATCGGCAAACGGGATGGCTCGACATTGTGCATGCGGTGCTTATGTATGGGGCTGACGTGATCCCCGGAACCATCCTTGAATTCCGGTATTGATGGGGGGCATAGTCTTTTGCGGGATGCGGTCGGATACCTTCACCGGACAGTCGGACCTGCGAGGCTTTTGGATAGGTGAGCGGTCTTGCGCGTTCGGAAGAACGCCGGGACGCTCCATGGCAAATCGGCGGCGTTATGACGGAACTGAAATCGATCACCATTCGCGGAGCCCGCGAGCACAATCTCAAGAATGTCGACCTCGACCTGCCCCGCAACAGCCTGATCGTCATGACCGGGCTGTCGGGATCCGGCAAGTCCTCGCTCGCCTTCGACACGATCTATGCCGAGGGCCAGCGGCGCTATGTCGAGAGCCTGTCGGCCTATGCGCGGCAGTTCCTCGAGATGATGCAGAAGCCCGATGTCGACCAGATCGACGGGCTCTCGCCGGCGATCTCGATCGAGCAGAAGACCACCAGTCGCAACCCGCGCTCGACCGTGGGCACCGTCACCGAGATCTACGATTACATGCGGCTCTTGTTCGCCCGCGTCGGCGTGCCCTATTCGCCTGCCACCGGCCTGCCGATCGAAAGCCAGACCATCAGCCAGATGGTCGACCGGGTGCTTGCGCTCGAGGAAGGCACGCGGCTTTACGTGCTGGCGCCGGTGGTGCGCGGCCGCAAGGGCGAGTACCGCAAGGAACTCGCCGATTTCATGAAGAAGGGGTTTCAGCGGGTCAAGATCGACGGCCAGTATTACGAGATCGCCGACGCGCCGACGCTCGACAAGAAATACAAGCACGACATCGACATCGTCGTCGACCGCATCGTGGTGCGCCCGGACATCTCGGCGCGGCTTGCCGACAGCCTTGAGACCTGCCTGAAGCTGGCCGAAGGCCTGGCGATTGCCGAATTCGCCGACAAGCCGCTGCCGGAAGCCGAGACCTCGGCCGGCGGTTCGGCCAACAAGTCCTTGAACGAAACCCATGAGCGCATGCTGTTTTCGGAGAAATTCGCGTGTCCCGTCTCGGGCTTCACCATTTCCGAGATCGAGCCGCGGTTGTTTTCCTTCAACAATCCGCACGGCGCCTGCCCGTCCTGCGACGGTCTGGGCACCCAGAAGAAGATCGACGACGCGCTGATCGTGCCGGAGCCGAACCTCACGCTGCGCGCCGGCGCGGTGGCGCCCTGGGCCAAGTCGAGCTCCCCCTATTACACCCAGACGCTGGAGGCGCTGGGCAAGCATTATGGCTTCAAGCTCAGTGACCGCTGGGCCGATCTTCCGGTCAAGGCGCAGGACGCGATCCTGCGCGGCACCGAGGAGAAGATCGCGTTCAAATATGATGATGGCTTGCGGTCCTACACGACCTCGAAGACATTCGAGGGCATCATCACCAATCTCGAGCGGCGCTGGAAGGAAACCGACAGCGCCTGGGCGCGCGAGGAAATCGAGCGCTACATGTCCAACGCCCCCTGCCCGGCCTGCAACGGCTACCGGCTGAAACCCGAGGCGCGCGCGGTCAAGATCGACGGCTGCCATATCGGCGAAGTCACCGAACTGTCGATCCGGGTCGCCGGCGACTGGTTCGAGGACCTGCCGGCCCGGCTCAACGAGCAGCAGAACCAGATCGCCGTCCGCATCTTGAAGGAAATCGGCGACCGGCTGAAATTCCTGAACGATGTCGGGCTTGATTACCTGACGCTGTCGCGCAATTCGGGCTCGCTGTCGGGCGGCGAAAGCCAGCGCATCAGGCTCGCCTCGCAGATCGGTTCGGGGCTGACCGGCGTGCTCTATGTGCTCGACGAGCCGTCGATCGGCCTGCACCAGCGCGACAATGCGCGATTGCTCGACACGCTCAAGCATCTCAGAGACATCGGCAACACGGTGATCGTGGTCGAGCATGACGAGGACGCGATCCTGACCGCCGACTACGTGGTTGACATCGGGCCTTACGCCGGCATCCATGGCGGCGAGATCATCGCCCGGGGCACGCCCCGCGACATCATGGCCAATCCGCGCTCGATCACCGGCAAGTATCTGTCGGGCGAGCTTGAGGTGGCGGTGCCATCCGAGCGCCGGAAGCCCAGGAAAAAGAAGGAATTGCGCGTGATCGGCGCGCGCGGCAACAATTTGAAGAATGTCTCCGCCTCGATCCCGCTGGGCCTGTTCACCGCGGTCACCGGCGTGTCGGGCGGCGGCAAGTCCACCTTCCTGATCGAGACGCTCTACAAGGCCGCGTCGCGGCGCATCATGGGCTCGCGTGAACAACCCGCCGACCATGACCGCATCGACGGCTTCGAGCATATCGACAAGGTCATCGACATCGACCAGTCGCCGATCGGCCGCACGCCGCGCTCCAACCCCGCGACCTATACCGGCGCCTTCACGCCGATCCGCGACTGGTTCGCCGGCCTGCCTGAATCCAAGGCGCGCGGCTACCAGCCCGGCCGCTTCTCGTTCAACGTCAAGGGCGGCCGCTGCGAGGCCTGCCAGGGCGACGGCGTCATCAAGATCGAGATGCACTTCCTGCCCGATGTCTACGTCACCTGCGACGTCTGCCACGGCAAGCGCTACAACCGCGAGACGCTGGACGTGACCTTCAAGCACAAGTCGATCGCCGACGTGCTCGACATGACGGTGGAGGAAGGCGTCGAGTTCTTCGCCGCCGTTCCCGCCGTGCGCGACAAGCTGCAGGCGCTGCAGGGCGTCGGGCTCGGCTACATCAAGGTCGGCCAGCAGGCGACCACTTTGTCGGGCGGCGAGGCGCAGCGCGTCAAGCTCGCCAAGGAACTCTCCAAGCGCTCGACCGGCCGCACGCTCTACATTCTCGACGAACCGACCACGGGACTGCACTTCCACGATGTCGCCAAACTGCTGGAAGTGCTGCACGAACTGGTCGACCAGGGCAATTCGGTGGTGGTGATCGAGCACAATCTCGAGGTCATCAAGACCGCCGACTGGGTCATCGACCTCGGCCCCGAAGGCGGCGACGGCGGCGGCGAGATCGTCGCCGAGGGCACGCCCGAGGACATCGTCAAGGTCGAGCGCAGCTATACGGGCCAGTTCCTGAAGGAGCTGCTGGAGCGGCGGCCGGGGAAGCGGGTGGAAGCGGCGGAGTGAGCGCCGGCCAGGCAAGCGCATTGATTTCAGACAACACCCCCGCGCCCAATCATGCTCGGGCCGGTCCCGAGCATCTGCTGGCCCCTCGGTTTTCTCGCTGGACCAGCTGTTCTGGGGCGGGCGTCTGTAGATCCTCGCCACAGGGGCGAGGATGACGGCGGCGGGGCTTTTGGAGCCTGTGAGCGCCGGTTGACGATGCTGTTGGAGGGTTGGCGACCCTGCTTGAAAGCGTGTGCCTCTGGCTGCTCCGTGTTTTCTCCGGAACCGCCGCGGGGCTCAAAGGTTACCTCTTCATGATCGCACGACTGACGCTGCTTCTCGCTCTCCTGCTGCCCGCTCCGGCCCTGGCGCAGGCGCCCGACACTATCCAGGACCTGCGCGAGCGCAGCCTGGCGCTGGTCAACGAAGCGCGGCGGGCCGAGGGCCTCGAGAGCCTGGAGCTTGAGGACAATCTTACCGAGGCCGCACTCGTCCATGCGCGCGACATGCTGGCGCGGGACTATTTTTCCCACACGTCGCCCGAGGGCGGCACCGTGCTCCACCGCTATCTTGAGGCCGGCGGTGATGACGGCCGGGTCGTGCGAGAGAACATCTCCACCTGCAGCGGCTGCCGCGACCGGCCAGACCTGTCCGCGGTGGAGGAAATGCACCAGGGCTGGATGAACAGTCCCGGCCACCGCGCCAACATCCTCGCCGAGGGCTTGTCCGATTACGGCTTCGCCGTGGTGCAGGACGACGAAGGCAACCGCTACGGCGTCGAGACCTTCGCCGGGCCCGGCACGCCGCGCGGCGAGGCGCCGGACGGATCGGTCGAAGCGATCGGGCCGGAGGCGCAGATGCAGCTTGCGGCCGAGATCATCAACCGCAAGCGCCCGGATGCCACGCCGATCGAGGCCGACGAACGCCTGCGCCGCCATGTCGAGGCAAGGCTTCCCTCGGACGGCCTGGGCGGGGTCAGCCTTTCGGATATCGGCCTGCTCGACACCCTTCCGGCGGATTTCCCATGGCTGAGCTATCAGGTGCTCTACGCCGAATGCGGCGGCTGCGGCGACACGCCGACCAATGCCGACGTGCATTACTTTCTGGGCAACTGGAGCGACGGCAACCGGTCGCGCAAGATCCTGACGGATGGTTCGCTCACCAGCTTCGGCTTCGTGGTCCTGGCCGACGGTCAGGGCCGCAAGGTCGCCGCCCTGCTGCTGGCGGGAGACTGAACCGGATTCGTCAAGCCTGCTGACAGGAATCGGGTTGTGTCCTGCTACAGGATGGTGAAATCGTTGCCGTTTGTTGGGTGTCCGTTTTACCGTAGGGCCGGACAGTTGTTGAATGCGCATATCCGAAGGGAAAGATCATGACCACTTCCGGAACCATCCGAACCGGCATCGGCGGCTGGGTGTTCGACCCGTGGAACGAGAGCTTCTATCCGCCGAAACTGCCCAAGACGAAGCAGTTGCGGCATGCCGCATCCGAACTTCGGGCGATCGAGGTCAATGGCACCTATTACGGCAGCCAGAAGCCGGCGACCTTCGCCAAATGGGCGTCCGATGTGCCCGACGGGTTCGTGTTTTCGCTGAAGGCCAGCCGCTACTGTACCAACCGCAAGGTGCTGGCCGAGGCGAGCCCGTCGATCGAGAAATTCCTGACCCAGGGCATCACCGAGCTTGGCGACCGGCTGGGGCCGATCCTCTGGCAGTTCATGGCCACCAAGCAATTCGAGCCCGACGATTTCGAGGCATTTCTGCAGCTGCTGCCAAAGAGTCAGGACGGGATTGCGCTCCAGCATGTGGTCGAACCGCGCCATGCCTCGTTCCAGGTCCCGGAGTTCATCGAGCTTTTGGCCAGATACGATGTCGCCGCCGTGCTGGCCGACCATGACGACTATCCGATGTTTGCCGACGTGACCGCCGATTTCGTCTATGCGCGACTGCAGAAGGGCTCCGATGAGATCCCGACCTGCTATCCGCCTGAAGACATCACGCGCTGGGCGGAGCGGTTCAAGACCTATGCGGGCGGTGGCACACCCGGGGATCTGCCGCCGGTCGCGCCGAACCGGACCGTGGAGAAGAAGCCGCGCGACGTGTTCGCCTTTTTCATCACCGGCGGCAAGGTCAATGCCCCGCATGGCGCCAGGGCGTTGCAGGCAGCGGTGTAGTCGTTCGGGTTCCGGGGCCCTGATACAACCGGCTCGAAGCCGCGCGTCGGACTTGTGCGGCCACCTTTCCTGGTCGGACGCAAAGGCATAGGGTCAGAGCCTGGAGGCCAGCATCGCCGCTTCTTCGACCCGGCGGAGATCATGGGGATAGGTGAGCGCCGCGCGCGCCCGGTCCAGGGCCCGCGCCGATTGCTCCCGCAGGGCCACCTCCCATATCGCCGGAACGCAGCACGCGATCGCGCTCAGCGCATGCTGGAGATGAACGGCAACCTCGACAAACCCTGCCCCGTCGCGCGCAATCTGTTCGAAGGCGGCGGTGAGAATGATCTCCGGCTCGACGACCGGCACCAGCACACTCGGATGCTGGGTGGCGGTGCCGGTGCCGTTGCTGGTCTTGGCGGCGTTCGCGAAAACCTGCACCAGCGCATCGAGAATGTCATTGGCCGTTCCGGGGTCATTGATGCCGGGTGACAGGGCGCGATCGCCGATTTCCGACAGGGTCTTCAGCGCCAGTACCGGATCCTCGCTGCGATGCCGGCTTTCGCCGATCCTTATGGCCCCGCTGATCCGACGGGTGGCGGCATCATTGACCGGCTTGCCGTCCCCGCCATAGACCCAGGCCACCTCCCTGCCCTGGCCGACAAGGTCTCCCAGCCGCACAGCGACATGAATGGTGACGCCGGTCTCCTCGGCAAGTCCGGACAGCGATTCGACATCGATGAATTGAACGGTTCCGGTGAACATCGACAGGATCGCCAGCGCGCCGTCCGGCGGCGCGGTGTTGATGAAGACCGGCGTTCCGCCGTGACCCGGATTGGTCAGGTGGCGGGAGAGCATGCGTGTGGCGCGGGTCGATACCTTGTCGATGGTTGAGGTGACGGTGCTGATCCGGGCCACGTGATCGATCCAGTAGATCAGCGTCACCACCACGATCGTGAACACCAGCAGCGTGGCGACGAACAAGAGAATGCGTCCGGTGGACTGGACGAACCCGACATTGAGCCCGATGAGGCCGACCACCGAGAATGTAAACGCACTGATGAAGGTGGAGATCGCCTGTTTCGAGGTCGAATCCGCCACGACGATGGAGAAGGCGCGCGGCGTGCTGGCCGACACCGCCGCCACATAGGCCGACAGCATGACCGAGGCCGCGAAGGTCGCAACCGTGAGCATGGCTGTCGCCATGATCGTCAGAAGACTGTCGATGGTCTCCTTCCTGATGTCGAAGGAGAAGGGTTGGCCGAACACCTGGTCGACCGTTGTCGCGGCGGCCACGACGAGCACCGCCATCAGGCCGAAGAGCGCCGGCCGCAGCCAGAGCCGCTCGGCCAGGTAGTCATTCAGCGAATTGTAGAAAAATCTCAAATCCGTCGCTCCAATTGCCGTGCCGCGGCTGCGGACTGCGATCTGCGGTCCAGTGTCTCATGCGAAGCTTGCGTTGTGCAGACCGACGCAACTGATTTTCATGCTGCTTGATATCCATCAAAGCACCGTCGCGCCACAGTCCTCATGATCAAACCAGCACTATCACAGTGACGGGAGAGCGGAATGGCAATGTTTGACGGAAAATGTGCACTTGTAACGGGATCGGGCGCAGGCATCGGTCGCGCGACCGCGCTCAAATTCGCCGCGGAAGGCGCCAGGGTGGTGGTGTCCGACATTCACGTGTCCCAGGGCGAGGAAACCGTGTCGATGATCCACAAGGCGGGCGGCACAGCCATGTTCCAGCGCGCCGATGTGTCGAAGGCAGACGATGTCTCGGCCCTGATAGCCGGTGCGGTCGACGAGTATGGACGGCTGGACTGCGCCGTCAACAATGCGGGCATCGAAGGCGGCATCGCTCCCTTCACCGATCAGACGGAAACCAATTACGACACGATCATGAAGGTCAATGCCAAGGGCACCTTCCTGTGCATGCAGGCCGAGATCCGGCACATGCTGAAGAGCGGCGGCGGCTCCATCGTCAACCTCTCCTCGATCGCCGGCCTGATCGGCTTTCCGGGCCTGTCACCCTATGTCGCCTCCAAGCACGCCGTCATCGGCATGACCAAGAATGCGGCGCTTGAATATGGCAAGGACGGGATCCGGGTGAACGCCGTGTGTCCCGGTGGCATCGACACAAGAATGCTCGACTCGCTGGCCGATCAGGCGACGGCCGGCGCCCAGTCCAGCAAGGAGATGATGGATCCGCTGCATCCGATGGGCCGCATCGGCACGCCCGACGAAGTGGCCAACCTGATCGTCTGGCTCTCCTCGCCCGAAGCCTCGTTCATGCTGGGCGCCATAGTCCCGGTCGATGGCGGCTACGTCGCACAATAGGGATGGCCGCTGGCGTCGATGCGCCCCGCATTTCTGCATGCTTTCGGGCAGGATAGATCAACGCTGATCCCGTTGTCTTCGCAGCCGTCGTTGCCCCTCACCGACGGCAGGCGTCCGGTTGACGGATTCCTGCCATTCACCCTGAAACCTCACGTTCTGAAAAGGAGAATATCATGGCCGATACGAAAGAAAGCCTTCCCGTTACGCAATCCTCCGGGCTGTTCGATGACTTCCGCAGGGAAATGGACAGCATGGTCGAGCGTTTCTTCGGCAATTCCGCGATAACAGCGGCGGCCAAAACCGGCTTTCCGTCGCTGATGACCGAAGGCGCCGTGCGCCCGGCCATCGACATCACCGAAAACGACGCCGCGATCACCCTGACCGCCGAACTCCCCGGCATGAGTGAGGAAGAGGTCGACCTGTCGATTTCCGACGGCATGCTGACGCTCAAGGGCGAGAAGACCGTCTCGCACGAATCGAAGCAGGACCACAGCGTCGTCGTCGAGCGCAGCTACGGGTCTTTCCAGCGCTCGTTCCCGATCCCCGACCGGGTCGATCAGGAGGCCATCGACGCCAGGTTCGACAAGGGTGTGCTCAAGGTAACGATGCCGAAAAAGCCCGGTCCGGAGTCGGGCGAACGCAAGATCAGGATCGGCGGCTGATACGGGGTTCCGCCAGCCTGACCACGGTGCTGGCGGGGACGGCCGGTCGGGACACGTTGCCCTGTTGTTCCGACCGGCCCGGCACATCGCCTGCCATACCGAGGGCCTTGACGCATGGAATGTCCGGAGCGCGTCCGCGTCAGTCCGCCCGGCTTTCCTTCGGCAGGAAGATCGTCAGCAGCCCGAGAAACGGCAGGTAGGAACAGACCATATAGACATAGACGATACCCTTGACGTCGGCGACCTGCCCGAGGACGGCGGCGGCGATGCCACCCATGCCGAAGGCGAAGCCGAAGAACAGGCCCGCGATCAGCCCCACCCGGCCCGGAACCATTTCCTGCGCGAAGACGACGATTGCCGGAAACGCCGAGGCCAGCACCATGCCGATGATCACGGTGAGCACAGCGGTCCAGAACAGGTCGGCATAGGGCAGCATCAGCGTGAACGGCAGCACGCCGAGGATCGAGACCCAGATCACCGATTTGGTGCCGATCCGGTCGCCGATCGGTCCGCCGGCGATGGTGCCCACGGCGGCCGCGCCCAGGAACAGGAACAGCAGCATCTGCGAATCCCGGATGGAAACATCAAACCGCTCGATGACATAGAAGGTGTAGTAGCTCGAAAAGCTTGCCATGTAGATGTTCTTGGTGAACACCAGCAGCGCCAGCACCGCGAGCGTGAAGATGACGCGGCCGCGGCTGTGCCGGAGCAGCGTCGAGAGCGCCGGGCGGCCGGCTGCCGCACGGCGATAATTGCCATGCCAGCGGCTGACCCAGGTCAGGATCACCATGCCGCACAGCGCTGCGAGGCAGAACCATGCAACGCTGCCCTGCCCTCCGGGAACCACGATGAAGGCCGCCAGCAACGGTCCGGCGGCGGTGCCGAAATTGCCGCCAAGCTGAAAGATCGACTGCGCCGTGCCATGCTTTCCGCCCGAGGCCAGCCGGGCGATGCGCGAGGATTCGGGATGGAACACGGCGGAGCCCAGACCCACCAGCGAGGCCGCGGCGAGCAGCAGCCAATAGTGACCGGCCACCGCAAGCAGCATCAGGCCGAGCATGGAAAACCCCATGCCGACCGGCAGCGCATAGCCGATCGGCCGCTTGTCGGTGTAGGCGCCGATCAGCGGCTGCAGCAGCGAGGCGGTGAACTGGAAGGTGAAGGTCAAAAGCCCGATCTGGCCGAATGTCAGCGCGTAATTGTCCTTGAGCATCGGGTAGATGGCCGACAGCATGGATTGCATCGTGTCATTGAGGAAGTGGCACAGGCTGAGCGCCAGGATGACCGACATCGCCGCAGGCGTCGCCGCGGCGCTGGCCGAAGCCGGGGGATTCGCGGTCGCAGCCGTCGCCACCGGTTGTGCCCCGGCTGGCTTGTCGCCCAACGTGTCCATGATCCTGTCTCCGCCTTTGGCCCGAACTCGCCCGGTCCGGCCTGCCTTGCATGTCGAGCGCATTGATACATGCCTTGCCTGCTGCCCGCTTACGTGGTCTGGTCTAATTCTTACGCATCCGGGCCAAAGACATGATCAAAGAAAGACCGGCTTCGAACGAACCTGCCAGAAAGATAGAGTCTGCCGACGACCGGGCATCACGGCTTTCCCATGTCGAGGCCGCGACCGGTCCGGCGGTGGCGTTTTCCCATTGTTATGACGATGACGAGCATGTCGCCGAGCACAAGCACCGACGGGCGCAGCTGCTGCATCCCTCCGCAGGGGTTGTGACGGTGACGACCAGCGCCGGCCGCTGGATGGTGCCGCCCGGACACGCGCTCTGGATTCCGGCGGGTATCGTCCATGCGGTCGATACGTTCGGGCGGGTGGAGATGCATTCGGTCTATGTGCTCCCCGACGCCATCGACGGTCTGCCGCAGCATCTGCATGTGACCGGGATGACGGCATTGATGCGCAATCTCATCATCGAGGCAATCAACCTGCGCGACGAGGCGGAGACGCCCCGCGCACGCTTCCTTCTCGGCGCCCTGCTGCATGAAATCCTCGCATTGCCGGAACGGCCGCTGGGCCTGCCGTTCCCCTCCCAGCGGAAGCTGGCGGAGCTGTGCCGCGAATTCATGGCGCGCCCGTCGGCGCATCTCAATATCGATCACTGGGCCGATGCCGCGGGACTGAGCCGGCGCAGCTTCACGCGGATGTTCCGCCGCGAGACCGGATTGAGCCTGTCGACCTGGCGCCAGCAGGCCTGCCTCATGGCCGCGTTGCCACGGCTGTCGGCGGGAGAAGCGGTGACCGCCGTGGCGCTCGACCTGGGCTATGACAGCGTGCCGGCCTTCACCACCATGTTCTGCCGCATGATGGGAACGCCGCCAAAGACCTATCTGAGAAACCAGCGGGCCTGACGGACAGGCGCAAGGGCGTTGGTTCGGTGTTTGCCGCGCGGCTGAACTTGCGTATGAGAGTGTGGTGTAGCCAGGGCTCAACCAGGGGTCTGCAAATTGTGACATCCGGGAAAATGCGCTAGTCTGAGTCGCATTCCCGTCAGACCCGGTGATCGCGAACAATAGGCTCTCAGGAGCAGCGTCCGGCATGCCACGGGCTTTTCCGTTTCTTTTCAGGTTCAGGTGTTTCATGTCCGGAATGGTCGTCTTCATCAATCTCGCCGGCGCAGTCGCGATGCTCCTGTGGGCGACGCGCATGGTCAGGACCGGGATCGAGCGGGCCTATGGAAATGTGCTGCGCGACAAGCTTCGGCTGGCCATCGGCAACCGGATGACTGCGGCCATCGCCGGCTTCTTCTTCGCCATCGCCCTGCAGAGCGCCACCGCCGTCGCCCTGATTGTCGCGGGCTTCGTTGCCAGCGGCTATGTGACGACGGCGATCGGCATCGCCACATTGCTCGGCGCCGATCTCGGCTCGGCGCTGGTGGTGCGCATCCTGCGCCAGGACCTGTCCCTGCTGATCCCGGTTCTGCTTCTCGCCGGCACGATCGCCTTCCGGGCGAGCGAACAGCGCAACTGGCGGCAGATCGGCCGCATCCTGTTCGGGCTCGGCCTGTTGCTGCTTTCCCTGCGGCTGATTGGCGAGGCCTCGATCCCGCTCAAGACCAGCGAGATCCTGCCGGTCATCATCAATTATCTGTCGCGCGACTGGATCACCGCCTTTGTCCTCGCCGCCCTGCTCGCCTGGACGTTTCACTCCAGCGTTGCGGCGGTCCTGCTGCTGGCCTCGCTGGCGGACCAGGCGCTGATCCCGCCGGTGCTGATCATTCCACTGGTGCTCGGCATCAATTTCGGCGCGGCCGTCATCGGCGCCGTGCTGACGCGCGGAGAACGGATCGATGCGCGGGTGGTGCCGCTGGGCAATGTCGCCATTCGCGGGCTCGGTACGCTGCTGGCGCTTGTCGCACAGCTGAACCTAGAGCTTGAGAGCAGTGTGTTCTCCGTCCATCCCGGCGATGCCGTCGTGCTGGTTCACCTCGCCATCAACCTGGCGGTTCTGGTGTTCGGGCTGCCGTTCTGCGGCCTTGTCGGGCGCCTGCTGCAGCGCTGGCTGACACCGGCGCGACAATCGGCCGAGATTGCATCCGAAACGCGCATCTCTGCGCTTGTTCCCGAGCATCTGTCAGACCCGCAGCAGGCCATCGCCAACGCCACGCGCGAGGTCCTGACCGTGTGCGAGCGGATCGAACTGATGCTGAGCTGGATATTCGACGTGCTCGACACGCCGGACAAGCCGAAGCTCGAGCGCATCGAGGAGATGGACGACGAGATCGACGAGATCCATCGCGAAATCAAGTTCTACCTCGCCAAGATCTCCGAAAGCAGGCTGGACGACAAGTCGGCGGCGCGGCTGCAGGATCTTATCGGCGCCACCATCAAGCTCGAGCAGGCTGCCGACATCATCGCGCAGAACATGGTGACGCGGGTCCGCAAGAAGCACGCGCGCAACATTTCCTTTTCGGCCGAAGGCTGGCACGAGCTCAAGGGCCTGCACCAGGAAGTGATGCGGAACGCCAGGCTGGCGTTCAATATGTTCGTCAACCGCGACGTCGAGCAGGCACGGCAGCTGGTGGCGCAGAAGGAGAAGGTCCGCACAATGGTTCGCTCAAGCGAGGAGAGCCACATGCAGCGGCTGCGCGACGGCAACGACAACAGCTACGACAGCAGCTCCATCCACATCGACACGATGCGCGATCTCAAGGAGATCAATTCGCTGTTTGCGTCCATAGCCTACCCGGTGCTGGCCGGCGCCGGCATGCTGCGCAAGAGCAGGCTCTTATAGCAATTGATCGGGACTTGACCGCGTGGTGGCTAAAGCGGCGTGACTTGCGCCGCCAGGTCTTCGGCGGTCATGCCCTCGCCCGTCTCACGGGCCGCATGTCCATGCACGGCGACGGCGGCGCAGGAGGCCTCGAACGGGGGCATGCCCTGCGCCAGAAGCCCGCCGACGACCCCCGCCAGCACATCGCCTGACCCCGCCGTCGCCAGCCAGGGCGGCGCATCGGCATTGACCGCGCAGCGTCCGTCGGGGGCGGCGATCACGGTGTCGGCGCCCTTGTAGACCACCACGGCGTTGAGAGCCGCCGCGGCAAGGCGCGCCTGGTCGATCTTTGACATGGCCGCATCCTCAGCCAGCACCGGAAACAGTCGCCGGAACTCGCCCGCATGCGGGGTGATCACCAGCCGCGTTTCCCCGCCGAACAGGCCGGAAAGCTCCGTGCTGTCTCCTTCAAAGGCGGTCAATCCGTCTGCATCGATCACAACCGGCCGGCCGGTCCCGGCCAGTTGCCCGATAAAGCCGCGCGCCTTTTCGGCTGCGGCAAAACCCGGGCCGATGACGAAGGCCGACAGCCGCTTGTCCCCGAGCCAGCCGGCGAGGTCGCTCTCGGTTGCGATGGAGCGCTGCATGATGGCAGTGAGATGGGTCGCCTGAACCATGACGGCGCCCGGCGGCGATGCGATCGTCACAAGGCCCGCCCCTGCCCTCAGCCCGGCAATCGCCGACAGACGCGCCGCCCCGCCCGAAATCAAGGGTCCGGAAAACACGCCCAGATGGCCGCGGCTGTATTTGTGCGCGGAGGCATCCGGCCGGGGCAGATGATCTTGGTAGAGACCGGGATGGTTGCGCCACAGCTTGTCAGCGCTTGTGATGAGCCGCGAGGGGATGCCGATGTCGCACAGATGCATCTGCCCGCACAGCGCCCTGCCCGGCATCAGCAGATGGCCCGGCTTGAGGGCGGCAAACGTCACCGTGTGCGCGGCGGAAAAACATGCGCCGGTCGGCACTCCGGTGCGTCCCGACAGGCCGGAGGGAAGATCGACGGCGATGACCGGAATGCCGGCCTCGCGGACCAGATCGACGACGGCGGAAATCTCCGCGCCCACAGGACGATCGAGGCCCGCACCGAACAGCGCGTCGATGATGACATCGCCCTGGCAGGGTTGCCAGTCGCCCAGCGGCATGACCGCTCCGGGACAGGTTTCATGGGCCCGCGCCGCGTCGCCGCCGGGTCGTGGTTCAAACCCGTAGCGGACGGCATTGACGCCGCTCTCCAGCAACAGCCGGGCTGCAACATGGCCGTCGCCGCCATTGTTGCCTGGACCGCACAACACGACCGCGCGCAGGGCCTGGGGGTAATGCTGAAGCAACACCGCCGCCACATGGGCGCCGGCAGCCTGCATCAGACCGAAGCCGTCAATCCCGCTTTCGATCGCGGCTTTGTCGATTGCGCCCATGGCGGCTGGGGTGACGAGCACTGTGTCGTTGGTGGCCATGAGACTTGGTGGCATGGGGCCGACGCGGCGGTCAAGCCGGTATCGCAAGGTCCGCAGCCGGGCAACTCAAATGCCGGTAAATGACGCCATAATAGGCATGATGGTGAATTAACGTGCAGCTCTTGGCGCATAAAAATTCATCATTTACAGTGCCGGCCTGCGGTCTCTGCGCAGGCAACGGGCACAAAACCGGTTGCCGCACGTCAGACCGGTGGATTGGCAGCCGGATTTCTCCCGATTTCGGCGGAGAAATGAAAATTTTCGGGCCGATGCCACGAATTTTGAACAAAGTGGCACAGTGTGTGCTTTGATACACGCGAGTGGGTTTTTGGCGTTTGCCTTGCTACCCGCTTTCACAGGACAGAGCGGAGAATTGGTTCTCATGAAAAAGATCGAAGCGATCATCAAGCCCTTCAAGCTTGATGAAGTGAAGGAAGCCCTTCAGGAAGTTGGTCTCCAGGGCATCACTGTCACCGAGGCCAAGGGCTTCGGTCGCCAGAAGGGCCATACCGAGCTGTATCGAGGCGCGGAATATGTCGTTGATTTTCTCCCCAAGGTGAAGGTCGAGATCGTCCTGGCGGACGAAACGGCGGAAGCCGCGATCGAGGCGATCCGCAATGCGGCCCAGACCGGGCGCATCGGCGACGGCAAGATCTTCGTGTCCAACATCGAGGAAGTCATCCGCATCCGCACCGGTGAAACGGGCAACGACGCCATTTGACCACTGTGTCCGGCGGGGCGCTGGACACCCATTGTCTTACTAAACAGGGAATATCGCACATGACGACTGCCACTGAACTTCTCAAGCAAATCAAGGATAACGACGTCAAGTTTGTCGATCTGCGCTTCACCGACCCCAAGGGCAAGATGCAGCATGTGACGATGGATGTCTCCTGCGTCGACGAAGACATGTTCTCCGACGGCGTCATGTTCGACGGCTCCTCGATCGCCGGCTGGAAAGCCATCAACGAGTCCGACATGGTGCTGATGCCCGACACCAGCACGGCACATATGGACCCGTTCTTCGCCCAGTCGACCATGGCCGTCTTCTGCGACGTTCTCGACCCGATCACCGGCGAAGCCTACAGCCGCGACCCGCGCACCACAGCCAAGAAGGCCGAAGCCTATCTGCAGGCCTCCGGCCTCGGCGACACCGTCTATATCGGTCCCGAGCCCGAATTCTTCATCTTCGACGACGTCAAGTACAAGGCCGACCCCTACAACACCGGCTTCAAGCTCGATTCGACCGAACTGCCGTCCAACGACGACACCGATTATGAAACCGGCAACATGGGCCACCGTCCGCGCACAAAGGGCGGCTATTTCCCGCTGCCTCCGATCGACAGCTGCCAGGACATGCGCTCGGAAATGCTCACCGTGCTCGCCGAGATGGGCCTGACCGTCGAGAAGCATCACCACGAGGTGGCTTCGGCCCAGCACGAGCTGTGCATGGTGTTCGACACCCTGACCCGCATGGCCGACAAGACCCAGATCTACAAGTACGGCGTCCACCAGGTGGCCCACGCCTATGGCAAGACCGCGACCTTCATGCCCAAGCCCGTCTTCGGCGACAACGGGTCGGGCATGCATGTGCACCAGTCGATCTGGAAGGGCGGCAAGCCGACGTTTGCCGGCGACGAATATGCGGGCCTGTCGGAAACCTGCCTGTTCTACATCGGCGGCATCATCAAGCACGCAAAGGCCATCAATGCCTTCACCAACCCCTCGACCAACTCCTACAAGCGTCTGGTCCCGGGCTATGAAGCGCCGGTTCTGCTCGCCTACTCGGCGCGCAACCGCTCGGCCTCGTGCCGCATTCCGTTCGGCTCCTCGCCCAAGTCCAAGCGCGTCGAAGTCCGCTTCCCGGATCCGACCGCCAACCCCTACCTCGCCTTCGCCGCCATGCTGATGGCCGGCATCGACGGCATCAAGAACAAGATCCATCCGGGCAAGGCCATGGACAAGGACCTCTACGACCTGCCGGCCAAGGAACTCAAGAAGATCCCGACCGTCTGCGGTTCGCTGCGCGAAGCGCTCGAGAACCTCGACAAGGACCGCAAGTTCCTCACCGCCGGCGGTGTCTTCGATGACGACCAGATCGATGCCTTCATCGAGCTGAAGATGGCCGAGGTCATGCGTTTTGAAATGACCCCGCACCCTGTCGAATTCGACATGTACTACTCGGTCTGATCCGGACCCGGACCGCTTCGGCGGCCCGGCCTCTCAAGACATGGAAAAGCCGGCGAAACCTGATCAGGTTCGCCGGCTTTTTTTGTTGGCAGATCTGATCTTAGCAGTCAGTTCTTGAGGCGCTGCTTGAGAAGGTTGAGATACTCCTCGTTGGCATCGGCCGGCGCCGCTTCGGCGGTCTTCGCGCAGGCGGGCGCGTAGTCGAGCGCCATGCCGGCCTTGACGCAGGAACCGACCTGCCAGCCCGGCGGCAGCGCCGTCAGATCCACCGCCTTCCATTTCGGGTGGCCGCTTTCGCGCAGCTCATCCATGCCGTTGAGCACCAGGCTCGAAAAATCCGAGACCGTCGTGCAGCTTTCCCGGTGGTAGGCATTGCGCGCCGGATCATAGTCATAGGTCATCAGCACCGCCTTGACCGCGACCAGATCGACCGGCTCGCCCTGGAAGGCATAGGTGCCCGCCGGCAGGCTGGTCTCGGTATAGGTCGCCAGCAGCGGCGCTTGGGTGATCGGCAGCAGATGGAACCGGGCCGGATCGATGTCGGCATCGGCAAACAGCGACGCAGGCGCACCGGCGACATAGAAGAACGCGTCGATCTCGCCCGCCTCAAGCTTCGGCAGCGCCTGGTCCGGGTTGAGCAATACCCGCTCCTCCGCCTCAACCTGCAGGATGTCGAGGATCAGCGAGGCGGTCAGGAACGTGCCGCTGTCCCTGACGCCCACGGCAACCTTCCTGCCGGCGAGATCCTCGAGCGTGGCGATGTCGGTGCTTGCCAGCACATGCACCTCCTCATTGTAGAGCGGGAACATGATCTTGACGCCGCGCACCGCATCCTGGATCTCCACGTCATTGGCCTCGAAGGTCTTCAGGTACTCGAGCAGATCGCTCTGGACGATGCCGAACTGGGTATTGCGCCGGTTGCGAACACCGGCAAGGTTTTCAAGCGATCCGGCGCTCTCGACCACATTCAGCGTCAGCCCGCATTGCGCCCCGAGGCCTGCAATGTCCTGGCCGATGCGGATATAGGTGCCGGTCGGGCCGCCGGTCATGATGTTGCGTTCAAACTCGGCCGCCTGGCTGGCGCCGGTGATGAGCATCACGGCGACGGCGGCCAGGCAAAGGTTTCGGAACAGGGTGGCAACGGTTTTCAAGGCCAGTCTCCTCGTGTCAGCAGTCGCTGTTCAGGTCTCGGATCAGGTTGCGCAGGGTCAGGATCGGCACGCGGTCGAACACCGATCCCAGCGCGGTGGTCACGCACTCGCCGGCAACCAGTTGATCTGTCAGCGTCTGCCGGTCTTGGTCAGAGAGGAATCCAAGGCCGGGAGCTGCGCGCATTGCGGCGGCCACCGCGTCTGGATCACGCGGCGTCAGCGCAGGTGTACCGGTTGGCTCGGCAATGTCAGCCTGTTCGGTGGGCGTCGGATCAACCGGCGTGTCCGCCGCGGCCGGCATCTCCGGCTCGGCGGAAGCGCGTGCCGCCAAAGCCTCTCGGCTGCTTGCGAGTTCACGCGCGGTCTCGGCAAGCCGGGCTTCCAGCTCGAGAATGCGCCTGACATCCGCAGCGTTGCTACCGGCGGCCGCATCGACTTCCGCCTTGAGGGCATCCCGTTCGGCCAGCAGTGTCAGCACCCTGCCCTGCAACTGATCCCGTTCCTCGGTCAGTTCCGGCACGACCTGATCGTTGACTCGCGCAAGCTCGGCCTCAAGGCGCGACTGAGCCTCTGTCGCCTCCCGCCGCAGGGTGTCCAACTCGGCATCAAGCGCGGCGAGACTTGTTTTCAGCTCTTCATTCTCGTCTGAAAGCGCCTCGCGCTCGCGGCTCAACGCTTCCATGGCCGCTGCATCTGCATCATCTTCGGCAGGAGTCTCCACACGCGACAATGCCGCAAGCTTCTCCGTCATCGAGTCAAGATCAGCGGCCTGGCGCGCGGTTTGCGCTTCAAGCGCTTCCACCTCGGAAGCACTTGCTGCCTGTGCCGCGCGGGCGCTTTCGAGATCCCGCATCGCGACGCTGAGCGCCTCGTTCAACCGGATGATTTCGGTGCTGGCCCCATCGAGAGAGGCGCCGACGTCTTGCTGAGGCATAGCGGCCGGCTGGATATATCTGAACGCGGCGTAGCCGCCACCAAAACCCAGCGCCAGAGACAGGATCGCCACGAGGATGATCGGCCCTGCGCTTGCGCGCCGGGGCTGAAAATTATTGTCCCTGCCCCATTGCGTGGCCAATTCTGCACCTTCCAAAATTGCGCCTGTGCCGGATTTCGCTCGTCAATGCCCCTGCGCCAACGCAGGCTTGCTGAACAGGCAGTGACGGGTCAGCGCCGACCCGAAGGAAACATGTCAATGCCGACACTGAAGGGCAAGGCGTAGCGTGAAACAGCCGGCCGCGCAAGCTGACCAGACGCCGCGCTCCCGCTGTTCTGACGGGATTCGCGCGGCAATCACGACCCCAAACAAAACGGGGCGGATCATCGACCCGCCCCGCCTTTTCAAGCTCACTGGAGGTGAGACGGTCTATTTCTTGGTCTGGCTGCCGATGAAGTCCCGCACGATGCGGACGATCCCGCGGCCGAGCACTGCATCGAGTGCTGTGATGAATTCGTCGACATGCTCGCGGCCGCAGATCAGCGGCGGCTCCAGCCGGATGACGTTGCGGTTGTACTCGGTGAAGGCCACCAGCACATTGTGGTCGCGCAGCAGTTCCGCCCCGACGAAGCCCGACAGCGAGCCCTTGAGCTTGTCGTCGAGCAGCCCGACCATCGGCCGCAGCAGCGCCGGCAGCGTCTGGCTGAAATCCTGGAACTCGAGCCCGACCATGAAGCCGCGGCCGCGCACATCCTTGATGATCTGCGGGTACTTGTCCTTGAGCTCATTAAGCCGCTTGATGAGGTATTCGCCGGTCCGCTCGGCATTGCCGATCAGATCCTCGTCATACATCACGTTGAGGCCTTCGATCGCGGTGACGCAAGCCTCGCCGATGCCGCCGAAGGTCGCCTGGGCGTGGATCATCGCGGTCTTGGGCGTGCCATAGGCCTTCATGTAGACCTTGCGCGAGGCGATCATCGCAGCCATCGCGGTCTTGCCGCCGCCGAGCGACTTTGCGAGCGCGGTGACATCAGGAACGACGCCCGCCTTCTCGAAGGCGAAGAAATGGCCCGAACGGCCCATGCCGCACTGGACTTCGTCGGCAATCCACAACACGCCGTGCTTGTCGCAGAGCGCGCGCAGCTGCTGCCAGAACTCGATCGGCGCCTCGATGATGCCGCCGCCGCCCTGGATGGTTTCGAGCACGATCACGCCGATTTCCGGATCGCTCTCGAATGCCTTGCGGATCGCCTCGATGTCGCCGAACGGCACCTTGACGGTGTTGCCGGTCAGCTGGAATTCGCCGCGATAGAGTTCGGAGTCGGTAAGCGACAGCACGCCCTTGGTCTTGCCGTGGAACGAGTTCTGGGCATAGACGATTTTCGGACGCTTCGGCCCGGCGGCGCGTTCGGCCACCTTGATGGCGGCTTCCATGGCTTCCGAGCCGGAGGAACCGAGGAAAACCATGTCGAGGTCGCCCGGCGCTATCGCCGCCAGGTTCTTGGCCAGCGCCGAGGCGTACTGGCTCATGAAGGCGATGGCGATCTCGTGCCGGTCCTCGTCCTGGAAATCCTTGCGCGCCTTGATGATGCGCGGATGATTGTGGCCAAAGGCGAGCGAGCCGAAGCCGCCGAAGAAGTCGAGGATCTTGCGGCCGTTCTGGTCGGTGTAATACATGCCCGACGCGGTCTCGATCTTGACCTTGTGGAAGCCCAGAAGCTTCATGAAATGCAGCTGTCCCGGATTGATATGATCCTTGAACATCTCCGTCATGTCGGTGAGCGACATCGCCTTTGCGTCTGCAACGGTCAGCAGATCGGGACGGCGCGCGGCGTGGCTGGCGGTCATGGTCTGTGCTCCAGTGTCGAGTTCGGACATGGGCGGCGCTTCGACTGTGACGCGGTTGGGTGTATCAAGCATGGTTCTGGCTCCCTCGAAGCAATTATTCGGCCGGTGCGACCTGGGCGGAAGCGGACGAGCCGCGTGCCTTTGTGGCGTGATATTCGTCATAGGCGGCAATCAGCATGTCCTCGTCGCGGTACTGCGGCACCCAGCCAAGCTGGCGCTCTCCCTTGGAGACATCGAGCACGCATTCCTCGTCGGCGATGAGATACTGTTCCGGATCCATGATCGGCATGTTGATGAGATCAAACAGGTCGAGCGTGCGCTTGACTGCCCAGCCCGGGGTCGGGATCAGGATCGATTTCGAGCCCGCATGCTTGATCAGATCACCCAGAAGCCGGCGGACGGGCGGCGGGTTGATCGAACCGAGATTGTAGGCCTCGTTCGGCACACCGGCCTTCCAGGCAAGGCGCGCAGCTTCGGCGCAATCAAACACCGAAATGAACTGATACGGGTTCTTGCCCGATCCGATCATCGGGACCGGCAGGTTGAGATCGACCAGTTTGAACAGTTTCTCGAGAATTCCGAGCCGGCCCGGGCCGATGATCAGGCGCGGACGGAACAGCGAGATCGACATGCCGCGCTTGCGCCATTCGGCCGAAAGCACTTCGGTGTCGAGCTTGGACTGGCCATACTCTCCCAGAGGCGCAACCGGGTGCTCCTCGGTCATCGGGAATGTCTTCGTGTGGCCGTAGATCATGTCGGTGGTGAAGTGGACGAGCTTGTCGAGCCCGGCCTTGTTCATCGCCTCGATGATGTTCTTCGTGCCGTCGTAATTGACCGGATAGAAGAAATCGTGACGCTTGGCGCGGACCTGCAGCGGCGACAGCATCTTGGCGGACAGGTTGTAGACCATGTCGCCCGGCGCCATCGGCACGCCGGCGACCTCGGCGGGGCGGGTCACGTCGCACTTGACAAGGCTCGCATCGCGGTAGAAGGCCTTGTTTTCGTTGACGATGTCGGCGATCACAACCTCCTCGCCGTCGGCGAGAAGTTTCTGGGCGAGATGGCGGCCGACGAATCCGTCGCCTCCGAAAATGATGTGTTTCATCGCGTAATCTCACTTGCTGCTACGTTGATCTTGGAGAGCTGCGCCGTTTCCGGGCTGTCAATGGCATGGCCGTCGCGGCCGGACTGGGCGATAAGAACCGTGCCGACGCAGATGAAGGCGATGCCCGCGATGCGCCAGCTGTTCAAATCCTCCTTGAACAGGAAAAAGGCAAACACCGCCACCGCCACATAGGCCAGGCTCAGGAATGGATAGGCGAAGGACAGTTCCACCTTGGACAGCACGTAGAGATGCGAGGCCATGGAGATGACGAAGGTCGTCAGTCCGGCAAAGACCCAAGGGTTGAACAATATCTGGAAAATCCGCGCGATCATCGTGTCGGCGGTGAAGCTTACCGGACCAAGTGACAGCATGCCCTGCTTGAGCATAAGTTGCGCCGCTGCATTGGTCAGCACAGTGAAGAGAATGAAGACTATGTATTTCATGTCCCGCTCCGAATGAGGATGAGAGCGGTTCTAGTCCTATTTCACAAATATCCGGTTGATGGGCGCGGTCAATATTTCCTTAAATTGTATCTATTCTCGAAATGATGCGGCAGGCGTTGGCCCCGCTCAGCGTGTCAGCAGGAACTCCACAGTCTGCTTCCAGTCGGTCATGCGGATCGGCGTGCCGTGCGAGCCGGTGTCAAACAGCACGAAGCGGGCCGGATAGGGCTTGGCGGTGAGACGCACGGCGTCAAACACCGACTTCTGGTCCTGCCATGGATACACCGTGTCGAGACTTCCATGGGTGAAGACGATCGGCAGCCGCGCCTTCACCGCCGCACTCCGGACGAGGCTCATGTCGGGCGCGCCGCCGAGAAGCACGAGACCGGCGAGCCGCGGCACGACGGCCGGGTCATTGGCGAGCTTGGTACAGATGATCGAGCCCATCGAGGCACAGGCCAGCACCACCGGCGCCCGTCCGGCCATGATCAGCGCCTTGACATCGCCTGCCCCGCGATCGTCAAACGTCTCCACCGTTGGCGCCAGATAGGCGCCGCCATTGACCAGCATCAGGTTCTTGAGCCGGTTGAAATTGCCGCCAAAAGTGTGGTCGTTCATGCCCAGCCGCTGATCACCGCCCCGGCCATGGACGAAAACCACGGCGAAACGCGCCGACGCATATTCACCGGTCAAGCCGATCTCGATCTTGCGGCCATTGGCTTCGTGCAGAGCCAGGCGGCTGTACTTCTTCACTCTCAGCGAGACGTAGTTCGACCGCACCCGACGTTCGGGCTCGCTGTCGCGGCCGTGGATATCGCGCTGCTTGTCGTAATTGACGATGATGAACGCGTTGTCCTCGCTGGTCGCCATGATGCCGGGATAGGCGAACAGCCGGTCCTTGTGACCCTTGAGTTCGAAGGACTGCGCCGGCGCAACCAGACTGCCCGCCATCAACAGGGCAAGCAATAACGCGCCCTGCCCGGCAAGAACGCCGCGCATAGCCGCAAACCAGATGATACACAGTCGATTGAAGGAAAGGATTCTGGCACACTCCGGGTGATTCGTTTCCCCTAATTTACATCAGGCATCACCGCGATATGGACGATTCAAACGATCTTTTTTCGACAATCGGCACACCGGCTGAAAAGCCGGCGCCGGCTGCGGGAAACACCGCACCCAAACAGCAGGCGCCAGCGGCTGCAAAACCTCAGCGCGCTTCTGCTGCCAAGAGCGGTGCGCCGGCCAGCGGCGATGAGTACGACGCCTCCACGATCGAGGTGCTCGAGGGGCTGGAGCCGGTGCGGCGCAGGCCGGGCATGTATATCGGCGGCACCGATGAACGCGCCATGCACCATCTGTTTGCCGAGGTCATCGACAACTCGATGGACGAGGCCGTGGCCGGCCACGCAAATTTCATCGAGGTCGAACTCGACGCCGACGGCTACCTCACCGTCACAGACAATGGCCGCGGCATTCCGGTCGAAAACCATCCGAAATTTCCAGGCAAATCCACGCTTGAAGTGATCATGACCGTGCTTCACGCCGGCGGCAAGTTCGACAGCAAGGTCTACGAGACCTCGGGCGGCCTGCACGGCGTCGGCATCTCGGTGGTCAATGCGCTGTCGGACGATCTCGAGGTCGAAGTGGCGCGCAACCGCAAGCTCTACCGCCAGCGCTTTTCCAAGGGCCTGCCGGTGGGCGGGCTCGAGGAACTGGGCGATGTGCACAACCGCCGCGGAACGAAAGTGCGCTTTCATCCTGACCCCTTAATCTTTGGCCCGGCGCTCAAGTTCGATCCCGGCCGGCTCTACCGCATGGCGCGCTCCAAGGCCTATCTGTTTGGCGGCGTCGAGATCCGCTGGTCCTGCGATGCGTCGCTGGTCGAGGGCACCGATATTCCTGAAAAGGCCGTGTTCCACTTTCCAGGCGGCCTCAAGGATTACCTAGAAGCTTCGCTCGGCGCCGAGCATCGCGTCACCCGCGAGATCTTCGCCGGCAAGACCGCGCGAACCGGAGGACACGGCTCGATGGAATGGGCGGTGACCTGGTATGGCGGCGATTCCTCGATCAGTTCCTACTGCAACACAATTCCCACTCCCGAGGGCGGCACCCACGAGGCGGGTTTGCGTATCGCGCTCACCAAGGGGCTCAAGGCCTATGCCGAACTGACCGGCAACAAGCGCGCCGCCGCGATCACCACCGACGACGTGATGATTTCGTCGATCGGCATGCTGTCGGTGTTCATCCGCGAACCGGAGTTTGTCGGCCAGACCAAGGACAAGCTCGCCACCGTCGAGGCGCAGCGAATCGTCGAAAATGCGCTGCGCGATCCGTTCGATCATTTCCTGGCCGATTCGCCGGCCGAAGCCGACAAGCTGCTCGAATGGGTGATCGACCGCGCCGACGAGCGGGTGCGGCGGCGCAAGGAGAAGGAAGTCAACCGCAAGTCGGCTGTCCGCAAGCTCAGGCTTCCCGGCAAGCTGTCCGATTGCAGCCAGACTTCTGCCGCGGGCGCGGAACTGTTCATCGTCGAGGGGGATTCCGCCGGCGGCTCGGCCAAACAGGCGCGCGACCGCTCCAACCAGGCAATCCTGCCGCTGCGCGGCAAGATCTTGAATGTCGCCAGCGCCGGACGCGAAAAGCTCGGCGCCAACCAGCAGATCGCCGACCTGGTGCAGGCGCTGGGCTGCGGTACGCGATCCAAGTACCGCGAAGAGGATCTTCGCTATGAGCGCATCATCATCATGACCGATGCCGATGTCGATGGCGCCCACATCGCCTCGCTGCTGATCACCTTCTTCTACCAGGAAATGCCGGAGCTGATCCGCGAGGGCCATCTCTACCTGGCGGTTCCGCCTCTCTACAAGCTGACCCAGGGCGCGAAGTCGCTCTATGCCCGGGACGACGAGCACCGGATGGAATTGCTGGAGACAGAGTTCACCGGCCGCGGCAAGGTCGAGATCAACCGGTTCAAGGGCCTGGGCGAAATGATGGCGGCGCAGCTCAAGGAGACGACCATGGATCCCGCCAAGCGGACGCTGCTCAAGGTGGCGATCGACGCGACCGATCCGGAATCCACCCGCGATGCCGTCGACAATCTGATGGGGACGAAGGCCGACGCGCGCTTTCGCTTCATTCAGGAACATGCGGCCTTCGCCAACAATCTCGATATCTGAAAGTGTCACTCCGGACGCACGGAATATCTGGCGCGCAGGCAACGCCGCCCCTATGAAACGGGCCTGAACCGTGTCAGCTTCTCCAGACACCTGTCACGGCTTTCATTGCCGGGAAACGGGTGGGTTGCGAGGCTGCAGAGGGGGCGATCAATGGGCATTGTGCGAACAGGCGGCGGTATCTTCAAACGGATGATCATGGCGCTGGCGGTCATGCTCGCGGCGTCCGGCGCCGCGTCCGCCGAATATTTCGGCGCCATCGCCTATTCCCCGACATCCGGGGTCTACGGATTTTCCTACGACCACGGGTCGCGCCGGGACGCCGAAGCCCGGGCCATCTCCGAATGCAGGATGCGCGGCCGCGGCTGCAAGATCGCGATCTGGTTCAAGAACGCTTGCGGATCGGTCGCAGTCGGTTCCAATGGCTGGGGGACTGCATGGGCAGGCACCCGCCGGGACGCAGAGCGTGCAGCCAATCGCAATTGTTCGAGATACACGGGCGGGTGCAGGACGCTCGCCTGGACCTGCACATCGAAATGATAACGACGCCGAATCAGGCCGCCTCAGCCGCAAGCGCATGGGCATAGTCGCGTGACGCCTGGCGATGCCAGTTGAAATGAAGCGTTTCGACCAGGCGAAGCAGCTCGCCCACGGCGGGCTGGCGCTCGGCGTCAGACGCATGGCGCTGGATCAGCTCCCGGGTCACCCTTCCGGTGTCGATGCTCGACTGGCTGCGCGAGGCGGCGCGCCAGATCAGGGTCGCCGACACGAAGACAGGCGCAAGGTCGCCGCCCAGGCCGATGGCGCGGTAAAGCGCGCGCATGGCGGTTTCCCGACCGTCGACCAGAATGCCGCGGACGCGGGAATCGCTCATGCCCGACAGCGACACCACCGCGCTGGCAAAGAAATCGACATTGCCCGCACACAGCGCGTGGATCAGGAAGGCAGGCGTCAGCCGGCCGGACATCCGCAGATGCTCGACCAGCGCCGGGATCTCGTCGGCATAGACGGTCTCGGCCATTCTCAGCGTGGCGTTCATGCAGGCCTCTTCGGTGACCTTGCGGCCGCGGCTGCCGCCAATCGCCGAGCGGACGAAGTCGGAACCGGCCAGTGCCGCACCAAGCCGCTCGACGAGCGCCTGGCGGACATCGCAGGGCAGATCCGACCGCTCGAACAGGCGGGCGCGGATTTCCGAATCGTCGCCAAAGCGCTCGGCAATCCGGCGCAGCGAGATGCGCGCGATCGCGACGTGACTGTTGTCCAGCATGTCGGCCACGGCCTGGGCCTCGCCCACTTCGGCGAGAGCGGCGGTGACCGGGACCGACAGCGGACGCCGGAAGGCGACGAATTGCTGCAAGGCCGGACGACCGCTGGCGACGATTTCGATGAGATCATTGTCGGCCAGTACCGGCGACAGCGCGATGACGCGGCCGGCGACCTCGATCTGGTCGTTGGCAAGCCCGAGCATGATGCCGCGCGGCGCGTGGCCGACAGTGGCCAGTCCTTCGGCGAGTGCGAGGCGCACCTTTGGTGACGGGTCCTCGAGCAGCAAGGCCAGCGCCGCCTCTGCGGCCTGACGGTCGGACTGATCCATGTGCCCCAATGCGTAAGCGCGGGCCAAAGCCGCGGCGGCCTTGACCCGGTCCCCGGTCTTGGCGGTTTCCGACCACTTCAGGAAGGACTTAATAATCATGTGAACGCAGACCCCACTCGATACCCATGTCGCGATCCTAGGGCCAAATGGTTTACGATCGGTTCACCATGCTTGTTAAGGGTTTGAACAGGGCATTTCCCGGTCTTGCATCATCCCTGTGAACACGGCATCAATGAAACCGGCAAGGAACCGGGAGGCAAGAATGCGCGGCATGTATCTTGAGGAATTCGTTCCGGGAGAAGTGATTTCCCACACGCTCCGGCGTACAGTCACGGAGATGGACAACATGCTGTTTTCCAACATGACGCTCAATCCGCAACCGCTGCACATCGATTTCGAATTCTGCAAGACCACCGAATTCGGCCAGCCACTGGTCAATTCGCTGTTCACGCTGGGGCTTATGATCGGGATCTCGGTCAATGACACGACGGTCGGCACCACCATTGCCAATCTCGGCATGAGCGAGGTCACCTTTCCCAATCCGCTGTTTCACGGCGACACGGTCAGGGTCGAGACAACCATCGTTTCGGTGCGGGACTCACGATCCAAACCCGATCGCGGCATCGTCGAGCTGGAGCACCGGGCTTTCAACCAGCGTGACGAGCTGGTCGCCCGCTGCGTGCGCCAGGCGATGATGCGCAAGAGGCCAACATCATGATGCGCTCGCTTCTCTTCGTGCCGGGCGATTCGGAGCACAAGATGCAAAAGGCCGCGGCTTGCGGCGCGGATGCGCTGATTCTTGATCTCGAGGATTCCGTGGCTCCCTCCCGCAAGGCGATCGCCCGGAAAATGGTGGCCTCGTTTCTCGCCAACGCCCCGAGGGGGGAACAGGCCCCGAAGCTGATCGTCAGGGTCAACGCGCTCGATACCTGGCTGACCGAGGATGACCTGACTGCGGTGGTCGCGGGCGCGCCCGACGCGATCCTGCTGCCCAAGGCCAGTTCGGGCGCAGACATTCAGGATCTTGGCGTCCGCATTGCCGTGGAGGAGGCCGAGGCCGGATTGCCGGACGGCGGCATTCGCATCCACGCGCTGATGACCGAAACCGCAGCCGGCATGCTCGCAGCGGCATCGTTTGCGGACAAATCAGTGCGGCTTTCGGCTCTCGCCTGGGGCGCAGAGGATCTTGCCGCCGATGTCGGCGCCTCCTCCAACAAGGACGATGCGGGCCGCTATACTGATATCTTCCGCATGGCGCGCAGCCTGACAATTCTGGCGGCAGCCCATGCCGGCCTCGACGCCATCGACACGGTGTTTACAAACTTTCGCGACATGGACGGGCTTGACGCCGAGTGCCGCGCGGCCGTGCGCGACGGGTTTTCCGGCAAGATGGCGATCCACCCGGATCAGGTCAGCGTGATCAATGCCGCCTTCACGCCGGCTCCGCAGGATGTCGAGCGCGCTGTGCGGATTCTGGCGCTGTTTGCCGCTGCCGGCCCCGACGCCGGCGTCCTGTCGCTCGATGGCAAGATGATCGACAAGCCGCATCTTCGCCAGGCCGAACGGGTGGCCCGACGGGCCGGACTGGATCCGGACTCCCTGCCCCGCCGCGGTTGATCACGCTTTCCCGAAACGGGTCAGGCCCTGGGCCAGGTGGGCCGGCGCATCTGGAATGGCTGGGATCCCTCGCAATAGTCCATGTAGCCCATGCGCGCCACGGGGGCCGCGATGGACATGTCGAGCATGCCGTCGGTCAGGGCCGTCTCGTCGAGATGAATACCCATCACCTGCCCGATGACGACAAACGAACCGCTTGGCGCGCCCTCGAGACTGTTGACCTCGAAGATGTTCGTCACCCGGCATTCCAGCGCGGCATAGGCTGGGGCGACATAGGGCGCATTGACCAGGCGTCCCTCGGCCATGGCGAGCCCGGCGATTTCAAACTCGCTCTCGCCATGGGGTGCGTCGATCGAGGACAGGTTCATCTTCTCTGCGAGCGCCCGACTCACCATGCTGGTCGTGAAGACGCCGGTCTCTTCCGCATTGCGCAGACTGTCCTTGCGTCCGGAGGACGCGAACATCACCGTCTTGGGATGGTCCGAGATCGCGTTGAAATAGGAGTACGGCGCCAGATTGACTGATCCGTCCTTGCCGCGCGTGCCGATCCAGCCGATCGGCCGCGGTGACACGATGGCCTTGAACGGATCGTGCGGAAGTCCGTGCGCATTGTCTCTGGTCTCGTAGAACACGGGGGCTCACTCTCCGGCGAAGGTGACGATATCGGAAAGCGCCGGCCGCGGCCGCTCGCCCGGATGCAGCTTTTCCGTGCCGATATGGATGAACCCGGCGATGCGTTCGTGGCTTTCCACGCCGAGCAGCGGATAGACGCTCTGGTCGAAGGCATACCATTCGGTCAGCCAGTTGGAGCAATAGCCGAGCGCATTGGCGGCGATCAGCAGGTTGAGGCACACCGCACCGGCGCTCATCACCTGCTCCCATTCCGGGATCTTGACATGGGGCGCCGCGCGCGAAACCACGGCGATCACCACCGGGGCGCGGGTCAGGCGGGTCTTTTCGACCTTGATCATGTCGTCGGCCATGTCGGGCTTGCCCGCCATGGCGACCTTGGCAAGTTCCAGCGAGAGCCGTTCGCGTTCCGCGCCCGAATAGACGATGAAGCGCCAGGGCGCGAGCTTGCCGTGATCGGGAACCCGGCTTGCGAGCGTCAGCATCTCCTCGATTTCGGCCCGCGACGGTCCCGGTTCGCCCATCTGAAAGGCAGGAATCGAGCGGCGGGTTTCAAGATAGGCCTTCAGGGCAGCATTGACCGGCATGTCTTCCTCGTGCAATCAGGTTTAACCGGCGGGTATGACCGGGATCGGCCATGAATTCGCCATGGCTTTGGTTTCCAAGTGACCCTTCACACCCCGGAAGTCAACCGGACCGGAGTTCATGACCAGACCGTCGCTACATCTGCTTGGCGTTTTCGCTCTCCTGCTGTCGTTCACCGGCGCCCATGCGCAGGAAGCATTCGGCGTCGAGCCTGACGCAGAACTCCAGCTTCCCGGATTGAACCAGTATGCGCCCGCCAATTCGGTCGGCTCAAGTGCTGTCGCCGGGCGCACCGTGCAGCTGGAAGCCGCACTCACCGAGGCGGGCGATCCGCTCAAATACGGTCTGACCTGGCGTGTGTTTCACCCGATTCCCGGCCCGGACGGCAAATTGCCTTTGCTCGCCACGGCTGAGGGCGGTTCGGCGCAGTTCGAATTCGAGCCCGGCGCCTATTTCATTCATGTCGCCTTCGGCCGCGCAGGCGTGACCACGAAGCTCACCGTGCCGAGAGATGGCCCGGTGGAGAAACAGCGCATGGTGCTGGAGGCCGGCGGTCTGGTGCTCAACGCGGTGTCAGGCATAGACGCGCGCATTCCCTCAAGCCAGCTGCGCTTCAACATCTACAAGGCCGGCGAAGGCATTGATGACGAACAGCAACTGGTGGTCGCCGACGTCAAGCCCGACACCATCGTGAGGCTCAATACCGGCACCTATCACATCGTGTCCGAATATGGCGCGGTGAACGCCGTCATCCGCTCCGACATCAGGGTCGAGGCTGGAAAGCTGACCGAAGCCGTGATCCAGCACCGTGCGGCTCAACTCACTCTCAAGCTGGTCTCCGAGCCCGGCGGCGAGGCCATCGCCGACACCGCCTGGTCCATTCTGACCTCCGGCGGCGACGTGGTGTCGGAAAGCGTCGGCGCCTTCCCGACCATCGTGCTGGCCGAGGGCGAATATACAGCAATCGCCCGGAACAAGGGCACGGAACTGCAACGCGACTTCACCGTGCTTGCCGGCCAGAACTCCGATGTCGAAGTGCTGCTGAACTGATCAGTTGAGCCATTTCCTGAGAGATTTCGCCGGATCACCCAGCGCAAACACTGCCGTGTAGAGTTTTTCCAGAAGCAGCTTTCGGTCGCTTGTGGCGGCAAGCTCATCGGCGCCGAGCACCCTGCCCGCCTTCGCCACGATCGTCGCGCCCGACAGGCGGCGGAACTCGCGGATCAGCAGCGAGATCCGCAGGGTCATGGACACGCGGCTGGCGAGATGGAACAGCCGGCCGTTCTGGCCGCTGAAATGCACCGGAATTACCGACGCGCGCGCGGCCTGAACCAGACGCGCGGGGAACATCTTCCAGGGAAGGTCGACGGCGCGGCCAAATCCCTTTGGCGCGGTGGCGACGCCGCCTGCCGGAAACACCACGATGGTCACACCCTGCTTGAGCAGCCGTACAGCTTCGTGCCGGGTCTGCATGTTCATAGCCAGCGCCTCGCGCGTTTCGTCAAAGGAAATCGGCAGCGAATAGGGAATGATTTCGGGGATCTTCATGAGATCATTGTGGATCAGAACGCGGAACGGGCGTCCCAGGGCCTCGGCCATGGCCAGAACCGCAATGCCGTCGCCAATGCCGAAGGGATGGTTGGCGACGATCACCAGGGGACCATCGGGCAGGTCGCGCGGCGGCCATTCGGAGCGGATGTCGAGCCGGATGTTGATCAGCTCCAGCATCCTGGAGAAGACCCGATCGCCACCGGGCACGATGTCGCGGCTCCAGATCTGGTAGAGCCGCAGATAGCGGTCCCGCCCCGAGAGGCCTTCGATGGACCGGATCAGCCAGCGCTTGAACCGCGGCTGGTTTTCGTTGGCGTAACTGAGTTGATGAAGCTGCATGGGGCGACTCGCAAAGCGAAGATGGTCAGCCCGATTGACATGCCCTGATGAAGCCCGTGTGACATCCGGCGCGACGCGGCACCCCCGCGCCGCGCCGGAGATATGTTATGCCCGCGCCGCCTTCTCGGCGTCCTTGCGCAGAACGTCGGGCGGAGTTGCCTCCTGGACCAGTTGCGCAATCGCCTCGTCGAGCGTCATCGCCACCTGATCGCGGCTCCCGAGACGACGCACATTGACCGCGTTCTCTTCGGCCTCACGCATGCCGCAGACCAGGATCACCGGCACCTTGGCCATCGAGTGCTCGCGGACCTTGTAGTTGATCTTCTCGTTGCGGAAGTCGGTCTCGACCTGGAGGCCTGCGTCGCGGAGCTTCTGGGCGACGCTCGCGCCATAGTCGTCAGCCTCGGAGGTGATGGTGGCGACCACGACCTGCAGCGGCGCAAACCACAGCGGCATGTGGCCGGCATGGCTTTCGATCAGGATGCCGAGGAACCGCTCGAGCGAGCCGCAGATCGCCCGGTGCACCATCACCGGCTGCTTCTTTTCCGAATCCGAGCCGATATAGAAGGCGCCGAAGCGTTCCGGCAGGTTGAAATCCACCTGGGTGGTGCCGCACTGCCACTCCCGGCCGATGGCGTCGCGCAGGGTGTATTCGAACTTCGGCCCGTAGAACGTCCCCTCGCCCTCGTTGATGCCGGTCTTGATGCGCCCGCCGGAATCGGCTGCCATCTTGTCGAGCACCTTGCGCAGAATGTCCTCGGCGTGGTCCCACATGGCATCCGTGCCGACGCGCTTTTCGGGTCGCGTGGCGAGCTTCACCACCACTTCCTCGAAGCCGAAGTCGCGATAGACCGACATCATCAGGTCATTGATCTTGAGGCATTCGGCCTCGAGCTGCTCCTCTGTGCAGAAGATATGCGCGTCGTCCTGGGTAAACGCCCGCACCCGCATCAGCCCGTGCAGCGCGCCGGACGGCTCGTAGCGGTGCACATTGCCGAACTCCGCGAGCCGGATCGGCAGGTCGCGATAGGATTTGAGCCCATGCTTGAAGATCTGCACATGGCCGGGGCAGTTCATCGGCTTCAATGCGAAGATCCGGTTGTCGGCGTTGATGTCGTCGGGATTGGTAAACGCATGCGCCGATTTCACCGCGAACATGTTCTCCTGGTACCAGCCCCAATGACCCGAGGTTTCCCAAAGACTCTTGTCGAGGATCTGCGGCGCGTTGACCTCTTCATAGTCGCGGTCGAGCCGCCGGCGCATATAGGCCACCAGGTTCTGGAACATGCGCCAGCCCTTTGAATGCCAGAACACCACGCCCGGACCCTCGTCCTGGAAATGGAACAGGTCCATCTCGCGGCCGAGCCTGCGGTGGTCGCGCTTTTCGGCTTCTTCCAGCATGTGCAGATAGGCATCGAGCTCGGCCTGTTCGGCCCAGGCGGTGCCGTAGATGCGGGTCAGCATCGGATTGTTGGAATCGCCACGCCAATAGGCACCCGCCACCTTCATCAGCTTGAAGGCGGTGCCGATCTGGCCGGTGGACGCCATGTGCGGGCCGCGGCAGAGGTCGAACCAGTCGCCCTGGCGGTAGATCTTGAGATCCTGGTCGGCGGGAATGGCCTCGATCAGCTCGACCTTGTAGCCCTCGCCCTTTTCCGCGAACACCCGTCTCGCCTCGTCGCGCGACCAGACCTCCTTGGTGAAGGGCTTGTTGCGGGCGATGATCTCCTTCATCTTCTTCTCGATGACCGGCAGATCTTCCGGCGTGAACGGCGCGTTGCGGGCGAAATCATAATAGAAGCCGTTCTCGATCACCGGTCCGATGGTGACCTGGGTGCCGGGAAACAGCTCCTGCACGGCCTCGGCCATGACGTGGGCGGTATCGTGCCGGATCAATTCGAGCGCGCGCGGGTCGGTGCGGGTGACGATTTCAAGCGCGCCGTCGCGAACGGGATCGCTCAGATCGGTGAGTTCACCGTCAAGCGTGATCGCCACTGCTTTCTTTGCGAGCGACTTGGAAATCGATTCGGCGACATCGCGGCCGGTCGTGCCGGCGGGGTACTCGCGCTTCGAGCCATCGGGAAATGTGAGGGAAACGGCTGACGCCATCTTGGTCTCTCCTTGGTCCAGTCCCGCCTACGAACGCGGGTGGTTGAGTGGATAATGTGTGCGCGGAGGCGTTTACGCGATTTGGGGTGAGCGGGCAAGGCTTGCCCGGGTCATTCCCAGAACGCCGCAGCCTGGTCGGGCAGCCGCGCAAGAGCGGCATTGAAGGCAGATTTGTCGCATCGTGACCGGATGACCGATGCGACGATCCGGTGCGCGCCGGGCGGCGCCAGATTGTGATCGCGCCGGACGCCGCGGACCTCGTCGTCATACTCGGCAGGACCGGCAAATGGCAGCTTTTCTTCCGTCGGTTTCCAGTCCGCAACGAACATGGCCGAAACGATCGCAGGCAAAGCACCTGCGAACATCAGCGTTTGATCGGCGTCGAGGCGTCGACGGAAGACCTGCAGAAAACCATAGAGAACCGTGTACACCTGATGCCGGGTGGTCAGATCCAGCCGGTCCATCAATTCGACCAGGAGGGCATCAAATCTCTGCTGAGCCAGCGCATATTCTTGCGGGACGGTCATGAGCTGAGCTCGCAGGAAGAAGGCCGCGCAAACCGCCATGGCGCCCACCAGGCAAGCCTTGCGTCAAGGGTTTCGGGCACGTTGTCGATGCCGTGGGTGCCGCCCGGCCCGCAGCGCCCGACCCTGAACAGCGCCATCCATCCGCCCTTCCACAGCCCGTGGCGGGCAATCGCCTCATAGGCATATTCCGAGCACGTCGGCAGATGGCGGCAGGAATTGCCGATGAAGCCCGACAATGTCAGTTGATAGAGCCGCACGAAACCGGTGCCGAAAAGCCGTCCGGGCGTTTTTGGCCAGGGTCCACTCCAGTTCCGGCCGGCTGCAGGCGAACTCATCAGGCGGCGTCTTCCTTTGATCGTCGGGCTGCAATCTGGTCGAGGCAGTCGACCACGGCGTCAAAGGTGAGCAGGGTCGAGGCGTGGCGGGCGCGGTAGTCGCGCACCGGTTCGAGAAACTTGAGATCGGCGAAGCGACCTTCCGGCGCCGGGCCATTTTCCTTGAGCATTGCGCGCATGGTCTCGCGCACCTCGCGCAGTTCGGACGCACTCGCGCCGATGATGTTGCGCGCCATGATCGACGAGGACGCCTGCCCCAGCGCACAGGCCTTCACGTCATGGGCGAAATCCGCGACCCGGTCGCCCTCCATCCTGAGCCACACCTTGACCTTCGAGCCGCAGAGTTTCGAATGGGCGGAGGCTTCCGCATCCGCATTCTCCAGCGTGCCGATCCGCGGAATATTTCCCGCAAAATCCAGAATCCGGGCATTATAGACATCGTCGATCATCAGTTCGGACCTTCTTGAGCGTTCTGGCCTGACATTTCCGCCCGTTGCATCGGGGCTGCGACACGAGATAACGGCGCCCCACCTCGACGCGCGCCTTTCAATCATTATATAGTGTTTGTCAGGCGTTCGGCAAAACCTGTTTGCTCAAGCGCGCCTGATGGGAAACCGTGCCGGAGGGTTGATCACCTGAAAGCCCCGGAACCCGCAGGGCAAGACGTGCGAAGTGATTGCGCACAATTGTCCGTGAGCGTGGTCCGTTTGAAAACGAAACGCGTAAAGGGTGCAACACCCTACGGAGACTGCGAACATGGATGCCATCGTCAACAATCTGTCCGTCACGGACAACGACAACCGCCCCACCCAGGCCGAAGCCGAGGCTGCGGTGCTGACACTGCTGCGCTGGATTGGCGACGATATCGGCCGCGAAGGCCTGATCGACACGCCCAAGCGCGTCGTCAAGGCCTACAAGGAGCTGTTCTCCGGCTATGACCAGGACGCAGAGGAAGCGCTCGGCCGGACCTTCGAGGAGGTCGCGGGCTACGATGATGTCGTCCTGATCAAGGACATACCCTTCTTCTCCCACTGCGAGCATCACATGGTGCCGATCATCGGCAAGGCGCATGTCGCCTATCTGCCCGACGGCAAGGTCGTGGGCCTGTCCAAGATCGCCCGCGTCGTCGATATCTTCGGCCGCCGCCTGCAGACCCAGGAAACCATGACGGCGCAGGTCGCCCATGCCATCGACGACACCTTGCGTCCGCGCGGCGTGGCGGTGATGATCGAGGCCGAGCACATGTGCATGGCGATGCGCGGCATTCAGAAGCAGGGCTCGACAACCATCACCACGACCTTTACAGGCGCGTTCAAGACGGACCCGCATGAACAGGTCCGCTTCATGACATTGATCCGGGGTTGATAGCAGCCCCCTGTCTTCAAGGGGGTCTCATGGCCGACAACAGCACACAATCCAGCGAAACCAAGGCGGCGCTTGAGGAGGGCGCCGTTCTTTCACCGCGTTTCGACACAAACGGGCTGATCACTGCCGTGGTGGCCGACAGCCGCGACAATGCTGTGCTGATGCTCGCGCACATGAACAACGAGGCGCTGCGGCTGACGATCGAAACCGGGATCGCCCATTACTGGAGCCGGTCGCGCCAGAGCCTGTGGAAGAAGGGCGAGACCTCCGGTAATGTCCAGATGGTCGAGGAGATCCGGATCGATTGCGATCAGGATGCGGTATTGCTCAAGGTCCGGGTCGCCGGGTCGGATGCCACCTGCCACACCGGCCGACGGTCGTGCTTCTATCGCAAGGTGGTGACGGCAGACGGTACGCCGCGCCTTGAGACAGACTCCGTCCCCCTGTTCGATCCCGCGACGGTCTACACACAGAATTAGGCAAACTGTTTCATTTTGAAGCAGAATCAATTTCCTTCATCAATTTGAAACCGATTGCTGGTGTCATTACTTAAAGCACTGGAGCATCCTGAATTCATGCGGAACCGAATGAAGTCAGACAAGCTGCTCCAGCCATAAGGCTCTAGAGCGTCCTTTGCGCGTCCGAATCGACGCACGGCGCTCCAGGGGAGTGTTCGGCGGGAAGGATTGCGTAGATGCTGAACTGGAACATGAACCGAACCAACGCGCCTGCCGTTGCGGATCAGGCCATTCTCGTCACTCCGTCGACGCCCGTGAGCGCCATGCACCAGCAGATTCCGCAAAAACCACGAATTGCCTTGGCTCTTGGCGGCGGCGCCGCGCGCGGATGGGCGCATATCGGCGTCTTGCGCGCCCTGGACGAGGCCGGGGTCGAAGTCTCGATGATTGCCGGGACCTCGATCGGCGCGCTTGTCGGCGGCTGTTATCTCGCCGGCCGCCTGGACGAGCTCGAAGCCTTCGCCCGCAGCCTGACCATGCGCCGCATCGCCGGCCTGCTCGATTTCGCCATCGGCGGCGGCGGGCTGTTCGGCGGCATGCGACTGAACGACCGGATGCAGGAGCATCTCGTCGGCGTCAATATCGAGGATCTCGACCGCACCTTCGTCGCGGTCGCGGCCGAACTCAACACCGGCCACGAAGTCTGGATCTCGTCGGGCTCGCTCATCACCGGCATTCGCGCGTCCTACGCGCTTCCCGGCATTTTCGAGCCGGTGCGCTGCAACAACCGCACGCTGCTCGATGGCGCGCTGGTCAATCCGGTTCCGGTTTCGGTCTGCCGCGCGCATGAGCAGCCGCTCGTTGTCGCGGTGAACCTGCATTACGACCTTTATGGCCGCTCGGCGGTGATCAAGCACACCGCAAGCGATCCGGTGGCTGACGAAACCGGCGCCGACAGGCGCAAGAAGCCGCGCGAAAGCCGGCTTGGCATGACCGCGGTGATGGTCCAGGCCTTCAACATCATCCAGGACCGGATTTCGCGTGCCCGGCTTGCCGGCGACCCGCCGGATCTGTCGCTGCATCCGCGGCTGGCCGACATCGGCCTGTCGGAATTCCACCGCGCCAGCGAAGCCATCGACCGCGGTTACCAGGAAGCCTCCGCCAAGCTCGGCGAGATCACCCGCATGCAGGCAGCCATCGGCCCGCTTTGAGATGGCACCCGGCGCTGCGCTTCAGCTTGCGATATAGGCCTTGATTTCCGCGGCTTCGCGTTCGACATCCTCGATCCGCCGGCGCACCACGTCGCCGATCGATATGATCCCGATCAGCTTGCCGTCCGCTTCCACCGGCAGATGCCGGAAGCGGCCATTGGTCATCATCTCCATGACCTGATTGACCGAGTGCGATTCTCCGCAGGTCGTCACCTTCGATGTCATGATCGCCGAGATCGGTGCCGTCAGGGCGTCGGCGCCCCTGGTCGCGACGGCGCGGACAATATCGCGTTCGGAGAGAATGCCTGCGACCCCGCCACCAGGACCGGTGACAACGACCGCGCCGATCTTGTTATCCGCCAGAAAGCGCACCGCCTCTTCGGTGCCCATGGTCGGGCTGACGGTAACGACGTCGCGCCCCTTCTGGTCAAGTATCTGTTTAACACTCATGCAGTCCTCCTTCCGCAAGATTGCCGTGGATGCCGCAAACCATCGACGCATCCACATGGAAACGGCATGGTGCGCCCGAAGACCCCGGTTGGCAAGTCTTGGCAATGCGATGCTGTTGCAGCGATCCGGCGCGCGGCCGGTCTGCCGCGAAGCTTGTCTCGAGAGAACTTTCCGGGCGGCGCGGCTCGCCTCAGCGGCGGCCGATCGTATCAAACAGGGAAAACGTCAGGAAGCCGAACAGGAAGCCGCCGACATGGGCTTCCCAGGCAATCGCCGAATCCACCATGCCGAAGGAGAAGCCGACGGCGGTCAGCAGGTTGATCCCGAACCAGACGGCGAGGAAGGCCACCACGGTGCGGTTGCTCAAGGAGCGAACGATGGATGTCCGCGGATTGAGATGCGCCCGGTCGCGGCGAAACCCATTGTTGCCGAAGGCGAACCGGGCGGCCGCCCCCATCAGGGCTGAAACGACGCCGGACGCGCCGACCATGATGCTTTCATCACCCCAGTGAAAGACCAGAAAAAGCGCAGCGGATGCGATCGCGCTGGCAAACCAGAACACCAGGAACCGGACCCATCCGATCCGCCGGGCGACGATCGAGCCGAAGGCCGCAAGCCAGAAGCAGTTCAGCACCAGATGGGCGTAGCCGCCATGCAAGAGCGAATAGGAGAAGGGCGACCAGAGATATGGCCCGACCTGGCCGGAAATCGGAACCGAATAGCGCTGCGGAATGAAGGCGCCCTGGAGAATGATCTCGAGCACCGCGCGCTGCGGCAGAAGCGAATCGAGCGCCACCTGAATCGCCACCATCACCAGCAGCATCGCCAGAACAACATTGGGGATATTGAAAATCGGCTCGTGACCCGGACGGGCGGGTCCGGCATGGTTCATCTCGGGGTCTTGTCGATCGGGCTCGTGGGTCATTGCGCAGGCGCATCCTGTTTCGGACATATCCGTCCCAGCGAGGAGTAGAGCCAGCGCCAGGCACTGGCAACCGCCATAAGCGCAAAAAAAAGCCGTCCGCCAGAAGCGAACGGCCGGTCGAGTCCCCTCGTCCAAAATTGTGCTGAAGGACATTCCCTTCTGAAGTGATCACCCAGGATGGCACGGCACAGGACGAGCGGCAATCGAAAGCAAAAATTAACCTTAATGGCGCGGCCGTGGCATGGTTCTCGCTTTGCTAACGTCACAACGGCCCGGTGGATCCGATGTGTGCCGGGATGGCGCAGATCCGGTCCAGAGCACGAAATACGACGACAAGGTGAGATGGAAATGAAACACAAGAACAGCCTTCAGCTCTTCGAGTACTGGATGGCCAAGCGCGGCAAGCGAGCGGCGCCGAACCGCACCGACATCGAGCCGGCCGATATCCGCGACGTGTTGCCTCATGTCTTCATCTGCGACCTCAATGGAGATCATCAACTCAGCTTCAGGCTCGCCGGCACCGCGTTGTGCTCGCTGTGCTGCCGCGAACTGAAGGGATCGACCTTCGGGTCGCTGTGGCTCGCCGACGGTGTTCGCAACGCTACGCGGACAGGTGCAGCGGTGGCAACCCGCGCCACACCGGCGGTGCTGTCGCTCGACGTCCTGAGCACCGGCGGCCGCGTCACGCAGGCCGAGATGCTGCTGCTGCCGATCACCGGCCCCACCGGGGAACATGACCGGCTGATCGGCCTGTTGTCGCTGTTCAAGCCGCCCTATTGGGTCGGCCACGACCCCCTCGCCGGCTTTTCGACGACGGGCATCCGCTTCATCGATCCGACACGTGCCCCTGTGTTCCTGGCCAACCGTCCGGAAGTCGGCCTGTCCTCGGCTGCGAATGCCATGCGGACCCAAGGTGTCGAGAGCCGGAAAGTTGCACATCTGGTGGTGCTGGACGGCGGACGGCGCGATTAACGTGTGTTGGCCTGCGGATGCTTACCCAATGTTAACATTGGGCAGCATAGGATGCCTCGACGAAATTATCCGGAATCGACAAGGCTGCTATGTTGACCGTGAACTCCGCATCACACTATCATGCCCCGCCCGAGGCGCCCGAACGGCAATACAGCCGCGTTTCCATCTCGGTTCAGGGCCGCTTCATGCGTGCCGATCATTCCGAACATGATTGCATCGTCGACACCATGTCGCCCTTCGACGCGGTGATATCCAGCGGCAACCGCCCCGAAGTCGGCGAGCGCATCGTCGCCTATCTCGATTACATCGGCCGCATTGAAGGCAAGGTGACGGAGGCATCGATCCGCTCCTTCACAATTGCGCTCAATGCAACGGACCGCAAGCGCGACAAGCTGTCGGCGCAGCTGACCTGGCTTGCCAACAAGCATGAGCTGGGGCTGCCCGAGGATCGCAGGCACGAGCGCGTCGCGCCGAGCAACCCGATGTCGGAAATCCGTCTCGATGACGGCCGGCGCTATCCCTGCCGCATCATCGACCTTTCCGTGTCCGGCGCCGCCGTCGAGATCGACGTGCGACCTGCCTTCGGCACCATGGTTGTGCTTGGAAACATGCGCGGCCGTGTCGTTCGGCATTTCCAGGAAGGCATCGCCATGGAATTCATGACGTTCCAGCCTGAAGAGGCAATCAACCAGCTGTCCTGACCCCGCCTCCCTGGCCAAGGGGAAGCGGTTCAGGGCGCAAGTTTCCACCACGCGGCCATATACCTATGCACAGACGACGAAACCGGCTTCCATGAGCCGGTTTTTTTGTGTCAGCCGTTCCCCGGCTTGCCCACAGCCACCCCCGTCGCCAGTGTCCGGACCAGGCGCCGATGCTCGCCGGTCATGCGCGGGCGCCGGCTTATGGTTGCCGGAATCTTGCGGCATTGATCGGCTTTTTATACATGTTTTATTTCAATTTTCATTTCATTTTACAAGTATTGTAATCAGTATTGAGCTTATTTGTACTGTTGTTATTTGCGTGATCTCAAAATTTGAATGTCATTGTTTCCTCATAACGGGGAGACGCAAAAATGAACACACGCATTCAAGTACTGGGGAAGTTTGCCGCGGCCTGTGGCCTGGTTCTGACCTTCACAACCGCCAGCATGGCAACGCCGACCAATCTGGTTCCCGCCGGCAAGACCAATCCGCCAATCGGTCATTACGAATTCTGCAGATCCTATTCGAGCGAATGCGGGCCCATTGGCCGAGACCAGGGGCCGATGCAGCTGACCCGCAAGCGCTGGGCTCAGATGCTGGAGATCAACACACGCGTCAACCAGGCCATCCGGCCCGACACGGATCTCAACATCCATGGCGTCGAGGAGTTGTGGTCTTACCCGCGAACCGTCGGTGATTGTGAAGACTATGTCCTGCTCAAGCGGCATATGCTGATACAACAGGGGTTCTCGGCGAGTGACCTGCTGATCACCGTCGTGTTGCAACCAAATGGCGACGGCCATGCGGTGCTGACGGTCAGGACCGACTATGGCGACTACATTCTCGACAACATGCGCGGCGACGTCCGGCTCTGGTCAGAAACCGGCTACACATTCGTCAAGCGCCAGTCATCCGAACACGCGGGCCAATGGACCAAGCTCGGACCAGGCAACGCCACCACCGCCGTGGGTGCTGTCAACAACTGATCGCCGGATCCGGACCCTGGTGGCCTGACCCCAACAGATGAATCCCATCTGTCACGATCGCGCCACCAACCGCGGGGCCTGTCCGGATCCCGAGAATTACCGGCCGCATCCCGTGCGGCCGGTTCCCAGTGGGCCTTGGTCGAGTCCCCATGCTTCCCCGCAACGGCCAGGCCTTGAGCCGATCCCACTGTCCCCTGGGATCGGCTCTTTTTTTGCCGGGCCGGAAGCCTCAATCGAGCCGCTTGAGCCCCTTGGCGAAGCGCTTCGCATTCTCCACGTAATGGCTGGCCGAGAGTTTCAGCATGTCCGCCGAGCCCGTATCCAGCGTCCTGACCACCCGCGCAGGCGATCCGACGACCAGCGAGTTGTCGGGAATCACCTTGCCTTCGGTCACCAGTGAACCTGCGCCAATCAGGCAATTCTCTCCGATCCTCGCGCCATTGAGCACAGTCGCCCCCATGCCCACCAGGCTGTTGTCGCCGATGGTGCAGCCATGCAGGATGGCCGCATGGCCGATGGTGCAGCCTTTGCCGACGGTGAGCGGAAATCCCATGTCGGTGTGCAGCACGCAATTCTCCTGAATATTGGAGCCTGCGCCGATGGTGATCGGCTCATTGTCGCCGCGCAGCACGGCGCCAAACCAGATACCGGCCCCCTCCTCCAGGATCACATCGCCGATCACCCGGGCGCTGTCCGCCACGAAATGGAACCCCTCGGAAAGCTTCGGCAACTTGCCGTCAAGACTGTAGACCGCCATTTCCATTCCTCTCTGTCTGCCAGCCCTGCGCCAGCGGCTTTCTAAACGCCCAGCTTCCGTATCTAGATGGCCGTGCGTGCAATTGGAACCGGATCAGGCCAGGAAAAAGCCGCTCGCAAACGCCATCTGCAGCACGAGGACGCCCGAACACATCGACCAGCCGCCCGCCACCAGCGCCAGAACCGCAAACAGCGGCAATGACACCATGCCATTGCGCCAGTTCCGGAACCCGTTGGTGAGCAGAAGCCGCGGTCCGATCATCGCTGCAAGCGCCAGTTCCGCGGCAATCCTCACCGGGCCGCCGGAGATCCGGCTCATCACGGGTTCGCGCCATCCCGCCCAGCGGACGAGCTCGAGCCCGGCCCAGGACGCCGCAAAACCGGTGGCCATGACAAAAATCGCGGTGACGATATCGAGCGTGTAAATCATTGGTTAACCATGCCGGGTTCAAGATTGGCCTACGTCACCCCATCAAGCAAGCGCTGTGCCGCGGCTGGATGATCCATTTTGGCACATATATCGGACTGGTCGACCATGCCCGAACCCATAACTGCGCCGGACCACGTGCCACTGCTGTCGCCGCGCTTCGTCTGGAAGATAACCGCCGTTGTGGCAGTCATGTGCCTCGTCACACTGGCCATCGCTGCGACCGGGCGCATGATCGGCAAGAACATATCGCGCGCAGGCAACACGGCGGAAACGACGCCTTTTGAAATCGTCATCGGCAATGATGTGATGAGCCTGCCCGCCAATGTGATACGGTTCGGCTCCCAGCGGGTCTCGGGCGTGCAGAACGCGGTCGACACCTATTTCTCATGGCCGGGAATGCAGGGCTACAGCGAGGCGACGCGGGATATCTTCAATCAGACCCTGTCTGCCGACGGGCTGATCTTTGCCCGGATCGCGCAGGCCACCATGTCGCGAGACATGTCGGGCCGTTTCAAGCCGATCTACAAGCGACTGACCGATGGCGCGCCGGTCGCCGGCCCGAGCGGGCTCGATTCCTTTCGGCTACGGTCAGGCGCCGGTTACGCAAATGAACTGATGTATGTGGAACGCGGCGTGAGCGATCAGCCCTACGCCATTCGCTGCCTGGTCGAGGAGGCCGGATCTGAACCGGACCTCAACACAAGGACGGGCTGCCAGCGCGACATAGCGATCGGACAGGACCTGTCGGTCACCTACCGCTTCTCCATCGATCTCCTGCCGCATTGGCGCGAGATCGAGCGCGATGTCCGCAACCGTGTCGAGTCAGCGCTTATTCGCTGAGATCGACATCCAGAATGGCCATCGAGAAATTGTAGGACAGGTCGCCGTCCTCGTCGTCGCGAAACACGATGCCGAGAAATTCGTCGCCGACATACACTTCCGCCGAATCATCCTTCCGCGGACGCGCCTTGACCACCATCTTGTCGTTGAAAATGCGCTTGAAATAGGCGTCCAGCTTGATGATTTCGTCGGGTTTCACGGTGCTCTCCTGGGCAATTGGCTTGGCCCGCGCTTTTGGCACGGACGGCGGGCTAAATCAAACCCGCGACCGCGATTTGTGATGAAATGCAGGTTTCCCGCAGCGTGACGTGACCGCCTCAGGAACTCGCGGCGAGCATCTGGTCCATGGCGCGCGACGGCTCCTCGCAGCCTGCGGTGCCCACAACCCTGGCCGGAACGCCGGCCACGGTCGTGTTCGGTGGCACCTCCTTGAGCACCACCGACCCGGCCGCAATCCTGCTGCAATGACCGATCTCGATATTGCCCAGCACCTTGGCGCCCGCACCGATCAGCACGCCGTCGCGGATCTTGGGATGCCGGTCGCCGCTCTCCTTGCCGGTGCCGCCAAGCGTCACACCCTGGAGGATCGAGACATTGTCGCCGATGGTCGCGGTCATGCCGACAACCAGGCCGGTGGCGTGATCGAGAAAGATGCCCTTGCCGATCTTCGCCGCCGGGTTGATGTCGGTCTGAAAGATCTCCGAGGACCGGCTTTGCAGATAGAGCGCAAAATCGGTGCGGCCCCGGTTCCACAGCCAGTGCGCAAGCCGGTGCGTCTGGATGGCGTGAAAGCCCTTGAAGTAAAGCACCGGCTGTATGAAGCGCGAGCAGGCCGGATCCCGGTCATAAACGGCCTGGATGTCGACGCGCAGCACCGAGCCCCAGTCGGCCCAGTCGTTCAACATTTCGAGAAATGTCTGCCGCAACAGATTGGCCTTGAGGTCGGGATGATCGAGACGCTCGCAGACGCGGTGGATGACGGCTTCCTCGAGAGACGGCTGATTGAGAATGGTAGAATACATGAACGCCGCCAGAAGCGGATCCTGCGCGATCGAACGCTCGGCTTCCATGCGGATCGAATCCCAGATGGGATCGATCGCCTTGAGGGATTCCCCCACGCGTACGCCTGACTTCGCTGACATTGCCGCCTCCGGGCTTGTTTGCAATCCCCCTGAAGATAAGCCAGAACGCTGAAAAAACAAATGGCGGATGAAATGGACGTGAACAATTCCTTTGCCGACGGCGCCATTCTGGCTGCTACCACCGAGACCCATATCGGCCGGCTGACCATCAACCGCCCGGAAAAGCGCAATGCGCTCAACGACGCCATGTGGCGCGCCCTGCCCGCGGCGCTCGAGTGGCTGGTGGACACCGGGGATGCCCGTGTGGTCGTCGTCGAAGGCGCAAGCGGCCGTGATTTCTCCGCCGGCGCGGATATCGGCGAGTTCGAAACCCTGCGCAAGGACGCTGCCACCGCGCAGCAATATGAGGCCGGGAACGCGGCGGCCTTTGCTGCGATCCGGACCTGTCCGGTGCCGGTCATCGCCGCCATTCGCGGCATATGTTTTGGTGGCGGATTCGGCATTGCCGCGGCAGCCGACCTCCGGCTTGCCGACAACACAGCCAGATTTGCCATTCCGGCCGCCCGGCTCGGCCTGGCCTATCCGCTTGACGCGGTTCAGGACCTGGTGCGAGCGCTCGGCGATCAGCGGGCGCGCCACGCGCTCTATTCAACCCGGGAGATCTCCGCCGCCGAAGCGCTCGCCTGCGGCTGCCTTGTGTCGCTGTGCGCCGCAGCGGACCTTAATGATGCCGTCACCAGCCTCGCCGCGCAGATTGCCGGCGCCGCGCCCCTGTCCGTGCGGGCCTCCAAGGCGGCGCTGCTGGCGCAGACCGACACCGGTGCGGAGGCACGCGAAAGAGCCGCAAGTCTCGCGGCCTCGACCTTCGACAGCCGGGATTACGCCGAGGGGCGCAGCGCCTTCATGGGAAAGCGCGCCCCTGTGTTCACCGGGCGGTGACTTTCAGGCCCTGCCCTCAAGCCGGTCCAGAAATCCCAGCACCGCATCATTGAAGACGTCATTGCGGTCACCGGCCACCATGTGGCCTGCGCCCGACACATCGACAAAATCCGCATGCGGGACCATCTCGCGAAAGGCCTGAACCGCCTCTTCGGTGACGAGTTCGGACTGTTGCCCGCGCACCAGCAGCACCGGGATTGTCAGGCCTCGGGCGGCGCGGATAAGGTTTTGCTGCACAGTCCCGCCGCCGGTGTTGATGGTCCGCGGTCCGTCGATGAAGGCCGGGTCCCAGTGCCAGCGATAGCGGCCATCCGCGCCCTGGCGCAGGTTCTTGGCGAGGCCCTCGAGCGACCGCGGCGGCGGCCGGTTGGGCAGATAGGCGGCGATTGCCCCCGCGGCCTCTTCGAGCGTTGCGAAACCCTCGCGCATGCGCTCCGCCATGAAGCCCTGGATCTTGCTCACGCCCTCGGCGTCCATGTGCGGCGTGATATCGACCAGAACGAGGCCGGCAAGCAGGTCCGGTCCGCCCAGATCCGCGGCCAGCATTCCCGAAATGCCACCAAGCGACGCCCCGACCAGCACCGGCGGCTGACCGGCCTCGCTCCCGATTTCGCGGCATACCGCAACAGCATCGGCGGCATAGTCGTCGGATGCATAGGCCATGTCGTCGACCCATGCGCTGTCGCCATGACCGCGCTGATCGACCGTGAACGCGGCATGGCCCGAATCGGCGATTCGCCGGGCCGCCCCGCCCCAGGCGTGCCGCGTCTGGCCGCCACCATGCAGCAGCAGCACCGGGTTTCCGTGCCGCCCGACCCGGGGCTCATGCCGGTCACCGACGATCCTGTTGCCCGAATGACCGTGAAAGACGACCGGGCCCTTGAGATCCTTCATGGAAAGTCACCGGCCTCGACATCTGCAAGGAATTCAAGCACTGCGGCCTTGAAGGTCTTGTCGCCGACGGCGAGCATGTGATCGCGGTTGGGTATGTCGAGAAACCGCGCATGCGGAATCAACCGCGCCAGATCCTCTGCCGAGCCGGCGATCTCGTCCCTTGTGCCGACACCGACGAGCGCGGGCATCGGCAGTTGCGCCAGGTCCTCACGGCTCACAAGCGTCCGCGACGTGCTGATGCAGGCGGCGAGCGCCAGCCGGTCGCTCCCGGTCTGATCGGCAAAGGCGCGGAACATCCGGCCCGTCTTGTCGCTGACATCGTCGATCGAGTTCGCCCGCAAGGCGGTGGCGATCGGATCCCAGTCGCCCACGCCCTCGACCATCCCTATGCCGAGGCCGCCGAAGACCACCGAACGGACCAGTTCAGGCCGGGAGATCGCCAGGAAAGCCGAAATCCGGGCCCCCATCGAATAGCCCATCACATGCGCCGCTTCGATACGCAGTTCCTCAAGCAGCCCGGCTGCATCGGCAGCCATGGTTTCAGGGCGGTAGGCCTCGGGATCATGCGGCTTGTCGGATTCGCCATGACCGCGGTTGTCGAGCCCGATAACCCGGTAACCGGCCTCATCGAGCGTCTTGAACCAGCCGGGAAACACCCAGTTGACATGCGCGGTCGAGGCGAAACCATGTATCAGCAGGACCGGAATCCCTTCCTGGTTTCCCGCTTCATACCAGGCGATATCCAGAGTGCCGGAAGTGAAGCGCCCGGCCTGCAAACGATCGAGATTCATGAGATGCCCCTTCAAGCCATACCTAACCCAATCGGCGCGTCTTGCAAATGTCGCGTATTCGGACGCCGTTGGTGCGCCCCTTTGTGATCACGAAAGCAGCCAATTACCCGCTACACTTTTGCCGGTCCAGCGTATATGGTCGGCCAAAATCGAGTTCGCCGCGACGGAGACATGCATGGCCGACCACCAGATTCCCCATTTCCAGAATGATGCGGGCCATCCCGCCATTGAGATCGGCGTCAAGGAATTCATGTGCGTCGGCGCCAACCCGCCCAACGACCATCCTCACGTGTTTCTCGACATGGGCGCCGACGTGGAGAAGGTCTGCCCCTATTGCTCGACCCTCTACAAGTTCAATCCGGCGCTGCATGCAGACGTGACCGTGCCCGCCGGCTGCACATTCAAGCACAAGGCGGCTTGAGGCAGGTCTCAGCGAAGACCCGCCCGGGAGGGCGCAATGTCTGCCCACAACATCATGATCATCGGCGCCGGCATAGCCGGGCTCGCGACTGCGCTCGCCTTCGCCCGCAATGGCCATGAGGTCGACATCGTCGATCAGGCGCACGCGCTCAGCGAAGTCGGTGCGGGCTTGCAGATCTCGCCCAATGCCAGCCGCGTCCTGATTGCACTGGGCCTCGGCAAGGCGCTGGCGCAGACGATGATCTGCCCCCAGGAAATCACCCTGGTGTCCGGCCTGTCGCTGCGAAGGATAACCCATGTGCCCTGCGGCGCCTTTGCCGCGGCGCGTTGGGGCGCGCCCTATGGCGTCATGCACCGGGCCGATCTTCAGGCGATGCTGCTGGACGCGGTCAAGGCCGAACCTCGTTGTCGGCTGCATCTCGGCCATCGCACCGAAGCCGCCGCGATTTCGTCGCTTCACCAGCGCCTTGGCCGACCGGCGCCTGCGCTGATCGTCGGCGCCGACGGGGTCTGGTCCCAGACCCGCCGCCTGGTGCCGGGCGCCATGCCGCCACGGTTTTCCGGACAGGTGGCCTGGCGGTTCAAGATGCCGGTCGACGGCGTGGGCGCGATCTTGAACACCGGCAATGTCACAGCCTTTCTCGGCACGCAGACCCATCTGGTCGCCTATCCGATTGACAGCAGCACCGCCATCAACATGGTTGCCATCGCCAGGGGCGCTGATCCCGGCCAGACCTGGGCGGAGCGCGAGAACCCGACGGACCGCGCAAGCCTGCTCGACGCCTTCAGGGACGCCCATCCGGACCTCTTATCGATACTCCGCAGGGCGCCGCAGATGACGTGGTGGCCGCTGTTTGAAGTGCCCGACGGCCGCTGGAGCAATGATGCGGGAACAGTGCTGATCGGTGACGCCGCCCATGCCATGACGCCCTTTGCCGCCCAGGGCGCGGCGATGGCGATCGAAGATGGCTATGAACTGGCGCAGGCAGTCTCGGATACCGCTGGGGACAGCGTAGCGCGGGCGGTGTCCGAATTTGAGATCCGGCGCCGGATCCGGATCGGCCGTGCCCGCAAACGGGCCGCCTTCAACCGGTTTGCCTATCATGCCCGCGGCCCTGTCCGGCTTGGACGCGACCTGATGCTTGCCCTGAGGAGCCCCGAAAGCCTAGCCAGCGATCTGGACTGGCTCTATGGTTATCGCGCCACCGGACTATGAGCCGAAGACGCCGTCCGGATTGTGCAGTTTCAGGCTCAAGCCCAGCAGGCCGGGCAAAGGCGTCCACCATCCGGTTTTCAGTCCCGCCTGCCTCAGCGACGCCGCAGTCCAGACATTGCAGCCGGCGAGCGCATTGAACACGCCCTCCGCCTCGTAAAAAAGATCATACTCGCCATATTGTGCGCCCTGCACGACGATCCGCGCGCCGGAACTGTCCAGGCTGAAACTCGCAAGGACGTTCTGCACGAGACGCTCGAACGACGCCTCGTCCAGTTCGATCGGCGTCACTGTCGGATGATCGAGGTCGATGGCGCCGCCGAGCGCGACATGCATGACGGACCGGTCATAGGTGAGTGCACTGAAGACCGGGCCGGGCTTGAGGTCGGCCCATCGGGGCGTCTCGATATAGAAGCTGCGGCCGCCCCATCCGGCAATGACATAGGCAACGCCCGGCTGGGCGGGGTCGAGCCCATCGGCCGCCATGAAGCCGAAACGCTCCACCACGTCCAGATCTGCGGGAAGGGCCAGGTCGGTGTGGATTTCGCTCGACAGCAGCAGAATCGTGCGGGTGGAGCCGGGTGACGGCGAGCCAGCTGCTGCTGCGACCAGTTCCGTCTGCAGAAGCGGCCTCGGGATCAGGACCCCGAGGCCGAGTGCGACTGCGACCAGAAACACGACGCCGAGCACATACCGCACGGCTCGCGAGCGGCCCCCGGAGGATCCGAAAACCGGGATTGCCAATGCCTAGTGCAGGATCTGGCTCAGGAACAGCTTGGTCCGCTCGTGCTGCGGATTGTCGAAGAACTCGCCTGGCTCGTTCTGTTCGACGATCTGGCCCTGGTCCATGAATATCACCCGGTTGGCCACCTGGCGCGCAAAGCCCATTTCGTGGGTCACGCACAGCATGGTCATGCCTTCCTCGGCGAGCCCCACCATGGTGTCGAGCACTTCCTTGATCATTTCCGGATCGAGCGCCGAAGTCGGCTCGTCGAACAGCATGATGCGCGGGTTCATGCACAGCGACCGGGCGATCGCCACGCGCTGCTGCTGGCCACCCGAGAGCTGGCCCGGATACTTGTGGGCCTGTTCTGGAATCTTCACCCTCTCCAGGTAGTGCATGGCGACTTCCTCAGCCTTTTTCTTCGGCATCTTGCGCACCCAGATCGGCGCGAGCGTGCAGTTTTCGAGGATGGTCAGATGCGGGAACAGGTTGAAGTGCTGGAACACCATGCCGACCTCGCGCCGGACCTCGTCGATCTTCTTGAGATCATTGGTCAGTTCGATGCCGTCGACAATGATCTTGCCCTTCTGGTGCTCTTCCAGCCGGTTGATGCAGCGAATCATAGTCGACTTGCCGGAGCCGGACGGTCCTGCGATGACGATCCGCTCGCCGCGCATCACCTTGAGATTGATGTCGCGGAGCACGTGAAAGTCGCCGTACCACTTGTTCATGCCGATCAGCTCGATGGCGACATCGGTTTCCGACACCGTCATTTTCGAGGGGCCAGTGCCCTCAACTGCTGCTGTGTTACCATCAGACATGGTTGTATTCCCCTGTTATCGTTTGTGACCGGTGTCGAGACGCCGTTCCATATAGGCGGAATAGCGCGACATGCCGAAGCAGAAGATGAAGAAGACAAACGCGGCGAAGACAAAGCCCGTCGCCGGCGTTTGGGGTGAGATCCAGTTCGGGTCGTTCATGTTCTGCTGGACGATGCCGAGCAGATCGAAAAGACCGATGATGAGCACCAGGCTGGTGTCCTTGAACAGTCCGATGAAGGTGTTGACGATGCCTGGAATGACCAGCTTGAGCGCCTGCGGCATGGTGACCAGCCGTGTGCCCTGCCAGAAGGTCAGAGCCATCGCATTGGCCGCTTCATACTGGCCCTTGGGAATGGCCTGCAGGCCGCCGCGGATCACTTCCGCCATGTAGGCCGAAGCGAACAAGGCCACACCGATCAGTGCGCGCAGCAGCTTGTCGAAGGACACGCCATCAGGAAGGAACAAGGGCAGCATGACCGACGACATGAACAACACCGTGATCAGCGGAACGCCGCGCCAGAACTCGATGAAGATGACGCAGAACATCTTGACGATCGGCATCTCGGACCGTCTCCCCAGCGCCAGCAGGATGCCGAGCGGGAAGGAGACGACGATGCCCACGATCGCAACAACCAGGGTCACCAGCAGACCGCCCCACAAAGGCGTTTCTACCGGCCGCAAACCGAACTGGCCTGTCAGAAGGATGAAGGCAAGAACCGGGAAGACGAAGAGCAGGTAGAGCGCATTCTCGCGCTTGTAGGGAACCGACGGGATGGCGATCGGCACCAGGCCCGCGATCAGCAACAGACCTGACAGATTGACACGCCAGCGCTCCTCGAGCGGATAGCGGCCATACATGAACTGGCCGAACTTGGCCTCGACAAAAGCCCAGCAGGCGCCTGCGCCCGGAACAATGCAATCTTCGCGGCTTTCACCAGTCCAGACTGCGCTGATGAAGGCCCAGTCGACAATCGGCGGGATGATCCAGACCAGAAACAGGAAGGTCACGATCGTCAGCACCGTGTCGCGCGGCGTGGCAAACAGGTTTTCCTTGAGCCAGCCCCCGACTCCACCGGTCGAAACCGGCGGAGCCGTGGCCGGGCTTTCCTGGGTGCGCACATAAGCAATTGAATTGGTAGTGTTGTCCATGGCTTAGCGCTCCACCAGTGCGACGCTGGAATTGAACCAGTTCATGAAGGCCGACGTCAACAGTGACAGCGTGAGGTAGACCAGCATGGTGATCGAGATCACCTCCACCGCCTGACCGGTCTGATTGAGAACTGTCCCGGTCACCGAGACCAGATCAGGATAACCGATGGCCACCGCCAGAGACGAGTTCTTCGTCAGGTTGAGGAACTGGCTGGTCAAAGGTGGAATGATCACGCGCATGGCCTGCGGAACGATCACCAGCCTGCTGGTCAGGTTGGGGCGAAGGCCAAGCGCAAAGGCGGCCTCGGTCTGACCATGCGACACCGCGAGAATGCCTGCGCGGACAATTTCGGCAATGAACGATGCCGTATAAAGTGCAAGCCCCAAAAGCAGCGCCATGAATTCAGGCTGGACAATCCAGCCGCCCACCATGTTGAAACCTTGCAGGCTCGCATATTCGAGCGAGAGCGGCATGCCGGTGACGAGGAAAGCCAGCAGCGGCAAGGCGATCAACAACCCAAGCCCGGTCAGGAAGACCGGGAACTGCCGCCCGGTGGCCATTTGCCGCTTCTTGGCCCATCGGCCGATGAAAAACCAGGCCGCTATCGCAATTACCAGCGCATAGAAGATCAAGGAGGATCCATCTTCCGGAATCACCCGAGGCAGGTAAAGCCCGCGGTTGTTGATGCTGAAAGCGACTTCGACGCCGGTCTCCCGGGCTGCCTCGCGCGGCGATGGCAGGATCGACAGGACCGCCTTGTACCAGAACAGAAGTTGCAGCAGCAACGGAATGTTGCGCAACGTTTCCACATAGACGGTGGCGAATTTCTGCACCAGATAGTTCTTTGACAGCCGGGCAAGGCCGACGATGAAGCCGATGATGGTGGCGAAGAAAATCCCGATGATTGCAACGACCAGAGTGTTAATCAGACCCACATAGAAGGCCTGAAGATAGTTGCTGTCATTGGTGTAGGGAATGATCGTCTGGCCGATATCGAAGCCGGCGCGATCGCCAAAAAAGCCGAACCCGGATGCGATCCCCGCACGCGCCAGATTGGTAATTGCATTGGAAATGCCCATATAAACTATCGCAATCACGGCGATGATCAGAAGTCCCTGAAAGAAAAGGCCGCGCGCCCTGGGATCATTCATCAACGATACGCGGCCGGAATCATCAGCGTCCGATGAGACGCCTGCTTGATGAGCCATGTCTGTCCCCAACTCTATTCGTCCGGACCTTCTGGCCGGATCGTTCGTTAACCTGTCGCCGTTCCGTCAGGCTTTCGGCCCCTTTCAGAAAGGCCAGAGTGAGCGGGCTCCCGAAGGAGCCCGCCTCGATGGTGCGCCGGACCTTAGCGGATCGGCGGTGCGTACTGGAAGCCACCCTTGGTCCACAGCGCATTCACGCCGCGATCAATGGCGAGTGGGGTCGATGCGCCAACATTGCGCTCGAACACTTCGCCGTAGTTACCAACCTGCTTGATCACCTGGTAGGCCCAGTCATTGCTGACGCCGATGGCTTCGCCAAACGCGCCTTCCTTGCCGAGCACACGCATGATGTTGGGGTCAGTGGATTCAAGCATTTCGTCGACATTTTCCGAGGTGATGCCCAGTTCTTCTGCATTCAGCATGGCAAAGTGAACCCACTTCACGACGTTGAACCACTGATCGTCGCCCTGACGAACCGACGGTCCAAGCGGCTCCTTGGAGATCACTTCCGGCAGAACCATGTGCTCATCCGGAGCGGACAGGCCGAGGCGGATCGAATACAGACCCGACTGGTCGGTGGTGTAGACGTCGCAACGATTGGAGTCATAGGCAGCGTTCACTTCCTCGAGCTTTTCGAACACGACCGGATTGTAGGTCATGTCGTTGGCCTTGAAGTAATCGGTGAGGTTAAGTTCGGTGGTGGTCCCGGTCTGCACACAGACCGATGCGCCCGAGAGCTGCAGCGCGGAATTCACGCCAAGCGACTTGCGCACCATGAAGCCCTGACCGTCATAGTAGTTGACGCCGGCGAAGTTGATACCGAGCTGCGTGTCGCGGCTCATGGTCCAGGTGGTGTTGCGTGACAGCACGTCAACCTCACCAGACTGAAGCGCGGTGAAGCGTTCCTTGGCCGAAAGCGGGCTGTATTTCACAGCCGCAGCATCGCCAAACACTGCAGCAGCTACGCCGCGGCACAGATCCACATCGATACCAGTCCAGTCGCCTGCGTCATTCGGAGCGGAAAAACCGGCAAGGCCGGTGGACACGCCGCACTGGACGAATCCCTTTGCCTTGACGTCATCCAGCGTTGCAGCGGATGCCCCTGTGGCTCCCATGCCTGCAACGGCGGCGACGCCAACGACAGCCGACAAAATCTTTTTGTTCATTTGATACAACCTTTTTTTCTGTTGCCCTGTTTGAGGTGCGACAAAAGCGGCATGGGCGAATTTCTCGCTCCTCTGCCGATGCCTTTTGCACCACTTCATACCATGCTGAAATCAATCAAGGGTCAAGTCTTGAATGGCCTAAATTCAATAATCCTGATCAATTTGAGGGTTCAAACGCCAGATAACTCTTGTCACCGGCGCGGCCGATCCAGCCTTCGGATCGGCGCTTCCATGTATCATGCGTCCGTGGGCAGGTTCACGCTGCCCGTTCTTGTGGCGGCAGGCAACTCGCGATAAGCCTGCTCCAAGACCAATCCAGCCAACGGACCGGAGCAAAGATGAGCAAGACCACAAAACCCGCGCGCAACGGCATAAACACCCGCCTGGCCCATGCCGGTCACGATCCGCGGAGCTACTTCGGTTTTGTCAATCCTCCCGTCGTCCACGCCTCCACCGTCCTGTTCCCCGACGCGGCGACGATGGTCTCACGCGATCAGAAATACACCTACGGCACCCATGGCACGCCGACCACCGATGCGCTTACCTCGGCGATTGACCAACTGGAAGGCTCTGAGGGAACCGTTGCGGTTCCTTCCGGACTTGCCGCGGTGACCTTGCCGTTCATGGCGGCGCTGAGCGCCGGCGACCACCTGCTTGTCGTCGATTCGGTCTATTCGCCGACCCGCAATTTCTGCGCCGGCATGCTGGCGCGCTTCGGGATCGAGACCACCTATTACGATCCCCTCATCGGCGCCAACATCGAAGCCGTGATGCGGCCGAACACCAAGCTGGTGCACACCGAGGCGCCGGGCTCGAACACGTTCGAGATGCAGGATATCCCGGCCATCGCCGAGGTGGCGCACGCGCACGGTGCGCTGGTGTCGATGGACAACACCTGGGCAACACCGCTCTATTTCAAGCCGCTCGATCATGGCGTCGACATTTCCATCCACGCGGCCACCAAATATCCCGCAGGGCACTCGGACATCCTGATCGGCACAGTGTCGGCCAACAAGACCGCATGGCCCGCCATCAAGAAGACCTTCACGATGCTCGGCATTTGCGCGGCGCCCGACGATTCCTACATGACCCTGCGCGGCCTGCGCACCATGGGCGTGAGGCTGGCGCGTCACCAGGAGAGCACGCTTGCGATTGCGCGGGCCCTTGAGGACATGCAAGGCGTTGCCCGGGTGTTGCACCCTGCCCTCGAGAGCTTTCCCGGTCATGCCATCTGGAAGCGAGATTTCTGCGGGTCGAGCGGCATCTTCTCCATCGTGCTCGACGTGGCCGACCCGGACCGGCAGCAGGCCAAGGCCCACGCCTTTCTCGACGCGCTCGAGGTCTTCGGCCTCGGCTATTCCTGGGGCGGCTACGAGAGCCTGGCGGTCCACGCCAATCTCTCAGACCGCACGATCGCCCTGCCGCCGAAGGAAGGCCCGGTGATCAGGCTGCAGATTGGCCTGGAAGACGTCGAGGATCTGATGGCCGATATCGAGCGCGGCCTTGCGGCGGCCGCTTCGGCCTGACGCCGGCACCAGGCTCGCATCGAGACGGCCGGGCGCCGGCTGACAGATCAGAGACCGTGTCTTGGTAGCGTGATGACGAAGCGCGCGCCGCGCTGAGACGACGGTTCGAGAACAATGCCGCCGCCATGGCTCTCCGCGATCCTCCGGCACAAGGCGAGGCCCAGACCTGAACCGGAATATTGTCTCTCGTCGCGGTGCAGGCGTTGGAACACGCCGAAAATCCGGTCCGCATGGGCGGGATCAATGCCGATGCCATTGTCCGCAACGGTGATGGCAACCTCTGTGGGGCTGGTTTCGACATCAACCCGCACCGTCACCGGCGTGCCCACGACGCGGTACTTCATGGAATTGGCAAAAAGGTTCTGCAGAAGCTGGATCATCAGATTCTGGTCGGCGCTGATTTCCGCGTCCGACTCGAGACTGAGCCGCGCCTCGGCTTCGCGTGCATGCACGGCCAGGTTGCTCCATGCCTCAGCCACGACGTCTGACAGTTTGAAATGCGACGGCTTGATCGCCTGGTAGGCCAACTGGGAGTATTCCAGCAGGCTGGAGATCATCTTCTCCATCGCCCTTCCGCGATCGGAAATATGCGCCGACAGCATCTCGAGCTCTTCGGTTTTCCCGGCCCCGACATCCTCCGCGATCATGTCGGCGAATAGACGTATCTGCCGCAGCGGCGCCTTCAGGTCATGGGAAACGATGCCCGCGAACTGCTCCAGGGCATCATTGCGCATCGCCAGTTCCCGCGTCTGGTGCGCGATCCGCTCCGTCGCCTCACGGCTTTGCGTGACATCGCGGCCTACCGATACGAGTTCGACGGGGTCACCGTTCTCAAACACCATCAGGTTGGTCCACGAGTACCAGTAGGTCTGCCCAGTGTGGTCCTGCATCTGCCGTTCCATGGTCTTGATCGGCTGCTCCGGCGTGAGCCCGGCGATCTTGCGCATCACTTCGTCGCGCATCTCCGGCGGAACAAGTTCGATGAACTTGCGCCCGACCATGTCCTCCGCCCGGCACCCCATGAACCTGGCATAGTTGTCATTGACATAGGTCAGCGTCGTGTCGGGGTGCGCACGGGAGATGATGTCGGGCAGGCTGCGCACCAGCGCCTCGAATTCCGTCTGCTTGCGCTCGAGCGCCCGCTCGATTTCGAGGCGCTCGGTAATGTCCTCGCCAAGCGACAGCATCATCGGTTGGGGCGCATTCTCCATGCGCTGTACCCGGATACGGCAGACATAGATCGATCCGTCCTTGCGCCTGTGCCGGGTGTCGAACTGCAGCACCTTCGACTTGCCCTGGATAAGCGGCTGCATCTTTTCGCTGATCTCGTCCGGCTGATACTCGGCATTGAGATCGCGCGCATCCATGCCGCGCAGTTCCTCCATGCTGTATTGCAGGTTTTCGCGCGCCGCCTTGTTGGCGTAGATGATGGACCGATCCCTCGGATCCACCAGATAGACTTCCTGGGCGACGCCTTCGAGAATGAAGCCGCGCCGTTCGGATTCGGACTTGGCCCGGATGAGGTCCGTCACGTCGGCTCTCAATCCAACGCGGTAATTGTCCGCGGTGATGCGGTCCTCGACCTGTATCCACCGGTCGGCGCTGACCTGATAGACATAGGGCTCGCCAGGATTGTTGTGGATCTTGAGTTGCTTCGCAACCCAGGCTTCACGCCTCTCAGGGGTGCTGCCGGCTTGCGGGTAGCGGCCGGAATTGATCGTCTCGCGCAGAATCTCCTCATAGGTCCTGCCGATCTGGATCGCGGATGTGAAATCCGAGTGCATGGTGCGATAGGCGGTGTTGCACAGCACAAGCCGGCCGGCAGGGTCATAAATGGCAAAACCGTGCGACACCGAATCCAGCGCGGATTTGAGAAGCGGATCCGGAGCGCCCCCGCTGTCGCGGTCGATGCCTTGGCGCCACGAGCCGTCAGGCACGCGGCCGGCGGCGCTGAGGTCGCGTATGATCGTGACCGTACCGGTCGATGCCGGATCCGTCGGCGCGAGCGGACCCTGGCTCAGTTCCACGAGCAGCATGCGGCCATCCTTGCAGCGCAAGCCGGCCCTGCGGCGGACCCAGCCCGCTTCCGGGCGGGCGGCAGACCAGGTCTCCATGGGATCGAAAAGGCCCGCGCCCGAGGCCTCGAGCCCGGCCTGCCTCATCCCCAGGAGCTCCGCCTCCCCGTAGCCCAGCAGCGTCATGGCGGCCGGATTGGCCGCGACAATGCAGCCATCCGCGCCACTTACCAGGACAGGGTCCGGAAACGTGTCATAGAGTGCTCTTGCAAGGGTTTCGGCCGAGAGTTGCATGTCAGATCAAGCGCCAGGTTAGCAACTCAGAGCGGTCTCATGAGAAGTCTTCCGCGCAGTTCTCGGACAGCTGGTCGCGGGTGTATTCCGCGATGATGAATGAGATCGCTGTTCTGTCAATTTCATCCTTGCCAATTCGGAAATCGACACCGAAATCCTGGAATTGCTGGAAGTAGCTGCCGCTGATGTCAGAGGAAATGATTCCGATCGGCCCGATATAGCCGGCCTCGCGCAATTGCGGTGCGGTTTCGCGGAAATCATTGTTGGGCCCGAGCCGGTTGTCCAGGAAAACGACATCGATTCCGCCTTCCTTGACGCACTCGACCGCCGAACCGATATCGCCGACATAAACCAGATCGATGGGGGGCCCGTCGACCTTCTCAAGCGTCCGCTTCAGCAGTATGTGCTCCGCAGGATCATCATCCACCAGCAGGATCTTCAACGCAGGCCCGGTCTGCTCAGGATTCATTGCTTGTCCCTCATGTGATCAAGCCGCTGCGCAACGCTGATGCCACCATCTGGGCCCGGTTGACGACATGCAGTTTCCGCAGGACTGCGGCGATATAGGAATTCACGGTATGCTCGGACAGACCAAGAATGATGGCGATTTCGGCGGACGTCTTGCCTTCAGACGTCCAGCGGACGATCTGGATTTCACGTTCATTGAGCCCGCTGACGGAATCGAGCGAAAGGATCGCCTCGAAATAGCGTTGAAAGATCAAGGTTGCATCGAGGGCAATGACCGCCAGGTTCTCATGTTGAGGCGGCTGCACCGTATCCCCGAACATCATCAGGCAGTAGCGTTTGGCGGCAAGTGTGTGAAGCGGAACGGCAATCGCGGTCTGGGCCCCGCTCGCACCGGTCAGGCTGGAGGGATGATCACGCAGATCAAGTGAAAACGGCGCTGTCGAACGCTTCGACCGGATGACGAGAGGGTCGTTGGAGCCCATGGATCTGCCGTTGGTTCTTCCAAGCCAAGAATCGGGCATATTGTGCAGGGCATGGGGATGTTGAAGGTTGACCCCCTCTTCCTCGCCCGCCACCTCCGACAGCATGAAATACTGACATTGTTGATGCACGGCCAGTGCCTTGAACAGCCGGAAGAAATCCATGCGGTTGACAGCGCGGTCCAGTTCCGGACCCAAATGGTAGGCTGCTTCCGGCATCAACATGGCGCCCCCTCGAATCGACTGACTTCATAAACGCGTAACATCACATGCAACCGGACGTCCGCACAAGTGCGCCCAACAAACCCGGACGTTCGATTTGCCAAAAGCTGGTAACGCCGAAGGAATGATCGCCCGTCAGCATGCCGGTACTTCCTCAGGTCCCGGATCGGCGCGAACAGAATTGGTCCCACTGTTGCCAGACAAAAAATTTTGTTTAGCATATTCGCAAACTAGAGCATGCGGCAGGCAAGATCAATCTCATCGGCGCCTTGCGAAACAAACATTGAAGACAGCTGGGCGCGAAATGGTCCGGCGGGCTGAAACCAATATATGGCGAAGTTGATTGCAGTCACGCATGAAACAGCCGCGAAAACTCCTGTAGGTCCTCGCGCACATCGTCCACCCGATTGTCGACAGGCTGAGCGGTCCGCCAAGGTCGCGTCACCGGTGACGAAGCCGCTGTGGAGTCATGAGAAGGCCGCTATGTGGCGCTGCAATCAAAATCCGCGCATCATGATGTCCTGGGTGGCGGAGAAACCATCCAGAGACAAGTCGACGACGAATTCCTCGCTGTTGAGCGTTTGTGCCGAGACCCTGAACACCCTGCCCCTTCGAAACGCCTCGGATAGGTTCTGATCGAAGGGAAAGGTGGCGTAGCTTCCTGATCCGTCCGCGTGTGAAATGGTTGCCACGGATCTGGGGCCATCATCCACCCAGAATGTAACCCCCGCATCCAGCAGAATTCCGTGCGGGAGTGACAGCGTCGCGACTATCTGCTCCCGATTGGACGGGTTGCGAACAAGCTTCATGGCCAAGAGTCGCTGGCCGGAAGCGGACAGGAACAGCGTCTGCTCCATGCCACATTGGAACACGCCCTCCCTGTTGGCGTTGCTGCATGAGACGACCCATGTGGGCAACGCAGCCGCCGGGGCTGCACGCGTGCCTTGTTGCCCGTCCGCCTGAGCATGTGCGAGACCGCCCGGGATCACGCAGATCAGGATCGCCGCAACCGGCCCGAAACCGTTCACCAGTCCAGCCCCCAAGCCCGGTGCGATGTCAGAATTGCAACCTCATTTGCGCGGTAATGCGGCCACCAAGCAGATCCTCGTTGAACGTCATGTCTCCGCGGATACTGGCGCTGACTTCACGCAGTCCGCCGTCTTCCGATTGCAGGATGTTGCGGAAATTGACGCCCGCAGACAACTCGCCATACGTGCCGAAATTCGTGGTCGATGTCGTTCTCGTCGATCCGCTTGGCGCAATGTAATTGACTGTCGGATCCTTGGCGAAGTCATTGTAGATCGTCGCCGTGACGAACGGCTGAAGCGCCGATGTCTCGTTCGGCAGGATGTAGGTCCTGGCCACCGAGACGCTGGCGAACCCGATAATGTTTTCAACATCGTTGAACTGCAGGGTGCCACCAGGGTTCGCATCGATGGTGACGTTGTCCGCCGTGGTCCGCGAGTAGCTGAAGCCGGCGGTCGGAACGACGGACACGTCATCGAACGAGAAGGCATAGCCCATGGAGCCGCTGATGGTGAAGCGGCGGGTGTCGAACTCGTCATCCTGCACAAACACCTTGTTGTTGGCCCTTGAGTCGATCTCGAACCGGGTCCAGTCGAACACTGTCTGAACATCGGCGAAAAAACGGCCCTTGGAATAGGTGGCGTAGGCGCCGACATTTTTCGAGGTGAAACGGTTACTCGAGACAATCTGGTTCTGGTTCTGGCTGGCCGTGCCGAGACTGACACCGCCCAGCACGCCCAGATTGACCGATGCGCCGTCGCCGCCGATGTTGAAGCAACCCCAGTCCGCTCCAGCCTGGAATCCGCCGTAGTTGACGCTGACCTCGGAGGTTGCAGAGGTCGACCCCGGGCTTGACGTGGTTGCCGACGCCGTCGAGGTTCCACCGGTCATGCGACCGTATACGCCTGGCGAGCAGGTATCCGGCTCGACGCCGATCGGGGTCGCGACAAAGGCGCTGGTCGGCCGGTTCACCGCGGAATTCACGATGTTCTGGACAGAGCTCAGGCTGCCGACGAGTCCACCCAGAGTGCCGAGGTTCAGGCTGGTCTTGACGACATAGTTCTCGCCCGAGTCCACGAACTCGTTGAGAATGAACGGCCCGCTCATCACGTCTTCGAAATTGCCGGTAACGACGCCATCATTCGCCGTGACGGTCCCGAGCGAGCTGCCACTGTTGTCGGTGCTGCTGATCACGACCGTTTCGCCGGGCGTATCGTAATCCGCAGGCACCAGGCTGTTGAAGTTTACATTGAGTTGGCCGGTCAATGATCCGTTGACCGAGACAGTGTCCACCAGGACACCGGTCGTTGGCATGGCTATGTCGAGATTGTACTGCCCGCCAGCGCCATTGGCCAGATTGCCATTGACGGTGAGAGCGTCTCCTGTTGCGCCGTTGGCGCTCGATATCGTGCCGCCGGCATTGTTGACCGCGCCAGCAAGCGTATTGGCGCCAAGCGCAGTGATCGTGCCGGTGTTGGTAATGGCGCCCTGCAGCGTGGCGCCGCCACCGTTGAGGAAGATCTCCCCGCCCGGATTGTTGTTGATAGTGCCAGCCGAAAGCAGTCGCCCGGACGCGATGTTGATGCCGCCAAGGATGCCGCCGGCCCCGTCGCTGCCGGCGGAGTTGTTCGTCAGCGCTGTGATGCCGGTGAACGACCCGCCGGTCACGTCCAGCATGGCCGTGCCGTTGTTGGTGAAGGCACTGTCAGCCGTCACAGCGCTCGTGACATTGAAGTCGCCTGCGACATTGTTGAAGATATCGCCGGAGAAGAGGCCGGCCGATGCGTCGATGGTACCGGTATTGGTCGTCCCACCATTGGTCGAGCCCGCCGTCTGGGTGTAGGTGCCTGAATTGGTGAGGCCAAGATTGACGGTGCCGGCGTTCGATGCTGTTCCGCTGTTGGTCACCGCGCCGGCGCCGCCGCCTGCTTCGTTGGTGAAGGTCCCGGCCGCCTGGTTGTCCACTGCCGCAAGCGTGCCGGCATTGGTCACCGCGCCGCCAGTGATGGTGGTGAGGCCAGCCACCGAGCCGCCGACGTTCTGGTCGAACAGGCCGCCCGAAACATCGAGCGTTCCGCCCACCGATCCGGTGTTCGTCGTCGTGCCGGCCGTGTTGACCGCATTGCCGGTGATCGTACCCGTATTGCCGAAGGTGCCGCTGTTGTCGAGCGAGGCAATGGTGCCGGCGTTCGAGCCGGTGCCGCTGTTGGTCACCGCGCCGGCCAAGGCGCCGACTGCGTTGGTGAAGGTTCCGGCATTAGCAATGTCGCCATTGAGCGTGCCGGTGTTGCCGAATGTGGCGCCGGCATTGTTGGCGACGACCGCGGTCGATGTCAGGGTGCCGGCATTGGTGATCTCGCCGCCAGCATTGTTGATCAGCGCCGCCGCGTTGAAAATGCCGCCCGCCGCAATGTCCAGCCCGCCAAGACCGCCCACAGCAGCGCCTGGAGACGAATTGGTGAGCGTCCCCGCCACATCGAGCCGGCCGGCATTGACATTGATCTGACCCGCGCCCTGATTGATCAGATCATTGTTGCCAAGTGGACCGACATTGACGATCTGAACATTGGTTCCGTTCAGGTTGATCTGGCCGTCATTGGTGATCGTCTCGGCGCCGGCGTTATCAGTGTCGGAATCGAAAGTAGCCGCTCCGGCGAAGTTGAACACGCCAGTCACCAGATTGTTAATGGCGCCGACATCCGTGACAGAGCCGGTATCGGCGACGTTCATCACACCGCCATTGTTGATGGTGTTGGAAAGGCCCGCGAGCGTGGCGCCGGAACTGATCGTCACTACCGAGCCGTTTGCAGTCGTAATCGTACCGACGGACAGGGTCTGGTTCACGGCGATATCCAGCGAAGCGCCAGCGCCGTTAAGATCAAGCGCGCTGAGTGTGCCGAGATTTTCCGACCCGTCGATATCCAGCGTACCTCCGGCGGCCACGTCTATGTCACTGCCGACCGCCAGCGCGCCGCCGTCGGTGCGAAGCGTGCCGCCGTTGCTGATGTCGACGTCGGTGGAGGCAAGCGAGCCCGCGCCGGTCAGCGCGAGCGCGCCTGAGCTCACGGTTGTTGTTCCGGTATAGGTGTTGGCGGCGCTGAGAACCAATGTGCCGTCGCCGATCTTCTCGAGCGGTCGCGCACCGCCGACTTCGGAGATCACGCCGGACTGCTCCGCCGTCACGCCCGCCAGGGCCTGAAGCTGCGTCGTGTTCGAATTGATGGCAATCGGCGTCGCCATGTTGACGCCATTGGTGTAGTTGATGACCGAGCCGGTCGTGGTGATCTGGCCACCCGCGCCACCGGCCGCATTGTCCGAACCGAGCGTCAGCGTGCCGCCATCGACCGTGATGCCGGACGCGCCAAACGTGTTCGACCCTGACAGCGTGCTGGTTGTCCCGGACGAGACCGTCAGGCCGCCCGCGACGTTCAGGTCGGATGAAATCGTGCCGCCATCCATCTGCACCGCATTGGCCGCACCGCTCGTTACAGTCAGCACAGCGTCGCCGCTCACCGTGCCGCCCGAAGTCGACAAAGAGGTGATGGACTCGGCGGTCGTGTTGATGGTCAGCGCGCCGGAGGACACACTCGCTGTGGTACCGGCCGCCAGGCCGCCATTGACGACCCGGAGCGTGCCGCCATTGACGCTGACGCCGGTCGAGGCCAGAGCCCCGTTGGTATTGAGTTCAAGCGTCCCGGCCGTGACCGTTGTCGTGCCCGTGTAAGTCACGGCCTCACGCAGGTTTTGGTCTGCGCCATTGACCACGAGGTTACCTGTCCCGGTAATGTCGGCGTCAAGATTTGCGCTGGCCGCTACGCCAGCAAGCGTCAGCGTGTTGGCGTTAAGATTAATCGTGTCCACGGAATTGCCCAGCAGGATGCCCACTGTCTCGTCAGCAAGCAGCGACAGCGTGCTGGGTCCGGCAAGCGATACGATATTGTTGTCGCCGATGGCATTGCCGCCTGAAACCTCCACTGTACCGCCGTTAATTGCGAAGATCCCGGAACCCGTTGTCGAATTTGATCCCGAAATTGTTAGCGTTCCGCCGCCCGTCTTTACGAAATAATCCGTATTGAAAGTCGTGGCGCCGCTGATGCTGCCCGAATAGGTCAGATTGTTTGCCTGGTTGACATTCAACCGTCCGTTCCCGCCGCCGGTGGTGATCGCGCCGGAGCCTGACAGGTCCGCCACTGTCTCGGTGAAGTTGTTGAGATCGAAGGTGCCGCCGCCCATCACGAGATTCGAGGTGTTGGCAATCCGCTCCGATGCGCCGATGCGCAGCGTGCCGCCATTGACCTCGGTATCGCCGGTATAGGTGTTGGCGGCATTCAGCGTCATCGTGCCAATGCCTGACTTGGTCAACTCGTCCGCACCGGTAATGATGGACGAGATCGTGGCGTCATTGCCGACGCCGCCGCTCACGTCAGAAACGTCAAAAGTGGTTCCGCCTGCTGCCGCGACTGTCAGGTCGCCGCCCTCGATTGTGTAGATGCTGTTGTCCCCGGTCGCGCCGAAAATCACGTCACTGGACAGCGTGATGCCGCCCCCGTCCACTGTCACCGTCCCGCCACTCGCAGGCCCCGTGTTGCCGCCGCCGAAGTTCGTGGAGACAGCGGAATTGTAGGCGGCGTTGTTATCGCCGTCGACATCGGACCAGTTCGTCGTCGCATTGTCCCAGGCACCGTTGCCGCCGTCGACACTGTTGTTGCTGATCGTGTTGGCGCCATCGAAAAACTGCTGTGCAGAGACCGGCGTGGCAAGTGACAGAGAAAAAAGCGCCAGAACCGAAAGTGCAGTGCCCGACACCAAGCTCCGCCGCATTTGCGCGCTCAAGCCTCTGCTGCAAGAACGCTTCGAGTTCCGGTCAACACAATTCGCCATATCAGTCCCCATCCTTGAACCATGCAATAGTTGACGTGATCCACTCGAACCTGCCCTGAACAATGCTCCGCCGGTCCTGATTTGCACTTCACCCACTCTTTGGCTACACGCAAATTAACACAATCGCAACATAGTTGTTTTCGGAAAGCACATGAATTCTATGAGTGCAGAGAAGTGTTGCCTTGCAGCAACGCCAAAGACGGAAATCTCTTTCGAAATAATGTCCACCGATGCTTGCATCATGCTGGAATATATGGGTAAATTTAATTGGTTAACAAAGTGTTAATTTAATCCGAAGCAAACACAAGCCATGACGCTGGCTTGATACTGCCATCGCTCGAAAAAGCTTCAGGCTTGAACCTTCTCACCTTTGCACCCGTCTTGGAACAACGGCACTTCATGGCCCGGGTCCGAGAACTTGATTCCCCGGGTTTCACCCGAATTCTCGTCAATACTGAAACGGCGGAGTTTTGCCGGATCTCTAAACTCCGCCCAACAAGGTCTCCAGCGTCTTGCGGTAAAGTACGAACTCTGGGGAAGCCTGTTGGACTGACCTGGTAACATCCGGAACTGCGCGTGAATCGCTGCCGCGCCTGTTCATCTTGCGCTCTGCCCAGTCCTTGATGAACGCCACGTCCTTTCCTGTCAGGAAATTGTTGGCGTTGATGACACCTGAGCCAAGCAATGACAGCAAGTCCGCGCCATCATCGCTTGCCAGGACAGTTCGCGCGCCTTCAGGTCCCAGGAAGTGCGCCAGATATAGCCGGCCGGCCGTGATCGCATGGCCGCCGGCTTCGAGATAGGCCCTGTTCTCGCGGGCCAGATTGGCCACCATTTCCCGTGACAGGGTCGGATCGAACCGCAGCGCCAGCTGCTTGTCCCGCGGCAGGGTACTTGCCAGATCCGGCCTGTAGGTGCGCATCATCCGCAGCCAGGTGGAATCGATGAACTGGCCGAGACCGGTGGCCGTCGACAGAGGGTTCTTGGCCGCGGCATTGCCGCCGCTTTCAACTTGTACGATCCGGTCGACCAGCATCCCCACCGCGTCCGCACCCCCGGAGTTTCCGGCAATTTCCGGCTCCAGCGGGTCGAGCGCGACGCCATTCCGGTAGAATTCGAAATGCAGATGTGGCCCGGTCGACCGCCCGGTTGTGCCGACATAGCCGATCAGCGCGCCGGCCTTGACCTGTTGCCCCGGCGCCATGCCCTCGGCGAAGCGGCTGAGATGGGCGTAGCGGGTTTCGGTGCCGCCAGGATGCGACAGCTTTATCAGATTGCCGTAACCACCGGCGTCGCCGGCAAATGCCAGAACCCCGTCGAAGGCGGCCCGGACCGGCGTGCCGCTGGGCGCCGCCCAGTCCACGCCGCTGTGCATCAGCACTTTCTTGAGGATCGGGTGGCGGCGCGGGCCAAAGCGGGAGGTCATCACCCCGCCAGAGACAGGGGTCACCATGCCGTTGCTGACCGTGATCGTGCCGGTCTGGTCGTACTCGTCGAGGCAATTGAAATCATTTGCATCGGCGGGCCTAAAGATGAAGCAGGTGATGCGCTTTTCTGCGTTCTCGAGCGCGACATAAAGCACCTTGCCCGCACTTTCCCCGCCTTCGCGCGGCGTCTCGCTGTAGACGAGGGTCAGCTTGTCTGCCGGCGAGGCAAAGTCGCTCAGATCATGCTTGCGCGACAAATACATGATCACCTCGCCCACCACGCTGCTCGGGACACCGCTGCGAAGTCCGGTGGTGAAGACTGCATCGAGCAGGCGCATGCGGATCTCGGCGGATTGCGGCTCCTCCTCGACCCGCTGGAACAGGTCGCGGTCGACCCACGGATCCACCGCGGAATGGAAACTCGCGTCGGAAGTCACGGCAAGCGCGCCGAGGAATCGCTCCGGCAAATAGACCGCGATCTGCACCAGCTTTCGGTCATCAGAGCGGCCGCCGCTGCGGAGCTGGCGCATTGCCACGATCGACCCGGGCTGCAATTCCTCCATCCCGAGTGCCGCCTTGAAGGCGTCGCTGACCCGGATCGCATCCAGCAGGTTGATGTTGTTCTCATTGAGAAACGCTTGCGGTGTCGTGGCTGCCACAACGTGGACGAACACGTCTTCGGTCGGCTCGAACCGGTCGGCTTCCTCGATCAGGCGAATGGCGGTCGTGTTGTTCTCTATTTCGGTCTGCTCGAACTCGGCGTCAGCGCCGGAAAGCCCGGCATCCTGAATGTCTCCCCATCCGCCGGTTCCCTCATCGACCGGGGCGAGGCCTTCCGTGTCGCCGGTCTGCGCCTGATCCGGAGACCCCGAATCGCCGGCATGCGGATCCGAAAACTCAGCGGCAAATTCCGGTTCGAGAACGGACTGATCGCGTTGAGACTGGAAGAAGGCAAAATCCTGCTGCGTCGAAGGAACGCTTACCGTCAGTCTCTTGCCCGTCTCCATGATGCGCGCCGAGACGATATGCAGCGGGCCGGATATGCCTTGCGCCGCCAGCGGTGCCGGCACCGGCACATCCTTTATTGCACTGCTGGCATGATCGCCAAGCTCGATGCGGATGGGATCGCCGGGCAGATCGATAATGGTCGGCACATAGACCGGAACAACCGTTTCCGCGACTTCGATTGCCGTCAGTTCGTCATCGCCATTCAAGGGGGCGGCCGGCCTGTCCAGCCAGTAACCGATGACCAGTACCGCCGAGACGAGCACGAGCAGCGCCGCTCCCCCGAGCATGCGCATCCGAATCGCCCGACGCCGCCGCTTGAGGCTCCGTGTCTCCCTGCTCTGCCGGAAACTGGTGTCCAGCTCATGCATGGATCAAGATTTCGGCACAATCCGGATGGGCCGGCCAGCACTCCAAACCTCCGAACACCTGCCACCTGATTGCCATTGCCCGCGAAAGTCTCCGATTTGATTACATCAACTCATGGCCTTACCTGAAGGCACCAATCATGTTGCTGCCCTTGAGCTTCTTGGCCGCAGGCGCCTGCGTCGCGGCAACCGTCTTTTTGGGCGGGCTAGCGCGCTTCACGACCGGCTTTGCCGCCTGCGGCTGCTTTCTCGGTGTCGGCGCTGCGGTGGTGGTTTTCTTCTTGGCGGGCGCGACGGCAGGTGCCGCCTTGACCGTCGTCTTGCAGACAACGGTGGTTTCGCCGGCGAGCAGGTTGATCAGGCTCTCGGTGGGTTCGGTCTCGTCCGGAGTGAGTTTCTGTTCCGCGTAGTAACGCAGCAATGCACGCGCGGATTTCGGCCCCCAGTCGCCATCAATGGCGCTTCGGTAGCACCCCAACCTCTGAAGTTCGGTCTGCGCCCGTGCCGCCAGCGAACGCCGCTGTTCCTCCAGGTCGACCACCGGCGCCGGGTCCGGCAGCGGGCTTTCGGGGCGCGTTTCGATCTCTTCGGCCGGCCCCAGGGCCGCCAGTTCCACTGGCGGCGTGGTTTCGGTGGGGGTGGGCGTTGGCGTCAGCGTGAGCCTCGGGGTTGCGTCGTCGCTCCGGTCTGTTGTTGCGGACGGCGCTGTCGCCGGCGTCGGCAGCTCGGGCGTAGCATTGGCAATTGCCGCATCGTTCGGGACCGCGGCGGCAGTGTCCTCGACAAGGCCTGGCGCGTCGGGAAACAGCACGGGGGCCGTATTCAACTCGACCGACGGCGAGAATTCCGGCATCAGCGCCGCGATTTCGTTGGCTTCCGGCACCGGGGTAACGACCACGGCAGGCGGAAGCTCCGGAGCCCCGATGATCAGCTTCGGCGCTGGCATCGGTGCAGGATCTGCGGCACTCCTCGACTCCTGGGGCCCGGAAACGGCAGGCTCAACCACCAAAGGCGTGGCGGGGGCAATCGGCGCGCTCAACGCCGGGCTTGCCGGTGCCGGAATGACCGGCCTCGCAGCGGCAGCGGAATCGATCACCAAAGCGGGATCCGCCAGTGCGATTTCGACCTCCGGATCAAATTCCGGACGCTGCAGCGGAACGGGAATGGTGAAGCCCGGGAGGGCGGTGTCGATGGACTTGGCGGCTTCGGAAATGCTTCCGGGGTCGAGACCCGGCGTCGGGGAGCCGTCATTCGCCACGCCAGCGCCAATTGCAAGATCGATCGTCGCAGGCGCGGTCTCGTTCGGTTCCGCCGGCTCGGGCGTAGGCGCCGCAGATATGAGCAGGCTGGGCTTCGGCTCCAGCGGCTCGAGTGTGGCCATGCCATCGGGCACCTCGACCGCGGCCATGTCTGACGAAAGTTCAGGTGCGGCTCCTTCTGACAGGATCTCCGGCGTGGCGCGTATCGACAGGCCCAGATCGGCAGCGGCCGGCGGATCGACGGCAGGTTCCGGCGGTTCGGCGCTGGCAATCTCGGCCGGTGCATCATCCGCGGCCTCAATTCGCAAGGCTGGAACCACAGTTGCGACCAGTTCGGGCTGGGTACCGGCGTCGTCCGAGCTTTTGTAATTGAGACCGAAGCGTTTCTTGAACTTCTCCAGAAGCTCAGGATCCAGCTCCGCCAGCAATTCAAGATCCTCTTCCGTCAGGGCATCGCTGTCTTCGTCGAGAGGATTGAAATAGAACTGCGACCGGAGGGATGACTGATCCCATGGAGTCTGCCGTTCCAGCGTCGTCTCCTCCACCGTGTTGCGCACCCGGATCATCATGTCGGAGATGCTGATGCCCTCGGTGGGCATGTGTTCGGCAAGAGCGGTGCTGAAGGGGCTGTTGGCGCCGGCACCGTCATTGGTGATGTTGCCAGGCTGGGTGGCGAACGCGACGAACGTGCCGCTGCCGGTTTCAATCTGGGCCAGGCCGTCACTGGAGACAGCCTCCCTGGAGGATTGCGGCAAGGGATTGTTGCGGCAGGCGTCGAGCAACAGCAATGTCTGCCTGTCGCGGCTTTGCAGACGGCTGATCAACGTATCAAGCGACAGGGTTTCCTCTTCTATCCGGGTCTTGTCGGTGAGACTGGCGTCCGTCGGCACCAGGTAGTTCCGGCCCGACAATTGAAACCCGTGCCCGGCGTAGTAGAACAGAACCGCATTCTTGTAGGTGGCTTTCTCGAGGGCCTCCGAAACGGCCGCCTCGAAACCGCTCCTGTCCAAATCGGTCTTCTCGATCACGTCAAAACCAAGGCCCCGCAACGTCGACGAGATCAACGCCGCGTCACGCTCCGGATTCTTGAGGGTCGGAATGTTCTTGTAGTTGGAATTGCCGATCACCAGCGCCAGTCGTCCAGCGCCAACACTGCTCACCTGCGCCTGAGAGGCAATCGGAAACTGCACGAGGACAAGCACGACGGCGAGCACAGTCCGAAAGATAAGACCAAGTCTGGATTTCAGCCAAACGAACATTCGAAACGGCACCCTTGTCTATCGTGAACCTTTCTGGTTCCGATCCTGGAGGGCACAGGCTTCACCCGGCATAGGAACGGTGCCCCGGAACGAAAGCAGAGCAAGCTACGGGCATGCTGAGATGAAGACATTCCCTGCCGCATCCCTGAAAAAACAATTGCCCGGCTGCGAACTCACCTTGCCAACCAAGTCTGGCTTGGTCACCTGCGGCGTCTCCGGCGAACTTGTGGCGCTGCATCCAGCCATTGTTGCGCAGGCCACCACCACAAAACCAACAACTCTCATCCAACAGGCTCCCTGAATTTCATCTCGCTTATTAGAGACGACACAGTAGAAGCAATCAAGTGTTATCTATACAACCCGGCCGAAGAACTTCTCCTCTCAATTCAGCGATACACGCCGATAATGGGAGGCATCGGCGTCGGGATACGTCGTTTCTCCATCGCCAGCGCAATATTGCGCGACCTCGATGTCGCTGCGGTGTTCTGTCGTGGGCTTGGCAAGCCGGCCGCGCGTCGCGTTCGTGTCACCGAAGCCGCGCTGGTTTGCCGTTCCGCCTCGGTCGGCCTCGGCGTCGGAATGGGCACGCGCCCGAAAAGCACAGAGAGCACCGGGTAGCCAGCCTCGACCGTGCTCTCGGTGGGGATGGCCGATATGCTCGAGACGGTTTCCAGTGACACGGCGTTTTCTTCATCGGATCCCGGCAGCACCATGAGCGTGGGCTCGTCCGGTATTGTTCCGAGAAGGGAATCAGCGAACACAGCAGAACCCGGGGTCACCGCGAGCAACAAACTGATCGCAATTGTTTTTCCGCATATTTTCATCGCAAAGCCCTCGTTTTCTGTTTTTATCATCGCACGATACCCGGATTCTTTCAATGCACGCTATTTTACACGCAATAACAATAATTCTATCGTAACATTATTCGTTAGGTTTTAATGTTTGGAACGTCCAGTCCATCGACATGGGCGAGCAGGTTGCATCGTAATGCTGTCGAGTGAAGAAACGCGTCTGGTTCGAAAGCCCCTTCTCATGGTTGGGCTTCTTGTTTTGCTCATGATCAGCGGAGCCGAGGAAGTTCAGGCTGAACTTATTGTTTGCAACCAATCACTTGATATCCTCAACGTTTCCCTCGGCTATGAAGAGACCGGCGAGTTCCAGACAGAGGGCTGGTGGAGCGTCGGCGCAAACCGCTGCTCGGAGGTCATTCGCGAGCCCCTGGCAAGCCGCTATTATTACCTCTATGCCGAGGATGTGTTCGGCCAGCCCGTTCTGGCCGGCGATGTGTCTGCCTGCGTGGATGTGGCAAAATTCTTTATTCGCGGCACCGAAGAATGCTGGGTTCGCGGCCACAGGGCGGTTGATTTTCACGAAGTCGACACGCAATCACAACAACGATGGACCGTGTTTCTCCGCGGCGGCGAGTAGCGCAATAGTTCCGGCTGCCCGTCGCGGATACCAGTTCGACAAGCCGTCCCTGTCAGGTCTCTGCCGCGCCTTACCCTATGAGCCGCCAAGAAGAAAAAAGGAAAACGCGTAGTCGGGCTGAACGCCGTCGCTGCGGATGGTTTCCAGCAGCTTCGGCATGAAGCTGGCAACGCTGGCGGGGCGTTCCAGAGCCGCGCCGCGTATGGGCCTTTCCGACGACAGCGCAATGACCACCTGGGGCAGCGGATCCCGGGTGGCGAGTTCCACCAGCTTTATGTTGAAGGTCCCCTCGTCGCCGTTGCGCTTGAGGAACTGGTCGATCTGATAGACAAATCCGTCATTGTCGACGAGGTAGAGCACCGTGTTCGGCTTTGTCAGGCCCGACAGCTTCCCCTGCAGCGAATCGCCGCTCTTGAGCCGGTCGCTGTTCAATTCCATCCGGACCGTCGGCAGGTCGTCGACAGCCATGCCCGAAAGAAACTGGGTGATCCCGCATTGGCGTTCCACGATCGGACGCACCTCGATTCCAGGTTCGAAACCGAACGCATCGGTAAAATCACGCTCCAGTGCAACAAACCCGCTGTTGTCGGTGCCGATTCCCTCGATTCGGATCTCCTTTGCGCCCGCCGCCGTACCGCGCGCAAAGAAACACTCCCCACCTTCATACGCCCGCACCCAGGCAAGCCGTTCGCCGATTTCTCCGAGTTCTCCGCGGATGCTGTGCTGATCTATCGACACCTCCTCTGGAATCGCGGGCGGTGTCGCTGCTTCGCCGGGCCGGGCCGGAACGACCGGTGGCGCGAGGATCGCAACCTCCTCCCCATCCGTGCCGTCCACACCCGCATCGTCCTTCGGCTCCGTCGGCGTGAGAACGGAAGACCTGTCGCTCTGCGGCTGCGAATCCTGGTTCTGGTTCAAGAACCAGTAGCCGCCGCCAAGGGCGCCACCCAGCACGAGCAGCGCCGCAACGACCATCCCTGCCCTGCCTGACCGCTCGGTCGGGTGTGATCCGCCTGTCCCGGTCGCACCCGGCAATACCGGCCGCGCCGGATCAGTCCGTGGGGAGAGTGGCAATGGATCGTGATCCGCAGCCGCGCCTTTGACGTCATTCGGAACGCTCTCGGCCTTCGAGTCATCGTGCTTCAGCGCAATCAAGGGCTCGAGCAGAGCGTCCAGATCGGAATCTGCCGGCTTCCCTGCCCCCGACACGCCTGAAGCGGGCTCCGGTTTTGCGTCGCCCCTCGGCGGGCGCGAGCCGGCCCCGGTCTCCACCTCCGGCGCAGGGGGGTGCGAGGCCGCATCGGGTTCATGCTGCATCGGGGTCGAACCAAGCTTGTCCGCCCCGACGGCGTTCGCATCTCCGCCAGCCCTGTCCGTCCCGGGCATCCTGGGGTCGGAACCGGCTGTCGGATCTGGTGAAGACCCGTCATCGTCGACTTCGGCTGCCGGAGGGATCGAGACGACAGTCCGCGACGGATTGCCAGCAGCAGCGTCACCTTGATCGGGGACAGCCCAGCTGTCTTCCGCCGGTTTGGCCGCGTCCTGATCCAGAAAAGGGCTGGCTTCAGGAACGGGCGCGGCAACCGGCCTGGCAGCAGTAACGCTCAAAGCCGCAGGCGTCGGAGGCGCAGTCGGAATTGGCCGCGGTGGCGATGACCGCTCGCGGCGTTGAGTGAACCACTCGGCGATGTCGGCCATCGACACTTTCCGGTCGGCCGGGTTCGGCTGCAGCATCAGCTCTATGATCGGGCGCATCGATTCATCGATATCGGAGAGATCCGGCACGCTTCGACGCTTCTCGATTATTTCGACCTGAGTGCCGTTCATGTCGATGGGTTTGCCGCGCAAGGCATTCACCATCACCAGACCGAAGCTGTAGAGATCGGTCGCCTCGGAGATGTTGCTGTCGAACAGCCCCAATTGCTCGGGCGAAACGAAATTGTACTTGCCGGCGAATTTGCCGTCGAGCAACGTCACACCCTTGGTTGTCCGGGCAATGCCGAAATCGATGATCTTGGCGTTGGCGACTGAGCCGCCGGCAAGGATGACGTTGTCGGAGGATATGTCGCGGTGAATGACGCCCAGTTCATGCGCCGCATCAAGACCCGACGCCAACCGTCCGAAAAGATTCTTGGCTTCGTCGAGCGCCAGCGGGCCTTCCTCAAGCCGCTCGGCCAGCGAGGGCCCGTTGATGAACTCCATCACCAGATAGGGCCGGCCGATAATCGGATCCGTGCCGAAGGCCATGTACCGGACAATGGCCGGATGGTTGAAATCGCGAAGAATGCGGGCTTCCTTGTTGAACAGGCCCACAATGGTCTCGTCCTTGGCGAGTTCCGACAGGACGATCTTGATGGCGATCGGATGGCCGCTCATGATCTCGTGGCCGCGGAAAACCTCTCCCATCCCGCCAGATGCGATCTTTTCGTCGATTTCGAACAACCCATTCAACTGGGTGCCGGGCCCAAGACCGACAATCGACATGATGCGGGTTTTTTCCTGGTCACTCATAGACCCAAATTCTCCTTTCAGGCCTGTTCCAGGATATTCACAGGTATTGTTGCCTTGGAGGCATGAAACTGTATCGCGTTCACGGTGACATTATCGGTGCCGCCCCGGTCGAGCGCAAGCTCAATAAGAGTTTCACAGATTTCCCGCACCCTCCGGCCTGCCATGATTTCACCGATTTCCGGATTGGATACATGCGTCGTCAGTCCGTCGCTGCACAGCAGAAATGTATCTCCGGTCTGGACCCGGCCATCGGCAATATCAAAATGCGGCGTGTCGGAGACACCGATGGCGCTGGTGATGACGTTCTTGCGCGGATAGTTTGCTGCTTCTTCGGCGCTTAGCATACCACGATCATAAAGATCCTGGACTTCCGTGTGGTCCCGCGACAATTGTGTCAGCGTGTCACCGCGCAGCAGATAGGCCCGGCTGTCGCCGGACCAGATGCAGCGGTAGGCCTCACCAAAACAGAGCAGGCCGACCACGGTGCTGCCGATGACCACCCCGCCGCGCTCGGCCGAGATCCGCCGAATATGGGCATTGGCGCGCAGGATGCGCTCGCGAAACAACTCATCGAGAGCAACAGCGGATGTGGCGTCCGCCAGATTCCGCAACCCCTGCACGATTGCCTCGCTGGCCAGATCGCCTGCATCGTGACCGCCCATGCCGTCCGCCACGACCCAGACGCCTGCCTTGGGATCGGCAAAGTACCGGTCCTCGTTCAGCCTGCGCACGCAACCGACATGGGTCAGGGAATAGCTGTTTATCTGAAACGGGCGGCTAGTCATGGACGCGTCCTCTGTGTCTATCGTTTGTCATCGCCACCTCGGCCATGTCTCAACCCTCGACTGGCCAGCTTGCCTGTGTCTCCGGAAGCGGTCCGGACATCATCTCCGCCATGAACCAGACATCCGGCATTCCGGCAAAAGCCGCCACCTGAGCGGGCACGGCATCGCTGCCCGTCGTCCACCAGACGGACATCATCCTGTCTGCAAGTGTCCGCCCAACCTCGGTTATCGATTCAAGGGCAGGTTTCAGTTCGCCGTTCACGACCAAGGTCCGCTGGCCGTTGGCAACCGGGGACATGCCTTCAGGAAGAGCGGTGGACGCGGACTCCGGCTCGGCAAGCCCCTCGATGAGGTCACGAGGTTCCGCAGGCGCATTCTCGTCCAGCGCATGAAGCAACCTGGTATGAACGTCGGGAAACCAGAGGCCGGGATCCAGGGCACTGAGCGACGGATATCCGCCCGAGCCTGAAGGCGCATGAGACAGGATGACCAGCGGGAACGTCCGTCCGACACCATCAACTGAGGGCGACATGGCGCCCAGACAATCCACTCCGGCGATCGACGCCCCCAGGCGGAAGCTCCAGATGGGCTGAATCATGTAGTGATCCGCCCAGGACCGTCCCAGCTTCTCCTTGCTTGCAGCAAGGCCCGACTGAATCCAGGTCTCAAGCGGCTGCAGCACAGCGCGAGGCATGTTCAAGACGACAAAATCACGTTTTTCGGGATACTTGCCGTACAATCCTACCGGCATGTCAAAAGCCCGCCGGACACTTGAAATCGTTCAACGCGGGCAGGATGAGCGGGTTCCTGAGTGAATTGACTTCGATCTTGTAGGAAACCTCGCGTCCGCCAATGACAAACCGGACGGCAATACCGTCACCGCTGCGGCTGGCGCCGCCTTTCTCGATCAGCCGCATGAACGCCCATTGACCGGTTTCGGTGAGCGTCGATGTGCGACCTGGCAATTCGGGAAATATCGTGATGCTCGCGGACCCGGCGCCGGTCCCCGGCCAGGTCATGCTGACCGGTGCGTTGCCGACCTGCTGGGATTGAATGACGGTGCCGTTGACCTCCATCAGCGCCAGTTCCGCATTTCCCGAGATCGTGTTGGGCCGGACAACCATGTTAAGCCCGATCTGCGGAGAGCCGGACGGAAAAAATGCGTCCCGGATCTCTGCGGCGCGTTCGAACTCGCGCAGGGTGGCCTTCGACATCTCCTGGGCGATTACGGAATCGACTTTCCAGTCCCACTGCTCGCCTGACATGTCCACATAGGTGGCAAGCCGGTTCGCGAAGAACTTGTCAATCGCTCCGTTGGGTGCAAAGACACGTGCAAATTCAGATATTTGCACGTCACGGCCACTGCTTCGCGCGAACGGGTAGCGGTTGGCGGTGACATCCTGGCATACGCGTGTAACTTCGCTGTTAAGCGCCTGGTTCAGCTGCGATATCGTCGATCCGGCGGCATCGCCCTCGAAATCCGAAACCGCCACTTCCATCATGCGTTGAAGTGGTGCCGGAAGCCTTGATGCGTTGGCGCGAAGATTGACGATCTGGACCTGGAGATTTGCCGTCGCCCGCTCGGTCTGGGACGGATTGGTGGCAGCCAGGATCAGACTTTGATAGATCTCGTAAAGAGTGGTGATCAACGTGTCGATCGGCCGACGTCCGACTTCGCCGTCAACCAGTTGATGATAGGGCCTGAAGTAGCCTTCGATGGTCTCCCCCGGCACGGTCGGTCGCTGCGCGGTTCCACCTGCCCCAAGACGCGACTGGGATTTCTCCAGCGCCAGATTGATGCCGATCCGTGACCAGCCGGTGGCCCGGTCACGGGCGCGCTGCACCGCAATCCTGGCCAATTCGCCGGCCAGACCCGGACTGGACGCCCCGTCAACCAGATCGGCGACTTCATCGCCGCCGCTTGCTTCCGGCTCCTTGGTCAGGCTTGTCTCCCGGGCGACCGACAGGAACAAGTTGCGGATCGGCGAATTTGCCGACGAGGCGGCGGCAATGGTCGTGTATTCCGGCTTGTCCGCCGACATCCGCTTCAGCCTTACCTTTCCGAACAATCCCTCCCATTCGGCGACGAAATCCTGGCGGTACTTCTCAAGCAGCATGTTGCCGAGCGATTGAAACTGCGATTCGACCTTGGCCTTGGCGCCTTCCTCTCCCAGAACCCAACTCTCCGCGGAGAGCTTGTCGGCAACCGCGCCGAGTTGATCGAGAAAATAGTCGTGAAACCCGCCATAGGTGAACAGCCCGGGTATCCGCAAATCCTCGACCGGCGACCCGTCAACCGTTTCAAAAACCAGGGCGGTATCGACGCCACCGGCATCGACCAGGGACCAGTCGGGGATATTGGCGCCGCTGGCCTCACCCTTGATCAGCGAATAGGCGCGATCGACAAGCGACAGGCGCACCAATGCCTGCTGGGCCGAAGCGACGAGCGCGCCATTGAGTTCGATCTGCGCTTCATGGGCGTCATCGAGCTCCAGCATGGCGCGCAGGTGCGCTTCAAGCTCCTCGCGTCCGCGCCTGTTGCCTGCGCCCTGATAGAGGTTGTCTTCCCAGTCGCGCACCATCCAGGAGATGATGAATTCATTGTCGATCTTGGGCGCCTTGCCGCCGAGCATCAGATAGACCTTGAGCGCTTCATAGATCACCGCCGGATCATTGATGCTGGCCTCCATCTGCCGCTCGAGCCGGTAGATCAGGCGGGACCGGAAGGTCCGTTCAAGCGCTGCGCGGTAGGCTTCATTTCCGGCCGCCGTCAGTCTGGCGCGCTGACTGAGGCCGAACCGTTCCGTCAGGTCCGGCTCCTTGTCCTGGTTTGCATAGCCGGTTTCAAGATTTCGCAATTTGTGCAGCAGGTCGAGCACCGTGTGCAAATCACTGTCGCTGACGACATCATCATTGAGCGCGGGTCCAGCAATACCACGGTATTCCGCGATGGAAGCATTGGCCGCCGACACCAGGTTGCGGTTCTGGTAGTAGCTCCACATCCAGGCCGACGTAAGCCCCAGCGCGCCAAGCGTCATTGCGGTGATCGCACCGTAGCGGACAAACTGCGTTCGACGCACGGCCTTCATGTCCTGGGACACCCAGCCTGATTCCTGGAACACGACCTTCGTGAGAAGATCATGCAGGAAATAGCTTCGACCCCGCCCCGACATATGCGCCACCGGCTGGGCGGCAAAGTCCTTCCCCATTGCGCCAAGCACCTGGTCGAACGGGGTTCCCTCCTGGGTTCCCGATGAAAAATAGAAGCCGCGAAGATGGGCGTTGGCGTGATAACGGGTCGGCTCGAAAATGGCCTGCAGGAAGTTGGCGACAGGATCGCGAAGGCTGGCCATCTGCGCAGGGAAGCCAAAGATCGCGATTCTGGCCATCGGATCGGGTTCGGCCTGCAACCTGTCGGCGGTCTCTTCGGTCAGGCGCATGACAAGATCGTCGAATTCACCGGGTATCATGCCGACGCAGTTCTTCTTTCGGTCGTCGGTCTGGAACGTCGCGCCCCAGACCTGGCGCCGCCGCTCATCCGGGAACGAGGAGAAGAACTCGTTGAAACCTGCAATCAGGTCCGACTTGGTGAACAACGCATAGACCGGAAAATCGATCTTGAGTTCCTCGTACAGCTCAAGCAGCCTCTTGCGGATCGCACTCGCATGGGCATCGATTTCCTCCTGGGGAAGTCGCATCAGGTCTTCCAGGCTTGTGGCCAGAATGACGCCGTTGATCGGCTGCCTGGGGCGGTTGTTCTTCAACAGCGAAAGAAACGAAAGCCAGCTTTTGGTATCGGCCTCGGCGTCGGTATCCTGGGTCGTGTAACGCCCTGCCGTATCGATCAGGACGGCGTCTTCGGCAAACCACCAGTCGCAATAGCGGGTACCGCCAACGCCTGCCACCGAAGCGCTCTCGCCATTGGCTGCAAGGGGAAATTTCAGCCCGCAATTGACCAGCGCCGTGGTCTTGCCGACCCCGGGCGGGCCGATGATGATGTACCAGGGAAGGTCATAGAGGAAATTCCGGCCCTTCGACGCCTTGCGCAAGGTCTCGACCGCATCCGCCATTCGCTGCGACAATTCCTCGTTGTCGCCGGACTCCGCCTGCGCGACAACCGCCTGTTCGAGGGCCTTTTCGGCCTTCCGCCGCTTGACATATTTCCACGCCGTCACCCCCAGATAGGCAATCCAGATCAGCGCAATGATGAGGATACGGGTCCAGAACCCGGCCAGGGGCGGATATCCGGCAAACTCGATCAGCGGCCCGGCAAACCACAGCGCCAGGGAAAAGATCACAAGCGCCAGTGGCACCAGTGCCCAGCGAACGAATCTCTTCAGTTTCGACCACATCAGGTGTCTGCCTTGGGCTTGGGTGCTCCGCTCACAGCGATTCCTCCCGTGGTATGTTGATTTCAACCCTCCGGTTCCTGGCCCGGTTCTCCGCCGTATCGTTGCTGGCGACCGGGTCGTCTTCCCCCTTGCCGGTTACGGTGATCCGGTCGGCATCGGCAATGTACTGCCGGACAAGGCCCGCGACGGATTCGGCCCGCGCCACCGACAGGTCGTAGTTCGACTTGAACCGGCTGGTGGCGCGAAGCTTCACATTGTCGGTGTGCCCGATGATGTTGATCGGCCCGGGTTCCCTGTCCAGCGCGACGGCGATGCGGTTCGCCAGCGGTTCGAATTCCGGGGTCACATCGGCGCTGCCAGAGGGGAACAGCAGCACGTTGCTTACGGCAACCACGATTTTCTCGCCCTTGATGAAGGCATCAGCCAGGCCCTCTTCGATTTCCGGCGCCAGGGCTTCGCGAATGCGCTCGAGCTGGGCCTTGTCGGCTTCAAACGGCTCGGCCACCAGGGGCGTGAACTCCTCGCGACGGATTTCGATGGCTGTCCTTGGGTGCAACTGCACCATGGTTTGCGCCATGGCATCGCCCTCGTCCGCGATAATGAACCTGAGCAGCATGTAGACCGCAGCCAGGAAGGCCAGCGCCAGCGCACCGATCGCCCACAGCGGCATGCCCTCTCCCCCAACCCGCATTCTGGTGACGACGCCACGCCAGCGCGGCGAGATCTCGTCCGTCCCGCGGGGCTTCACCGTCCTGAGCGTCTGAAACACATCGCGACGAATCCGCTGCAATTCGATGTCGCCGCCGGCCGCGGCGCGGTACTGCCCCTCGAATCCAAGCGACAGGCAGGAATGGATGAGCTCCAAGAGATCGTAATAGACGGTCGGGTTGGCCAGCAACTGGCGGATCTTGTCAAACAGCACGGTGCCCGAGGTTCGTGCGCCGAAGAACTGGGCAAGCATGCTGTATTGCAGCCAGACATGTTTTTCGGTTCCCGGCAGATTCTGGACGATGTCGTCGGCCGTTGCGCACAGCGTGTATTTGGCGATCTGCACCTGTTCCTGATCGATGCCCCGCGCCAGCAGGGTCCGTTCGAACTCGTTGATGGAGCGCCCGACATGCTGCATCAGCGGCACGGCATCCATGTCGACAACCAGCTGCCGCAGCCTGCCGAGCAGCACCAGCAACGGAACCGCGGCCTGAGTGATGGGATTGGTGGTCTTGACCTCCGCGTTGCTGTGAGCGGCGATGGCGACGTTGAGCGGTATCTTGCGGGTTGGCCTGGGTTGAGCCTGTTTCGGCGCATATTCGGGCGACTGCTGCGACACCCAGTCGGTCGGACCGCTCAGGTTCGACGCAGGCGAGCCGAAAGGCTGGTTGGAGAATACCGTCGATCCCGGACTTGCCGGCCCCGAGCCAAAGCCGGACGGACTCGCGGCCCCGCCCGGCCGGGGACGGATCACCGTCTTGTTGCCATTGTTGGCGCCGAAGGGATCGTCAGAGCTGCTCATTGCCGATCATCCAGTATGGCCCACAATTCGAGTTGAAGATCCGGCCAGTTGCCGGCGAAATGCATGGCCAACCCGCTCGCCACGCTGAATTCGGGCCACAATGGCGTGTTTTTCTCCAGCTGAAAATAGACATGATCAGTAATGGTCCGAATTTGTCGCGGCGGGGTTGGCATGTGCACAACCGCAATACCTGGCAGATGGGTCTGGACGATCTCCTTCATCTTGGTGTTGGGACCGACCTTGACCAGTTCCGGGAACTGCATCTGGATCTGCGACAACGGCATGGAGGCGGCAACCTCGATGATGAACGTCGCCTTGCTGAACAATGTTCGGTCATTGACATTGGCGACATAGGCGTTGGCCCGGACTTCGGTCAGGTCGAGCCGGATCGCCCGGCCGATATCAAGGCTGAGCAGGCGCTGAATGGTGTTGAGTAGTGGCGCGAACACCTCAGACAGGTTGTCATGATCGTATTTGGGAAACTCCGGAACGAGACGACTTCCGGAAAACGTCGACAACTCCCCCGCCAGCCGCAGGAATTCGATGTAAAGCTGCTCCGGGTGAACATATTTGGAAGCGCGGTAATGCTTGAGCACGTTGATTTCGCGATTGAGCATCTGCAGCATGAAATAGTCATACGCCTGCAATCCGCCACCCGAACTCGGATCCGTCGCATAGCGCGCCAGCGACTCCAGCCGCGTTTCCACCCAGCCGATCACCCGGTCTAGCCACCCCATGGGAACCGGATGCGCGTGGCAGATCAGCACCGGCGGCGCGATCGTGTCGTCCAGCAGGATGGTCTTGTCACGCACCTCGACGATGCGGGAAATCAGCAGATTGTTGTAGCGCGGTTTCGGCACCTCGCTGATGGCGATCTCCACCCTGGGATGGGCGATTTCGATCTCTTCCTCGACATGCATGCCGGAAGAGGAATCCATCACCCGTTCCAGCGACCGGGTAAAGCGGCTGCCGCTCTTGCCCTCGGGCATGTCGATTTCGCGCTCGTTAGGCTCGATGCCCGGAAGGGTCAGATAGACATAGCGCCGCTCGGACCCCTCCGGCACGTCCACCGGCGCGGGCACCGGCGAGGTCTCGCCAAGATCAAACGGCGTTCCGTCCTGGAAGATCCCGGAGGCACGTCTGATACCGAACTTGTTCTGCTGGGCGAGATCGCGATCGATCTCGATGGAGGCAAATCCCCAAGGATAGGGCGTCGTATGGCGCACGCGAAGGTCGAGCAGATGTTCGACATAGCGGTCATTCTGCTGAAGGTGGTGCTGCCGCAGAAAGAGACCTTCAGACCAGACAACCTTGCTGTACCATGACATGCGATGCGATCCCCCGACAGGTTTCTATCAAACCCGAGGACAAGCTATCAAACACTTGGCTGCTTGTTCAACTAAAGACTGTCCTAACTTACCATCAAAAATTTCTTTTTATACAATCTTGTATATTATTGAAGTTTAAGAAAAATCGAGACATGAGGGCAGTCCCTGTAGCGCAATGGGAGTTAAATCGACCGAAGCAGAGACCCACCGGGGAAAGCCCCCGCACCTGAAAACAACCTAAGAGATGATCAGACTGAGGTTGCTCACCAGTTCCCGGGTGGCCATTTCCCTGCCTTGACCAAGTCCTTTACAACACGAGGATCAAGAAGGTTATCCATGAGTCCCTTTTCCCGCAATATCTGCTCAACAGCCTCAAGAGACCTCCCTACATCTGTGGAGCGTGTCACCCGTGAACTATGTACACGCCAAGGAATGGTCATACCGGTCTTGCTCGCGACCTTCATATTAGCGCCGCGCTGCGCCAAAAAGAGACAAATATCCCACGCATCGATCGATGCAGCGAGCAAGGCCGGCGTTGATCCCGCATATCCCTTAACTTCAATACTAACTCCAGCATCTAAATATCGTTCGACAGCCCACTGATCTAAAGACTTTATCGCCCAAAAGATGGCATGAAAACCATCCGGACCTTTTGCATCTCGTTCAAAAGCATTAGCATTCATTGTCGCGAACCCACCAGTCACAAAAATCATAAAAATAATAGCCGAAGCGAACCTGAACCATAAATTGTTCCCCAAACTAATTGCAGCCATTTTCCGCTTGCTCCGCTTCTATATTATGCTTTGCCTTTTCCAGCGAAGCATCCATTGATTTCATCGAATGCAAACGTATGCCTCGGGCGAGCGCTGCTCCACCAATCACCCCGCCGGGACCCATTGCCAATGCTGCGGCCGCAAAACCTCCCAGGGCGTCAGAAGTTGCAAAGCCATTGGCCGGAGATAACGACAGTCTTTTTCCGATCGCATCCGGAATTGCTCCGAGGCTTTTATCTTGCACACCAGACAGAACATCACCCTTTACATAATAAGCGTCAATTGGAGCATTTTTTAGCTTGCCTGGGTAGTTCTTAATTGTGTTCGGATGCACTCCAGCTGCATTGTAAGTAGTTGCCGGAGCCCCTGACGCAACAGACGCGGACGATGCCATACCTCCACCCAAGGAATGACCAACAAGTTGCACTCGTCCGGGCTTCAAGTTGGTTGCTTCAATGGCAATCAACATTGCTTGTGAATAATAGGCCGTTTCTTTGCCTCGGGCTTGTTGGATATTGGCTTCCCAATCATTGATTTGTGTGGGGTCAGTTCCACGATAGGAAATCGTATATTCTTTCTCACCGTCAGCCCCCATACGGCTGAAAACATCGGCTCTAAAATCAGGATGGCTTTCCATCTCTGTGAGGTTGGCACCATCGACCAAAAGCCCCAAATCCTCCATGTCTTCATCCGAAGCCCTTTGCCAGCCATTTGGCAGGTTTGCAGCGCCATTTGGATCTTCATAGGCCGCATTGGCAAGTGCTGCGTTCTCCTGAGCTTTTTCAATCGCTTTCCGCTGCTTCGACAACGCCTGGCATTTTGGGGATTCAGTCCGCGCGGGCATCGGCAGCAGGGCAGCCGTCCGAATCCGGGTTGCCGGCTGCCTATTGTTCGTCTCCTCCTTCTTCTTGACGCTCGGCTTGGCATCCGAATGCCCGCCCTGTTTTCCCACGCCCTTGGTCAGGCTCTTGGCCTTGAGCAGGCGTCCGAGCACGCCTTCGACAATCAGGATGGACAGCACCGCCGCCATCGCGATCGCCGCGGGCTTGAGTTCGGCGCGTGATTTCGCATCCCTGACTTCGCCGACGATCTCATGCGCCCGTTCAAGCGCGTGAAGTACGGCCGTGGAGAGGAAGAACAGGTCGAACGCCAGCATGGCGATGTTGACGCCGGGAATGAAGTGCGCACCAACCCAAGTGACGACCGCACCGACGATCAGGCCCATGCCCAGGTCCTTGACAGCGTTGTCGAACGCCATCCGGGTCTCGCCCTCCATGTATTGCGGCGCCATCTCGAACACCAGCATCATCCGATCGGACAGGTCCGGCGGCAACGCCCCGCCTGTGATCGGCTTGACAGAAACCTGCTTGAATTCCTCATCGAGGCTGGCGCCGGCAAAGCTGAGCGTGATATCCGGAACCTTGGAGATTCCGATCGTGCCATTGCTTGCCATTTGCGCCAGAGCATGAACCATGGTCTGGCGCGTCGCCACCCGCAGGGAAAGCGGATCGACGCCCCAGCGCCTCAGATGCGGACGGACCAACTGCTCCGCATTGGGACGGCTCGCGAAAAACTCCAGCGCCTGGATGATGGAGAACCGGTCACGCAACACGACCGAGGCCGCCTGCGCCCCGAATGCCGACAACGGACCGATCAGGATGGTTTCCCGTCCGGTGCTGATCGATACAATGTCCGTGGATGAACGCATGCTGTTCCTCAGCGGCCCTGCAATGTCAACAGCAACCCATCAAAGCCATTACTGAACCTAAAGAAACAAACTTACGGCTTCAACAAAATTCAGCGCGTTGTATTGAAGTGCCATTGCCCGTCACTGAATTGGCTATTTGCGTTTTTTTCCGGTTGCTTCTTGATAGGCCTCCGAGAAATACAACAGAAAAACATCAAGCATGCCGTTCTCATGTGCTTCAACCTTGGCGTCCCACCGTTGAACGAAGGTTTCCCACGCCTTTGCCTTCCGGTTTGAAAACGCTGATTTCTCGACCTTGGCCTCGATCGCCTCCGGAGACAAATCCGCTAGCAACCGCGACAAGGCCTTCTGCATGGCGGAGTAGGTCGCCAGTTCGTGCGACTTGATATCCTCGAAGGCCTCGCGAAACGCCCGCATGCCATCCAGATAACCGGAGCGGTCCTTTGACAGCATCGCTTCCAGCGCTTCCACCGGATCGGCCATGAATTTGAGCGGGTTGTTGTCGAGCGCGCCGATCACCGTGCGGTCGGTGGTCCGCACCATCGCCTTGGCCGAGGCCCGCGCCTTGAGCAGAAGCGCCGTCTGTTCGGCGATCAGCAGCATCATGGCGCCCAGCTCCTGCGCCACCTCCTGCCCGTTGCGGTTCGACAGTGCATGCGACGGCAGGCGCGCGCCAAGCTTGAACGACGAGAGCATGTCGCTGGATGCCGCAGCCGACGCGGCCCTGCCTTCCGGCCGCAATGGCGTCGGGGCTTGCGGCAGGCCCGGTTGGGCGGAGGGCGGAAACTCGTCAGCCGACGCCGGCGCGAACGGGTTGGCGCCGGGTGTTGGCCGCACCTGCTGCGGCGCAAAAGGATCCTCACTCGACCGCGCCGGTGGCAGGTCGAGATGCGAATCGACGAAATCCGGGTGGACGGGCTGGTTGACCCTCTTGGGCTTGAAGACACCGCGATCGACAGGCGCCGGGCCGGCAGCGGCGGCGCCCCAGATGTCGTCATCATCGGGCACAGCAGAGAGACCGGCGGACATCCACGCATCGCTGCCATGTCCGCCGGAGGCCTGCTGCCGCCCATCCCTGATCTGCACGGCAATGACATAGTCGCCTATTGCAAGCTGGTCGCCCGCCTGCAATCTGTAGGGGCTCTTCACCCTTTGAAGAGCCCCGTTGAGAAACGTGCCGTTGCGGGAGATATCGTTGAGCACGTAGTCCTGACCATCGAACCGGATCTCGCAGTGCCGCGCCGAGATGAACAGTTTCGGATCCGGCAGGGTCCAGTCGCTGGTGCCGTCGCGGCCGATTTCGAACGGTCGGCCATCGGAGCTGAAGCTCAACGGCCCCCCATCGGGCAACCTGTCCAGATTCGTGATCGAAAGCGTGATCGACTTCATTTCGGTTTATTCCAGATCCTGTAGACAGCAGATCCCGCCACCTTCGTTGCGGGCATAGCATTAGTATCAATCACAAACGCCTGACGCCAGACCAGCGCAGCCCGACAAACCGGTTCTCGAAACCCTGGCGTCTTACTGTAGCTCGTAAGTGTATTTGCCGTCCTTGTGGTCAACGGTGACCGTCTTGAAATCCGTCTGCTCCATGGAGCTGTGCAGGAAATGCCGGGCAAGGTCGGGCAGCAAGGTGTTGGTGATGATATTGTCGATCATGCGCCCGCCCGAATCCGGATCATTGCAACAGGATACGATGTAGTCGACCAGTCCGTCGGTGCAGATCAGCTCCGCATTGTGGTTGTCGCGAACCCGCCGCTTGATCTGCGCAAGCTGCAGATTGACAATGCCGCCGAGCATCTCCTGGGACAGCGGGAAATACGGGATCGTGACGATGCGCCCAAGCAAGGCGGGCGGAAACACCTGCAACAGATAGGGACGAAGCGCCTTTGAGAGTTCTTCCACATCGGGCCGGGTCTTGCCTTCCGCCGCCAGCTGCATGATGGCCTCGGTCCCGACATTGGACGTCAGGATGATCAAGGTATTCTTGAAGTCGATCACACGGCCGGTGCCGTCCTCCATGCGCCCCTTGTCGAACACCTGGAAGAACAGCTCGTGCACGTCGGGATGGGCTTTCTCGACCTCGTCGAGAAGCACCACGCTGTAGGGCTTGCGCCGTACAGCTTCCGTCAGCCGACCGCCCTCCCCATAGCCGACATAGCCCGGAGGCGCTCCCTTGAGCAGCGACACGGTGTGGGCTTCCTGGAATTCGCTCATGTTGATGGTGATGATGTTCTGTTCGCCGCCATAGATCGCTTCGGCCAGCGCCAGCGCGGTCTCGGTCTTGCCGACGCCGGATGGTCCGCACAGCATGAAGACACCGATCGGCTTGTTCGGATTGTCGAGCTTGGCGCGACTGGTCTCGATACGGCGGGTGATCATCTCGATGCCATGCGCCTGGCCGATGACCCGCTTGTTCAGCGTTTCCGAAAGCTTGAGGATAGACTGGATCTCATCGCGCACCATCCGTCCGACCGGAATGCCGGTCCAGGCGGAGACAACGGCGGCGATAGCCTGTTCGTCGACATGCGCGAACACCATGCGTTCGTCGTCACGGATATCGCTCAGCGATCTGTTGAGATCCTCAAGCTGTACGCCGGAGATCGGGGCGGTCTGATCCGCCCCTTCTTCGGGTTCGCTCTCTGCCGGGGTATCTTGCCCTACGTCGTCCGCAGAGACGGTTTTTTCCAACTGACCATCTGCAGGCGGGATCGAAGTTTCCGGCGGCTCAATCGAAGGCGTGGTGGCAGCGCGCAGCGCCGCCCGCGCGGCGATGATTTCGTCTACGAGCTTCTTTTCCTTGTCGTAGGCGGCCTGCCGCTCGGCGAGTTGCGCCTCCTTTTCCGCAATGATCCCCTTGAGTTCCTCGACGCGGTCCGGATTACCGCCGCCCAGTTCGCCCTCGTTTCCGAGAGCGTCCAGTTCTTTGCGCGCCGCCTCGATCGCCACCCTTATATCGGCCAGCGCCGCTGGCGTTGTGCTCTGGCTGATGGCAACACGGGCGCAGGCGGTATCGAGAAGGCTCACTGCCTTGTCGGGCAATTGCCTCGCTGGAATATAGCGGGCGGACAACTGCACCGCGGCGACCAGCGCCGCATCGGAAATCCGCACATTGTGATGCTTCTCCATCGGCCCCAAGATGCCACGCAACATGTAGCAGCATTTCTCGATGGACGGCTCGTCCACATGCACGGGCTGGAAGCGCCGCGTCAGGGCCGGATCCTTTTCGAAATACTGACGGTATTCGGCCCAGGTTGTCGCTCCTATGGTGCGCAGCGTCCCGCGGGCAAGCGCGGGCTTGAGAAGATTGGCGGCATCGCCCGTGCCCTGTGCTCCGCCCGCGCCCACCAGCGTATGCGCTTCATCGATGAACAGGATGATGGGTATGGGGGATGATTGAACCTCGTCGATCACGGAACGCAAGCGCTGTTCGAACTCGCCCTTCAAGGACGCACCGGCCTGCATCAAACCGATATCGAGCGCCAGAAGCCGGACATTGCGCAACGCCGGCGGCACATCGCCCGAGACGATGCAGTGCGCAAAGCCCTCGACAACGGCGGTCTTTCCCACCCCTGCCTCGCCGGTCAGGATCGGGTTGTTCTGCCGCCGGCGCGACAGCACGTCGATGATCTGCCGTATCTCCTCGTCGCGGCCGACAATCGGGTCAAGCTTGCCGGATGCCGCCTGCGCCGTCATGTCGATAGAGAACCGGTCGAGTGCTGTCTTGCCCTTGCCCTCGGACTGGCCAGCCTCTTCCCCATCCGGTTGCCCGCTGGGCGAAAAGCCGTCCATCGGACGGAGATTGGATTCATCCGAGCGTTGCCAGAATTCCCGGTGCTGGCCGATCAGCTTGTCGGGATCGATTGTGCCGAGACTGCGCGACGCATCCGTGATCGATCGCCTGATGTTGGGCGACTTGAGCCCGGCAACGAGCAGGTGCCCGCTGCGGATCTGCAATTCACCAAACAGAAGCGTTGCGTAGTGCCATCCTCTGTCCAACAGATCGATGATCTGTGTGGAGACACCCGGCATCTCGGTTTCATTGGACTTGAACCCGGATGTCGTGGCGGCCAATTCCGCGAGAACAGCGGACTTGTCGATGCCGAGATGGGTCAGCGTATGCGCCACGTCGGTCCGTTCGTTCTGCACGATGTGCAGCAGCCAGTGAGCCAGTTCGACATTGCGGTTGCCCGCGGTCTTGGCCTGCCTCAGGGCCTTCATGAAGGCGTCATAGCCGACTGTGTTGAGTTTTCCTGCGACTGTTTCCAGGCTTATCTCGTTCATTTGTCGCCCCCATCTGGCCGGGTTAACTTCACATTTTCGCTTGACCGTTGCCTTGGCCGGCAGCCATCGGATTGAACCGTGCGTCGAAAAGGAATTCCGGCCCCTCGACGGTCCGGGCCCCCTGCAACCACGATGTCAGTCCCAGCTTGCCCGCCGAACCCAATTGCATGGCAGGCGCCTGGCTGCGCGCCAAACCCAGCTCAACATCGAATTCGGCACGGTATCCGACATAATAGAACGCCAGATCCGCAAGTTCCTTGGACAGCGCCGCATCCGGCAACAACTGCTCGTACTCATCCAGATCGTGGCATCGAATGCGGATTCGAAACTTCTCGGTGATGCTGTAGATCCGCTTGCCGATAAAACTGTCCACACCAAGCCGCGCAGCCTGGCGTCCGACCGAAGTTCGTTCCGTGCTGTCCAGGGAAAGCCATGTCCCAACCCATTGCTCTATCTCGACGTCGAGCCCGAGAAGCCCCTGCAAGAGCTGTTTCAGTCGGGACGCGCTCTTGATGTTGGAGTTCACCAGTCCGGAATAGGGAATGCGGCCGACCTGCGTGCGCGCGTCCCCATGGCGCAGCGTGTCGGTGCCAACGCCCGCGAAACTGGCGAGAAACACCTGAAACCGGTCAAGCTCGGGGCGTTCAAACTGGGCGATTGGACGGGAATCCGCCCAGGCACGATAAAAGAGCTGCAGGAACCGGGTCGACAACAGGTCGACAAACCGGGCGAAGGACGGATCCCTGCCATTTGTCCAGATCTGCGATGTCTCGGTTATGTGGAGTGGCAGTGCGCCTTGAGGGCCGAACATGCCAAGAAAGCGGATGGACAGGCGCGAAGCACCCCCACGGGTATTTTCGATGCCGGCTATGTTGGAGGCCGGGAACGCGGTGAACGGGTCCTGGGACAAGACCACGATGTCGTCCTTGACCGTAACGCCGTCGCCAATGCGCGGCTTGGACGCCGCTTGCCGCTCAAACTCGCGCAACACCGTGTAGAAATTGTGCCGGAACGGGTCGGCCTTGATTTCGTCAATCAGCTTCACAGCAGCCGCCTTTCGCCCACGACCGGTTTCCAGACCTTGATTTCGCCGCGTTGCCGGGAGCGCATGGCAGTTTCGACGAAGCTGTTGATCGAGGCGTATTCGGTCAGGAACTTGCTCAGGATTGTTCCGAGAAGAAAGGCGCCGCTGCCTTCAAATGCGGTCTCATCCACCTCGATGGTCACCCGAATGCCGCGGGCCGCATTGTAGCCCGTGTCCTGGCGGATCTTGCGGACCACCGGCTCAGTCGACACATTCACAATCCCCCGGATCCGCCGCTCGATATCCGCGTTGGATGTATCGGCGAAAACCATCAGCATCTCGCGCAAGGCTGCCGCCCCGTCCCCGCCGGGTCTTCCCGCCAGTCCCAGGTGGTTGAACTGCAGAAAATTGATGAGCTTCCACAAGACCGACCCGGTGGGTTCCGCGCCGCGTCCCCTGAAGGTTCCCGACAGCAGCGAGTCCTTCGGCGGCGTCGGACCGGCGATGCACTCGAATTCCAGCTTGGTGTCCGAGACCGCAACGAAGTCAGCCCTGCCGCGACGGACCGGGAGCTGGTCGGTCAGATGCCGGTTGGTGACCAGGGCACGCACGTTGAGCGACCGGACCCGTTCGGCCACATCCTCCTCCGCCGGCTCCCGCAGTGAAATGAAAGTGTCGGTGCCGAGGTAATTGCTGACAAGCCCGGTGCGGCGCTCCGCATCCGTCCGCCGTCTCTCGATCTGCCGGGACGTGTAGAAGTGTGCCTTGTTGAGGGGCATGTTGCCGCGCGGCGCCGAGTAGAGCGGGAACACCGGGATCTTGTCCTTCCGCCGCGGAAACAACGCGCTGACCTCGAGGATCTTGTAGATTTCGTATTCCAGCGGCCGGCTGCGATCGACGACAACCACATGCTCGTGATCCTGGGTGCGCAACGGAACTGGCGTGCAGGTCGCCTCGAACAGATTGGCGACGGGCGCGGCATAGAGGGCGAAACTCTTCGCCTTTATGATCGATGACATGCGCTTGGACGAGGATTCGAACTCGAAATAAATTTCGATACGATCAGCATCAATGTGCTTGAGCTTGTCGGCAAGCCCCTTCAGGCGGAAACCCAGGAACCTGTGCGGAAACAGGAAATATTCCTTGAGCTGGTTGAAACCCGCAAACACCCGGTCATCGTGCCCGAACAGGGATCTGCCTTCCTCGAACCCGATCTCCTCGATCGAGCCCCCGGGCAGGATCTCGAATCTGGGCGCCGAACCCGCCTTGGCGTGACGAATGATGATGCGGCCGAGTTTCGAGAACAGCAACTCGTAGAGCGTAGCCGAATCGGAAATCGACTCGACCAGATGAAATGTCAGTTCGTCAGGCGTACAGCTTTTCGCCGGCGGCCCGGCGGTCGTGTCCTTGGCGGGTGGCCCGCCGCGAAGCACCAGCTCCAGGCACAGGCCGCTTGCCACCGAAACCGACGTCTCGATCCCGCGCGCCTGCATCGGCGCCGGCGTTGAGAAATACTCGGCCTTGCTGATCTCGTAGGGCCAGAGGGTCAGGTCGGTCACCAGGCGGTAGCGGCAGGCGATGCGCTTTTCCCGTTCGACAAAAGCGGTATCCAGATAGTCGCCAGCCTTGAGGAACACCCCATCGCGCAGTCCGGGATCGGAGAAATCCGGCATGGCGCGGACCATGGCAAAGGACGGAATGGGCGCGAGAAACCCCGGCAGCAAATGCTCCAGCATCTCCACCGTGAAGGTGTCGAACTCGCTCTTGATCTTGAGTTGAACCCGGGCGGCGAGAAACGCCGCACCTTCCAGCAACCCGACCAGTGTCGGATCCATCTGGTCTTCCGTCAGAGCGCCAAGGCGGGCGGCAACGCCGGGGAACTCTTCGGCGAACTCCTTCGAACGCTCGTACAGCAGCTTCAGTTCGCGGTCGTAGAATTCAAGAAACTCTCTGTTCATGACAAATTGGACGCTTTCAACAAGCTCACCTTGCTTGCGCCGATATCAATCTCCGCGACAAATTCGATCGGCACTTCAAGATTGAGGAAGGTCACCTCCGCATAGATCGACAGGCGCAGTTTCTGGTCGACGTCGTTGAACTCGGTATCGCGCCGGACCCTGAGTGTCTCCTTCCGGATGCGCGGCTCGTAGCACAACAGGGCCGCCACGACGTTCTGCTCCAGCGAGGCCAGGCTCATGTCCTCACTGGTGAGATGGGAAATGTCATAGAGTCCGTAATTGATGATGGATTTCGAGGCGTATTCCAGATCGGCGAGGTCTATGGAGCTTTGCAAATCGATGGTGTTGACGACATCGACAAGCGATTCCATCACCAGCTGCCGCACTTCGGTTTCGCTCAGCCCCTTGCGTCGCAGCCTGTCGGCAGCGGACATGACGATCCCCTCATCACTGACAGCGCCTGCCGCCCGCCTGTCGGCCCGCTTGTCAGAACGGGAATCGATCTTTTCGGATCGCGAATCCCCGTTGTAGAAAGCATCCTGGAAACAATGCAGCAGAGGAACGCGGAATCTGTCATTTTCGGCCATGGTCACCCGACATCGTCCGTGCTCCCCGACGAGTCGGGGAGCACTATGGAGAAAGAGGCGCAGCCATCATGATCCACCGGCACAAGTCGTCCCGGCGTTGAATATGTTACGCGGCTGACCGGTTTTCGGCGACATTCCAACCCTGGGTCGTCGTCGGGCCGGCGGAGCCGTCCTCGGCCTGCTGCGTGTAGGTGACGACATATTCAGCGAAGTTCAAAGAAACGTCGACGGCCACCGCATCGCTACCCATGGCGCCAGCCACGGTGTGATTTGTAACCAGCACCTGCTTCATGACGATCTTGACATATTCGACCGTGGTTTCGCCGCCAGCCTTCTCGCAGAACAGCGTGATTTCGGGAATGTGCTTGCCGCTGCAGCAATGCTGCATCAAGGCGGCGTCCGCCTTGCAGATATTCTTGGTCAGCACCACGTCGCGGACCGAGACGCGGCCGGCCCCTGACCCATGTCCATGTCCGACCGAGGCCTGCTGATCCATGCCAAAGGCCCAGCTTGTGATTTCGATCTGCCCATCATGCCCCTTTTTTCGGGATTCTCCTGGGATACTGTCAATTTTCAGATGCATGTTTGTAGCCATGGCTGTCTCCTCTCATGGTTCCATTGTTGTCCATGCGCCTGCCACAATCATTCATGGCAATTGCACTGCATTCACTTCTTTTCTGCCGGAAGTTTGGAAACGAGGCTGAGCCCGATATCCATTCCCTCAAGTTGGAAATGTGGCCTGAGGAAGAACTTTGCACCGTAGTATCCCGGGTTCTCCGGATCCTCAAAGACGTCAACGCGAGCGTCCGCCAATGGCTTTCTGGCCTTGACTTCCGAGGTCGAGTTGCGCGGATCGCCATCGACGTACCGCATGATCCAGGTCTGCAGCCAGCGTTGCAGGTCCTCCCGCTCCTTGGTGTCGCCGACCTGATCGCGCACCATGCATTTGAGATAATGCGCAAAGCGCGAACAGGCGAACATGTAGGGAATGCGTGCAGACAGATTGTCCGACGCCGTGGCCTCATCCGTGCTCAACTTGCGCGGCTTGAACAGCGACTGCGCGCCGATAAAGGCAGCCTTGTCGGAGTTCTTGCGGTGAACGAGCGGAATGAGCCCCGACTTCGAAAGCTCGCCTTCGCGCCTGTCGCTGATCGCGATCTCTGTCGGACATTTCATGTCCACCGAGCCGTCGTCGGTGGGAAATGTGTGCAGTGGCAAATTGATCACTTCGCCGCCGGAATTGACGCCGCGAATGCGGACCGTCCAGCCATATTCCTTGTAGGCGCGGTTGATATTGGCCGCCATCGCATAGGCCGCATTCATCCAGGAATACTTGCGACCGTCATGGCCATCAACTTCCTCCTCGAAATTGAAGGCCTCGACCTTCACCGTCTTCGAGCCGAAGGGCTCGCGCGCGAGAACCCGAGGCATGCACAGTGCCACATAGCGCGAATTCTCTGAATCCCGAAGCGAACGCCAGCCGGCGTAGTCCGGAGTTTCGAAAATCTTGGACAGATCACGCGGATTGACCAGCTCATTCCAGGAATCCCACCCGAACAGGTTCGGATCGGCGGCTGAAATGAACGGACAGTGTGCGGCGGCAGCAACCTTGCCCAGATCACGCAGCAGCGCGACATCCTGTGTTGTGTGGTCAAAGTAGAAGTCGCCCACCAGGGCGCCATAGGGCTGACCGCCCAACTGCCCGAACTCGGCTTCGTAGAGCTTCTTGAACAGCGGGCTTTGGTCCCACTTGGCGCCTGGATAGCTCTTCAGGTCACGATAGAGTTCGCTCTTGGAGACATTCATGACCCGCAATTTCAGGGTCGAATCCGTTTCGGAATTGTTCGCCAGGTAATTCAAACCGTTCCAGGCGCTCTCCACCGCCTGGAATTCGGGAGAATGCATGACCTCGTTCAGCTGCGCCGACAATTGCTCGTCCAGACGGCGGATCATCTCGCCAATCGTGTCGAGCACATCATCCTGAATAACGTCGCTGTCCGCCAGGGCTGTCTTGACCAAGGTCGTGATGGCGTTGTCCACCTCGGTCGCGGCACGTTCGGTCTTCGGCTTGAACGATTGCTTCAGGAGCGAGGAAAACTCGTCGACCTCGACCTGAGTCTCAAGTACACCCGCCTGTTTCTGATTGGATTCTTGCGCCGACATCTTACCCCCAATTACCATTCACGACACAAACGGGATGGTCAGTCCGTCTTGTCCGATTCTTCTGACGTATTTGTTGCGGCAGCATCCAGTTTCGCCGCCCGGTGCTCGCTCATCGCGCGCATCATCTCCGGATTGGACAAAAGCTCTTTCAGCTTGTCCTCGGCAGCAACCTTGCCATCCATGTAGCGCTGCAGGTTCGCCAATTGCTCCCGGGCCTCCAGAAGCGCATTCAGGGCGGGAATCTGACGGACCACGGCCGCCGGCTCGAAATCGGCCATCTTCGAGAAAGTGAGATTGATGCCAAGCTTCTCGTTGCCAGCTTCATCGCCCAGCTTGTTGTCCACCTTCATGGAAACCGCAGGCTTGATGCTGGCCATGTAGGCGTCGAGATTGTCCATATCGACGTCGGTGAATTTTCTTTCCGCCATCGACGGCTTTTCGACAGGCGATGCATTCCCGGAAAGGTCGGCCATCACGCCCATGACAAAGGGCAACTCTACAATCTTCTCGGCATCGCCCGGATCTTCGTAGGAAATCTGAACCCGCGGCGGGCGATTGCGCTTGATGAACTTCTGTCCACTATCCGAAGCCACTGTAATCTCCCCTTATTTACAGGCTAAGAAAGCCAGATTGAAGAACCGTTGTCAAACAAAACTATTGTCGACTGCACTTCTCTACTGTGCATCAGATGGATTGAAATAGTCGCTGAGCAGGCCGCTGAAATTCTTGTTCATCAGAGACCGCGCCCGGGACAGAAGAAGCGGAACGGGACTCGTCGGCTCAACGACGCCCAGGAAGCGCTCTATTGACTGCATCGCACTGCTTGCGCCATCCCGGCTGGTTATTGCAGGCGCAATGAATTCATCTCCGCTCATGTTTGCCTCGGGTTGAAGCAACGCGGAACTTGTCAATTGCCGCATACGATCGATCGAAAGCGTAAAGCCGCTGCCCGAATCGACAATCAGGCGCGCTGCATCGACGCGCGACGGCGCCAGCGCCTCAAGCGCCTCGACCAGCGGACGTCCCAGGAGTTTGCGCGCCTGATGAACCAGGATCAGAGCCGGTGACGAGGGCTCGATGATGCAGAAATAGCGTTCAATCTCGATCAGGATCGCGCCCGCCTGGCCATGGCTGGAGACCTCGGTCAACGGCAGCGTCATGGCGGCGGGCTGGACGGGGTCCGGATCGCGCGGCTCCCCGTCAGCCACGACTCCAGCCAGAGCCGGTTCGTCGCTTCCACTTTCCGTCTCGGGCAGCAGCCACGGCGCCTCGCGCTCAAGCATGGCAATCACATCGTCCACGGCCCCCAGGGTGATAGCGAAGGACGGGACACTGTCGAAATCTGTGTTCTCCAGAAAAACCGACCTGATTCCCTTCAGTGCCGCCTGCAACTCCTTGAACAGCAAATGGTTTGCAATGACCTGAGCGCGCGCCGCCTCTGCATTCAGCGCTTCGGAAACCTGCGAAGCCTGGATCACGACTTCTGCGGGAAGCTTCAACTCAGGCTTTTGCGACACCTCCCATCCCCGGTAGGTGACAACACCGATCTTCTTGTCGTTGACGAGGGGGAAATGCGCGATCGGAATCGCTATTCTGGAGCGATCATCCAGCGCCTCGACCATGGATCGCCGGAAACTGAAGTCGCCATCTGTTGCCGCAGGGTGAACACTTTCCCAGAACACCTCCAGCATCCTGCGGATCAGCTGCACGCAGGCCAGGAAGCCCTCTGGCTTCATCAGGACCGAATGACACTGCGCCAAAGCCGTGACGAGACGCAGATCGCGACTTCGCTCAAGCAGCGCAAAGATCGCTTGCGATACTTCGTCAAGCTTCAGATTCGAACGATCCGCCGGCCTCCCGCTTGCATCCAGGAACCGCTGCGACAGACGCTCTTCGAGTGGGAACATGTAGTTGGCGTAGTCGGCGTCACCATCAAAATCGAGATCAGGTCCGCAAACCGAATCCGCGGAAACAGGTTGAAGAAACCTGCTGAGTGCCTCCGCAAAATCCAAGTCCGAATCGCTTGCCACCTACTCCACGCTGAGACTCAGTTCCACGCGCCGGTTGTCCGGATCCAGAGGATCGGCAGCCAATGGCGCGCTCTCACCGTGGCCTTCGGCAAGGATGCGTGACCGGTCGACATCGCGAGACACGAGGAAATCCGCCACCGATTGCGCGCGCGCGATCGACAGGTTCATGTTGTAATCATCCGACCCACGCGCATCCGTGTGCCCCTCAATCTTGAACTTGGCGACTCGGAGACGGTCATCCTTCAACGCGGTCGCCACCACCTCGAGATTGGCCTGCGCTTCCGGCAGCAAGTCGCTCGAATCGAGATCGAAGGTCAGCCTCATGTCGAAGCCCTTGGGCTTGGGTTGAGACTCGGCGCATTCCGACTTGGTGCCAATGCACAAGGCGCGCGCACTGCCCAGATCGGCCTGCTCGACCATGAATTGCACCAACTCATCCGCAGTATAGGATGGTTTGACGCTGTCTTGCGCGCCGGCGGCCGTAGTAAATGCGGCCAGTGCGAAAACCATTGGGGTTGCGGTCCACAAACGCATGTCAGGCACCTCCTTTACATTGGCGCAACTATAGAATTGCGAAAATTCCAAGTCAATCCCACAAGAAAGGGGTGCCGCTCCAGAACATATGCCTGAACAGCCCCGGGATACAACGAAGCATTCAACTATTTCGCCGGCTTGCGAGCGATAGGGCAATAAAATCAAGGTGGCGACCAGCCGAACGCGATGTTTCGGTCGCGTTATTGGTGTAAACATGTCGGAAGATGCGCTCACGGGCGCAACTGCCGCTCGTTAAATTTGCAGGGAATGTCCGGCATCTGGCGTCGACGCGGCGCCTGCCCGTAAAGCGGGGACCGTTTGTCGGAGCGCTATTTCTCGCGCATCAAGACATGATTACACCAATTTTGAACGCGTCGTTAGCAGTGTGTTTGATATGGATTGCCTGTTCGGAATTGCCAATGAAACTAAACAATGGGAAGCTGAAACGAAGGCCTTTTTCATGACCGCTGCGGAATCATGGTGCTTGAGAGAACTGCCTTTCCGGCGGACTGTTCCAAATTGACCGGGATGGCGCAGCACTTGGACTGGACGACAAAGAGTTTATGATCCAGTATTATTTGGGAATTGTTTGAGTTTTCGATTGGAGGAGTGCCGATGTCGAGAACCTGCAGACAATCGCAAGCGGCCATGACCGCCACTGGTCGCGGAGGGGTTGATGAAAGCACTTACTCTTAAGCAGGACAAACGTGCCGCCGTTCTGGAAACGCCGTTTGGCGAAGACGTGCTGGTATTGTCGCGGTTCGACGGCTCGGAGGGCGTCAGCGAACTCTTCGAATACCGGATCGAGGCCCTGAGCGTGCAGGGCGATCTGGACTTCGACGACGCGATCGGGAAGAACCTGACGCTGACCATCAACGGCACCTCCGGCGGCAAGCGGAAGTTCGACGGCATCCTGACCGAAACGCAATGGCTTGGCGTTCGCGATCATTTCCATTGCTACCGCCTGGTGCTGCGGCCCTGGCTCTGGCTGCTGTCCCATCGCGCCGATTGTTTCATTTACCACGAGAAGACGGTGACCGACATCATTGCGGATGTCTTCGGACGGCATGGATCCCTGGCCGATTTTGAAGACCGCAGCGCCGGACCGTTTGAGACAATCGAATACTGCGTGCAGTACCGCGAAACAGACATGGCCTTCGTGTGCCGTCTGATGGAAGAGAACGGCATCAGCTACTTCTTCAGCCATGCGGACGGCGCGCACAAGCTGGTGATGTTCGACAACACCAGCCAGTGCGAGGCGAGCCCGGGCGGATCACGCCCCTATCTGCCGCTGGCCGGCCAGGACCGGCGCGCCAGCGAGTGCATCCACCATTTCATCCCGGAGCGGCGGTTCACCTCGGGGCAGATGACGGTCAAGGATTACAATTTCAAGAATCCGGGCGCCAAGATGGAGGCGGACCAGCAAGGCACGGCCTCCTACGAGCATGCCGACAAGGAAGTCTATGACTATCCCGGCCGCTATATCGATCATGGCGCCGGCCAGACCGTGGCGAAGATCAGGATGCAGTCGGAGACCGCGCTTGACCGCAGATGCATGGCGTCCGGCAATTGCGTCACACTGTTCCCGGGCGGCCTGGTCGACCTGACCGGTTATCCGTTCGAGGCCTACAACACCGAATATGTGGTGCTTCGCTGCCAGCACAGCTTCATCTCCCAGCAATACCGGTCCGGCGCCGGCTCGACCGGCGAGGACAGCTACGAAGGCCAGTATGAATTCCTTGACAGCGCGGTGGATCTGCGACCGATGCAGGTGACGCCGCGTCCGCTGGTGCATGGGCCGCAGACCGCCAAGGTGGTGGGCAAGGAAGGCGAGGAGATCGACTGTGATGAATACGGGCGGATCCTGGTGCGGTTTCACTGGGACCGCGAGAACGACCAGTCGATGCGCTGCCGGGTGGCGCAGAACTGGGCCAGCAAGCAATGGGGCGGGATGATCATCCCGCGCATCGGCATGGAGGTGATGGTTGAATTCCTGGAGGGCGATCCCGACAGGCCGCTGGTGACCGGCTGCGTCTACAATGGCGACAACATGCCGCCCTACACCCTGCCCCAGTTCAAGACCCGCTCCACCTTCAAGTCCGACTCGCACAAGGCCGGCGGCTACAACGAGCTGCGTTTCGAGGACGAGGCCGGCGAGGAGGAAATCTTCCTGCACGGCCAGAAATACCTCAACTCCATCATCCTCGACAACGAGACCTGGAATGTTGGCGGCAACCGCGATTTCCAGATCGCCAAATCCGCCTCGCAGACCATCGGCCAGGACAAGGACATGCGGGTCGGCGGCAAGCATCGGGAGGAAGTCGGCAGCGACCGGCACGTGACCATCGGCGGCTCACAGGTGCACACCATCGGTAGCAACGACCACGCCATGATCGGCGCCGACAAGGTCACCGAGGTCGGGTCGGACATGCACATGACCGCGGGCGGCGATGTCCGGGTAACCGCTGGCGGCAAGACGCATGAGCAATCCGGCATGAGCCACTACATCCAGGCGGGAATGTCGATCGTCGTCGAGGCCGGCGCCTCGATCTGCCTCAAGGTCGGCGGCAACTTCATCAAGATCGACCCGTCGGGTATCCAGATCGAGGGACTTCTGGTCCGCGTCAATTGCGGCGGCGGACCCGCGAGCGGCAGCGAGGTTTCGAGGAAGAGCCCCGACAGTCCCGAAGACTACAAGGGGCCGCATGCCGAACGCTATCCAAGGTCGAGCGAGAAATGACCGCCGCGACAGCCAGGCTTCACCGCCACCCGGAGAGGCCTTGCCGGCGCCATGCCATTGAAACACGGAGGGCATCATGACCGGCAGACCCGCGGCGCGCGTGACCGACATGCACACCTGCCCGATGGTGACCCCGGGAACGCCGCCGGTGCCCCATGTCGGCGGCCCGATCCTTCCCACATGCTCGACCAATATCCTCATCGGCAACCTGCCCGCCGCCCGCGTCACCGACAAGGCGCTGTGCGTCGGCCCCACCGACGTGATCATCAAGGGTTCGGCCTCGGTCCTCTTCAACAACCTCCCCGCCGCCCGCATGGGCGACACCACCGTCCATGGCGGCGTCATCGTCTCTGGGATGTTCACTGTGCTGATCGGGGACAAGGGCGGCGGGCCTGGATTCATGAAAGTCACCAAGCCCTGCCTGAAAAAGGCTGCAAGCTCCGGCTCGCCTTTCGTCAAGGGGTAATCATGCCAGCTGCGGACAACACCGAGGAACTGGTTGGACTTCTAGACGGCATCGAGGGCCGCCGCTATGCGGTTGTCGACGCCGCGCATTTCGACAATCTGCAGGACTTGCTGACCAAAGCAGGGTTGCCGTTCCATCCACTCTATCTCGACGAGAAGGATCCCGCGCCCGGCGCCGAAATCGCCGGCCCCCACCTCGTCGAACTGCCGACCCGCGCCTCCGCGCGCAAGCTGATCGCGCTCGCGGACGACAAGCCGGCGATCGTCTGGTGGGTCTGGCCGGAACACGGAGATGCGACCACCACCGAAATTTATCGCCATTTGCGGCGGCTGAACGTGGTCGAGATCCCGTCTGACCGCTTTGACGCGGATGAGCATCCCCCGGCAGCCACTGATATTGGCCTGATCAACCAGGTTGATCACGGCCACGAGCATGCTCCGCAGCCTCCGAAAACCGAAAGCTACGATCTGGTAATCTTCCGGCACGCTGATCCGAACGCAATCGCGATGCTGCTGCCTTTGTTGGATGCCCCTCAGGTCTCGCGCCTGTTCGGTGATGCGATGGGTATTGTGGTCGACACAGAATTCGAAAGTGTGCGATTTTTTTTGCGGCCGGCGGCATTGCCTCCGAAGTCGAAAGGGTGGCTGAGGGTCACTCCGGATCAGTATGAGGCAATAGGAGATAATGAACTACATAATTCCCGATTATCTATATCTAAATACCTTCGAACAGTAGCGGAGGAAGAAACCAAAAATATGAGTAACAGCGAATTATACTCTCATGTAAAGTTCGCAGAAAATACATCTAAAGATTACAATTTTCAAACTGAATACGCATTAGGTCTCTGGGCATTTCTTTTACTTATTACCGGTGGATCATTGGTTGGCAGCCCTGAAATCGCAAATTATTTTCAGGAGCACGACGATGCCCCTGATGATGCCATGGAGCATCTTCTAGAAGATATAGCTGAAATGGATGATGATGAAATGGAGAGGTATCTAGCATGATCCTCCCCATAATAGCTGCGGTTGTCGTTCGAGCTGCAGCTCAGTATGCCGTGCGGCAGGGCATGAAATACGCAGCAAAGCGTGCCCTGCAACGCCAGATAAAATCAAAAATAAGCAAAGCCATTAAAGAAGGTAGAAAAACGCTTAAGCAAGATAAAAAAAGACGTGAAAACTGCAAGAACTGTAAACGTCAGCACGAACTCAAAAATCCTTGTTCAGCACTAAGGAAGGGCGGCAAGGGCGGAACCAGTAACTACCGGGGTGGTTCATATAGCGGGTCAAGAAATACCGGCATCGAATCGAACCATATGCCAGCTCGGGCAGCCTATCCGAAGAATCATCCCTTTTCGGGGTCCCGTGCGCCTGCAATTCAGATGAAGCCCTCTGATCATCGGGGAGTTGTGAGCACAGGAAGTGGAGGCGCAGCAAACGCTCATCGTTCGATCCAACGAAGGCTGATAAAAAATGGCAAAACAGACCAGGCCTTTGCTATGGACGCAGCGGACATCATAAGTAAAACTGGGGATACGTATGCCGAGGCAATCGGGGAGGCCGCCGCCTATCTCGACTGCCTGAAGAAATTTGGGAAACTGTGATGGCCGATCTCCACTGGAATCTTCTACCGTATGAAAGCATCGGTCCATTGCGCTTTGGCATGAGCCCCAAAGAGGTTGAGACGGTGCTGGGACCGGCCGAGAAACGCATTGAAGGATCAAAGCAATTCGCCTACGACGATCTTATGATGAAACTGTTCGGCAATCGGGACACAGAGCACAGAACGGCGAACCTCCCAATAGTAAGCTATGAAAACAACAAACTTATTGAGGTTGAATTTCATGAAAAAATAATAAATATCTTTCTAGAAGAGAAGGAACTTTTTTCACTCAATAGAAAAAAACTTTTGGATTATCTATCTACTTTTGGCGGAGAAATATACGATTCAGGCGACACATACATTTTCATTTCTCTTGGAATCTCTACAGGTCACATTGAGTTTATTAATGAGAACAAATCGATCGTTGTTTTTTCAAGGAACGCATTTGACAAGATAATAGAAGAGTTTGATTATGATAAGAAAGAGCCAGGCGAATGGGAATAGAGCGAATTATGCTCTGATTGAGGAGGACGGTAGTCTCGATCTAGAGATTTCCTGATTCCTTCGGTTGGAGGCGATTTACGATAAGCAATATTCTAATCACCTAAATTTCGTGGTTGTATTGCCGGCTTTGTGAACGGCGGGAAGCCACGGTACGCGGCGGCGGTTCATTGCGGTCAAAATTTTGGCGACCCCTGCTGGATTCGAACCAGCGACCGTCGGCTTAGAAGGCCGGTGCTCTATCCAGCTGAGCTAAGGGGCCGAGCGCCTGTCGCCGGCGGCGCCGGTCGACAGGGCGGAAAGTCTCAATGGGTCCAGGGCTGGCGGCGGTCGAAGCGGAAATTGTCGGCATAGGCCACGCGGCGGCGCTTGCTTTCCTTCGGCTCGACGACGCGATAGTCAAGTCCGTTGCGGGTGGCGTAGGTCACCGCCGCCTCGCATGTGTCGAACCGCATGCGGATCTGGCTCTTCATGTCGGCCGACGAGGTGTAGCCCATGATCGGATCGATGCTGCGGGGTTTTTCCTGCTCGAATTCGAGCACCCAGTCCTGGGTGTTGGCCTTGCCGGACTGCATCGCCGTCTTGGCGGGACGATAGATTTTCGCAGTCATGTCCCAGTTCCCCTTCATGACGATGCCCGCCTGAAAAGGCGGTTCACGGCGCCTGACGAATGGCATCCATCCAAGGACACCCGAAAAATGGTCGGAGCGGCAGGATTCGAACCTGCGACCCTCTGGTCCCAAACCACCGACACGACCCAGTTTATAAGGCTTTCTGGTGTCCGAAAACCCCAGTTGATGCCCGTTCGTTCCCGTTAAATTCCGTTCATCCAGTGGCGGTGCAGTGGCGGTGATTTCAACGAGAATGGCAGACTGATGCCCGGACGTACGGTCAAAGTCAAGCCGCTTTCTTCTCTCCTGGGCGCGGTCGCCTCGGTTGTTTTTTATCAAGCGCCTGATGCACCGCCGAGAATTCACCAGGGATGATGTGCTTGTATGTCTTTCTGAGCATCGCTTCCGTCGTCGACACATAATCAGCAACGTCAGAAATGCTCACACCGAGCTTCAAAAGAGTTGTCACAGCAGTGTGCTTCAGTGAATGCCGGTTCAGAACCTCAGCGCGCTCAGGCGGAAGGATATCAGTCTTGAGAGTGTAAAATCCCTTGCGACAGTCAACCGCCCTACCCTGATACTGGATCAGGTATTTGCATCCATCTTTGTAGTGCCATCGTTTCATCAGTTTCAAGAGACGCGCAGGGATGAGTACAGGATCAGCTCTCTTGTTGAGAGGTACAAAAGCACCTTTCGCTGCACGATAGAAGATGCCGTTTTCGAGATCGACCCACGGACGGCCAGGTTCCTGAACGAATGAGGCGCGACCAATCACTCCCGATCTTGATCCCGTCAGAACCGCCACAAGGATGAACTTGGCGATATGATCTGCAACCCGATAGGTCGGTTTTCCGTGATATGAATGCCGCCGTCGCATCGCCGCCTTATAGAGCGTGATCAGCTCGTCGATGCTGTAGTAGTGGATGCGTGAAGGAAGTCCTTCAGGCATCGAAAAATTCAGCTGATTATCATATTTTTTCAGCTGACTCTCGCTTGCGGCATAATTAATGATGGCACGGAAGGCGATCATCTCGTTGCGAACAACAGACTGTTTCTTCCCTTTTTGGTACTCGCGTGAGTTCTTACGGTTGATTTCGGACACAAACTTGTCGCCCCAGAATGCACTGAGCCGTTCGATGTGACTCAATTTTTCGCGCCGCTTTGCGCCAGGCAATGCTTCAATTTCCTCAGCATGTTCCAGTAGATAGAACAATATCAGATCACCGACTTTGACATGCTCAGCTTCACGGCTCACGTCCTTGTCGACGATCCCCGAAGCCTCGGCATACATACGGACGTTGTATTCATGAAGCTGAAGCTTGGCGGTCTTTTCGGCTACCTTAGCTTCTTCAGCATTTGAGAAAGAGCATCCTGTCGCAATCTGTCGTCCGTTGTGTTTGATGTACCAAGTGCCTTTGTGCGTGAGGACACCGTTTTCGTAGCGGGCTTTTCGTTGGAGGAGATGCGGGTCTGACTCTGACATGATGCGATCCAATCTTTGAGTGCTGCTTTTGTGACGTGGAAATTCTTATTCAGCTTGACGACCGCCAGATCGCCCTTCGCGATTGCGTCGTAGATTGCCTTCTTGGAGACCGTTCCGATCGTCGAAAAATCGTGATTGACGGTCAGGCTGCCACCCAATTCTGGAAGGTAGGCAACCAGCGGCATGGCGATGAGATCATGATCGCCATATCCCCGAGGCATCGATCCACTGGCGATCTCGGCGATATCGGAATCGAATTGATCGGATCGGAGATCGATCTCGAGGATGTCCTCCTCCATATCGATAATGAGCTTATTCAGCTCGTCTAGAAGGTTGTCGTCATCCATGCGCTACACCTCTCACGCCATTAATCAGTGGCGGTAAATGGAGGGGCACGACTTAAAATGTCAACAAGATAATTTCAACCGGAGCGTTTTTTAGATCACGCTGACGATTGTGTTGCAAAAGTGCTTTCGTGATTTAATTACAAAGAGATGACACGCTAATTCCGTCGCTTTTGATAACTCAAGACTCCACCGCTTTTAATTCAAGAACTCAACCTTGCCGCGTGTACAGCGAGTTCTAGAATTTCGGGGTCACCAGTCAAGCAAATGTCGTGATATCGCGAGACGGGTCACAAACTCGGGATCAGTCCCAGAAGCCGCGAACGACGTGCCACACCGCTGGCATGGACGCATTTTCCCCGAGCTACCGGGGCGAACACATTCTCTTAGCCGCCACGGCCGGAACATGAACGCTGCACATAGAGTTCAGATTATCGTTTCGGATGCGGAAGGTGTTTTCCGGCGCTTGACCGATGCTGCGCCTGCTCTGACCATCAACGACATCGCCTCCGTCTGGGATGGCGCATCGTGCAGTCTGGAGAACCATCCTATGGCCTTTGTCGAACTGGAATTAAAGACTCCGACCTGCGGAATGAACCCGCCTCCTGGATATATCGCAGCCGCTCTCGGCATTAACTTGCCACAAGAGAATTGTCGCCAAATCCGGCGCAGCGAAGGAGACAGACATATCGGTTTGCATTGGCAAGTCGATGTCGAGGAAATCACCCGATACATAGAGCTCCCATTTGCCAAATCGCCGAAACTTAGGCGCGTGATGGCAGTCATTGTAGCCGACGCCATCTTGTCGGCACGGAAAAACCCCAGTCAGCGGATACATTATTCACGCAGAAAAGGATGGTGGCAGGAGGCATCCCGTTATTTCGGGACGGACTTCTCTTATACGACCGTCGTCACTGCTGTAGATGCGCTCCTCACTGCCGGCATTCTCATCGACCACGATTTACGGCCACCAAGCCCCGCGACCGGCATACAATCCAGCTACCGCCCATCGCCGTGGCTTGAGTCGGTCAATCTATCGAAGGTTCGTCAGCATCCAGGTGAATTAATCCGCCTGAAAAACACGGCAAAGGTGCTCGTGGATTATAAGGATACCGAGCGAACCCACAGGGAAAGAAAGTTCCTTGAGAAGATCAACCGCATGTACGAAAATGCCGATATCAGGCTGGATTCTCCCAATGCGGCTTGCGATGGCGATCTGATCCATTTTGCAGAGCACACCGTCGATACTTCCAAGCGGTCGCTTTATCGGGTCTACAACAACTCAAGCTGGACCGCTGGCGGGCGCTTTTATGGTCCGTGGTGGCAATCATGCCCATCAGATGATCGCAAACACATTTTAATTGATGGGGAGCGGACCGAAGAGAAGGACTTTCCTGCGCTGCATCCCAAGCTGTTGTACGCCTATGCCAACGAGGCCTTGGATGGCGATGCCTACACCCTTCCCGGCTGGGAAAGGAAAATCTGCAAACGGGCATTCAACGTCCTCCTAAATGCGGGAGACCTTCCTGCGGCGGAAGGCGCAATGCTTGAACACGTTGGTGGCTGCAAATTAGCGGCGAGGCAGCTGATCGACGACATCAAGGCCAGGCACCCGAAAGTCCGACAGTATTTTCACACTGGGATCGGCCTGTGGCTTCAGAACATTGATGCTGGCATGTGCCGCACGATCCTTTCCGAGATGTGCATCAAGAAAGGGATTTTGGTCCTGCCCGTCCACGATTCTTTCATCGTGCCTCATCGGTCAGTGGATGACCTCAATAAAGTGAGATGGGCTGCCTTTGATAGAGCGGTTTCGACTGTCGCAAATAAATAAACATATTCAGCGATATATTTCTGTTTAAGCCTACATAACGAATAACTACACCATACGAGGAGAATTTATAATATAAACATGCTTATCGAAATTAATATTTAATACCAGGTTCAGTTTCATTAATGGAAAGTCGTGATTTATAGCGTGTTATTTATTCAAATATAAACAAGTCGTAAAGCCATTTCTCTGAAAGAATAGAAGATTATGCCATGTTTGAATTTTGAGTGCTTGAAGTCATTGCCGAATATCTGGATTTGGACACGTACAAAGCAATTGGAGTCCCAGCCGATGCTACCATCTGTCAATCTGGCAACTGGCACCTGACGGCTCTGAAAACTCCAGCAACCGTGTTTTCAGTTGAAGACGGAAGAGTGGGGCCACGGAATGCGACGTCGGGAGTAGTCAGTTCCAGTTTCCGCCATGCGGCGGCGCTATGCTAAACTTCCCGCGGCTACCCTTAAACCGATCTCTGCATGCGCGAATTCCCGCGCTATCCTCTGAAACGAGGACCCCGATGGTTAGCCCTCCGATACGCTCTCTCTTTGGAGGAAGCGCCAGGTCTGCGCTGGAAGGAACCAGAAGACCTCTTTTGGAAGAATCAGATTGTAGGGCCCTCCAGGGAAGCCGGCACAGCTCCTTTGTCCCTTTAGGCGATGCGATGAGCATCCAACTCAGTCTGCTACGAGAGAATCGCATACTATGGCACTTCAGCTCTCTCTGGTGCCGAAATAAGTCAGCAAATTCATCCCCAAACGGGGCTAAAAGCGAAATTCTTTTCCAAATTTGCACCGATTTATTCATAAATTGTCGTATATACGGCTATAATATTGAAGACTCCGCTATTTTTTCAAAATAAAAATCAACATTGAAAGACCTTAAAGGCACGAATAGCGGAAATGAGTTCATTAATTAAATATTCCAATTTTTTATACAAGTTTCACCTACGTTTCAAGCGCGAATTTTGCACAACCCCTCTAATTCATCTATACGTCGTTTTGTGATGACGGCAGAATAGTAATTAATACTGCTCGAAAAATGAACATCGTATTTGAATCGCCTGTTTGGCGTGAGCGGCGAAGCCAGGCCTGCTGTGTGGTGAAGCTCTCTCCAAAGGCCTAACAGAATAGGAACGAAAGCATGACGACCTCCAAGGAATGGCAGCTTGTAATCGCATCGGCGGATGACGGATCGCGCCGCGAACACATCACTCACCTCGCGGAACCTCGCTTTACGGCGCGCGTGGTACAGATCGAACCCTTTGAAGACCTACCGCTGGAAATCGAGGGCAATGTTGACGTTGTAAGTGGATATCGCTTTCAGATTGATCCCCGAACGCTCCTTTGCGAGATCGATTGGATAGACGAAGTGCCTAATGGACATCACGGCCCTTGGCTCAGCAAAGCCACGAGTGCACGCAATCGTCTACGGGGACATTTCATGCACTGGATTGCACTGCCACCGGTCATGGATATGGCCTCAAGAATCCGATTGGACATCAGCGGATGCCGCTGCTGGGGCGATTACACGGAGGTGTTTTGCAAAGAGAACGACCGCACGAATGGTGAACTTGTAAGACGGGCTCGAAGCATGGTTGGCGTACTTTCGACAGGCGAGGTTCCCGTACTCCTGGGGATGCTTCATGCCGCCGATTATTCGAGGGTCGCCGACGAGATCGCTGGCGATGACAATTGGCGCAGGCTCGACCGCACCTCTGGCCAGAATGCCGAAGCAACCGCACTGCCGATAATGAGGCAGTAAAGACGCGGAAAAATGTGCCGGGCTGAATTTGGGGCGATTGAACTCAGTTTAGTTCATTCGCCCGAGTTATTCCAACACTATTTTCTGAACATGCATGGTTAGAATGTAACACCTCCATGACTCTCAAAAGCACGCCATAACTTCTAGGTGAGTCAAACGATTAAAGATGCACCATGTTAAAACAACTCCAAACCAGCAGGCCATTATAATTGTAATGAGCACTCGGCGATGAGTAATGATGCGCTTATCCAGCTTTACGTACAACGGCAAGAACTGCTCCGCAACGGCGGCGTAGTCTGTTTTCAGTTTTTCCTTCTGCCGCTTGAGATCATCATTTATATTTCCAAGGGTCATGAGTTGGTTGTAAATGGCTAACGTGAGCAAAGAAACGAACAGCGTCGCTCCTATAGCGATCGCGAAATTGGCCCAGAACTCTGCTCCACACTTGGTTGCGGCTTTGAACTGAGTTGCCACAATCACGGTTGCCACCGGCACACCCATGACTTGATTCTGGATGTCATGGAATGTCTTGTGTATTTTGTTGGTGTAGTCGTTGATGGCGTCCTCGGTTTTGTCCTTAATTCTCTCATACGAGAATTCGGAAGCAAAAAGCTTATAACCCTCCTGCGCCCTGGTAACCAATTCACGTAAATGGGTTATAATAAATTTGAACCGTTCAGCCTCTGGCTGGTTCCGGCAAAGTTCGATAATGTTCGTCGCAAGTATAGCGGATTTCTGGTCTTTGTGAATCTTTTCAAAAACGAAGGAATCAAGTTCATCAATGACCGTTGAGTTCAGCGTAGCCAAGTCGGCCATCTTGTAGGTGATCGGAATGCGTAAACGTCCGGGTCCGATAAACGTCGCCTCTGCCTGATACTGGTCGATGTAGGCGGCGGCTTCAGCCACGGCTCTACCTAACCGCAGAGCTAGCCTATATTTTGTCACTGCCTCTGGGATGGTCCCGTCGTTGTAAGCGTGCCTGTCTCCGATAACATACCAACGGCTTGGCTCTCGGATACGATTTGCGGGCGCGGCGATAACGCCATCCATATCCTTGGCCAGTAGACCAAGGCCGAGTCGGGGAGCTGATATTTCAGCATCGACGCTGTCGCCGACCTTCAGCTCGTCACTTTCGCCCTTTAGAAGGAATCCGGCATCTTCGAACGCGGAATCATTCGAATCGACATATTTTAGTGTTTCGAGGATAGATTCATCCGCAATGTGAATACGTCCACTATTGCCTGACGGATCGAATGCCGTATTCTTGTAAACATGGATCAGCTGATCAAAGGTGATCTTCGCCATGTTATTCTCGTTCGCGTTCTAGTTCTTCAATCAATTCGTCGGGCAGTTCCTTTAAAGTTATCGTCTTTTTTTCGTGGTCATAAACGATCTTACCGTCCGCCAACGCGCTACGCTCAAACTCCACCGACCATTGGGCTGTCCGAGCTTTGAATCTGACTAGTGCCCTTAGTGATCTTCTGTTTGGCACAAAGCCTTCGCCCAAGCCCTGGTCTTGTCCGAGCGCTTCAGCTAGGTCTTTAGGATTTTCCGGAAACAGTTCGTTCGAGAATACCTCAAAGTCGAGCGGCAAGCCCTCTCGAACATGGCGCTCACAGATTTCGAAAGCCTTTCGCAAGAACGCCTGTTTGTCCTTCACAGCGCCTTTCGCGGGGTCGGCAAATTGCTCCAGGATGCGAATAAGCTTTTTCGTGTCTTCTTTGTCCTGGATTGTTGTGTCGCAGCCGAGAAATTCCTTGAAGTACTCCGCGACGTCTCCTTTTCCCTTGAGGAAGCCGATGTAACGATCCGCATCTTCCAACCAGGCAGTGATGTTAACGCGGCCGGCGAAACGGAACCCGTCCAAATCCAGGTGTTTAATGTCTGCTATGTCGAGGTCTTTGGTGAGAGCCGCCCCAAGCTTGTCATTAATGATTGCCACCATAAGATAAATTTGAACATCCTTCTCAAGATGAGCGAACAAGACGTGACCGCCAGTTGCGCCAGCTTTTTGCTTCGCCTGCACGGCGAGCGTTCCCATTAGCCGCTGGGTGAGGTCGGAAAAATCCTTGTACTGGCTTTTCTGGAAATCGCCGATGAATGTCTGTGCAGGGTAATCCGCAACCTGAGCCGAGAATTTGCCGTGTGCCTTGGCCGCCTTGCTCGCATAGAGCCCATGGATTTCATTCACGACACGAACGACGGTCTCGGATACCTCCAGCTGCGCTTTGCCAAAGATGGTTTCAAAGTCTCCGGGTCCTTTGCGCCGTAAATCGTGTACCGCGACTTGAATTACATTGCTGACCATAGATTCCCCCAAACCATTAGCTTACACCTGTTTGATCACAAAACGACAAAAACTCAAGTCTCACGTGCAATCACAACGGCGATAGCTTTCCTTAGGTTGATTGGTAACGGAGATCGCGGCACGGTATCTGCAGCCCTTTGCTGAGCTTGGTCGTCGATCGGCGGAAAATCCCTATGCTGAATTTATCCGGCATCTCCGGATCAACTGCCAACACGCATTTTTCAGCCCTTCAGCAAATCCGTGCCAAAGGGTGTAACACTTAAAAATGCTTCCGACCCATGCATAAAAAAAACCCAACCTATTTCCAAAGCTCTATCGGGAATTAGAAGCCAGAGCACGTCTGTGCCTTCATTAGAAATGCGGTGTCGGCAACTTCTCCTAACCAGCATCGCCAAACTCGGATTTACAATGCGAAGCCAAGTATGCACTCTGGCCCTGTGCACTTGACATGGCTTATCCCAGAGGCGGCAAAACGTCAGGGATAGTGAAAGCGTCCTTCTAAGGGACGAGGAGGTAGTGTGAAAACCACTGGATCGAAAAAGCGGATGCAACGAAGCCGATCGACAACTGAAATTGGAAACGAACTGAGGGATCAGGTCATCGACCTTCTAGAGGCGGAGGGGCACCGCGTCACTCGCGAAACTCGTTTCGACACAAAAAAGATCGACATCTTGCTTGAGATTGATGAGGAATTCAGACCACAAAAGATAGCCATTGAATGCAAGAACGTTGGCAATAATGTTTCTCAGAAAATATTAAATGAAATTTATGCCTATCACATAAATCTTCTTGAGAAGAATTTTATTACTGGCATTTTTGTCATTTCAAGATTGGATTTTTCGCCAGATGCTAAATATTATGCGGAACAGACTCGTGGTTTAAATATATTTACAATTGTTGAATTTGAGGAAAGCCTATTAGGATATCGTAATTATTGTCGCGATGTAAGGGAATTGTTCAACGATGCGGGGCTGGCGGAATACTACATCCAATCTTCAATCGAAGGCGGCGGAAAACTCCATAGTAATATTATGAAGTGGATCGATAACGACAATAAAGCTCCCACCGCAATTCTCGGTGGCTACGGCATGGGAAAGACATCATATTGCAAATACCTCACAAGAACCCTTGCAGACAGATACTTAGAGGGAACGTCGGCCCGAATTCCAATTTATGTCCGGCTTTCCGACATTGCCACTCAAACGGACATTGACGGCCTCATTGCCAAGACATTAGCGGGCCGCTATCGAACCAAGAACTATTCGTTCGGAAAATTTAAGAGATTAAATCGCAGCGGTAAATTCGTGATAATATTTGACGGGTTCGACGAAATGAAGCACGCCCTCTCTTGGACGGATTTCAAATATAATTTTTCTCAAATTAATTCGCTACTTGAAGGAAATGCAAAAATCATCGTGGCCGGTCGTCCGAATGCATTCCTATCAGATGACGAGCATTCGTGGATATTAAGAGGCGAGCGGCGTTTTGGCGAGCAGATTAAAAGGGCCCCAGGAGAGCCCAAATATATAGAGCATCAAATTAGTCCATTTTCCGAGAACGATGTCACCGAGTTTCTAGAGAAGTTTCTTAGGTATTTTCTGCCATCAGGAACTCTAGACAAAGCGGGGGCGGATCAATGGATCGCAGAGCGTGTCGCAGATTTTAAAAAGATCAAATCAAACGATGATTTGTATAGACCAGTTCACTTAAAAATTTACGCCGAAATTGCTGCCGATCCCAGTTTAAAGTTGGAAAGCTACACGACCTACGAATTGTATATGATTGCTACATCACGAATTAGCGATCGTGAAGGCGAAAAAATTGTTCGTAAGCAACTAGATGCCACCAAGCGCCAAAGGATAATTGAAAACATTGCATGGTGGTTGTGGGATACGTATTCTGGACGTAGGCTCTATTTTGTTCCGAGTGATTTGCCGGATTCTATAATAGAGGAGATTATAAATAAAGAACAGGTTTACGACAAAATAGGAATTTATCGAGAAATTCTTACAGGGTCGTTTCTTGATCGCAAGTATGGAGAAAATTATTATTTTTCTCACAGGTCTTATCTTGAATTCTTTGTGGCTCGTAGACTGGAACTTATCGCCGAAAAAGAAATTTCAGTCCAGTCAATTTTTAGAAATATGAATCAGGATATACTAAATTTTATTAAACAAAGCCCTGGATACGATAAGTGCATCGGAGAAATATATGCGAAGATGCAAATTTATCGATGTGAAATACCTGTTATATTTGTAAAGGAGATACAATCGTATCACAGCCGCAAAGGAAGAGAGAAGGCCGGAACAGCAGTTCAGGTACTACTTCGCTATGCTCCGTATATTCTTGAAAATATAATAGATGAAGACAAATTGGAGTCTCTTTTAGAAAAGGATTTGTCTGCCAGTAATCAGGAGTACCTAGAGACATCCATTTATTTTATATTAAACACATTGGTATCGACAGGGAGCTTCGGTGGACCTTTGGTAACATTTCTTGCGTGCCTGGCCGAAAAGGTTAGATGGGATTCTGATGCAATTACACAATTCAATTCGATGGATTCGAAAGGTTCGAAAGATTCGAAAGATTCGAAAGATTCGAAAGGCAATTACGAACGCGCGAATTATATCGAATATATTTTTATGAGCTTTGTTGAGATATCGCCTAATACTGGAACATCAGATGATTTTGATTTGATTTTTGATATCCATAGTGCGTTCAAAGAAATGCACTATAGAAATCCGCCTAGATTGGTGATCGCAGAAGTGATGCAGAACAAGCCAGCTCGGCGCTTGTTGCGTCTCAAATTCGGTGATGTCTTCCGCAACGTTTCCGCTGCTGACCGCGTCGTGGCAGGCGTAGCCCTACGCACTCGCTCTTATTAGAATGTATTTTGATCAATTCTTAATTTAACCCCTACGTTTGATCGACAAATTTTTTGAAAAACACTCCCGCTAGGGAGCGACTGGCGGTCCGTAATGCCAATTTGCGCCGGCCGACCCGCGAGCCCAACATTATATCAAGACAAAGGGAAGTAGCCAGCAATGGCGTGTGTCCACGCCGCCGGTCAGGGGAGAGACCTCCCCGTGAACCCCTCCCGCGCCCGGTGGCGCGAGAAAGGAGATGCAGCATGCGCAGCCAAGTTATCCGAGTGCGCGCCAGCAAGGCAGAATTCGCCGCAATCAAAGATGTCGCTCTGGCCCGGGGTCTTTCAGTTTCCGAACTGATCCGCCGTTCGGCGATGGCCGTGCGACTGCCCATCCGCTCAATGAACCATCTAGATGCCAAGCTGCTTGTTCGGACCCTTGGAGAAATTGGGCACGTCGGCGGCAATCTGAACCAAATGGTTCGGCGGGCACATGCGGGAAAGCTCGCTGGTCATGATGCCGAACTATCGCAAACTCTGACCCAGATCGACGCGTTGCGCATCCGCATTCGGGACATTGTTGGATGATCGTGCAATCGACGCGCATCAGCCTCAAGGGAGGCGTTGATTATCTGGCGAGGCACTTGCTCGACAAGACCGATGACAACGACCGAATCGAGATCATCTCGGGTGATCGGGACGCTCTCCATGATGCCCATACACTCGCTTTGGTGAGAGGATGTCGTTACAGCCTGCGCCATCTTTCGATCTCTCCTGAACGTGAGATGTCGCCCATGCAATTGAGCGAATTCGTTCGGTCGATAAACGATGAGTTCGATGTGGGAGGTCGCCGCCCCCGTCTTATCGTGCGCCATGTGAAAAACAACAGGTCGCATTTTCACATCGCCATCGCCGAGGTCGACCCCGCATCCCAGCGCGTTCTCGATTGCCGGCATGATTACGCCAGACTGGAGGCCCTCGCCCGCCGATACGAACACTACAACGGCGAAGCCCTTCAACCAACTCGCGATGAGCGTCGTCATCGCAAGGTCGTGGGATTCTCCGATGTTGCTCGAAAACGGGCAGAAAGAATCGCCCCACAGTTCAATCGTACCAAACTCAAACGAGCTTACGCCGTGGAGATGGCGACATTTCTGGGTGAAGTCGAAATCCAGGGCTTGCAGATCGTTCGAGGCGAAAAGGGATCGATCCTGGTCGACGCATCCGGGGCTTTTGTGGCTGCAGCCAACCGCGCGGCGGGCGTCAAACGCGATGTATTTGAAAGTGCCCTCAAGGAGATTATTCATGCAGAGCAGCGCAACGGATACAAAGACCTCAATTGGCCAATTGTTGGTGACCATGGAGAAGACCACGTCGAGCCTTGTGCCCCTCCTATCTCTTCTGGAGCCACCGTCAGGGCCCGACAGGGTCGGTCAGCTTTTGGAGGCCCTCAACCTCATTCTAGAGGCACAACGACATCAGTCCGATGCCCTCAAGGCAGTATCAGACAAGGTCGACCGTATTTCCAGACGATAACCTATAACCGACGCCACGAGGACGTGTTCCTGCGATGTCTGGGAATGGTGGACCTCGATGACCTCTTGCGGCGCGCAAAAGAAATGGCGGATTGGATCGTGTCCGCCTTCGAACCCGCTGCCGATCGCCTCTCGCGAGAAATCCGAGACGCCAAGCGGATGCGGAAATTATTTCCGCCGGCCGATGCCCCAGGTCTTCCAGCGCCGACGTATAATCCAACAAGGAGGTCAACGACATGAAACACAAAAAACAGCACCCACATCACAGACGTCGGACTTGTTACGATAGGTTACGGATGCGAACCCGAGAGGCCAGACGAAGAGGCAACCCTGCGGCATCGGCCTGGTTACAGCTTATGGCGATCTTCATGGTGATCTTCGGACGGTTGCCCCTACCCGCTTCGGCATCGGCCAGTCCCTATATTGCTCCGCCATTGTCGCCGATCCAGGCGCAGCGAAATGATGTTGCTCGCCGTCTTGGAGTTCCACGCCGCTACATCGATGTCATGCTTGCCTACGGACGGGTCCCTTATCCCATTCTCTTTGAGGATATCCGAAAGGGCGGACCGATGCGCAATGATGCATTGCATGAACTACGCAAACAGATTCCGGATGCGGCTGTCGACTGGTTTGATCATGTCCAGAAGGAGGGCCTGTGGTCCGATCTCATGCGGTGTTTCGACCAGACCGGTCGCGACGAACATACCGACGTGCGCTTTCTCAAGGCGACACTCGCCTGGGTCGTTGGTCCCCACGGCGTCGTTCCCGATCCCTCCCCTGGCAATGGGGTCACCCGCGTGATCATCGATTGAACGCCAGCGCGGTTGCCGAAGTCCCGAGCATTGATCCGGGGCGCAAACCTGCGTCTCATACATAGACTTCACCGAACCCATCCACGAAGTCGTTGCGGTCTTCACCAAAGACCACGTATTGAACTACCGATGAGTCTGTGAGCATCGGGGTACACATGAACGACGATATTCAGCAATTGGTCTTCTTTGTGATCGTGGCGCTGATTGCGTGGTTGTGGTACAGGCGTCATCAGGAGCGTGAACGCCTCAAGCGTGAGCAATATCTCGCGGAAAAAGGTGTTGTTGACGAGGAGCGGCAGCGCGCATTGGACCGTTCAATTCCGGGCGATATTCAGCGCTCGATCCGGGACTTCAGGTCGGGTGTATTCTCGGGCGAGGAGATGTCGCCGCTTGCCTATATCGGATACCGGGTAGGCATCACGAACGGACTTTCCATCGGCGATCGGCAGAGACGATTGGGATACTGCTTCTACGCCGACATTCCCGACGACCTGCCTGACAAATATGCGAGTTGGGGAAAGCCCGCCACCTTTCGCCGATACGAGCGGATGCAGAACCATCTTTCCATGCTCGCTGACCAGAGACGCCGCCTCAACAATTACAGGCATGCTGTCGGTCACTGGGATGAGGATCGAAACTGGTTTCGCGCCGAGTATGAAGCGACAGCAGCGAAGTATCGCAGATTTGGTTATATCGACTGAAGTGTGGAGGAATTCGCCCACGTCTCGATTGAAGGCCGTATCTGGGGAGCCCCTGAAGCAGACCGATCCCCGCCGCCGAACGGGGTGCCGGCACAACTCCAATCCGCTATTGATCGCCCGGCTCAACTCTGCTCCTCTGCGCCCAAATCAAGAAGTCGAAAACCCGAGGGACGTCCAAGCATGAATGCGGTCGAAATCGAGGAAGCCGTATCCGAACTTGCGGGTCAGCCGTTTGATGCTGCCGAATTTCCGTTCGCCTTTCTCTCCGCGTTTGGCAACAAGGAGACTATGCTCAGGCGACTCAGGACTTCCTCGGCCAATGCGTCCGACCTGGCAGGCGGGGTCCTTCAGAAGAGCAACATCCACATTGCGACCTGCGCCGAGGGCAAGGTCGGTGAAACGCTCGTGGCGTTGCGCACAAGCCCCAAGACCACGTCCAACAAGGCCAAGTTCATCCTCGCCACTGATGGCGTCTCGTTCGAGGCCGAAGACCTCGCCAGCGGAGAGACGGTTGCTTGCGCCTATGCGAATTTTCCCGATCATTTCGGCTTCTTTCTGCCGCTGGCGGGAATCACGACGGTCAAGCAAATCCGTGAGAGTTCGTTCGACATCCGCGCCACCGGCCGTCTGAACAAACTCTATATCGAGCTTCTGAAAGACAATCCTGACTGGGCGACGTCGGCGCGCCGCCCGGATATGAACCATTTCATGGCACGCCTGATTTTCTGCTTTTTTGCGGAAGACACCGACATTTTCAATGGCGAAGGCGTGTTCACATCCACCATCGAGCAGATGAGTGATCGGGATTCCTCGAATACGCATGAAGTCATCGGCACTCTCTTTCGCGCGATGAACACCAGGATCGAGGATCGCCCCACGACAAGCCTGCCGAGATGGGCGAATGGTTTTCCCTACGTGAATGGCGGCCTGTTCTCTGGCAGCACCGAAGTGCCTCGATTCAGCAAGATTGCACGGTCCTACCTTCTCCATATCGGTAGCCTGAACTGGAAGCTGATCAACCCAGATATTTTCGGGTCAATGATCCAGGCCGTTGCCGACGACGACGAGCGCGGCGCACTCGGCATGCATTACACAAGTGTGCCAAACATTTTGAAAGTCCTTAATCCGCTATTCCTTGACGATTTAAGGGCACGATTGGACGAGGCAGGCTCGAACTCTCGCATGCTTCTAAACCTTCGACGCCGCATGTCGCGAATCAGAGTTTTTGACCCTGCTTGCGGGTCTGGGAATTTCCTCGTGATCGCCTACAAGCAGATGCGGGAGATTGAAGCGGACATTAATAAACGTCGCGGCGAACCTGATCGCCGCACCGAAATCCCATTGACAAACTTCCGCGGCATAGAATTACGGGATTTCCCTGCCGAAATCGCTCGTCTTGCCTTGATCATTGCAGAGTATCAGAGCGATGTTCTTTATCGCGGTCAGAAAGAAGCATTGGCAGAACTTTTGCCATTGGACGCCGAAAACTGGATCGTGTGCGGTAATTCCCTTAGGCTCGACTGGCTAAGTGTCTGCCCACCGTTTGGAACTGGCGTTAGGCTTCATGCCGATGACCTTTTTGAAACCCCCCTTGCTCAAACTCAGATCGATTTCGATAACTCCGGCGGCGAAATCTATGTTTGTGGAAACCCGCCGTGGGTTTGGTCAAATGATCTTAGTCCCGCGCAGAAAGATGACATGCGTCGCATTTTTGAAAGGCGCATTAAATCTTTTGGCACGCTCGACTATGTTTCTTGCTGGTTTGTGAAGGCAACGGATTACATCCTCGATAATGGCTCGAAAGCTGGGATAGTTTCCACAAATTCGATAAGTCAGGGACAAACGGTCCCTTACCTTTGGCCATACCTTTTCAGTCTGGGAGTAGAGATAAGTTTCGCTCACACCACATTCAAATGGGCCAACAATGCTATGCGCAATGCAACTGCTGACGCTGTTGTTATTGGCCTTTCTCGAAGACGAAACTCCATAAAATACTTGGTAACCGATGGGGTATCCCAAGCCTGTAACGTAATCTCTCCTTATCTTATACCTAACATTGACGTTATTGTTGAGAAACGGAGTTCTAGCATATCGTCTCTCCCAGCTATGGATTACGGATGCAAGCCAATTGACGGCGGGAATTTAATTCTTTCAGTAAATGATCGAATACAACTAATAGAGAAATATCCCTCTGCGGCTAAATATATTAAACGTCTGTATGGTTCGGACGAATTGATTTATGATAAGCCGAGGTATTGTCTTTATATAGACGATTCTGATATAAATGAAGTGCTTAGAATTGCAGAAATTAAGCTGAGAATTGATAATGTTCGACAGATACGTTTAGATAGCACTGATTCCGGAGCAAATAAGGCTGCAGACCGCGCTCATCAATTTCGTGAGCATCGAAGTCCAACGCGATGCGCAATCTATCTCCCTGCAGTCTCATCGGAGGGTCGACATTTTCTTACACCCATACTGAAGGGAAAAGATGCAGAGTGCACTAATCGTAATTTCGTGTTGTATGACGCTCCCATTTGGAGTCTCGCGATATTATCGTCGACGCTCCATCGTTTGTGGGCTCTTACCGTTTGTGGCAAGCTTCAAAAGCGACCGAATTATTCGAACACTCTGGGTTGGAATACCTTCCCTGTTCCAAATCTGACGCAGAGAAACATGGACGAACTCAAGGGCCGTGCCGAGGACATCCTGCTCGCCCGCGAGGGTCATTTCCCTGCAACGATCGCCGATCTCTACGATCCCGAAGCCATGCCAGACGAACTTCGCGCCGCACACGAGCGCAATGATGATTTGTTAGAGCGCATCTATATTGGCCGTCGTTTCCGCAACGATACCGAACGCCTTGAAAAGCTGTTCGAACTTTACACAAAAACGACTGCGACGAATGGCGTGAAGGCAAAGGCGGTGCGCAAATGAGTACCAAAAGCCACTACGAGCCAGGCGGCGATGCACGGGCAATCGCGCGGATCGCCAAAGACTACTATGGCAGCTACCGCAATATGTTCGAAATCCATGGCTGGCCCGAGCGCGGCAATCAAATGATGACTGCACAACAATCCCATGTCGTCGAAGACTATGGATCGGTTCGTGCATTCGAGGAGATTCATCGGCGAACGAACGCCCTCATGTTTCCGATGGAAGCCATATATGCTGAGCCACCAAATGTCTGGCTTACCAGCTTTTATGGTTTTGGCCCTTGGAACTGGGGCTTCCTCGGCTTCACCCTGGACAGTGCGAGAAGCGCCTTCATTGAAAACAGCGCGCCTGGAGTATTGGTTGTCGTATATGGTGCAAGCAAGGCCGTGGATGATGAGCGCTACAAGGTCATCGGGCTACTGCAATGTTCGCACGAGACGGGACACGCCCAGCAGTTTATGTCTCAGGAGGAATGGCTGAAAAAGGAAGCAAATCCGGACAGCAAAGGCAAATGGAACCACGCAGTCAAGGTGGAACGCGCTTGGCGCGTGACGCCCGAGTCTCGAATGCCGGTCAGACAGTTTGCGCCTGACGCCACCGCCACAGAGGCTTGGCAGCACATTGGTGCACGGGGTGAGAGGCTTATCCGAAAGGAAGCCGAAAATATTCTGAAGCTTGATCTCCACGAAGTCGACGTCTACGGGCACACTGCGCTGTTGCAGGCCGCCCCTGGAAGCGCGCGGGAGATACTTGCGCCCAGCAGGGCGGGGCCTGTTTCACAGAGCGCCTTCACCGTGCGCGAGTCTGAAGGCCCAAAACATCTCTACATCCTGCATTTGTCGGGCAATGCGGACGCGTTTTTGGGAAAGCCGACAAACGGCCATCTCATCGTCAAGGCCGGATTTTCACGCAGCCCGAGAACCAGGCGCGACACGCTGAATTCCGCTTTTCCGAACCTCGCCTACAAATGGGAAGTCCTGCATTCTGGAGCTGACGATGGGCGTGAAGCACACCCTACATCGGCACATGCGCTGGTTGGCGAAAAGGCAATGCAAACGGTGCTTTGCGAAGCGCCCTATGCCCAATCGCTTGGAGGGGAATTCTTTCTTGCCTCTGCGGAACAGATATCAAAGGCATGGACGGCGGGAAACCGGGTTGCCAGGGAGTTCACGAGATGACTGAGAAGCCCATTCCTTCTGTAACAATGAAAACAGCCGGCACTGGCGCGTCCACTCGACCCAACGAACTCGGCATGCGCACCATGCAGGAACGCGCCTATGCCCACCGAGGCGAACAATATCTGCTGATCAAGTCCCCTCCCGCATCCGGCAAGTCGCGGGCGTTGATGTTCATCGCCCTCGACAAGTTGCACAACCAGAATATTCGCAAGGCCATCATTGTCGTGCCTGAACGTTCGATCGGCGGCAGCTTTGCCAACGAGCCACTGTCAAAATACGGGTTCTGGGCCGATTGGGATGTGAAGCCGCAATGGAACCTGTGCAATGCGCCCGGAATCGATGAGCCAAGCGTTGCAAAATCCAAAGTCAAGGCAGTGGGGCAGTTCCTGGCGAGCGAGGATCGGGCCCTCGTCTGTACCCATGCTACTTTCCGTTTTGCGGTGGATGAACTGGGCATTGAGCCATTCGATGACTGCCTGATTGCGGTGGACGAGTTCCATCATGTCAGCGCCAATCCCGACAATCGTCTCGGTGCGCAATTGGGACAATTCATGTCCCGCGACAAGGCTCATATTGTGGCGATGACAGGGTCTTACTTTCGCGGTGACGCCGAGGCCGTCATGGCCCCTGGCGATGAGGCCAAGTTCGTCACCGTCACGTACACCTACTATGAGCAGCTCAACGGCTACGAACATCTGAAGTCTTTGGATATCGGCTATTTCTTCTATTCGGGCCGTTATCTGGAAGCCATTACCAAAGTGCTCGATCCCAGCTTGAAGACCATTGTCCACATCCCCAATGTGAACTCGCGCGAGAGCACAAAAGACAAGGTCAAAGAGGTCAACGAGATCATGGACGCCCTCGGCGACTGGGAAGGCGAAGACCCCATCACGGGCTTCCATCTCGTCAGACTGGCAGATGGACGTCTGATCAAGGTGGCCGATCTTGTGGACGACGAACCAGCGAAGCGCGACAAAGTGGTCACGGCATTGAAAGACCCCAAACACCGCAATGATCGAGACCATGTCGATATCATCATCGCGCTAGGCATGGCCAAGGAGGGGTTTGACTGGATTTGGTGCGAACACGCGCTGACTGTGGGTTATCGTTCCAGCTTGACGGAGATTATCCAGATCATCGGTCGTGCGACACGGGACGCCCCAGGCAAGTCGACCGCGCGGTTCACCAATCTCATCGCGGAACCAGACGCCAGCGAGGAAGCTGTTGCCGATGCCATCAACGACACCTTGAAGGCCATCGCGGCCAGCCTGCTGATGGAGCAGGTGCTTGCGCCGCGCTTCAACTTCACGCCGAAAAACGCCGAAAGCGGCCCACTGCCGGATTTCGATTATGGCGAAAAGGACTACGACCCTGAAGGCACCAACGTAGGCTTTAACGAGAAGACCGGTCAGTTCCATTTTGAGATCAATGGACTTGTCACGCCTCAAAGCAATGAGGCCAAACGGATTTGTCAGGAAGACCTCAACGAGGTGATCACCGCTTTCGTCCAGGACAAGAGCGCGATGGAGCGCGGCTTGTTCGATCGGGAAGAGACTGTGCCCGAGGAACTCACTCAGGTGCGGATGGGGAAGATCGTCAAGGATCGATATCCCGAACTCAGCGATACTGATCAGGAGGCGATCCGGCAGCATGCGATCGCTGCGCTGAATCTCACGCAGACCGCCAAGTCTCTGGCAGCCAAAATGGAAGAGACTGGCCAGCTTACGGGTGGCTCGGCGCTGATCGATGGGGTCCGTAAATTTGCCATGGACGTCCGCAATCTCGATATCGATATGATCGACAGGATCAACCCATTTGAAGCCGCCTATTCAATTCTGGCCAAGTCGCTGAGTGAAAAGACACTGAAGCAGGTGGCCGCAGTGATCGCGGGCAAGAAAGTCAGCATACCCTACGAGGATGCGCGCGACCTGGCGCTGAGGGCGAGGAAATTCAAGCAGGAGCGCGGGCGTGCGCCTGACATCACCTCACCTGACGCCTGGGAGAAGCGCCTTGCTGAAGGTGTGGTGGCACTCAAGCGGTATGTTGAGCAAAAGACCAATGGATGACATTTCGGACGAAGACCTTCTTGCCGATCTCGGCCACGCGCCCGAGACCAAGAAGCATGCATCCCGCACGGCCCGCGAGGAGCGCATCATCGCCGGGTTCGAGGACATCATGAAGTTTCGCGAGGAGCACGGGCGCGCGCCAATGCATGGGGAAGAGCGCGATATTTTCGAACGCCTCTATGCTGTCCGTCTCGACAGGCTGCGCGAGCAGGAAGACTGCCGCGTTCTCCTACACGAGTTCGATAAATACGGTTTGTTGGCCGCGCCGGCTATCAAGGAGGTTCCCCTGGAGGAGCTGGATGATGAAGCGCTGTTGGCCGAGTTCGGCGTGGAGCCTGATGATGATGTTGATCTGACCAATCTGACCCACGTCAAACCCCGTTCCGTGGTGCGTGCTGCCGAAGAAGTCGCCAATCGGACGCCCTGCGTGGACTTCGCGACCTTCAAGCCGCTGTTTGCTCGGATAAAGGAAGACCTCGACAGGAGCGCGCGGGAGACCCGACGGTTCGGCGAGGATGCGGATGTCAAGAAAGGCGAGTTCTTCATTTTGGGCGGTCAGATGGCATTCGTCGCCGAGATGGGTGACGAATTCAGGACGGATTACGGCAGGCCTGACCGTCGCCTCCGCGTTGTCTTCGACAATGGCACCGAGAGCGATCTTCTGCTGCGCTCATTTCAGCGTGCCCTCTACAAGGATGACGCGGGACGCCGCATTACCGATCCGAATTCTGGCCCCTTGTTTGGCGGGGCCGCTGAGACGGATGATCTCGAAAGCGGGACCATCTATGTGCTCAGGAGCAGGTCAGACCATCCCGAGGTTGCGGCGCACCGAGACCTGATCCACAAGATCGGCGTCACGGGCGGATCGGTTGAAACGCGAATTGCACATGCGGCGCTCGATGCCACCTATCTCCTGGCCGAGGTCGAGATCGTGGCGACCTACAAGCTCTACAACATCAACAGGACGCGGCTGGAAAACGTGTTGCACCGTGTCTTTGCCCCTGCCCGCCTGGACCTCACAATTCACGACCGGTTCGGCAACCCAGTTAGACCGCGGGAATGGTATCTCGTGCCCCTCAGCGTCATCAATGAAGCCGTGGAAAAGGTGAAGAACGGATCGATCGTCGAGTTCGAATATGAACCTGCGGAAGCGCGGTTGAGGAAAATTGCATAACGTCAGATATGCACTTTGACGTTTCTCCTTCGTAGCCAAGGCTCAAGGATAGAAATATGCAAGGATTGAGGCAGCTCAGATAGCTTCAGTCGTCAACAAAAATAAATGCCTCAGCCACCTTATAATGATGGCTGAGGCCTTATCAATTTTTATCAGCGGTGGCGGTAACGGTGGCGGTAGCTTTCCGCCGAAACCAGCCCCACTCGGGAAAGCCTTATAAATCAAGGCCTTGAATGGTCGGAGCGGCAGGATTCGAACCTGCGACCCTCTGGTCCCAAACCAGATGCGCTACCAGGCTGCGCTACGCTCCGATGCCCACAGCGCACACCCAACCGGATGCGCAGGATCGCTGTAGAGCCTTGAAATGATGCATGTCCCGTGTCGCCGAAATCGCTTCAACCGAGCACGACCGCATCAAGTCGTGCTTCGGATACACCGGAACGCCATGCCCCGCAACTCCAAATCGCGCCATACAGGGCCACGCCCGCAAATCATTGCCGGATGGCGCGGTGGCGCGCGGTGTCGCCGACCGAAATGCCTGTCCGGCTGGCGGTCCCGGCATTCAATTCGAGCACATAGCGCACCGGACCGGGCGAAGCGATGACGCTTTCCGAAAACGGCGTCGTGTCTTCGGCAATCCCGACAATCGTACCCGCGTCATCGATAAACAGCATGTCGAGCGGCAGCGGCGTGTTCTTCATCCACATCAGCACCTGGCGGGTCTGGTCGAAGCGGAACAGCATGCCGTGATCGGGATCCATGCTCTGCCTGTGCATCAAGCCGCTGGCGCGGGTCTCCGGCGTCAGCGCCAATTCGACGCTGAAGGACACCGTGCCCTCTGCAGTGGCAATGACGAGCGGCTCCGAATCCGTCGGCAGAACGTCCGCCAGAGACGAAGCGTGAGGTGAAAATGCACCGGTCAGCACAAGCAGGGCCGAAAGGACGAGCGGGATCAGGGAGGAAAAGCGCCGCATTCCGCGTCAGTGCGAATTTGGAACGGGGAAATCCATATCGGGATGAATTTCCGCCGCCATCAGGCCCTTGTCGCCATCTCCGTAACGCACCAGCACCACCTGCCCCGGCCGAAGTTCCGCCAGTCCGTAGCGCCTGAGCGTCTCCATGTGGATGAAGATGTCCTCGGTCCCCTCGCCCCGCGTCAGGAACCCGAACCCCTTGGTGCGGTTGAACCATTTGACAATCGCCCGCTCCAGGCCGCTCGACGGCTTGACCTGGACATGGGTGCGCACCGGCGGCAGTTGCGACGGGTGAACGGCGGTCGAAGTGTCCATGGAGATGATGCGGAAGGTCTGGTAGCCGCGCTCGCGCTTCTGGATCTCGCAGACGATGCGGGTTCCCTCCAGCACCGTCTGGTACCCGTCCCGGCGCAGGCAGGTCACATGCAACAGCACATCTTCCATGCCATTGTCCGGAACGATGAAGCCGAAGCCCTTGGCGACGTCAAACCACTTGATGACCCCGGTGATCTCGATCAGATCCACCGCGTCAGCATGGGCTTCCGCCGCCGCCTCATTCTTGTCTGAGGACCTTTCCCCCATCCGGATAACTCTCCGATACGCGCCACATGGAAATCAAGTGATTCTCGATTAAAACATTAACATTGTATTGCGCTGACTGTGCAAGCCCTGCTGTAAAACTTGTTGATCCATCCACTTCTAATACCGGGTACAGGGACGCTATTGACACGACGATGACCTGCCCGAGGTGCGAAGCGGCCCGCCGCGCGGAAAAAGGCCGACCGCCGCGGCACCATGCCATTGCCTCACGGGCAAATCCTCCTATCGTTCACCCCGACCAGAATCTCACCGTCCCTTTCATTGTCAATCATGGAGTAAGCCTATGCGTTATCTGCACACGATGGTCCGGGTCACTGATGTCGAAGCGTCGCTCGATTTTTATTGCAACAAGCTCGGGCTCGAGGAAATCCGCCGCCACGAGAGTGAGGCGGGTCGCTTCACGCTGATCTTTCTTGCGGCGCCTGGCGACAAGGAGCGCGCGCTGGCCGAGAAGGCCCCGATGGTGGAGCTGACCTACAACTGGGATCCGGAGGAGTACACCGGCGGCCGCAATTTCGGTCACCTCGCCTATGTCGTCGATAACATCTACGAGCTGTGCCAGCACATGCTCGACAATGGCGTGACCATCAACCGGCCGCCGCGCGACGGTCACATGGCATTTGTCCGATCGCCGGACGGAATTTCCATCGAGCTTCTGCAAAATGGCGATCCGCTGGAGCCCGCCGAACCCTGGGCATCCATGAAGAACACCGGCGCCTGGTAGCAGAAATCTCCTGCCCGGCCTGAATGAGCGCCGGGCAGGAGTTCGAGCACGCGCAAGCGCAAGGCTCACGCAACGATCGGCAACTAAGCTGGCAAATATGTCATGCTTTCGCCGTATTTACGACGCATCGCATGGCCTTGATCTACTCACCCATCTGTCCGGCCAGATCCGGATTTGTGCATTTACAACAACATTGCAAATGGGTACGCAGCTTATAAAGGCCTTCGGGTCTGCCATTGCATAAGACCGGGGGCTCCAGAGATTGCCGACAGGCAGGAAACATACAGCCAGGCGCTACGCTGGCGGCCACATTGTCATGCTGGCAGGCGTGGCTATTGTCCTGACCGGATGCGTGTCGACCGGTGATCCCGCAATGTACGCGACCCAGGGCTTTGCGCCGGGATCCTCAAGCTTTGTCACGCTCAACAACGCTGACCAGTCCGACGCCCTGATGATGGCCTCGGTTGCCGAGGACGCCACGTCCGAGGGCGTTCCAACGCCCCAGCCGTCGCCGAATGCCGCCTCACCCGATCAGGGGGCAGTCGAGGCGCAGGGCGCTTCAGGCCAGCAACTGGTCATGACCGAGACCGGTGTTGACGCGCTCAACCAGGGCATCACCCAGAATCAGCCGGTGCAGGCGGCCGCCAATCTCTTCAGTGCGCCAGCTCCCGAGACACAGACCGAAACTGCCGCGGCCGAGCCGGCCACCACGATGCCCGCCCCTGCGATGGATGCCACACCCGACTCGTCGCAACTGGCGCTGCGCATGGCATCGGCCGATCCGGCGCCGGCCGGCGCGCAGGCCGCTGTGGATCAGGACGCGGCCGCGCCGCAGGTTCAGGAACTCGCGGTCGTTGCGCCGCCAAAGAAGCAGTCCATATTCGGACGGCTGTTCGCATCGCAGCCCAAAACAGCCAGGAATGCTCCGGCTGGAACCAAGGAGCGTCTGGCTTCGCCCAAGAAAACGCAAGTGGTCATGGCATCGGCGACGAGCGGCTCGGGCGAGGCGCTGCCTGGCGTGCGCATTGCCAATGTGTTCGGCCTGAGCGACGCGCCTGCCGAGACCGACCGTTCCGGTGACGGACGAATCGAACTGGCGTCGGCTGCGGGCCTGGCCCGGCTTGCGCCCAACGGCCTGCACCTCCAGACCGAAAAGGTCGAAGTCGGCTGCTTCAAGCCGGAACTTGTGCGGGTTCTCAAGACAGTCGAGCGCCATTACGGCCGCCCGCTCGTGGTGACGTCGGGATACCGCAGCCCCAAGCACAACCGCCGCGCCGGCGGTGCCTCAGGCTCGCGCCACACCTCCTGCGAAGCCGCCGACATCCAGATCGAGGGCGTGTCGAAATGGCAATTGGCCAAGTACCTCCGCTCCATGCCGGGCCGCGGCGGCGTCGGAACCTACTGCCACACAGAATCGGTCCATATCGACATCGGCAACACGCGCGACTGGAACTGGCGCTGCCGCCGCCGCAAGTAATGACCTTCGCCGCTCACGGCCAGACCCGCCGTGCCGCGCAATTGCATGCCTCGCCTGAAAAATATGCTCAGATGACATTTTTTTGTCGGCGACATCAATTAACCGCTTGCGGTCCCAAAGCGGTCTGATTATAAGACGGCCACATTGTTACGCGCCCTTCGTCTATCGGTTAGGACGCCAGATTTTCATTCTGGAAAGAGGGGTTCGACTCCCCTAGGGCGTACCACAATTATCAAGCACTTCGCTTGATCTGCTCATCCAAAATCTAAGTGGGATTCAATCCCGTCCTGCAGCCGCACACGGGTTGAGCCTGCCTCTTTGCTGCCCATGGCACAGAGGCCTCACCGGTGCCATTCCGGAGGCGCCGGGCGCTCCGGGTGCCCATGCGACTGCACGGCGCCGCAGGGGCTCTGCGGGCCCGCCTAACGGGCGGGAGCGGCGTCAATTACCCTGATCTGGACCCGTCGCACGCCCTGCCAGTGATCCGCCGAAATCGTACCGGCGACGTGAAACATCATCCCCCGGCCACCAAGCAGTGCTGCCCCCATCTCCGTGTCCGCGGCGCGAAACGCGATCCCGTTCAGCCGTCCGCCATCGGCGCCGGACAGGGTTACCTTGACGTGATTCTGGCCGACCACCCGCGCGTCGCTGAGCGTGTGCGCAGGCATGGCAAACACCGGCTGCGGGTGGCCCGCGCCATAAGGTCCGGCACGCTCGATCATGTCGATCAGATCCAGCGTTGCCCCGGAGGCTGAAATTGCCCCGTCGATCTTGAGCCTGTGCGCCGCGGTCAGCCCCGCGACGGTGTCTGCAGCATTCTCTTCCAGAAATGCTCGCAACTCGCCAAGTCTGGATTTCTCCACGGTGATCCCGGCAGCCATCGCATGGCCACCGCCCTTGACCAGCAGGCCCAGATCCACGGCCTTGCGCACCAGCCGCCCCAGATCGAGCCCCGGCACCGATCGGCCCGAACCGGTGCCCTTGCCGTTGCCGTCGAACGCGATGGCGAAGGCCGGGCGCCGGTAGCGTTCCTTGAGCCGCGCGGCCAGCAGGCCGACCACGCCGGGGTGCCAGCCCTGACGCTCGGTGACAATGATGGCTGGCCCCTCGCCGCTCGCCATTTCGGCGGCTGCCTCGGCGTCGGCTTCAGCCAGCATTGCCGCCTCGATCGCCTGGCGCTCGCGGTTGAGTTCCTCGAGCCGCTCGGCGATTGCCGCGGCCTCAGCCGGGTCCTCGAGCGTCAGCAACCGACTTCCCAGCGCCGCATCGCCAATGCGGCCGCCGGCATTGATGCGCGGTCCGATCAGATAGCCCAGGTGATAGGGCGTGACCGGCCCGTTCACCCCGGCGCGCTGGGCAAGGGCTGCGAGGCCCGCATTGCCCAATGTCCGGGCTGCAAGCAGCCCCTTGACCACGAAGGCGCGGTTGAGCCCCTTGAGCGGCACCACGTCGCACACCGTGGCAAGCGCCACCAGATCGAGACAGGCGAGCAGATCGAACCTCCCTGCCCGCGCATCACCCTTGCCGCGCAGGAGCCGCAGCGTGCCGGCAAGCACCATGAACACCACGCCACAGGCGCACAGATGTCCAAGGCCGGACAAGTCGTCCTCGCGATTGGGATTGACCAGGGCATGGGCCACGGGCAATTCACTTGCGACCTGGTGGTGATCGATCACCACAACGTCCACGCCCCGCCGTGCGGCCTCCTGGAGCGATTCATGGCTGGTCGAGCCGCAATCGACGGTCACGATCAATCCGGCCCCGCGGTCGATCAGTACGCCGATCGCGCTCGGGTTGGGCCCATAGCCTTCAAAGATCCGGTCCGGAATGTAGATTTCGCTCTCCAGGCCGAAATGCCTGAGGAAGCGCTGCATCAGCGCCGAGGATGTTGCGCCGTCGACATCATAGTCACCGAAGATCGCCACGCGTTCGCCGCGGGCTATGGCATCGGCAATTCGGCTCGCGGCCTTGTCGCAATCTGTAAGGGTCGACGGGTCGGGCATCAGCGACTTGATGGTCGGATCGAGAAAGGCAACAGCATCGCCCATCGGGATGTCGCGTCCGGCCAGAACGCGGGCAATGACCTCGGGCAACCCGGTGGTCTGCGCAATGGAAATCGCCTTGTTCTCGCCGGCCAGATCCAGCCGCGCGATCCATTTCTGGCCGGAGAGCGACTGCTCCACCCCAAGGAATGCCCGGTCGGATACGCTGCTGCCTGCCATCGAGAAATCAACCCGTCATCGAGCGCTGGGCCACCATGGCCGCGCCGGAGAGCTTGCTCATACCCTAAACGAGGCGAAGCGGCAAAATTCATCACTGGCGCGTCTGTGAAGCGCACTCAACCGAAGTCGGGACAGGCCGAAGACGGATGGAGGCTTAGTCGAACTTTTCGAGGTCCTGATGCCGGGCCTTGATTTCGCGCACTGTTCGCGACGAGGACCGCATCACGATGGTGTGGGTGATGATGGCGTCGGGCGTGAACCGCACGCCCTGCAGCAGATTGCCGTCGGTGACGCCGGTCGCCGCAAACAGCACGTCGCCGCTCGCCATCTCGTCCATCGTGTAGATCTTGCGCGGATCGGAGATGCCCATCTTGGCAGCGCGCGCGAGCTTCTCTTCGGTGTTGAGCTGCAGCCTGCCCTGCATCTGCCCGCCGATGCAGCGGAGCGCCGCCGCCGCCAGCACGCCTTCGGGCGCGCCGCCTATACCCAGATAGATGTCTATGCTGGTCTGCTCGGGGTCGGTGGTGTGAATGATGCCGGCGACATCGCCATCGCCGATCAGACTGATCGCGGCGCCCGTGGCGCGAACTTCCTCGATAAGACGGGCATGGCGGGGACGATCGAGAATACAGGCTGTGACCTGGCTTACATGCACGCCCTTGGCGCGGGCGACGGCGTGGATATTCTCGGTCGCACTGGCATCAAGCGACACCGTGTTGGCCGGATAGCCCGGACCGATGGCAATCTTGTCCATGTAGACGTCTGCCGCGTAGAGCAGGCTGCCTTTCTCGGCGATTGCGATCACCGCGAGCGAATTGGGCAGGTTCTTGGCGCAGATGGTCGTGCCTTCAAGCGGATCGAGCGCGATGTCGACCTTGGCGCCTTCGCGATTGCCGACTTCCTCGCCGATATAGAGCATGGGCGCCTCGTCGCGCTCGCCCTCGCCGATCACCACGACGCCGTCGATCGGAAGCCGGTTGAGCTCCGAGCGCATGGCATCGACGGCGGCCTGATCCGCCGCCTTCTCGTCTCCCCGGCCGCGAAGCCTGGCGGCGGCAACGGCGGCCCGCTCGGTGACACGCGCGATCTCGAGTGTGAGAATACGGTCTAGACCGCTTGTGTCTATCGATGTGCCTGCCATGGACCCAATTCCCCGCCCGTTTGTCGTTGGCTGCTTTTACAGCCTTGAAACATAGCAAGGCAATGTGAATTCCACATAAAAGACCATTGTTTTTTCAGGATTTTCGCCAGATCCACGGCTAAATCGATTAGAGCGCTGGCATGATCAGGCTCCGCCCTCCTACGCATCTGTGGGCACGATCCGGCGTCAGCCCTCGCGGGTGCGTTCGATGCGGATCACCTGTGGTTCGCCCGACAGGTAGCCTTCGCGCTTGATCGCATCGACTGCGGCGCGCACCCTAGATTCGGTCGTTGCATGGGTGACCAGAATGACCGTCTGCGGCCCGGCTTCCGCGCCTGCGGGACGCGCCCGCTGGACAATCGATTCGAGCGAGATCTCGTTCTCCGCCATCCGGGTGGCGATCGAGGCAAAGACGCCGGCGCGGTCATCGACCTTGAGCGATATGAAATATCCGCCCTCATGGCTCTGGATCTGGGCGCGCTTATAGGGCTCCAGATTGGCCGCGGGACGCCCCAGCGCCGGCGCATGCTGATGGCCGGGACGGCTCTTGGCGATATCGGCAATGTCGCCCAGGACCGCCGACGCGGTGGCGTCGCCGCCCGCACCCGGCCCCGAGAGCATCAGTTCGCCCAGGATGTCGGCCTCGATCGTCACCGCGTTGGTAACGCCCTCGACCTGCGCGATCATCGAGCCCTTGGGCACCATGGTCGGGTGCACACGTTGCTCGATGCCGGTCGCGGTTCTCTGGGCCACGCCCAGCAGCTTGATCCGGTACCCGAGTTCATCGGCGGCGTGGATGTCGTCGATGGAAATGTTGGTGATGCCTTCGATATAGACTTCATCGGCGGCGATCTGCGTGCCGAACGCCAGGCTTGTGAGGATCGAGAGCTTGTGCGCGGTGTCATTGCCCTCGATGTCGAAGGCCGGGTCGGCTTCGGCATATCCGAGCCGCTGTGCCTCGGCCAGGCACTCGGCGAAGCCCATATTGTCGCGCTGCATCCGGGTCAGGATGTAATTGCAGGTGCCGTTCAGGATGCCGTAGATCCGGGTGACCGAGTTGCCGGTGAGCGATTCCCGCATCGCCTTGATGACGGGGATTCCGCCCGCCACCGCCGCCTCGAAATTCAACAGCACGCCATTTGCCTCGGCCAGCAGCGCCAGTTCGACGCCGTGCCGCGCCAGCATCGCCTTGTTGGCTGTCACCACATGGCGTCCCGCGGTCAGCGCCGCCGTCGCAGCGGCCAGCGCCGGATCGCCCTCGCCGCCGATCAGTTCGACCAGCACGTCGATGTCGGCGTCGCGCGCCATCGCCACCGGATCATCATACCAGCTCACGCCATCTAGGCTGATGCCCCGGTCGCGATTGCGGTCGCGCGCGCTCACGGCGGTAATCTGGATCTCGCGGCCGCAAATGTCAGACAGAAGATTGTGCCGGGTCATGATCGCGCGAAACAACGCAGCGCCGACGGTTCCAAGTCCCGCAATGCCGATCTTGAGGGCATCAGTCATGTTCGTTATCCACTTTGTCTGATCATTATTCGAATGCGCCCGCACTCCGGGTGCGGGCTGAAGATGTCGAGGGCGGTTTAACGGCGGGGGAGCGGGCGGTCAACGCCGGGCGGACAAAGACACCACATTGTCACCGCCGCCGCCGTCCTTGACGGTGGACAGGAACCGCTTGATGTTGCGCGCCGCCTGCCGGATCCGGTGCTCGTTCTCGACCAGCGCGATCCGGACATGCTCGTCGCCATGTTCGCCAAAGCCGATGCCGGGTGCGACCGCGACATCTGCCTTCTCGACCAGCAATTTGGAGAATTCGAGCGATCCGAGATGCTTGAAGGGCTCGGGAATCGGCGCCCAGGCGAACATCGTCGCAGGCGGTGGCGGCACGTCCCATCCGGCCTTGCCGAAGCTCTCGACCAGCACATCCCGGCGGCGCTTGTAGATCGAACGCACCTCGGCGATATCCGATCCGTCGCCATTGAGTGCCGCCGTCGCCGCCACCTGGATCGGCGTGAAGGCGCCATAGTCGAGATAGGATTTGACCCGGGTCAGGGCCGAGATCAGCCGTTCGTTGCCGACGGCAAATCCCATCCGCCATCCCGGCATCGAGAACGTCTTCGACATCGAGGTGAACTCGACGCAGACGTCGATCGCCCCCGGCACCTGCAAAACCGAGGGAGGCGGGGCATCGTCGAAATAAATTTCAGCATAGGCCAGATCGGACAGGATGATGATCTCGTGCTTCCTGGCAAAGGCCACGACCTCCTTGTAGAAATCAAGGGTCGCCACATAGCTCGTCGGGTTGGACGGGTAATTCAGGATCAGCGCCAGCGGCTTGGGGATCGAATGGCGCATCGAGCGCTCGAGCGCCAGGAAGAAACGGTCGTCGGGAACCACATCCAGCGACCGGATCACCCCGCCCGACATGATGAAGCCGAAGGCGTGGATCGGATAGGTCGGATTGGGACACAGGATGACATCGCCCGGCGCGGTGATCGCCTGCGCCATGTTGGCAAAGCCCTCCTTTGAGCCAAGCGTGGCGACCACCTGCGTTTCGGGATCGAGCTTCACACCGAAGCGCCGCTGGTAATAGGCGGCCTGGGCGCGCCTGAGACCGGGAATGCCGCGCGAGGTCGAATAGCGGTGGGTACGCGGGTCCTTCACCGCTTCGCACAATTTATCGACAATGGCCTGGGGCGTCGGCAGATCCGGGTTGCCCATGCCGAGGTCGATGATGTCGGCGCCGCCCGCGCGCGCCGAAGCCTTCAGCCGGTTGACCTGCTCGAACACATAAGGCGGGAGTCTGCGGACCTTGTGAAATTCTTCCATGGAATTCCCCGGAATTGCGGGCTTTGCTGTGGTGCCCTGATGCCACGGGTTTGCGTCCAAACAAGCATGAACGCAAGAGTTATTTCTCGATTTGCTTCTGCGCCTCGCTGCCATGATTTGCGGCGACAGCCCGAAGCTGCCTGAGCCGCGCTTCGTATTGCGCCCGCGCACCGGGCGTCCCTGCCCGGGCGCGGAGCAGCTCCGCGATTTCGGCTTCCGCCGCGCGCTTCTCGGCATCTGTCATCTGCGTGTTTGCCGTCTGCGGCAGGCGGCCGAAGGTCGGATACTCGCCGGTCCGGCGGACGCCGCTCTCGACGAACTCAGGCGTTTCCACCGGGGTGGTCTGCTCGATTGGGACGACCGACATGATGCCGGGGTTCTTGCGGATCACCGTCGGCGCCGCAGATGCGGTCGCTTGCGCTGGGTTCGGTGCATCTGACGGTGCGGTTGCAGCCTCGTCGGTCGCGGCTGCGGGCGCTGCAGAAACCTCGGAGGTCGCAACGGTGGCTGCGCTCGGCGCGGCGTCTTCCAGCGAAGCAGTCTGGCAGCCCGCGGCAAGAGTTGCGACCAATGCAACGAACGCCGGACGATGAAATGGTATCATGGCGATGTATATTCCGGTCTCCACCAGACGGTGGTCATGACATGGACAAAAAAAGTCCTTATCAATGAAAGGACTGATGCCTTGATTTACATCCAAGCATCGCAAACAAGCCGATTTAAGGCAGAAGACAGGCCGGAGGCAAGCTCCGGCACACAGGAGGAGGCGGAACATGCCGGACAAGGGGAACAGCACGGCCGGGAAAGACCAGATCGGGGACAAGAAATCGCTCGCCGAGGCCTATGTCGTCAAGGATCCGGAAATCTTCGCCCGCAACATCGCCCGCATGCTCGAGGAACTGGGCAAGGCCGCCTCGGCCTGGGTGGAGCCGCGCGAAAAGGGCGAGGTCTCCGACACCGTCTCCGAACCGATGACCGATATGGTCAAGACCTTCTCGAAGGTCGGCGAATACTGGCTGTCCGACCCGAAGCGGGCCATTGAGGCGCAGACCTCGCTGCTGACCGGCTATTTCGGCATGTGGAGTGATTCCATCAGGCGCATGTCGGGTGAGGATGACACGCCGAAGAAGAAAAACACCGACAAGCGTTTTTCCGATCCCGACTGGGAAGACAATCCCTTCTTCGAATTCCTCAAGAACGCCTACTTCCTGACTTCCGACTGGGCCAACAAGCTGGTGGCCGAGAGCGAAGGGCTTGATGAGCACACCCGCCACAAGGCGGAATTCTATATGCGCCAGATCACCAGCGCCCTGTCGCCGGCCAATTTTCTCGCCACCAATCCCGAACTCTACAAGGAGACCGTGGCTTCGAACGGTGAAAACCTCGTACGCGGCATGCACATGCTGGCCGAGGACATCGCCGCCGGCAAGGGCGAGTTGAAACTGCGCCAGTCCGACGCTTCCAACTTCAAGGTCGGCGAGAATATCGCCGTTTCGCCCGGCAAGGTCATCGCCCAGGACGACATCTGCCAGATCATCCAGTATGAGCCCAAGACCGGGAATGTGCTCAAGCGGCCGCTGCTGATCGTTCCGCCCTGGATCAACAAATTCTACATCCTCGATCTCAATCCGAAGAAATCCTTCATCAAATGGGCCGTCGAACAGGGTCACACCGTGTTCGTGATCTCCTGGGTCAATCCGGACCAGCGTCACGCCAAAAAGGATTGGGAATCCTATTCGCGCGAAGGCATTTCCTTTGCGCTCGACACAATCGAACAGGCGACCGGCGAACGCGAGGTCAATGCAATCGGCTATTGCGTCGGCGGAACGCTGCTGGCCGCCACCCTTGCGTTGCATGCCCAGGAGAAGGACACCCGGATCGCCACGGCCACCTTCTTCACCACGCAGACCGACTTCACCCATGCGGGCGACCTCAAGGTGTTCGTCGACGAGGCCCAGATCGCCTCGATCGCAAACGCCATGGTGAAGAACGGCTATCTCGATGGCTCGAAAATGGCGACAGCCTTCAACATGCTGCGCGCGTCGGACCTGATCTGGCCCTATGTCGTCAACAATTACCTCAAGGGCAAGGGTCCCATGCCCTTCGATCTGTTGTACTGGAACTCGGATGCGACCCGCATGCCGGCGGCCAATCATTCGTTCTACCTGCGCAACTGCTATCTCGAGAACAACCTCTCCCAGGGCAAGATGAAGCTGGCCGGCAAGACGCTGAAGCTCTCCAAGGTCAAGACGCCGATCTACAATCTCGCGGCCAGGGAAGACCATATCGCCCCTGCCCGCTCCGCCTATGTCGGCGGCAAGCTGTTCGGCGGAGACGTCACCTATGTGATGTCGGGGTCCGGACATATCGCCGGCGTCATCAATCCGCCCGAGGCCGGAAAATACCAGTTCTGGTCGGATGGACCGGAAGACGCGGAATTCGACGACTGGGTCAAGGGCGCGAAGGAGACGCCGGGTTCCTGGTGGCCGCACTGGCACGAATGGATCAGGTCACATTCGAGCGACGAGGTTCCGGCGCGTGAGCCCGGGGGCGGCAAGCTCAATGCAATCGAGGATGCGCCCGGCTCCTATGTCCGCACCCGGGTCTGACGCAGGGGACGAAGCGTCGCGCAAGTTTGCGGCCCGTCGCCAGACCTGCTACCGGCGCATCCGATGAAATTTGATCCGCCCCTGATCGAAGCGACGCTCGTCCGCCGCTACAAACGCTTTCTGTTCGATGCGGAGCTTCAGTCCGGCGAGCTGGTCACCGGCTTCTGTCCCAACACCGGATCCATGCGCGGGCTGACCGCGCCGGGATCGCGCTGCTATCTCACGCAGCATGCTTCGCCAACGCGCAAGTACCGCCATGCGCTTGAGCTCGTGGAAGCCTCGGGCACGCTTGTCGGGATCAATACAGCCCGCCCAAACCATCTGGTCGAAGAAGCCATGAGGGCGGGCCTGCTCGGTTCTCTCGGCGATTATGCCGAACTCCGGGCGGAGCAGAAATACGGCGTCAATTCGCGCATCGACTTCCTGCTTGGCGATCCAGCAAGAGGCTTCGCCTATGTCGAGGTCAAGAACGTGCATTTCTGCCGCGTCCCGGGGCTGGCCGAATTCCCCGACAGCGTCACCGCACGCGGCGCCAAGCATCTGCAGGAACTGGGCGACATGGCCGAGGCTGGACATCGCGCCGTCATGGTCTATCTCATCCAGCGCGATGATGTGGACCGGCTGAGCCTTTGCCGCGACCTTGACCCGGTCTATGCAGCGGCTTTTGACCGCGCCATAAAACGCGGGGTTGAAGCTTGCGCCATACGGTGCAAGATCACATCTCATGAAATACGCGCTGAATCGCTCGTTCCCGTTGAGGAACCCGGCCTAAGCAGCGTAATATAACCTTCGACCGGCGCGAGGCCGGCTGCGACAAGACAAAGCGAGCCTTCCATGGTTACCTATATCGACGCGGCTTCGGCCCCGATGCGAAACACCGGCCAGATCCGGCTTTATGGCCAGGACGGCTTTGAAGGCATGCGCAAGGCAAGCCAGCTCACCGCACGGTGCCTCGATGAGCTCGTCGCCCGGGTCGTGCCGGGCGTGACCACCAACGAGATCGACCGCTTCGTCCTCGAATTCGGCATGGACCACAACGCCCTGCCCGCAACGCTCAACTACCGCGGCTACACCAAATCCTGCTGCACCTCGATCAACCACGTCGTCTGCCACGGCATCCCCAACGACAAGCCGCTGCGCGAGGGCGATATCGTCAACATCGATGTGACCTATGTGCTGGACGGCTGGCACGGCGATTCGAGCCGCATGTATCCGGTGGGCGAGATCAAGCGCGCCGCCGAACGGCTGCTCGAGATCACCCAGAACTCGCTGATGCTCGGCATAGCTGCGGTCAAGCCCGGCGCCCGCACCGGCGCCATCGGCCACGCCATCCAGACCTATGCCGAATCCGAACGCTGCTCGGTTGTGCGCGATTTCTGCGGTCACGGCGTGGGCAATCTGTTTCATGACGCGCCCAATATCCTGCACTACGGCCGCCCGGACGAGGGTCCGGAGATGCGGCCGGGCATGATCTTCACCATCGAGCCGATGATCAATCTGGGCCGGCCGCACGTCAAGGTGCTTTCGGACGGCTGGACGGCAGTCACCCGCGACCGTTCGCTCACGGCGCAATACGAGCACACCATCGGCGTCACCGCGGACGGATGCGAGATCTTCACCCTGTCGCCCGCAGGCCTCGACCGACCCGGCCTGCCCGCATGACATCACGCCGCCGCCCGGGTCCGGATGAAAAAGGCCTGGGACAGGGCGGCTTGAAGGATGAGGGCGAGGACTACGCACCGCAGGATGAGCGCAGCTTCTTTGCCGAAAGCCGCCAGACAAAGACCAGGGCACAACCGCTCGCGCCCGGTCCCGGCGACCAGCCGGGCACTGCGAATGAGCATTACCACGGCCACCGCGACAGGCTGCGCCAGCGGTTTCGCGACAGCGGAGACCGGGCGCTCGCCGACTACGAGTTGCTCGAACTCCTGTTGTTCCGGCTGATCCCCCGCCGCGACACCAAACCCATCGCCAAGGCGCTGCTTGCCCGCTTCGGCTCGTTGCCCGAGGTGCTGGGCGCGCCAACCCATCTGCTCACCGAGGTCAAGGGCGTGGGCGACAGTGTTGCCACCGATCTCAAGCTGGTGGCAAGCATCGCCCACCGCATGCTCAAGGGCGATCTCAAGGGCAGGCAGGTTCTGGCGTCCTGGTCATCCGTGATCGAATATTGCCGCGCCGCCATGGCGTTCGAGACCCGCGAGCAGTTCCGCGTGCTGTTTCTCGACAAGAAGAACGCGCTCATCGCCGACGAGGTGCAGCAGACCGGAACTGTCGATCACACCCCGGTCTATCCGCGCGAAGTGGTCAAGCGCGCGCTTGAACTCTCGGCCACCGCGATCATCCTGGTCCACAACCACCCTTCCGGCGACCCGACGCCCTCGCGCGCCGACATCGAGATGACCAAGCTGATCATCGACACCGCGCGGCCGCTCGGCATCACCGTCCATGACCACATTATCATCGGCAAGGACGGGCACGCCAGTCTCAAGGGCCTTAAGCTGATCTAGTCCGGGGTCCAGCCGGTGCGCATTTCCGGCCCTTCGAGAAAGCGGCTGGAATCAGCCCTGATCTCCGCAAGCCGCTCCGGCGCCATCTTGCCGAGCGAGCCCATGATCAGCCCCATGCGATGGTTCTGCCTCAGTGCGCGTTCGTTGACCGCGAGAAAGTTCCAGTAGAGATAGTTGAACGGACAGGCTTTTTCGCCCGTCTTCTGCTTCACGTCGAAGCGGCAGCCCGCGCAATAGTCGCTCATCTTGTTGATATAGGCGCCGGATGCCGCATAGGGCTTGGAGGCCAGGAAGCCGCCATCGGCATAGAGCGCCATGCCCACCACATTGGGCATCTCCACCCATTCATAGGCGTCCCAGTAGACAATCAGGAACCACTCCTGAACCTGTTTAGGGTCGATGCCTGCGAGCAGGCAGAAGTTTCCAAGAACCATCAATCGCTGGATGTGATGCGCATAGGCATTGGCCCTTGTTTCCGTCACCGCCTGGTGCAGGCAGTTCATGCCCGTCTCGCCGGTCCAGAAAAAGCCGGGCAAGGCCCGCGTCGCATCGAGCGCATTGGCGTCGGCATAGTCCGGCATCTTCAGCCAGTAGACGCCGCGGATGAATTCGCGCCAGCCGATGATCTGGCGGATGAACCCCTCGACAGCATTGAGCGGCGCCTTGCCGCCACGAAAAGCCTCCACAGCCTTGTCGCAGCACTCGCGCGGACCCAGAAGCCCGCAATTGATGAGCGCAGACAGGTGGCTGTGAAACAGAAGCGGCTCGCCCTGCTTCATCGCGTCCTGCCAGTCGCCGAACGTCGGTAGAGCCTCGGCGATGAACCAGTCCAGATAGGCAAGCGCATCGGCCCGCGTCACCGGATGGTCGAACGGTTGGAGATCGCCGAAGTGCCGGGCGAAGCGCTGTTCTACCAGTTCCATCACTTCCCGGGTGATCTCGTCCGGCTCAAACCTGGGACGAACGGGAATATTGACCTCGCGCGGCAGCGCCTTGCGGTTGTCGGAATCAAAATTCCACTTCCCGCCCTCCGGTTCACCGTCCACCATCAGATATCCGGTGCGCCGCCGCATCTCGCGGTAGAAATACTCCATCCGGAGGGTTTTCGGCTGCTGCCCCTTGTCGTTCACCGCCCAGCTGACGAAATCCTCGTGGCTGGCGAGAAAGCGCGTGTCTGTGCGGATTTCCAGATCCACGCTCAGCTCTTCCCGCCATGTCTGGGCATCACTAAGCACGCGGACTTCAGACGGCTCGGTCATCACCACCCGGTGGGCGCCGCTGCGTCTGACCGCCTCAACCAGCGCCGCGCCGAAGGTTCCGGGATTGCCGGCATCGTCCAGAGCCAGATAATCGACGTCAAAGCCGTCCGCACGCAGATCCTCGGCGAAGTGGCGCATTGCAGTAAACAGGAACGCGATCTTCTTCTTGTGGTGACGGACAGAGGTCGCCTCGCCCATCACCTCGGCAAGAAAGATCACGTCACGCCCGGGCACAGCATCGGCGAGGCTCGAAAGGTTTCGCGACATCTGATCCCCGAGAACAAAGCGCAAGATTTTGGTCTCGGACATCAGGGCTCCCGGCCTATGAGCAATTACGGCGCCTGACACAGGCGCCGTTGATGCCTCTTACGTGAAATACGGCTCGATGGATTGTCTTGCCGGGACCACAGAGCTTCGCCAAGCCACGCGCCAACAAACGCAAAACGCCGGAGCAATAAGCCCCGGCGTTTGATGCTGTCGACTGCAGTTCGGTCCTATTCAGACGCTGCGTCGTCCTTTTTAGTGGCCTTCTTCTTGGCCGGCGCCTTCTTCTTGGCGGCAGGCTTCTCCTCGGCCTCGGCCTCGTCGTCGGCCATCAGCTCTTCCTTGCTCACGGTCTTGTCGGTCACGTCGATGACGGTGAGCATGTGGTCGATGGTCTTTTCTTCAAAGATCGGCGCGCGCAGAGATGCAACCGCGCCAGGGGTTTTCTGGAAATATTCGTAGATTTCCTGTTCCTGACCGGGGAACTTGCGCACCTGCTCGAACAGCGAGCGCTGCAGTTCCTCATCGGAAACCTGGATACCCGCTTCTTCGCCGATCTTGGACAGGACCAGGCCGAGACGGACCCGACGCTCGGCCAGCTTGCGGTATTCCTCGCGCGCTGCCTCTTCGGTCGTATCCTCGTCCTCGAAGGTCTTGCCGTTGTCGGTCAGTTCCTGGTTGATCTGGCGCCAGATGCTTTCGAACTCGGCGTCAACCAGCTTGGAAGGCGTGTCGAACTTGTGGGCTTCGTCGAGCTGATCAAGGATCTGCCGCTTCAGCTTCTGGCGGGTGATCTGGCCATACTGGCTTTCGATCTGCGAACGGATGATCTCGCGCAGCTTGTCGGCTGATTCGAGGCCCAGCGTCTTGGCCAGTTCATCGTTGATTTCCAGTTCACCCGGAGCGGCAATCGCCTTGACCGTGATGTCGAACTTGGCTTCCTTGCCGGCGAGATGGGCTGCCTGGTAGTCAGCGGGGAACGTGACCGAGATTTCCTTCTCGTCGCCGGCCTTGAGGCCGATGAGCTGCTCTTCAAAGCCCGGAATGAAGCGGTTCGAGCCGATGACCAACTCCGCATCCTGATCGGCACCGCCTTCAAAGGGCTCGCCGTCGAGCTTGCCGAGATAGTCGATCGTCACCTTGTCGCCGTCGGCGGCCTTGCCGTCCTTGGGCTCGTAGGTGCGGCTGTTTTCTGCAACGCGCAGCACCTGCTCCTCGACCTCTTCGGCAGGCACGTCGATGACTTCGCGCACGACCTTGAAGCTGCTCATGTCCGCCATGTCGAAGGCGGGGATGACTTCATAGGCGATGGTAAATTCGAAATCGGCGGCGCCGTTCAGGATCTGGTCGGCTTCCTTCTCGTCCTCGGTCATGGAGATCTCGGGCTGCGTTGCAGCCCGCTCGCCACGCTCGGAAAGGATCGCGGTCGGCTTTTCCTGGATCATCTCGTTGACGAGCTGCGCCATGATCGACTTGCCGTACATCTTCTTCAGATGCGAGATCGGCACCTTGCCAGGCCGGAAGCCCTTGATCTGCATCTTGCCCTTGGCTTCGGCAAGCTTCTCGTTCATCTGCGAATTCATGTCCGCAGCGGAGACGACAACCTTCAATTCGCGCTTCAGCCCTTCGGCAAGCGTTTCGGTAACCTGCATGTTCAAACCTTCATTTCCTCGCGACTGCGACCGTTCGGGTTGGCCCCGCGACTGGGCCGGCTTATCCGGCGTCGCCTGTGGCATTTTTCATTTCAGACTCCGAACCGGATCAACCGGCAGGACGCCTCTTCGTCTTTGCCCGCTCGTCCTGCGCCGCGGGAGCAGCCGGACTGGACATTAATCTGGTGCGGGTAGAGAGACTTGAACTCCCACGCCTTACGGCACCAGAACCTAAATCTGGCGTGTCTACCAATTTCACCATACCCGCTCTTGGGGCCGCAAAACACCGCTTGCGCGAGGCGACCCTGAACGCGTGCGCTCTATATCACCCGTTTGGCGCCGATCAAAGGAAAAATGACCCCGTCTGTCAGGGTTTTTGCCCGCAAGCCGGCCCTGGCGCGAATTATAGCCGGCTTTTCAGTACAGCGGTTCCTGGTAAAGCGTCTCGCCATCGATCATCAGGCGCGCAATTTGCGGTTCGCCATCATCCGAAACCCGCACCGCGACGGTCGTGCGGCCCTCGTTCTGGGCTTGTTCGATCTCAAGCCCCTCGCCTTCGGGCACATAATAGCGTTCGATCCCGTAACTCAGGCGTTCGATCGAATTCATGCCGCCCGTGGGCTGCGCAACCGTAATCCGGATCGGCAGCGACTTGAGCACCACCTCATCCGCCGTAACAGATTCGGGCTTGGAAAAGCTCGCCGCCTTGGCAACATAGGTCCCGTCGCTTCCCGGCGCCAGTGTCAGCCATACCGGCGCGGTTGTGTCCTGGACCGGCCAGGCCCCGGACACAAGGCTTTTCTCTATTGAGGAAATGTCGGTGTAGCCAAGCCGGACATAATCACCGCGCATCAAGTCCCGCGGATCGACCGGCTCGGTCCTGAGCACAATCTCGCGGCCGTCCCTGAGGATCGAGGCCCGCTTTTCGATTGCCAGCGCCAGTGTGCCGACGAGAACCGCGGCGGATACAAGACCGGCAACAACCGGGTTGAGCCGCAGTCGCAGCAATTTTCCCGCACCGGTCATGACCGCACCTCCTGTTTCGCGAACCGTTTCTCGATCTTCATGACCGCGAAAGCGATCAGGGCGAGCACAAGTCCGCCGCCAAACAGGAACCCGGCGCTTCCCACCAGCGATCCCAGCGTCTCGCTGACCACGTAGATCGTCTCGCAGGCAAAGGCAAAATAGGCAAACCGCCGCACCAGGCGGTTCTCGCCGCCGGCGATGGCCAGAACTGCCACGCTGATCACCAGGATGAACGCGGCAAGCACCATCTCGAGCGCCAGTCCGGGATTTTCGAGCGTGGCCTGGATCAACCCGAGGCCGGAGAGCAGCATGATTGCTCCATAGGCCGACGCCACCCCGTGCCGGGTGAGTGCGCTGCCGAAGACGGCGGGCGCGAAGGATCCGACCCCAAACACCACGGCTCCCATTGCGGCCAGGGCGTGGCCGGGCTCAAGGCTAGTGGCTTCCTCGATGATCCACATGGTCCATGAGATGAGCAGCAAGGCCGAGAGATGCCCGGCGATCCGCGAGCGCGAGCGCCAGGCCGACAGCCCTACGGCAACGGCCAGCGTCAGGACAATCACGTAGCCGGACAGGTTGAGGTCATTGCCCGAACGGGAGTCGAAAACCGTGGCGACGGTGAGGAGATAGCCAAATCCGAGCAGGCCTGCGCTGACCGCGGCCATCGGCGAGGAGAACGAGAGCGACACCACAAGCGCGCCGACGGTCCATGTGAGCATGAAGGCAGCTTCATCGCCGCTGAGGTGATACATCTGCCCGACAAGAGCGATACCGGACCCGTAACACAGCAGCGTGAAAACCAACGCGGCTTCGGCGACCCCGCCGGAGCCGCGTCTGAGCGCCTGAGCGGCCGCGGCAAGACCCGCTATTATAAGGACAAGGATCGTCACCACCCGCATCAGCCGGGGAATGGCTTCCCAGTTCGCCGCGATCAGGGCAATGACCGCAGCGCCGAACAACAACGCTGCCAGCACAGCCAGGACTGCCGACAGGCTGAACCCGGTGTGCCGCCGGTCATGATCGGCCAGCAGGATATCGCCCTGCCCGGGTTGCAAAAGCCCGCTCCGGGTCCAGTGCTCTATTTCGCGGGATAAAAACCTTCGAAGCATGGAACGATTCTCTCATTTCATTGGTTCGGGCAACAGAGTACACCAACCCGAAATCCGGACAATGATGGCCAAATCGGCACTCTGCCCGCAAAGATGCCGGCCTTGCACAGCTATCAGGCAAATATCAGGTAAACCGCCTTAAGCCATGCAAATACGGAATAGCTTCCATGATGATATTGCACTGCACAAATCGATTGAATGCCCCTATATTCAAAACATCGGAACGCCACGGTGGTGAGCCGAAACAGCAGGACAGAAGGAGATAGACCATGAAACTGATCCGCTCCTACGCCAGCTGGCGGAAATACCGCGAAACCTGCGTCGAGCTCAACAGGCTTTCGGAACGCGAGTTGAGCGACATCGGCATGTCACGGGGCGATATTCCATTCGCTGCACGGCGCGCCTTGTAGAGTTTCACGAATTCGGAGCGGCCTCCTCCTCCTCCCATAAAGCCGCTTCGATGTGACTGGTGTTCATCCTCCTCCCGAGCATCAGTCTCCCAAAATGGCGCCCACCGGATCCTCCTCCCCCGGTGGGCGTTATTTTTTTGCCCGGGCGTCACGCCGGGTTGCAGATCCTCCACATCACATGACCGCCAGACTGCCGCTTTCGCGTGGAGCGGAACGCTGCGCCGCATGCGGATCTTAACAAGTATTAACAAGCCTTTGTTAAGGTGTGTTGCAGAAACCGCATGGCACCTTTGCATTATTTTGCACTGCACAAATCGCACGGTCGCTCCTATATCGAGGTCAACAAACACAGAGCTGATTTCCAGCGAAACCTGAAAGGACCTAGACCATGAACTTCCGTAAGGCTTACAAGGACTGGCGCGACTACCGCAACACGGTCAACGAACTGTCCCGCATGTCTGAACGCGAACTCAACGACCTCGGCATCTCCCGCGGCGATATCCCCTTCGTCGCCCGTCGCCCCGGCCACTGAGCCTGCACCAACACTGCCCGGTACCAACCGGTCATCCAAACGGCGCCCTGGAGACAGGGCGCTGTTTCTGTTTGTGCGCCTGACATTCTGCGTCAAGCATGAGCCCCGCCGCACCACATGCCGCCCAAGATCCTTGCCTATTATATCAGCAGCTTCGAAAACTGACCCGAGGGTTAACCAGCCATTCCGGCCTTGCATATCAGGACTGCTTTTCTTGCTCTGCACAATCGGTCGGCAATCGCCTATATGAAGGGCATCAGATTGATCACACAGTAATCAGCGCCCGCAATGACAGGCGCCTACACGAGGAGACCGCCATGAACATTCTTAGCAGAGCACGCAGCTGGATGAAGACCCGCCAGACCGCACAGGAACTCGCCAACCTGTCCAACGAGACCCTCGCCGACATCGGCCTGACCCGTTTCGACATCGACAATGTGGCACGCGGCCTTCGCACCCGCTAAGTGTATATGAAATGACCGCTCGTTACGGCGTCCCCTGGGGCGCCGTTTTCGTTTGGGCCAAGCCCTGCAAAACATCTTTGAGACGGGACCGCGCCCGTGGTAAACGGACGCCATGACCAAGAACAACTCTTCTTCCTCTCCCATTCATGTGATCGGCGGCGGGCTCGCCGGCTCCGAAGCCGCCTGGCAGATCGCGCGACGCGGACTTCCGGTGGTCCTGCACGAGATGCGGCCGGTGCGCGGCACCGATGCGCACAAGACCGACAGCCTGGCCGAGCTCGTCTGCTCCAATTCGTTTCGCTCCGATGATGCGGAGAATAATGCCGTCGGCGTCATCCATGCCGAGATGCGGCTCGCCGGTTCGCTGATCATGGCCTGCGCCGACAAGAACCAGGTCCCCGCAGGCGGCGCGCTGGCCGTCGACCGCGAAGGCTTTGCCCAGGCCGTCACCGACGCGATTGAGGCCGAGGAGCTGATCACCATCGCCCGCGAGGAAGTCACCGGCCTGCCGCCAGCCGAATGGGATCAGACAATCATCGCCACCGGCCCGCTCACAGCCCCCGGCCTTGCCGAGGCCATCAGCGCCGAGACCGGTCAGGACGCGCTTGCATTCTTCGACGCCATCGCCCCGATCATCCACACAGACTCGATCGACATGTCGGTGTGCTGGTTCCAGTCGCGCTACGACAAGGTCGGACCCGGCGGCACCGGCAAGGACTACATCAACTGCCCGATGGACAAGGACCAGTACGAGTCCTTTGTCGACGCCCTGATTTCTGGTGACACGACGGGCTTCAAGGAATGGGAAGGCACGCCCTATTTCGACGGCTGCCTGCCGATCGAGATCATGGCCGAACGCGGCCGCGAGACCCTGCGCCACGGCCCGATGAAGCCGATGGGCCTGACCAATGCCCACAAGCCCGACATCAAGGCCTATGCCGTGGTCCAGCTGCGCCAGGACAATGCGCTGGGCACGCTCTACAACATGGTCGGTTTCCAGACCAAGCTGAAATACGGCGCCCAGGCCGAGATCTTCAGGCTGATTCCCGGGCTCGAAAACGCCGAGTTCGCCCGCCTTGGCGGCTTGCACCGCAACACCTATCTCAACTCGCCACGGCTGCTCGACGGCACCTTGCAGCTCAAGAGCCGACCCGGCCTGCGCTTCGCCGGGCAGATCACCGGCTGCGAAGGCTATGTCGAAAGTGCTGCGATGGGGCTGCTCGCAGGTCGCTTCGCCGCGGCCGAACGTCTTGGGGAGCCTCTGGCGCCGCCGCCGCTGACCAGTGCCTTTGGCGCGCTGCTCAACCACATCACCGGCGGCCACATCGAAAGCAATGACGAGCCCGGCAAGCGTTCGTTCCAGCCGATGAATGTCAATTTCGGGCTGTTTCCGCCGCTCGATCCCGGCGTCATCCTTCGCCCAGAGGGCGGCGGCCGTTTCCGCGACAAGGACAAGGCCAAGGCCAAGAAACAGGCCATGGCCCGCCGGGCGCTCAGTGATTTTGCCGCATGGCTTGAGAACGACGGTATCCGACAAGCCGCCGAATAGCGCCTGCGAACCGTTTTCGCCGTTATTCCGCGGCGACCGCCGGGCTGCGTCCCGCGACGCCCGTGCCGGATGACGGCAGGCCTGGCATTCCGGCCGCCTCGGGATGTTGCGCCACGTAGTCGGCCTTCAGCTCTTCCGATCCCTTGCGTGATCCGTCATGGCTCCAGCCCGGAGGCGCGAACAGATATGCAAGCCTTTCCGTGATCGTCAGGCCCGGCTGGAACGCATCGCGAAACATGTCGATCCATTCGTGAAACGCAACCTTGAGCGGATTGAAGGTGCCGACATTCTTGACGATGCCGTAGCGCGGCATGTCCTCGTCAAGTTCGGGCACGAAGCTGCCGAACATCCGGTCCCAGATAATCAGCGTGCCGGCATAGTTCGAATCGAGATAGCGCGGATTGGTGGCGTGATGCACCCGGTGATGCGACGGCGTGTTGAAGATCCATTCAATCGGCTTCCACATCCGGCCGATCGCCTCGGTGTGGATCCAGAACTGGTAGACCAGGTTGAGCCCGCCGACGAATAGCAGCAGAACGGGATGAAAGCCGATCAGCGCCAGCGGAATCCTCAGGATGAACATGCCGGTGAAGGTCCCGGTCCAGCTTTGCCTGAGCGCGGTCGACAGATTGTAGTGCTGCGAGGAGTGATGGTTGACATGCTCCGCCCAGACCCAACGGCAGCGATGGGCAATGCGGTGGTACCAGTAGTACCTGAGATCATCGAGAATGAAGCACAGCGCGATGGCCCACCAGGCCGTGCCGAAATCGTAGATCCGGAATTCCCACGCCCACATCAGCACAAAGAACGCCACAAACCCCAGCAGCAGGCCTGATACAACGTTGCCGACGCCCATCATCAGCGATGTCAGCGTGTCGCGGGTCTCATAATCGCCCCGGCGCTTCAAATAGCGGATGACGAACAGCTCCAGAAGGATCGCGATCACAAAGAACGGGATCGCCAGCTGCGTTACATCGGGAAAATCCTTCAAGTCAGGCATTGTGCCCCTCCCCCGGACCGGCGAAATTCGGGCTCGCCAGAACAAAGCTGCCACAGAGCCACAGCGACACTTCCGCCGCGTCCTCGTTGCTCAGAAACACATATTCCCCGCCCTTGAGGGTCGAATCATGAAAGGCGATCCTGAGCCCCGCCTCGTCTTCGAGCGGCTCCACCGCCACCGACCCGGGCAGAATCAGCCTGGCCACGTAATGCCGCCCCATGGTTTGCAGAAAACCCACCTTGCCGTCCGCGAGTCTGAGAAAGCAGGCCTTGCCGTCAGCGGTCATCGTCACCGAGCGAATCGCCTCGCCGGGATAGGCACGGGCGAACTCCATGATCGCTTCGCCGGTGTCGCGCGTCTCCTTCTGCCGAGAACCACCGCTGTAATGCACGGCGCCGATTACCAGCAGGACGCCGAAGGCGACCACCACAATCAAGGTTCCAAGGCTCATCAGCTCCCTCCGAATTGACGTGACTCCCGGACGCGTCAACGATCCGGACTATGCCTTGCCCCTCTTTCATGCGCAAGTCGTGGAAAAGGTCGGGGCAAACGCCGATCTTTCGACCCAAACAGTCAGTGCGCATCTGCCATGATCGCACCATCAGGCAGCGAACAGTCAGAATGCGCCGCGCCGTGCCGCGCGCCATAGGCGCCACTGCCGCCGCCATTGCGGCAACTGAGGCGTTGTCTCCAGACTGTCGGCGCCAAGTTTCTCGGCGCGCGCCAGAACCGGCTCGACGAGCGAGACCGGCAGATAGGCGGGAAAGACCAAAGCCGGCAATTCTCCAAGCGCAAGCCTCGCCTTGTCCAGATGCTCCCGCCCGAACCCGGCAAAGGCCCGTATGGCCGTTGAGAGAAGCGCCCGATCATCGCCACGCAAGAAGCCGTCGCGGTCAAGCCCGGTCGCAGCCAGGAGATCACCCGGGACGAACAGCTGTCCCCTGGCTTGCGTGATCGGCAACATCATCAGATGCCCCGCCACCGCCTGGGCCACGCCGGCATGACCGCTGGCGGTCGCCGTCTGCGCCGAACTGGCGGGATCGATCAGGAAGGCCGACATCTGCAGCATCGCCGACGCGGTCTCGCCGGCATAGCCCTCATAGCTCGAACGATCTGGCATCGGATCATCGTAGAGATCGAAAATCCGCGCCTCGCACATTGCGAGCAGCGGGGCTGCCGGCATGGTGCGGCGCGCGATCACCTCAAGCAGCGCTGCGGCGACAGGATGCGCCCGCGCCTCTCCGCCACGTTCACCACCCAGCACGTCGCGCCACCATTGCAGCCTTACCTCGCCGGGCAACGGCTCGCGGACCCTGTCTCGGATCGCGGCAATTTCGGCATTGAAGAGCATCAGCACCAGGAGATCGTCCCGCGCCGCTTCCGGCATCAGCAGCAGCGCCAGATACCGGTCGATGTCCGCCCGGCGCAGATCCTGGACAAACTGCTCGCGCAGCGTCGGCGCAAACGTGCCTGATGAGCCCACCCCTGTCACACGCTCACACAGCGATCAGCGCGGCAGCAACCGCGCGTGATTCTGCCAGCATGACATTGTAGGTCCTGACAGCGGCGCCCGTGCTCATCGGATCGGACGAGACGTCTGCGGCCCGCAGCGCCGCCTTGAGATCGGCCGGCAGAGGCCGGATCTCCATGCCGGTTCCAACCAGCAGGAACTCGATCTCCAGGGTCTCCGCCATCACCTTCTCGAACAGCGCCGGTGTCAGCGCCGCACCTTCGTTCGCGTCCCAGCCATATATGCCCGAGGGCAGGCACAGGATCGAGCCGCGATGTGACATGTCGGCAAAGCGGAACCCGCCATTGCCATAGGCCTCGATCGGCGCACGTCCGGGGAAATGCGCCTCGCGGATCTCTATGCCACGGGCCATGGCTCAGGCCGTACTCTTGTCGGCCATTCCGGGCGCGCTTTCCGTCGCTTCCTCGGTGTCCATCCCGACCCGGAACGTATCCGCCCGGAGCTTGAACAGGATCAGGACCGGAGCCGCGATGAAGATCGAGGAATAGGTACCGATCATCACGCCGAAGATCATGGCGAAGGTGAAGGAGCGAATGACTTCGCCGCCGAACATGAACAGCGCCAGAAGCGCCAGAAGCGTTGTCACCGATGTCAGGATGGTGCGCGGCAGCATCTGGTTGATCGACAGATCGAGCAGCGCCGGCAGCGGCATCTTCTTGTATCGCCTCAGGTTCTCGCGGACACGGTCATAGACCACCACCGTGTCATTGAGCGAATAGCCGACGATCGTCAGCACCGCCGCGATACTCGAGAGGTTGAACTCGATGCCGGAAATCACGAAGATGCCGATGGTCAGCACCACGTCGTGCACCGTTGCGATGATGGCGCCCAGCGCGAACTGCCACTCGAACCGGAACCAGATATAGACGAGGATCGCCAGCAGTGACGCGATGACGGCAATGGTGCCGGCCTGCGCCAGTTCACCCGAGACCGTTGGCCCCACCACTTCGACACGGCGGATATCGTAATCGCCTTCAAGTTCGCCGCGAACCAGCGTGATCACCGTCTGCTCGGCATTCTCGCCGCCGCCCTGCGCCTGCACCCGGATCAGCACTTCACGCGGCGACCCGAATTCCTGCGCCTGGATGTCCCCCAGGTTGAGTTCGTTGAGCCTTGCCCGGATATCGCCAACATCGGCGTTTCCTTGCTTGGCCTGAACCTCGATCATCGATCCGCCCTTGAAATCGATGCCGTAATTCATGTTGATGGTGGCAAACAGCGCCAGCGCAGCCACCGAAGCTGCTGCGGAAAGCACGAAGGTGAAGCGGCGGATCTTCATGAACCGGAAGCTGAAATCACGTATGATCCCATCGAGCGCGCCACGCGGCATGACCTTCGGACGACGGCGACGCACCCATTCCGCAGCCAGCCAGCGCGTCAGCGTGAAGGCGGTAAAGACGGTTGTGACGATACCCACGGCAAGCGTCACGGCGAAACCGCGCACCGGCCCGGTACCGAGATAGAACAGGATAATTGCCGCAATCAGCGTGGTGACGTTGGCATCGAGGATGGTCGAGAAGGCCTTGCTGAAACCCGCGTCAATCGCCTGTATCAGTGATCGACCGGCCTTGTGCTCCTCGCGTATCCGCTCGTAGATCAGCACGTTGGAATCGACCGCCATGCCGACGGTCAGAACGATACCGGCAATGCCCGGCAACGTGAGCGTGGCTCCCAGCATGGTAAGAATGGCAATGATCATCACCACATTGGCGATCAGCGCCAGATTGGCGATGAAGCCAAGCATGCCATAGGCTACGAACATGAACGCCAGCACCAGCAGCGCGCCGATGATGCCGGCAATTTCGCCGGCAGCAACCGAATCCGCGCCGAGACCGGGACCAACAGTGCGTTCCTCGATCACCGTCAGCGTCGCCGGCAATGCTCCAGCGCGCAGCAGGATCGCCAGATCATTGGCGCTCTGCACGTCGAAATTGCCGGAAATCTGCCCCGTGCCGCCCAGGATCGGTTCGCGGATCACAGGTGCCGAAATCACCTGCTCGTCAAGCACGATGGCGAACGGCAGACCGACATTGCGCGTCGTGGCCTGGCCGAAGCGCTGACCGCCCTTGGAATCAAATCGGAAGCTGACAACCGGTTCATTGGTGCGCTGGTCATAACCGGCCTGTGCATCGACGAGGTTTTCGCCCGAGACCAGAACCGTGCGCTCGATCAGATAGGGAATCGGCGGATCATCGGTCGAGTAAAGCACCTCGGAATTCGCCGGAGGACGGCCTTCGATCGCCTCCTGGATCGGCATCGACGAATCGACCATCCGGAACGCGAGCTTGGCGGTCTGATTGAGAAGGCTTTTCAGACGTTCCGGATCGGAAAGGCCCGGAACCTGGACCAGGATCCGGTCGACACCCTGGCGCTGGATCACCGGCTCGGTGGTTCCGAGTTCGTCGATACGCTTGCGCACCACCTCGATCGACTGCGCCACCGCCGAGGAGACCCGGTAGGTGATGCCGTCGTCGGTCAAGAGAATGCGCAGCAGACCGGTCTGTGGCTCCTCGATGCTCGCCTCGGCAACCGTACCGCCGCCGAACAAGCCCGAATTGACGGGCAAGGTCAGCTCTTCGAGCGCGGCCTTGGCCTCCTCGATCTGGGCCTCGTCGCGAATCCGGACCTGCACTACCTGGCCGGTCCCGGAAAGCCCGGTATAACCGATGCCGGCTTCGCGAAGAAGCCGCCGCACGTCATCGACGGTTGTGGTCAGCCTGTCCTTGATGATGTCCTGACGGTCCACCTGCAGGAGCATGTAGGAGCCGCCCTGAAGATCGAGACCGAGGGTAAGCTTCTTGGAAGGCGCCCAATCCGGCAGGCTGTCAGCCTGCTGCTGGCTCAAGAGGTTCGGCGCGGCAAAAACAACGCCGGCAAGAACTGCAAGCCAGATAAGGGTCGTTTTCCAACGGGAGAAATAAAGCATGTTGCTCTCGGTTCATCCTCGGGGACGAAATTGGTGGTAAAAGAGGGCCGGCGTCAGACGGGCAGAAAGTTTATCTGTCCGTCATTTGCGGCTATTCCTTGGCGGGCTCGCCCTTGACGCGAACATCGGCAATCAGGCTGCGAATAAGTCGGACCTTCACGCCATCGGCGATCTCGAGCTCCAGTTCCGCGTCATCGATCACCTTGGTGACCTTGCCGACAATTCCGCCGCCCGTGATGATCTGATCGCCGCGGCGAACATTCTTCAGCATTTCCTCGCGTTTCTTCATCTGCGTGCGCTGCGGCCGAATGATGAGGAAATACATGATCACGAAGATCAGCAGGAACGGCAGGATCGACATCAGGATCTCGCCGCCGCCGCCCATTGCGGACTGGGCATAAGCCGGGGTCACAAACATGAAAAACTCCTTGAGGGTAAGCTTGGGGGAGAGCCCGAGGGCTCCCCGACAGTCGAGCGGAATATAGTGGCAAGATAGCCGAATGCAACGCAAACATGGGACAATCCGGGCCGAATTGCCGGCCAAAACAGCTTTTCCGTACCATCATGCCGTGCTACCCGCTTGGGTGCATGTCCCGCCCGGGTGATTTAGCCCGAACCAGACGGAAATGCACCCATTCTGAATCACGGTCGGCCACCCGCGCGTTCGTCCCGATGAACGCCATGCCGGGCGCCACATCGCCACGTCAACAACATCCTGGACATTCCCATGCAAGATGAAACCGCCCGCCAGATCCTCGTCGAACTCGCCCGCCTGTCGCGCGCCGTGGAAGCGCTGGCGCCGTCGGTGCCGGCAACGAACAATTTCGATGCGGCGTCCTGTTTTGTCTGGGATGCGGATAATCAGCATCTGGCGCCGGTGACCAGGCCGAACCGGATCGAGATCTCGCTGATCAAGGGTGTCGATCATGTCCGCGACATTCTGGTCGACAACACCCGCCGTTTCGCCACCGGACTGCCCGCCAACAATGTGCTGCTGTGGGGGGCGCGCGGCATGGGGAAATCCTCGCTGGTCAAGTCCGTCCACGCAGCCCTTGCCGCCGCGCCCGGTCTGGCTGCCCCGCTCAAGCTCATCGAGATCCATCGCGAGGACATCAACTCCCTGCCCGCGCTGATGGCGATCCTGCGACCCGCCCCGGCGCGTTTCATGCTGTTTTGCGACGATCTGTCTTTCGATCACGACGACACCGCCTACAAGTCGCTCAAGGCGGCGCTCGATGGCGGCATCGAAGGCCGGCCCGACAATGTATTGCTTTATGCCACGTCCAACCGCCGCCACCTGCTGCCGCGCGACATGATCGAGAACGAGCGGTCCACCGCCATCAATCCGAGCGAAGCGGTGGAGGAAAAAGTCTCGCTGTCCGATCGCTTTGGGCTCTGGCTCGGGTTTCACAAATGTTCCCAGGACGAATATCTGGAAATGGTCTCGGGCTATGCCGCCCATTTCGGCCTCGACACGGATCTCGAAGCACTCAGGGCCGAGGCGCTGGAGTGGTCGACAACGCGCGGCGCGCGGTCGGGACGCGTGGCCTGGCAGTTCATCCAGGACCTGGCCGGCCGGCTGGGCAAGGCGATCTGACCCGGACTGCCGAGTCGCAGACGAAAAAAGGCCGGCGCATCCCTACGCCGACCTTTTCACTTTCGCCTGGAGGGGCGTCTACTCGAGATATTTCGTCGGATCGACCGGCGTCGCATTCTTGCGGACTTCGAAATGCAGCCGCGGCGTCTTGGCGACGCCGGTCATGCCGGAACTGGCGATCACCTGGCCGCGCACAACCTTGTCGCCGCGCGCCACGTTCAGGGTGTTGGCGTGGGCATAGACGGTCACCAGGCCATCATCATGCCGGACCAGGACGGTCTTGCCGTATTCCTTCAATCCGTCGCCGGAATAGATCACCACGCCATTCTCCGCCGCCTTCACCGGGGTGCCGGCCGGAAGGGAAATGTCGATCCCGTCATTGCGCTTGCCGTTTTCGGACTTGCCGAATCCGGTGATCACCTGGCCGCGGGCGGGCCAGCGGAACTTGTCGATCCCGGTCGAGGCCGGAGCGATCGAAGCCGTGTCGGAATTGGTTTTCGCCGCCACACTGTCTTCTGCGGCACTGACCGGCGGCGTGTAGGGCTTGGGCGCGTCGGCAACCGTTGCAGCATTGACCGAAGCTGTCGTGGTCGACCGGTCGACGCTCTCGCTTCCCGCCGCCGGAATGACGAGCGACTGGCCGATGCGGATGTTTGATCCCGAAAGATTGTTCGCGGACTTGAGCGCATCGACACTGACACCGTGGTTGCGGGCAATCTTGCTCAGGGTGTCGCCGCTTGCAACGGTATAGCTGTTCCCAGCCGAGCTGCCCGAATCGGGATTGGCTGCGGAGACAGTCGATGTCTGCGACGAATCGGTTTCGGTCCTGGGACTGCGCAGGGCCGGCGCGCTCGGCAACACGGCCACATCCTGGCGCGGCGAGCGTACCGGCAGCGGGACCCGGTCCTGCCTGGCTTCGCCGCGCAGGCCTGTGCCCGAATTGGCGGCAAGCGTATTGGGATCGCTGTCCGGCGCCGAGACAGGCGACTTGCGGGAATAGACATAGACAGGGATCAGCAATTCGCGCCCGGCGGAGACCCGCGACGCGTCGTCAATGCCGTTGGCCTTCATGATTTCGCCGGCAGGCACGCCGTAGCGCTTGGACAGGTTGTAGATCGTCTCGCCCGGCCCGAGCGTGATGCGGGTCCCGCCAGTCGTCGTCCAGCCAGCGCCCTGCGGCGCGGTGCCGGTGACGATCGGATCGGGCGCGATGACCGGATTGCTGGTGTTGGCGTAGTCCGGCTTGACCGGAACGCTGGAGTTGAGCTGCTGCGGCCTTTCGGGAAACGGCTGTGTCGCCGGCGCAAGTGCCGGCCGCACTATCGGCTCCGGATTCCGCGAGGCCGTTGCGTCGGTCTGGCTGCGGACCGGCTGAACCGTTGGCAATGCCTGACGCGCGACGGAGGCGGTCTGCTTGTTTCCGCCGCCGATCAGGCTGGACGAGGACGCGGACGTCCGGGCCATCGAGGGAACCGAGCCGGTGGCGGTCGGATCGTAGCCTGCCTGCGAGGGAGAACGGTAGTCGCCCGGGAAAGCCTGCGAAGATGCGGGGGCCTGCGGATAGCCGCCGGACACTCCGCTTGGTGAACTCAGGTTTTCGCCGACATCGGCCATCGGCGCCAGCGATGACGAGGACGGCGCGGGCACCGACGCGGTCATCAACTGATCCGTGTTTCGGTAGGAGAACCGGTCTGCATCCGAACTGCAAGCTGCAGCGGAGCCCGCCAGAAGCGCGACACCAAGCAATCGGGTCACTGAAACACCGCGAACGACAGTCTGTTTGACACGCATAACATTACCCAATCAACGCAATACCAACTGCGATGATTAAAGCGCGTTAGTGTTACTCATCGGTTAAAGCAGCGAAATTCTGTGCCTTTTGATGCAGAAAGGGCACTCACAGCGCCAGCGCAAGGCCCGGCGTAAAAGGCAGATAAGGCACGTCGAACAGGTCCTCGCGCTCGAAGCGGCTGCCGATCTTTGTCAGCCGGGCCATCTGGGTCCTGCCGCTCTCGCTGACGATCGGTGCAAGCATGACCCCGCCCGAGGCCAGTTGGTCGATGAACTGGCGCGGCATGCCGTCAAAAGCACAGGTTGCAAGGATGCGGTCAAACCCGCCCTCCCCGTTCATGCCTTTCAGGCCGTCCGCCTGCCGGGCGACAACATTGCCCACGCCCAGATGAGCGAAGCGCTGCTGGGCGAGCTGGACAAGTGTCTTGTAGCGATCGATCGTCACCACCCGTTCCGCCAGGCGGGCCGCGACCGCGGCGAGGAAGCCGCTGCCGGTGCCGATGTCGAGAAATCGGTGGCCCGGCTCGATCTGCAGCAGTGCGATCATCCGCGCCACCAGATCGGCGCTTTCGGCGAAGCCGCCGCAATCGATCGGCACAAGCCGGTCCTGATAGGCTGCATCTGCGTAAGCGGCAGAGACGAACAAGGTGCGCGGCGTTTGCTCAAGGGCTGTGAGTAGCGCCTTGTCGGCTATGCCTTCGGCGCGAAGCCGCAGGAAAAGCCCGGCAAATCCCTCCTTCTCGAGAAGCCGCACATTCATCGCTCAATCTTCCAGGGCTGCGGCCAGTTTCTCCTGGACAGCGTGATTGGTCAGGTCGAGCTTGAGGGGCGTCACCGAAATGTAGCCTTTGGAGATTGCCTTGATGTCGCTGTTGGCCTCCGGCGAGAAGTCGCGGCGGCCGAACTTCAGCCAGAAATAGGGAAACCCTCGACCGTCCTCGCGTTCCTCGATGGAAAGCCCGTGCGTCAACTGACCCTGATCGGTGACGATCACGCCCTTGACCTCGTCGGCCGGGCAATTGGGGAAGTTGACGTTGAGCAAGGTGCCCTGCGGCAGGTCGATGGCGACAAGCTTCTTGAGCAGCGCCGGCGCCAGCGTCTCGGCCACGACCCAAGGCACGATCCGGCCATCGGACCAGTTGTAGGCCTGGCTCATGGCAATCGAGCGGACGCCCAGAAGCGTGCCTTCCATGGCGCCGGCGACTGTGCCCGAATAGGTCACGTCATCAGCCACGTTCTGGCCGGAATTGACCCCGGACAGCACGAGGTCCGGACCCGGGTCCATCAGGCTGCGAACCGCCATGATGACGCAATCGGTCGGCGTGCCGCGCAGTGCATAGGTCTTGTCGCGCACCTGGCGCAGCCGCAGCGGTTCGGACAGGGTCAGCGAATGGGCAAGCCCGCTCTGGTCGGTTTCAGGCGCCACAATCCAGACATCGTCGGACAGCGTCCGGGCGATGCGCTCCAGCACCTCAAGTCCCTCGGCATGAATGCCGTCGTCATTGGTGATGAGTATGCGCATTGCCAATCCCCTTAACTATGAATGTCTTACGCGGCCTTCTCGATCCTCGTGAGCCCGCCCATATAGGGCTGCAAGGCGTCGGGCACGGTGATCGATCCGTCGGCATTCTGGTAATTTTCCATAACCGCGATCAGGGCGCGACCGACGGCGACGCCCGACCCATTGAGCGTATGGACAAAGCGTGTGGCCTTGTCGCCCGGCTTGCGGCAGCGCGCATTCATCCGCCGCGCCTGGAAATCGCCACAGACCGAGCAGGACGAGATCTCGCGATAGGCTTCCTGACCGGGCAGCCAGACTTCGATGTCGTAGGTCTTCTGCGCGCCAAACCCCATGTCACCGGTGCACAGCACGATCGTGCGGAAATGCAGGCCAAGGCGCTTGAGCACGTTTTCCGCGCTCGCCGTCATCCGCTCATGCTCTTCGAGCGAGGTTTCGGGCGTCGTCACCGACACCAGCTCCACCTTGGTGAACTGGTGCTGGCGCAGCATGCCGCGCGTGTCGCGGCCCGCCGACCCGGCTTCCGAGCGGAAGCAGGCGGTCTGCGCGGCATAGCGCCTGGGAAGCTCGTCATCGGCAATGATCTCGCCGGCAGCCATGTAGGTCAGAGGCACTTCGGCTGTCGGGATAAGCCAGCGCCCATCCGTGGTGCGAAACAGATCATCGCCGAACTTGGGCAGCTTGTCGGTGCCGTAGGCCGCCGCGTCATTGACCATCAGCGGCGGATTGACCTCGGTGTAGCCATGCTCGGCTGTGTGCAGGTCTAGCATGAACTGGCCCAAGGCCCGTTCCAGCCGCGCAAGCCCGCCGGTCAGGATGGTGAACCGCGCGCCCGACATCTTCGCGGCGCGCTCGAAATCCATCATGCCCAGGTCTTCGCCCAGTTCGTAATGTTCCTTCGGCTTGAATCCCAGATCCGGCTTCTGGCCCACCTTGCGGACCTCGACATTGCCGCCCTCGTCCGCGCCGACCGGCACTTCGTCGAGCGGGATATTGGGCAGCACTGACAGGGCATGCTTGAGCGCCTCGTCAAGCTCGCGTTCCCTGGCCTCTCCGGCCTGCAGTTCGTCCTTGATGGTGGCCACTTCGGCCTTGAGGCTGTCGGCCGTGGCCTGGTCCTTGGCGGCCATCGCCTTGCCGATCTCCTTCGACGCAAGATTGCGGCGTTCCTGCAGCGCCTGCAGCAGGCCCACATGGCTGCGGCGCGCTTCATCCAGCTCGATCAGGCTCGCGGCCTGGGGCGCCGCGCCGCGCTTGGCCAGTGCGGCGTCAAGGGCTTCGGGATTGTCTCGTATCCATTTGATGTCAAGCATGGCTGGCCCCGGTCGTAAATTGGCAGCGCCAGCACCGCGCCCGCGCCGTAATGCGGCGGGGATGCGGCGTTCACTCGGGAGCTCAGGCGTCCGATCTGGGTTCGGCGTCACCGGACGAATCTGTCTCGTCAGCTTCTTCCGCCAAAGCCGCTCTCGCAGCGCGCTGACGCTCCACGAGTCGGGCGCAATAGATGCCAATCTCGTAAAGAAGGATGGTTGGCAGCGCAAGCCCGATCTGGGAGACCGGATCGGGCGGCGTCAGGATCGCGGCGGCGACAAAGGCCGCGACAATTGCGTATTTTCGCTTGTCGGCAAGCCCCTGACTGCTGATCAGCCCGACGCGCGCCATGAGCGTCGTCACCACCGGCAACTGGAACACCAGCCCGAAGGCAAATATCAAAGTCATGATCAGCCCGAGATATTCCGACACCTTGGGCAGAAGCATGATTGAAGCTTCACCGGAGCCGCCGGTCTGCTCCATCGACAGGAAGAACCACATCACCATCGGCGTGAAGAAGAAATAGACCAGTGCCGCTCCGATAAGGAAAAGCACCGGCGAGGCGATCAGGAACGGCAGGAAGGCGCCCCGTTCATTCTTGTAGAGCCCCGGCGCCACGAACTTGTAGACCTGGGTCGCGATCATCGGAAAGGCGATTACCAGACCGCCGAACATGCCGATCTTGATCTGCGTAAAGAAGAATTCCTGCGGCGCAGTGTAGATCAGCTCGATCTTGCGGTCGTCCATGCCAGCCCACTCGACCGCCCAGGTGAACGGCACAACCAGAAAGTTGAACAGCGGCTTTGCAAAGGCGAAACACAGCAGGAATGCCAGGAAGAACGCGCCGATCGCCCACATAAGGCGATTACGCAGCTCCATCAAATGTGCAAGCAGCGGCTGCGGCTTGTCGTCGATATCGTCGCTCACGCCTGGCCCTCGCCTTGCTTGGTTTTCCTGGCGCGTGGCGCTGCCTTGGCAGGAGCCTTGGTGCTGGCGGCCGCCGATTTGGCCGGGGCCGCAGGAGCAGCCTTGGTCTTGGGCGGTGCCTTGGCGGCAGACTTCGGCGCCGCCGCCTTCGGTGCAGGCTTGGCTGCCGCTGCCTTGGGCTTCGTCGGCGCCTTTGCGGTCGTCGACGCTGAAGGCGAGGCTGCCGTCTTTGCTGCCTTGCCCCCGGCATCAGTTGCAGCGGCAGGCTTCGAAGCTGTCTTGGATTCAGCCTTCGGTGCGGTCGAGGCCGGGTTCTCGGCCTTGATTTCCGGCGCACCCTCCGGGAGCTTCATCGTCGCCTCCGGAATGTCGGTCTTGGGTTTCCATGACGGCGTCTCGGATGGCGCGTTGACGGTCTTTTCGATGTCCGAACGGATGGAATTCGCCGTATCCTTCAGCGGATTGACCGCATCGCGAATGCTCTGCATCGGGTTGAGCTTGCGGGCGTCGTCGAAGGTTTTCTTGACGTCGTCAAGTTCGGCTTCGCGCAGCGCCTCATCGAACTGCCCCCGAAACTCATTGGCCATGCCGCGGAGCTTCTTCGTGGTCCGCCCGAAAGCGCGCAGCATAGGCGGCAGGTCCTTCGGACCGACCACGATGATCAGCACAATGGCGACGACCAGGAGCTCTGGCCAACCGATGTCCAACATTCAGACGTCTCCTCACCCGTCAGGGCAACGGGATTGGGTGTCAGTGGTGATTTTTCGATTCTTCCGGCTTGTTTTCAACCGTCTTCGTCTCAGGCGTGGCTTCTTCGTCGCCCATGCCCTTCTTGAAGTTCTTGATTCCCTTGGCGACGTCGCCCATCAGTTCCGGAATCTTGCCGCGGCCGAACAAAAGCAACACGACGACCAGAACGATAAGCCAATGCCAAATGCTGAATGAACCCATGATACTCTCCTGTCTGCATCCCACCCTGATTTAGGGTGTTTAGCCGTTTCTTTCAAACACCAAAATGTCACGCTCGTTGACCGTGACGGAAACATCGCGGACGCCCGCCCTTAATTGGCCAGCGCGAATGCGGGCGTCAATTGGACTTTCGCCTCCAGCAACCACCAATGTCACCAGTTCCTCCACGCCCAGGAAACGGCGCGCCACCACACGGGCTGAAACACCGCACGGCGTCTCCGTAACTTCGACGCCCGGCAGCCTTATGGCAATCAGGACCTCCGCGCCATCGGAAAAACCGCGGGCTTTCACCGGACCGACCGGCGTTTGCGCCATTTCGCCTGAAACGATACCTTCAAACACATTGATTTCGGAAAAGAAACCGGCGGCGAAGAGATTGACCGGGCGATGATAGAGATCCTCGGCCGTGCCCACCTGGACGAGCGCCCCGTCCCTGAGCAAGGCGATACGGTCGCCCATGCGCATGGCCTCCTCCGCGTCATGGGTCACCACCACTGCCGTGGCGCGCGCCTCGCGCAGGATCGCCAGTGTTTCGGCCCGGACGCTGTCCTTGAGACGCGAATCGAGCCCCGAGAACGGCTCGTCCATCAACAGCACCGCAGGCCGCGGCGCCAGCGCCCGTGCCAGCGCCACGCGCTGCTGCTCGCCGCCTGAAAGCGCATGCGGATAGTTGTCGGCGTAGTGCACCATGCCGACGCGGTCGAGCGCGGCAAGCGCCTCGCGCTTTGCGTCAGCTGACGTCAATGCCGTCAGCCCAAACCGGACATTGTCCAGGATCGTCAGATGCGGAAACAGCGCGAAATCCTGGAACATCAGTCCGATGCCGCGACGTTCCGGCGGCAGGTTGACGGCCGGACCCGCGATCTCCCGGTCATTGAGCAGGAGCCTGCCCCGGCCCAGTGGCTCGATCCCCGCGGCTATGCGCAGCAAGGTTGTCTTTCCAGATCCCGACGGACCCAGCAGGCACAGGACTTCGCCCGGTTCGGCCGACAGCGTCACGCCGCGCAATGTCTGCAGGTCACCATAGGCGTGATGCACGTCCTCAAACGCCAGCCGCGCCGCAAAGGTCACCCCTGCCGTCCTGCGCGCGTTGGCCGCTCTTACTTGCTGTCTCACCTGGGTTGGACCCTTGCTGTCAGTCTTGTGCGTGTCCGGAAACGATCCGGAACACGCAGGCTTAGTCCTCTGCTTCACCCATCGGTGTCAAGAGACCAAGCTCTTCGAGGTCCATCTGGGTCAGCGGATCCTCTTCGTCGGTCAGATCGTCATTGGCGGGAAGGACCGGCGGCTGGAAGTTCGATGGCACCCGCCCCGACAGCAGTCCCGCACCCTTGAGTTCGTCCATGCCGGGCAGATCGCGAAGATCCTCGAGCCCGAAATGATCGAGAAACGCGGGCGTCGTACCATAGGTCACCGGACGACCCGGCGAGCGGCGCCGGCCGCGCATCCGCACCCATCCGGTTTCAAGCAACACATCGAGCGTGCCCTTGGAGGTGGCGACACCGCGCACGTCTTCGATCTCGGCGCGGGTCACCGGCTGGTGATAGGCAATGGTCGACAGCACCTCAAGGCCCGCGCGCGAGAGTTTCTTGACCTCGGTCTCCTCCTGGCGGATCAGGAATCCCAGGTCGGCTGCGGTGCGGAACGCCCAGGCGTCGCCGACCCGCACCAGATTGACACCGCGATGGGCGTAGCTCTCGGCCAGACGCTGGATCACCACGCCGACGGGCGCGCCCTGCGGCAGCTTGGCTGCAATCAGGTTCTCGGCCACCGGGCCGCTCGAGGCAAAGATCAGCGCCTCGGCGATGCGCTCGGCCTCGTGCAGCGCACGGTCCCTGAGCGCGTCGAGAGCGTCCCGTGTCATCTCCTCACCCTCCGCATGGTCAGCCTCGCTGCCATAGGCAACGGCCGAGCCGTAACCGGGATCCATCATCATGGCTTGCTCCCTGCGCTTGCGGCGAGCTGTTGCGGGCGCCGCATGAAGATCGGTTGGAAGGCGCCGTCCTGGCGGATCTCAAGCCGCCCTTCCCGCACCATCTCAAGGCTGGCCGCGAACGAGCTGGCAATCGCCGTCACCCGTTCCTCGGGATCGGACAGGTAGCGGATCAGATATTGATCGAGCGCCATCCAGTCCTTGAGCTCGCCGATCAACCGGACCAGTATAACCCGGGCATCGGCCAGCGACCAAACCCGCCGCCGGGCGATGGTCACCTGGGTCACGGTCTGGCGCTGTCTCTGCGCGGCATAGGCGGTCAGAAGATCATAGAGCGTCGCGTCGAAATTCGATGTCTTGTCGATTACCATCGGTTCGGGTTCACCGCGCGCAAACACATCGCGCCCCAGACGGTTGCGGTTGACCAGCCGTGTGGCGGCTTCGCGCATGGCTTCCAGCCGCTTGAGCCGGAACGCCAATTGCGCCGCCATCTCCTCTCCGCTCGGCTCATCGCCCTTGGGGCTGTGCGGGATCAGCAGGCGGGACTTGAGATAGGCGAGCCAGGCCGCCATCACCAGGTAATCTGCCGCCAGTTCGAGCCGCAACTCGCGCGCCTTTTCGACAAACAACAGATATTGCTCGGCCAGCGCCAGAACCGAAATCTTCGCCAGGTCGACCCGCTGGGTCCGCGCCAGATGCAGCAGGAGGTCCAGCGGTCCCTCGAAACCTTCGACGTCGATCACCAGCGACGGATCGCCAATGGCCCGGTCGACCTTGACGTCTTCCCACATCGCATCCATGGGCGTCTTGCCCGCTGGAGTTCTGTCGGGTCCGCCAGCGTTATGCCGGTTGCCGTTGCTCACTTGTGCCGCCTTTCACCCTCAAGACGCCGCCATCAGCCCCTCGAATTCTTCCCGCAATGCAGCCTCGTCGCTGCCATCAGGCGCCCGGAACGCCGCCATCACGGCTTTCGCGCGCCGCAGGCTGTCTCCCGACAGGTCAGGCGTGACCGAGGCCACCGCCTCCATTTCCGCCCTGTCGCCATTGCAGTGCAAGGTGACATCGCATCCTGCAGCGAAAATTGCACCTGCCCTGGCGGCGAAATCCCCAGAAAGCGCATTCATCGAGACATCATCCGACATCAACAGGCCATCAAACCCGATTTCTGCGCGAATCACCTCGTCAATCACACGGCGCGAGGTGGTGGCGGGGTGATCCGGATCGATGTCCGTGTAGACAACATGCGCCGACATCGCCATGGCCTCACCTGAAAGCGCCCTGAACGGCGCGAAGTCGCGCGCAGACAACTCGGTACGGGCCGCCTCGACGCGCGGCAATTCGTAGTGGGTATCGGCGCCGGCGCGGCCGTGACCGGGAATGTGCTTGATCACCGGCAGCAGCCCGCCCGCCTTGAGCCCCTCGCACGCAGCCGCTCCCAACACGGCAACCAGGCCCGGCGTGATCCCATAGGCCCGGCTGCCGATCACCTCGTGGCCGCCGGGCGCCGGCACATCCAGCACCGGCAGGCAATCGACCGTGATCCCGAGCGGATGAAGATCGAAGGCATGAAGCCGCGACATGATCCAGGTGGCGCGCAGGCCCGCCTCGGGATTGGCCAAGTAGAGCGCGCCCAGATCCGCACCTGACGGATATTGCGGCACGAGCGGCGGCTTGAACCGCTGCACCCGGCCGCCCTCCTGATCGATCAGCACCGGCGCGTCCGGACGGCCGATGCTCTCCCTGAGGCTCGCTGTCAGATCCGCAACCTGATGGAGGCTCTCGATGTTGCGGCCAAACAGGATGAAGCCCCACGGCCTGTGTTCGGCAAAGAACGCCGCCTCCTCAGCCGTGAGAACTGGCCCTGCACACCCGAAAATAGCTGCTTTTGATTCGCTCATTCACGGATGGTAGCCGATTGATCCAGCTTTGACAGGCTGCGTTTGCGTGGCGGCCACTCACGCAGGCAGGCCGCACCCGAGGGCGCGGCCTGAGCAGAACAGGCCCGGCGGCGGCGATCCGTCTAGCGGGACACGAAGCAGCTTCCACCGGCCGCCTTGTAGCGCTCGCAGAGAGTATTGGCCTCATCGCGGTTGCCGGCCGGGATCCGGACCCGGTGGAACACGCCCTTGCCTGGAATGTCCGCGCGCTGGATATCCACCCCGCGACCGCCGATGACCGAATCGTAGCGGCTCGACAAGGTTCGCCAGGAGGCCTGGGCGCCCTCTTCGCTCGGCTGCGAGGCGATCTGCACATAATAGCCGCCGGGATTGGCGACCGGCGCGGCCGCGGCCGGAGCCGCGGGTGCCGCAGCAGCAGGGGCAGAAGCCACCTCCGTCGGCTGGGCCGGCTGCTCTGGCGTGGCCGGCAGGTTTTGCGGATTGGCGACCGCGCCGCCCTGGGTCACGGTGCCGACCACGGTCACCGGCTGGTCGGCCGGACGGTTCTGCGGAACCGGCGCGCGGATCGGCTGGGTGGTGACAACGCGGACCGGCGCAATCGACTGCTCCGCAGCCGGCGTGTCGGTCGAAGCGGGGGCAAGCGCCGGGGTTTCCAAGCCAGCGCCAGGAGCGGGCTCGGCTGCGGCTTGTTCCAACGGCGCCGGGTCTGACGCCGGTTCGGCAAGTTCTGCAACCTCAGCTCCTTCCGGCTGCGCGGTGATGGCTTCAGCCGCGCCGGGCTCAGTCAATGCCGGCGTCGGTTGCGCCACGGCAGCTTCCGGCTCGGGTTCAAGCTCTTCACGGGCGACGATCGAGCCATCCGGCTTGACGATCATCGTGCGGACGCGGCGCGGCGACACCACCGGTGCGCTGGCGGCATCGGAAACACCGTCCGCCGCTTCGCTGTCTGCGGCCAGACGCTCTTCGGATTTCTCCGTCACATCGCCACGGCCTTCGAGCGGAAGAACTTCCGGATCGAGCGTTCGCTGGACCACATCAACCGGCTCTTCCGCCGTATTGACCAGTGACGGCTGACCCGGCGAACTGGCGTCGCCGCCGGCAACGCGATCGTAAACCGCCTTGTCCTGGTTGGGCACGGTCTTGCCACCGGGGTTTTCCGGCAGCACCTTCACCGGCTCGGTGTCAGCCCGAATGATGCGCGGACCGCCATCGGCAACCCTGTCGTCGCCCGACAGCATGCTCCAGCCCAAGGCACCGGCGCCCGCAAGCACCGCGATGCCGAGAACGGCGAAAGCCAGAACGGCGCCGCGTGAGCCGCGCTCGCGCTGAGCAGGATCTTCTGCCGCTTCCGCGCCGTCATCACCGACATAGGCCAGATCGCCGTCAGCATAGGCCAGTTCATCCGGATGGGCCTTGGACCCCTCATAGGAATGGCCCGACGGCTCGACGCCAAGCTCGCGCTCAAGCGCGATGTAATCATCGGACGTCTCGTAGCCGCGGGGGGCCGCTTCCGTGCGGCCCCATGCCTCGGTTGACGCAAAGGATGCGCTGACGGCAGCACCGGAGTCCGCATCGGAACTATCGACAATTTCGGCAAATTCCCGCTCGATGTCCGTGTCATAGTCAGGTTCGACGGGCTGAGGCTCGTCATGCACCAGTTCGGGGACATCGATGTCTGCCACGGCCTCGACGCCGACATCGGGTACGGAAATAAGTTGCGGATCAAAATAGTATCCATTCTGCCCGGCCTGCTCCGCAGTCTCCGCCGTCTCGAACCCGTCAAGCCAATCGTCCTGATGGGGCGGCGTGTCCTGTGGATCCGGCACAGCGGCAACCGTCGGCGGCTCGGCAGCCGGTTCGGACTGGCTGTGCTCCTCGGCCGGCACCAGTCCGAGAAACGCTTCGGCCATCTCGTCACGCGCAGCGGTGCCCGTCGCGACAGGTGCCGCGACCTGCTGCCATGCGTCACGCTCCGGGCTATCAGCCGGCGCCGCCTCCATCGATGCGGCAGCATCGGGCTCGGCCCAATCATTGTCGAGGTCGACGGCGGTGTCGGCAAGCACCTGCTCGAGGTCAAGATCAAAGTCGAGATCGTCGGATGCATCGGAAGCTGCATGAGCGGGATCCTGCGGGGAATCCGGAAATCCAAACATGTCCTCAAGCTCTTCGTCTAGCTCCTCGGCTACGGCATTCTCGATGCCGTCCTCGGACCAGCCATCCGACGTGTCAGCCGGGATTGCGGCATGCCCTGACAATTCCTCATCATCGGCAATATCGGCCAGCAGTTCTTCCGCGGCGTCGTCAAAAACAGAGCTCTCATCGTCTATGGAAGCGTCATCCCAACCGTCCTGCTCGGCGTCAGCTACAAAGTCGGTATAACCAGAGGCTTCAGGCGTCTCGCCGGTCGCGTCGTCCTGAACCACTGCATCCTGCAAGGCGAGAGTCTGCTCGAAGGAATCAAGTTCCGTGGCGAGAAAATCTTCAAAATCGAGCGCAGCGCCGCTTGCCGTCTGGGCGGGAACCGCCGCGACAGGCGACTCATCGAACAGCGGCTGGTCGGCGGCCCGGATCGTTACCGGATCAAGACCAGGCTCGTATTCCTCCTCGGCGGCACCTGCCTGGAGGTGATCATCATGCCCTTCCGAATCGAAAGGAATGTCTTCCAAGTCGCGATCGACGGACGCCTCAGCAGTCCACGCGGAAGCGTCCTCCGACTGCACCTCTGCAAAAGAAGCCGATTGGGCGGGAGTCGATTGACGGGCGGGAATTTCAAAGCGGAACATGTCAGCCAGGACATCATCGTCCGGAATGTCGGGCGGAGCGAGCCTGCTGCCGGAACCAAAACCCATCTCGGCCGATTGCGCCGGCTGATCCTCGACGGGTTCTGAACCAGAGCCCCCGAATTCAGGCTTGTTTTCGGCCCGCAGCTCCGGTTCGGCATCAGCTTCCGAGGCGGCCCAAGGGACCTGCCAATCATCATTGGCCTGGGCATCAATGGCCTGGGCACTATTCTCAGCAACGACGTCATCATGGGCATCATTATCGACGAAAACCGGCTGCCCTGCATCCGCCACCGCACCGGGATCGAAGGCAAACTCGTCCTCGTCTGCGGCCGAAACATGTTCCGGCGACAGACCGTTGTCGGACGCCCATGCCCGCGGGTCAATGGTCTGCTCGACACTGGCCTGCGGGTCACTGGATCGGGTTTCGAGCCATGGATCTTCCGCGGCGGCCTCATCCGACTCGCTGAACTGAACAGCTTCAGGATCGGAACCCTCGTTCATCCAGGCTTCCGAGATCGCCTCATCGGCTTCGAGCACATCAATTTCGTCGACGGCCGGGATCTGCGGCACATCGAGCTCACGCATCAGCTCGGCCTCAAGATCGAATTCGCTCGATCGAGGGGAATCCTCTGCCGCCGCCTCGCGCTCGGCAGGCCGCTCGTATCCGATGATTCGGGCAAGCTCCGCCAAGGGATCATCGATTTCGGCATCCGGATTCGGGGACCGGGTGTTGCTGTCCAGTTGATCAACCATGCTTCACTCACACACTCTCGCACATTGTACTGCCAGAGCTTTGTGGGGAAAAGGTGACGTTTATCGCATTTCTTCCGGTGCGTCAGTTCCTGTAATGGACAGACCTGACTTCAAGACCGATGCGACGGCGTACACCAAACCCATCCTGGCGATAGTTGATTGTCTGTTTTTATCGTTAACAAACCGCAAACCCGGCTCATCGCGCCCCTTGTTCCAGTGCGCATGCAGCAGACTTGCAAGATCGTAAAGGTAGAATGCCACCCTGTGCGGCTCCTGCCCCGAGGCCGCCGCCTCGATCATCCTTGGATATTCGCCGAGCTTGGCGATCAGCGCCAGTTCGCTTTCATGAAACAGATCCGTGATGTCGGCTGACGCGAGCGCCACGGGCGAGACATCGAGATCGGGGAAGATCTCCAGCGCCTGACGCATCACCGACGCGCACCTTGCATGAGCGTACTGAACGTAGAAGACCGGATTGTCCTTGGATTGCTCGGTCACCTTGGCAAAGTCGAAATCGAGCGATTCCGAACTCTTGCGATACAGCATCATGAAGCGGACCGAATCGACGCCGACCTCGTCCACCACATCGCGCAGCGTAATGAAGTCGCCCGAGCGCTTGGACATCCGCACCGGTTCGCCGTTGCGGTAGATCTTCACCAGCTGGCACAGAAGCACCGTCAGCTTCGCCTCGCCCGCCGACACAGCCTTGGCGACAGCCTCGAGCCGCTTGATGTAGCCGCCGTGATCGGCACCCAGCACATAGATCATCTCGGTGAAGCCGCGTTCGAACTTGTCGCGGAAATAGGCCACGTCGGCGGCGAAATAGGTGTAGCTGCCGTCGGACTTGATCAGCGGGCGGTCCATGTCGTCGCCGACTTCGGTCGAGCGAAACAGTGTCTGCTCGCGATCTTCCCAGTCCTCGGCCGTCTGGCCCTTGGGCGGCGGCAGCTTGCCCTTGTAGACATGGCCCTTGAAGGTCAGATCGTTGATGGCATTGCGGATCGCCCGCTCGCCATCGGCATGCAGGCTGCGCTCGGAATAGAACACATCGTGCTCGACATTGAGCGCCTTGAGATCATCGCGGATCATCGCCATCATCGCATCGATGGTGCGGTCCTTGATCAAGGCCATCCGCTCATCTTCCGGCATCGCCCTCAGTGCCGTGCCGTAGTCCTTGGCCAGCGCCTGGCCCACGGGAACCAGGTAATCGCCCGGATACAGGCCGGACGGGATCTCGCCGATGTCTTCGCCCAGCGCTTCGCGGTAGCGCAGATAGGCCGATTTCGACAGGACATCGATCTGCGAGCCGGCGTCGTTGATGTAGTATTCCTTGGTGACGTCGTAGCCCGCAAACGCCATCAGATTGGCCAGCGCATCACCAACAACGGCGCCGCGGCAGTGGCCGACATGCATTGGCCCGGTCGGATTTGCCGACACATATTCGACATTGACCTTGTGGCCCACGCCGACCGTCGATCGGCCGTAATCCACGCCATCGCGCGCGATCACTGTGACCAGACGCTGCCAGAATGGAGCAGTCAGACGGAAATTGAGAAAGCCGGGCCCCGCCACGCTGGTTTCGGCCACATCGGGATCGCCATCGAACTGCGCCGAGATCATCTCGGCCAGGGCCCGCGGATTCATGCCGAGCGGCTTGGCCAGGACCATGGCCGCATTGGTCGAGATGTCGCCATGCGCGGGATCGCGCGGCGGCTCCACCGTCAGTCGCTCGAAACTGACGGCTTCGCCCTTTTCCTTAACGATCTCAAGCGCTTCAATCGCTTGCTTGATTCTGGTCTCGAAGTCCTTGAACACATTCATGGCAATAGGTCCGGATAGGGCAGAAAAGGGCGCAAAAGCAAGGCTCGCACGGGGTTGAGCGCTGCCTATCGCAATTCCGGTGTATGGTCAAACAAGCGCCGGTGCGCCGCCACCGCATAGGTATCGGTCATCCCTGCAAGATAGTCCCTCACCTTCCGCGCCCTGAGTTCGACCGGCAAATCCTCTATTCCGGCACGGGCATGCTTGTCTCCCATCCCGCCTGGATCCGCCATGAAGGCCGCATAGAGATCCTTGACGATCAAGGTGGCGTTGGCGCGTACCCGCATCACATCGGGATGCCTGTAGAGATGGCGGTAGAGGAAAGTCTTGATGTTCCTGTCGGCCGCGACGAGCTCCTCGGAGAAATGCGCCATGGTCCGCCCGGCAAGGCGGACATCGTCAGCCGATTGCGGCTTGATCTCGGCAATATTGGCCTGCGCCGTGCCGATCACATCCTCCACCATTTCGGTGATCTGCCGCCGCATCACCTCATGGATCAGCCGCGACTCCTCGAGCCTGGGATAGCGCTCGCGGACCTCTGAGAGCAGCCGCGCGAGCAGCGGCAGTTCCTCGAGCATCTCCAGCGTGATGAGGCCGGATCGAAGCCCGTCGTCGATGTCATGGGTGTTGTAGGCAATGTCATCGGCAATCGCCGCAACCTGCGCCTCAAGGCCGGAATGGGTCGCAAGCCACAGGTCGTGACGGCTGTTGTAGTCGACGATCGGTTCGGGCACGGGCGCGGCGCCCTCGGCCAGCAGCGGTCCATTGTGCTTGACCAGCCCCTCGAGCGTTTCCCAGGTCAGGTTGAGCCCGTCAAACTCGGCATAGCGCTGCTCCAGCCTGGTGACGATGCGCAGTGACTGGGCATTGTGATCGAAGCCGCCAGCGTCCGCCAGCAGCTCGGCAAGCGCCTCTTCCCCGGTGTGGCCAAAAGGCGTGTGCCCGAAATCATGCACCAGCGCCACACCCTCGGCCAGATCCTCGTCAAGCCTGAGCGCGCGCGCCAGCGCCCGGGCGATCTGCGCCACCTCGATCGTGTGGGTCAGCCGCGTGCGATAGTGATCGCCCTCATGGGCGACGAACACCTGGGTCTTGTGCTTGAGCCGCCGGAAGGCCGTGGTGTGGATGATCCGGTCGCGGTCGCGCTGGAACTCGGACCGGGTCGGGCTCACCGGCTCGGCGACCAGCCGTCCGCGGCTCGCCCACGGGTCCGCGGCCCAGGGCGCGCGCGTCCCGGTTCCAAAACCAAGCTGTGAAACGTCGAATTCCATGCCTATCCCGTCAACAGGCGGTCAACACAGCCCGACTCAGCGCGTCCAAGCATTGACGTCGGGCCAACGCCTTCATACCTATAGACAACGTGATTTGAAACATGTCTCTGCCGGACCTTGACCCCGGCAAGGAGGTACCATGACTGAAACAGCACAAGTGACGCTGTCGGATTCCGCCGCCCGCAGAATCAGGGAGATCGTTTCGGCCGAGGACGGCAAGTCGGCGCTCCGGGTATCGGTCGAGGGTGGCGGCTGCTCGGGATTTTCCTACAAGTTTGATCTCGCCGACCAACCTGCCGATGATGACATTGTGCTCGAGAAGGACGACGCCCGCGTTCTGATCGATCAGATATCGCTGGTCTACATGGCCGGATCGGAGATCGATTTTGTCGACAATCTCATGGGCCAGGCGTTCCAGATCAGGAATCCCAATGCGGTCGCGTCCTGCGGCTGCGGCACCAGCTTTTCGGTCTGATCGGCAAGTCAGCACTGCAAACCTGCCGTCCTGCACACTGAAGGATACACGCCTTGAAAATCGCCACCTGGAACATCAACGGCGTCAAGGCGCGGATCGACAATCTGCAATCCTGGCTCAAGGAAAGCGACCCCGACATCGCCTGCCTGCAGGAGATCAAGTCGGTCGATGACGGCTTTCCGCGGCTTGAGATCGAAGCGCTCGGCTATCATGTCGAAACCCATGGCCAGAAGGGCTTCAACGGGGTAGCCATCCTGTCCAAGCAGAGCCCCGACGAAGTCAATCGCGGCCTCCCCGGCGATAATGAGGACGAACAGGCGCGCTTTATCGAGGCGGTCTTCTCGGTGGATGGCGGCAGCCTGCGCGTGGCGTCGATCTACCTTCCCAACGGCAATCCCGTCGACACGCCGAAATACCCCTACAAGCTCTCGTGGATGGCGCGGCTCGAGGCCTTCGCGGCAGAGCGTCTGGCGCTCGAGGAGCCGCTGGTGCTGGCCGGAGACTACAATGTCATTCCCGAACCGGTGGATTGCCATGACCCGAAGGTCTGGGAGGGCGACGCCCTGTTTCTTCCGCAAACCCGTGAGGCCTTCCGCAGGCTCGAGAACCTGGGCTTTACCGATGCCGTGCGGGCGGTCAATGACCAGCCCGAGACCTATACGTTCTGGGATTACCAGGCAGGCGCCTGGCAAAAGAACAACGGCATACGCATCGACCACCTGATGCTCTCGCCCGAAGCCGCCGACAGGTTGCAGTCGGCCACGGTCGAAAAACATGTCCGCGGATGGGAGCGCCCGTCGGACCATGTGCCGGTGGCGGTTTCGCTCGCCATCTGAGCACCGGCCTGTCGGTCCAGCGCTGTCGCAAGTCTTGCAAATCGGCGATTCGAGGCGCATCATCATTGCATGAAACATGCGCGATCATGGCTGCTGGCCATGGGCATCGGTGTTTTCACGGTGCTCGGGCTGTCGATCCCACCCGCATTTGCGGGGCCGGAATGCGAATGCGTCGGCAACGGCAAGAAGGTCAAGGAAGGCGGCGTGATCTGCCTGCAGATCGGCTCGTCACAGCGCTACCTCGCCCGCTGCGAACGCGTTCTCAACAATACAAGCTGGAAAAAGCTTTCCGACGGCTGCCCCACGGCGCAAATGTCTCCACGAGCGGGCATCCCCACCCGCGCACCGGGCTGAGCTCAACCTGTTCGGGTCATCAGATATGTCGGATCAATTGAGACCCTTGGCCAGCATGTCCTGAGCCAGCGCCACCGCGGTGCGGCGGTCCGCTTCGCCGGCAAGCGAAAACGCCCGCTCCTGCAAGGCCTGGATCCAGACCCTGTCCGACGGCGTCGAGCGTTCCAGCGCCGTCGTCATGAAGGCCAGGCCGCGAACCACCTGCCCCTCTTCGAACACCACATTGCCAAGCACTGCAGAGGCCGCCGGATGACCGCTGACGCGCGCCCGGTTGAGCCACTTCTTGGCCTGCTGGATGTCGTTGGCGCCGCCCTCGCCTTCCAGAATCATGCGGCCCAGCCGGTACTGGGCTTCCGGCACGCCAAAGGCGGACGCTGCCTGGAAGTAGAGCTGCCGCGCGGCGCCGAGGTTCGGCTTGATCGGGCTTCCGGGAATGCCGATGTGATAGTAGTTTGCCAGCGACAGCAGCGCATTGACGAAATAGCCGGTATCCTGGGATCCAGGCTCGACGCCCTGCCGCGCAATGTCATCATAGATCTTGAAGGCTTCGTAGTCGTTCTCCACCACGCCGTCGCCATAGGCATACATGTTCGCCAGCGCCCAGCGTGCGCCCGGGTGGCCTTTCTCGGCGGCATATTTGTAGGCTTCGACGGCTTCGTCCTTGCGGCCCTTCTTGTAGGCCGAGAATCCGAACTTGAAGAGATCGAACGGGCCTGATTCGCGCGTCACGCCGGCATTGGGATCAAGCGCGCTGGCGGGAGAGCCGATGCCGATGGCCGCGGCGAGAATTGCGCAGAAAAGGCCGGTCCGGGTTCTAGATGTCAGCATAGCAGTGTTTTTCTTTCGCTCCGCCAGGATGTGTGACCGCGCCATACCGCGCTGATCCCACCGTCTGGGCGTACTTCCAAAGCGCGCCCGATGCGTAATCGGTCTCCCGCGCTATCCATTTTTCCCTGCGTGCGGCCAGTTCCTCATCGGACAGCCTTACGCTCAAGACGCCTTCGACCGCATCGATCTCGACGATGTCGCCGTCTTCGAGCAGACCGATCGGTCCGCCTTCCGCGGCTTCCGGTCCGACATGGCCGACACAGAATCCGCGCGTTGCACCGGAGAACCGGCCGTCGGTGATCAGCGCAACCTTGTCGCCCATGCCCTGGCCATAGATCGCCGCGGTGGTCGAGAGCATTTCGCGCATGCCGGGCCCGCCCTTCGGGCCCTCGTAGCGGATCACCAGAACCTCCCCTTCCTTGTAATCCCGGTTTGTGACCGCTTTGAAGCAATCTTCTTCGGAATCGAAACACCGAGCCGGACCGCTGAACTTGAGCCTCGCCATGCCGGCGATCTTCACGATCGCGCCGTCGCTCGCCAAATTGCCTTTCAAGCCGACAACGCCACCGGTCACGGTGATCGGCTTGTTGGCGGGATGCACGACGTCCTGATCATCATTCCAGCGAACATGCTCCATGTTCTCGGCCAAAGTGCGGCCCGTCACGGTCATGCAGTCGCCATGCAGATAGCCATGCTCCAGCATGGTCTTCATCAGGACAGGAATGCCGCCCGCCTCGAACATGTCCTTGGCGACATATTTGCCGCCCGGCTTCAGATTGGCGATGTAGGGCGTGCGTTCGAAGATCCTGGCAACGTCGAACAGGTCGAACTCGATGCCGCATTCATGCGCGATCGCCGGCAGGTGCAGCGCCGCATTGGTCGACCCGCCGGTGGCCGAGACCACCGCCGCAGCATTTTCCAGCGACTTGAGCGTGACGATATCGCGGGGACGGATCTGCTTGGCGATCAGTTCCATGATCTTCTCGCCGGCGGCGTAGCAGAACTTGTCGCGCATTTCGTAAGGCGCCGGCGCACCGCAGGAATAAGGCAACGCCAAGCCGATGGCCTCGGCCACCGTCGCCATGGTGTTGGCGGTGAACTGCGCGCCGCAGGACCCGGCCGAGGGGCAAGCCGCCTGCTCGATCTCGTAGAGATCCTCGTCCGACATGTCGCCGACCGAGTGCTGGCCGACGGCCTCGAACACGTCCTGGATTGTCACCTGGCGGCCACGATAGCTGCCTGGCAGGATTGAGCCGCCATAGATGAAGATCGACGGCACGTTGAGCCGGACCATCGACATCATCATGCCCGGCAACGACTTGTCGCAACCCGCAAGACCAACGATGGCGTCGTAGCAATGTCCGCGCATGGTCAGCTCGACCGAATCGGCAATCAGGTCACGGCTGGCAAGCGACGCCTTCATGCCCTGATGCCCCATGGCGATGCCGTCGGTGACGGTGATAGTGCAGAATTCGCGTGGCGTGCCCTTGGCCGAGGCCACACCCTTCTTGACCACCTGTGCCTGCCGCATCAGCGAGATGTTGCACGGCGCCGCCTCGTTCCAGCAGGACGCCACGCCGACCAGCGGCTGTGCGATCTCTTCGCTGGACAATCCCATGGCATAAAGGAACGCCCGGTGCGGCGCGCGCGCCGGTCCTACCGTTGTGTAGCGGCTTGGAAGCTTGGACTTGTCGAATGCACTCGTGGTCATGTGATCCTCAGACGCGGCAGGGTCGAAAGCGACCTGGCCGAGTAACCGAATTGAGGCTTTGCCGTGCGCCCCGTTTGTGGCGGGAAATGGGCACCTAAAGCCTGCGAAAATTCATAGCAGATGGATTTGAAAAAAGTGTTGCGGAATCGTCACATTGCGTGATGACCGTCGACTATCGGATGATTTTTCCCGGTCTCAAACGAAAAACCCCGCCACGAGGGCGGGGTCAGGAATGTTTGGCACCTGAAATACAGGCGACAGCCGGGTTAGAACTTCACCTTGAGCGCGCCGGACAACGCATAGACCACGTCATTGCCGAAGCTATATGTGACATTGTTGGCTGCGTCGCCGCCCGGGGCGGGTACGGAGGTACCGGACGTCAGCAAGCCGATGGCTCCACCGACACGAAGCTCGATATTCTCATTGACCTCATGGGCCAGGCCGCCGGAAACGGTCCACGTGTCCGTCTGGGTTCCGGTCGTGGTTGCCGTCCCGCGATCCCAGGTCAAGGCAAGAGACCCTGAAAGGGAGTCGTTGAACTTGCGGCCGACGCCGCCGGTGACCGTCCAGCCGTCCCGATAGACAGGGTCGAATGACAAGGATGTTGGCTGGCCATCGACCGGGCTCCTGCCACCGTTCACGGGAATAATCCCCAACCGGCTCCACTGCTGCCATTTCACACTTGCGAAAGCGAGTGTCCCGGGCGCAATGCCTGACTGAACCTTGAATTCCACAGACTGCGGAATCTCGGTATTCATTGTGATCGGGACAATCTGCGAACCCGGAATGATTGCGCCAAATCCCGTATTGTCCTGGGTACCGGACAGATCATATTCATACTTGGAACTGTACATCAGCGATGCACGGAACGCGATGTCCGGGATCTCGAACGCGGCTCCAAGACGGTACCCAACGGCATCGCCGCCGACCGAGAATGTTCCGATACCGGATGTGTTGGTCACACCAGTTCCGGGAATGGCCGTCTGACCCAAATTCGCAAAGTCCAGAAACCGCTGACGCGCCTGAAAGCCGTCGAGTTCCTGATAGGAAACACCACCGATGATCCGGAAGTAGGACTGACCGACGCCAAGCTGCATTCCAGCAAAGCGGTAGGAGCAGGTCAGGCCGATGTCGCGCGTTTCAATGGAAAATGCGGTCGCTGAAGCGGAATAGGCATTGCCGGTCCCATATTCGGCCTCGGCGCCAAACGGCTCGGTATAGGTGCCCAAGCAGGAGATGTCATCGGTCAGGCCGACTTTCAAGCCAACCCGAGGAACAACGTAGTCACCGTCCACATCGATTGACCCGGAGGAAGCGGGATTGGGATTGCCGCCGCCACCGACGATCGCGCCAATCACACCGGTCTGAACGGCCTGGACCGTAGGACCGTTTACGGCGGGGTTGGCCGCGATAAAGGCCTGGATTTCTGCGGGCGTCGCAATAGGACCTGCTGCACCTACTACAGGCGCAAGCGCAGTCCCGATCGCCGCCTGAGTGGCTTCGTTGGTGCCGCGGGTCACATTGTTGATCGTGCGCTGCGGGGAAACGTAAGTCACGGACAATTCCGTATCGACGCGCTTGTCGCTGAACAACAGGTCCGTATTGACGCCGCCGCGGTCAAAGCCGCCAGCCATCGCTGTGGAACTAAGTGCAACGCTTGCCGCAAGGCCGGCGACGATCGACTTCAAAGATACGCGAATCATGAATCCCCTCCAGGACGTAAAAGCTTACGATTGAGGCGATTAGGTAATGAAACTGAGGGGTTTGTAAACAGCGCTGGAATGCACCCGCGTTGTACGGCGTCCGCGCTGCTTGACAAGACGGTTAAAAAACGCCGGTTTCCGACCGAAGCCAACAAAATTGTGCAGCTATCGGAACGATTTGCCCCCGAAACCCGGCAAAATCCAAGCCTTGACATGCTTTTGTTGCATTTCAGTCACATTTGCCCTGATTTTGCGCAGCATGTTCGCTTGGAACAGCACTTCGGGACGATAAGGACTGAACTGCCGCACCAACCGCGTCAGCCGGCCTGGCTGACGCGGTTTATGGCCTGGGCCAGCTTGTCCTTCTGCCCCTGCAGCTCAGTGAGCTTTTCGCGTTCCGCCTCGACGATCTCCGGCTTGGCGTTGGCCACGAATTTCTCGTTCGCCAGCTTGCCCTCGATCTTGGCGATCTCGGCCGAAACCTTCGCCAGCGCCTTTTCCAGACGCGCCTTTTCGGCCGAAAGGTCGATCAGGTCGCCCAGCGGCAGGCAGGCGGTGGCCTCGCCGACGACAATCTGCGCGGATCCGGCCGGGGCAGCGTCTTCAAGCACGATGTCCGTCACCCGCGCCAGCTGCTTGATTGCCGGCTCATGCCGGAGCAACCGCTCCCTGGTGGTGGCGTTGGCACCGACGATCACCAGCGGCGCCTTGGCCGAGGGCGGCACGTTCATCTCGGCGCGCACCGAGCGCAGGCCGGACACCAGGTCGATAAGCCAGTTGATCTCGTCGGCCGAGGCTGCGTCGTTGTAGGACGGCTCCGGCCAGGCTGCGTGGCAGGCCAGCCCGGCGTCCGGCCCGGCAAGATGCTCCCAGAGCTCCTCGGTCATGAACGGCATGAACGGATGCAGCAGTTTAACGGATTCCGCCAGCACATGGGCCGCGCAGGCCCGCGATTCCGCCTTGGAACTCTCGTCGTCGCCATTGAACACCGGCTTGAGCAGCTCCAGATACCAGTCGCAGAGCTGGTTCCAGACAAACCGGTAGAGCGCGGTTGAGGCTTCGTTGAACTTGTAGCTGTCGATCGCGGCCTTCACTTCGTCTGCCGTGCGGGTCAGCTCGGTGAGGATCCACCGATTGATCGTGAGCTTGACCGCGGACGGATCGAATGCCGGGTCTAGCACCGCGCCGTTCATGTCGGCGAACCGCGTCGCGTTCCACAGTTTGGTGCCGAAATTGCGGTACCCGGCGATGCGCGACGGATCGAGCTTCACGTCGCGGCCCTGAGCCGCCATGATCGCCAGCGTGAACCTGAGCGCATCGGCGCCATATTCGTCGATCAGTTCCAGCGGGTCGATGACATTGCCCTTGGACTTCGACATCTTGGCGCCGTCCTTGTCGCGCACCAGCGCATGCACATAGACCGTGTGAAACGGCTCCTCCTCCATGAAATGCAGGCCCATCATCATCATCCGGGCGACCCAGAAGAAGATGATGTCGAAGCCGGTCACCAGCACGTCGGTCTGGTAGTAGCGCGCAAGTTCCGGCGTCTTGTCGGGCCAGCCGAGCGTCGAGAACGGCCACAGCGCCGAGGAGAACCAGGTGTCGAGAACATCCTCGTCGCGCGTCAGGATCTCGCCCGGATTGAAATTCTCGAGCTTCTCCTCGACCCAGGCCTTCCACGGACCCTCATGGGCGATGTAATGCTGGATGGCAGCTTCGAGCGCGGTTTCCTCGTCCTTCTCGACGAACACCTGCCCGTCCGGCCCGTACCAGGCCGGGATCTGGTGGCCCCACCACAACTGCCGCGAGATGCACCAGGGCTGGATGTTCTCCATCCAGTCGAAATAGGTCTTTTCCCAGTTCTTCGGCACGAAATTGGTGCGGCCCTCGCGCACGCTTTCGATTGCCGGCTTGGCCATCTCGGCGGCATTGACATACCACTGGTCGGTCAGGAACGGCTCGATCGGGACACCGCCGCGGTCGCCATGCGGCACCATGTGGGTGTGTGGCTCGATCCGGTCGAGCAGCCCGACCTCCTCCATCTTGGCGACGATTTCCCTGCGCGCGGCAAAACGGTCCATGCCGTCGAGTTCCTCGATGGTCTCGATCAGCTTGCCCTCGACCGTAAGGCCATCGAGGAAATCCTCATTGTCCCTGAGCGTGATCTTGGCGTCCGCGGTCAGGATGTTGATCGCCTTGAGGTGATGCCGCTTGCCGACCTCGAAATCGTTGAAATCATGCGCCGGCGTGATCTTCACCGCGCCCGAACCTGCGGTCTCGTCGGCATAGTCGTCGCCGACGATCTCGATACGGCGGCCGACCAGAGGCAGCACCGCGTGCTTGCCGATCAGGTCCTTGTAGCAGGAGTCGTCCGGGTTGACCGCGATCGCGGTGTCGCCAAGCATGGTTTCGGGACGCGTGGTGGCGACGATGATGTAATCGCGGGTCTCGTAGGTGTGTGTCTCGCTGGTCTCGTCGTAGGACACCGGGTGCTCATAGGTCACGCCATCGGCCAGCGGATAGCGGAAATGCCAGAGATTGCCTTGGATCTCGATCTGCTCGACCTCAAGATCCGAGATCGCGGTCAGCAGCTTCGGATCCCAGTTGACCAGGCGCTTGTCCTTGTAGATCAGCCCGTCCTTGTAGAGGCTGACAAAGACTTCGAGCACCGCCTGCGACAGGCCTTCATCCATGGTGAAGCGCTCGCGCGACCAGTCGCAGGACGCGCCCAGTCGCTTGAGCTGGTTGAAGATCATCCCGCCCGATTCATCCTTCCAGTTCCAGACGCGCTCGATGAAGGCCTCGCGCCCCATGTCGTGGCGGCTGGGCTCCTTGCGTTCGGCGAGCTGCCGCTCCACCACCATCTGGGTGGCGATACCGGCATGATCCATGCCCGGCTGCCACAGGACATCCAGCCCGCGCATGCGCTGAAACCGGACCAGAATATCCTGCAGCGTATTGTTGAGCGCGTGGCCCATATGCAGAGAACCGGTCACGTTCGGTGGCGGAATCACGATGCAAAACGACTCCGCCCCGGGCTTTGCGCCGGCGCCCGCGGCAAAGGCATTCGCCTCCGCCCAGCGCGTCGCGATTTTCGGCTCGACAGCCGAGGCGTCGTAAGTCTTGTCAAGCATGATCTTGTCTCCGTGGTCCGGGATTGCCACCGCTGTAGAGCCGATTGCAAGCCGAGGTCAAGCCGCAACGCCGCCCTCCCCGCCCGGTTTACTCGCGCGAGCGGCCCCATGTATCGGCCGGCACTATGACGAAATTGGCGCAAAGAATGGCTTGGAGCTTCGGCGCCCCTGCCGCCGATGGCGAGACAGCTGCGCCGGTAGCCGGCAGGCGAACGCTACCGCCGGGTTCCGCGGGACACGCGCTCGATTTCTTCGCGCACGAGCCGTTCTACCAGCGTCGGAAGATTGTCGTCGAGCCATTGGGTGAGCATGGGTCGCAGCATTTCCTCGGCGATCTCGTCGAAGGATCGGCTCTGCCCTGCAGTGATCGCCGCATCCAGCTCTCCAAAAGCCGCCGCGACCTTTTCCCCGGTGTGCAGGGAGACCAGTTGACCGTTGCTCTGGGAATGGCCCTCGCTCATAGATTGACCGCCGTCGTCAGAATGGCCGGCGACGCGGGAACGGTCGTCTTCCGGATGAAGTTCAGCGGATTGCATGGTGGTCGCTCTCTGCCCGGAATGCTCGGGCTGCTCGGCTTCAACCGAAACAGGGTCGATTTCGGCAGGCGCTTCCACCGGCTCGCTAGATCTCAGAGCGTCACGGAGCTGTTCCGCCGCCGCGTCGTCGATCTCCGCCCTGTCCATCGCGCCGCTTGCAGGCTCCGGGTTGGTCGGCTCAGGCTCTTCGGCCGGAGCGACCGGCTGCCGGGGTGCAGCGCGCGCGAGTGCGGCGACTTCGGCGAGCGAGATTGGACGGGCAACAGGCTCCTCCGGGGGGATTTCGGACTGTGCCTGGTCGTGCGCCTCATCAGGGGCGGAATCGTCGTTGTAGTCGCTCTCATCATCAAAACGATGTGCATCCGACTCACTGGCCCCCACGTGACTTCCGTCCAGTGCAGGTTCGTTGTTCTCGATGATCCTGCGGATGGAAGCCAGAATTTCTTCCATCGACGGTTCGCGCTGCGCGCCGGCCTGGCCCATGATTACGCTCCATTACTCTCGTCGCCGGGTTCATGCCAACCGGCGAATCACCCGAGCAGTCTACGGCATTGGCCGCGACTTGAGAATCGCGCGGTCCGATGCTTCTGCCTTCATGCACAGGAATTCGTTCTTGCCGCCCGGCGCCGCTACCGGCGCCGCCGTGACCGCTGGCTCGCGACGGAACGTGGTTCAGCGACCGTCCACGGTGCGCAGCCCGTACCACCGGTCCTTGGTGGCCTCGTAATGCTCTTCGGGACGATAATTGGCCACAGCCAGACCGAGGCGGTCGATTGTGAGCTTGCCTGTGGAGGCAAGCACCGAGAAGCTCGCCACGATCGCATTGCGCTCCGACTGGGAGAGGCCTTCCTTGGCGGTAAGCACGGTCTGCTGGGCGTTGAGCACATCAAGCGTGGTGCGTTGACCGACGCGGCGCTCCTCGACCACGCCGTTCAAGGCCAGGTTGGCGGCGGAGATCTGCGAGCGGTTTGCCTCGATTGTCGCCAGCGATGCTTCCATCTGGGTCCAGGAGGACACCACCGACTGCTCGATCGAGCGGCGCGCCGAATCGACCAGGATGCGCTGCTGGCCCAGCCTCTCCTTGGCCTGGCGCACCGAGGCGGAGGCCGCCCCGCCCTGATAGATCGGGATCGTCAGCCGTGCCTGGACCTGGGCAGTATCGACGCCTTCGTCTCCCTTGGAGACGGAGCCGCTGACCCTGACGCCCGGCAGGAAGGCGCCTTCCTCGGACTTGACGGCATAGCCGGCCGCGTCAACGCCGAAAAGTGCCGCCAGCACCGCCGGGTGCTCGGTCGTGCCCTGGGCAACCGCCGCCTCCAGCGAACCGGGAAGCAGCCTGCGGGGCAGCGAAACCGCGCTGAGGTTGTTCGGCACCGTGCCGACGATCTGTGCATAGACTGCTGCACTTGACTTGGCCTGCGCGATCGCAGCCGTCAGGCTGGCGCGGGCGCCTGCCAACTCGGCCTCGGCGAGGCTGACATCGGTCCGGGTGCTCTCGCCCACGTCAAATCGGGCCCTGGCCGCCGAGAACTGCTCCTGCAGGAAGGATATGTTCTGCTTGCGATATTCCACGATCTGGTTGTCGCGGGTGACATTGGCATAGGCCTGCACGGTGGCAAGCAGGATATCGATTTCGGTGCCGCGCAGATTCTCGCGTCCCGCGAAGACCTGGGCTTCGGCGGCGCGCACGTTGTTGCGTGTCTGGAACCCGTCGAACAGCGTCTGGTTGATCGACACGCCGACGCTGGCCGAATTGTTGACGAAGCCGTTGGTGTTTGTGGATGTCGTGATGGCTTCCGCGGCGATGGTCGGGCGGTAGCCGGATTTCGCCAACGCAACCCCCTCGTCGGTCGCCCGCAATCCGGCGCGCGCCGCATTGAGATCCGGATTGTTCTCGTAGGCCTTGGCCATGGCCTGGTAAAGCGTTTCCGCCGAAGCCGTCTGGGGAAGCAATGCAACCGCCATGATTGCGAGGCAGGCAAATGATTTTTTCACAATGGACACGGGTACATACTCCAAATGCGCAGGAACGGGGTACCGATCAGGCGCCGGACACGATCATGGTGCTAAACCACATATGCTATCTGGCGCCGCCTTACGCAATGCAACATGGCGGCGCAGTCAGAACTAATCCCGGCCACGTTGCCATCGCGCAACAGCGCGGCAATTGGCTGCAGCCCCGATGCGGCGGGCCGGTTCTAAAAAATGAACTCTTCGACCGCGCGGAAACCCGGAAGCGGCTTGACGGAAACATTGAATGCAGGCCGGCCCGACACAACGCCGCCATCCTTGACGAACAGATGCGCCTGGGCCGACAATCCGGAGCCGATCGCCGCGACCAGCCTGCCGCCTTCGCGCAACTGGTCAAACAGCTCGGCCGGCACCTTCTCCACCGCGCCATTGAAGAAGATCAGGTCGTAGGGTCCTTCGGCCGCATAGCCTTTTTCAAGATCGCCGGTCACCACCGCCACATTGTCGTAGCCGGTTTCGCTCAAACGCTCGCTTGCCTGATCGGCCAGCGCCGGATCGCTTTCCACGGCCACCACCGAACCAGCCAGCAAGGACAGGATTGCCGCAGTGTAGCCCGACCCGCAGCCGATTTCGAGCACCACATGGTCGCGCGTCACCTGCGCCAGCTGAAGCATCTTGGCCAGCGGCGAAGGCTCCATGACATAGCGGCCGACGCCGTCGCTGTCCGAAATCCTCAGGTCCGTGTCGATATAGGCCAGCGGCTTGAGCGGCGTCGGGACAAAATCCTCCCGCGCCACTGTCAGGAACGCCTTCAGCACCGAGTGCGATGTGACATCCGTGGTGCGGATCTGGTTGTCCACCATTTTCTGGCGCGCTGCTTGATAGTCGGTGCCCATCCGGTCTCTCCGATGCATCTCGTCTTTCGCTTCAATAGAGCGCTCAACCCGGACTTTCAAGCTGAACAGGGAATGCCCTGCGTCGAATTCACCGTTTTTGTGTATCCCGCTTATTCCGGTCGTCGCGCCGAAACCCGGCTTGTGCGCGCAGATGCCTCTTGCGCCGGCTCGATTCTCCGTCTATTTGCCAGCCGTCCGGTCGATGACCGGCCTGAGGCCTCGTGGCGGAGTGGTTACGCAGAGGACTGCAAATCCTTGCACCCCGGTTCGATTCCGGGCGAGGCCTCCATTTTCTCAATTCTTTTCTCACTCGGTCGGATTCGATCCTTCGTCGTCCGGCATCCTGTCGTTCCGGCCGGTCTTGCGCGCGGGCCGCCTTGCGCCACGACGTTCCATCCGCACCACGAAATTTCGGCGCCAGCGCCGCACGACCGGCAGGTCCTGCGACAGCACCAGCAGGCCGAGCGGAATCATCCAGAAGCCCAGCACCGGCAAGAAGCCCAGCGTTCCCCCGACCACCAGCCCCGTCCCCAGCGCGATCCGCGCGCGCGGATGCTGCGGCAGCCGGAAGGACCGCGATCCGATGCGAATCTGGCGGCGTGCGGCATTGAAATGAAAGATAGGTCTTTTCGACATGGTGTCCGAACGGTCTTGCGGCTGAGCCGGCCTCTCGCCGGACCAGAAACATGGGCTTTGGGACCGGCCAAAGCAAGATCGACACATTTTCTTCAAAAACCGCTTGGCAAATCGGAGAGGCATTTGTTATAGGCCCCACACGCTGCTCAAGGCAGTGATCCCCGGTAGCTCAGTGGTAGAGCAATCGACTGTTAATCGATCGGTCGCTGGTTCGAATCCGGCCCGGGGAGCCAAACTTCCTTTTTCATTCCTGATACTGCGCCGTCCGCATACCATCAACTTCGTTCGGCCAGAGCAAGGATCCGCGATTTGCGGGGCAGAATCGCGCGGGTGCGGCGTTTTTCATCCCCGGTCTGCTTGCCGCCTGCCGACGTGTCCGCAAGGCTTAGAAAATTCAGCGTATTTTCTTGAAACTCCTGATCCGCTTTTTCCGTCTACCCGTATGACCCAATCAAAAGGCATGGCGACTTTCGCCCAAACGGAAAAAATGCATCGGGATGAAACGCGACACCACAACTGACAAGCAGGCAGCGATCGTCTGGTTCCGCAACGATTTGCGGATCAGCGACAACGCGGCGCTGATGGCCGCAAGCGGGCACAGCGCCGTTGTTCCGGTCTTCATCCGTGAAACCGGCACGCCTGCGCGCGAACTCGGCGCCGCGCGGACCTGGTGGCTGCACCATTCGCTTTCGCGGCTTGCAGAAAAGCTCGAAACCCTTGGCGCGCCGCTGCTGCTCCTGAGCGGCGATCCCGCCAGCATCATACCGGAGCTGGTCAAGGCCACCGGCGCCTCGGCGGTCTACTGGAACCGGCGCTATGATCCGGCCCATCAATCCGCCGATGCGGCGCTCAAGGCTGAACTTCAGGCCGGTGGACTGATTGCCGAAAGCTTCGCCGGCCAGTTGCTGCACGAGCCGATGCGGCTCAAGACCGGCGGCGGCACCTATTACAAGGTCTACAGCCCGTTCTGGCGGGCGATGGAGCCCGACATCGAGAAGCGCCCGCCCCTGCCCGCGCCAGACAAGCTTGCTCAGCTGTCCTCCGCATCAAGGCTTGAATCCGAGGACCTCGCAAGCTGGAACCTGCTGCCCGTCAGCCCGGACTGGTCGGGTGGCATTCGTGACGCATGGACCCCGGGCGAAGACGGCGCCCAGGCACGACTTTCGGATTTCCTCGAGAACCGCATGCAGGGCTATGCCGACCGCCGCGACGTTCCCGGCGTGGACGCAACCTCGGGACTGTCGCCGCATCTGGCGAGCGGCGAGATAACACCGGCCCAGATCATCGACGCGCTCGGCACCGCCGACACCGACGCTTCCGCTGCTGACCGGAGCAAGTTCCGCAAGGAAGTCGGATGGCGCGAATTCTCCTGGCATCTGCTTGCCAACGAACCCGGGCTGCCCGATCGCAATCACAATTCCAAATTCGACGAGTTTCCGTGGATCAGCAACGAGAAAGCGCTTCATGCCTGGCAGAAGGGCCTGACCGGATACCCGATCGTCGACGCCGGCATGCGCGAATTATGGCGCACCGGATGGATGCACAACCGCGTCCGCATGGTCGTGGCCTCGTTTCTGACCAAGCATCTGATGATCGACTGGCGCAAGGGCGAAGCCTGGTTCTGGGACACGCTGGTGGACGCCGACCCGGCTTCCAATGCCGCGAGCTGGCAATGGGTTGCGGGCTCCGGCGCCGACGCCGCCCCCTATTTCAGGATCTTCAATCCGGTGCTTCAGGGCGAGAAGTTCGATCCGGAAGGACTATATGTCCGCAAGAACGTTCCCGAATTGGCCGAAATGCCTGCCAAATACCTCCACAAGCCCTGGGAGGCGCCAGACCGCGTGCTTGAAGCCGCAGGCGTTCGCCTTGGCGAAACCTATCCCGAGCCTATTGTAGACCATCAGGCAGCGCGCCAGCGCGCGCTCGCCGCATACCAGCAGATCAAGGATGCCGCATGAACGTTCATCTGTCGCCCCCACCCGTCAAGACCGGTCCAGAACGGCTGAAAATCGCCGTCGTCGGTTCGGGCATATCGGGCGCCTCCGCAGCCTGGGCACTCAACGACCTGCACGATGTTACCGTCTACGAATCCGACTCGCGTCCCGGGGGCCACACCGCCACCGTCGACATCGACTATCAGGGCGTCCCGGTCTCGGTCGACACCGGGTTCATCGTCTACAACGAGCTCAATTACCCCAATCTCACGGCGCTGTTTGCCCATCTCGGCGTCAAGACCCATGACAGCGACATGAGTTTCGCGCTGTCGCTCGATCACGGCAAGCTGGAATGGGGCGGCGACAATCTCAAGACCCTGTTCGCCCAGAAGCGCAACCTGCTGCGCCCATCCTTCATCTTCATGCTGCGCGAAATTCTAAGGTTCAACAAGATCTGCCTGAAGGACCGCGCCGAGGGCCATCTTGCCGCCCGCTCGATCGGCGATTATCTCAACTGGCGCGGCTTTTCGCCGGGCTTCACAAACAATTACCTGGTACCGATGGCGGCCGCGATCTGGTCGACGCCGGCCAAACGCATGCTCGAGTTCCCGGCAACGCATTTTGTCAATTTCTTCGAAAATCACCGCCTGATCTATGCCGAACGCCCGGTCTGGCGCACGGTCACCGGCGGCAGCCGCAACTACCTCGCAAAACTGCTTGCGCCGCTTGGCGATCGTGTACGGCTGAACACCGGCGTGGTCTCGGTGCGCCGCTCGGCGCAGGGCGTCGACATTCTCGACACCACCGGCCATTCCGAATCCTATGACCGCGTGATTCTTGCCTGCCACACCGACCAGTCACTCAAGATGCTGGACCGGCCGACCGATGCGGAGCGCGAGATCCTGACCGCCATCCCCTACAGCGCCAACCGGGTGATCCTGCATCGCGACGAGCGGCTGATGCCGGTGCGCAAGAAAGTCTGGGCCTCCTGGAATTACCTGCGCTCGTCCGACACGCGCAGCGACGCCAATGTCGCGGTCTCCTACTGGATGAACCGCCTGCAGGGCATTGATGCGTCCATGCCGCTGTTCGTCACTCTCAACCCCGATCGCGAGCCGCGTCCTGAGATGGTGTTCGGCGAGTACAGCTACGATCATCCGCAGTTCGGCCGTGACGCGATGCAGGTCCAGGCGCTGCTGAAGTCCGTCCAGGGTGAGAACCATACCTATTTCGCCGGAGCCTGGACCGGCTACGGCTTCCACGAGGATGGCCTGAGTTCAGGCATTGCGGCAGCCGAGGCATTGGGCGCGTCCCTGCCCTGGCGCATGGGCACCTCGGCTCCGACGGAAACGGCGGCCTGATCATGAACGCTCCATTCAGACACCCGGTATCGGGGAATGATGATGCAAGGGCAGCGGCGTCGCTCTATGTCGGCGACGTGATGCACCAGCGCATGAAACCGGTCGGCCACCGGTTTCGCTACCGCGTCTATTCGCTGCTGATCGATCTTGACCGGCTCGACGAGGCGGCTGGCCTTTCATCGCTGTTCTCGGTCAACAGGGCCAATGTGATGTCGTTCCACGAAGCCGATCACCTGCGCGGCACCGAAAGGACATCGTTGCGCGCGCATATCGATGATCTGCTCCGCGACGCCGGTCTTCCGGAACGCGCCGCACGCATAGAGCTTGCCTGCTACCCCCGCATCTTCGGCCAAGTGTTCAATCCGCTGTCGGTGTTCTACGCTTACGGCGCGGATGGCGCGCCGGTGGCGATGATCTATCAGGTCCGCAACACATTCGGCGAAAGCCACACCTATGCCTGCAGGATCGAGGATGGCGACATCAGCCCCGCGGGCATTCGCCAGAGCCGGTCCAAGCTGTTCTACGTCTCGCCCTTCATCGAGCTCGACATGCGCTACAATTTCCGGATGAACCTCCCCGGCGAGGCGATCAAATGGCGAATCCTTGAAACTGACCAGTCCGGACCGCTGCTTGCGGCGACCTATCACGGCGCCCGCCGTGCGCTCACGACGGGCTCGATTATGTCTTGCCTCTTGCAGTTTCCGCTTCTGACGTGGAAGGTTGTCGGTGGCATTCACTACGAGGCGCTCAAACTGTGGCTCAAGGGGATGCGTTACGTGCCGCGCCCGGCGCCGCCCCCAGCCGCGAGTTTTCGCGATCAGGCCAAGCTCCAGCATCAGGCGGCAAAACCGTGACGGACCAACACATGACCAGACGGAGGAGGCTGCGATCATGAAGACTGAAGCCACCTGGAACGACCATCAGACCGCCGAAAAGCTGTCGACGGACAATCTCTCGGCCTATCTGCGCGGCTTGCCGGCAAAGGCCAAGATGGCCCTGCGCGGGCTCTTGCACATGGGCCACGGCCGCCTGTCGATCCGCATGCCGGACGGACGGACCGTGCTGATCGAAGGCCGCGCCGAAGGCCCCGAGGCCGTGCTGATCCTTCACAACTGGAACCTCGCGCACCAGGCGCTGACCGCCGGCACCATCGGTGTGGCCGAATCCTACATCGACGGCGACTGGGAAAGCCCCGATGTCACCGCCTTTCTCGAGCTGTTCCTGGTCAATGTCGAGGTTGGCAACACGCTGGGCGGCGGTGCACGCGGCCTTGCGCGGGTGATGGAACTGATCCGTCACTGGCTCAATTCGAATTCCCGCTCCCAGGCGAAGAAGAACATCTCCGCCCATTACGACCTCGGCAACGCCTTCTATTCGAAATGGCTCGACGAGACGATGACCTATTCCTCGGCGCTGTACCAGGACGGCGCCAATGATCTCGCCAGCGCCCAGACCGCCAAGTACCGCGCGCTTGCCCATGCCACGGGCCTCAAGTCCGGCGACCATGTTCTCGAGATCGGCTGCGGCTGGGGCGGATTCGCCGAATTCGCCGCCCGCGAGATCGGCTGCCGCGTCACCGGCCTGACCATTTCGCGCGAACAACTGGCCTTTGCCCGTGAGCGCATCGAAAAGGCGGGCCTCTCCGACAGGGTCGACCTGCGCTTCCAGGACTATCGCGACGAGACCGGGCGCTACGACGGCGTCGTCTCGATCGAGATGTTCGAAGCCGTGGGCGAGAAATACTGGCCGACCTATTTCTCCAAGGTGCGCGAGTGCCTCAAGCCAGGCGGCAAGGCCGGCCTGCAGATCATCACCATCAAGCCGGATGCCTATCAGGCCTATCGCGCCAACCCCGACTTCATCCAGCGCTACGTGTTTCCCGGCGGCATGCTGCCCACCGAGAATCATCTCAAGTCGCTGGGCGAGGCAGCCGGTCTGGAACTCATCGGCCACCGCGCCTTCGGTCCGGACTACGGCCGCACGCTGGCCGAGTGGCGCGAGCGGTTCTGGAACGTCTGGGACGACATCCAGCCGATGGGCTTCGATCTGCGCTTCAAGCGCCTGTGGGAGTTCTACATGTATTACTGCGAAGCCGGTTTCCGCTCCGGCCACATCAATGTGCGCCAGGTGGTGTACAACTAAGCAGCCGCGGCGCGGACAGAAGCTGTGCTTCCGGCAGCGCGGGTCGCATCCCGCAAGCCATCAGTGCCGCCGTGACGACACACGGCGTCAGGCCGCGTAACTCGTCGCCAGCCGCAAACGCGAACCGTTCGGACATGGGACCCGGTTTTGGGGGTGTCGTTTTTTCGGAACAAAAGTCGTCTTCGCAGGTTCATGAATTAACGGCTTGACGCCACTGATTATTCAGAAGGCCGTCCATGAACGGCAATTTTCCTGACCCAAGGCTCCATGGGCCGGATCCCTCGCGGAGGATGAAGGAAAATCAAACCTCTTCGGCCAATCAGAGCCGTGGATTGCAGCCCGGCCTGAAGAACGCCGGCCTCGCCGAATGGGTCGCCATTCGCACAACGGAGTGAAGGCTTGAATTCTCAAGAAGCTACAGAGGAACGTGGATTTGGTCGCGACGCGGAAGCGCCCGGCGAGATCCCGCCCAAGGGGATTTGGAATGCCCTGAAGCGCACGGCGGCCATATTCAGCCAGGAACGTGTCAGCCTGGTCGCTGCAGGCGTGACCTATTATCTGCTTCTTGCGGTGTTTCCGGCGCTTGCGGTGATGGTCGCGCTGTATGGCTTCGTGGCCGACCCATCCGATATCGCCAACCACATCGAATTCCTCTCCACCGTCGTTCCCTCCGGCCTGCTGGAGCTTGTGTCGGGCCAACTGCAATCCCTGGCGACACAGGAGACCTCCACCCAGGGACTGGCCTTCATTGCAGGCCTGCTCATCGCCTTCTGGAGTGCGAACAACGGCATCAAGGCGCTGTTTCAGGTGATGAACCTCGCCTATGGGGAAGCCGAGAAGCGCAGCTTCATCGCCCTCAACCTAATCACCTTCGCCTTTACGCTCGGCGCATTCATCATGGCCATTGCCCTTATAACCGCGATTGCCGTGGTGCCTGCAGTGCTTTCCCTGCTCCCGGTGAGCGAATGGTCCGACACGATCGCCAAGCTGGTGAGATGGCCCATCCTGCTCATGGTCATTGCGATCGGAATCTCGCTGCTTTACCGCTTCGGTCCCAGCCGGGAGGCGGCGAAGCTGCGCTGGTTGAGCTGGGGTTCTATCTTTGCAACCGGCGTCTGGTGGGTCAGTTCCATCCTGTTTTCCGTCTATGTGGAGAGATACGCCGACTACAACGCGACCTATGGCACGCTCGGCGCGCTGATCGCTTCGCTGGTCTGGATGTGGATCTCGATCGTGATCCTGATCCTGGGCGCCAAGCTCAACGCCGAACTCGAGCACCAGACCGCGGTCGATTCCACCACCGGCAGTCCGAAGCCGATGGGCGAACGCGGCGCCTATGTCGCAGACACCCTTCCGGAATAGAAAAGCCAGCCACAGGTTGAACTGCGGGCCGGCTGCGGACCGGTGGCAACAGGGGCAGCGGTGAACCAGTGGGCTGCAAGGCCCGTAGACACCATCACATGCAACATGGCTCAAGCCCGCGCACCGCAGGTGGAAGCCCCTTCCCGGATATCGCCGTGACCGCACAAAGCGACCTTTCCTCGACTGTCGCTCAGGCGCCGCCATCGAGGCTGCCCCTGCCGCGCATCATTGCCTATGCGCTGCCCGCCATTCCGCTGGCGGCTCTGACCCTGCCGCTCTACGTGCTGGTGCCGACCTTCTACACCGAGACGCTGGGGCTTTCGCTCGCCTCCGTCGGATTCGCGCTGCTGCTCGTCCGGATCTTCGATGCGGTCAACGATCCGCTGATCGGCTGGGCGGCGGACCGGTTCCGTCCGCGCTTCGGACGCAGGCGGTCGCTGTTTGCCGTCAGCCTGCCGCTGACGGCGATTTCGGCCTTCATGCTGTTCTGGCCGCCCGCGGACGCGTCCACCGCCTGGCTGGCGGTCTGGGGACTGCTGTTGTCGCTGGGCTACACATCGGCGCTGATACCCTTCTCGGCCTGGGGTGCGGAGCTTGCGACCGACTATCATGGCCGTTCCCGCATCACCGGATGGCGCGAGGGCCTGATTCTGGTAGGCACGCTGATCGCCATCGCCCTGCCCTTCACCATCGGCTTTGATCGGGCCGAGGGCGTGCACGGTCTGGCCATGCTCGGAATCGCGGTGCTCGTCACCCTGCCGCTGTTCGGCGCGGTCGCGATCTTCGCCACGCCGGAACCCGTCGAGCATTCAAAAACCCGGCTCAATCTGAAGTCCGGCATCGGCCACCTGGCGCGCAACCGCCCCTTCGTCAGGCTGATCGCGGCGTTCTTCCTCAACGGTCTTGCCAACGGCATTCCGGCAACGCTGTTCCTGTATTTCGTCTCGGCCCGTCTCGGCCTGCCCGATGCGCGCGGACCCCTTCTGTTTTTTTACTTCCTCTGCGCCGTCGCCGGCGTTCCGCTCGCCACCTGGGCCGCGCGGCGCGTGGGCAAACACCGGGCCTGGTGCTACGCCATGCTCGCCGCGTGCGTTGCCTTTGCGCCCGCACCGCTTCTGCCGGAATGCAGTCTGATGGCGTTTGCGGCAATCTGCGCCGTCACCGGTGTGCTGTTGGGCTTTGACCTGGCGCTGCCGCCGGCGATCCAGGCGGATGTGATCGATGTCGACACCGCAGCCTCGGGCGAGCAGCGGTCGGGGATCTATTTCGCCGCCTGGAGCCTTGCCACCAAGCTGTCGCTTGCGGGCGGCGTCGGCATCGTCTTTCCGGTTCTGGCAGGCTTCGGTTTCGATCCCGCCGCGGCCGCGGAAGGCCCGGCCCGGGGACTGACGGCACTGGCGGTCGCCTATGCCTGGGTTCCCATCGCCGCCAAACTGGCCTCGATCGCCCTCATGTGGAATTTCCCGCTCGATGAAGCCGCCCAGAAAAGCCTCCGCACCAGCATAGAATCGGCCTGACCGGACCCCGAATCTAGTCGGTTTCGAGCGGCCGTTTCTTCCACTTGGTGGCCGCATTCATCAGGCCGAAATAGGCCGGATACGGCAGAAACTGCAGGGCTTTGAGCACATAGGTGAAACGGCGCGGAAAGGTGATCTCGAAGGACGACGACTTGAGCCCGTCGGCAATGCGCGCCGCCGCGTCTTCCGGCTGCATCAGCGCCGGCATGGTGAAGGCATTGTTGGCAGTCGCAGGCGTGTCGACAAATCCCGGGTTGATCACCTGGATGCGCACACCGAACTTGTCGAGATCGAACTTGAGGCTTTCAGCCATGTTGATCAAGGCAGCCTTGGTTGCGCCATAGGCGGCGCTCGTCGGCATGCCGCCATAGCCGGTGACCGAGGACACGATCGCCAGTTGTCCGCGCCCGCGGCGCTTCATCCGCTCGAGCGCCGGCACCAGGCAATTGACCACGCCGGACAGGTTGACCGCGAAACTCTTGTCGAAGTCACTGACCTTGAGCGTCTCTCCGTAGACCGGCAGGTAGATCCCGGCATTGAACACTGCCAGCGCAAGCCCCGCCCCGTCCGCGTCGATGCGTGCCGCGATGTCAGCCATCGCGGAGGCGTCGGTCACATCCCCGGGAGCGGCGATGATCGTGCCGGCGAGGTCCTTTGCATCCCGCTCGAGCTCCGCCAGCGCATCTTCGCTGCGGGCGGTCGCATGAACCGTGAAGCCTTCTCGCGCCAGCTTCAAGGCCAGCGCCCGACCGATTCCGCTCGACGCACCGGTGACCCAGACGGAACCATCTGCAGGCTTGGCGGAATAGGTGGTCATGATTTCTCTCCAATGCAAAACGTCCGAAGCTTGTTACGCTCCGGACGTCCATTCGGTTGCAGTTTTTCGTGAAAAAAGCGCTCGCGTCAGCCGATGATGTCGCCGATCAACTGGCGGAAGGAGCCGGTCAGCTTGAGCGGCGCATCCATCACCGCAAAGCCGATGCAGGGGCGGCCAAGATCGACGCTGGGGCGGTGATCAACCGAATCGTCAGCCACCGAAATATCGCCGCGCCCGTAGTGTCCGCGCGAATCGCTGAAGGCGCCATCGAGAACCAGCGACAACTCGCTGCCCTCGTGCGTATGGGCCGGCACCGTGCGGCCAGGCTTGAGCCAGAACAGATTGACATGGCAGCCTTCGATGTCGCCGAGATCATATTCCTTGAGACCAGGCATGCGCGTGCGCCACGGCACATCGGCCGCGTCAAAGCCGACGAAATCATAGAGCGCCTTGGGGAAAACCCGGCCCTCATTCACCGGAGCTTCCGCCCGCTGGATTGCCTCAGGCGCCTCCGATGCGAGGACCGCCGCCAGCATGGCGTCGCGGTCGGACAGCGCCACCGGATCGATGTCCATAAGCTCGAGGCCGGCCAGGGCCTCAAGATTGCGAACCTTGATCAGGTTCTGGGGCTTGAGTTCGAGATGAGCCTCCACCAGCACGCGCGCCGGTGTGGGAAGAGTTCCCGCCACATATCTCGCAAGCAGCGAATCAAGAGTATCGATATGTTCACGCACCATGCGTATCCAGCTTTCCATCATTTCGGCGACTGTTCCGCCTTGGGAGCGAAACCACGAGCACCGGTCTACCGTCATTGTCTCTGCTTACGCCCGGACACGCAATCCGGATCACCGGAACATCCCGTTTCTCATTTTTGCCCTTCCAAGGCAAATATTCCCCTGAGCTCCTATGTTCCAAAGCACCTCTTTCTTGCAAGTTCGGCCTTGAGAAGACACAACAGCCTGCATAGTCTGCGTTCGCCTGTGTGACCACAGCAACCAACAGGAAGCCTCATGCCCGCCCTCAAATCAGTCCTCGACGCCATCGGCAACACCCCTCTCATTCGCCTCAAGGCGGCGTCTGAGGCCACCGGCTGCACCATTCTCGGCAAGGCCGAGTTTCTCAACCCCGGTCAGTCGGTGAAGGATCGCGCTGCGCTTGAGATCATTCGTGACGCCGAATCGCGCGGCCTGCTCCGGCCCGGCGGCACAATCGTCGAAGGCACCGCCGGCAACACCGGCATCGGGCTGGCGATGGTGGCCCGCGCGCTCGGCTACAAGACGGTGATCGTCATTCCAGAAACCCAGAGCCAGGAAAAGAAGGACGCGCTGCGCCTGCTTGGCGCCGAATTGGTGGAGGTGCCCGCCGCGCCCTACCGCAACCCCAACAACTATGTCCGCCTTTCCGGCCGCCTTGCCGAACAGCTGGCCAAGTCCGATCCCAACGGCGCGATCTGGGCCAACCAGTTCGACAATGTCGCCAACCGCCAGGCGCATGTGAAGACCACCGCGCCGGAAATCTGGCGCGACACCGACGGCAAGGTCGATGGCTTCATCTGCGCGGTCGGCTCTGGCGGAACCCTCGCCGGCGTCGCCGAAGGTCTGCGCAGCCGGTCGAACAGCATCAAGATCGGCCTCGCTGATCCCGATGGCGCGGCGCTGCACAGCTTCTACACCACCGGCGAGATGGCGTCTTCCGGCGGCTCGATCACCGAGGGCATCGGCCAGGGGCGCATCACCGCCAATCTCGAGGGCTTCACCCCCGACATGTCCTTCAATATTCCAGATTCGGAAGCCATTCCGCTGGTCTTCGACCTGCTCGAGCACGAGGGGCTCTGCCTTGGCGGATCCTCCGGAATCAACGTCGCCGGCGCCATCCGCATGGCCCGCGAGATGGGCCCGGGCCACACCATCGTCACCATCCTGTGCGATTATGGCAACCGTTACCAGTCCAAGCTGTTCAACCCGGATTTCCTCGCGTCAAAGAACCTGCCGGTGCCCGCATGGCTCACGCGCCAGAGCAACATCTCGGTTCCTTTCATCACCGAATAAATTCCACGAAAGTCCTTTTCCATGTCCGCGCTTTTTCTCAAAGACGCCTACCTCTCCACCGTCGAGGCGCACGTCACCTTTGTGCGCGAGGATGGCGGGATCCTGATGGACCAGACCTGCTTTTATGCCACGTCCGGCGGCCAGCCTGGTGACACCGGGTTTTTCGAACGCGAGAATGGCGACAAGATCGTGATCGCCGGCACCGTGACCGGAGACACCAAGGCCGAGATCATCCACATCCCCGCCCCCGGCCAGTCAACGCCGAACCTAGGCGAGAAGCTGGTGCTGCACATTGACTGGGATCGGCGCTACAGGCTGATGCGCATGCACACCGCCTGCCATCTTCTGTCGGTCGTCTGCCCCTACCCGATCACCGGCGCATCCGTGAACGAGGAAGACAGCCGCGTCGATTTCGACATGTCCGAGACCATCGACAAGGCCGAAGTCACGGCGAAGCTGATGGAACTGGTGCAAGCCAATCATCCGATCTCGACCGAATGGATCTCGGAAGCCGACCTCGACGCCAATCCGGGCCTGGTCAAGTCCAAGAATGTCCGCCCGCCGCGCGGCCAGGGCGACATCCGCCTGGTCTGCATCGGCGAGAACTCGTCGATCGACAGCCAGCCCTGCGGCGGCACCCATGTCGGGGAAACAGCCGAAGTCGGCGAAATCCACATCGGCAAGATCGAAAAGAAGGGCAAGGAAAACCGCCGCTTCCGCATCCGCTTCGGCCCGGCGCCGGAGTGAGTGGGCGTCACGCGCCGCAATACGGACAATTTTAGCAATTTGTTTGACTGTCCGTTAGACCCTGCAGGCCTAGACATCGGCGGAACCGGTGACACGCCTGCCTACGCAGCCGCCGACCGGACAGTGTGGATCCGGCCGCGTCGCAGTGGGGACACAAGCCAGCGAGACGCCAGCAGATGTCCGTCATTCAAGCCATATCCTACCCGGTTTCGGCCCTCGTGCAGAGCCAGCAGCATGTCCCCCCGCGCGACAGCGCGGGCGAGGCCACGTCCAGGCCATCGGCAACGCCCACACCGTCATCCACTGATCGCGCCGCGGTCTCGAGCCGCGTAAGCGCCTTCCTGTCGATCGAAAAGCCAGCCGCGGCCAACGGCTCGCGCCCGGACCAGCGGTCCCCCGGCCCTGCCGGCTCTGGCGAAGCAGTGGCAGGCCAGGCCATCGATTTTGACGACGCACGCATCTACCGGCCCTCGTCGCGCTACTGATCCGGCCGGCGCGAAGCATCGCCCGCCGCGCGTTCGGATTTATCTGCAAACGCAATCCTCCCTCATTGCCGCGAACCCTCGCCATCGCGTATCATGTGCGCAGCCCCCGCTTCGAACGGGCTCATGCCCCGCCTTGATCACAGAGGCCCCGCAAATGAGGACTCCAGCCATGACCGCACCGTCTGACCAAAGCCCGTTCGTCGTCTCCTTCGACTGGCTCAGGGACCGCATCGGCCAGCCCGATCTCAAGATCGTCGACGCCTCCTGGTATCTGCCGGCGCAGAACCGCCACGGCGAGGCCGAGTATCGCGCAGGCCGCATTCCGGGCGCCGTGTACTTCGATCTGGACAGGATCGTCGATCCGAATTCCAGCCTGCCTCACACGCTCCCCGACGCGGAGACCTTCGCCACCGCCGCGGGCGCTCTCGGCCTCAAGGAAACCGACACGATCGTGGTCTATGACGGACCGGGCATGTTTTCCGCGCCACGCGTCTGGTGGATGCTGCGCATCTTCGGCGCCGGCAACGCCTATGTGCTCGATGGCGGCTTCGACGCCTGGAAGCTGCAGGGCCTGCCGGTGGAAACCGGAAAGCCGACGGCTCCGGCTCGCGCCAGTTTCACCGCCACCGTGAATTCGGCCGCGGTCACCAGCTTCGACGACATGCGCGCACTTGTCGATGCACCGACCGCGCAGATCGCTGACGCGCGCGGCCCCGGCCGGTTCACCGGCGCCGAGCCGGAGCCACGCGCAGGCATGCGCTCGGGCCACATGCCCGGCGCCCTCAACGTGCCTTTCGTGAACTTGTTGGACGGCGGAAAACTCAAGCCGCTCAGCGAGTTGCGACAAGTCCTTGAATCATCCGGGATTGATCTCGGCAGGCCTGTCGTCACCACCTGCGGTTCGGGCGTCACCGCGGCGGTCATCACGCTGGCGCTGCAGTCCCTGGGCCACCACGACAACACGCTCTATGACGGCTCCTGGTCCGAATGGGGCGGCCGCGACGACACCCCCGTCGCCACAGGAGAGCGCTGAGATGGCCAAGTCCCCCAAGCCCAAGTCCCTCAAGGCCACCGTCACCCATCTCGAGATCAAGCGCTTTCCGCACACTTTGAAGCCGCTGCCGGTCAATCTCCACGCGAGCCTGATCAAGGCCACCAATATCCCGCTGCATTTCTACCGCTACCTGCAATGGCAGGTGGGCCGCGAATGGCACTGGGTCAATCGCCTGCGCATGAGCGATGAGTATCTGTCCGGCATCGTCCACGCCAAGACCACCCACATCTATGTGCTGGGCGTGGATGGCGCGCCGGGCGGCTTTTTCGAACTGACCGAGATCGGCGACGCCACGGTCGAGCTCACCTATTTCGGCCTGATGTCGCATGCGCGCGCCCGCGGGCTTGGCGAATGGATGCTGGGCCAGGCCCTGTCGACAGCCTGGCTGATGACGCCGGCCCGCGTGATCGTCTCAACCAATACGCTCGACCATCCCGCCGCCCTGCCGCTTTATCAGCGCATCGGCTTCAACCCGGTGAGCCAGAACGAGGCGATCATCCGGCCGCTTGCCGACGAGGAAATCATGGCGCTGCTCAAGTCCGAAGCTTAGCCCGGGGCTGAAATCGGGTGGCGCGGGACGATCGCGCCGGCTACCTCGTGAGGTCTCATCAATCCGGCGAGGACACCATGACCATCATATTCGAGCCCATGGACCAGGCGACCGCCGCACATTTGCGCGAAAACGGACCGGACTCCTATGACAATCCGCCCGAGCGACGCATCTCGGACGGCGCCGGCGTGCCGTGCCGCTGCTGCATGCGCTTCGTCGCTCCCGGCGAAGCCTACCTGGTCGCCGCCTGGCGGCCCTTTGTCACCCTTCACGCCTATGCGGAAACCGGCCCGGTCTTCCTTCACGCCGAGCCCTGCGCCCCGGATCCGATAGGGCCAGACTCACTTCCGGAGTTTCTACAAAGCCCCGATTACATCCTGCGCGGCTACGATGCAGATGAGCGCATCGTCTACGGCACCGGCGGCGTGATCCGCCGCGAGGCGATCCGTGAGCGGCTCACCCACTTGCTGTCCCGACCCGGCATCGAGGCCGTTCACATCCGCTCGTCGCGCAACAATTACTATCATTGCAAGGCGGTGCGCGGCGACCGGCCCGCACAAGGCCAGTGACATCGACCGGATGAGCCTGTTTGAGCCAGGACTACCACCGCCGCCCGAACGGAGGCACCGCGATGTCCACCCCCGATGCAATCCGGCCCGAAGTTCAGAAGACCGCCAGTTGCTCGCGACATCCGTCAGACAACAAAGAAATCCCCCGCCGTCAGCGCCAGCCCGG